>Ga0102593_1000031_pt1 | contig 430916 bp, 420 predicted proteins | sample AraplaCol_mMS_r2_2_FD_76862 | JGI IMG/M metagenome (GOLD analysis project Ga0102593, IMG submission 76862) | Arabidopsis root microbial communities from North Carolina, USA - plate scrape MF_Col_mMS_r2 (SPADES assembly) (version 2) | ecosystem: Host-associated > Plants > Roots > Endosphere... | reverse complement strand
CGCCGCGCTCCAGGGCATCGATCTTGGCTTCGGACTTGTCCACGCAGGTGATGTGGTGGCCGAAATCCGCAAGGCAGGCGCCGGACACGAGGCCGACGTAACCAGAACCGATCATAACAATACGCATGGGGGTAACTTTCATCCTGAAAACGGTCGCGTCCCGCCAGTGGCAGAACGCGACCGTGTTACAGAGTGAAGGTCATAAGTTCAAGACAAGCGCTGCTGTCAGTTGCGTCCGAACTCGTCGACGATGCGGATGATATCGTCTTCGCCGAGATAGGAGCCGGTCTGGACCTCGATGAGTTCGAGGACGATCTTGCCCGGATTGGCAAGGCGGTGAACCTCGCCGAGGGGGATATAGACCGACTCGTTTTCGCGCAGCATCTGGACGTTCTCGCCGATCGTCACCTCGGCCGTGCCCTTGACGACGATCCAGTGCTCGGAGCGGTGATGGTGCTTCTGCAGCGAGAGCTTCTTGCCGGGGGTGACGAAGATGCGCTTCACCTGGAAGCGGTCGCCGTTGAGGATCGAGGTATAGCCGCCCCACGGACGGTAGGAGGTCGGGTGCGTTTCGGTCAGCTTCGCGGTCTTCGGCAGTGCTGCCAGCGTCTTGACGATATCGCCCACACTCTGGCTGTCCTGCAGGCGGCCGACATAGACGGCGTCTTCGCTGGCGATGACGGCGATGTCGTCCATGCCCTGAACGGCGAGGTGGACGCCATGGCTCATGACCAGCGAGTTATGGCTGTTCATCAGCGTAGTGTTCTGCGTCGCGACATTGCCGTGCTCGTCGCGCTTGCCGGACTTCCAGACGCTGTCCCAGCTGCCGAGATCCGACCACTTGAAGGGCGAGGGGACGACGGCGGCGTTGGCGGTCTTTTCCATGATCGCATAGTCGATCGAGATGTTCGGCGCCTTGGCGAAGGCCTTGGCGTCGAGGCGGATGAAGTCGAGGTCGCGGGCGGATTTGGCAACCGCGTCGTCGGCGGCGCGCAGCGCTTCCGGCGCATAGTCGCGCATCTCGGAAAGCAGGGCCGAGACCTGGAACATGAACATGCCGGAGTTCCAGTAGAAGCCGCCGGCGGCCAACATCTCCTCGGCCTTGGCAAGCGGCGGCTTTTCGATGAAGCGCTTGACGCTGAGTGCGCCGGTCGCAAGCTTCTCGCCGCCTTCGATATAGCCGTAGCCGGTGGCAGCTTCGGTCGGCTCGATGCCGAAGGTGACGAGCTTGCCCTTGGCGGCCGTCGCTTCGGCGGCGCGCACGCTGTCGAAATAGCTCTGGTCGGCGACGATCTCGTAATCGGAACCCAGGACGTGCATCAGCGTGTCCTTGCCGAAGAGATCGGCAATCAGCACGGCTGCGGCGGCAACGGCGGGTGCGGTATTGCGGGCGGACGGCTCGAGCAGGATCGCCTTCAATTCATGACCGAGCTCGCGGGCCTGCTCGGCCACCAGGAAGCGGAATTCTTCGTTGGTCAGGACGACCGGCGCCTCGTACATCGCGGGGTCGGAGACGCGGGCGAGCGTTTCCTGGAACAGCGTGCGGTCGCCGATGAACTGGATGAACTGCTTCGGCGCCGATGCGCGCGACAGCGGCCACAGGCGCGTGCCCTTGCCGCCGGCCATGATCACGGGAACGATCTTCTGCGTCATAAGGTGTTTCCTTGCGGTCGTAGGTCTTGGTTCAATTCGCGTTGGCCCACTGCCGGATGCGGTTCAGGCCGGCATCCAGAAGCGAGGCTGCCGCCGCTTCGTCTTTTGCTTCTACATAACAGCGCATTTCCGGTGCGTTACCGGAGGGCCGAAAGTGGATGATGCGTTCATCCTTAAGCGTTACGCGCAGGCCATCGATATCGCTGGTCCTGCCCGGTTCGCCGATCGGCTTCAGGAATTCGGCGAGGTTGTCAGGCGATTGGCGCAGGTAGGCCATCAGTTTTGCACTGGTCTCGACCGGAAAATTCTCCAGACGGTCGGCCGCGGCAACGGGCAATGCGAAGGAGGCAGCGACCGCCGAAAGCGGCTTGCGCTCGGAGGCTGCCAGCGACAGCACCGCCAGCATCGGCAGGAAGCAGTCGCGCGTCGGCAGCGGGGCGAGGGCGGCGCCATTCAGCTGGAATTCGGATGCGGTCAGCGTTCCGCCATTGGCCTCGAAGCCGATGACGCGGTCCTTGCCGGCGGCAACGGCCTCCTGCATGCCCGAGATGACGAAGGGCGAGCCGACCCTGGTGCGGGTGACCGTGAAGCTTCCGGCGGTTTCGATGCCGGAATTCGAGGTGACGGGGGTGACGACGACGGCCGCATTCAGGACCTTCGCCGAGATCAGGCCAAGGAGATCGCCACGCAGCGGTGTGCCTGTCTCGTCGGCCACCAGCGGCCGGTCGGCGTCGCCGTCGGCCGAGACGATGGCGTCGAGCTTGTGGGCTGCGGCCCAGCCCTTGAGGAGATCGATGGTTTCGGCCGAGACGGCCTCGGTATCGACGGGGATAAAACTCTCGGAGCGGCCGAGCGGGATGGCATCGGCGCCGCAATGGGCGAGCAATTCGATCAGCATATCGCGGGCGACGGTGCTGTGCTGATAGACGCCAATCCTGAGACCCGCGAGCGCGTTGGCGGGCAGGATCGCAGCGTTGCGGACAAAGAAGCCTTCGGCGCAGACGGCGGCGCGGTCGAGCGCGCTCGCGGTTGCCTGCGGCATCACATAGGAGGCGTCGAGCTTGGCGGCTCTCTCGGAGATCGCCACTTCGTCCGCCTTGTCGATTTCGCCGTCGGCCCGGTAGAACTTGATGCCGTTGCGGTCGGCGGGGATATGCGAGCCGGTAATCATCAGGCTCGCGGCCTTTTGCTGAAGGCCGTAGAGCGCCAGTGCGGGTGTCGGAACGGTGCCGCAATCGGCGACGCGGAAGCCGAGGGCGGTCAGCGCAGCCGCGCAGTTTTGCGCAATCTCGGGGCTGGAATCGCGAAAATCCCGGCCGAGCAGGATCAGGTCGCCCGTCTTGGCGCGTCCGCTTTCCAGCAGGTAATGACCGAAGGCCGCCGCATAGAGCGCCGAGGCCCGTCCCTTGAGATCGGCGGAGAGGCCGCGCAGTCCACTTGTTCCAAATTTCATTCTGAATAAGCCCTAGCCAGCGCTTGAATCCGTCGGCAATTATCAACACACTACCGGGACTTCGTAAATTTTGATCCGTTGGGATCGTTAAATTACATCCGAATTCCCTTTTCGAGCCACATAGAGCTCGCTCGGCGAGAACGGGACAGCAGATGACCGAACAGACGATTGCCCTTGAAGACAGCTGGAAGGCGGCGCTCGCTTCCGAGTTCTCCAGCCCCTACATGCAGCAGCTGAAAGCTTTTTTGCAGGCGCAGAAGCAGGCGGGGAAGCACATCTTTCCGAAGGGCGCCGAATATTTCCGGGCGCTCGACCTGACGCCGCTTGCGGATGTGAAGGTGGTGATCCTCGGGCAGGATCCCTATCACGGTCTCGGCCAGGCACACGGGCTCTGTTTCAGCGTGCGCCCCGGCGTGCGCATTCCGCCATCGCTCGTCAATATCTACAAGGAAATGGAAAGCGATCTCGGCATCGAGCGCGCCCGCCATGGCTTCCTCGAACATTGGGCGAAACAGGGCGTGCTGCTCCTGAACAGCGTGCTGACCGTCGAGGAATCGCAGGCCGCCTCGCATCAGGGCAAGGGCTGGGAACAGTTCACCGATGCGGTGATCCGCAGGGTCAACGAGGAATGCCAGAATGTCGTCTTCATCCTCTGGGGCTCCTATGCGCAGCGCAAGGCAGCCTTCGTCGACACGTCCCGGCATCTGGTGCTGAAGGCGCCGCATCCGTCGCCGCTTTCGGCGCATAACGGCTTTTTCGGCAGCAAGCCGTTCTCGAAGACCAATGCCTATCTGCAGTCCCACGGGCGGACGCCGATCGATTGGGCACTGCCGCCAAACCCGCAGGATGGCTAGATTTTCTGAACGCGTGTCTTTTGTCGTTCAATAATTGGAGACAATGCGTGTCGATCTGCGGGGCTATTCCTGCGGCGGATGAAGGATCATCTATCACCCATCGAAAGCCCGCCGATGCGGGCAAGAAAGGGGTTTTCCATGTTGAACCAGATCAAGGGCCTGCACCACGTCACCTCGATGGCTGAGGATGCCCGCACCAACAATACGTTCTTCACCGATGCGCTCGGCCTGCGCCGTGTCAAGAAGACCGTCAACTTCGACGCGCCCGATGTCTACCACCTCTACTATGGTGACGAGACCGGCTCGCCGGGCACGATCATGACCTATTTCCCGTTCCCGAAGATGCCGAAGGGCCGTCCGGGCACCGGTGAAGTCGGCACCACCGTATTCTCCATCCCGGAAGGCTCGATCGGCTTCTGGAGCGATCGCCTGACGAAGCTCAATGCCGATGGCCTGAAGACCGAAGAGAGCTTCGGTGAGAAGCGCCTGAACTTCGCCGGTCCTGATGGCGACGGCTTTGCGCTTGTCGAGGTCAAGGACGATGCCCGCCAGCCCTGGATGCATGGCGGCATTTCCGAGGACCACGCGATCCGCGGCTTCCACTCGGTCGCCATGCGCTTGCGTGACGATGGCGCCACTTCGGAACTCCTGAAGTTCATGGGTTATGACGTCCAGGAAGAGAAGGACGGCGTCAAGCGGCTGATCATGCCCGGCGGCAATGGCGCGCATCTGATCGACCTCGAGACGATGCCGAGCATCAACCGCGCGCTTCCGGGTGCCGGCTCCGTTCACCATGTCGCCTTCGCCGTCGAGAACCGCGAAAAGCAGCTCGAAGTGCGCAAGGCGCTGATGGATACCGGATACCAGGTGACGCCGGTTATCGACCGCGATTACTTCTGGGCGATCTATTTCCGTACGCCGGGCGGCGTGCTGTTCGAGATCGCTACCAACGAACCCGGCTTCGACCGTGACGAAGATACCGCTCATCTCGGCGAGGCGCTGAAGCTGCCGCAGCAGCACGCGCATCTGCGTGACCTGATCGAGCAGCATCTGCCGCCGCTCGAAGCCTGACGGGAGAACAGCAATGGCTGATACTTCATATGTGCACCGGCTGCATGCCGGTGCACCCGGAAAGCCTATTCTCTTCGTGCTGCACGGCACGGGGGGCGACGAGAACCAGTTCTTCGAATTCGGGCGGCGTCTGCTGCCCGAGGCGACGATCGTTTCGCCGCGCGGGGATATTTCTGAATACGGTGCCGCCCGCTTCTTCAGGCGCACCGGCGAAGGCGTCTACGATATGGACGACCTTGCCCGGGCGACGGAGAAGATGGCGGCTTACGTCAAGGATCTGACCGTTGACCACGGCGCGTCGCAGATCCTCGGCCTCGGCTTCTCGAACGGCGCCAACATTCTCGCCAATGTGCTGATCGAGAAGGGGCTGTTCGATGCCTCGGTGCTGATGCATCCGCTGATCCCGTTCCAGCCGAAGCCCAATCCGGAGCTTTCCGGGCGCCGGGTGCTGATCACCGCCGGCCAGCGCGACCCGATCTGCCCGGTGCCGCTGACCGAAGCGCTTGCCGCCTATTTCGAGACCGAAAAGGCCAAGGTGACGACGGAGTGGCATGCGGGCGGCCACGATATCCGGCCGAACGAGATTGATGCCATCAGGACATTCTTCGAGCCGTATTTCTAGGCTTTAGCGAAAATAGGGCGGCCGCTTTTCCGAAGGCGGCTGCTCCGGCATTTCGAGCCAGCGGGCGGCCGAGAAATAGGCCCGCGTGCGGACCTGTGGGCCGGGTGCGGCCTTCATCGCGATGATGAAGTTGAAGCTGTTGTCGCTCGTCGTTTCGCGAGCGAAGCTGATGCTGGCGCCGAAGCTTTCCTCCTTCGCATCCTTCAACTCCCGGATCGCGGCCAGCATGGCGGAGAAATCCTGCCAGTGCGGCTGGGCAAGCAGCGTCTCGAAAATCCGCATCGCTGCCGGATCGAGCTTGCCTGCCGTATCCGTTTCCGGGCCGACCAGCTTTGCTCGCATATTGGCGATCGCGCCGGTGCGGTCGCCACGGATGATCACGAAGACGGAACTCAGTGGCTTTTCAGCATCCTGCTTGTAGATCTGCTGGAAGGTGCATTCGAAGGTGTCGCCGCTCATGGCGGCAGCGCGCCAGGGCGTCGTCTCGATGCCTGCCTTGCGCAAGGCCTCGCAGATCGCCGGTCCCGTCGTCCACCATGTCCGGAAGAATGCGGCCGCGAGCTCGTCGGGCGGCGCTTCCATCAGCCGTGGATCGTGCTCGATGCTTGCGAGCACCGGCTTTACCGGCGGGCGCGGCCTTGGCGGTGGCGGGGAGGTGCGGGGCAGCGCCGCCACCGGTTTGGGCTTGTCGAAAGTGTAGCCCAGCCGTTCGGCGAGGCCGCGCAGGTGGCGCATGTCGTTCGAGAGCAGAACGGTGCCGCCGATCAGAGAGAGCGAGAGGGCAAGCATCAGCCACAGCACCAGGCCGCGTCTGCGGCGTGCCGGCGGGGTCTTCATTCCCTGGCCTGTCGTGTCGGTTGCCAACGTCGTTTCCAAACCTGATGCGGCGCATCTTAGGCGTGCAGAGCGCGTTTCGTAACGGTAAGATAAAACGAAAAGCCAAAGGAAATAACGAAAATTCTACTGAGGCCGCGCAGGGCCTATTCAAAAAAGCGATAAAGCATTCTGCGATCACGAAAACGCGCTTATTTCAGCGGCCTGGCGCTTCCGATTTGTTAAGTAATTTTCTTGAGATTGTTACAGCGTTGTTTCATGATAATTGCGGCACGACGTTCTTCGCGCCGTGCCTTATGGCGATCGATGCTTGATCGCTTCAGTCATGAACATGTTTCTTCGTACGGGGCGGGGATGCTGGGAAAGCTAGACTTTAGCTTTTCTTCATGTTGCGCTTTGCGGGTTTGCAGCAGAGTTGGTTAGGGAAGTTGCATGAATTCGGAGTTTGCGGTTCGCCCCATGCGGCCGGGCGAGTTGGAGCTTGTGCTTGAATGGGCCCGTCAGGAAGGCTGGAATCCGGGCCTCGACGATTCCCTCGCGTTTCATGATGCAGATCCTTCCGGCTTTTTCGTCGGCGCTGTCGGGGAAGTCCCCGTCGGTTCGATCTCCGTCGTTAAGTATGGCGATGAATTCGCCTTTCTCGGCCTCTACATCGTCCATCCCGATTTCCGCGGTAAAGGCTATGGCAAGGCGATCTGGAATGCCGGCATGGCATCTGCCGAGGGCCGGGCGATCGGTCTCGACGGCGTCGAGGCGCAGCAGCCGAGCTACCGCAAGGCAGGCTTCGAGCCCGCCTACAAGACGATCCGCTTCGGCGGCGTCGCCACCTCCGTTCCGTCCTCGTCGCTCACCGCCCAGGCCGTGACCGACAAGACCGATGGCATCGTGCGCTACGACGCCTCGATCTTCCCGGCGGCGCGGCCGGAATTCGTCAGCGCCTGGTGCACCAGCCGCAAGGGCCGCAGGAGCGCCGTGGTGCGCAAGAGCGGCAAGATCCGCGGCTACGGCACGATCCGACGCTGTTACGAGGGCTACAAGATCGGCCCGCTGTTTGCCGCCGATGCCGATACGGCTGCCGCGCTGATGGCGCAGCTGATCACCGAGGCCGATGGCGCGCAGGTTTTCATCGACGTGCCCGAAGACAACAAGGACGGCCTGGCGCTGGCCGAAAGCATCGGCCTCGTGCCCGTGCTGGAGACGATGCGCATGTATCGCGGCAAGGCGCCGTCGATCCCGCTTAGGAATGTCTATGGCGTGACGACGCTGGAACTCGGCTAGTCGACCGGCGAGGCGGGCACTGTCGGTGCGGCGTCTTTAGGCCGGCCCTTTTCGGCGATCGCGATGCCGCCGAGCGTCAGGGCAAGCGCCACCATATGGAAAGTCTGCAGCTCTTCGGCGAGCAGGAGCACCGAGAGCAGTGTGCCGAAGACCGGCACCAGATTGATGAACAGCCCGGCGCGATTGGCGCCGATCGTCTCCACACCCTTGATATAGAGGATCTGCGCCAGCAGCGAGGCGAAGATCGCCGTGTAGAAAGCGATGACCCAGCCGTTCGCATCGGGCACCTGGACGTTGCCCTTCGAGCTTTCCCAGATCAGCAGCGGTACCGAGGTCAGCGCAGCGGCAAATGCCGGGATCGCCATCAGCGTGCGCCAGTCGACCGGCGGCTTCCAGCGCAGGAAGATCGTGTAGACGGAATAGGCGACGACGGCGATCAGCATCAGCGCGTCGCCGCGGTTGAGGCTGAGCTGCAGCAGGGTCGCAAAATCGCCATGGGCGGCCGTCAGCGCCACGCCGATGAGCGTCATGCCGAAGCCCGCGAACTGGGCAGCCGAGACGCTGGTGCGGAAGAAGACGAAGTTCAGCAGGAAGATCAGCATCGGAATGCCGGCCTGCTCGATCGCCACGTTGATCGCCGTCGTATATTGGACGGCGGAATAGAGCATGGCGTTGAAGGTCGTGTAGCCGATGATGCCGTAGAAGAAGAGCAGCGGCAGGTTCTTGCGCACGAGCGGCCAGTCGCGCTTGAGATAGGGCAGGGAGACCGCGGCGATCAGCAGCGTTGCCAGCGTCCAGCGCAGCAGCGTCAGCATCATCGGGCTCACATGCCCCAGCGCCAGCTTGCCGGCCACCGCATTGCCGCCCCAGCACAGCGTGGCGATGACGAGGCAAATATAGGCCGTGATCTGCACGATGATTCTTTCCGTATGCGGCAAAGGCTGGGGAGGAAGGCGTGGGCCGGAACGGCAATAGCCCGCTGCGGGCTGTTTTGTCACGCAAAAAGCCCATTTCACCGCGATAACAGGGTCGCTTTCCAAAAAACAAACCTTTATAGATGCGCGGGTTTGAGCAGGGCGCGGATAATCCGCCGGTAACAGGAAGAGTTGGATGACGAACGTAGTCGTGGTCGGTTCCCAGTGGGGTGACGAAGGCAAGGGCAAGATTGTCGATTGGCTTTCGGAACGTGCGGATGTCATCGTCCGCTATCAGGGCGGCCATAATGCAGGTCATACGCTCGTCATCGACGGCGTCAGCTACAAGCTGGCGCTGCTGCCGTCGGGCCTCGTGCGCGGCAAGCTCAGCGTCATCGGCAACGGCGTCGTCGTCGATCCGCATCACTTCGTCGCCGAAGTCGAGAAGCTGCGCGCCCAGGGCGTCAACGTGAACCCTGACGTGCTGCGCATCGCCGACAACGCGCCGCTGATCCTGTCTCTGCACCGCGACCTCGACGGTTTCCGTGAAGATGCTGCCTCCAACAGCGGCACCAAGATCGGCACCACCCGCCGCGGCATCGGCCCGGCCTACGAAGACAAGGTCGGCCGCCGCGCCATCCGCGCCATCGACCTTGCCGACAAGGAAGCGCTGCCAGCCAAGATCGACCGCCTGCTGACGCATCACAATGCGCTGCGCCGCGGCCTCGGCCTGCCGGAAATCTCGGTGGAATCGCTGGAGAAGGAACTGCACGACGTTGCCGATCAGGTCCTGCCCTATGTCGACCAGGTCTGGCGCATCCTCGACGACCAGCGCAAGGCTGGCGCCCGCATCCTGTTCGAAGGTGCGCAGGGCGCGCTGCTCGACAATGACCACGGCACCTATCCCTATGTGACCTCGTCCAACACCGTTGCCGGTCAGGCGGCTGCTGGTTCCGGCCTCGGCCCGACGGCGATCGGTTACGTTCTCGGCATCACCAAGGCCTACACGACGCGCGTCGGCGAGGGCCCGTTCCCCTGCGAGCTGCATGACGAGATCGGCAAGCACCTGTCGACCGTCGGCCGCGAAGTCGGCGTCAACACCGGCCGTCCGCGCCGCTGCGGCTGGTTCGATTCGGTTCTGGTGCGCCAGACGGTGAAGACCTCCGGCATCACCGGCATCGCGCTCACCAAGCTCGACGTTCTCGACGGTCTCGACGAACTGAAGATCTGCGTCGCCTACAAGCTTGACGGGAAGGAGATCGATTATCTTCCGGCAAGCCAGGCAGCACAGGCTCGCGTCGAGCCGGTCTACATCACGCTTGAAGGCTGGAAGGAATCCACCGTCGGCGCCCGCAGCTGGGCCGATCTTCCGGCGCAGGCGATCAAATATGTGCGCCAGGTCGAAGAACTGATCGGCGCGCCGGTGGCCCTGTTGTCCACAAGCCCTGAGCGAGATGACACGATACTTGTGACCGATCCCTTTGAGGATTAATGTCGCGGGTCATACCGATTTGGCCCGTGCTTTAAGCCGGGCCTTTTGAGAAAGTACGAATGGCGGATTTTATTGCAGTCATCCGGCGGGCCGTTGACGGTCTGACCGAGAATACCCCCGAGATGCGGGTGAAGGTTTACGAACGTGCCCGCGGCGCAGTGCAGCGGCAGCTCGAAAACATGAAACCGCGTCCGCCGGAAGCGATGCTGCAACGGCAGCTTGAAAAGCTGGATGCCGCCATTCGCGAAGTCGAGGCCGAACATGCCGAGGCGCTGCCCGATGAGGCAGCCGCCGCGGCCGTTGCCGAAGAGGCCGCGCCCGAGCCGCATTACGAAGAGCCCGCCGCTCCGGCTGAAGAGCCGGTTGCCGCCGCCAAGGAGCATGCCGTCGAGGCGGCTGCCGAGCCGGTCGAGGAAGTCGCTCACGAAGAGCATCCGGTTTACGACGAGCCGGTTGCCGCCGAACCCGCTTACGAAGAGCCGCAGGCCGTCTATCACGACGAGCCGGTGTATGCTGTCGAGCCCGAGGTTCATGCCGAGCCGGAAGTTCACGCAGAGCATGACGTTCACGCGGAGCCTGAAGTTCACGTTGAGCCGGAGGTTCACGCCGAGCCTGAAGTCCATGCTGAGCCGGCACCGTGGCAGCAGCCCGTCGAGGATGCGCCCACCGAAGCCTGGCAGGCGCCGCATCACGAAGAGCCTGCAGAGCCTGAATATCACGCTGCCGAACCGGCCGTGTATGAAGAGCCTGTCGTTGAGCCGGAGCCGGTGGAAGCCGTCGAGCCGGTGCGGGCAAGCGAATACAATCCGGCCAACCGGCTGGTAGAGCCCTTCGCCTCTTTCGAAAAGCCGCAGGAATTCGTCGAACAGACGCAGGAAGAGCCGCTGCAGAGCGAAGCCGCCGCGCGCTTCGATCCCGTATGGAACGAGCCAGCCGCGGAGACGCCGGCAGAGCCGCCGAAGGATGCCGATACCGTCTGGGCCGACCAGGAACTGCATAATTTCTCTGGCCTCGCCCCTGCCGCTTCGGCGGACGCCGGTGCGCGCGCCTTCGAGGAAGCGCTGTCCGGCCTGCAGACCGCGCCTGAAACGGCGAAGATGCCGGCTGCCAACGAGGGCTTCTCGTGGGAGGCCGCAGCTTTCGACGACCTGCCGCCGATCGATGCGCCGAAGAAGGCCGACAACGCCCAGGCGCGGACAGACGATTCCGATCTGTTTTCCGAAGTGCACGGCAACAAGCCGCAGCAGCCCGCGCCGGATGTTCCCGGCAGCGAGTGGAAGGAAGCCGAAGCGCTGCGTGGTTACGGCCGCCGTGGTTCCGTTGCCAATGACGATGACGATACGGCCCCGGTTGCCGATATCGACCAGATCGTCGCTGCCAAGCTGCAGAACAAGAATTTCCGCATGGAGCCGAAGCGCCGCCGCTTCGGCCTCGGCCGCATCATCGGCATCGTCCTGGTGCTCGCCGTTCTCGGCGGTGCCGGCTATGCGGCATGGATGAACCGCGACCAGCTGAATGCCATGGTCAACGGTCTGATCAGCTCGGCGCCGAAGACCGCCGAGACGACCGCGCCTGCCGCCAGCACGACGCCGTCGGCAACGACGCCTCCTGCATCGGGCACTACGGCACCGGCCGCCAATGGCAGCTCGGCAGCACCTGCCGCCGACGCCAACAAGCAGGTTGCTGCGCTCGATGACGGCGCCTCCGTCACCAACAAGTTTAACCAGCGCCTAATGGCCGACGGAACCGAAACCGATGCGGGGCCGGCGACCGCCGCCGCAACGCCGACTGCCGAAGGCAAGTCCGTCGCGCAGCAGAGCATTGCCTCTTCCGCACCGGCTCAGGCTCCGGCGCAACCGGCCGCCCAGACGGATCCGGCCGCTGCCCAGCCGCCGGCCGCAGGCGATGCCGCGGCCGCGCAGCCGCAGGTCACCGCGCCGGTCGGCGCTTCGGAAAAGATGTTCCTCTATGAGGAGCGGATCGGCCAGAGCTCGCCGACGGCGATCCAGGGCTCGGTCGTCTGGAGCGTCCAGCACGAGAAGGATGCAAGCGGCAAGGATGTCGCGACCGTTCAGGGCAACGTCACCGTTCCCGAGCGCAATCTCTCGGCTCTCGTCACCTTCAAGCGCAATTCCGACCCGTCGCTGCCGGCCAGCCATCTGGTCGAGATTGTCTTCTCGGTGCCGCCGAATTTCGAAGGCGGCAAGATCGACAGCGTCCAGCGCATCTCGATGAAGCGCACGGAGCAGGATCGCGGCGACGCGCTGATCGCGGTGCCCGCCAAGATCACCGACGACTTCCACATGATCGCGCTCAACGACTATCCGGATGCCCGCAAGTCGAACCTCGACCTGCTCGCCACCCGCGACTGGATCGATATCCCGATCACCTACCGCAACGGCCGCCGCGCCCTGATCACCATGCAGAAGGGCTCGACCGGCGCCCAGGCGTTCACCACCGCGATCCGCGACTGGGGCACGCTCGGCGACGTCAGCACCAGCCAGTAAGGCGAGGCGGGCTTGAGAGCCCGCCGGCGCTATTGTTGAAGCCAGAATTGCACCAGCTGTAACGCCTCTCCGTTTCAGCTGGTGTCCGCGTTTGAATTGATGTCGGCTTTGGTGGGGTCGGTCGATGACTGTCTGGATTGCGAACCTGATCGCCGTTCTGGTTGGCTATGGCCTTGGCTCGGTCCCGAGTGGCTACCTCGCCGGACGCTGGCTCAAGGGCATCGACATCCGGGAGCATGGATCCAAATCGACAGGGGCGACCAATGTGTTGCGGACGCTCGGCAAGTGGCCCGCTTTCGCGGTCCTGTTGGCCGATGTGTCGAAGGGCGCGGCGGCAATCGCTTTCATACGATGGCTTTGCCTTTGGCTGCAGACCTCTTCCATAGTGACACCAGGTGACTCGGCTGAGCTGCAAACGTGGATGCCGTGGACCATTTGTCTGGCGGGCATCATGGCGCTGCTCGGTCACAGCCGCCCTGTCTGGCTGAATTTTGCCGGGGGAAGATCCGTGGCGACGGGGCTGGGCGTCCTCCTCGCAATGTCCTGGCCGGTAGGGCTTGGCGCGCTTGTCGTCTTTGCAGTTTCGCTGGCGATTTCGCGGATAGTGTCGCTGAGTTCGATGCTTGCTGCGCTCGCGGCTATCGTCCTCGTCTTCTATTTCGGTGAGCCGATGCCTTATCGGGCGCTGGTGATCGCGGGCGCTGTCTACGTGATCGTCAGGCATCGCGCGAACGTTGCCCGGCTGCTTGCCGGGCGCGAGCCACGATTGGGCCGGAGCAGCTGATCGGCCAACAAAAAAGGCGGGTCATCGACCCGCCCTTTCGTTTGTCTTGACGCTTGCGCCTTAGGCGGTGGCTTCGACCACGCGGACGGCTTTGGCCATTTCCAGCGCTTCCTTGCGGACAGCGTCCTGGACCTTTTCAAAGGCGCGGACTTCGATCTGGCGGACGCGCTCGCGGCTGATGTCGAACTCGGACGACAGGTCTTCCAGCGTCACCGGATCGTCGGAGAGGCGGCGTGCCTCGAAGATGCGGCGTTCGCGGTCGTTCAGCACGCTCATTGCCTTGGACAGCATGCGGCGGCGGGTGTCGAGTTCGTCCTGCTCGATGAGCACTTCTTCCTGGCTGTCGTGATCGTCGACCAGCCAATCCTGCCACTGGCCGCTATCGCCCTCGGACGCCTTGATCGAGGCGTTGAGCGACGCGTCGCCAGACAGGCGGCGGTTCATCGATACGACCTCCTCCTCGGAGACGTTGAGCTTGGTCGCGATCTCGGAGACGTGTTCCGGCTTCAGGTCGCCATCGTCGATCGCCTGGAGGCGGCCCTTCAGGCGGCGCAGGTTGAAGAACAGACGCTTCTGGTTGGCGGTCGTACCCATTTTCACGAGCGACCACGAACGCAGGATATATTCCTGGATCGAGGCCTTGATCCACCACATGGCATAGGTTGCCAGGCGGAATCCGCGTTCCGGGTCGAACTTCTTCACGGCCTGCATGAGGCCGACGTTACCTTCGGAGACGACTTCGCCGATCGGCAGGCCATAGCCGCGATAGCCCATTGCGATCTTCGCAACGAGGCGCAGATGGCTGGTGACGAGCTTGTGCGCAGCATCGCGGTCGCCATGTTCGGCATAGCGCTTGGCGAGCATGTATTCCTGCTGGGGTTCCAGCATCGGGAACTTGCGGATCTCGTCGAGATAACGGTTGAGACCGGCTTCGCCGGCCGTAATGGATGGCAGGTTGTTACGGGCCATGATTGCACCCTCCTATATAGATTCCGGTTCCCGATGGAACGCGTCCCCGCGTCGATAAAGGCAAACCGGGACGTGCGCCTCAAACTAGAGCCCGCACTAAGTCCATATACAGATAAGTATGGCCGAACAGGGGTTCAAGGCCAGAGGGGTCTTCACGAAGGCGTTATAGAGACGCCCCGCGAAGAGCCACGACAAGCTCCATCATATCATCAGGCAGTGGCGCCTCGAAGCGCATGATCTCACCGGTTCGGGGATGCTCGAACTGCAGCATATAGGCGTGGAGAGCCTGACGCTTGAAGCCGTTGACGACTTTGCGGGCATCATCGGGCAAGAGGTTCGCCTTGGTCTTGAAGCCGCCGCCATAGACGGCATCGCCGAGCAGCGGGTGGCCGATATGGGCCATGTGGACGCGGATCTGATGCGTGCGTCCGGTTTCCAGATGGCACTCGACGAGCGAGGCCAGCGACAGCGCGTTCGACGTCTCGTGAAAGCGCTCCAGCACCTCGTAATGGGTGATCGCCTCGTCGGCTTCCTGATTGCCGGGGCGCTTCACTTCACGGCGCGTGCGGTCGGCGGTGCCGCGGCCGAGCGGCGCGTCGATCGTGCCCTTCAGCGTCGGCGGCCGGCCCCAGACGATCGCCTGGTAAGCGCGTTCGAGCGGCATGGTGCGGCCGTGATCGGCGAATTGCAGCGACAGATGGCGATGGGCGACGTCGTTCTTTGCCACGATCATCACGCCCGTCGTATCCTTGTCCAGCCGGTGGACGATGCCGGGGCGCTTGACGCCGCCGATGCCGGAAAGGCTCTCGCCGCAATGGTGGATCAGCGCGTTGACCAGCGTGCCGGTCCAGTTGCCTGCGGCCGGGTGGACGACGAGGCCCGATGGCTTGGAGATGACGATGACGTCGTCGTCCTCGAAGAGGATGTCGAGCGGGATGTCCTCGCCCTTGGGTTCCGGGTCCTCAGGCTCGGGCAGCAGGATCTCGTAGGTCTCGCCGGGCTTCACCTTCTTCTGCGGATCGGCAGCCGGAGCGCCGTTGACCGTCAGCATGCCGTCCTTGATCAGCACCTTGACGCGGCTGCGCGAAAATTCGGCGCCGAGCTGGGCCGTCAGCCAGGCATCGAGGCGGCCTTCGGCGCTCTCGTCTGCCGTCAGGACTTTCCTAATGCCGGATGCTTGTTTAAAGGGGTCGCTCAAGACGCTTCTTCTCCGAGGAATTCATAGGACGCCGTAATGACGAAAATCGAGATAGACGACCAGGAAGAAAAGCCCCTTGATCCGGCAATGGAAAATGTCCGGCGCAAGATGGTTCGCCTGCAGATCGTCTCGGGCGCCATCATGTTTGTGAGCCTTATGGCGGTCTTCGGCGCCGTTGTCTACAAGGTGACGCGGACGGAACCTGCGGGTAGCGCACCCGTCGCCTCGAACGGCGTGCCGTCGGGTTCGCCGGTCAGCGGCACGGTCACGCTGCCTTCAGGCTTTGCGGTTCAGTCGACCTCGCTTTCGGGCAGCCAGATCCTGTTCTACGGCCAGGGCGCCGATGGCAAGCACCGGGCGATCGTCGTCGATACCAAGACGGGCCACACCGTCGCCGATATCGCCGTCGCCGGCAATTGAGCCATGGCGGCCGCTCCCGTCACGATCGTTGATCCCGCGGATCCTCGGATCGCGGAGTTCCGCGAGATCCGCGAGCGTGACCTTACGGGGCGGCAGGGACGGTTCATCGCCGAGGGCACCGTCGTGCTGCGCATGCTGGCGCAGGCGCATCGCCGCGGCACGTTCGCCGCCGAAAAGATCCTGCTGCTCGCCAACCGGGCGGCAGGTGTTGCCGATATCCTTACCGAATTCCCGGACGATGTTCCGGTCTATATTGCCGAAGCCGAAACACTCGATGGCATCGTCGGCTTTCATCTGCATCGCGGCGTGCTGGCGCTCGGCCGGAAGCTTTCGCCCGAGACGACCCTCCTCGACCGGCTGCCTGAACAGGCGCTGGTGATTGCCGGATGCGGCATTTCCAATCACGACAATGCCGGGTCGATGTTCCGCAATGCGGCGGCCTTCAAGGCCGATGCGATCTTTCTCGACGAAACCTCCTGCGATCCGCTCTACCGCAAGGCGCTGCGCGTCTCGGTCGGTTCGGTGCTCAGCGTTCCCTATGAGCGCAGCGGTTCTGCGCTGGGCCTGTTGAGCGGGCTCGCGGAACGCGGCTTCGATATCTGGACGCTGTCGCCGCGCGGTACCGTCGATATCCGCGACATCCCGGCGTCGCCGCGCATGGCGCTGGTGGCGGGAACCGAGGGGGAGGGGCTGCCGGCGGAGATCCTAGCGCGCTTCCGCAGCGCCCGGATTCCACAGTCCGAGGGGCTGGACAGCCTGAACGTCGCGACGGCAACCGGGATCGCACTGTTTTCCATGGCATCAGCCGCCAAGCGGATCTGACGCTTACTTGTCTTCGGTGAGGATCGCGGCGGCGCGGCCGGCGAGATTGAGGCGGTCCTGAGCGCCGGTCTCGGCGGTTTCAGGCAGCAGCTTGCGGATCGGCGAGGTCTCGCCTTCCCTCAATGCCGTCAGCGCCACCACCTTGGCAGCGATCGAGGCGATCTCTTCGCGCAGCGCGCTGTCCTTGCCGGTGACTGTCTTGGCCTTGAGGATGCGGTCGGAGACGTCGGTGCTGCGGGCGCGGACATCGTCTGCCAGACTTGCGGCAACGGCGGCAGGATCGATGCTTTCTTCGGTTTCAACAGACGGTGCATCGGGCAGGGCGTTCAGCAGCGAGCCGGAAACGCCGGCGTCGCGCATGGCGCGGCTTGCCTTACGAAGTTCGGAATTGGCGCCCTTCAGCTGTTCCTTCAGCTTGGCGATTTCCTGCTGGCGGCGGGTGAGCAGCGTTTCCTTGTCGGAAGCGGATGCCGTTTCGCGGGCTGCCTTGTCTTCCAGGCGGATCACCATGTGTTCCTGCTGGGTCAGCTTCTGCTCGGCATCCTTGGCGCGCTTCTGCAGGAGATTGACGTCCTGGCGCAGCGTATCGCGCTCGTCGCGCAGCGCATTGGCGCGGAACTTGACGCTTTCGATCTCGGTCTCGCGCGCCGCCATGTCGATCTTCAGATTGTCGGACTGTTCGGCAAGCTTGTTCAGGCGGCTGCGCAATGCTTCCAGCTCGCCTTCCTTCTGTGAGCTCGACTGCTCGGCAATGTGAAGGCTGGTCTTCAGCTGGCTGATATAGTTCTCGTCCTTGCGCAGATGCGAGCGCAGTTCGGCGGCCTCGACGTTGAGATCGCTGATCTGGCCCTGCAGGGTGCTGATCTCGGCGGCCAGCCGGCCGGCATCGAGCGCCAGCGAATCGTGGCGCAGCTGCAGCGACAGCGACTTCTCGCGCTCGCGGGCAAGATCCTGCGTGGTGCGGGCATTGTCGGCGGCGTAGAGGGCGCGGACCATATCCTTCTGGGCGCGCACTTCCTGCGGGCTCAGCGGCATCGTCGCCTTCATCCGGTTTTCCGTATACCAGACGATGCGGCGGTGGATGGCGGGGGAAACCAGGAAGACCAGGAAGGCCGCTGTCAGAAAACCCAGCCCGAATAGAAGAGCGTATTCGATCACGGCGCGGTCAATGCTTCCAGAAAGTGATTTGCTTCGCGCCAATGATTACGCACGCGATGCGCGCGCGGCAAGTGGCGGATGGGTGACGGCGGGCAAGAATCCCGCCGTCCACTCCATTATCAGAAGGGGTTCCAGGTCGGGCCGGGGGTGATCTTCAGGTAGCCGACGTTGACGCCGAGGCGGGCGCCGACGCCGGTACGGATCGGCACGACGAGGACATTGTTGTTCTTAAGAAGCGTCATGCCGAAGCCGGCGATGACGAAGGCCTGCCCGCTAACGCCGCCGAAACGGGCATAGATGCTGTCGATCGAGGGAAGGTCGTAGACCAGCATCATGACGCGGGTGCCCTGGCCGCCGTAGTCGATGCCGAGAGACGGGCCCTGCCAGTAGAGCGGATGCTCGCCGGCATTCTTGGTGTTGAGCTGGCCCTCGCCATAGGTCAGGCCGGCGATGAAGGCGCCAGAGCCTTCCTGGCCGAGAATGTAGCCGTTCGGCAGGCCGTATTTTTGGAATGCGGCTTCGACAACCTTGGCGAGGCCGCCGCTGGTGGAGCCAAAGAAGGAGTGGCCGGCGTCGACGATCTCCTGCACGGTGTACTGGCTGCTGTTGGCCTGCTGGGCGGCCGCCTGCTGCGAGGAGAGCATGAATGCAGAAATGGTCAGCGCGACAATAAGCCGGCAGAAGCCCATAAATCTTCCTGGGGATTGAAGGTGCATGGTGTCATCCGTTCATCATGGTCGGTTCAATGAGCCGTTTCCGGCAATTGACGCATTTTGCTCCGATCGTCTTAACAATCGGTTTACCAAATATGGTGTCATTATGGCGCCGAGTACGGGCGCAAACTTCGTGCAATTTTGATCAGGCAAGATATGGCGGAATGAAGTATTCGCCATCAGGAGACGATGATGTCCAAGAACCCAAATCTTACTTTGACCGGCCCGGACCTGGCTGCTCTTCTTTGCAGCCGCGTGTGCCATGACGTCATCTCGCCCGTCGGCGCCATCAACAACGGCCTGGAACTGCTCGATGAGGGCGGCGCCGACGCCGATGCCATGGATCTGATCCGCACCAGCGCGCTGAACGCCTCCGTCCGCCTCAAGTTCGCCCGTCTTGCCTTCGGTGCCTCCGGCTCCGTCGGCGCGTCGATCGACACAGGCGAAGCCGAGCGCGCTGCCAAGGATTTCGCGGCGGCCGAGAAGAAGACCGAGGTCACCTGGACCGGTCCGCGCGCCATCGTCGCCAAGAACCGGGTGAAGCTGCTGCTGAACCTGTTCCTCGTTGCCTACTCCTCGATCCCGCGCGGCGGCTCGATCGAGATCACGCTCGAAAATCCGGAATTCGACGCCAAGTTCAAGCTCGTCGCCAAGGGCAAGCTGATGCGCATGCCGCCGAAATTCGTTGAGATCGCTTCCGGCCATGTCGAAGAGGCTGTCGATGCCCACTCGATCCAGCCCTATTACACCGTCCTGCTCGCCGAGGAATGCGGCATGCAGCTCGGCCATTCGGCAACCGGCGAAGAGATTATTTTTACAGCCGAAATCGCTGCGGCCTAACGTTACGGTTGCATGAGAGCAGTTTGTCTCTTTCTCGGTAAGACTTCCTTAGCCTAATCGACCTATCCTTTCAGGCTGAGGAAGCGCCACCGGGACAGAAGTGGGGCGAAGGAGCAGTCATGCAGCGTTTCATGATCACCGACAGTTCGGACGTCGTTCGCAAGGTCGGAAAGCGTATCCTGTCCGAACTCGATTTCCTGGTCAGCGAGGCGTCAAACGCTTCCGAAGCGCTGTCGGCCTGCCAGACGGAACTGCCCGATTACCTCATCGTCGATTCCGGCATCGAGGGCGCCCTCGAGCTGATCACCACCATCCGCGGCATGGATGGCGGCAAGGAAGTGAAGATCTATTACTGCGTCATCGAGGCCGATCTGAAGAAGCTGATGGCCGGCAAGCGGGCAGGGGCGACCGACTTCCTGCTGAAGCCCTTCGACCGCAAGATCCTGACCGCCGTCTTCGGCAACAGGGCGATCGCCGCCTAATTCTCTCTTCTATTTCAAGTTCTTACGATGCTCGGGCCTGTCCTGAGCATTTCCGCGTGTGCCCATGTCGTGGCAGAACCCTGCCACTTTACGACCCGCACAAACAAAAAAATCCCGCCGGAAGGGCGGGATTTCTGAATTGGTAAAGGGGGTTCGGTATCAGGCGCTTTCGGCGTATTCGCTGCCATCGGGCTCGCGCAGCACATAGCCGCGGCCCCATACGGTTTCGATGTAGTTGGCGCCGCCGGCAGCATTCGCGAGCTTCTTGCGCAGCTTGCAGATGAAGACGTCGATGATCTTCAGTTCCGGTTCGTCCATGCCGCCATAGAGGTGGTTCAGGAACATTTCCTTGGTGAGCGTGGTACCCTTGCGGAGCGAAAGCAGCTCCAGCATCTGGTATTCCTTGCCCGTCAGGTGAACGCGCTGGCCACCGACTTCGACGGTCTTGGCGTCGAGGTTGACGATGAGCTCGCCCGTCATGATGACCGACTGAGCGTGGCCCTTCGAACGGCGGACGATGGCGTGGATGCGGGCGACGAGCTCGTCTTTGTGGAACGGCTTGGTCATGTAGTCGTCGGCGCCGAAGCCGAGACCGCGGACCTTGTCTTCGATGCCGGCCATACCCGAGAGGATGAGGATCGGTGTCTTGACCTTGGACAGGCGGAGAGTGCGAAGCACTTCATATCCGGACATGTCGGGAAGGTTCAAATCGAGAAGGATGATGTCGTAATCATACAGTTTGCCGAGGTCGACGCCTTCTTCACCGAGATCGGTGGTGTAAACGTTAAAACTCTCGGACTTGAGCATCAGTTCGATGCTCTGCGCTGTCGCGCTGTCGTCTTCAATCAGTAGTACCCGCATTATTATCCCCTTTACCGCCGCCGAAAGGTGGTCTGGCCCCCTACGCGATACCGAAATATGTCACTGCGTGATTTGGAAGCTGCCACGAAATGGTTAACAAATTCTATTCCACTCTGGCAAGGGGTAACGAATTTATTAAATATTTTGTCCATTCCGCTGTTTTCCAACGAGAATCCGCAAGGCCAAATCCTTAACTTTTACATTAAGAACGGCCGCTAAGCGATTCATTCGACTCAGCAATGAAAAGGTTTCGGAAATCGCGTAGTGATGTTTACCGAGCCTTAAATCATCGGGCCTATCATTAACGATGCCCGTAAACGAAAGGTTACCAGCGGTAGGTTTTTGTTAATACCGACGGAAATTTTTTGGGCAGACCGTCTCAAAGCGGTGCGCAAGGGGCAATTTAGTAGAGCCGGGGTCTCGCATCACTGGAGTAATGCGTATGAAGTCGCGTGAGAGCCTAGTTCGCCTGAAGGAATTTCAGGTGAACGAAAAACGACGTCAGCTGCAGCAATTGCAGATGATGATGTCGGAATTCGAACGGATGACGAAGGATCTGGAAAGCCAGATCGTCGTCGAAGAGAAGAAGTCCGGCATTTCCGATCCGAATCACTTCGCCTACCCGACCTTCGCCAAGGCCGCTCGTCAGCGCGCCGACAATCTTCAGGTTTCGATCAAGGAACTGAAGATGCAGGAAGAAGCTCTGGAACAGGCGCTCGAGGAGATGCAGGCAGAATATGCCCGCGCAGCCGCCCTCGAGGAGCGTGACGGCGCAATTCGCGCACGGGCGTAATCAAGCTGGCGATGGATGCCGTCACCGGCATCCTGGGGAATCGCCGAAGAAAAAGCCACGTATGATGGGCCTCAGTCCGTCATACGTGGCTTTTGGTGTTTTTTGACCGTCAGAGTTTCAGAAGACGGACGCTTTTCGACGGAACCAGCGCCAGGATGCGCACGCCTTCGCTAACCTTGTCATAAAGAATGATGTGGCTTTGGTGCTCGTGGCGCCTGACACCCTCGCCAATCCTGCTGGCGGGCCGTTCCATATCGGGGTTGCCGGCGATCAATTCGAAACAGTTCTTCAGGCTGTCCCGGTAGCGCCTCGCCTGAGGCACGCCGAAGAGCTCGATGCTTTGCAGAAAAATGGTGAGGAGGTCCCGCTCGGCGCGTGCGGTTAAGACATATCGGCTCAAGAGGCACCGGTGCGGCGCGCAGCGAGCGCTTCCGCCTCGGCGAAAATCTCATCCACGCTTCGCTTGCCGGTGCCGCTTGCCCGCGACGCGGCGACGATGTCCTGAAGTTCGGTGACCGACAGCGTCTCGCCCTGCTGCGCCCGGTCCATCAGGATCAGGTCGCGCAGATAGTCTTCAGCATTGGCATAGTTGCCTTTGCTGACGCGGCTTTCGACCCAGTCACTCTGCTGATCGGAAAGCGATATTGTTAAGCGAGCCATCGGTCACCTCTTGATGTCAGGATAATCGGTGGACGGGCGTTTGCCAAATGCCTCTCAGTTCACGACATCGCGCCATTCTTCGTGGCGCTGGGACTGTGCCTTGAAGAAAGGGCAGAGCGCGAAGATCTTCCAGCCGCCCTTGCGGGCTTCCTCGACGGCGTGCAGGGCGAGCGCTTGGCCGACGCCCTTGCCGCGCAGTGCATCGGGAACACCGGTGTGGTCGATGATGACGAGCTTCGGCGAGGTGCGGGAATAGCTCATTTCGGCCTCGTGTCCCTCGACTTCAGCGACATAACGGCCGCCCGAGGCATTTTCTTCGTTGCGGATATCCATTCTATTGTCCTCCGAAAGAGTTGCGTTGCCCGAACGTGGCATGGCGGGCAGGGGCTCACAAGCCAGCACGGGTGGCGACGCAGTGTTCATCGGATTGACGGGGGAGAGGGATTGATGGCGAGATTGGCGTGGATAAAGCCGGTGCTTCTGGTTGCGGCGCCGTTCTTTCTGGCGCTTGGGCTGGTGCTGCCGCTGATCCGCTTCGAGACGCTTTACTTTTTCGACGAGACGCCGTCGCTGATTGGGATCATCGCTTCGCTGTGGAGCGGCGGCGATTCATTGCTTGCGGCGATCGTCGTTCTCGTGTCGATCATTCTGCCGGTCTGCAAGATTGTCAGTCTCGCCGTTGAGGCGACAGCGGCCGGCGGCGGAACCGGCAGCTGGTTTTATCGTCACGCCGTACCTCACCTGTCCAAGTGGTCAATGATGGACGTTTTATTGGTGGCGGTCGTGATTGCGGCGGCAAAGACGACGGGGCTTGCGGATGCTTTCACCCAGCCCGGCCTCTGGTGCTACGCCGCGTCGACAATAATTTCGGGCCTTCTTCATTCTCTCAGCGAGAATGCGTCCGGCCCGAAGTAATGTCGTTGCCTGGCGGCGATTAGTGGCGGTACTGCTGGATACGCGTCGTGCGCAGGCCGGCAAGGCCGTGGCTGCTGATCGACGACTGCCAGGACAGGAATTCTTCAACGGTGAGCGTGTAACGCTCGCACGCTTCTTCCAAGCTCAACAGGCCACCGCGAACTGCCGCGACAACCTCAGCCTTGCGACGGATCACCCAGCGCCGGGTATTCGGCGGGGGAAGGTCCGCAATCGTAAGCGGGCTGCCATCGGGGCCGATGACATATTTTACTCGGGGTCGTATCATTTCGGTCATTGGGACTCTCTACACAACTCAAGACCACAGATGGCACTCTAGCCCGTCACATTTAAAAATTGCCTAAACTGATCGTAAGACTTTGATAACAACTTTAAGTGCCGGAGCTACCCACCCCGGGACGAACTTCCGTTACGTCAATTTGAGCCGGCTGCATGGCTCCCATGCGTAATAAATAATATCTATATTTCGCGGGAAGATTTATAAGCGCTGCAACATTAAGAATGAGCGCAAGACATCGTCTCCGTTCTTCTCGCAGTATCAGTCAAAGAATAGTGTTTGCAGCTCCCGTCACACCGACGCGGGGCTTCGCGGCTTTCTTTTGCTGTTTCCGGCGCCGTGGATGGCCTGCCGGTGCGAGAGCTGGGCAGGCGCGCGCGGTTGAGGACATAAGAGATGACGAGACGTGAGCGCGCAGTGCGTAACTGCGCAGACGATAACGCTTTTTCGCTTTCTACCACCGCCCGCCAAGGCGATCTCAAGATCGAGTTCAAGCGCAGCCTTGAGCGCATGACCAAGGAAGCGGGCTTCGATTTTTTCCTTATTGCATCCTTCCCGCGCGGCGACGCCACCTCCTTTGTCGAAAACCGCATTGCCAGCAACTGGCCGCAGACGCTCGTCAACCTCTATGAAGAGGCCGACATGTTTTACTGCAGCGAGCTGGTTAACGCGCTGAAGCACACGATCATCCCGGTCTATTGCAATGCGGGTACTTTTGGCGGCGCGGCTGCAAATATTGAAAACCGCCGGTTGAACGCGGTCTTCCAGATGCATGGCCTGCAGGCAACTTTCGGCTTTTCGCTGCATGACGCTGATCTAAAACAGTACATCTTTGCATTCTCCGGAACGCGCGCTGCGCTTGAATATGAAGAGCAGATGGCACTTTTCTTCGCGGCGATGCAGGCGCTCGACCGGTTCAGCATTGCCAATCGCGGCGAAGAAGGACCGGCGGAAACGCTGACGCGTCGCGAAATCGAATGTCTGCGCTGGTCGGCGGCTGGAAAAAGCAGCGACGAGATTGCCATCATTCTCGATCTCTCGTCGCATACCGTCGTCGGCTATCTGAAGAGCGCTATGCGCAAGCTCGATTCGGTCAATCGCATGCAGGCCGTCGCCCGTGCGCTCCGCTACCGCCTGCTCTGATCCTAGAGCAGGATCGCACTGATCTCCGTTTCTCCGGCGCCGAACTTATATTGCGCCGTTCCCGTATGCAGGATCGACAGCCAGTCGCCGGCGGTAAGCTGGGCGAGGCCGAAGGCCGTCTGTCTTGATGCGACGGTGGTCGCCACGCCGGCGATCGCCGCAAGCGCGGTGCTGCCATTGGCTTCCAGCCGCGCGCCATAAGCCGAGCTCGTCACGGTGCTCACCGACAGAATCAGCAGGTAGAGACCCGAGGCCGGAACCGTCAGCCGGTTGCCGCTGCCGGAGGGGACGGCCGCGCCGAGCGAGAAACCGCCCTGCTGCACATGCAGCGCATTGAAGCCGGTGCGGGTGTTGTTGCCGGGCGTCGTGGTCGCCGCCGCTAGGGCGGCGCGGGCGACCGGGCGGGCAGGGGTCTTGACGATGCCACCTGCGGCGATCGCCAGCGCCGTCTCCCAGGCAGACCCGTCACCGCTCACCTTGATTGCGAATTCATCATTTCCGGCAAGTCCCATCTCGGCGCGGCCCGACCAGTTGGACTGGAAGAGCAGCGATGCCGTTTCGGCGGCCGATGCCTTGTTGACCTTCACCTGATGGCCGTGGCCCTCGTGATTGAAGAGGCTGGCGGGGGAGGCGACGGCCAGCCGGTTCTGTGCGTCGGCGCTGGCGTTCAGGCCGAGAAGCGGCAGGCTGGCCGGTGGCGGCGGCACCAGATCGCTCCAGACGCCGGCGGTGAAGACGCGGAGCCTCGATACGGCGGCGAAATAGGCCCGCCAGCCATCGCGCGGCAGAATGTAGATCCAGGCGCCGTCCTGCCGGAAGGCGAGACGACCGTCCTTACCGAACCAGGTGCCGGTTGCACCAGCAGAGACGAGATAGCAGGCGCCTTCGGCCGGGTCTTCCGGCGCGGCTGACGCTTCGGCTGATATCGTCAACTGGGTCACGGCATCGATCAGCTGCAGCGCTTCGTTATGGGTGACGTGCTTCTGGGCCTGCGACGGCAGGATATAGGGAAGGGCGAGATTGACTGTCATGTCGGACATGTATGCGGCCTCCATAGCGGTGCCGCTGATCTTATGTCCGCTCAGATGCGCGGGGAGGGCAAGGCTCGCTTGCTGCTGATCTCCAAGCCATTTCGGCCTTGCTTATGCGCGCTGCAGCGCCCGCTTGCGGCTGCCCCAGGAGATGAAATCCGGATTGACGAAATCCGGATCGCCGGGCTTGCCGTAGCCGAGCGGCTGGCCATCCAGCGTCAGCGTCGTGCCGCCCGCGGCCCGCAGTACCGCGTCACCCGCGGCCGTGTCCCATTCCATGGTGCGGGTAAAGCGCGGATAGACATCGGCCTTGCCCTCGGCGAGCAGGCAGAATTTCAGCGACGAACCGATATTGGTGCATTCGGAAATGGCGTGCTTCTTCAGGAAGCTGTCGGTGGCCGGGCTGTTGTGGCAGCGGCTGGCAAGCGCCAGGCGATGCTCCGGCTCGTCGCGCACGGCGATCTTCTCGCGGCGGTTAACGGTGAAGTCGTCGCCGACATGCAGCTTTTCGGCGCTGCCCGATTCGCCAACGAAAGCGACGCCGAGGGCAGGGGCATAGACGATGCCCGCCAGCGGTACGCCGTTTTCGATATAGGCGATATTGACCGTGAATTCCTTGCGCTTGTCGACGAACTCGCGCGTGCCATCGAGCGGATCGACAAGGAAGAAGGGGCGGCCGGCGATGTCAGGAACATGTCCCGCGGCCACCGATTCCTCAGCGATGACAGGAATGTCGGGGAAGTCGCGGCTCAGATGCGCCAGGATGATGATCTCGGCCTCATGATCGGCGAGCGTCACCGGCGTGGCATCGGCCTTGGTCGAGACGGCGCATCCGGCGCGGAATACCTCGATGATCTTCCGTCCTGCTTCCAGGGCTGCATTTTCGAATGTCGATAGCATCGGCTCTTGCGGTTTGGGGCCGGGAAGCGAACCCGGCGAAGCGGCAACTATAGCCGCAAATATAGGGATGAGGCCAGAGTTTTGCATTTTTCCTGGTCGTCGCAGTCAAAGGCGGTGGCCTGGAATAGTTTTCACCGGCTCGTGTTCTAGTTGGTCAGAATTTGCTTCGAATTCCAGTCTTGTGGAATAGCATTCGCAAATCCGAAATGATGGCTGCCACCGAATTGCCGCAATGGTTAATCCACAGGCGCGGTTTGGCTAAATTTTTGTCATATAATGCCTTTTTGGTGTGGATTTTGATTTGTATCGCGCCATTTAAGCGCAGTTGAGCAAGAATCTGACTCAGCAAAGCCTTTTTGTCTTCACATTTTCCCTGAAAGCGCTATGCATGCGGCTACGAGGTTCCGATTTAAAAGCGGAGCCCTAACCAAAAAGAGATGCAGCCATGTTGGTTCGCATCCAGGGGAAATGACATATGGAGTACTTTATCCAGCAGCTCTTCAATGGGCTGACTCTTGGATCCATCTATGGTCTCGTCGCTATTGGCTATACGATGGTTTACGGCATTGTCGGCATGATCAATTTCGCCCATGGCGATGTCTTCATGCTCGGTGGTTTCGCTGCTCTTATCGTCTTTCTCGTTCTCACATCCATCTTTGCAGGTCTTCCGGTAGCAGTTCTTCTGCTGGCGATGCTTGTTGTTGCGATGCTGATGACGAGTTTGTGGAATTGGACGATCGAGCGAGTTGCATACCGTCCGCTGCGCGGTTCGTTCCGCCTGGCGCCGCTGATCACCGCGATCGGCATGTCGATCACGCTCTCCAACTTCATCCAGGTGACGCAGGGCCCGCGCAACAAGCCGATCCCGCCGCTGGTAAGTTCGGTCTATAATATCGGCGGCATCTCGGTCTCGCTGAAGCAGATCATCATCATCGTCATCACCGTCATTCTCCTGGCTGCCTTCTGGTACCTCGTGAACCGCACGGCGCTCGGCCGCGCCCAGCGCGCCACCGAGCAGGACCGCAAGATGGCGGCGCTTCTCGGCGTCAATGTCGACCAGACGATCTCCATCACCTTCATCATGGGCGCCGCGCTTGCTGCCGTCGCCGGTACGATGTACCTGATGTATTATGGCGTTGCGTCCTTCACGGATGGCTTCACCCCTGGCGTCAAGGCGTTCACGGCTGCCGTTCTCGGCGGTATCGGCTCGCTGCCGGGTGCAGTCTTCGGTGGTCTGCTGATCGGCCTCATCGAGTCGCTCTGGTCCGCATATTTCACCATCGCCTACAAGGACGTCGCGACCTTCGCGATCCTGGCTTTCGTCCTGATCTTCAAGCCGACCGGTATTCTCGGACGGCCGGAAGTCGAGAAGGTATAAACGTCATGGCAAACATCGAAACTTCCGCAGGCAAGCCCGAGGCCGGGCTTGTCCAGAAGGGTATCCGTGAAGCTTTCTTCACCGGTCTCGTCTCGCTCGGCCTGTTCGTTCTCTATGTCGGTCTCGGCACGCAGCAGAACATCAATAACGAACTGATCATCGTCCAGCGCTGGGGCCTGCTTGCGATCTTCGTCGCAATCGCCGCCATCGGCCGCTTCATCATGGTCGTCTTCGTCCAGCCGAACATCAACCGCCGCAAACTTGCCAAGGCAAAGCACGGCGAGCTCGATATCTCGACGGACAAGGGCTTCTTCCACACGCATTTCCTGAAGATCGCTCTGGTGGCGCTGCTGCTCTACCCGATGGTGATCTATGCGCTGGTCGGCGCACAGGGCTCGCTGAAGTGGGTCGACAACTTCGGTATCCAGATCCTCATCTACGTGATGCTGGCCTGGGGCCTGAACATCGTCGTCGGTCTCGCCGGTCTTCTCGACCTCGGCTACGTCGCCTTTTACGCTGTCGGCGCCTATTCCTACGCGCTGCTCTCCAGCTATTTCGGCCTGTCCTTCTGGGTGCTGTTGCCGCTTTCGGGCATCTTCGCCGCTCTCTGGGGCATCATCCTCGGCTTCCCGGTTCTGCGTCTGCGCGGCGATTACCTCGCCATCGTGACGCTCGCCTTCGGTGAAATCATCCGTCTCGTCCTCATCAACTGGACCGACGTGACCAAGGGTACCTTTGGTATCTCCGGCATTCCGAAGGCAACGCTGTTCGGCATTCCGTTCGATGCGTCCGCCGGCGGCTTTGCCAAGCTGCTCGGCCTGCCGATGTCGTCCGCCTATTACAAGATCTTCCTGTTCTATCTGATCCTGGCGCTCTGCCTGATCACGGCCTACGTCACCATCCGGCTTCGCCGCATGCCGATCGGCCGCGCCTGGGAAGCTCTGCGCGAAGACGAAATCGCCTGCCGTTCGCTCGGCATCAACACGGTCACGACCAAGCTCACCGCCTTTGCGACGGGCGCGATGTTCGGCGGTTTCGCCGGCTCGTTCTTCGCAGCGCGTCAGGGCTTCGTCTCGCCTGAATCCTTCGTCTTCCTGGAATCGGCCGTCATCCTTGCCATCGTCGTTCTCGGCGGCATGGGTTCGCTGACCGGTATTGCGATTGCGGCCGTCGTCATGGTCGGCGGCACGGAAGTGCTGCGCGAAATGGACTTCCTCAAGGTCGTCTTCGGCCCCGATTTCACGCCGGAACTCTACCGCATGCTGCTCTTCGGCCTGGCCATGGTCGTGGTCATGCTGTTCAAGCCGCGCGGTTTCGTCGGCTCGCGTGAACCGACCGCCTTCCTCAAGGAGCGCAAGGCGGTATCCGGAAGCTTCACCAAGGAGGGCCACGGCTGATGAGCCCTGTAGAAACGATGTCCAACGATACCCTGCTCAAGGTTGAGCACCTGTCGATGAAGTTCGGCGGCCTGATGGCCATCAACGATCTGTCCTTCGAAGCGAAGCGCGGCGATATCACTGCGCTGATCGGCCCGAACGGCGCAGGCAAGACCACCGTGTTCAACTGCATCACCGGCTTCTACAAGCCGACGATGGGCATGATCACCATGAACCAGAAGGGCGGAAAGCAGTATCTGCTCGAGCGCCTGCCTGACTTCCGCATCACCAAGGAAGCCAAGGTCGCCCGTACCTTTCAGAACATTCGCCTGTTCTCGGGTCTGACGGTCCTGGAAAACCTGCTCGTCGCCCAGCACAACAAGCTGATGAAGGCCTCGGGTTACACGATCCTCGGCCTGCTCGGCATCGGCGGCTACAAGAAGGAAGCGGCAGCCTCCATCGAGCTCGCCCGCTACTGGCTGGAAAAGGCCGATCTGATCGATCGCGCCGACGACCCGGCCGGCGATCTGCCCTACGGCGCCCAGCGCCGCCTGGAAATCGCCCGCGCCATGTGCACCGGTCCGGAACTGCTCTGCCTCGACGAACCGGCCGCCGGCCTCAACCCGCGCGAATCGCTGGCACTCAACGAGCTGCTGCGCAGCATCCGCGCCGATACCGGAACGTCGATCCTGCTCATCGAGCACGACATGTCGGTGGTCATGGAAATTTCCGACCACGTCGTCGTTCTCGAATACGGCCAGAAGATCTCCGACGGCACGCCCGAACACGTGAAGAACGACCCGAAGGTCATCGCGGCCTATCTCGGTGTCGAAGACGAAGAAGTTGAAGAGGTCATCGCGACCGTAGAAGGGGGCGCACACTGATGGCCGGGGAACAGCTTCTCAAGGTTCAGGGCGTCGAGACCTATTACGGCAATATCCGCGCACTCGCCGGCATCGATGTCGAAGTCAACAAGGGTGAGATCGTCAGCCTGATCGGCGCCAACGGCGCCGGCAAGTCGACGCTGATGATGACGATCTGCGGCAGCCCGCAGGCGCGCACCGGCTCGATCACCTTCGATGGCCGCGACATCACCAAGATGCCGACGCACGAAATCGCGCGTCTGCGTATCGCCCAGTCTCCGGAAGGACGCCGTATTTTCCCGCGCATGACCGTGCTGGAAAATCTGCAGATGGGCGCCGGCCTCGATAACCTCAAATACTTCCACGAGGATCTGGAAAAGATCTTCGTGATGTTCCCGCGCCTCAAGGAACGCCAGACGCAGCGCGGCGGCACGCTTTCGGGCGGTGAGCAGCAGATGCTGTCGATCGGCCGCGCGCTGATGGCGCGTCCGAAGCTGCTGCTTCTCGACGAGCCGTCGCTCGGCCTTGCGCCGCTGATCGTCAAGGGCATCTTCGAGGCGATCAAGAAGCTCAACGAAACCGAAGGCCTGACGGTCTTCCTCGTCGAGCAGAACGCATTTGCTGCCCTCAAGCTTTCGCATCGCGCCTACGTGATGGTGAACGGCAAGGTGACGATGAGCGGTTCCGGCAAGGAACTTCTCGCCAATCCCGAAGTCCGTGCCGCCTATCTCGAAGGCGGACGGCATTGATCCGGGCAGAAGGGAGACTTTGATATGCAGGGACTTTTCTTCGAACCGGACATGGGCGTCAGAACCGTCATCCGCGCGCTGGTCATGCTCATCGGTTTCTGGACCGCATGGCGCGCCGGCAAGGCCGCAGCCGAGGGCTGGAGCGATTACCCGCTGGTGATCGCCTATACCTTCCTGCTCGCCTGGGTGATGCAGTTCCTGCATCACGCGCTGTTCAACGGCCCGATGCTGAGCGGCTTCTACTACATCATCGATTTCGTGCTGCTGCTCGTCTTCTCGACGGCCGGCTTCCGCTTCCGCCGCACCAATCAGATGGTCAACAACTATTACTGGCTGTACGAAAAAACTTCCGCGTTTTCGTGGAAGAACAAACATTGACAGCCCGTTGAAACTAGGCATGAATTGCCTCAGCGGCGGTGCCCGGAAGCAAACGGAAATCCGCCACTGATAAAAAATCGAAGGGCATGGCTCATGGCCGGCAAAGCTTGAAAGCAGCCGGTTCATGCCCCCAGAGAGGAACAGCTTTCCCGGCGCAGACGATGGTGGGTAATGCGCTGGGTCTAGGACCGGAACCCGCCCAAAAATTGGGAGTAAAAACATGAAGAAGTATCTTCTGTCGGCAGTGGCTCTGACGGCTATGGTTGCTTTCAGCAACGCCGCTCGCGCTGACCTGCTGGTTGGTGTTGGTGGTCCGCTGACCGGCCCGAACGCTGCGTTCGGTGCACAGCTTCAGAAGGGTGCCGAACAGGCAGCTGCTGACATCAACGCTGCTGGCGGCATCAACGGCGAGCAGATCAAGGTCGAGCTCGGCGACGACGTCTCCGACCCGAAGCAGGGCATCTCGGTCGCCAACAAGTTCGTTGCTGACGGCGTCAAGTTTGTCGTCGGTCACTTCAACTCGGGCGTCTCCATCCCGGCTTCTGAAGTCTACGCTGAAAACGGCATCCTCGAAATCACCCCGGCTGCGACCAACCCGCAGTTCACCGAGCGTGGTCTCTGGAACACGTTCCGTACCTGCGGCCGTGACGACCAGCAGGGCGCGATTGCCGGCAAGTATCTTGCCGACCACTTCAAGGACGCCAAGATCGCTGTCGTTCACGACAAGACGCCTTACGGCCAGGGCCTCGCTGACGAAACCAAGAAGGCCATGAATGCCGCTGGTATCACCGAAGCCGTCTACGAAGGCATCAACGTCGGCGACAAGGACTTCTCGGCCCTCATCGCCAAGATGAAGGAAGCCGGCGTTTCGATCATCTATTGGGGTGGTCTGCACACCGAAGCCGGTCTCATCATCCGCCAGGCAAAGGACCAGGGCCTGAAGGCAACGCTCGTATCGGGTGACGGTATCGTTTCGAACGAACTGGCTTCGATCGCTGGCGACGCTGTCGAAGGCACGCTGAACACCTTCGGCCCGGATCCGACGCTGAACCCGGCCAACAAGGACCTCGTCGAGAAGTTCAAGGCTGCCGGCTTCAACCCGGAAGCTTACACCCTCTACTCCTACGCTGCGATGCAGTCGATCGCAGGCGCTGCAAAGGCCGCTGGTTCTAACGATCCGGAAGCCGTTGCCAAGGCCATGAAGGAAAAGGGTCCGTTCCCGACCGTTCTCGGCGACATGTCCTTCGATGAAAAGGGCGACCCGAAGCTCCCGGGCTACATCATGTACGAATGGAAGAAGGGCCCGGACGGCAAGTACAGCTACTTCCCGCAGGCTGCGAAGTAAGCATCGCTTGCACGGTTCCGACCGTTTAGAGGAAGCCCGGTTTCGACCGGGCTTCTTTGTTTTTGGCGACGGTTCTGGCCCGGAGTGACGTTTTCAATCCTGATGCGATGGGCTAGCTTTCACGCCCTGCCAGAATTCAGAAACGGAAATTTCGATGTCCCGACCGCGCATTCTCGTCACCCGCCGCTGGCCTGCCGCTGCCGAAGCCGCTCTTGCCGAGCGTTTTGACGTGACCCTCAACGAGACCGACGTGCCGATGACCGCCGATCAGCTGCGCCAGGCGCTTGCCGATTACGACGCGGTGCTGCCGACCGTCTCCGACAAGCTGCCGGCCGCCGTTTTCGAGGGCAGTCCGCGCGCAAAAATCCTCGGCAATTTCGGCGTAGGCTACAATCACATCGACGTCTCGGCCGCCAAGGCGAAGGGCATTGCCGTGACGAATACGCCGGGCGTGCTGACAGACTGCACCGCCGATATCGCCATGTTGCTGCTGCTTGCCGTCGCGCGGCGCGGCGGAGAGGGCGAACGCCAGATCCGCGCCGACGAATGGAAGGGCTGGTGCCCGACGCATATGATCGGCACCAAGGTCTCCGGCAAGACCGTCGGCATCATCGGCTTCGGCCGCATCGGCAAGGCCTTCGCCCAGCGCTGCCATTTCGGCTTCGGCATGGATGTGGTGTTTTACAATCGCTCGAAGGTCGATGAAGCCGAGGCCGCCCGCTACGGCGCCCGCCAGCTCGCGACCGTCGAGGACGTGCTCGGCGCTTCCGATTTCGTCTCGCTGCATTGCCCGGGTGGGGCCGAGAACCGGCACCTGATGAATGCGGCGCGCTTTGCGGCGATGAAGAAGGGCGCGTTCCTGATCAACACGGCGCGCGGCGATGTCGTCGACGAGACGGCGCTGATCGCGGCGCTGCAGACCGGCGTGATCCGTGGCGCCGGGCTCGATGTCTACGAGGCGGAGCCGCAGGTGCCGGAGGCTTTGAAGGCGATGGAGAACGTCGTCCTCCTGCCGCATCTCGGCAGCGCGACGGAGGAGACGCGCACGGCCATGGGGATGAAGGTGGTGGATAATATCACGGCGTTCTTCGAGGGCAGGGAGCCTGCGGATCGGCTAGTTTGAGGGTTTCGATAGGCGGGTAGGCGGTAGGCCGCTAGGCCGGTAGGCGTCGAGCAAGCTCGCCCCCTCTGCCCTGCCGGGCATCTCCCCCACAGGTGGGGAGATGACTCGTGGCGCGCTACGTTGCTGTTACTGGGCGGTGCCGCGCTTGGTTTGGCAACGCGCCGTCCCCAGACACTCCCTCATTCCTGTGCTTGTCACAGGAATCCAGCCACCGCGCGTCTGCGCGGTGAATGACTCATACCCTCTTAAGGCAGTCTCCCGCGCCCATGGACATGTGCGCACTGGATTCCTGTGACGAGCACAGGAATGAGGGAGGTCGTGGTGTGCGTCGCGTTTCGAAAGCAGGGCGAGCGGGTGCGCCCAGCCAATCTCCCCACCTGTGGGGGAGATGCCCGGCAGGGCAGAGGGGGGCGAACTTGCTGGAAGCTCGCGGGTCAAGCTAAGCCCAACGCGCGCCTACCCCTCATGCAACACATGCGCTGCCTTCACCGCCGCGGACGCCCGGTTTTCCACGCCGAGCTTCACATAGATCTGCTCCAGATGCTTGTTCACCGTCCGCGCCGATAGCCCCAGGATCTCGCCGATGTCGCGGTTGGCCTTGCCCTTGGCGATCCACAGCAGCACTTCCGACTCCCGCTGGGTCAGCGAGAAATGCTGGCGCAGCACCGCGTCGTCGCTGCGCTGGCTGATGGCCGTCAGGCGGAAGAGGTATTCGTCGGGGCCGATTGTGCCGAGGAAGGCGAGCTGGAGGACGGGTTGGCCGGCGTGAGTAATCGAGAAGGCGGCGTCGCGGCCGGTGGCCATGCGGTCCTTCATCCAGGCGGCGATATGGGCCGTGACGGTCGCGAGCGCATCGTCGCTGCCCATGGCGGCGTTGACGAGGCGGGTTGCCTGGGGCGTCGACCAGTGAACCTTGCCGTCGCCCTTCACCGCCAGCAGATGACGGCCGGCGGCGTCGAGGGCGACGCGGGCACTTTGCGTCGAGCGGGCGTTGCGCAGATGGACGCGGATACGGGCGCGCAGCTCGTCGATATTGATCGGCTTCGTCAGATAGTCGACGCCGCCGGATTCCAGCGCGTGGACCACATGCTCGGTTTCCGTCAGGCCGGTCATGAAGATCACCGGCACCTGGCTGACGGCGGCGTTCTCTTTCAGCTTGCGGCAGGTCTCGAAACCATCCATCGAGGGCATGACGGCATCGAGCAGGATGAGATCCGGCGTGATGCGCTCGACGATATTGAGCGCCGCCAAGCCGGAGGTGGCGATCAGCACGGAGAAACCGGATTGCTCCAGCGCATCGGTGAGGAAGCCGAGCGCCTCGGGCGAGTCGTCGACCAGCAGCACGATATCGCGGGGGTGGGCCTGATCAGCCAATGGTTTCCACCTTTTCGTTGAACCGGTGCAGGAAGGTCATGCCGCCGTCGAGATCGAACGCCGCCACATAGGCGCGAAGTTCCTCGGTAAATGGCTGATTTGCCTCGTCCTTGGCAAGGTCGTTGAGCTTGGCTTCGATACCCCTGATGTAGCCGATTTCGCAGAGCCGCATCAGTTCCTCGACATGGGTGATGCCGGGGCTGACAAGCGGCGGTTTTGGCGGCGGGGCAGGGGCTGCCGCCGTGTCCGCGTAGGTCCATTTGAGGCCGAGATGCAGGGCCAGCTTGTCGCGCAGCTGCCTGATGTCGACGGGCTTGCCGATCGCGTCATTATGGCTGTCATCGCTTTCGGCTGTCGCTGCGGCATCGCCGATATTGGCCGAGAGCATGACGATAGGCGAGGTCTGGCCGTTTTCGCGCAGGCGCGAGGCAAGCTGCCAGCCGCTCATGCCGGGCATGGAGATATCGACGAGGAAGAGATCGGGCTGGATGCCCTCGATCAGCGTCAGGCAATCGGTGCCGCTGGCCGCCGTCAGCACGACGAAATCGAGCGGCGCCAGGATTTCCCGCATCATCTCGCGGTGATCCTCGTTGTCGTCGACGACGACGATGGTGCGGCGCGGGCCGTCGTAGCTGACGATCTTCTTCTCCTGCGGCGGCGCGGTCATCTCGCGCATGACGGCGGAAAGCATCAGGCGGACGCGGAAGGTCGAGCCCTGGTCCTTCTCGCTCGTCACCAGGATCTCGCCGCCGAGCGTATTGGTCAGAAGCCGGGTGATCGTCAGGCCGAGGCCGAGGCCCGGCATGGGGCGGATGCTGTCGGCCTCGCCGCGCTGGAAGGGTTCGTAGATGCGGCTCAGATCCTTCTCGGCGATGCCGCGGCCGGTATCTGAAACGGTGAAGGTCGCGACCTGGCTGCGATAGCCGACATCGAAGGTGACGCTGCCCTCGTCGGTGAACTTGATGGCGTTGGAGAGCAGGTTGACGAGGATCTGGCGCAGGCGCTTCTCGTCGGTGCGCACGAATTGCGGCAGCGACGGCGTGCGGTCGTGAATGAAGGCGAGGCCCTTGGCCTGCGCCTGCGGGCGGAACATGTCGACGATCTGGTCGAGGAAATCCTGGATGTTGATCTCGTTGGAATAGACCTGCAGGCGCCCGGCCTCGATCTTGGAGATATCCAGCAGCCCGTCGATCAGACCGGAAAGATGCTCGGCCGAGCGGCGGATCACCTTGATCGAGGATTGGCGCGGCGGCGGGATCGTCTCGTCGCGCTCGAGGATCTGGGCATAGCCGAGCACGGCATTGAGCGGCGTGCGCAGTTCGTGGCTGAGGCCGACGACATAGCGGCTCTTGGCGCGGTTGGCGGCTTCGGCGGTTTCCTTGGCGTTCTGCAGCGCCGCGTCGGTCTTCTTGTGGGCGGCGATTTCCTTCAGGAGCAGCGTGTTCTGGCGTGAGGATTCCTCCTCGGCGACGACGCGGCTGTCATGGGCCAGCACATAGAACCAGCAGACGACGCCGGCGATGACGGCGAAGACGAAGAAGACGATCAGGATGGTGCGATTGACGACTTCGGCGGTCTCCGGCGAGGCGGAAGCCACCTGATGGGCAATCATCGCCAGGATCGCGCCGACAGCGGTCAGCGCCAGCACCACGGCGATGCCGTAGCGTCCCAAGCGGGTCGTCAGTTTCTGCACCACGGTTTCCGGCAGCACGGCCTTGGCGACGGTGCCGACCTGGGCGTTCAGCCGTGCCTTCGGCTTGCACATGTCGTGGCAGCGGCTGTCGAGCGAACAGCAGAGCGAACAGATCGGCGCGGCATAGGCCGGGCACCAGGCCATGTCCTCGGGTTCGAACGGGTGTTCGCACACCGAGCAGGTGATGCTTGTCAGGTTCTTCCAGCTGTGGCGCGGCTTGCGGGCGAGGTAGAACTTGCCCTTGGTCGCCCAGGCGATCAGCGGCGAGGCAGTCAGCGCGATGACGAGGGTGATATAGGGCGCGAGCGAGGCGGCGATCGGGCCGAAAGCGCCGAAATGCGCGATCAGCGAAATGCCGGCCGAGAGCGTCATGGCGCCGAGGCCGACCGGGTTGATGTCGTAGAGATGGGCGCGCTTGAACTCGATGCCGGGAGGGGCAAGGCCGAGCGGCTTGTTGATGAAGAGATCGGCGGAGATCGTGCAGAGCCAAGCCATGGCGATGATCGAGAAGATGCCGAGCGTCTCCTCCAGCAGCCGGTAGATGCCGAGCTCCATCAACAGCAAGGCGATCGCCACGTTGAAGATCAGCCAGATGACGCGGCCGGGATGGCTGTGGGTGAGGCGCGAGAAGAAGTTCGACCAGGCGAGCGAGCCCGCATAGGCGTTCATGACGTTGATCTTCAGCTGCGAGACGACGACGAAGGCGGCCATCAAGAGCAGGGCGGCGTTGTGCCAGGGGATCATGTAGCCGAAAGCGGTCAGATACATCTGCGCCGGATCGGCCGCGCGGTCGACGGGCACGCCGGCCGTGAAGGTCAGCACGACGAGGAAGGAACCGGCCAGCAGCTTCGGCGCGCCGATGATCACCCAGCCGGGACCGGCAAGGAAGACGGCGAGGCGGTGGCGCCACTTGCGCTGCCCATCCGGCGGCAGGAAGCGCAGGAAGTCGGCCTGCTCGCCGATCTGCGACATCAGCGCCAGGATGACGGCGGAGGCGGCGCCGAATTCCACCAGGTTAAAATCGGCCACCGTGCCGGGCGGTCCGGAGGCGTGGCGGATGCCGGCGAAGGCGCGCCAGACATCAAACTTCTCCCAGTCGAGAAAGGCGATGAAGATGAAGGGCAGGACGTTGAGGATGATCCAGAAGGGTTGGGTGACCAGCTGGAAGCGGCTGATCAGCTTGACGCCGTGCGTCACCAGCGGGATCACCATAACGGCGCTGATAATGTAGCCTATCCAGAGCGGAATGCCGAGCGTCAGCTCCAGCGCGCCGGACATGATCGAGGCCTCGATCGCGAATAGCATGAAGGTGAAGCTGGCATAGATCAGCGAGGTGATGGTCGAGCCGATATAGCCGAAGCTTGCGCCACGGGTCAGAAGATCGATATCGACGCCGTGGCGGATCGCGTAGCGGCTGATCGGCAGGCCGATCATGAGCATGGCGATCGAGGCGACGATGATGGCGAAGAAGGCGTTGGTCGTGCCGTAGGAGAGCGTGATCGCCCCGCCGATCGCCTCCAGCGCCAGAAAGGAGATGGCGCCGATCGCCGTCTGCGAGATGCGCTGCGAGGAGAACTGCCTTGCGCTCTTTGCGGTGAAGCGCAGCGCATAGTCCTCGAGCGTCTGGTTCGCGACCCAGCGATTGTACTCGCGCCTGACCGGAATGATGCGTTGCCGCGCTGCCATGCTGCTCTGCCGGTCCCTTCGTTCCTCTTGTCACACTTCCGTAACATGGATGACCGGAGCGCTTAAGAGTGCAGCGCAGCATTCGCGTGCAGATTTAGCCCCGTTGCCTACGTCATATTACGTATGTGTTTTCGCAGTGCAGCACCCGATAGTTCTTTAAGCAACAGTTAATTTTTGCCTTCCGGCCTGTTGTCGAACAAGAAGAGGGGATCACAAGATGAATCTGCGATCATACGTTTCAGGTGCCGTTCTCGGCGCCGTCATGTCGGCCACGGCCGCATTCCACGGGGCAGTTGCCGCCGACGACACGATCAAGGTCGGCGTTCTGCACTCGCTCTCCGGCACCATGGCTATTTCCGAGACGACGCTCAAGGACGCCATGCTGATGCTCATCGACGAGCAGAACAAGAAGGGCGGCCTTCTCGGCAAGAAGCTCGAAGCCGTCGTCGTCGACCCGGCTTCCGACTGGCCGCTGTTTGCCGAAAAGGCACGCGAGCTGATCGAAAAGGATAAGGTCGCGGCCGTCTTCGGTTGCTGGACCTCCTCGTCGCGCAAGTCGGTTCTGCCGGTTTTCGAAGAGCTGAACTCGATCCTGTTCTACCCGGTCCAGTATGAGGGTGAAGAATCCTCGCGCAACATCTTCTACACGGGTGCCGCTCCGAACCAGCAGGCGATCCCGGCCGTCGACTACCTGATGGAGAAGGAAGGCGTGAAGCGCTTCGTTCTCGAAGGTACCGACTACGTCTATCCGCGCACCACCAACAAGATCCTGGAAGCCTACCTGATCTCGAAGGGCATTCCGAAGGAAGACATCATCGTCAACTACACGCCGTTCGGCTTCTCCGACTGGCAGACGGAAGTCTCCAAGATCAAGGAATTCGGCGCGGCCGGCAAGAAGACCGCCGTCGTCTCGACGATCAACGGTGACGCCAACGTTCCGTTCTACAAGGAACTCGGCAACCAGGGCGTCAAGGCAACCGATATCCCCGTCGTCGCCTTCTCGGTCGGCGAAGAAGAGCTTGCCGGTCTCGACACCAAGCCGCTCGTCGGCCACCTCGCTGCCTGGAACTACTTCGAGTCGGTCGAAAGCCCGGCCAACAAGAAGTTCATCAAGGAATGGCACGCCTTCACGAAGAACGACAAGCGCGTGACCAACGACCCGATGGAAGCGGCCTATATCGGCTTCAACGCCTGGGTTAAGGCCGTTCAGGCCGCCGGCACGACCGACACCGACAAGGTTCTCGACACCATCATCGGCGTCTCCGTTCCGAACCTCTCCGGCGGCACGGCAACCGTGATGCCGAACCACCACATCACCAAGCCTGTCCTGATCGGCGAAATCCAGGCCGACGGCCAGTTTGAAATCGTGCAGCAGACGCCTGCCGTCGTCGGTGACGAATGGTCCGACTACCTGCCGGACTCCAAGGACCTGATCTCCGATTGGCGCAAGCCGATGAACTGCGGCAACTTCAACGTTGCGACCGGCAAGTGCGGCGGCAAGGGGTCTTGAGTTAGCCGATCCGATACCTGCCTGATGACTTCCGTCCGGATCCCATCTCCGGGCGGAAGCTCCGTCCCAAACGGTTGCTGCCCAAAAGGCCAACGATAGTCCAGGCGAGAAAGCCGATGTATCGCGCCCTCAAGCTTATCCTTCTTACCCTCTGCCTCGCGGCTCCGATGCTTGCATCGCCGCTGAAGGCCCAGGAAGACATCCACGCCCTCGTCAACGCGCTCGGCGAAGGCGATTTCGATCAGCGCGCCGAAGCCATCAAGGCGCTCGTCGCCTCCAAGGATCCGCATGTCGGCCAGATCCTGCAGCAGCTCAGCGACGGCCAGCTCTATGTGAATTCCGAAGAGGGCGGCCCGGTGCTGCTCCAAGGCGGCACCGAGGACGAGCCGACCTATGCCGATCCTCTCACCGGCGAAGCCGCCGAGGGTATCGACCCCGACTACATGTCGAAGGTGAAGATCAACAATTCGCTGCGCGGCGCGATCGCCAGCGCCATGAGCACGCTGACGCTGCTGAGCCCGGATCGTTCCGCGCGGCTTGCAGCCGCCCAAGGCCTGCTGCGCGATGCAGATCCCTCCAATCTCGAGCTCCTGAACTCCGCGCTTGCGGGTGAGAAGGATGCCGAGGTGAAGAACACGATGGAAGCCGCGCGCGCCGTGATGATGCTGAAAAGCGATGTCAGCGCCGAGGACAAGAAGGCCGCCATCGACACCATCGCCGCCCGCGGCGACCGCAACGCGCTGACGATCCTGACGACGGCGATGGAAACGGCGCCGGATGATCTGAAGCCCGCCATCCAGTCGGATATCGACGGCATCAAGCGCAACCTGGCGGTCTGGGATGTGGTGCAGAACGTCTGGTACGGGCTGTCGCTCGGCTCCGTGCTGCTGCTGGCGGCCATCGGCCTTGCCATCACCTTCGGCGTCATGGGCGTCATCAACATGGCGCATGGCGAGATGGTGATGATCGGCGCCTACACGACCTATGTCGTGCAGGAATATATCACCGCCAACTTCCCCGAGATGGCCAATTACTCGCTGGCCTTCGCCGTGCCCGCCGCCTTCGTCTTCACCGGCTTCGTCGGCCTGATCATCGAGCGCCTCGTCATCCGCTATCTCTATGGCCGGCCGCTGGAAACGCTGCTGGCGACCTGGGGCGTGTCGCTGATCCTGCAGCAGGCTGTGCGCACGATCTTCGGCCCGACCAACCGCGAGGTGCGCAATCCGAGCTGGATGTCGGGCGCCTTCGAGCTCGGCGGCCTGTCGATCACCTGGAACCGCCTGTGGATCATCGTCTTCTCGATGGCCGTATTCGTCACCCTGCTGATGCTCCTGAAGCGTTCCGCCTTCGGCCTGCAGATGCGCGCCGTCACCCAGAACCGCCGCATGGCGTCGTCGATGGGTATCCGCACCGGCTGGGTCGATGCCTTCACCTTCGCGCTCGGCTCCGGCATTGCCGGCATGGCGGGCGTCGCACTCAGCCAGATCGACAACGTCTCGCCGAACCTTGGCCAGAGCTACATCATCGACAGCTTCATGGTCGTGGTGTTCGGCGGCGTCGGCAATCTCTGGGGCACGCTGGTCGGCGCTCTGTCGCTCGGCGTCGTCAACAAGTTCCTGGAACCCTTCGCCGGCGCCGTGCTCGGCAAGATCCTGGTGCTCGTCCTCATCATCCTCTTTATCCAGAAGCGTCCCCGCGGGCTCTTCGCACTCAAAGGAAGGGCGGTGGAAGCATGATTACGGCCTTCCTTCTCCGGTCTCTCGATCGCAAGATCTCCATTGCCATCGCCATCCTGCTCATGGTCGCCGTCCTCGTTCCGGTTCTCAACCTGATGACCGGCCCCGAGAACCCGCTGCATATCCCGACCTACATCATGGCGCTGTTCGGCAAGTATCTGACCTATGCGCTGCTGGCGCTGGCGCTCGATCTCGTCTGGGGCTTCTGCGGCATTCTCTCGCTCGGCCACGGCGCCTTCTTCGCGCTCGGCGGCTATGCGATGGGCATGTATCTGATGCGCCAGATCGGTTCGCGCGGCGTCTATGGCGATCCTGTTCTGCCCGATTTCATGGTGTTCCTGAACTGGAAGGAGCTGCCCTGGTTCTGGTACGGCTTCGACCAGTTCTGGTTTGCGGCGCTGATGGTTCTCCTCGTGCCCGGCCTGCTTGCCTTCGTCTTCGGCTGGTTCGCCTTCCGCTCACGCGTCAACGGCGTCTATCTCTCGATCATCACCCAGGCGATGACCTACGCGCTGCTGCTTGCCTTCTTCCGCAACGACATGGGCTTCGGCGGCAATAACGGCATGACCGATTTCAAGGAAATCCTTGGCTTCAGCGTCCAGGCGGACGGCACCCGCGCCAGCCTGTTTGCCGCGACCGCTATCTTCCTGGCGCTGTCGCTGATGATCTCCTCCGCGATCGTCCGCTCCAAGTTCGGCAAGGTGCTGGTCGGCGTGCGCGATGCGGAAAGCCGCACGCGCTTCCTCGGCTACCGCGTCGAGCATTTCAAGCTCTTCACCTTCGTCGTCTCGGCGATGATGGCGGGGATTGCCGGCGCGCTCTACGTGCCGCAGGTCGGCATCATCAATCCCGGCGAATTCGCGCCCGCAAACTCGATCGAAGTGGTCATCTGGACGGCTGTCGGCGGCCGGGCGACGCTGATCGGGCCGATCCTTGGCGCGATCCTCGTCAACGGCGGCAAGACGATCTTCACCGGCCTCTTCCCCGAGTTCTGGCTCTTTGCGCTCGGCGGTCTCTTCGTGCTCGTCACGCTGTTCCTGCCGAAAGGCATCGTCGGCACCATCGCCCAGTATTTCGGCCGCAAGAAGCCGCGGACGGAAGCGACGCCTCCCTCGCTTGAGGACGGCGTCGATGCGAAAATCCAGCCAGCGGAGTGAGCGCCGATGATCCCCGACGTCAAACCCAACAGCGTGCTCTATCTCGACGGCGTGTCGGTTTCCTTCGATGGCTTCAAGGCGCTGAATTCGCTGTCGATCGTCATCGAACCCGGCGAGCTTCGCGCCATCATCGGCCCGAACGGCGCCGGCAAGACGACGATGATGGACATCATCACCGGCAAGACGCGGCCCGACGAGGGTGCCGTCTTCTTCAACGGTCAGACCGATCTGACGAAGCTCGACGAGGCCGACATCGCCCAGCTCGGCATCGGCCGCAAGTTCCAGAAGCCGACGGTCTTCGAAAGCCACACGGTCTGGGACAATCTGGAACTGGCGCTCAACCGCCGCCGCGGCGTGTTCTCGACGCTGTTCTACCGTCTCTCCGGTGATGACAAGGCACGCATCGAGGAAATCCTAGAGATTGTGCGCCTGACGCACCGCCGCGACGAGCTCGCCGCCAATCTCTCGCATGGGCAGAAGCAGTGGCTGGAGATCGGCATGCTGCTCGCCCAGGAACCGAAGCTGCTGCTCGTCGACGAGCCTGTCGCGGGCATGACCGATGCCGAGACGGCGGAGACCGCGATCCTGCTCAAGGAGATCGCCAAGACCCGCTCGGTGGTCGTCGTCGAACACGACATGGGCTTCATCCGCGACCTCGGCGTCAAGGTGACGTGCCTTGCCGAAGGCTCGGTGCTGGCCGAGGGGTCGATCGATTTCGTCAGTTCCGATCCGAAGGTGATCGAGAATTATCTGGGGCGGTGAGGGCGATGCTTCTTGAGTGTGCGGCACCCCCCTCTGCCCTGCCGGGCATCTCCCCCACAAGGGGGGAGATTGGATGGGCGGACCCGCTCGCTCCAACGTCGATTGTTGGACGGGCAGCTTACAACGAGTCGATCTCCCCCCTTGTGGGGGAGATGCCCGGCAGGGCAGAGGGGGGTAACGCCTCCCTGAACACAATGGGAGATGCCCAATGCTGACAGTCGAAAACGCAAACCTCCACTACGGCGCCGCCCAGGCGCTGCGCGGCATCTCGATCAAGGCCGAGATGGGCAAGATCACCTGCGTGCTCGGCCGCAACGGCGTCGGCAAGAGCTCACTGCTGCGCGCCGTCACCGGCCAGCATCCGCTGTCTGCGGGAAGCGTCACCTTCAACGAGACCAAGCTCAACGGCCTGCCGCCCTTTGCGCGGGCCAAGCAGGGCATCGGCTATGTACCGCAGGGGCGGGAGATCTTTCCGCTGCTGACGGTGAAGGAAAATCTGGAGACCGGCTTTGCTCCGCTTGGCCGCCGCGACCGCAACATCCCCGATGACATCTTCAGTCTCTTCCCGGTGCTGAAGTCGATGTTGTCACGTCGCGGCGGCGATCTTTCCGGCGGGCAGCAACAGCAGCTGGCGATCGGCCGGGCCATGGTGACACGGCCGAAGATCCTGGTGCTCGACGAGCCGACCGAGGGCATCCAGCCGTCGATCATCAAGGATATCGGCCGGGCGATCCGCTATCTCCGGGATTCCACCGGCATGGCGATCCTGCTGGTCGAGCAGTATCTCGATTTCTGCCGCGAGCTTGCCGACTACGTCTACATCATGGACCGCGGCGAGATCGTCCATGAGGGGCTGGCCGAGACGCTGGATACCCCCGAGGCGCGCCGCCACCTGACCGTCTGAGCGGCAAATGCCGCTTTTGCGGGCAATCCTGCCATCGACGATCGGCTGTCCGTCCCGCCGTTGCGGGCGGGTTGGGCGGCATGAGAATTGCTTGCTTTCATTTGTTTGGACTTATTGAATGGCGGCGGCCGGTGACCGGCGGCTGTTTGCAGGGGATGGAATGACGAGCGCAGCGGCGACGACCAGACCGCAGAGAGCCGAGGGACGGGGACATCTGGCGGCGAGCATGCTGGATGGCCGCACGCGGCTGCGCGAATTCTATCAGGAGGGGGCGGCAAAGATCCGCCTGCCTCAGACCTTCGACGCCTCGATGGAGGCCGTCATCATCAACACCGCGGGCGGGCTGACGGGCGGCGACCGGATGAACTGGAGCGTTGCGGCCGGGCCCGGCACCCGCATCGACGTGACCACCCAGGCCTGCGAGAAGATCTACAAGGCATCGGCGGGCACTGCCGAAGTCACCACGCGCATCGAGGCAGGTGCCGGCGCCCGCGTCGACTGGCTGCCGCAGGAAACCATCCTCTTCGACCGCGCCTCGCTTTTCCGCCGTCTCGACGTCGATCTCGACGAGAGCGCCGAGTTCCTGGCCGTCGAGGCGATCCTGCTCGGGCGCAAGGCGATGGGCGAGGCGATGGTCACGGGCCTCTTCCGCGACCGCTGGCGCATCCGCCGCGCCGGCCGGCTGATCCATGCGGAGGAGTTGAAGCTCGAGGGCGAGGTATCGGCGCTGACGGCGAGGCAGCCGGTGCTCGGCGGGCAGGTGGCGTTTGCGACGCTGCTCTATGCCGGGCCGCTCGCCGACAGCTATCTCGCCAGGGTGCGGCCGCTGCTTGAGGGCCATATGGCGGGTGCCAGCGCCTGGAGCGGCAAGCTCGTCATCCGCGCCGCGGCACCCGATGGCTTCGCGCTCAGAAAAATCCTGATCCCGGTCATATCGGCCTTGCGCAACGGCGCCCCGGTGCCGAAAGTCTGGAACCTGTAATTCAGCTGGAATGGAAGAACGATGAACCTCACTCCGAGAGAAAAAGACAAGCTGTTGATTTCCATGGCGGCGATGGTGGCGCAGCGGCGGCTCGATCGTGGCGTCAAGCTCAACTATCCGGAAGCGATCGCGCTGATCAGCGATTTCGTCGTCGAAGGTGCGCGCGACGGCCGCCCGGTCGCCGAGCTGATGGAGGCCGGTGCCCACGTCATCGGTCGTCACCAGGTGATGGAGGGCATCGCCGAGATGATCCACGACGTGCAGGTCGAGGCGACCTTCCCCGATGGCACCAAGCTCGTCACCGTCCACGAACCGATCCGCTGAGCTGCGTGAGGAGGAAGACATGATCCCAGGCGAAATCATTGCCGCGAGCGGCGACATCGAACTCAATGCCGGCGCTCCGACCGTGACAATCGAGGTGTCGAATACCGGCGACCGGCCGGTGCAGGTCGGCAGCCATTATCATTTCGCGGAGACCAATGGCGGCCTCGCCTTCGAGCGCGAGAAGGCGCAGGGCATGCGCCTCGACATTCCGGCGGGCACTGCCGTGCGTTTCGAGCCGGGCCAGACCCGCTCGGTGACGCTGATCCCGCTCTCGGGCAAGCGCGAAGTCTACGGCTTCCGCCAGCTCGTCATGGGCAAGCTTTAAAACACAAGAAAATAACGGAAGACGGGAGGAAATGATGCGTTTGGTGATTGGCCTGCTGGCGCTGGCGGGCGGCGTGATGATGGCTTCGGGTGCGTTCGCGCAGGAAGAGACGGACTGCAAGAACCCTGAGACGCAGGCGGAAATGACGAGCTGCGAGCAGGATCGATACGGCGAAGCCGACAAGGCGCTGAACGCCCAATGGAAGGAAACGCGGGCTGCGGCGGCTGCGACCGACGAGGATCTGGACGAGAGTGATCGCGGCGCCGAGAAGGCGCTGCTGACGGCACAGCGGGCCTGGATCTCCTATCGCGATGCGCAATGCGAGGCCGAGGGCTTCCAGGCCCGCGGCGGGTCGATGGAGCCGATGCTGGTGGCCGGCTGCCTCGCCAATATGAGCGATAACCGCACCAAGGAGCTCAAGGCTCTGGCGGATGCAATGGGCGGCAATTGAGGTGGCACAGAAGGTGATGATCGTCGGCAACGGAGATGTGGGTGAGGAGGGACGCGCGGCGATCGCCGCGGCCGACTTCGTCATCCGTTTCAACGAATGCCGCTCCTACGCTTCGAGCCCCGGCCGGACCGATGTCGTCGCCGTCTGCAATACCGGCCGTCCCGGCAAGGCGATGACCGGCGATACCGGCTGGCGGACGCTGCCCGGCGTCGTCGAGGCGTCCGAAATCTGGTGCGTGCGCGATCCCGAAAAGTTCGCCGAAATGCGCGGCCCGCTTGCCGTCTCGCATCCCGAGCTCGACGATTTCTGCGACGATTACACGAGTCAGTTCAAAGCCTTCTGCAGGGAAGCTGGCAAACGGCATGTGGTCGTTGAGAAAGTGATTCATGAGGCGGTGGACGAGGCGCTCTCGGCCTATGACCCCGCGCCTTACGTCGTCCCCAGCACCGGCCTCATCGCCATCGCCGAAACCTTCCGCCGCTTCCCCGATGCCGAGGCCGGCCTTGCCGGCTTCGGCCACGCCGGCTGGGACGGCCACCCCTTCGCCGCCGAGCGCCAGCTCGTCGACCGCTACATCGCGGAAGGGCGGCTCGTTCGTTATGCCGCCGACCAGTCTCATTCTTCCTCCCAAGGAGCCTGACAGATGCCCCACAAGATCTCCCGCGCCGCCTATGCCAGCATGTTCGGACCGACCGTTGGCGACAAGGTGCGGCTTGCCGATACCGAGCTCTTCATCGAGGTGGAGAAGGACTTCACCACCTACGGCGAAGAGGTGAAGTTCGGCGGCGGCAAGGTGATCCGGGATGGGATGGGGCAGAGCCAGGTGACGCGAGCCAATGGCGCCGTCGATACCGTCATCACCAATGCGGTGATCGTCGATCACACGGGTATCGTGAAGGCCGATATCGGGCTCAAGGGCGGGCGGATCGTGGCGATCGGCAAGGCCGGCAATCCGGATACGCAGCCGGGTGTCAATATCATCGTCGGCCCGGGCACGGAGGCGATCGCCGGTGAGGGCAAGATCGTCACCGCCGGGGGCATGGACAGCCATATCCATTTCATCTGCCCGCAGCAGATCGAGGAAGCGCTGATGTCGGGGCTGACCTGCATGCTGGGCGGCGGCACCGGCCCGGCGCATGGCACTCTGGCGACGACCTGCACGCCCGGCCCATGGCATATCGCCCGGATGATCGAGGCCGCCGATGCCTTCCCGATGAACCTCGCTTTCGCCGGCAAGGGCAATGCCTCGCTGCCCGGCGCGCTGGAGGAAATGGTGCTCGCCGGCGCCACCTCGCTGAAGCTGCACGAGGACTGGGGCACGACGCCCGGCGCCATCGACTGCTGCCTGACGGTTGCCGATCAGTATGACGTGCAGGTGATGATCCACACCGATACGCTGAACGAGAGCGGCTTCGTCGAGGATACGATTGGCGCCATCCGAGGCCGCACCATCCATGCCTTCCATACCGAAGGTGCGGGCGGCGGCCATGCGCCTGACATCATCAAGATCTGCGGCCAGCCGAATGTCATCCCGTCGTCCACCAACCCGACGCGGCCCTATACGGTCAATACGATCGCCGAGCATCTCGACATGCTGGTGGTCTGCCACCATCTGTCACCATCGATCCCCGAGGATATCGCCTTTGCCGAAAGCCGCATCCGCAAGGAGACGATCGCTGCCGAAGACATTCTCCACGATATCGGCGCCTTCTCGATCATCTCGTCGGACAGCCAGGCCATGGGCCGCGTCGGCGAGGTGGCGATCCGCACCTGGCAGACGGCAGACAAGATGAAGCGCCAGCGCGGCCGCCTGAAGGAGGAGACGGGCGAGAACGACAATTTCCGTGTGCGCCGCTACATCGCCAAATACACGATCAACCCGGCGATCGCCCACGGCCTCAGCCACGAGATCGGTTCGGTCGAAGTCGGCAAGCGCGCGGACCTCGTGCTCTGGAACCCGGCCTTCTTCGGCGTGAAGCCCGACATGGTGCTGCTCGGCGGCTCGATCGCGGCGGCGCCGATGGGCGATCCGAACGCCTCGATCCCGACACCGCAGCCGGTACATTACCGCCCGATGTTCGCCTCCTACGGCAAGAGCCTGACGAACTCCTCGGTCACTTTCGTCTCGCAGGCGGCACTCGATGGCGGTCTGAAGGGCAGGCTCGGCGTGGCCAAGGATCTGCTCGCGGTGAAGAACACCCGCGGGGGAATCTCCAAGGCCTCGATGGTCCATAACAATCTGATGCCGCATATCGAGGTCGATCCCGAGACCTATGAAGTGCGGGCCGATGGCGAGCTCCTGACCTGCGAGCCGGCGACCGTTCTCCCGATGGCACAGCGCTACTTCCTGTTCTGAGCGTCGCCGTCTCGGGGAAGCAATTCGTTAACGCCGATTCTCTGCCCGGTTGTATTTAGCCGGGCAGATTTTTTTGGGTGGATTTGCGGCGGTGCCGACCCATCAAAATTTACTGATATAAATGTCGCATCAAACGCTTAATCAGTTTTTTATCAGTTCCGATTCAAGTTGAGCATTGCTGCAGCCTGCACGCGAAAATGCAAGTTTGTTAAATCGGGCAAATTCGATCAAATCTTAACGATCGGCTTAAGACCCCGGCAGCAAATGCATTCTAATCAAATGCCATGGGGTGCCGGGCTGGAGGTCGATTCGGATGAAAAATTGGATGTCGCTCCAGACGGAGATGGGCAATTTTCAGCATCGCGCCACCATCATCAGCTTTGCGCTGAAGATGAGTTTTTCAGCCGTCATTCTTTCGGCGCTGATCATGCTGATCGTGCTGCCGCCGCTCTCCTATCTTGACCTTTTGCCGCTGTCGCTCGCCCATTCGCTGAGCCTCGGCATCGTCTTTGCCTGGATCGTCGGCGGGGCAGCCTGCGGGCTGCTGTCGCTGATCGCCGGCTTCGCGCTGCATCAGCTGACGGTCTCGCGGGCCGAGTTCGAAAAGCTCAGCCGCACCGACATGCTCTCCGGCCTACTCAACCGGCGCGCCTTCACGGCGGCGTTGGCGGATGCCGATGGCGATGCCTCGCTCGTCATCTTCGACGTCGACCGTTTCAAGGCGATCAACGACCGCTTCGGCCATGCCTGTGGCGATGCGGTGATCATCGCCATCTCGGCGATCCTGACGGCGGCCTTCAATGACGGCTCTGTCGTCGCCCGTCTCGGCGGCGAGGAGTTCGGCGTCATCGTCACCGGGTCGCCGCTGTCGGCCCGGCTGGAACAGGTGGAGCAGGTGAAGATGCAGATCGCCCAGCAGCCTATCATCGCCGATGGCTGCAGCATCGCCATCACCATTTCGGCCGGCATTGCCGATCTGGAGACGGGGCGCAGCAAGGAGGCCGTCTATGCCTCGGCGGACAAGGCGCTCTATCTGGCAAAGGCGCTCGGCCGCAACCGCGTCATCCATGAGAGCGAGGGGCTGCATCATGCCTGGCACAGCCGCCTCGTCGAAAGCGGGCTCGGCGTGCAGGGCGATGCTGCCGATCACGACGAGCCGCAGCGCGCCTACGGCATTTAGCCACTGCGCGGATCCGCATTGGCGCTTGCGCGTCCTTCCGCTATTTTGCATGGTCGAAGTCCCATTGAAACGGACATGCCCATGCAACGCGTTACATCCTATCTCCCCGCCGGTACGCCGTCCTCCCACCCGATCGAGCAGGTGAAGCTGCCGCACGATCTGCGCCATCTCAGGCGCAAGCTGCTGCATCTGGAAAGCGGCGGCATGGTGATGCTCGACCTCAAGGACCCGGTGCTGTTTGCCAATGGCGATCTCCTGGTGCGCGATGACGGCGAGCTGATCGAGATCCTGGCGGCCGACGAGAAGCTGTTCGAAGTGCGCGGCAAGGACCGGGTGCATCTGACCGAGCTTGCCTGGCATCTCGGCAACCGGCATCTGGCGGCGCAGATCGAGGAAGACCGCATCCTGATCCTGCGCGACCATGTGATCCGCACCATGCTGCAGGGTCTCGGCGCCCTCGTGCTCGATGTCAACGAGCCCTTCCAGCCGGCGCGCGGCGCCTATCATGGCCATGGACATGATCATCACGCTCATGACAACCACGATCACGGCCATCACCATGGTCACGACCATGACCACAAGCATGAGCATGGCCACGATCACGATCATGACTACCATGATCACGACCACAAGCATGGTGACGGGCACCATCACTCTCACGACTGAGCGGCGATGACGGAAGCGGATGATCTCCAGGCGCTGCTGCGCCTGATGGCGTGGCTGTCGCCGGCCTTCCCGGTCGGTTCCTTTGCCTATTCCGGCGGTCTGGAGCGCGCGGTCCACGATGGCCTCGTCACCGATGCTGCGGGGCTAGAAACCTGGATCTCGACGCTGCTGACGAATGGCAGCATCTGGAACGATGCCGTGATCTTTTCCGCCGCCTGGCGCGGGCAGGGGGATGCCGCGGAGATCGGCGATCTCGCCGCACTTGCCGAGGCGCTCGCCGGTTCGCGGGAGCGGCATCAGGAGACGATGCTGCTCGGCGATGCCTTTCTGACGGCAGCAAAAGCCTGGGCCGATCCGGTGTTCGACCGGCTGCCGCAGCAGGCGGCCTATCCGGTTGCCGTCGGCGCGGTCGCGGGCGCCCATCAGGTTCCGCTCGACAAGGCGCTCGCCGCCTTCCTGCATGCCTATGTCTCGCAGGCCGTCTCTGCCGGTATCCGCCTCGGCGTTGCCGGCCAGAAAGACGGCGTCGGCACGCTGGCGAAACTCGAGCCGCTGATCGCCGGGGGTGCCCGGAAGGCGTCGGCGGCGACAACCGACGATCTCGGCTCGGCGGCTGTCCAGGCCGATATCGCGACGCTGCGGCACGAGACCCAGAGCACCAGACTTTTCCGCTCGTAAGGCCGTCATCTGCGTCATTTGCCGGTGGCAGGCGTGATGGCCGGGCGCTATCATCGGGCGAATTGGAGTGACATATATGAAATCGAGAAACGGACCTCTCCGCGTCGGCATCGGCGGGCCTGTCGGCTCCGGCAAGACGGCGCTGACGGAGAAGCTCTGCAAGGCGATGCGCGACGATTATTCGGTCGCCGTCGTCACCAACGACATCTACACGACCGAGGATGCCGAGGCGCTGATGCGCATGCAGGCGCTGCCCTCAGAGCGCATCGTCGGCGTCGAGACCGGCGGCTGCCCGCATACCGCCATCCGCGAGGATGCGACCATCAATCTGCAGGCGATCGCCGGGTTGAACCAGCGCATTCCCGATCTCGACGTCGTCTTCATCGAATCCGGCGGCGACAATCTGGCCGCAACCTTCTCGCCTGACCTTGCCGATATCACCATCTACGTGATCTCGGTCTGCCAAGGCGAGGAAATCCCGCGCAAGGGCGGCCCGGGGATCACCAAGTCGGACCTTCTCGTCATCAACAAGAAGGACCTGGCACCCTATGTCGGCGCCGACCTCGAGGTCATGGACCGCGATGCGACGCGCATGCGCGCCACGCGCCCCTTCGTCTTCTCCGACATGAAGCGCGGCGACGGCATCGGCCCGATCGTCAGCTTCCTGAAGGAGCATGGCGGGCTATAACCCCGCCTCCTGCCGTCCAAATTGACGCGGCTTGCGGCCGGACGTTGCATTGCGTCCGTGCTGCGGCTAGTTTGACTGCGATGGGGATGGAGTGCCCCCGAAACCGCCGTGATGGCTGATGACTCCTACCGCGATTTAATCGACGGTGGGAGTGTGTCTACTGCCCGCCGAAACAATGAGGCGTGCATGTCACTCTACACCTGCTTGATCATCATGGCCGGAGGCGCCCTGGGCACCCTGGCACGCTACCTGATCTCCGTCCTGGCGGCGCCGATCAGCGGCAACCTGCCCTGGGGCACGATCATCATCAACATCACCGGATCCTTCATCATTGGCCTGTTCGGCACGCTGACGCTGGCGCATGGCCGCTTTCCGGTTTCGGAAAACATGCGGCTCTTCGTGATGATCGGCCTTTGCGGCGGCTACACCACCTTCTCGTCCTTCAGCCTGCAGACGCTCGATCTGATGCGCTCGGGCGCGGTGACGCGGGCGGGGGTGAATATCGCCGCTTCGGTGGTGCTGTGCGTGGCCGCCGTTTCGGCGGGGCACCTGATTGCGTCCTACTTCAATGGCGGGGAGAAGCAGGTGGCGCAGTTGCGGGAGGAGGAGGAGGTGTAAGGGGGCGTTGGAGGGCCTGTCCGGCGCGTGGTATGCCGTCAACCAGAACGGCTTAGCAAAACAAAAACGGCCGGGAAAACCCGGCCGTTTTGCTTAGAATTTAGCGAGACGCCTACTCCGCCGCAAACGGCGGCAGGCGCAGGACGTTCTTGCCGTTGCTGTTGGCATTTTTCTGCTTGGCTTCCGGATTCTCGATCGCGGTGACGCGGTCCTTGAGGGAGCCGACGGCATCGGTCAGCTGTTCGCGGGACATGGCGAGCTGCTCTTCGTCCTTCTTGCCGACCAGGCGGCCGAACATCCAGCCGAGCAGGCGGGAGAGGTCGTCCATGATCAGGAAGAACGAGGGCACGACGACGAGCGACAGGACCGTCGAGACGATGATGCCGCCGATGACGGCGATTGCCATCGGTGCGCGGAACGAGCCGCCTTCGCCGACGCCGAGTGCGGAGGGCAGCATGCCCGCCGACATGGCGATCGAGGTCATGATGATCGGGCGGGCGCGCTTGCGGCCGGCTTCCACCATGGCTTCGACACGTTCCATGCCATGCCGCTTCATCTCGATCGCGAAATCGACGAGCAGGATGGCGTTCTTGGTGACGATACCCATCAGCATCAGGATACCGATCAGCACCGGCATCGACAGCGCGTTCTGGGTGATGATCAGCGCCACTGCCACGCCGCCGATCGCAAGCGGCAGCGAGAACAGGATGGTGAAGGGCTGGATGACGTCCTTGAAGAGCAAGATCAGCACGACCAGAACCAGCATCAGCCCCATCAGCATGGCATTGCCGAAGCTCTGGACCATTTCGCCCTGAACCTTGGCGTCACCGCTTTCGGCCAGATGCACGCTCTTCGGCAATTCGGTCGCCGCGACGATGCGCTTGAATTCGGCGCTCGCCGTATCGAGCGCCGTGCCGAAGGGCACGTCGGAGCCGATGGCCACGACGCGGTTGCGGTTGTTGCGCTTGATCGAGCTGGGGCCTTCCGAATAGTCGACATCGGCGACGCTGTAGAGCGGAACGCTGGCGCCGCTCGCCGTCTTGATCTTGATGGCGCGGATGGAGGCGAGATCGCGGCGGACATCGAGCGATGCCTGGACGCGGATCGGGATCTGCCGGTCGTCGAGCGAGATCTTGGCGAGGTTGGCGTCGATATCGCCGATGGTGGCGACGCGGACCGTCTCGGAAATCTGCTGTGGCGTGATGCCGAGGCGGGAAGCTTCGGCCATGCGCGGACGGATCTGCAGTTCCGGACGGGGCAGGGCGCCTTCCGAAGACACGTTCGCCAGGATCGGCGAGGCGCGCAGCTTCGATTCCAGCAGGCTGACGGCCTCGTTCAGATCATCCTCGTTGGAAGAGAGGAAGTTGAAGGAGAGGTCGCGCTCGGCGCGGTCATTGACCTTGGAGATGCGCACGTCGGGGATATCGCGCACGGCGGCGAAGATATCCTTTTCGACATCCCACTGCGGACGCGTGCGGCCGTGATCTTCCATCTTCGGCACGAGGTTGCCGATAACAGGTAGTCCGCCGAGGCCCTTGTTGACGAGGGTCTTCAGCAGCGAATGATCGATATTGCCGAGGATGACGCGAACGGTGGCGCGGCGCAGCTCCAGATCGCCCTTGGGCGAGGCGCCGCCGAGAACGAAGACGCTTTCGACCCCGTCGATCCCGCGCACCGCATCGTAGACCTTGGTGGAGGCGGCGGCGGTGTCTTCGAGCGTGGCGTTCGGCGGCAGTTCCACAGACAGGACGACGCGCGAGGAATCGTCCGGCGGCATGAAGCTGCCCGGGACGCGGCTCAGCAGCATCATCGAGCCGATCAGGAAGGCGATGGCGCAGAGCAGCGTGGTGTAGCGCCAGTACCATTTGCGCGTCGTACCCGTCACCAGACGGGTATAGCCGCGCATGATCCAGCCGTCGTTGTCCTGATGGTCTTCCATGCCGTCTTCGGCGCGCATCAGGTAGGCGGCCATCAGCGGGGTGATGAGACGCGCCACGACGAGCGAGAAGAAGACCGAGAAGGCGACAGTCAGGCCGAACTGGATGAAGTACTGGCCGGCAATGCCCGGCATGAAGGAAACGGGCACGAAGACGGCGATGATCGTGAAGCTGGTGGCGATGACGGCGAGGCCGATTTCGTCCGCGGCTTCAAGCGATGCCCTGTAGGGCGTCTTGCCCATCTTGATATGGCGGGCGATGTTCTCGATCTCGACGATCGCGTCGTCGACGAGAATACCGGTCGCCAGCGTCAGCGCCAGGAAGCTCACGAGGTTCAGCGAGAACCCCATGATATCCATGATCCAGAAGGTCGGGATCGCCGACAGGGGGAGCGCCACGGCGGCGATCAGCGTCGCACGCCAGTTGCGCAGGAACAGGAAGACGACGATGACGGCGAGGATCGAGCCTTCGATCAGCGTATGAAGGGCTGCCTCGTAGTTGCCATAGGTGAAGTAGACGCTGTCGTCCACCATCTCGATCTTGACGTTCGGATTGGCCTTGCGGATCTCGTCGAGGCTGGTGGCGACGGTTTCGGCGACCGAGACTTCGCTGGCGCCCTTGGCGCGGAACACTGCGAAGGTGACCGTTTGCGTGCCGTTGAAGCGCGAGAAGGACTTCTGCTCCTCGTAGGTGTCGTCGATGCGGCCGAGCTCCGAGAGCTTCACGAAGCGGCCGTTCGGCAGGCTGATGGTGGTGGAATTGAGCTGCGAGACGTCGCGCGTGTCACCGAGGGTGCGGATCGTCTGCTCGTTGCCCGCCACCTGGCCGCGGCCGGAGCCGAGGTTGACGTTGGTGCCGCGTAGCTGCTGGTTCACGTCGGTCGCGGTGATGCCGTAGGCGTCGAGCTTGCCGGGATCGAGCGAGACGCGGACTTCGCGGTCGGCGCCGCCGTAGCGGTCGATACGGCCGATGCCGGGCTGGCCCTGAAGCGCCCGCTTGACGGTGTCGTCGACGAACCAGGAGAGCTCCTCGAGCGTCATGTTGGGGGAGGAGACGGCGAAGGTCTGGATCGCCTGTCCTTCGACATCGACCTTGCTGACGATCGGTTCCTCGATGCCGGCGGGAAGGTCGCTGCGGATCTTGTCGATCGCGTCCTTGGTGTCCTGAACGGCTTCGGCGGTGGGCTTTTCGATGCGGAAGACGACGACGGTCTGCGACTGGCCGTCGGTCACCGTCGACTGGATTTCATCGATGCCGCTGATCGAGGCGACAGCATCCTCGACCTCCTTGGTCACCTGCATTTCGAGCTCGGCCGGCGAGGCACCGCTCTGGGTCACGGTGATCGAAACGACGGGAACGTCGATATTCGGGAAGCGGGTGATCGGCAGCTTGTAGAACGCCTGGATGCCCACGAAGAGCAGCAGCGCGAAAGCGAGCAGCGGCGCAATCGGATTTCGGATGGACCATGCAGAAAAGTTCATGGATTAGCCCCGGTCAGTTCGATTGTGCCGATACGGCTTCGGTAACAGCGGTGATCTTGTCGCCGTCGCGAACGAAGGCGCCGGCCTTGGCGACGACGGTGTCGCCTTCCTTGAGGCCGTCGGCGATCTCGACGAAGCCGCCGTCCTGGATGCCTGTGGTGACCTTCACCTGCTTGACGACGCCATCCTCGACCTTTCTTGCGGTCGAGCCATCGCGGCCGGTGGTGACGGCCGACAGCGGCAGGGCGATGTCGCTCTTCTCGGCGACGATGATCTCGGCGCTGGCATACATGCCGGAGCGCGCAGCGCTCTCGTCATCGATCGAGATATGGACGAGGCCGAGGCGGGTTGCCTGATCGACGGTCGGAGAGACGATCCTCACCTTGCCTTCGATCTTCGTGCGGCTGCCCGACAGCGTGACGATGGCGCGCTGGCCGACCGCGATCTTCTGGATATCGGTTTCGGAGAGCTCGGCGACCAGTTCGATGGCGCTGTCCTTGATGACAGTGAACATCGGATCGCCGGTACCGGCGGCGATGGCGCCGATACGGGCATTCTTGGCGGAGATGACGCCGGAAACCGGGGTCTTCACATCCGTGCGCGCCAGTTTCAGATCGGCATCGGCGATCTGGCTGTCGGCGACCTTCAGATCGGCGATGGCAACTTCGATCGCCTGCTCGGCGGAGCTCACGCGGGCGTTGGCGGTGGCGGCGGCGGCATCGGCCTGCTCGACCTGCGCGGTGGAAACGGTGCCCTTCTTGCCCATTTCGGACGAACGGGTCTGCTGCAGACGGGCCTGCTCGGCGGTCGCCTTGGCTTCCAGAAGCTGGGCGCGCAGCTGGGCGAGGCTTGCCTCACCCTTGGCTTTGGTCGCCATCATCTGCGCCTTCTGCAACAGGAGGGCGTCTTCGTTCAGGGTCGCCAGCGTGCTGTTGGCTTCAACCTTGTCGCCGACATCGACGTTCAGCGCGCGGATCGAAAGACCTTCCACCTGCGGCTGAATATAAACTTCTTCGACCGGGCGGATGGTGCCGGTGCCGATCACGCGGTCAACGAGGGCGCGCTTCGTGGCGGTCGTGACGACGATGACAGGGAGGTTCTGCTGTGCCTTTGGCGGCTGGTTTTCCTGCGCAAACGCAACGGGCGCGGCAAGGATGCCGGCGATCAGGAGGGTGGAGGCGCGTAGTATTTCAAGCGTGCGTGCCATGCGTCATCATCCAGTTATGTCAAATGGTCGGCCAAAAACGCGCAGCTATGCTGCAGCTTGCGAACAGGCCATTCCCGTCTCTGTGCTCTCAGAGGTATTCCCGCATTATTTGCCGTCTCTCTTACAGAGAAGTCCCCCGAACGGCAAATCCGGTGATGTACGTGGTAGCGATTTGCGCAACGTACAAGACCGGCAGAAAATAATTCCCCATGGGCGCACATTAATTGCCGTTTACGTATAGATCAATCACCGGCTGGTTATGTTTGCATTCCGATGATTGATCGCAGCGTATAAGCCAAAGACGATTGAAGCAGGGCTGATCCGACATCGCCTCGCGAAAAAATCGCCGTTGATGCTTAAAAAGCAGAAAACGCGCGGATTTCTCCGCGCGTCCCCGTGATTTCAGACCGGCCGCTTACTTGGCTGCAGCGTCGGTGATGTCGTGCGTCCAGGCGCCCGACGGCTCCTTGCTGATGATCTTCTGGTCGAGAAGAGCCTTGGCTGTACGGTCATAGAGCGTGGTGTCGAGCTTGCCGCTGCCGTCGCCGATCAGCTTGGCCACTTCGCCCATCATGCGCTTCTGGTGGTTTTCATCCTGGCCGCCGGCGTCGACGACGATCCCGGCTGCTTCATCCGGGTTTTCGGTGGCGTATTTCCAGCCCTTCATCGAAGCCTTGACGAACTTGACCATCTTTTCCTTGAAGGCCGGGTCCTTCAGCTTGTCTTCCATGGCATAGAGACCGTCTTCGAGGAGGTCGTTGCCCATGGCCGTGTAGTTGAATACTGTGAGATCTTCCGGCTTCAGGCCGGCATCGATTGCCTGCCAGTATTCATTGTAGGTCATGACGGAGATGCAGTCGGCCTGCTTCTGCAAGAGCGGCTGCACGTCGAAGCTCTGCTTCAGCACGGTCACGCCATCGGCGCCGCCATCGGTCTTCAGGCCGAGCTTGTTCATCCAGGCGAAGAACGGATATTCGTTGCCGAAGAACCAGACGCCGAGCGTATGGCCCTTGAAGTCGGCTTCGGTCTTCACCGGGCCATCCTTGCGGCAGATCATTTCCATGCCCGACTTCTGGTAGGGCTGGGCGATGTTGACGAGCGGAACGCCCTTTTCGCGGGCAACCAGCGCGCCGCCCATCCAGTCGACGATCACGTCGGCGCCGCCGCCGGCAATGACCTGCTCGGGCGCGATGTCCGGGCCGCCCGGCTTGATATCGACGTCGAGGCCTTCTTCTTCGTAGTAACCCTTGTCCTTGGCGACGTAATAGCCGGCGAACTGGCTCTGCGTGACCCACTTCAGCTGCAGCGTCACCTTGTCGGCCGCCATCGCGTGAGCGGCGGCAAGCGACATGGCGCTCGCCATCATTGCAACCATCAACTTCTTCATTTTCTTTTTTCCCTCTGAAGTTATGCCCCAGACCCATTTGCGGGAATAAAGCGACGCCTAACCACCACGGATAGACGGATGCCAGAAAGTCACCGCTCTTTCGGCAAGGGCGACGACCCCGTAGAAAACCGAGCCAGCCACCGCCGCGACGGCGATTTCGGCCCAGACCATGTCGACATTCATGCGGCCGATCTCGGTGGAGATGCGGAAGCCCATGCCGACGATAGGGGTTCCGAAGAATTCCGCAACGATGGCACCGATCAGCGCCAGCGTCGAGTTGATCTTCAGGGCGTTGAAAATGAACGGCATTGCGGCCGGAAGCCGGAGCTTCAGGAGCGTCTGCCAATAGTCGGATGCGTAGGTGCGCATCAGGTCCCGCTCCATGGCGCCGGAGGCGGAAAGGCCGGCCACTGTGTTCACCAGCATCGGGAAGAAGGTCATGATGATGACGACGGCGGCTTTCGACGGCCAGTCGAAGCCGAACCACATGACCATGATCGGCGCCACGCCGATGATCGGCAGCGCCGAGACCATATTGCCGATCGGCAGCAGGCCGCGGCGCAGGAAGGCGACGCGATCGGCGAGGATCGCGACGATGAAGCCGGAGGCGCAGCCGACGACATAGCCGAACAGCACCGCCTTGAAGATCGTCTGGCGCACGTCCTCGCCGAGGATCGGCAGGGAGTTGACGATGCGCAGACCGATGGAGCTCGGTGGCGGCAGGATGACGAAGGGGATGCCGCCGGCGCGGGTGGCCGCTTCCCAGAGGATCAGGATCCAGGCGCCGAAAATCGCCGGGATCAGCAGCCGCAGGAAGGATTTGCCGGTGTTCGAGACCGGCCGCACTTCCGACAGCAGGCTGACGGAGCGCCAGGCGAGCAGCCAGCAGGCGGCGATCAGCAGGAAGAAGGAGCGGGTTGCCAGCCCCTCGTTGCCTGCGATCCCCGACAAAAGCAGCCAGGCGGCGTCGAAGGAGGCGAGCAGCAGCACCGTTGCCGAGTAGAGCAGCGGCAGCGCCGTCAGCGACAGGATCGCGGCGGCGGCGACCAGCAGGATGACGAGCGTCGTCGTCTGGCTGCTGAAGGGGGCAGGGGCGGCTTCCGTCAGCAGCGGCAGCGAGAAGAGCGCCGCCACGCAGAGGATCAGCGCCAGCGCGCTTTGCCAGGAGAAGGTCAGGTACTTCATGCCGGCCTCCCGCCCATGGCGCGATCGACGATCCTGGCGGCGAGCCCGACGATGGCGACGAGGAGGGCCGCCAGCACCGAACCGGCGACGAGCGCGGCCCAGATATCGATGGTCTGGCTGTAATAGGAACCGGCCAGGAGCTTCGAGCCGATCCCGGCGACGGCACCGGTCGGCAGTTCGCCGACGATGGCGCCGACGAGGCTTGCGGCAATCGCCACCTTCATCGAGGTGAACAGGAAGGGGACGGAGGCGGGAACGCGCAGCTTCCAGAAGGTTTGTGCGGCACTGGCGTTATAGGTGCGCATCAGGTCGAGATACATCACCTCGGGCGAGCGCAGCCCCTTCACCATCCCGACGGCGACGGGGAAGAAGGAGAGATAGGTGGAGATCAGCGCCTTGGGGATGAGACCGGTGATGTTGATCGAACCGAGGACAACGATGACCATCGGCGCGATCGCCAGGATCGGCACGGTCTGCGAGGCGATGATCCACGGCATCAGGCTGCGGTCGAGCGCCTTGATATGAACGATGCCGACGGCGATCAGGATGCCAAGCACGGTGCCGAGCGCAAAGCCGAGCACGGTGGAGGAGAGCGTGACGCCGGCATGATAGACGAGGCTGCGGTTGCTCGAGAGCTTCCTCAGGAACGTATTCTCGAAGACATTCTGCGCCACCTGATGCGGCGCCGGCAGGATCGGCTTCGGCTGGGAGAGTGTCGCGGAGATGAACTCGGATGTCGTCGGCGTGATGTTGTTGCGCGTGTCCATGTCGCGCTGGAACGGCGCGTTCATGAAGACGGCGGCGATATACCAGATGACGACGAGGGCGGCGAGAATGGTGAGGACGGGGCCGATCTTGTCCTTGAGGGTGTCGGGTTTCATGCGGCCTCCCGGTCTGTTGGGAGGGTGGGGTTACCCCCCTCTGTCCTGCCGGACATCTCCCCCACAGGTGGGGAGATTAGCTGGGCGCACCCGCTCGCCACGAGTCGATCTCCCCCCTTGTGGGGGAGATGCCCGGCAGGGCAGAGGGGGGCAGCCGCGGACTGAAACATCAGCTCACTCATAACTATGCCCCGCTCTCAAGCCATCGCGCACCCGATGGGCGATCTCCAGGAACTCCGGCGTCTCGCGGATATCGAGCGGGCGTTCCTTCGGCAGGGTCGAGTCGATGATATCGGTGACGCGGCCGGGGCGGGGGGACATGACGACGATCTTGGTGGAGAGGTAGACGGCCTCGGGGATCGAGTGGGTGACGAAGCAGATGGTCTTGTTGGTACGCGACCAGAGCTTCAGGAGCGCGGCGTTCAGGTGGTCGCGGACGATTTCGTCCAGCGCCCCGAAGGGTTCGTCCATCAGGAGCAGATCGGCGTCGAAGGCGAGCGCGCGGGCGATCGAGGCGCGCTGCTGCATGCCGCCCGAGAGCTGCCAGGGGAATTTCTTGTCGAAGCCGGCGAGTTCGACGAGTTCCAGCGCCTCGGAGATGCGCTTCTTCTGCTCGGCCTTGGAATAGCCCATGATTTCAAGCGGAAGGGCGATGTTCTTCTCGATGGTGCGCCAGGGATAGAGGGCGGCGGCCTGGAAGACATAGCCATAGGCGCGCGCCTTGCGCGCCTGTTCCGGCGTCATGCCGTTGACGCTTATCTCGCCCGAGGTGGTCTTCTCCAGATCGGCGATGACGCGCAGGAACGTGGTCTTGCCGCAGCCGGAGGGGCCGATGAAGGAGACGAAATCGCCCTTGTTGACGTCGAGATTGACATTGCTCAGCGCATGCACCGGCCCGTCATTCGTCTGGAAGGTGAGACAGAGATCCTTGGCGGATACGACGGAGGCTGCTTGCATCGATAGGTTACCAGTCCTGTTTTCCCCGCAGCGGCGCGGTTTGCATGTTATGATGCTGCCCGGTTGCAAAGACCGCGGCAAAGTCCATGGAGGATGAGAATGGACGCGAAGTCAAAGCCCACCTGCCACATTGTTCGTCCCAGCCACGCCTATGACGGCAAGCAGGGGCTCAGCTATTTCGAGGGCATTGCCGCGGAGACGGTCGGCGCGAAGGGCATCTGCATGCATCTTCTGACCATTCCGCCTGGCGTGCGCGCCAAGGCGCATCTGCACGAGGCGCATGAAACGGCGATCTATATGCTCTCCGGCGAGGCCCACACCTGGTATGGCGACGCGCTGGAGCATCATGTCGTCGTGCATGCCGGCGAACTCTTCTACATCCCGGCCGGCGTTCCGCATCTGCCCGCCAATCTCAGCAGCACGCCCTGCACGGCGATCATCGCGCGGACAGATCCCAACGAGCAGGAGAGCGTCGTGCTGCTGCCGGAACTCGACAGCCGCGTGCCGGATTGAGCCTACTTGCATAGCGGCAGCGGCCCCCATTTGATGCCGGCATCCGAGGTGAAACCGATCGTATAGCCCTTGGGGCCGGAGGTGATCTTCGCCGTATCCTCGCTCTCGCCTTCCTCACCCTCGGCCTGGCAGGAGACCGTGGCGGTGAAATTCTTGCCCTCGGTCTTCACGAGCTTCTTGATCTCGCAATAGGAGGCGGCCGTGGTGATCGCCTCGGAGGTCAGCAGGAAGAAATTGTCCGAGCCGGTGCTCTCGCCCGACTTGGCGTAGGCGCAGCCGTCCTTGTTGCCGTAGCTGCCCTTGATCGGCAGCGTATCGGCCCATACTGCAGCAGGAAGCGCCGCGGAGGAGAGCGCGGCCAGGGAGACAATCGTCAAAATCACATGGCCGCGCATCGATATCACACCCCGCTTGCCGGGATGCCGGTGCGTTCGACCTTGCGGGGAGCGGTCAGCTCTTTCCAGGTCGAGAGCGCCTTGTTGACCGCCTGGAAGGGTTCGCGCTTGACGAACTGGCCGTGGCCCTCCTGCGTCTTGATGGTCGACTCCTCGATGGCGACGACGCCGCGGGTCAGCGTGTAGCGCGGCAGGCCGGTGACTTCCTTGCCCTCGAAGACGTTGTAATCGATCGCCGACTGCTGGCTCTTGGCCGAGATCGTCTTGGAGCGCTTCGGGTCCCAGACGACGATATCGGCATCGGCGCCGACGAGGATGGCGCCCTTCTTCGGATAGACGTTGAGGATCTTTGCGATGTTGGTGGAGGTGACCGCCACGAACTCGTTCATGGTGATGCGGCCAGTTGCGACGCCATAGGTCCAGAGCATCGGCATGCGGTCTTCGAGGCCGCCGGTGCCGTTCGGGATCTTGCGGAAGTCGCCGAGGCCGGTGCGCTTCTGGTCGGTCGTGAAGGCGCAGTGGTCGGTTGCCACCACCTGCAGCGAACCGGCGGAAAGACCGGCCCAGAGTGAGTCCTGATGCTGCTTGTTGCGGAAGGGCGGGGACATGACGCGGCGGGCGGAATGATCCCAGTCGCGGTTGAAATATTCGGTCTCGTCGAGCGTCAGGTGCTGGATCAGCGGCTCGCCATAGACGCGCATGCCGTTCTGGCGGGCGCGGCGGATCGCTTCATGGGCCTGTTCGCAGGAGGTGTGGACGACATAGAGCGGCACGCCCGCCATGTCGGCGATGATGATGGCGCGGTTGGTCGCTTCGCCCTCGACGGATGCCGGGCGCGAATAGGCGTGCCCCTCGGGACCGTTGTTGCCCTCATCCATCAGCTTCTGCTGCATGGCGGCGACAACATCGCCGTTTTCGGCATGGACGAGGGGCAGCGCGCCGAGCTCGGCGCAGCGCTGGAACGAGGCGAACATCTCGTCGTCGTTGACCATCAGCGCGCCCTTATAGGCCATGAAATGCTTGAAGGTGTTGATGCCCTTTTCCTGCACGATGGTCTTCATGTCGTTGAAGACCTGCTCGCCCCACCAGGTCACCGACATGTGGAAGGAGTAGTCGCAATTGGCGCGGGTCGACTTGTTGTCCCAGCGCTTCAGCGCGTCGAGCAGCGACTGGCCGGGATCGGGCAGGCAGAAATCGACGACCATGGTCGTGCCGCCGGCAAGAGCGGCGCGCGTGCCGCTTTCGAAGTCATCGGAGGAATAGGTGCCCATGAAGGGCATTTCGAGATGCACATGCGGATCGATACCGCCGGGCATGACGTAGCAGCCGGCTGCATCCAACACCTCGTTGCCGGAGAGATCAGGCCCGATCTCGACGATCTTGCCACCCTCGATCTTCACGTCCGCCTTATAGGTCAGGTCGGCCGTGACGATGGTTCCACCCTTGATGACTGTGCTCATGATCGTTCCCTATTCTTTTCTGCTGATTTGGCAGGCGAGTAGAAGTTTGACTGAGGATCCGCTTCGAGCCGGCGGCTCAGCGCGGCGAGGATCGTTTCGAGGACGGAGCGGCGCTCGCGTGAAATATCCTGGTTCCAGAAGCGCAGGACAGCGTAGCCCTGGTTATTCAGCCATTCCGTGCGTTTGCTATCGTAGGCGCTGTCGGCGTGCTGAAAGCCATCGACTTCGACGATGAGGCGATGTTCGCGGCAGATGAAGTCGACGATATAGGGGCCAAGCGGCACCTGGCGGGCGAACTTGTAGCCGTTGAGGCGGCGCGAGCGGAGATCGCTCCAGAGGTGGTATTCCTCTTCGGTTTCGTTGTGGCGGAGGTTGCGGGCTTGGGTGGTTTTGCCGGGGCGGCGTTTTGTAACATCATCCTTTGGCATCCGTGGCTCCCCCTCATCCGACCCTTCGGGCCACCTTCTCCCCGCTGGGGAGAAGGGGAAATCCGAGGCCGCGGCACGTCCTCCCTTCTCCCCTCGGGGAGAAGGTGCCCGAAGGGCGGATGAGGGGGCCAAGACCTCGGCGTTTTCTATCACACCACAATCTCCGCCGTCTCCACCACCGCATGGAACAGCACGTCCGCGCCGGCGGTTGCCCATTCCTTGGAAATCTCTTCCGCCTCGTTGTGGCTGAGGCCGCCGACGCAGGGGCACATGACCATGGTGGAGGGTGCCACCTTGGCGGCCCAGCAGGCGTCGTGGCCGGCGCCGGAAATGATGTTCATGTGGGAGTAGCCGAGCTTTTCGGCGGCGTCGCGGACGCGGCCGACGAGGACCGGGTCGAAGGTGACGGGGTCGAAATGGCCGACGGCCTCGACGGAGCAGCCGACGCCGAGCGCTTCGCAGATCTTTGCCGCTTCGGCCTCGATCTTGGCGCGCATCCGGTCGAGCTTTTCCTGGGAGGGCGTGCGGATGTCGACGGTGAAGACGACCTTGCCGGGCAGCACGTTGCGGGAGTTCGGCGAGAAGAACACCTGACCGACACCGCCGACGGCGCCGGGCTGTTCGCTCATGGCGACGCCCTGGACCATTTCCAGGATGCGCGACATGGCGAGACCGGCATTGACGCGCATGTTCATCGGCGTCGAGCCGGTATGGGCTTCGCGGCCGGTAAGGGTGAATTCCAGCCACCACAGGCCCTGACAGTGCGTCACGACGCCGATCTGCTTGTTTTCGGCTTCGAGGATCGGGCCCTGCTCTATGTGATATTCGAAATAGGCGTGCATCTTGCGGGCGCCGACTTCCTCGTCGCCGAGCCAGCCGATGCGCTTCAGTTCGTCGCCATAGGTCTTTCCTTCAGGGTCCTTGCGGCCATAGGCATAGTCCATGCTGTGAACACCGGCGAAGACGCCGGACGCCAGCATGGCGGGCGCAAAGCGCGCGCCTTCCTCATTGGCCCAGTTGGTAACGACGATCGGGTGCTTGGTCTTGATGCCGAGGTCGTTCATCGTGCGCACGACCTCGAGGGCGGCGAGCACGCCGAGCACGCCGTCATACTTGCCGCCGGTCGGCTGGGTGTCGAGATGCGAGCCGACATAGACCGGCAGGGCATCGGGATCGGTGCCGGGCCGGGTCGCGAACATCGTGCCCATCTTGTCGACGCCCATGGTCATGCCCGCGGCATCGCACCATGTCTTGAAGAGGCTGCGGCCCTCGCCATCGGCGTCGGTCAGCGTCTGGCGGTTACTGCCGCCCGCAATGCCGGGGCCGATCTTCGCCATGTCCATGAGACTGTCCCACAGACGGTCCCCGTTGACGCGCATGTTTTCGCCTGGTGCTGCCACCATATCTGAAAGTCCTCGCCTGTTTTCATCAGTCATGCCATCAGCATGTCCGGTCTGTTCCCTTGGTCAATTCCCGGCGCGATTGTTTGTTTTCTTTGCGCTGGAAAATCCGCCGTTGCCTTTATTTTGCATCTGACGGATAATTTGACCGATTGGTAAACATTACAGCTTCCGTCGCTGGGCTCAAGACGTAAAACAGCAAAAATGCCGACAAAATTGCGGGCCGGGAACTGCTTCCGAAAACTTGATTGAAGCAGTTGAATTTGTGAGGGAAACGACAGCCATATGGCCATTCCGAGAGCAGCCAGGACGCAGCGCCGGACGCGCATCCAGGAAGAGAAGGAAGAGCAGATTCTCGAAGCGGCGCTCGACGTGTTTTCGGTCAGCGGCTTCCGTGGCTCCACGATCGACCAGATCGCCGCCGCTGCCGGCATGTCGAAGCCCAATCTCCTCTATTATTTCCGTACCAAGGAAGCGATGCACCGGGCGCTGATCGACCGGGTGCTCTACACCTGGCTGGAGCCGTTGCGCGCCTTCAATGCCGAAGGTAATCCGGAATCGGAGATCCGCAGCTATATTCGCCGCAAGCTCGAGATGGCGCGCGATTTTCCGCGCGAGAGCCGCCTCTTCGCCAACGAGGTGCTGCAGGGCGCGCCGCATATCGAGGACGAGCTGAAGGGGCCGCTGAAGAGCCTCGTTGACGAGAAGGCCGAGGTGATCCGCACCTGGGCCAAAGTCGGCAAGATCGCCAAATGCGATCCCTATCACCTGATCTTTTCGATCTGGTCGACCACGCAGCACTATGCCGACTTCGACGTGCAGGTCAGGGCCGTTCTCGGCCAGGAGAATTCCGGCGCCGGGCGTTTCGAGGATGCCGCACGGTTTCTCGAACAGCTCTTCGTCGGCGGGCTGATGGTGCAGCCCGCCTGACGGTTCAGGTCTTCTTGAGCGGCATCATCTTGTCGAGGGCGGCTGCGACGCTTTCGATCGTATAGGGCTTCTGCAGGATATTGGCGCCGTTGAAGTTTCGAGTCACGGCCTCGCCGTAACCCGTTGCAAAGACGAGCGGCGTGCCTGCCATCACCAGCTTTTCCGCGACCGGGAAACTGGTCTCTTCCCCGAGATTGACGTCGAGAACCGCCAGGTCGAAATGCCTGGTGGCGACGATATCGAGCGCCTGGGCAACGCTTGGCGCCAGCGCCACGTCCTTGGCGCCGAGCTGCAGGAAGATGTCCTCACCGTCCATGGCGATGATCAGGTTGTCCTCGACGAGCAGGATGCTGCAGCCCTGCAGCGGCTTTTCGGAGATCGCCGTTGCGGCACGCGCGACCGGTTCCTCGCGGGCCTCCGGCAGGATCGAAACCGGCCCCTGGGCGAAGGTGACGTATTTCGCCGGAATGGTGAAATCGGCTTCCAGGCCTGACGGCGCGTAGCGGACTTCCGCCTTGCCGCCGAGATCGTAGGGGATCGAGTGGCGGATGATGGTCGTGCCGAAGCCCTGACGTTTCGGCGCCTTGACGGCGGGGCCGTCGGCCTCGCGCCATTCGATCAGCAGATTGCCCTTGGCATCCTTCTTCCAGGAGACGGCAACGGTGCCGCTGTCGCAAAGGCTGCCATATTTGGCGCTGTTGGTGACCAGTTCGTGGAAGACGAGGGCGGCGGTGGAGAAGGCCTGCGGCCCGAGCAGAACCTCGTCGCCGCGCATGATGACGCGGGCGGCATTCTTGCCGAGATAGGCGGCGGCTTCTGCCTGCAGCAGCGAGCGCAGCGAGGCCGGTGCCCAGTGATCCCGGGTGATCTGGTCATGAGCGCGCGACAGCGCCTGGACGCGGCCTTCCAGCTGGCCGACAAACTCGCCGATATCGCCATCGCCGGTGCGCGACTGGCGGATCAGGCCGCTGATCAGGCTGAGGATGTTGCGGACGCGGTGGTTGAGCTCGGCGATCAGGATTTCCTGGCGCTCGTTTGCCTGCTGGCGCACGGCGCTCGCCTCATCGGCCAGGCGCAGGATCACCTCGATCAGCGTCACGCGGATCGTATCGGCCACCCGTTTTTCGGCTGCCGTGAACGGTTGAGAGCGGCCGCGAACGAGCTCCGACCAGCTCTCGAAGCTCTTGCGCGGTGTCAGCCGTGGGCCGTTCGGGCCATATTCGACCGGCTTGTGCGGATCCCCGGCCCAGCGGACGGTGCGGACGATCTCCTGGCGGAACAGGATGACGTAGTCGCGCGGCGAGCGCGAGATCGGGATCGCCATCAGGCCTGCGACGGTGCCGTCGATGCCGGAATCCGGGAAGAATTCCTCGAGATGATCAGTGGTGAAGACGCGGCCGGAAGAGGTGCGGTTCAGGACCCTGACCAGCCCCGCAAACTGCTCCTGCGAGGGCGCAAGGCCCGTCAGCGCCGAGCGGCCGTTGATCCACACACCGATGCCGTCGGCGGGGATGGCGTCGGAGAGCGCATCGATCAGCCAGGTCGGATCGTCGAGCAGGCTGGCATTGTCGGCAACCGAGGTCAGCAACCGGTCGGCGATGCGCCGGGCCTTGGTCTCGAATTCCAGCGCCAGGCGCCGCTCGCGGCTTTCGAGACGCGAGGCGAACATCTGGCCGAAGAGTTCCGATGTCGAGCGGCGCTCGAAGGAGGGCAGGCGGGCGGAATAATGGTGGCAGGCAAAGAGGCCCCAGAGCTTGCCATCGACGATGATCGAGATCGACAGTGAGGCGCCGACGCCCATGTTCTTGAGATACTCGATATGGATCGGCGACACCGAGCGCAGGATCGACATCGAAAGATCGAGCGCGCGGCCGTGCTCGTCGACTTCAGGCTGGATGCCGACAGGCGTCGAGTTCACATCGGCGATGATGCGGAAGAGATTGCGCACATAAAGCGCACGGGCCTGAACCGGAATATCCGAGGCCGGGTAATGCAGGCCAAGGAAGGAGCCGATGCCGGGCCGCGCGGCTTCCGCCACGACTTCGCCGGAGCCCTTCTCGTCGAAGCGATAGACCATGACGCGGTCGAAGCCGGTGAGCGCCCGGGCCTGGCGGGCGCCTTCGCGGAAGAAGGCTTCCATCGTCTCGGCCTGGTCGAGACGGGCCATCATGCTGCGGATCGACAATGTCGTGCCGCCCTGGCTACCGTCCTGCGAAGGCTCGGCCTCGATCACCACCTGGCCGTCGCTGATATGCAGCGCCACGTCGAAGAGCGGGCCGCTTTCGGAAAACTGGATGCCGAACAGGCGCTCGACGATATCTGGTCCGCGGATAACGGCGAGGCGGTTGCGCAGCGTGTGCAGCGTCTGCGACATGATCACCTCGGAGAGCGGGTGACCCAGCACATCCCTGTGGCTGACGCCAAGGAACTTCTCGAGATTTTCGGAGGCGCGGGAAATCAGCCAGTCGGGCGAGGAGACAAGCAGGAAACCGAACGGCTGGATGGCGCCGAGGCGGTGGATCGGTTCTCTGTCGCAATTGGTGAGGTCGACGCGGTCGAAGGTTTCGCTCACGAGGCGGCCATCTCCAGTTCCATCGCGGCTGCCTTGTGGAACAGGGCGAAGATGGCGCGGGCGGCTTCGACGGCGGCTGCCTCATCGGCGCCTGACGCATCCAGCATATCCATGAAGGCCTTCATGCCGCCCTTCGGGCCGAAAGGACTGAGATAGGCCGCGGGCAGACCATCGCCGACGGCTTTCGCCAGCATGGCGCCGCCAAGCTTGGAACCTTCCAGCACGTAGACGGCGCCGAGAAGGCTCGCGTCATCGGGCATATCGGGTGCCGCGAGCGAGGGCGGCAGCGGTGCGTTCAAGGCGGCGAGATCGTCCACCAGCAGATCGCGGCGGCGGCGCTCATGCCAGTCAGGGATCAGCCGCTCGATGGCGGAATTCTCAAGGGCGATTTCAACGGCGGGAACGGCGCGCGCATGGGCCGACAGGAAAGCCCGGTAGTCGGCTTCGCGCCCAAGATCGAACCGGCCAAAGAGAGCATCGACGTCAGCGTGGCAATCGCTGGTGCCCGCGCGCAGCGCGTTTCGAAGTGACATGATGACTGCTGTTCCGTTCGATCATAATCCGGCATGCCGCATCATTGCAGCCCGGCTTTCAAGCGATATACGGCAGGCTTTCATGATTTCCAGTGAATAGGATAAAAAATTCAGGGACTTCGGTGGCTTGGTAAATTTCACGGTTTCACTCCATCAGCCGCGGCAGGCGCTCGACGAGCGTGTCGATCGCCAGGCGCACCTTCGGCAGCATCACCGGCGAGCGCGGCCAGATGGCATGGGACTGGAAGACGACCGGCCGGACATCGGTGAGGACGCGGACGAGGCGGCCGGCTGCCACATGCTCGCGCACCATCCAACAGGGCAGCCAGACGAGGCCGGCACCTTCGACGGCGAGATCGCAGATGGTGGCGAGATCATCCATGCGCAGCCGGGACTGCGGCTGCACCCGCCGCCAGGGATCGTCATCGGTCGGGAAGACCCAGGTGCGGTGGCTGTCCTGCTTGCCGTAGATGATGCCGGTGTGGCGGGCGAGATCGTCAAGCGTTTCCGGCGTGCCGTGCTTTTCGAGATAGGAAGGGGAGGCGCAGACCGTCAGCCGCTGGTGGGCGATCAGCCGCGCCATCATGTTCTCGTCGTCCTTCAGAGGTCCGTTGCGGATCGCCAGATCGTAGCCGTCGTCGAGCAGATCGACGATGCGGTCGTTGAAGGAGAGGTCGAGCTCCAGCTCCGGATGTTCGTCGAGCAGCGAGACGAGAATCGGGGCGATGCATTGGCGTCCGAAGATCACTGGCATGGAGACGCGCAGCTTGCCGCGCACCGTGCGCTTGCCGGCCTCGAGCAAGGCTTCGCCGATCCGGATTTCCTCCAGCGCCTTCAGGCAGCGTTCGTAGAAGAACTGGCCCTCGTCGGTCAGGCTTTGCGCCCGGGTGGTGCGGTGGAAGAGGCGCACGCCGAGGCGCTCCTCCAGCCGGGCGATGGTCTTGCCGACGGCCGAGCGCGTCAGGTTGAGCCCGCTTGCCGCGGCCGAGAAGCCGCCGGCTTCCACGACTTCGACGAAGACGGAGATGCCGCCGAGCTTCTCCATGATTGTATCCTCTATGGAACCGATCTTGGGAATTTTATATCGCAACTGCGGCGCCAATTTCAACGATAGCATGGCTCCATTCGCTGAACAGGCAAAGGAGCAGATGCGATGACCAAGGCAAGGCAGTGGACGATCGACGGGATCGGCCCGAAGAACCTGAAGATATCGGAGGCGCGGACGGAGGACCCTGGGCACAATCAGGTTCTGGTGCGCACTGAGGCTGTATCGCTGAACTATCGCGACAAGCTGGTGCTGGAAACCGGCATGGGGCTGCCGCTGCAGTTTCCCTTCGTTCCGGCCTCCGACATGGCCGGTATCGTCGAGGCGGTCGGCCCCGGTGTGACGCGCTTCAAGCCGGGCGACCGGGTGATCTCGACCTTCTCTCCCGGCTGGATCGACGGCAAGAACTTTGGCGATGCGCGCAATCCGCCCTACCGCACGCTCGGCGGCATCTATCCCGGCGTGCTCTCGGATTATCTCACCTTCTCCGAGGACTGGTTCGCCAAGGCGCCGGATACGCTCGATGCGGCCGAAGCCAGCACCTTGCCCTGCGCCGGTCTGACGGCCTGGTTCGCGCTGGTCGAGCGCGGCAAGCTGAAGGCCGGGCAGAAGGTGCTGATCCAGGGGACGGGCGGTGTGGCGCTGTTCGGCGTGCAAATCGCCAAGGCGCATGGCGCCGAAGTCTTTGTCACTTCGGGCAGCACGGACAAGCTGGAGCGCGCCCGCGCCATCGGCGCCGATCACGGCTTCGGCCGGGAAAACTGGGTGGAGACGCTCTATGGCCTGACCAATGATTACGGCGCCGACCAGATTCTCGAAATTGCCGGCGGGGCGAATTTCGGCGAGGCGCTGAAGGCCGTGGCGGTCGGCGGGCATATTCATGTCATCGGCGTGCTCGAAGGCTTCGAGATTTCCGGCCCGGTCGCGCCGCTGCTTTTGAAGTCGCCGACCGTCCAGGGCATCAGCGTCGGCCATCGCCGGGCGCTGGAAGATCTGGTGCGGGCGGTCGATATATCGGGCATCAAGCCGGTGATCGACAAGGCCTATGCCTTCGAGGACCTGCCGGAAGCGCTGGCGCATCTCGACCGCGGCCCCTTCGGTAAGGTCGTCATCACCTTCTGAAACATCGGCTCCCGCGGATCAGCGGGAGCCTTTCATCAACTCGCAGGCTTGCTACTCCTGCAGGCAAGCGACCATGATGTTGCAATCACACATAAATGTTCTATCAATAATTCGCGTCTATCCAGAACGTGTCTCAATTGATTTTTATCACGGCATGATTGCCCGATCAGCTTACGCCACTGCCGCCATGAACGGTGGAACAGTGTGCTTGGGGGTCACTAATGACATCAATTTCTTCCAGTCCTAATTCCGCTCTTCTCATTCTTCAGGCCCAGTCGTCGGCCGCAACAGACAAGACCACGGCTGCCGCTCCGGACCTCGTGGCGACAGCCAATGGCCAGCCTTCGAAGCAGACGGTCGGCGTCAGCACCCAGCCGACGCAGGCAGAATCGAAGATTTCCGACGCCCTGTTCAGCGTCAACAATCGCTCCATCACGCAGATGAAGCTCGATCTGATCGAGCGCACTGGCGAGGAACTCGGCGTCAAGAAGGACGACTACGCCTCGACCGACGATTTCGTCGCGGCGATGAAGAAGGTCGTCACCAACATCAAGGCGCATAAGGGCTGGGAACAGGTTGTCGCCAAGATCGAAAAGGATCTCGGCCTCGACAAGCTAGGCGTCTCCCTGGAAGACGTGATCAACAGCGCGCGCGATCCCGAACAGGACGACAAGGTCACCGAAGCGCTGAAGAAGCAGGCCGGCATGGTCGACGAGAAGGAAGAAGATGCCGACAAGGCCGTGCTCTTGAAGCAGGACGAAGACGGCACCTACGCACCCACCGACACTGCCCCGCAGAGCTGACGCTGTCGGCTCAATATCTGAATAGCGATAGGCCCGCGGGTAGTCAGCCCCGCGGGCCTTTTTCATTCGTCCTTGCCGCTCCCGCATGCAGAGAACGGCTCGCCATCATGCTGCAGCGGCTTCGCTCTCGAAGCTGAAGCCTTCGTCGGCCCAGCCGGTCATGCCGCCGATCATCACCTTCACCTGCTTGCCGAGGCGGGCGAGGCGAAGGGCTGCCTTGTCGGTGCCGTTGCAATGCGGCCCGGCGCAATAGACGACGAAGAGCGTGTCTTCGGGCCATTCGGCCATGCGATGGGCGGTCATCTTGCCGTGCGGCAGGTTGATGGCGCCGGGGATGTGGGAGGCTGCGAACATCGTGGGCGAGCGGACGTCGAGCAGCACGAAATCGGCCTTGCCCGCGGCAAGCGATGCGTTGACGTCCCAGCAGTCGGTTTCGAAGGCGAGCTTGCGGGCGTAATAGGCGGCGGTGGCTTCCGGGGCGGCGGCCGGGGTTTCGCTGACGAAGCTTGGCATGGGTGGTTCCTTTCGTTCGGGTTGCGGCCCGTTATCGCCGATGCTATGGCTTGGCGAAATTGGCCAGAATGACGATGAGCGTAAAGATCATGCCAAATCCTGCCGGACCGGAAGTGGCGGTGCTTGCCTATGACGGTCTCTGCACCTTCGAATTCGGCATCGCCTACGAAGTCTTCGGCCTGCCGCGCCCCGAAATGGGCGAGGGCTGGTACCGCTATTCGGTCTGCGGCATCGAGCCGGGGCCGCTGCGTGCGGCAGGAGGGCTGACGGTTGCGGCCGACCACGGGCTCGAGGTGCTGGAGAAGGCCGACCTGATTGTCGTGCCCGGCTGGCGGGCGATCGATGCGCCGGTGCCTGACGATCTCATTGCTGCCCTTCGCGCCGCCCATCGGCGGGGCGCCCGCATCATGTCGCTCTGCTCGGGCGTCGCCGTGCTCGCCGCATCGGGCCTGCTCTCCGGCCGCCGGGCGACGACGCACTGGCGCTATGTCGGGGCGATTGCCGCACGCTATCCCGACATCGCCTTCGACGCCGGGGTTCTCTACATGGATGAGGGCAGCATCCTCACGGCGGCGGGCAGTGCCGCCGGTATCGATCTCTGCCTGCATGTGGTGCGCGGCGATTTCGGCGCTGACGCCGCCAACAGCGTTGCCCGCCGCCTCGTCCTGCCGCCGCATCGTGAGGGCGGCCAGGCGCAGTTCATCCACGCGCCGGTGCCGCAGGCGCGCGAAGGCATCCGCCTCGGACCGCTGATCGACTGGATGCGCGAGCGCCTCGACGAGGACCAGCCGATCGGCCTGCTCGCTGATAAAGCCGGCATGAGCCAGCGCACCTTCCAGAGGCGTTTCGAAAAGACGACCGGCCTCAGCGTCGGCGAATGGCTTTTGAAGGAGCGGCTGCGCCATGCGCGGGAACTGCTGGAAAAGCAGGGCGCGGCGTCGCTGGATGATATTGCTGCGGCGAGCGGATTCGGGACGGTCGCGACGATGCGGCACCATTTCCGCAAACGGCTGGGGACAAGCCCGGGGGCGTATCGGAAGACGTTTGCGGGAGTGGCTTAGAACCGAGCGCGGGATGCGCGGGGCTCTTCATGCGAATGCCAAGTGCTTCCGTCATGTGCCTCTCCTAGTGATAGTCTGATCCGTCCCGCGTAAGGTGTTGCTCAACGCGAGACGGCTTGGAAGAGCGAAATAAGTTCGCCACGTCACTCCCGCTCCCTAAAAGTAGTGGTCGCGGTGGATGCCGTCATAGTGGCCAGATTGCAGGCAACAGTTCTTGAAACCGCCTCCGCGAGCCACAGGGGCAGGGGTCGTTGCGGCCGAGCTTCTCGATCAGTTCGATATCGCCGTGGATGAACTGACGCCCAGTTTTGACGCAGGTTTCGGAGGGGTAGGATTTGCGTCGCTTGGACGTGACCTCAAAAGCTGAGGCCGGTGAGGTGTTTGCGAGCCATGGCTGCCTCCTCTTGGTGGGACGCTGCGATAGTGCAGCGGCATATCCTTAGCACCGATATGCCGATGGGCAAAGCCGCGGCGCAAATCCCGCCGCGGCTTTGCTAATCTATTACTCCGCGGCCTGTCTCGCCATCGGGTTGTTCGGATGGGTCGTCCAGTTGGCGTAGGTGCTTTCGACGACCTTGCCGGTGCGTTCGTCGAGCGCGCCTGCCGGCAGGCCTTCCATGGTGATGCAGTTCTCGACCGGGCAGACGTTGACGCAGAGATTGCAGCCGACGCATTCGTCTTCCATGACTTCGAAATGGCGGACGCCATCGACGAAGTTGGTGATCGCCTGGTGCGAGGTGTCCTCGCAGGCGATGTGACAGCGGCCGCACTTGATGCAGGCGTCCTGGTCGATCTTTGCCTTGGCGATGTAGTTCAGGTTCAGATACTGCCAGTCGGAGACATTCGGCACGGCGCGGCCGGTGATGTCGTCGAGGGTGCGGTGGCCCTTTTCGTCCATCCAGGCCGCGAGGCCGGAGATCATCTCGTCGACGATCTTGAAGCCGTAGGTCATCGCCGCGGTGCAGACCTGCACGTTGCCGGCGCCGAGCACCAGAAACTCGGCCGCATCGCGCCATGTCGTGACGCCGCCGATGCCGGAGATCGGCAGGCCAGACGTCTCAGGGTCGCGGGCGATCTCGGCCACCATGTTCAGCGCGATCGGCTTGACCGCCGGGCCGCAATAGCCACCGTGGCTGCCGCGCCCGTCGATCGACGGTTCCGGCGAGAAGGTGTCGAGATTGACCGAGGTGATCGAGTTGATCGTGTTGATCAGCGACACAGCGTCCGTGCCGCCTTGCTTGGCAGCGCGGGCAGGGCGGCGGATATCGGTGATATTAGGCGTCAGCTTGGTGATGACGGGCATGCGGGTGTACTGCTTGCACCAGCGCACGACCATCTCGATATACTCAGGCACCTGACCGACCGCGGCACCCATGCCGCGCTCGGACATGCCGTGCGGACAGCCGAAGTTCAGTTCGATGCCGTCGGCGCCGGTTTCCTCGACCAGCGGCAGGATCGCCTTCCAGCTCTCCTCCTCGCAGGGCACCATGATCGAGGCGATCAGGGCGCGGTCCGGCCAGTTCATCTTCACCTGCTTCATTTCCCGCAGGTTGGTCTGCAGGTCGCGGTCGGTGATCAGCTCGATATTGTTGAGACCGAGCAGGCGGCGGTCGGCGCCCCAGATCGCGCCGTAGCGCGGGCCGTTGACGTTGACGACGGGCGGGCCTTCCTCGCCGAGCGTCTTCCAGACCACGCCGCCCCAGCCTGCCTTGAAGGCGCGCTCGACGTTATAGGCCTTGTCGGTCGGCGGCGCGGAGGCGAGCCAGAACGGGTTCGGGGATTTGATGCCGACGAAATTATTGCGGAGATCAGCCATTGTTCATGCTCCCCTTCAGGCGACGGCAACGGCCGGCTGCAAACCTGCAGCAAGCACGCGGTTGATGGATTCGGCGGCATCGCGGCCTTGCGCGACGGCCGAAACGGTGAGGTCGTCACCGCCGAGCACGCAGTCGCCACCCGCCCAGACGCCCTCGATCGAGGTACGGCCTTCGCCATCGATGGCGATGCGGCCGGCTTCGGTGCGCAGCGCGCCGAGGCCTGAGGCCTCGAAGGTCTGGCCGATCGCCTTGAAGATCTGGTCGGCGGCGATCACGCCGGTTTCGCCTGTCGTGACAAGCCGTCCTTCGGCGAGCGCGGTATATTCGACCTCGATGCCGGCGACGGCGCCATTCTTGGCGACGATCGATTTCGGCGCCAGCCAGTGGCGGATGATGACGCCCTTGGATGCCGCGAGATCCTGTTCGAATTCGGAGGCGTTCATATGCTCCTTGCCGCGGCGGTAGCAGATCGTCACCTCTTCGGCGCCGAGCAGCTTGGCCTGGACGGCAGCGTCGATCGCCGTCATGCCGCCGCCGAGAACGACGACGCGGCGGCCGATCGCGACCGTACCCTTGTCGCCGGACTGGCGCAGTTTGGCGATGAAATCGACGGCGTCCTCGACGCCGGGCAGGCTTTCGCCATCGACCTTCAGGGCGTTGACACCCGCAAGACCGATGCCGAGGAAGACGGCGTCATATTGCGCCTGCAGGTCCGACAGCGAGAAATCGCGGCCGAGCAGCTGGCCGTTCTTCACCTCGATGCCGCCGATCGACAGCACGTAATCGACTTCCTTCTGGGCGAAGTCATCGACCGACTTGTAGGTGGCGATACCGTATTCGTTGAGGCCGCCGGATTTCGGCTTGGCGTCGTAGATGACGACGTCATGGCCCTTGACCGCCAGGCGGTGGGCGGCGGCGAGACCGGCAGGACCGGCGCCGATGACGGCGATCTTCTTGCCCGTGGAAGCAGCGCGGCTATAGAACTGCTTGCCCGCGTTCATCGCTGCATCGGTCGCATAGCGCTGCAGACGGCCAATCTCCACGGGCTTTTCCTCTGCCGTGTTGCGCACGCAGGCCTGTTCGCAGAGCTCTTCGGTGGGACAGACGCGGGCGCACATGCCGCCGAGGATATTCTGGTCGAAGATCGTCTTGGCCGAACCGATCGGATTGCCGGTCGAGATCTGGCGGATGAACAGCGGGATGTCGATGGAGGTGGGACAGGCCGTCATGCACGGCGCGTCGTAGCAGAAATAACAGCGGTCGGAAGCGACCAGCGCCTCATGCTTGTCGAGGCGCGGATGCAGATCGGAAAAGTTGTCGTCATACTCGGCGGGCGAAAGCCGGCCGGCATGAATCCCAGTTTCCAGTCGTTCCATTGAAGTTCCCTCATTATTGGTAAACGGCTAGTGAGGGAAAGCGTAACTCAGGTCTAAAAATTTATCAAACGGTAAAATTTTGAGTGCTTATAGAGGTTATGGCGCTGATTTTACATACCTATTCTCATTGGCATTTTGGCTGCGGCATCAGGGATTTCGCGGGGGTTTCACCGCCGCGACAAAAAAGATTCACAAAAGTCCACTTTTTTCCGGACGGGTGGAACCAAAGGTTAACGCGCCCGTTATTGGGGTATCCTGATGATGATCGCATCGACCCAACATGCGCGCCCCCAACCCATCATCCGGATCTACTCACGGTCCCCTCCCGGTGAGTGAAAACAGCCAGTGCGCCGCCCTCGCACTGGCTGTTTTATTTTGTCCGCACCAGTGCCGTCTTGAGGAGTAGAGCGCCCGGTCAGGCGCGCTTCAGGATTTCGAATTCGGTCTCGGGGATCAGCAGTGCATATTCGATGCGGCCGGGTGTCAGCTTGAGCACTGCCTTGCCGTTCATCGATGAGGGCACGACGCGCTCGAGCACGGTCTTGCCGAAGCTGTTTTCGCTGAATTCGTGAACTTCCGTCCGGTTCGGCAGGGCTTCCGCCCAGGTCACTTCGATCGCCTTCCTGCCATTCAGCTCGGCTTCGCGGCAGTTGAGCGTGATTGAGGCTGCACCGCCGGCAATGGCGCCGAAGGAGGCGGAGTTGACGATCAGTTCGTGCAGCGCCAGCCCGAGATGGACGGCGGCATTGGGTGTCATATGGGCGTTGATACCGAAGATCGGCATGGTGCCGGCGGTCTCCGGCCAGTAGGGGGCGAACTGCTTTTCGGCGAGCTCGAAGAGATAGGCGCCGCGCCAGCTGGAATCGGTGATCAGGTCCTGCGAATTGGAGAGCGACTGCAGGCGGCCGCGGAATTTCACCAGAAAGCCATCGAGCGACAGCGTGTTGCGCGCCGTCTGCGTGGCAATGCCCTGGATGATGGCGAGCAAGTTTTTCGAGCGGTGCGAGAGCTCGCGCAGCAGCGACTTCAGCACCTTTTCGCGGTGACGGGTCTCGGTGACTTCGGAGAGGACCGAGAGAATGCCGTAAGTGCCGCCTTCGGCGACGCGCTGGACCTTGAGTTCGTAGCTGCGCATCTCGCCGTCGACATTGACCTCGACTTCGGCCGTCGTCGGCGCGCCGCCTTCGAGAACCTTAAGCTTCAGGGCGTGGAGATATTCGCCGTAAGCCAGGCCGAAGAGGTCGGCATCGGTCGCGCCGGGTCTGAAGAGATGCTGGAAATGAGCGGGCAGGTTCTCGGCGTAAGCGATTGCGAGCTGGGAGTCCTGAAAGAGAATCGAAATTCCGGCACTGCGAAGCGCCCGTTCCATCATCACGGCTTTGCCATCCATATGGGAGGCATTGCCGATTAATGGTTTTATCGTAGTCACCAAGCCGCCTTTCCTTATCCGTCTGGTGCAGCTGGAAAGAGGTTGCCAATTCAGCCGGTCCGTCCGCCGGTCAGTTTATGACCAAGCGTTGCAGAAACAGTTAAAGCTCCCGAAGCGCGCCAGTCAGGCTGGAACGCTTCGGCTTTTGCTTTGTTCCGTTATCCGGAAAACCCTTTTCAGGCGGCAACCTTGGTCGATTCATTGAAGAACAGCGCCTGGCTGATCAATGCCTTGACCATGTCGGGATTGAAGGGCTTCGTAACAAGGAACGTCGGTTCCGGACGTTCGCCGGTCAGCAGACGTTCGGGGAAGGCGGTGATGAAGATCACCGGTACGCTTGAGGTCTTCAGAATGTCGTTGACCGCATCGATGCCCGAGCTGCCATCGGCAAGCTGGATGTCGGCAAGAACCATGCTCGGCTTGGTCTTGTTGTAGAGTGCGACGGCTTCCGTGTGGGTGCGGGCGATGCCGGTGACCTTGTGGCCAAGGCTTTCGACCATCTGCTCGATATCCATGGCGATCAGCGGTTCGTCTTCGATGATCATGATGTCGGTCGCGACCTGGCGGGAAATTTCCTGCGAAGCGGTGTCGAGCAGGCTCATGACTTCCTTTTCCTCGACGTCGAGGATCAGGGCGATCTCGCCGACGCGGAAGTTCTCGACGGATGCGAGGATGAAGGCCTGGCGTGCCGCCGGCGAAACCTTGGCGAGGTTCACTGTCGCGCGCTGTTCCCATGCATAAGGCGAGGCCGGCTCGGGAATCTGGACTGCGGTGGAACCAAAAAGTTCGGTGAACAGTTTGTAGAGTGCGACGCGGTCGTTAGCGGTATCCGGGAAAATGGATATGTCGGCGATGATCGCTTCAAGCACTGCGGCAACATATGCATCGCCAGATGTCTGAGTGCCGGTGAGAGCGCGGGAATAGCGACGCAGATAAGGAAGGTGCGGCGCAATTCGAGTTGAAAGTGTCATTAATAACTCCCGTCTATAGGCCGGTAACTGGCTCTAATGGGTCAGAAACGTGAGACTATTGAAAAAGTTCCGGACAGTGCGGAACTTTTTTCAGGCGCCCGCATTATCCTTGCCGACGAATAAGGGCATGCCGGTTTGAAGAATGTCATCTGCAGCGTTGCGGCATCAACTGTCCCCGGGACGGTCGGTGCTTTCCGTGTCTGCACCAAGACCTCGGGCGGCCCCTCACAACAGAGAGACAACAGACGAGAAGTGACGAGTTAATGACAACACAGCAGAACGAAGAGAGAGATCAACAACGGTTGGATGTGCGGGCGGGCGACATACTCGATCCCAACAACCAGATCGGCGTCAAATTGCGGTCGCTTTACGCTGCCGTCCAGGACGAAGCGATCCCGGACCGTTTTCTCGATCTGCTCGAAAAGCTCGACCAGGCCGAGATGATGGCTTCGGCCAAGATGGCGGAATAAGGTGAGCCTATGGAACAAGCGCAACCAAGCTTCAAGCGCGAACTCCTGGCAGCTCTGCCGAGCCTTCGCGCATTCGCAATCTCGCTGATCGGCCGCCACGACCGCGCGGACGATCTCGTGCAAGACACCATCATGAAGGCATGGGCCAAGCAGGACCACTTCGAGATGGGCACCAACATGAAGGCGTGGCTGTTCACGATCCTGCGCAACGAGCTTTACAGCCAGATGCGCAAGAGCGGCCGCGAGATCCAGGACAGCGACGGCCTGTTCACGGAATCGATGGCGATGCACCCGTCGCAATACGGCGCACTCGACCTGCAGGATTTCAAGAAGGCGCTCGAGCAGCTGCCGCCGGACCAGCGTGAAGCGATCATCCTGGTCGGTGCATCGGGCTTCTCCTATGAAGAGGCCGCCGAAATCTGCGAATGCGCCGTCGGCACGATCAAGAGCCGCGTCAACCGCGCCCGCCAGCGCCTGCAGGAACTGCTGCAGATCTCCGGCGAGGCTGACTTCGGACCCGACGCGACATCCGCACCGCTGACATCGAAGGCATTCGCCTTCTAAACCAAGGGATACTTGGGAGGAAAAAGCCGGCTGCCCCTCGTGGGCGCCGGCTTTTTTGTTTGTGGGGGAGTTTTCTGGGGCAGTGGGCGTAGCCCCCTCATCCGGCTGCCGCCACCTTCTCCCCGAGGGGAGAAGGGACAATGCCGCGCCGCCTCGATCCCTTCTCCCCCGCGGGGAGAAGGTGGCCCGCTAGGGCCGGATGAGGGGGCTCCGGGCGCTGACGGTCAGCTATATTAGTCCCGCTTGGAGCCAACCAGCGTGGAGGCAACCAGTGCAGCCAGTACGCCCGCGGTCAACAGCGGCTGCGAGCGAAGAAGGCCGATGCCGGCCGCTGCTGCGGATTCAAGCGCCAGGCGGCGCTCTTCAACGCGGCGCTTCTCCTGCGCATTGAGGATTGCCATGACGATAAGCGCGATGACGGCAATGAGCACTGCGCAGGCGGCGAGGAAGAGGGCGGCGCCGACCGGGCCGTAGATGCCCGCAAGCCAGATCGCACCTGCGGTCACCGCCAGCGCATAGGCGGTCAGCAGGAAAAGCGCGGCGATCGCAATGAAAATACCGTTGCGCTTGGTTCGCGCAACGGTACGGTGAACGCTGTTTCCCACCAGCATGCTGAGGATCGGGAAGAGCATCGAGCCTCCTAGCGGCGGGCGAGGAGGGCGAGCACGAGGCCGAAGGCGGCGGCCGCGCCGATCGTGGCGACGGGATGCTTGCGCACGGTGTCGCGGACTTCGCTGGCGCCGCGCAGATAGCCATCCTGCAGGTCGCGCAGCAGATCTTCGCTGCGGCCGACCAGCTCGTCGTAACCGGCAGAGGCCTGATAGCGAATCTTGTCGGACTGGCGGCGGGAATTCTTGGCGGCGATCTTGGTCAGCGCCTCGATCTCGTCGCGCAGATGCTCGATCTGGTCTTCGATCGTGCTCTCGATGCTGTGGAGCGTGCCGTTGCCCTTGCGGGAGCCGCGAACGGACTGGAGGATGGATGAAGCCATGATTTTTCTCCATGCTTTTGGGCGAGCAGAAGCGCCGCCTGTTTAAACGCAGGTCAAGACCATTGCTGTTGGGAGAGTGCCCCGGCCATGACCCAAATCATCGACACGGAGAACGCGAATGGCGCGGAAAGGTTCCCTGCAGGAGCTCAGAGAGCGCTGTGGGCAAGCACGAACGGCGTGCCGTCAGCCGGCACCTGGTTTATGCGCAGCGCGCAGCCGAAGACGGAGTGCATGTTGTCGTCCGTCAGCACGTCTCGGACGTTGCCGGCCGCTGCCAGCCGCCCGGATTTCATCAGCACGATCTGATCGGCAAAGAGGGCCGTCAGGTTGAGATCGTGCATGACGGCGATGACGCCGCCGCCGGCTTCGCAGAACTGGCGCGCAAGCCGCATGATCGTCAGCTGATGGCTGATGTCGAGGCTGGAGACCGGCTCGTCGAGCAGCAGCCAGCAGGGCTTGCCGTGCGCGACCGGCTCGGCGATCTGGCAGAGGACGCGGGCGAGCTGGACGCGCTGCTGCTCGCCGCCCGAGAGTTCCTGATAGTAACGGCCTTCGAAGCCGTGCAGGTCGACGGCGCCAAGGGCGCGGGCTGCGGTTTCCTCGGCCTTCTCAGGGTGCAGATTGACGCCCGTGGTCAGGCCCATGCGGACGATTTCGCGGACGGTGAAGGGGAAGGAGATGGCGCTTGCCTGCGGGAGCACGCCGCGGATGGCGGCCAGCTTCCAGGGCGCCATGTCGCGCACTTCGGCGCCGTTGATCTTCACCGACCCCCTGGCGGCAAGCTCGCCGGAAACGGCCTTCATCGTCGTCGTCTTGCCGGAGCCGTTGGGGCCGGCGATCGCCGTCAGCTCGCCGGCACGGGCCGTGAAGCTGACGCCGTGGACGATGGTCTTGCCCGACAGATCGACGGAAACATTGGAAAGCTCGATCATGGATGCGTTCTCAGAGGGCAAGCCGTGAACGCTGGCGCAGCAGGATCCACAGGAAGAAGGGTCCGCCGACAGCCGCGGTGATGATGCCGATCGGCAGTTCGGCCGGGGCAACGATGGTGCGCGCCAAGACGTCGGCAAAGATCAGCAGCGAGCCGCCGAGCAGGGCGGAGGCGGGCAGCAGGTAGCGATGGTCGGGGCCGATCACCATCCGCAGCACATGCGGCACGACGATGCCGACGAAGCCGATGCCGCCGCTGACGGCGACCGAGGCGCCGGTTGCCGCCGCGACGGTGACGATCGCAATGTTCTTCAGCCGCTGAACCGGTACGCCCATGTGGAAGGCGGCGGCCTCGCCAAGCGTGATGGCGTTGAGGCCGCGTGCCATGAAGGGGAGGACGACGAAGGAGAGCAGGATGATCGGCGCAGACGCCGCGATCTTCATCCAGGTGGCACCGGAGAGCGAGCCCATGCCCCAGAAGGTGAGGTCGCGCAGCTGCTGGTCGTTCGCCATATAGGTCAGAAGGCCGGTCAGGGCGCCTGTGAGAGCGCCGAGCGCGATGCCTGCGAGCAGCATGGTGCCGATCGAGGTCTGGCCGTTGCTGGTGGCGACCCTGTAGAGCAGCAGCGTGGTGGCGAGACCGCCGCCGAAGGCCGCGAGCGGCAGGGCATAGATGCCGAGCAGATTGAAGAGCGGCATGGCGATGCCGCCGCCGAGCACGATCATGACGACGGCGCCGAAGCCCGCGCCCGAGGAGACGCCGACGAGGCCGGGATCGGCGAGCGGATTGCGGAACAGCCCCTGCATCACCGCACCGGAGACGGCAAGCGAACCGCCGACCAGGAAGCCGAGGATGGCACGCGGCATGCGGATATCGAAGATGATGATCCGGTCGCGCATGGTCAGCGCATCGGCCTGGCCGCCAAGATTGGCGATGACATCGAACATCGAAGCGTCCGATGCGCCTGTGGTGACGGAAAACAGCAGCGAGAAGACCGAGCCGATGACGAGCAGGGCGATGACCAGGACCGCGAGGCGGGCGCGATCGCCCGCCTGCTGCCGCTCGCGCAGCGCCGTGATCGAGAAGAGGGAGCGTCTTTCACCCGCCATCGCATCCTGCATTGCCATGTCAGCCGCCGTAGATCGCGGCGTTCAGTTCGCGCACCGCGCTTGCCGTGCGCGGGCCGAAGCCGAGAAGGTGCAGGCCGTCCATGCGGATGACCGCCTTGTTCTGGGCGGCGGGCGTCAGTGCGATTGCCGGCTGCTTGAAGAGATCGTCATTGGCGGCAGCATGGCCGCCTTCGCGGTCCATCATCAGGATCACGTCGGGCTTCGCCTCGATGATCGCCTCGTCGGTCAGCGGCTTGTAGCCCGGGAAGGTGCCAACGGCGTTGACGGCGCCTGCGAGGCTGATGATCCCGTCGGCGGCCGTGCCGGTGCCCGATGCCATGATCTTTCCGCCCTGGGCGCTGAGGATGAAGAGCACGCGCTTGCGCTCGCCTTCCGGGCGCTTCTCGGCATCGGCGATCGCCGCGTCGAGATCGGCGCCGACCTTGGCTTCCAGGGCCTTGGCCTTGTCCTCGACGCCGAGCAGGGTGCCGACGCGATCGATCTTCTTCAGGATGCCTTCGCGGTCATAGGTGTTCGGCACTGTCTCGAAGGGAACGCTGGCGTTCTTCAGAACGGTCAGCGCCTCCGGCGGGCCTGCACCCTCGACGGCGATGATCGCCGACGGGTTGACGGCGAGAATGCCTTCCGGCGAGAGCGCCCGCATGTAGCCGACGTCAGGCAGTTTCATCGCCGCTTCGGGATACATGCTGGTCGAGTCGCGGGCGATGATGCGGCTCTCCTCGCCAAGCGCATAGATGATCTCGGTGACGTCGCCGCCGACGGAGACGACGCGCGAGGTATCGAGCTTCTTCGGTTCGGCGGCGTGGGCCGAGCGGACGAAGGAATAGCCGGGCGTGGCGACCGGCGAGGGGATGAGCGGCAGGGCCATGACGGCCGCCGTCAACGCCAGTTCCCAGAGGCGGATGCGGCGCAGGCTGGAGGGCATCTTCATCGCCATGCTCCTTATGCGGCGACGCTTGCGGCGCGCGGCAGGTTCTCGATGATCTCGCGCCAATCGCTGCGCTCGTCGGTGCCTTCCTTCCGCTTGCCGAAGAACTGGATGATCATCTCGCCCTTGGCATCGTAGGCTTCGAGCGAGGTGACATGGCCGTCCTTGATCGGCTTGCGCACGGCCCAGGCCTCGGCGATGTGGTCCTGGCGCAGATGCAGGTGGAAGGTCGGGTCCATGATGTTGATCCACGGACCCATCGGCTGGACGTTGAAGATCGGGCCGGAATGGATCTGGACGATGCCGTTATTGGCGACGAAGCACATGATCGGCAGGCCTGACTTGACCGAAGCGTGCAGCAGGTCTGCCGTTGCCGAGGGATCGAGCTTCCAGGCGTAATCGTCGCCGACGGTGCGCACGGCCGCCTGGCGGCCGATCTTCAGCTTGCGCAGCATGCCAAAGAATTCGTGGGTGTCGGTGAGCTTGCTCCAGTTGTCGCGCAGTTCGTCGCGGCTGACATCGCCGGTTTCATCGGCGCCGAAGCTTGCTTCCTGCTCGACGAATTCCTGCGACTGGTCCTCGAGCTTCAGCTCGGCGACGATCGCATGATAGGCCTCGACATTGGACGACGGGCGCAGGTGCACCTTATGGACCGCATTGCCGGTCTTGTCGAAATACTGAAGGCTGAGGCGCTCGGTATCGCCGTCCTTCTTGGTAACGGCAAAGGCATGCGCCCAGCGGCTCGGGAAGACGCGCAGGTCGATATTCTCGCCGAGAACGATGGCGTTGTGCTGGCCGGTGGTGATGTTCTCGTAGACGCCGATCTTCTCGTGCACGGCGCTTTCGTTGCGCGACAGAGCCATGACTTCGCCGAGGCTTGCGACGCGCTCCAGAAGCTTGTTGGCGCTGGCATCGATGCGGGTGGCGGAAATGCCGACTTCGGCGGCAACGAGGGCAGCCTCGGAGATCTTTAGCTGAGCAGCGATATCGCGTTCGCGCATCTTCGGATTTTCGGCGCGGAACGCACGAATTTCGGCCGGTGCCGGTCTGGTGTTCTCGGTCATGTTCTACCCTTACTTATTGAGAATGAGCTTGCCCTGACGGGTAATTTTCATGCGATAGACCACGCCCTCATGCCGGATCATGATCTCGTTCGCGCCGCGGAAGATGTCTCCGCTTTCGATCGTGCGCACTTCCGCCGCATCCTTGACGAACGGCGCATGCTTAAAGGTGTCAGGCTTTTCAACCATCATTTCGGTTGGCAATTTCCGCTTGTGCCGCGGCTTGTTTTCCCGCGGCTCCGATACATTTATCTTGACTTTCATAGTCAGCATTTTTTAAAGACGCAATAGAAGAGTTATCAACTCAAGTTTTCGAAATCGCATGGAGAAGTGATGATGGCGGCACGCAGTTTTGCAGCGCTCGTGGCAGGCGGATTGATCGCGGCGGGAAGCGTTTTTCCGGCTTACGCCCAGGACGCCGCTGCCGCTGCTCCGGCCGCTCCCGCCAATGCTCTCGAGGTCGAGCTGAATGCGCTGGCGCCCTCGCAGAAGGGCTGCATGATGACCTTCGTGGCGCTGAACAAGCTGGCGGCCCCGGTCAACAAGATCTCCTTCGAGCTCGCCTTCTTCAACGACAAGAACGCCGTCGACAAGATCACCGTTCTCGACTTCCGCGATCTGCCGCAGGGCAAGAAGCGCGTGCGCCAGTTCGACATGCCGAACGTCAAGTGCGAGGCGGTGACCCGCATCCTGATCAACGACACGCCGGTCTGCGATGGCCCGGCTGCCGGCGAATGCATGAAGGGTCTGGTGACCCGGTCGCAGATTTCGGTTCCCTTCGAAGGGTAATGGATGCGCCGGGGATGAACCCCGGCGAGGCTTCAGTTTCCAACTGGCCGGGGCAGGCACATGGTAGTTTCAGCGAAATCCCAGTCACGGCAGGTGTTCTTTGCCGATCAGGAAGAGGGCGGGTCGAACGACAATTTGCCCGGCCTGCATCCCGGCCATGAAATGCCGGAGCTGCGCAACGCGCCGCGCCAGCCCGCCGCCGAAGCCGTCGTCCACTATGCCCGCTTTGCCCAGATCGGCTCCTTCCCCGAGCATGCCAAGGGACCGAAAGCCGATGCCGCCGACGCGCCGGCAATGGATACGTCTGCGATCGAGAAGCAGGATGCGGCGGTCAAGCCCGTCAAGCGCAATGTCGTTGCGGCCTGCCTGACCTCATTTGCATTTCATGCGATCGTCTTCACCGCGCTTGCCATTGGTTTCGTTGTGACGCCGCATCAGCCGGAGGAAGAGGCTGGCGAGGCCGTCAGCGTCATCATTCTCGGCGATTCCGAAGCCGACCAGGCCTCGGCTGGTGATCCCGACCTGCAGGTCGAGCCCCAGCCCGAGGAAGTTGTGGCGGAAAGCGTTCAGCCGGAGACGGTTCAGCCAACGGAAGTGCAGCCGACCGAGGTGCAGCCCACGGAAACGGTGGAGGCCCAGCCGGTACAGCCGACGCAGGAGGTAACCCGCGTTTCGCCGGAGACGGTGACCGCGGCCGAGCCCGAAGTGCTGACCTCCAACGTTCCGGCCGAAACATCCGTCGTCCAGCCAATGGCGACCGAAGTGCCGGAAGAGGTGAAGCCCGTCGAACAGGCGGAGGTCGCGCAAGCTGTGCCGGAGGCTATCCAGCCCGAGGAAGCGCCGACCCCGACGCCGAAGCCCAAGGCGGTGCCGCCGGTGGAGAAGCCTAAGGCCGAGAAGAAAGAGCCGCCGAAGGTGGTAAAAAAGGTTGCCGGTTCGCAGGGCGAGAACAAGCAGGACTCGCGCCGCGGTGCCAATGACGGACAGGAAAGCGCCAATTCCGACCAGAACTCGCGCTCGGCCGGTAGCTCCGGCGGGGCAGGCAGCGCTGCCGTCGCCAATTATCCGGGCAAGGTGCAGTCGCGCATCCGCCGCGCCGTGAGGGTGCCGTCGGAATACAAGCGCATGAGCGCCTCGATGAATGTCCGCGTGCGGCTTACGATCGGCGGCGACGGCTCGCTGACCGGCCTTTCGGTTGCCCGCAGCTCCGGTATTCCCGAGCTCGATCAGGCGGTTGTCTCTGGCGTTCAGCGGGCGTCTCCGTTCCCGCCGCTGCCGTCTGAATGGGGCAAACCGAGCTGGACCTTTACCCAGGAAGTCCAGGTCACCGGCCGCTGAAATAAATATGATCAAAATAGTCAACTTTATACTTTACTCTAAAAATCAAGTTTAATAAGGTCCCGCTTGCACACTGGAATCGTGTGACGATCAACGAGCGAACGGGTGGTAAATGGCTCGGAAGGCGAAGAAGGGATCCAACCGGGAAATCCGCGTCAGCGCGGATGCGGCAGCCGAGGCGCAGCCGTCGGGACGGTCCAAATTGGATGGCCGCAGTTTCCTCTATGTCGGCGGCCGGGATTGCCAGGTGGCACATCTTCGCGAGATCGCCAGCAGCTTCGGCGCCGAGCTCATCCATCATGATGGCGGCTTGCGCGAAGCGGTTTCCCGCATCGATACCGTTCTTCCCTCCGTCGACTGCGTGTTCTGCCCGATCGACTGTATCAGCCATGATGCCTGCGTGCGCGTGAAGACCGGCTGCAAGAAATTCGGCAAGGCCTTCATTCCGCTGCGCAGCGGCAGCAAGTCCAGCCTCGAGCGGGCCTTGAACACGATGAACGAACGAGACAATTCCCGATGAAAGACCAGCGCCCAGAGGGCTTCATGATGATCGGCCTGCACAAGCTCGCCGCACAGAATGGCGACGGCCTCGTGCCCGAACTCTACGATCTCCTGATGAAGAATGCCGAGCGCGAGGCGCAGGCGGATAACGTCACCGAATTTCCCTATTGGGAGACGAGGATGCCGGGTGTCGAGCCGGAAAAGCCGCTCGGCCGCGAGGCCGCAAACGGCAACAACATCGTTGCCTTCGCCGCGCCGGTGCGCAAAAGCCGGAAGCGCTGAGGAGCCCGCATGTATATCGCAATGAACCGCTTCAAGGTCGCGACCGGCTCGGAAACCGAGTTCGAGGACGTCTGGCGCAACCGCGATTCCAGCCTCTCGCAGGTGCCGGGTTTCGTCGAGTTCCGGCTGCTGCGCGGCAAGGCGAATGCGGAAGAGGGCTATACGCTGTTTTCCTCGCATACGCTGTGGGGGAGCGAGGAGGATTTCCTCAACTGGACGAAGTCCGAGAATTTTCGCGCTGCCCATCGCAATGCGGGTGACCGCAAGGCGATGTACAAGGGGCCGCCGGTCTTCGAGGGGTTCAACGTGGTCGAAGGTATCTGAGCGATGGAAGATCCGCAGCGCGTCGAAGTCATTCCGATCCTGCCGTCTCTCGATATGGCGCAGACGCTTGCCTTCTACCGCGATGAGCTGGGCTTTGCCGCGACCTACGAGACGGCGGATTATCTGATCGTCCGCCGCCAGGAGATGGAGCTGCATTTCCGGCTGACGGACGACCGCTCGCTCTGCGAACGCAGCTCCGTCTATATCCGCGGCGGACGGATCGGCGCGCTGCATCAGGAATATTCCGGCAAAGGCGTGCCGCGCCTCAGCGCGCTCGAACTGCGCCCATGGAATATGGAAGAGTTCTTCATCCACGATCCGCACGGCAACCTGCTGCGTTTCGCGCGCATTCCCGGCCGTTGAGTTCTGCCGACGACTGGGGTCCTTCTGCGACCCCCGGCCGCAACGAGCGGGGGCGAGGACGCGCTATGGTTTGGCCTGTCGCCCGTGCTATCGTCATGAGATGACGAAGCCTGTTCTATCCCTGCAACTCTTCTCGCTGCGCGAACTCGGATCGCTCGACGCCCAGCTTTCCGCGGCCGCGAAGGCCGGTTTCCAGTCCGTCGAGCCGCTCGGACATCAGTTGCAGGACGCAGCGGCGCTGAGCGAAGCGCTTGTGCGCCACGGCCTGACCTCTCCCACCGCCCATATCGGCCTCGAATTTCTGCAGAGCGAGCCGGGCCGGGTTGCCGATGCCTGCCGCGCCTGCGGCATCAGGGAGCTCTTCGTACCGCAATCGGCCACCTTCCTGCCGCCGGAGACGACGGGCGGCTGGCAGCGCCTCGGCGCCGAACTCGGCCGTCTCGCGGAGCGCTACGCGGCAGACGGCATTTCGGTCGGTTACCACAACAAGATGGCGGGCTTTGCACTGCTGCCGACGGCGCGCTACGGCTTCGAGGTGATGTTCGAGGCAGCGCGCGGCACGCCGCTCGTCTGGCAGGCCGATATCGCCTGGATCTCGCGCGCCGGCGTCAACCCCGCCGACTGGCTGCACCGCTACGCCAAGGTTCTGGTCTCCGCCCATGTGAAGGATCGCGCGCCCGAAGGCGCCAATGCCGACGAGGACGGCTGGGCCGATGTCGGCGCCGGCACGCTGATGTGGCCATCGCTCTGGCGGCTGGCGCTGGCGAACGGGGCGCGGACGCTGGTGGTCGAGCACGACAGCCCAAAGCGGCCGTTTGAATTTGCGCAGACGAGTTTTGCCTATCTCAGCCGGTTCATGGCGCATTCGTGAGTGGGGGCGGGGTGCTCGTCACAGGGGTGAGGGAGGAGAAGGCGCTCGTTCACGTAACAGTTAGCCGCACCGGGCCGGCGCATCGGTTTCGAATGTCAGAGCCAGCAGCCCCCTCATCCGGCTGCCGCCGCCTTCTTCCCGAGGGGAGAAGGGACGTGTGGCGGCCGCCCGGCTCGACCGTCTTGCTCCGGAGATGAGATGGGTGGGGTAGCGCGTTCCGTGGCGTTGACCGTGCTGGCGAAGGCGCGGAAGCCCAGCCCCAATCGCGACTTTCCCCTCTCCCCAACGGGGAGAGGGCTAGGGTGAGGGGGCTCCGGGCTGGATACTATCCGCCCGCCACCCTCAAAGCCTCAACACCATCCCCACACGCCGCCCGGCATCCATGCCGTTGGCGATCTCACCTTCCAGGATCGCCCGCAAACTTACCGGCATATCAGCCGGTTCCTCAAATCCCATCGACCGGTAGAACCGGTAATTGAACACGACAAACCGGTCGGTCGTCAGCATCGCCGCCGACAGCTCGCGTGCCCGCGCAATATCGACCGCCGCCAGCATCAGCGACCGGCCGATGCCCTTGCCGTGGAGGTGCCTGATCACGTCGACCTCGGCGATATAGAGCATGCCATCGATCTCCTCGGCAGCGAGGAAACCAACCGGGGCGTCAACGGCATCGGCAGCAACGAGCAGCAGGCCATCCGCCAGGTAACCGCCAAGCTGCTCCAGCGAAAGCGGATGCGGCTCGCCCGGGAAGGGGACGCCGGCGTCGATCAGCGCGCCTGCGGCGTCCATCTCGATGGCGCGGAGCGTTTCGAGCTCGTCCGCGCGTGCCGGGCGGATGGTGGTGGCGGTCATCGGGCCGGGCGGTGCAGGAAGCCGCCGATGGCGATCGCCAGCCAGCCGAGCATCATCGCCCAGCCGCCTGTTGGCGCCGCATAGGGGAAGAGGCCGTGTCCGGCGAAACGCAGCGAGACGAGGTCGCCGGAAAAGAGCGCGGTGCCCAGAATCATCAGCAAACCGGCCAGCCAGGCGGTTTTCAGTTTCTCGCCTGCGAGCGCCAGGCCGAGCAGGGCGGGTGCGTGGGCGAGGCACATGGCGGAGGCCGAGGCGGCGAGGCTGGCATCGCCGCCGCCATGGGCGGCGACGGCGGCAAGGCCGACACCGGCGACGCCGAAGAGGCCGGCGAACAGGAAGAAGAGGGGCGCGATGCGGTGATTGTCGAGCATGCGCTCTATTCCTTGTTCTGCATGTGGAAGGCGAGCCGCTCGATCGGCGGCCAGATGATCTCGCGGAGTTTTGGACTGGCGATCGTCTCGTCCATCGCCTGGCGGAAGCAGAGCAGCCATTCGTCGCGCTCGACCGGGCCGATCTCCGCAACGAAATGGCGGCTGCGCAGGCGCGGATGGCCGCGCTTTTCGGTATAGAGCGGCGGGCCGCCGAGATAGCCGGTCAGATATTCGTAGAATTTCTCTTCGCTGCCCGTGAGGCTCGGCGGGTGAACGGCCCGCACATGCCTTGCCTCCGGCAGCGTATCCATCAGCTCGTAGAAGCGATGCGACAGCACCTTTACCGTGTCGTCGCCACCGATCGCCTGATAGAGCGTGATTGCCTCTTCAGCCACTGAACCATCCCTTTATACCCCGCATCTGTCATGCAACGGACAGGCGGCGAGCGCAACCTGATGGCTCCAAGGCGCGGCAATTCGTCCAAATGCCTGCAGCTGCAGGCGCTTCTCCCGATTTCGATTGACAAAACCGTCCAGCCGGTATTTTTAGTGATCATGGCACTCGCTCATCACCGCAAGAAACAACCCGAACTCGTTCGCCGGCAGCTGCTGGATGTCGCCGCGCGTCTGGCGACGGAGAATGGCATGGCGTCGGTGACGCTCGATGCGGTCTCCGGCGCGTCCGGCGTCAGCAAGGGCGGGCTGCTGCATCACTTCCCGACGAAGAATGCGTTGCTCGATGCGCTGTTCGAGAGCCTGCTCGAGCGTTTCGATGCCGATATCGAGGAGCGGATGCGCGTCGATCCGGTCTCGCATGGCCGCTTCACCCGCGCCTACCTGCTGGCTGTCGCCGATATCCAGGACGACCGTGAGGACTCGCGCCATTGGGCGCAGGTGACGATCGCCATGCTCGCCGAGCCGCGGCTTCGCCAGCGCTGGCGCGAATGGGTGCAGGCCCGGGCCGACGAATATGTCGGCACCGATTCCTCCGTCGATGCGCAAATCGTCCGCTTTGCGGCGGATGGGCTGTGGCTTTCGGATACGACGGAGAGCCACGATCTCGGCCCCGCCGAGCGCCGGGCGCTGATTGCGCGGCTCGGCGAACTGACCAAGCGATAATTCCAGGATTGAAGACCATGAACCCGGCTGCCGTCTATGCGCTGCTTTTCCTCGCGATCGTGCTCGAAGTCATCGGCACGACGGCGCTGCAGATGTCGCAGCAGTTCACGCGGCTGCTGCCGGCCGCCGTGGTCGTCGTCTGCTATGCGGCGGCCTTCTACGTGCTGTCGCTGACGCTGAAATCGATCCCTGTCGGCATCGCCTACGCGATTTGGAGCGCTTTGGGAATCGTGCTGATTTCGGCCGTCGGTCTCATCTGTTTCAAGCAGCGCCTCGATCTTCCGGCGATGATCGGTCTTGGGCTCATCATTACTGGCGTGCTCGTCGTCAATCTGTTCTCGAAATCCGTTTCGCACTGATTTCATTAGGGTTTGTGCGTATTCCCGTGCCGCATCGCCGCGCGGAATTTTCCCCTTTGTCAAATTGCGGCCAAAGGTCTATGTCTTCTTGTGACTTGGAGGAGGCACGGCGCAGTTTTGAGCATTTTCCCAAAGCGCTTTGAATTCTTCTCGACCTGCCAGTTTTGACAACCCCGAAAGCCTAGAGGAGCACCAGCATGGCCATTCGTACCGTCGTCTGGGGAGAGAATATTCACGAGAATACCAACGAGATCGTCAGGGGGATCTACCCGGAGGGCATGCACACGACGATTGCCAAGGCGCTGAACAGCGACCCCGGCATCAACGCGACGACTGCAACGCTGCAGGAGGCCGAGCATGGCCTGCCGCAGTCGCGGCTCGACGAGACCGACGTGCTTCTCTGGTGGGGCCACAAGGATCACGGCGCCGTTTCCGACGAGATCGTCGAGCGCGTTGCAAAGCGCGTCTGGGAAGGCATGGGTCTGATCGTTCTGCATTCCGGCCATTTCTCGAAGATCTTCAAGCGGCTGATGGGCACGCCCTGCGCGCTGAAATGGCGTGAGGCGGGCGAGCGCGAGCGGCTCTGGGTCATCAATCCGCGCCATCCGATCGCGGCCGGTCTCGACGAGAATTTCGTGCTCGAGAACGAAGAGATGTATGGCGAGCAGTTCTCGGTTCCCGAGCCGCTGGAAACGGTGTTCATCTCATGGTTCCAGGGCGGTGAAGTGTTCCGCTCGGGCATGACCTGGCGGCGCGGCGCCGGCAACATCTTCTATTTCCGCCCGGGCCACGAAACCTACCCGACCTATCACGACGCCAACGTCAAGAAGGTGCTGATCAACGGCGTTAAATGGGCCCATAACCCGGCCGGCGCGTTGACTGCCATTCACGATGCTCCAAATGTGCCGGTTGAGAAGGCACTGGAGCCGATCGAAGAACGCGGCCCAAGATTGCACCAGGCCGGCGAAGCCGGTTACCGCTGAGGAGCATCCATGCGACTACTCGTTCTCGGAACGGGCGTGATGGCGAAGAACCAGCTCGACCACTTCACCCGCATTGACGGCGTGGAAGTGGTCGGCGCTGTCGATACCGACACCGTCCGCCTTGCGGCCTTCGCCGACAAGTTCAACATCGAAAAGCGTTTCCTGACCCTCGACGAGGCGATCGCCTGGGGCGAATTCGACGCGGCGACCAATGTCACGCCTGACAGGATCCACCACCCGACGACCATGGCGCTGATTGCGGCGGGCAAGCACGTCTTCTGCGAAAAGCCGCTGGCGGAAAACTATCCGAAGGCGCTGGAGATGACGGAAGCTGCTGAGGCCGCCGGCGTCATCAATATGGTGAACCTCACCTACCGCAATGTCGCGCCGCTGCAGCGGGCCCGCGAAATGGTGTTGTCGGGCGAGCTCGGCACGATCAAGCATGTCGAAGCCTCCTACCTGCAGAGCTGGCTGGTGTCGCGCGCCTGGGGCGACTGGCGCACGGAATCGACCTGGCTCTGGCGTCTGTCGACCGGTCACGGCTCGAACGGCGTGCTCGGCGATGTCGGCATCCACATTCTCGACTTCGCGGCATACGGTGCTGCGACCGATATCGACCATGTCTTTGCCCGCCTGAAGACCTTCAACAAGGCGCCGGGCGGCCAGATCGGCGAATATATGCTGGATGCCAATGACAGCTTCACCATGTCGGTCGATTTCGCCAATGGCGCGCTCGGCGTCGTTCACGCAAGCCGCTGGGCGACCGGGCACCTGAACGAGCTGAAATTGCGCATCTATGGCGAGCGCGGCAGCCTGGAGGTGAACCACAATCCGAACGGTTCGTCGCTGCGCGGCTGCCTTGGAGACGATGTCGAGACGGCGACCTGGAGCGATATCGAGGTTCCAGCCGTGCCGACCAACTACCAGCGCTTCGCCGAAGCGGTGATGACAGGTGTTCAGCCCGATCCGAACTTCCGCCATGCCGCCAACCTGCAGAAGGTGATCGACCTCTCGGTCGTCACCGAGCGGGAACGGCGCGAGCTGAAGGTCTGATTTCCAGAGGCCGCAGCCTTGGCGCTGCGGCCCCGTATCCCCCGGCTGAATCCGTTTCTCCCGCCACCCGGTTCCGCGCTATTGTGGCGCATGGGAAAGCCGGTTGTCTCCTTCGGTCCATTCCGCATCGATCTCGCGACGGGTGATCTGGCGCGGGAGGGGAAACCCGTGGCGATCGGCCGGAAGAGCGCTCTCCTGCTGGCGGCACTTGCGGCGGCGGAGGGCAAGGCCGTCTCCAAGGCCGCGCTGATGGAATGCGGCTGGCCGGGTCTTGCCGTCGAAGAAGGCAATCTGACGGTGCAGATCGCGGCGCTGCGCAAGGCGCTCGGCCAGCGCGGCGATGGCACCGAATGGATCGTGACGATCCCGCGGCTCGGCTACCGGCTGGCGCTGGAAAGTGCCGTTGCCGCCGATGATCCGCATCCGCCCGCCGTTGCCGTCCTGCCTTTCGCCAATCTCGGCGCCGGCGCCGAGCAGGACTATTTCGCCGATGGCGTGGCGGCCGAGATCATCACGGCGCTGGCGCGGTTCCGCTCCTTCTCGGTCGTGTCGCGCAGTTCTTCCTTTGCCTATAAGGGCCGGACCGTCGATATCCGCCAGGCGGCGTCTGAGCTTGGCGTTCGCTATCTGCTCGACGGCAGCGTCAGGCGCGACGGCGAGCGTATCCGGCTCGATGTCCAGCTCATCGATGGCGTCACTGCGGGGCATCTCTGGGCGGAGCGCTTCGAGGATGTCATCGGCCATATCTTCGATTTCCAGGATTTGATCACCGAGCGCGTCGCCTCCACGGTCGAGCCGTCGATCGAGACTGCCGAGATGCAGCGCTCGCGCCGCGAGCGGCCGCAGAGCGTCGCCGTCTACGATCTCTATCTCAGGGCACTTGCCGCCCTTCATGGCGAGTCGATGGAGGGCAATGCGGCCGCCCATACGCTGTTGCAGCAGGCGCTCACGATCGAGCCCGACAATGCGATGCTTCTTTCCCACGCTGCCTGGGTGCTGGAACATCGGCACGCGATGGGCTGGCCGCCCTTTACCACAGATGATGCGGCCGAGAGCGTCGAGCTGGCGCGCCGCGCTCTGCAGCATTGCGCCGGCGATCCCCGGGTGATGACCCATTGCGGCATGGCGCTGCTGCAGGCGGGGCGTGATTACGAGGGCGGCGTCGCCGTGCTGGAGGCGGCTTTCGTCGCCAATCCCAATGACTTGATGGTCGCTGCCGCCTCGGGCATCGCCCTGCTTCATTGCGGCGATGTCTGCACCGGCGTCGAGCGCCTGCAGCGTGCCGTGGCCCTCGGCCCGCGCGATGCCGATGCCCGCTTCTCGCTGACGGGGCTCGCCATGGCGGCGCTGTTTAAGCGGGATTTCGAGGCAGCGATCTCTTGGGCGACGCGATCCCTGGCGCTGAATGCGCATTTCGATGCTACGTACTGGATGCTGATCGCCGCCCATGCCCATCGCGGCGAGCTCGGCGAGGCGCAGCGCCATCTCGAAAGCCTGCGCCGGATCGCGCCCGGCGTCTCGCTCGCCAGCATCCGGGCGGGGCAGCCTGCGAAGGACCCGAGCCGGTTCGCCATCGTGCTGGAAGGCCTGGCGCTTGCCGGGCTGCAGGCGGAATAGCCTTTGCATCTTTTAGGAAGTTTTCACGCGCGGCTTAAGGACCGGCGTGCCGCGCTGCCGCATGATGATCTCACCATCAGGGGAGGTTTCCATGCTCTCGGCACTCAGCATCGTCTCGCTCGATCAGGGCAAGCTCTATGGCGATCGCATCCCGGTAGACGATCTGCCGGTGCTACCCGCGCCGCCGCGTCTTTCGCTTCTTCGCCGCCTCGCTTTTCGCCTGCACCTCCGCAAACGAAAAGACCCCGCCGAAGCGGGGTCTGGAGCGTTACCTGCAGCCGGGATCGTTACTGGATGACCTGCACGACGCGGTGCGTCTGCGGCTCGACGATCACACGCTGGTTGTTGACCACCGTATAGGCATATTTCGGGTTTTCCGGCACCGGCATGACCTGCACTTCGGCCGGAAGCGGCTTGCCGACGACGATCGGCTGCTGAACGACCACGGCCTGCGGCGGGGCGGGCTGGGCCTCGACATAGGTGACGACCTCGCGCGGCGGCGGATCGATCACGGCACCGGCAACGGCGCCTGCGACACCACCCACGGCTGCGCCCACGGGGCCGCCGACAATTGCACCCGTCACGGCGCCACCGGCAGCGCCGGTCACAGCACCATCAGCCAGCGCATTCGTGGCCAGGGACGACAGCGCCAGCGCGCTGGACACAAGTAGGATCTTGTACATTTTCGTTTCTCCTTAGCTCGGTTTGCGGGGAGAAAACGATGCACGCTATCAGTTGTTCCCGGATGAGAATCACGCTTTCCGCGTAGTCGTCACATGGCGTGAGCAGCGGCCGAATTGCCTCAATGCACCCTGTCGGTCTCCACCGCCGCGGCCGGGAAGGCCGGTTCGAAGGGGAAGCGGCGGGTTTCGCCGTGGGGGGTGGTCTGCAGCGAGGCGGTTTTGCGGGCGCGCAGTTCTTCCTGAATGACGAGATCCATGCCAAGCTTGAAATTGCGGGTGCTGAAGCGGGCGGCGTGTTCGCGGATGGCGGCGGGGTCGAAGGCTGCGGATTCTGCCTCGAAGGCGTGCACGGCCTCGATGATCGCCTCCGGTGTCTGCTCGTGGAAGAGCACGCCGCTGAGGCCGGGGACGACGGTTTCCAGCGCGCCGCCGCTGCCGAAGGCGATGACCGGGCGGCCGCTCGCCATGGTTTCCACGGGGATCAGGCCGAAATCCTCTTCGCCGGGGAAGATCAGCGCCTTGCAGCGGGCGAGCTTCTCCTTGAGCACGGGGAAGGGGGCGCGGCCGAGGAAGGTGATGGTCGGGCCGGCAATTGCCTTGAGTGCTGCCAGTTCCTTGCCTTCGCCGATGACGACGAGATTGCGGCCCATCTTGGTGAAGGCGCGCACGGCGAGGTCGACGCGCTTGTAGGAGACGAGCTGGCCGGCACAGAGATAGAAGTCTCCGGTTTCAGTCGCGGGCGCGTAGTCGTCGACGGCAACCGGCGGATAGATGACGGTTGCCGAGCGGCCGTAATATTTGCCGATGCGGGCCCTGACGTGATGCGAATTGGCGACGAAACGGTCGACGCGCATGCTGGTGCTGACATCCCAGGAGCGCAGCAGCGGCGCCATCCAGGGCAGCAGCATGCGCGAGGCGAGGCCGGCATTGGCGCGGTAGGAATGGTAGTGGTCCCAGATATAGCGCATCGGCGAATGGCAGTAGCAGACATGCGTCGAATGCGGCGGGGCGATGATGCCCTTGGCCGGGCCGGATTCGCTCGAGATGATCAGGTCGTAGCCGCTGAGATCGAGGCTCTCCAGCGCGAAAGGCATCAGCGGCAGCAGCGACTGGTAATGCTTCACCGCGCCCGGGATCTTCTGCAGGAAGGAAGAGGTCACCTTATGGCGCTTGATCTTCTCGGAGACGCGGCTTTCGTCATAGACCAGCGTGAAGATGTCCGCTTCCGGATACATGTCGCAGAGCGCCTCGACGACCTTTTCGCCGCCGCGCATGGACACGAGCCAGTAATGAACGATTGCAACGCGCATGGATGTCCCCTCGATTGAGCGGTGCCATCATCGGCGAAGGCGGGCGTGCGCCCTAGCGCTTCCATCGGCGGCCGGCGGATCAAATAGGGGTAGGGGGCTAGCCGAAAGTGTTATGCATTCTCAGGGCGTTAGAGCCCAGCGGCAGCTGAATGCACGGCACGCAAAAAGAACCGGAGCGTTTATGGCGCTCCGGCTCAATTTCCTGCGATATGAAACATTATTGAGCGAACTCGCGAATTTTGTAGGCGACTTCCGTGCGGTTCGTCGCATGCAGCTTCTTCATGATGTTGCGAATGTGAACCTTCACGGTGCTTTCGCAGAGGTTCATTTCATAGGCGATGATCTTGTTGGACTTGCCGCGGCGCAGAGCGTCGGCGACAGACATTTCGCGCGGCGTGAAGGAATGATCGCCGCATTTGGCTGCCGTGGTGCTGGAGGTGATCATCTCCTTGGCGGCGAGCAGGCTGCTGGCCGGAATGAAAACGCCGCCCGCACGGGCAAGTGCAATGGCTTCGGCGGCAACGCCGATACCGATATTGGCCGGAATGTATCCCTTTGCTCCGCATTCCAGCGCCTTCAGCACCTGCTGGATCTCGTCGCCCTCTGCGCCGACGACAACCGGTACCGATGGAAATTTCTGAGTGAGCTTGGCAATCTTATCGCTCACATCCGGGTCCGAGACGTGCTTGCCACCGATCATATAGAGGATCAGCGCCGGCTCGAACCGCATGCGCTTGCGCTGCCAGTCTTCGATCGAGGTCGCGGTGATGACCTTGAGGTCCTCGTCATATTCGGAAAGGCTGCGCGACAGGCATTCGCTCTGCAGCGAACGGGGATCCAGAAGAAGCACGTATTCCGGCAGGTCTTCCTGGGCGTCTGCCCGGGAAGATGAGGAAAAGTGCCTCAGGGAATCCGATGTGCGAAGAGAGATGAGGTGAGCTGCTGTGTCAGTTCGAATCTGATCACTTGTTGTTGTAAGACCTTCCATTTCACGCCCCTACATTGGTTGAACTCAATACTAAACGTGCAAGAGAAGTAAGCCCGAGAATTATTACTTAGCACTATGTGCTGAGAATTTATGAATTCCTTGGCTCCGGAATTTATCTCTTGAGTGTAAATATGGATGAAGCCAAAAGCGGTGGCATTAACATAGGTTAAGGCTCTATTAAAATATCGAAAGTAGAAGTAATTAGCCCAGAAATGGTTGTCCTACTTAATTCGGACTATTGAATTACCGCGGAATAATCTGCGGTTGTGTCGCCAAGTAACTGTCGTCAAACTCGACAAGCTCTTCAAGTTTCCTGCGATTCAGGAATTCAACGATGCCGTTTCTAAAAGAAACAAGGCCGTTGACCCGCAAGTCCTTCAGGACGCGGTTGATATGGACGGTCGACAGGCCGACGGCGTCACCGATATCGGATTGTGTCAGCGGGCACTGGAAACCATCCATGCCGGGGCGCTTCCGGTCAGGCCCGATACGGGCGGCAAGCTCAAGGAGAAGGTGGCCGGTGCGGGCAAGCGCATCGCGGCGGCCGACATTGGCCAGGCGCTCGGACATCCGGGCGTGACAGCGCATCATCTCGGCCATCACGATGTCCTGGCCGGTGGTGCTGTCGAGATAGCGGGCCAGCGTCATGCCGCTGAGCTCGTAGAATTGAGTAGGCGAAATCGCTTCGATCATCTCACGGGCGATTGCCACCGATGGCGTCCAGATGATGTCGCCGGGGAGAATGAATTCGAGAATGACGCGCGTGCCGTTGGGCAGCGATTTGCACGATACCGCCCAGCCGCTCACAAGAATAAGCAGCGCCGCTTTTCTGGCTTCCGGGTCAAAGACGATATCGCCGTCGTCATAGGCGCGGTAACTCCCGCCCGATAACGAAACCCTTTGCCCTTGTATTCTGACCAGCCCAAGATTTTCGTGGTCCGACCCTTCGTATATCGCCACGCCCCGCCTCCAGCAAACTTCGTGGTTCTCTTTCCCCTTAATTACCTTTTAACCATTAAATATGAGAAGATCGTAACATGAATATTTATCGTTGTCTCGCCGATGCCATTGTTGGTGGGGATAGATTTGCGGGAATGGTTATTTTCAATAGTGGTGCAGAATAATTCTCGTATTTATACACTCTGTGTCAATTTATTACGTTTTTTGGCCTTTGGACTCGCGTTAAAGTATTCGTCGCCGCGCAAAATCGACCGCACGTTCAAAAGCGCAGATTTGGCTGAAGTCACTTGTTCGTGATGACGGGCTGGATCGATGCCTTCGCGCTCCGCTTTGGCGACCATCGCGGCGATCTCTGATGGGGTGGTTCCGGCGGCGGCAAAGAAGCCGGAGCGGTCCATCGCCTTGAAGAAACCTTCGACTTTCCCATCCCAGGAAATGCCAATCGCAGGGATCTGCATCGCATGCGCGGCAATGCAGGCGTGCAGCCGGTGGGCGACGATGACGCTGTTTTCAGCAAGGATCGAAAGCAGCTGCTGCGGGTCCTGCGGGCGGCCGGCAAGCGCCAGCTCTCCTGCTGTGCCGATGCCGGCAGTTTCTGCCGCGGCGAACACCGCTTCGGCCAGCCGCTGGTCTTCGCTTGCGCCATTGGAGAAGAGCGTGACGCGGTAGCCGGTGCCGGTCAGCTCGGCAATCAGCGCCAGATAGTCGGCGACCGAGGTCAGCGGAATGGCAGCGCCGGCGCGCGAGGCGTGGCGGGCGAGGATCTTCGGTTCGGTGACGCAGAGGCCGACATTGCCCTGGATGGGGGAGGTGGCAGGTGCGAGAGAGCCCGCCAGCAAGCCGGGATCGGGCTCGATCTCGGGAATGGGGCCGGTGGGGAAATGCTGCAGCCAGTTGCGGTATGCAAAGCCGTCACGCACCGAGAGATGCTTCAGATTGGTGTCGAGCAGGCGGCCGAATAGCCGTTTTGCCGGCTCCGACCAGTGCGGGCCGACGCCGACGGCATAGATCGCGAGCGGCTTTTTCGCTCTGGCGGCGCAATCGAGCAGGGTGCCGACCTTCAGAGGGAAGTTCAGGTCGTCGTCCTGGAAGAGGTTGCCGCCGCCGAGAATGACGGCGTCCGCAGCGGCGATCTTCGCGTCCCACAGGCTGCGGCTCGCCTTCAAGGATTTTGCGAGCGCGCGGGTGACGACGGCGCGGCGCAGCGGGGCGGGCAGGTGCCGGAGGATATTGAGGATGAGCGCGCGGTTGCGGCTGGTGCCGACGGCGGTGCGCCCGGCAAGGTCGAGCGTCTCGACCTCGTCGCCTTCGGCCCGCAGGGTCTCCTCGATACAATCGGCCAGCAGGCCGTCGCCGAGATTCTCGCTGTATTTGACGTTGAAGACCAGGATTTTCATGAGCGGGCCTGTGCAGCATCCTGATGCGCGCCAGCAAAGCGGAATGCCGGATTGTTGTGGGCTGGGCGGCTGACGGAGCGCGGCAGCGACAGGGCGGCAACGCCGCCCGCCAGGATGTAGAAGGTCAGGCCGAGATCGTAGACGGTGCCCGATATGGTTGCCGTCACCAGCACGGCGTAGAAGCCGAGCTTGGCGGCGCGCACGGCGGCGATGTCTTCGTTGCGTTCCGGATCGTATTTCGGCAGCCGGGCGGTGAAGACGGCGATCGCGAAGATGACGAAGATCATCGTGCCCACGACGCCGAGATTGGAGAGCAGCACCAGCACGAAGCTCGAGGCGCGGGCGCTGCCGAGGCCGGCGCCGAAGCCATAGGTATTGACGAAGCTTTCATAGGCGACGGCATTCCACATGAAGCGCTCGCGGCCGGATTGGCTGTCGGCCTTGGAGAGCACCATTTCGTCGAGGAAGTCGTGGAGGCCGGCCGCCATGTCGGGCAGGGCGACGACGACGATGATGGCCACCAGCGGCAGGGCTGCCGCGCCGACGGTGATTGCCAGCGCATGGCGGCCGCGGATTGCCCGCAGCAGCAGGAAGGGCATCACCGCGGCAACGCCGACGAGGGCGGTCGCCGAGGTCGAGAGCAACAGGGCCGCCAGCAGCGACAGCGCCAATATGCCGGTGACGCGCGTGCGGATGCCGTCAAGCCACAGGCTTGAGATCGCGGCGAAGAACACCAGCGTATAGTCGGCGAAGGCGGACGCCTCAGGGAAGGTGCCGGAAATGCGCTTCAGGCCGCCTTTTTCGGCACCCGTCAGCAGCGCGTAATTGGCGGTGCGCACGAAGCCCATCAGCCATTCGGTGCGCGAATAATAGGTGAGGATATCGGCGAGGGCGAAGGCGAGGTTGATAGTGGTGGTGGCGATCAGCGCCGTCACCAGCGAGGTGGCGATCCCTTCGCGGCGGAACCAGGCGAATGTGCAGCCGAAGCAGAGCAGGCCGCCGATCGCATAGACCGTTTGCGTGATGTTGTTGGAAGAGAAGCGCAGCGGCGTGAGTGCAATGAAGCTGCGGGCGCCGACCTGCCGCTCGACCACCATGGTCTCGGCCATGCCGGCGAACAGGCGCGGGAAGAAGACTGCCGTCACCAGGCCGAAGATGGTCAGCGTCAGCAGGAAGAAGCCGATCCGTGGTGGTACGAAAGCCGCAAACACCCGGCCTTCGCCGCAGCTCATGATGACGCGGATGCAGAAGAAGACCAGAAACAGGTTGGGAACCAGCACCGATGCGCCGCCGAGGCCTGACAGGTTGAAGGCGGCGGCCGAGCCGAAGACGGTGGAGGCGAACATGAACAGGAACGACCAGACCGGCGGCATATAGAGTGCCGCCGCGCCAAGTACCAACGTCAGCAGTCCCATGATCTGAAAGTGCATGGAAGTCGTTGTCCCGCCCGATTTAGCAAAAGACTAGCATGCTCGGAACCGGCGCGTATTTACGCCCCGGACTACTTCTTTCGGGCAGGGCTTCGGCCGAACGTGGTTCTTCACCCGATTTTGCGCTCTGCCTATCGTTCGCGGCATGTCAAAGCTATCGAAGACTTCTCGCAGTGATGAATTGACGGGCGGCCGGCGGCCTTTGCTGCTGGCGCTCTGTGCGGCGGCTCTCGCGATGGCCGCACCGACGCCTGTTTTTGCCGAGGATGCGGCTGTAACCGGCGATACCGGTGACGGGCTCGATCTCGACAAGATGAAGATGACCTTCGCCGACGAGTTCGACGATCTCAGCGTTTCGGCCTGGGGGCCGGGAACGCGCTGGATCGCCCATACGCCATGGTCGGGGGATTTCGGCGGGGCGCGCTTTGCCAATCCCAAGGACGGCTTTCCGTTCACCGTCGACGACGGCGTGCTGCGCATCGAATCCTCGAAGGACGGCAAGGGTGAGTGGCGCTCCGGCCTGCTTGCCTCCGTCGATCCGAAGGGCAATGGCTTTGCGCAGCAGTACGGATACTTCGAAACGCGGGCGCAGCTGCCGACCGGACCGGGTCTCTGGCCGGCCTTCTGGCTGATCGGCAAGGACCGCTCGAAATCGACCGCCGAGATCGACGTGATGGAATATTACGGCGACAAGCCCGACGGCTATTCCTCGACCGTCCACGTCTGGTACCGCAACGGCGACCACTATTCGAAATTCTCGCGCATCAACGCCTTCCTGAAGAACAAGCCGGGCGATTTTCATACCTATGGGGTGAAGATCGACGAGAAATACATCCGCATGTATTTCGACCGGCAGATGGTCTGGAAGACCGAGACGCGGCCGGAACACCAGCAGCCGATGTATGTGCTGCTCAACCTTGGCCTGGTCGACAATGTCACCAAGGCGAGCGCACCCGATCCATCGCATATGTATGTCGATTACGTGCATGTCTACGCGCTGCCGCAGCAGCCGTAATTTCCAGGTTTCACAAGCAATTGCGGGAGCGGCAGAGATGCCGCTCCCGGCGCATTTCCGGCCCTCCCGGGCAGGCTAATTCTTTTGGCTAGGTAGGGCACTAACGGATAGCCCCATGCGTCGGCCGGTCTACACCCTCTAGCGCTTTGGAGGGTCGGTTTGGCGAAGGGGTCATCCCAATGATCATCTGGCGAAATCCCGCTGAAATGGGAAGGTCGCCACACGAATGCCGCGCAGCAGAAACCCGCCAACAGACGACAAGGGGGAAGTGCAATGACGGGCCTAGCATATCCAGGGACGATCGAGAGAAGCGATACGGTCAGCTACGACCGCGACAAGGGATTGCCGGAGATCTTTCGCGCGCATGTGCAGAAAAATCCGTCGGCCACGGCATTGGTTTTCGGCAGCGTCTCGCTGACCTATCTCGAGCTCGACGAGCTCTCCGACAAGGTGGCCGTGACGCTGGAAGAGCGGGGCGTCTCGAGGGGTGACGTCGTAGGTCTTCTTCTGCCGCGCAGCCTGGAAACGATCGTCTGCATGCTGGCCGCCCTGAAGGCGGGCGCCGCCTACCTGCCGCTCGATCCGGCCTATCCGGCCGAACATCTCGATTATGTCATCCGCGAATGCGCTCCGAAGGTGATCTTCGCCGAAGCGGCGTCGATCCAGAAGCTGGCGCTGATCCCGGGCCTTCCGAGCAAGGTTTTCGATGCACGGGCGGTTATCGCTGAAGCTTCCGCATCTCCGACGGTTCGCCCGGCCGCGCGGCCGGCCGGCGGCGACGTCGCCTATGTGATGTTCACCTCTGGCTCGACCGGCCGCCCGAAGGGTGTCGTCGTGGCGCATCGCGGCATTGCCAATCTGGTGCTGGAACAGGATTTCAATCCGCTCACCAGCAAGGATGTCGTGCTGCATGCGATGACGATCTCCTTCGATGCCTCGACATTGGAAATCTGGAGCGCGCTGCTGAACGGCTGCAAGCTGGTCGGCATGCCGGATCTGAACTTCTCGATCAGCCGCCTTTGCGACCTGATCGAAGAGCACGGCGTCACCTTCCATGCCTCGACGCCCGGCCTGTTCAATCTGCTTGCCGATTTCGGCCGCGACCGGGTTCCGTCGCTGCGCCATGTGCTGTTCGGCGGCGATGTCGCCTCGGTCGCCCATTCGCTGCGCTTCCTGCAGTCGCATCCGAACTGCCGCCTCACCAACGCCTACGGCCCGACCGAAGCGACGGTGCTGGTGACCGGCTATAATATCCCGGCCGATTTCAAGGGTACCGAAATGCCGATCGGCAAGGCGATCGGCAACACGCAGATCCTCATCCTCGACGATCATCTGCATGAAGTGCCGGTTGGCGAAGAGGGCCAGATCGCTCTCGCCGGCGAGGGGCTCGGCCTCGGCTATTTCAACCGGCCGGAGCTGACGCGCGAGCGCTTCGTCATGGTCGAGACCCGCGATGGTCCGGTCCGCTGCTACCTGACCGGCGATCTCGGCACGATGGATGCCGACGGCACCGTTCATTTCCACGGCCGCCGCGACCGCCAGGTGAAGGTCAATGGCAAGCGCATCGAGCTCGACGAGATCGAGACGGCGCTGCGCAACGATACGCGGCTCTCGGAAGCGGCCGTCGTCTGCCAGGTGATGGGACCGGAGCTGAAGCAGATGATCGCCTTCCTCTGCCCGCGCGAGGATCTGCGCGGCAGGGACCAGGAACTGACGCGCGATGTCATGGCGACGCTGCGCGGCCGCCTGCCGGCCTTCATGATCCCGAACTCGGCAATCGTCATCGACCAGATGCCGATGACCCGGGCCGGCAAGATCGATCGCTCGAAGCTTCTGGCCCCTGTTGTCGAGGCTGCGCCGAGCGCGATCGAGATCGCCGCTGACACCGGCAGCGAGGCGATGCTGACGCGGCTCTGGCGCGATGCGCTGGGCAACAAGCCCGTCGATCTCGACACCAACTTCTTCGATCTCGGCGGCACTTCGCTGCAGCTGATGCAGATCCACGCCCGCATGGAGGCCGAGCTCGGCCGCCAGGTTCCGGTCGTCCAGCTCTTCAAGCATTCGACGATCCGCGAACTGTCGCGCTTCCTCGAGGGCAAACACGACAATTCGGGCCGGGACGCTGCGGCAGCCCTGCGCGCCGAACAGCAGCGCAACAATATGGCTCGGTTCCGGAGGAACACGAAATGACAGGGGATCGTGGGGGCGACGCCGGAGAAGCCTTGCCTGATGCAGGGCAGATCGCAATCGTCGGCATGTCGGGACGGTTTCCCGGAGCGAAGAACGTCGATGCGCTCTGGGACCTCGTCGCATCCGGCGAAAACAGCTTCTACAAGTACAAGCTGGATGAGCTCGAAGACTCCTTTACCGACGAGGAGAGGGCGCTTCCGAATTTCGTCCCGGCACGCCCGGCGCTTGCCGATGTCGATATGTTCGATGCCGATTTCTTCGGGATGTTCCCGAAGGAAGCCGCGGTCACCGATCCGCAGCACCGCATCTTCCTGGAAATCTGCTGGGAAGCGCTGGAAGACGCCGCCTACGATCCTGCCAAGTATGAAGGCCTGATCGGCGTCTTCGCCGGCGCCTCGATGCCGACCTACCTGATCAACAACGTGCTCCGCGACCGCCAGACGGCCGAGGAGATGACCTCGAACTACCAGATCGGTTTCTACCAGCAGATCGTCGGATCGCTGACCGATGCGCTCGCCACCCGCGTTGCCTACAAGCTCGATCTCCAGGGTCCGGCCTTCTCGCTGCAGTCGGCCTGCTCGACCTCGCTGCTTGCCGTCTCCCAGGCCTGCCAGAACCTGCTCACCTATAGCTGCGACATGGCGCTTGCCGGCGGCGTCTCCGTGACCCTGCCGCAGAAGCGCGGCTACATGTACCAGGAAGGCGGCATGGTCTCGCCGGATGGCGTCTGCCGCCCGTTCGATGCCGATGCTGCCGGAACCGTGTTTGCGAGTGGCGCCGGTGTGGTGGCGCTGAAGCGTCTCGAAGATGCGCTGCGCGACGGCGACCGCGTCTATGCCGTGATCCGCGGCTATGCCGTCAACAATGACGGATCGGAAAAGGTCGGCTTCACGGCGCCCAGCATCGCCGGCCAGGCCAATGTCATCTCGGCAGCCATCGCCAATGCCGGTATCGAGCCTGAAACCATCGGCTATATCGAGTGCCACGGCACCGCCACGCCGCTCGGCGATCCGATCGAGTTCGGCGGCCTCAGCGAGGCCTTTTCCAGCATTTCCGGCCGCCGCCGCAATGTGGCGCTGAGCTCCGTCAAGGGCACGGTCGGCCACATGGATGCGGCTGCCGGCGTCTGTGGCCTGATCAAGACGGCGCTGGCGCTGAAGAATGCCAAGCTCCCGGGCATGCCGAACTACCGTTCGCCGAACCCGCGCATCGACCTTGCCAACAGCCCCTTCTACATCCTCAACGAAATGGCTGACTGGCCGGCCTCCGATACGCCGCGCCGCGCCGGTGTCAGCGCCTTCGGCGTCGGCGGCACCAATATTCACGTCGTGCTGCAGGAAGCGCCTGCCGTTGCCGAGGCGGCGGCGGCCCAGGGTCCGTTCATCGTGCCGCTCTCGGCCCGCACGCCTGAGGCGCTTGCCGCGATGCGCGGCAATCTGCGTGCCCATCTCGAAAGCAAGCCGGATGTGACGCTTGCCGATGCCGCCCACACGCTGCAGACCGGCCGCCGCACCTTCGCCCACAGAAGCGCCTTCGCCGCCATGAACCGCGACGACGCGATCGAGCGGCTGAAGTCCGAGCGCTACACGTCGATGACTGCCGAGGACACAGCGCCGCCGATCGCCTTCATGTTCCCGGGGCAGGGCGCGCAATATGTCGGCATGGGCGCCGCCCTCTACAGCCGCGAGCCGGAATTCACCCGCTGGATCGACCGCGGCGCCGAACTGCTGAAGATGACGCTGAATGCGGATCTGCGCGAATATATCTGCCATTCCGGCGCCGTGACACAGACGATGATGGACGAGCAGCGCGAGACGCAGATCGCCCAGCCCTGCCTCTATCTCGTCGAGCATGCGCTGGCCCGTCTCTGGATGAGCCGTGGCGTGCGTCCCTTCGCGATGATCGGCCACAGCGTCGGCGAATTCGTCGCCGCCACGCTCGCCAATGTCATCTCCTTCGAAGACGGTCTTCGCCTGGTCGCCACCCGTGGCCGCCTGATGCAGAACCAGCCGCATGGGGCGATGGTCTCGGTGCGCTCCGATATCGAGACGGTCTCGGCGCATCTGCGCGAGGGCGTCGAGATCGCTGCCGTCAACGCGCCGAAGCTCTGCGTCATCTCCGGCACCTTCGCCGCCGTCGATGCCGCCTGCGCCTCGCTCGACAGCGCCGGTATCGCCTATAGCCGCCTGCATACGTCGCACGCCTTCCACTCGGCGATGATGGATGCGGCAGCCGACGCGCTGCGCGACGAGACCGCTCGCGTTACCTACGGCACGGCGACGCTTCCCTACATCTCCTGCGTCACCGGCGACTGGCAGACCGGCGAACGCGGCACCTCGCCGGATTACTGGGCACGCCATTGCCGCGAAACCGTGCGCTTCGCCGCCGGTCTCGAAACGCTCTGCCGCGGCGTCAAGCCGGTACTGATGGAGATCGGCCCCGGCCGGGCGCTCTCGACCTTCGCCTCGCAGACGCTCGCCAAGGAAAATGTCGCGACGATCATCCAGTCGCTGCCCGAGCATGACCGCGCCGATGCGGCGCCGGAGACGCTCGGCGATGCCGTCGGCAAGCTCTGGATGGCCGGCTGCAACATCGACTGGTCGGCCTGGTCGCGCGGCGGCAGCAAGGTTCATCTGCCGACCTATCCCTTCCAGCGCAAGCGCCACTGGATCGACGCGCCGCCCTCGGCACGCCGCGCCGCGGCAGGCGCTGCTTCACAACCCGTTTCCGTACCCGTGGCAACCCCCGCCACCAGCATTCAAGAGCAACCTACCGGTGAGAGTAAACCAATGACCGTTGCATCCGTTGTCGATCGTGTTCCTGTCATCGAAGCTTCCCTGCTTCGGATTCTGAGCGACATTTCGGGCGAGTCGCTCAGTGCCAGCGATAGTTCCGCAACCTTCCTCGAACTCGGCTTCGATTCCCTTCTGATCGGCCAATTCGCCCAGAAGGTGGAGCGCGAATACAAGGTCAAGATCTCCTTCCGCGAGCTCTTGAGCAACATCCCCTCGATCGCCGATCTCGCCCGCCATCTCGACCGCGAGATGCCGGCCGACAAGGCTCCGGCTGCTGCCGCACCTGTCGCAGCTCAAGCGGCTGCTGCCGCTCCGGTCCAGGTGGTGTCGCAGCCGGTCATGCCGGTTGCCGCGCCGCGCATCAATCCGCTGCCGGCGGCTTCCGGTACAGGCCTCGAAGCTCTGATGCAGTCGCAGCTGCAGGTCATGCAGTCGCTGTTTGCCCAGCAAATGGCGCTGATGCAGGGTGGCGTCTCCGAAGCCGCGCTGATGCCGGCGCAGGTCGTCGTGCCTGCGGCTCCTGCACCGCAGCCGGTAGCCGAGACTGCCGAAGCCACTCCGGCCGCTGCCGCTGCACCTGCCGCAGCCGAAGGCGAAGCTCCGCAGGCCTCGCGCCGCATGAAGCTCTACAAGCCGGGCACCAAGAGCACGGTTTCCGAGCTGTCGCCGGAAAAACGCCAGTTCATCTCGGATCTTATTGCCGCCTATGAAACCAAGACGCGCCGGTCGAAGTCCTCGACCGCCCGCTATCGCCGCCGCCTTGCCGATCCGCGCACGGCCTCCGGCTTCCGCCCCGAATGGAAGGAGATGATCTTCCCGCTGGTCTGCGACCGCTCGAAGGGCTCGCGCCTCTGGGATATCGACGGCAATGAATATATCGATCTGGTCAACGGTTTCGGTCAGACGGCCTTCGGCCATGCGCCTGATTTCGTCGTCCGCGCCGTCAAGGATCAGGCCGATGATGGCTTTGCCATCGGTCCGCAGACGCCGCTTGCCGGTGAAGTCGCCGACGCGATCGCGACGCTGACCGGCCACGAGCGCGTCACCTTCTGCAATACCGGCTCGGAAGCGGTCATGGCGGCGATGCGCCTGGCGCGCGCCGTTACCGGCCGCGACAAGATCGTGGTGTTCTCCAACGACTATCACGGCCAGTTCGATGAAGTGCTGGTCAAGGGCCGCAACCGTGCCGACAATCCTTCGGCTATCCCGATCGCTTCGGGCATCCCGGCTGCCTCTGTCTCGAACATGGTGGTGCTGCGCTACGGTGCCCCTGAAAGCCTCGACTATATCCGCGGCAATGCCGACGATATCGCCGCCGTCATCATCGAGCCGGTGCAGAGCCGCCATCCGGAACTGCGCCCGGTCGAGTTCGTCCGTTCGCTGCGCCAGGTCGCCACCGATGCCGAATTCGCGCTGGTCTTCGACGAAGTCGTCACCGGCTTCCGCGTCGATCCGGGCGGCATGCAGGCGATCTGGGGCATCAAGGGCGACATGGCCACCTACGGCAAGGTCATCGGCGGCGGCATGCCGATCGGTGTCCTGACCGGCAATGCCCGCTTCATGGACGCCCTCGACGGCGGCCACTGGAATTATGGCGATGACTCGGTGCCGATGACGGCACCGACCTTCTTCGCCGGCACCTTCGTCCGCCATCCTCTGGTTCTTGCCGCCATGCGCGCGGTCATCGACCATATCAAGGGCGATGGTGCCATTCTTTATGATTGGGTCGCAGAACGCACCCAGGCGCTGATTGCCGAAATGAATGCCGATCTCGCCAAGCGCGGCATCAGCATGACGATCCACGGCTACAAGAGCTGGTTCATCACCGATTTCGGCGGTGAAGATCCGCTCGGCGCGCTCGTCTATCCGCATATGCGCCTGAACGGCATCCATATCCAGGAAGGCTATCCCTGCTTCCTGACGACGGCGCATGTCGAGGAAGACTTCAACGCCATCGCCGCCGCCTTCCGCAAGGCGCTCGATGCCCTGCAGGGCGTCGGTATCCTCGCTCCGGCGGAACGCAAGACCAATGGTGTCTCCAACCCTTTCAAGTCTGAGGACAAGCCGCGGCTGCACTCGGCGCCGCTGACCGAGGCGCAGAAGGAAGTCTGGCTCGCAGCCCAGGCCGGTGACGAGGCATCCTGCGCCTTCAACGAATCCTTCCTGCTGCGGCTCGAAGGCGATTTCGACCATGCCGTCTTCCAGCAGGCCGTCGACCGTGTCGCGGCACGCCACGATGCGCTGTCCATCAAGTTCTCGCGCACCGGCGAAAACTTCGAGTTCATCCCGGACTTCCGCCTCGAAGTGCCGCTGATCGACATGTCCGGCGACAGCGATCCGGAAGCCCGCCTGCAGGAAATCCTCGATGGCGAGGCGCGCACGCCCTTCGATCTCGTCGAGGGCTATCTCGCTCGCGCCGCGATCATCAAGCTCGCTGCAGACCAGCATGTCTTCGTCTTCACCGGTCACCACATCATCTGTGACGGCTGGTCGCTGAACATCTTCGTCAACGAGCTCTCGACCGTCTATTCGGCGATCAAGGAAGGCAAGGAGGCGGAACTGCCGCCGGCCATGTCCTTCGCCACCTATGCGACGCAATATGCACCGAACTCGGACACCGATCCGGCGACCGAAGCCTTCTGGCTCGATCAGTTCAAGACCATTCCCGAACTGCCCGAGCTGCCGCTCGACCGCCAGCGCCAGGAGCCGCGCACCTTTGCGGGCGGCACCTGCACCGGCTTCATTTCGAGCAAGCACTACAAGTCGCTGAAGAAGGCTGGTGCGAAGTCGGGGGCAACGCTGTTCTCGACGCTGCTCGCCGCCCTGCAGGTCATGGTCGCACGGCTTTCCGGCCAGCAGGACATCGTCATCGCCATCCCGTCTGCCGGCCAGACGCTCGCCGGTGACGAGGTTCTCTTCGGCCACTGCGTCAACCTGCTGCCGCTGCGCCAGACCGTCGATGCGCATGAGAGCTTCCTGACGCATCTGAAGGCCACCCAGCAGCTGGTGTTCAAGGCCTTCGAAAACCAGGCCTATACCTACGGCACGCTGGTCAGGAAGCTCGGCGTCAAGCGCGATGCCCGCCGCCTGCCGCTGACGGAAATCCAGTTCAACCTGGAGCGTGTTGCCGGTGACGAAAGCTTCGGCGACCTGAAGGCGCAGATGGCGCCGAATGCCAAGGCCTTCTCCAACTTCGACCTGTTCTTCAACATGATCGAAGGCCGCGACAGCGTCCGCATCGACGTCGACTACAATGCCGATGTCTTCGACCGCGAAACGGTCGAGCGCTGGATCGGCCACTTCGACACGATGGTCAGCGCCCTTGCCGACGATCTGACGATGGCGATCGAGCAGGTGCCGATGCTTTCGGCCGAGGAACGCTCGTGGCTGATCGGCGATCTCAACGATACGGCTTCCAGCTACGACCAGGAAGAACTCGCCGTCTCGCTCTTTGCCAAGCGTGCTGCCGAGCATCCCGATGCGACGGCCGTCCAGTACGGCGCCGAGACGATCAGCTACGGCGATCTCGAGGCCCGCTCGAACGCCCTGGCGCTCGAGATCCAGATGGCGGTGCCGCAGCCCGGCCAGCGCATCGCGCTGCTCTGCGACCGCTCGATCGCCATGGTTGTCGCCCTGCTGGCGATTATGAAATCCGGCCATGCCTATGTGCCCATGGATCCCGGCCATCCGGTCGAGCGCCTCAGCCAGACCATCGATGCCGCCCGCATCGGCGCGATGATTGCCGATAGCGACGAGATGGCAGCCCTTGCCGCCGGCGTTCCGGTCATCCGCCTCGACAAGACTCGGGATGCTGCTTCGCTGACGGAGGCGGTCCTAAAAAACTTGCCTGAGGCCAGTGCGGCCGCCTATGTCATCTTCACCTCGGGTTCGACCGGCGTGCCGAAAGGTGTCGAGGTTCCGCACCGGGCGCTGACCAACTTCCTCCTGTCGATGCAGCGCGAGCCGAAGTTCACGGCAGACGACAGCATCGTCGCGGTCACCACGATCTCCTTCGATATCGCGGCACTCGAACTCTACTTGCCGCTGATCTCTGGCGGCAAGGTGATCATCGCCGACCGCCAGACGGTGCAGGATGGCTTTGCGCTGGTCGATCTCGTCAACAAGAGCGGGGCAACCGTCCTGCAGGCAACGCCGACCCTCTGGCAGATGCTGGTCGAGGCCGGGCTGAAGAACCAGCCTTCGCTGAAGATGCTCTGCGGCGGCGAGCCGATGCCGAAGGACCTAGCCCGGACGCTGCTGACGATCGGCGGCGAGCTCTGGAACATGTACGGGCCGACCGAAACCACCATCTGGTCCTCGGTCGAGCAGGTCACCGACGCCGGCAAGCCGATCACCATCGGCCACCCGATCGCCAATACCCAGCTCTACATCCTCGATGAGACCAACCAGATCGCCCCGATCGGCGTGACCGGCGAACTCTGCATCGGTGGCGACGGCCTGGCGAACGGCTACTTCGACCGGCTCGATCTCACCGAGAAGGCCTTCGTTCCCGTCGCCTTCGACCAGGGCAAGCCGCACCGCCTCTACAGGACGGGCGATGTCGGCAAGCGGCTGGTGGATGGTTCGCTGCAGCTGCTCGGCCGCCGCGACCAGCAGATCAAGCTCAGAGGCTTCCGCATCGAACTCGGCGACATCGAATCCGTCGTCGCCCAGGTGCCGGGGATCGCGCAATGCGCCGTGGTTCTTGCCGAGAACGAGAAGGGCGACAAGTCGCTGGTCGCCTATGTCGTGCCGGCCGCCGGGGCAAGTGAACCGTCGCCCGCCGAACTCGCCGCCCATGCCAAGGCCAAGCTGCCGGGCTACATGGTTCCCGCCTTCTGGGTACCTGAAACCCAGCTGCCGCAGACCGCCAACGGCAAGCTTGACCGCAAGACGCTGAAGCTGCGCGGGCTGCCGAAGCGCGAAACGCAGATCATCACCGTCAAGCCGCGGACCGACATGGAGGCCAAGCTGCTCGCCATCTGGCAGGAAGTGCTGAACCTCCCCGACGTCGGCGTCGAAGACAATCTCTACGCACTTGGCACCGACTCGCTCGCCATCTTCCGCATCGCTGCCCGCATGCTGGATGCCGGCCTGCCGCTCGAAGCCAAGCACCTGCTGCGCCATCCGTCGATCGCCGAACTTGCGGCCTTCGCCGAGGAGCAGAACACGATGAGCCAGACAGCGGCTCAGTATCACGTTCCGTCGCTGAAGGACTTCCGTAACGGCGCTCGCCGCAACGGGCTGGGGAGAGCATCATGAGCGTATTCGAAAAGACACCGTCACAGCCGGAAGACGACCAGGAGATCATCGGCGAGTTTCCCTGCACCCAGACACAGCTGCGCTGCTGGATCCTGAACCAGCTCAATCCCGGTAACCCCGGCCTGAACGTGGCGGTTCGCTGGGAGATCCGCGGAAACTTCAAGGCGGCAACGCTGGAAGCGGCCTTCCGCAAGATCATCCAGCGCCATGAGGTGCTGCGCACCAGGATCATCGAGAAGGACGGCCGTCCCTATCAGCAGGTGGTCAAGAGCGTCGACTTCAAGATGCCGGTCATCGACCTGCGCAACATGACGCCGGAGACCCGTAAGAGCCGCGTGCCGTCGATCGGCGAGGAAACGGCGCGGGTGCCCTTCGATCTCGGCAAGGCCGGTCTCTTCCGCGTCACGCTGCTGATGATGGAAAACGACGTCGGCGTCCTCCTGATCACCGCGCATCAGAGCTGCTTCGACGGCTGGTCGATCCGTGTGCTCGGCCGCGAGCTCGGCGAGATCGCCGCCGCCATCGATGCCGGGCGCACACCCGACGTACCGGAACTGGCGCTTCAATATGGCGACTACGCGCTCTGGCAGGCCGAATATCTGGAAAGCTACGGTTTCGAGACCGAGAGCACCTTCTGGCGCGAGAAGCTGACCGATGTGCCGTATTTCGAAGTGCAGCCGGACCGCCCGCGCGGTCCGGTCAAGACCACCAATGCCGACCTGATCTCGATCTTGCAGCCGATGGATTTCGGCGACAGGATCGATGCCGCCGCCCGCAAGGCGCGCGTCTCGCTCTACAGCTATGGTGCGGCCGTCATCAGCGCCATGCTGCACCGGTTGACGGGTGACAAGTGCGTGCTGTTCGGCTCGAATGTCGCGGGACGCGAGGATACCGATCTCGAAAACCTGATCGGCGTCTTCATCAACACGCTGGTGCTGAAATACGACATCGGCGGCGATCCGACCTTTACCGAGCATGTGCATGCGGCAAACGAGATGCTGGAAGGCGTTCTCGCCCACCAGCGCATGCCGTTCAACGAGCTGGTCGGGATGATCAATCCGCCGCGCGATCCGTCGCGCAATCCGCTGATCTCGGTCAATTTCAACCTGTCGAAAGCCTTCCTCGAAGACCGCCGTTATGGCGAGTTCGAACTGATCAGCGCGCCGTCGCAGTCGCCTGGCGTGATCTACGACCTGAGCTTCATGATGGTCGGCCGCCCGAGCGGCTGGCGCATGTCGATCGAGTACAATACCGATTTGTTCGACCGTGCGACGATCGAGACCTTCCTGCGCTACTGGAAGGAAACCTATGACGCGGTGCTTGCCGATCCGGAGGTTCACCTCTCGGCATTGACGGTGCCGCTGCGCGCCGGCTCGCCGGCGGAGGCCCGCCGTCTCGATCCTGGCAGTGTCGAGGGCGTGTTGCGTTCGCATCCGGCTGTCGGCGAAGCCGCGGTCATATCGGCCGGTGGCGAGACCGGCTCGGTTGCCTTCATCGTGCCGTCGCCGACCTGCGACGAGGCGCTCGACCAGCTGCCTGCGCTGTTGATGCGCCATCTCGAAGCGCAGGTTCCGGCGGCGAAATTGCCGAAGGAAATCAGCGTCCTGATGCGGCTTCCGAAGATGGCTGACGGTTCGGTCGATCGCTCTGCGCTCCGCCTGCCGGCGAAGGCGCCTGCCGCACCGGTCGCTGCGGCAAAGCCCAGGAGTACCGCTTCGCTGAAGGCCGATCCGGAGAAGATGGCGGCGGTTGCTGCGATCTGGAAGCAGGTGCTGAACGTGCCTTCCGTCGAGCCCGGCAGCGATTTCTTCGCGCTCGGCGGCCACTCGCTGCTGGCGCTGCGCATGCTGTCGGCGGTTCGCGAGAAATTCGAGGAGAAGCCCAATCTCGAGCTGCTCTTCCGCGAGCCGACGCTGGAGCGTTTCACGGGCGCGGTGTTCGGCGTCTCCCAGGCGGCGCCCGCCAAGGCGGAGCCGGTGGAAGCACCGGCCGTGATCTCCGGCAATCCCTGGGAACTGATGACATGCAAGCAGGGGAGCGGGGCCTCCGCGGTCTATACGCTGAACCACCCGTTCCTTTACTACAAGCTCGCTGGCGCGCTTCCCGAGAGCACGCCCGTCTACAACGTCAACATGTTCAATGCGCGTCTCGACGATGCGCTTGCCGGCAAGTCCTTCGAGGAGATCGCCGCCCTGGCGATCGAGGCGATGGAAATCCCGCCGCAGGTGACCTCTGTTGCGATCGTCGGCCTCTGCGTCAATGGCATCCTCGCCTTCGAGATCGCCCGGCAGCTGCGCGAGGCGGGCAAGGAGGTGCAGTTCACCGCGATGATCGACGCCTGGGCACCGGGTTACTTCCGGGCGCAGCCGAAGCTGACGCAGAAGCGCTGGAACATGGAACGGCGCGTCAAGCGGTCGATCTACTTCACGCAGAAGGTGCTCGGCGGCCGCATGCGGCTGATCGACTATCTCAAGGAGTTCAACCTGACACTTGGCCTGCTGCGTTTCTTCGGCGTCCGCAAGGGCGAGTATTCGCCCGAGGAAGTCGCCAACGAAGCCGTAACCGGCCTGCTGGTCCGCGCCTCGCGGCAATACAAGCCGGCGCAGACGCAGGATCCGTCGATCGTCTTCCTGCGCAGCGAGGCGCATCACCCACGCGCCGCCAAGCTGCGCTTCGGCTGGGGGGATGCGGTCGCCAAGGATACGGCGGTTGTGAGCCTCAGCGGCTGGCATGAAGACTCGCTCGGCAGCGACGGCATCCGCGAGCTCGCCTCGGCGATCTCGAAGAAACTGGAATCCCAGAGCGCACAATGAACCGCAACCCGGTGATACGGAGCGACGACATGGAACAAGACAGACCGCTGAGGATCGGCGTTCTGGCCGGAACCAAGGATGCGCTGGAAAACTGGCAGCTGGCCATCCTCGACCGGATCAAGGCCGACAAGCGCTTCGTGCTGGAAACGGTCATCGTCCATGACCGTCCGGAGGGCGAGGCGCGAGCCTCCAGGCTGTTCCGGCTGCAATGGCAGATCGAGAACCGCCTGCTTGCCCGCCAGCCGAAATACCTGCCCGGCACCTTCCAGGCGCAGGACCAGCGCTTCGACGTGATGCACGCGATGGCCGACGAGGCGGCGCGGGGCAATTATGTATCGAGACTGGCGTCGGAGCTCGGCCTCGACCTGATCGTCCGGATGACCCCGGCCAGCCTGCCGGCATCGGTGGCGAACCTTCTGCCGCTCGGTGTCTGGTCGTTCAATTTCCTGGACGAGTGCTCGGCCGATGGCAGCTGGTTCGGCTACCGCGATCTGCTGACCAAGGCGCCGGCGACCGAGTTGGTGCTTTCGGCCGATCGAGGTGCCGCCGGCAAAGTGACGATCGCCGCCTGCAGCTTCAACATCAAGATTTCAGCCGCCCGCAACACCGCCTTCATCAAGGAGCGGGCGGTGACGCTGCTGCTGCGCGAGCTGCGCAAGGCGGCGGCGGGCGAGCTTTCGACAGTGCCCGGCCGCCTGCGCAATCCGGCGCCGCCGCCGAAGCTCTCCACCGTCATGCGCTATGGCGCGGCACTCGGCCTGCATCTCTTCGAGCGCGCCGCTGCGGCCGCCGGGCGGCGCATGCATCTGCGCGCTGCCGTCTGGACGCTCTATACCGGTCACGGCAAGATCGACGACTTCGATCCGTCGCAATCGATCGAGGTGCCGCCGACCAAGGACGACATCAAGGCCGATCCGTTCCTCTTCGAGCACGAGGGCAACTGCTACCTGTTCTACGAGTCCTATTCGACCGGAGGGCACAAGGCGCATATCTCCGTCGGCCGCTTCGAGGACGACCGGCTGGTGCCCGTTGGTATCGCGCTGAATTGCGAGCATCATCTCTCCTATCCCTATGTATTCAGGGATGGCGACGACATCTTCATGATGCCGGAGACGCATGCGACCAAGCGTGTCGAAATCTGGCGCTGCGTCGAGTTTCCGCTGAAATGGGAGCTTTACTCGACGGCGCTGGAAGGACGATCCGCGGCCGACAACATGCTCGTCCGGCATGGCGGCAAGTGGTGGCTGTTCAGCAATCTCTCCGACTATCACGCCTATGAGGATCACTGCAGCGAGCTCTATATCTACGAGGTCGACGGCCCGGATCTGAAGGGGCTGAAGCCGCACCGGCACAATCCCGTCGTACTCGGCAGTGTCGCGGCGCGCAATGGCGGACGGATGTTCGAGTGCGACGGCCATCTCTACCGGCCCTCGCAGCGCAATACCAACGGCATCTACGGCTATGGTCTCAACATCATGGAGATCGACGAGCTGAGCCCGGAGGCCTATCGCGAGCGCTGCGTGCGCGTCATCACGCCCGATTTCAAGACCGGGCTGCATGGCTGCCATCATTTCGATGAGGCTGGTGGGCGCTACATACTGGATGCGCGGCTGACGGCGTAAGTCTCATCGAGACTACGCCAGCGCAGCTCCGGCGAGCCGCCGCGGGCGAAAACCGCTAGCGCGGCGGCGAAACCTGCCGCCGGCGCCAGGTTGAAGAGCTTCCAGTTTTCCGGACCTGAGGGATCGCTGTCCAACCGCTTGAGGAGCGGGGCGGGTTCCGTTCCGATCGAGACGTCGAAGGATTGCAGCGGCAGGGAGAGCCCTTCACCATGCGCCTTGACGAAAGCCTCCTTGCGCGTCCAGCAGCGGAAGAAGCCTTCGAGATACTCGGCTTGCGGGAGGACCGAGAGGTCACGGCGTTCGGCATCCGAGAAGAAATAGCCGGCGACATCTTCCTTCAGCGGCGCCACCCGTTCGATATCCGCCCCGATCGTATAGCGGTCCGAAACCGCCAGCAGCGCCAGGCCGGCGCTGTGACTGAGGTTGAACTGAAGGTGCGTAGTGTGGGCACCGTCGAGCGACGGCTTGCCGTAGCCGTTATAGGTGAAGCGGACGTGGTCCGGTCTGATGCCGAGATAGCTTGCGAGGATTTCCCGCAGGCGGCCGCGGCCGGCAATGTAGCGGTTGCGGTCGGCATCGAAGACGAAGCTGGCGGCTCGCGCCCGCTCGTCTTCGCCGAGATGCGGTTCAAGGCTTCGCAGCTGATGCAGCGGCGGCTCGATATCGAACAGCCAGAGGTCGATGATACCGTCGCTGCCGCCCGCGTCAGGTCGCATAGGCGAGCTGTCCGCCGGCCGGGCGCTGCTGCACCATGCGCTTGGCAAGATGCGCCATCAGCATCAGCGGATAGTTTTCGCCGAGGCTGATGCGGCAGGTGCGCCGCAGGATATCCAGCGACTGGGTGCAGGTGTCGCCGCCGTAATCGACGGCCTTGTCGGCCCAGTTATAAGGGTTCATGGCCGGGTGGGCGGTGCGCTTCTGCAGGATCGGCTGCCAGTTGGTGAAGACGTGGCGGCTGGAGTCGTAGAGGCGGTAGACGCCGCGCTTGTGCTCGGCGGCAAAGCGCTTGGCATCGTCCTCGGTGTCGAAGATCACATGCAGGCCGGCGGCGGCGCCGATGTCATTATGCGGGCCGACGCGCATCACGTCGCTATGCGAGAGGATCTCGGCCATCACGTCGTAGCGGCGGCGCATCTTGGCGATCATCGGGTCGAGCTTGCTCAGCTGGACGTTCAGCATCGCGCCCTGGATCTGGTTGGCCTTGAAGTTGACGCCGAGGATCGGCGGTTCCTTGATGAATTCGAGGTGGCCGCGGAAGAGCGCGCCGATATCGTGGAACATGCGGGCGCGGGCAAAGAGCGTGTGGTCGCCGGTCGCCAGCGCCCCGCCTTCGCCGATGTTGATGTTCTTGAACTGGTTGAAACTATAGGCCGAGGCATGGCCGAAGGAGCCGGTGCGCTTGCCCTTGTAGGTGAGGCCAACGGCCTGGCAGGCATCCTCGATGACGATGAGGTTATGCTCCTTGGCGATGCGCATGATGGCATCCATGTCGCAGACCATGTTCGACATGTGGACCGGGATGATCGCCTTGGTGCGCGGCGTGATCTTGCGGAGAATATCGGCCGGATCCATCGTCAGCGTGTGGTCGATATCGACGAGCACGGGAACGGCGCCGGCGGCGAGCGGTGCGGCTGCCGTGGCGATCCAGGTATAGGCGGGAACCAGCACTTCGTCGCCCGGGCCGATGCCGGCGGCGGCGACGGCCGAGATCAGCGCTGCCGTGCCGTTGCACATGGTCAGCGCATGGGCGACGCCGAATTTCTCGCAGAAATCCGTTTCGAAGCGCTTCAGAGGCCCTCCGGTGTCATCGCTGTAGCGGGCAAGCTTTCCGGACAGCATTACCGGCGCAAGCGCCAGCCATTCACGAACTCCGACACGGGCCATTGGTCAAGTCTCCTGCGCTCCCAATCCGCGGCGCTCCTGCCGCGCGACGTCGAACCTTAAAGCGGAGCGTCGGGCCGTTCAGCATATCCTTCCGGCTTAGGTGAGGGCGGTGTGGGGTGGCGGACTATCCGAAGTCGGTAGGCGATCTAATCGGCTGGACCTCATTGGACGATTTAGCCGCGTTTGCAGTCTTGCTATCAAGGAAGGCAAGATATTGAAGGGGAAAAGGCTTTGAGCATTCTCGACCTCAGATCCATGCCTGTCCACACGCTGCTACAGGCGGATGTCGCAATCATCGGCGCCGGCCCCGCGGGGCTGACCATTGCGCGCGAACTGTCGCGCAAGGCCGATGTCCTCGTGCTCGACAGCGGCGGCCTTTCCTACGAGCCGGGGCCGCAGGTGCTGAACGCGGTTGAGAATACCGGCGAGCCTTCCGGCGAGCGGCGGGCACCTGAGGGACGCGGCTATAATGGCAGCCTTTCCTGGCTGAACGACATCCCGGCCTTCGAGCTGCGCAACCGCATGCTCGGCGGCAGCACCCATACATGGGTCGGCAAATGCGCGGCTTTCGACGAGATGGATTTCGCGCTCAGGCCCTGGCTCAGGCTCTCCGGCTGGCCGTTCGAGCGCAGCGAGCTGATGCCGCATCTCGACCGTGCCGCCGAGCTCCTCAATCTCGGCCCGAACGTCTATGACGCCGGGCTGCATGCGCTGCTGAGGACCGTGCCCGAGAAGCTCAATTTCGACGACAGGACGCTGCGCTATTTTTTCTGGCAGTTCAGCCATGAGCGGCAGAAGCGCGGCGAGCCGATGCGCTTTGCCAATGTGGCGCGCAGCCTGGCGCTATCAGGGACGAAATTCCTCACCAATGCCAATGTGACGGAGATCCGCGCCGAGCAGCGCGGACATCATTCGCTCTCGGTTGCCAGCCCCGAGGGCAATATGGCGACGGTCAGGACGAAGATGGTGGTGCTCTGCTGCGGCGGCGTCGAGAATGCCCGGCTGCTGCTCGCCTCCAACTCGATGTCCTCAGCCGGTCTCGGCAATGCGCGCGGTACGGTCGGGCGTTATCTCGCCGATCATCCGCGCACCACGCTGATGCGATTCCGCAAGAGCAGCGATATCGATGCCGTCGCCCGGCACTTCAATTTCTACGGTCTGAAGCATGACGGAGCGCCGCATTTCTATCTGCGCGGCCTGTCGCTCAGCCCGATGATCCAGGCGCGCGAGGGGCTTACCAATTGCGCCGCCTATCCGGTGCAGATCCATGCGGCCGACGATCCCTGGGCGGCGCTGAAGCGTCTGGCGAAGGGCGGGGGCAAGCGCGCGATCAGCGATCTCATGACGGTGCTCGGTTCACCGGGCATGCTGACCTCCGGCGCCTATCAGCGCCTCGTCAAGCTGCGTGGCCTGCCGCATCGCTCGGCGGAGCTGCGCTTCGACGTGATGGCCGAGCAGCAGTTGGATCCGGAGAGCCGGGTGACGCTGTCGGAGAAGCTCGACCGCTTCGGCAAGCCGATCGCCCGCGTCAACTGGAAGATCGGCGAGACGGAGATCGAAAGCATCGCAAGGCTGGCGCAAACGATGTCGGCCGAGTTCCGCCGCCTCGGTCTGCCGGAACCGGAACTCGCAGACTGGATCGCCGCCGGCGACCCATCGGCTGCCGCCTTCATGGACATGGCGCACCCCTCCTGCACGACGCGCATGGGCAGCGATCCCGCAACCAGCGTCGTCGATGGCAATGCGATGGTTCATGGGGTCGAGGGGCTTTATGTGGCCGGAAGCTCGGTCTTCCCGACGGCCGGGCATGCGAACCCGACGCTGATGCTGGTGGCGCTGTCGATGCGGCTTGCCGACCACCTGCAGGAGCGCCTCGCCGAAGAGCGGCGTCCGCTGTCGGGCTCGCAGCCCTCGCGGCAGGTGAGCTAAAAAAGCACCCGCCATCTTGCGATGGCGGGCTCAGTTCTCACCACTTACTCAGTCAAATCTTGCGGAAGTAGAAGCCGGCGCTTTCGGTCTTGCCGAGTTCGGGATGGGTGTCGATCCGTGTCGAGAGCGAGGGGATCGCCCAGCGGTCGACGAGCTCGTATCCGAGGCCGGTGACGTGCTGCAGGAATTCGGCTTCGTTGCGGATCTGGTAGGGCACCCTGGCGCGGCCGATCTGTTCCAGCGTCACGACGGTCGGTCCCTTGCGCAGGGCGACCTTGTTCAGAAGGATATGCTTCGGCGCTTCCGGCATCTCGCCGATCAGCTTGCCGAGCGGCACGTCGAGATACTGCATCAGGCCCGAGCCGAGGAAGAGCGGCGTCGGTCCGGCATCGGCCATCCTGTCGACGAAGGAGAGCCGGGTCAGCTGGTCCTTGTCGGCGAGCTTCTGGCCGGCGCGGACGATGGCCGGCAGGTCGTAGACCACCCAGCGGAAATCCTCGCCGAGCGGCAGATGCGAGCGGAAGGCGCGATATTTGGTGCCCATGTGGCCGCCGGCATCGACGAGGCTGCCGGTCTCGCGCACGAGGTCGCGCATCCAGAAGAGGACGGGATAATCCCAGGCGGCAAGGCGGCACATCTGCTCGAAGGCGACGGGCGCGATCTCATCGTGATCGTAGCCCGCAAGGGCGCCGTTTTTGGCTGCGGCAAGCGCTTCCTGATAGCTTGAATAGGCGCCGGTGAAGCGGCGCGGGATGGGAAGAAAATAGCGCAGGCGCCCGCTCAGGGCCTGCAGTGGTACCACGAATTTCTCAGCACGCCGTCTTGCGTCACGCAAAGTCGATGTGCGGCCTTTCAGCGTTACAGTCGTCATCGGCTTTCCCCCGGTGTTGATGAATGGGCATTAGCTTTTCGGATGGTCTTTCACCTCCCAGATCGGAACGACGCCGCCATGGATACGATGCATCACCCCCAGTGCTGCAAAGTATGTGACGGCGCCCGAGAGCACCTGAAAAGCGATCATCTCGATGCGGGTCATCGCCGTTGCTTCGCCGATATAGCCGAAGGCATAGACGATGGCCGACATCGCAAGGATCGCGACGAATACGTAGCCGCAATCGCTGAACACGCGCTTCCAGTCGAGGCCGCCGTAGCGGCCCTGCAGATGCGTGGAAATCTTCAGGCTGATCAGCGCCGCGACGCACTGGCCGAAGGCGGCGGCCTCGACGCCGAAGGGCGCCGCGGCGACGATCAGGCCGATGGCGACGACGCCGTTCAGCAGCATCAGCCGCGGCATGCGGGCAATGTTTCCGGTGATCGACAGCAGCGGCTCGGTGACATAGCCCGGGATCAGCAGAACCTGCTTGATCGCGAGGATCGAGACGAGGGCTGCCGTCGGCGCCCAGGCATCGCCGAGCGCGATATCGACCAGGGCGGGCGAGACCAGCGCCAGGCCGATATAGACGGGCGCCGAGACGATCATCAGCGCCGTCATGAAATGCGTGGCGGTCCGGCCGAGCTCCTCGAAGCGCAGCGCGTCGTTCTGCTGGTTGCGGATCTTGCGGAAGGCGGTCCAGGCGAGCATGCGCGCCGGTTCGCCGAGCAGCTCCGATATGGCGCCGACGATGCGTTCGGCGGCGCGGTAGTAACCGGCTTCCGCAAGGCCGAGGAAGCTGCCGAGCGCCAGCGTGCCCGAATAGGAGCGCAGATAGAAGATGATGCGGTTCGACAGGATGTGGCGCGAGAACTCGAGAATTTCCAACAGGAAGGCGCGGGTCAGGTGGACGCGCGGATACCAGCGCACGACGATCTGCGATCCGATCAGGCAGGCGGTCTGCATCACCAGGCGGCCGACGATCAGCGAGGCGACATGGAAGCCGACATGCAGGCCGGCGATGGTGACGGCGAGGCCGAGACATTCGGCGATGATGCGGATGATCGACTGCTGCTTCAGCTGGCCGCGATTGACGAGCAGCCCGTCATAGACGACCGAAAGCGAGGAGGGCAGGAACCAGCAGCTATAGAGCGCGATCAGCACACCGAGCCAGGGATCGCCCCAATAATGCAGGATGATCGACAGCGCGAAGCCGACGCCCGTGCAGAGTAGGCCGGAGATGACGGCAATCGTGCCGATCTGGTCGAGCTCGTCGCCGGTGCAATGCGACTTCATCACATATTCGCCCCAGCCGCCCTCGGCGCAGAGCACGAGCAGGATGGCGATGGCGGAACTATAGGCATAGAAGCCGAATTGCGCCGATTCCAGAACGCGGGCGGCGATCAGGAAGGCGAGCAGCTGTGCGACCTGCGAGACGATCTTTGCCGTCAGCGTCCACAGACCGGCACCGACAAAGGCGGGCATCTTGATCCGCTTTGATTTTCCGGGCTTTTCCGGCCGGTTGTTGCTGTCTTCCTCCCCTATCATCTCAGCAAACCTCGGCAGAAATTGAACCAGGAGGCGGCTGCGGTGTTATTAGGGAAAGCTTGGATGACATGCCACGGCGGCTGCCAACGCGGAAACAATCGTTGGACAAGGCTGGCGCGGTATGCGATTTCCGGCAGGACGGAGAGCTTGTACTGAGTCGGCTGCCGAGACGGTAGGGAGACAATGTCATGGTCACAGAGTCAAAGGCGGCACGAAATTCTGCATATGCGCAGAACGCAGCCAGCTTCGGTGATCTGTCCGAAAATGCCGCTTCCGGGCACCAGGCGCCGGATACCCGGCCGTCGTTCCTGAAATACAAACTCCGTTGGGGCTTGGCGCTTTTCTGCCTTGCCTTCTGGGTCGTTCTCGCCGCCATTTTCATTTGGTGAGCCGCTCTTTCTCGTTCTGAGCGAAAAACACGACACCCACCGTCTTCCAGAGAATGCCGATATCCGTGGTGAAGGAACAGGTGCGATAGTAGTCGAGATCGTACTGGACGCGTTCCTCGTATGACGTGTCCTGACGGCGGTTGACCTGCCACATGCCGGTAAGCCCCGGCGTCATCGACAGGTAGACATGCGCATTGGCGCCGTAGCGCTCGATTTCCTCGGCGATGATCGGGCGCGGGCCGACAAGGCTCATCTCGCCGCGCAGCACGTTGATCAGCTGCGGCAGCTCGTCGGCGCTGGTCATTCGCAGCAGCTTGCCGAGCCAGTGGACACGCGGGTCGTTCATCAGCTTCTGGGTTTCCTGCCACTCGGCGCGGCGCACCGGATCGGTCGCCAGGATTTCGGCCAGCCGTTCGGCGGCATCGGTGCGCATGGAGCGGAATTTCAGGCAGCGGAACGGGCGGCCATAACGGCCGACGCGGGTATGGCTGAAGGAAATCGGGCGGCCGTCGACAATGAGCAATGCGATGACGATCAGGATCAGGGCCGGCGCGAGAAACAGCAAGCCGCCACCGGCAAGCAGGATGTCGAGCGTGCGCTTCAGCCGGTAGCCGGCAGCAACGACGCGGGTCTCCGGCGTGGCCTGATCGCCGCGGGCAAAGCCGTCGAAAGCAGATAACATGTCAAACCCCATTTACCCTTGAACCCATCGTGAGGTTGCCAGCGCATCCAGCCATTTACAATTCATCCAGAGGGTAGTCGGCTAGTCAGATAGAGGTAAGCCGGAGCGTCCAATCGTTGCCTCGCCGGGCCGAATTACCCAGCAAGTGCAGCTTGTTGACCGGGGTGGGCGCGTTCGAGGATTTCGTCGTAGAGCTCGAAAAGCGCTTCCGCCCAGGAGAGCGAGGTATGCGCCATGCTGCTGCGCTGGCGCAGGCAATTCTCGCTCATTGCGCGAACCATGGCGTCGTCGCCGGCAAGCCTGGTCATGGCGGCGGCCAGCGCCGCTATATTGCCGTTCTCGAAGGGCAGGCCACAGCCGAGTTCGGCGATCTCGCGGGCAAGCAGGGCCGCCTGCGGGATGATCACCGGAATGCCGCTCGCGACCGCCTCGACGGCTGCGAGGCCGAAAGGCTCCGGCACGCGCGAGGAGATGACGATGCAGCGCGCGGCGGTGACGAGTGCGGCGATCTCGTCCTTGTTCTTCCAGCCATGCAGGACGACTTCGGGATAATCGCGCTCGAGGACGGCGCGCCCGGCGCCGTCGCCGATGACATGCAGCGGAACATTGGCAAGCCGCGCCGCCTTGGCGGCATCCTCGAAACCCTTTTCGGGTTCCAGTCTTCCGATGAAGAAGAACGGCTTGTTGGCCGCTGGGCTGGGCGGCGCCTGCAGGAAGGGCTCCACCGGATTGCGGATGGTGCGGATATATTCGGCATTGATGCCGGCGCGGGTAAAATATTCGTGCATGTGCTGGTGCACGATGACGATATTGGCGGGCGTATAGCGCGTCGGGAAGAAGTGCTCGCGGATCAGATGGCGCGTCGAGCGCCAGACCTTTTCGTGATAGCCGCGCTTGTCGCATTGCGTCGTCAGGCAGCGCGCCGACATCGGCGTCAGATTGCAGACCCGGTGGCTCTGATAATTGGCATAGCCGCCATTGGGGCAGGAGAGGAAATAGTCGTGCGCATGCAGGACGACGCGGGACCGGACGCGCCAGAGGGCGCGGAAGATCGACGGCGACAGGATCTTCGACCAGCCATGGACATGATAGATGGTGCCGGGCGAATCCGTGCGGGCGATGACGGTGCGCAGGCTGTCATAGGCGGCCTGATTGTAGAGGCCGCCGATCGTTGCGGTCAGTTTGCCCTGGTTGACCAGCGGCTGGCCGCCGACGCCGACCATCTCGGCGGTGCCGATGCCCGCTCCAATGGTGTCGCCGGCGAAATAGGTCACCGGAATGCCGCGTTCGCGGATCAGCTCGGCGGAGAGAACGGCGAGGTTGGATGCGCCGCCAACCCGCTCTGAACGATCGTTGATGATGACGACGCGATCGGGCTGGTGGTGTCGCATCCGGTCAATCCATACTCTCGATACGCCGCGGGGTAAGTCTGCCGCGCACCAGGTCGAACAGCGCGATCATGTTGCCCTTGAGGCGGCCGCGGCGGTCGACCCAGGGTTCCGGACGCAGGCACTTGGCGACGTTGGCGGCGAGATTGCGGCCGATCTGGACGGCGCCGTAGCGGGTGCCCATCGTCTGCTTGCGCATCAGGTAGATCGGATTGGCGATCTGCGAGTAGCCGAGTTTCATACCGGCGGTGCGGGCGACCTTGACGCCGAGATGCACGCCCTCGAGGCAATCGGCCGAGACGACGCCGCCATATTCGGCGATGCGGCGGCTGAAATCGACATCCTCGAGCCAGCCGTAAGCCGGCAGGTTCTCGTCGAAGCGAATCTGGCCAGCGCTGACGGCCGACATGCGGATCGCCATGTTGCAGCCATAGGCATTGTAGATCGGGCTGATGGTCATCGGCAGGTTTGACGCCTGGCGGGCGCGATCGCTGACGAGCTTAAGGCCGTCATGAACCGAGATGCCGGGGCCGATAATGCCGTCTGCCAGGACCTTGCCGGTGCACATGGCGACATCGGGGTTGGTCTGGAAGATCGATTCCAGCCGCTCGACATAATTCGGCACCATGATGAAATCGTCGTCGAGGAAGAGGATGACGTCGGCATCGTCGGCATTGGCGACGATCTCGTTGCGCTGGCGGCAGAGGCCGCGCTCGGAAATGATGATCCGGACAGGGCAGGCAAGCGAGGCGAGCGACACCTGATCGATATCGCTGGTCGAGGTGACGCAAACGATGACTTCATCGGGTTGGCGCGTCTGCTTGGAGATCTGCGGCAGGATCGCCGAGAGGATGTCGCGGCGGCCGGAGCTGGCGATGCCGATCGTCATCTTCAGCGGCGAGGTCGTGGCGCGGCTGATGATCGCCGGCACCGACGATACGGTGCGGCTCGGCGCCGATGGCGGTGCCGGCTTCAGCAGGCGGTGGCGGCCGGTCACCGGCTTGGTCTTCTCCGGTCCGAGCTGTGTCGTCACGATGCCGAGCAGGTTGATGCGGCTGGTGGCGAATTCGGCCAGCGCATTCTGGATGCGCTCGGCGGTCATCGGATTGCCGTTGCCGAGCACCAGCAGCACGCCGTCCATGAAGCTGCAGATCTGGCGCGTATCGGCCGAACCTTCGAAAGGCGACATGTCGACGATGACGATCTTGAACTTGCGGCGCAGCGCCTCGATTTCCTGGCGCAGAGCCATCAGGTGGCCGAAACGTTGGTGCGGACCGGCGGTGCGCAGGATATCGGGGACGATGACGGTCGACAGCGCGCCTTCGCCATCCGTTACCGGTTCGGCCTCGGCATTGGGGCGATTGCCCTTGCGCGGCGCGGCGTAGTCGGGGCCAAGCACCTTGAGCCCGAAAGACTGGCCGCTATCGGCGGCGATCGCGCTCAGCCGGGCGCTGATGAAATCGGCATCGACGAGAACGACGTTGCTGCCTTCATGCTTGTAGACCTGGGCAAGGTTGACGGCGAGCGTCGTCTTGCCGGTATTCGGGGCGATCGAGGTGATGCCGATCACCGTCGAGTTGTTGGAGCGGAAGGCGGCGTCGATCGATCCGCGAATGCTGCGCAACGCCTCGGTGAAGCGCGAGTAGGGTGCGTCGAGGACGCGGCGATAGGCGACGTCGATCGCGACAGGCGAGACCGCAGCGGCAAGATCGCCCTCGCGGGAGATCAGCGGGATGGTGCCGAGCGAATTGATGCCGAGCTCGTTGCGCAGGCGGCCGACGACATTGAGGCGGCGGCGGTAGCCATCGCTGAACAGCGCCATGCCGAGGCCGCCGGCGAGGCCGAGCATGCCGGTCAGCGGAATGATCAGGCTCGGCTTCGGCCAGTTCTTGGAAAGCGGCGCTGTTGCGGCCGTGACGATACGGGCGTTGCCGATCGGGAAGGACTGGCGCTGGATAGCGCCGGTCACCTGCTGCAGGATGGTTTCATAAATCCGGCGGTAGGTGGTCGCCTGGCTTTCCATTTCGGTCAGTTCGACGCGGGCGAGGTTCTTGTCGGTCCCGGCGGCGGTCAACGTATCGAGCTGGTTCTTCAACAGCTGCTCGCGGCCCTTGGCGACCTCGAGATTGGTCGCATAGAGCGACTGGATGCGCGAATATTCGTCGTCGATCGCCTTCTTCAGACCGGCGACCTCATCCTGCGCGGCGACGACGGCGGGATTGCCGGCGTCGTAGCGGCTCATCAGGTTGTTGAGCTTCGACACCGAGATGCTCAGGTCTTCCTGGAGCTTCTGGATGCGCGGATTGTTGACCGCTTCCTGCACCGTCGTATCCGGCGCCTCGCCGCTCTTCAGGCGGGAGATGGCGTCGTATTTGGCGGCTTCGGCAGCCGTCTGGGTGCGGGCAGCGAGTTCCTGGGTGCTGATTTCGGAGAGCTGCTGCTGGTCGAGCGAGGAGGTGGCGTTGATCTCCATGATGCCGTTCTTGGCGCGGAATTCCTCGGCCTGCATGGCGGTCTCGCGGGCCTTGCGACCGACCTCGATCAGGCGGCTTTCCAGCCACTTGGCGCCGCTCTGTGCGGCGGCGGCACGCTCGGCAAGGCCGGAGCGGATATAGGCATCGGCGATCGCATTGGCGACGCGGGCGGCCTTTTCGGGGTCGGTCGAGCTGTAGCCGATTTCGAGAATGTAGGACTGGCCGACGCGAGTGACGGTGACGCGCGACAGGAAGGACGCCATGGTCCGGCGCATCAGCGCTTCCTCGGGCGTCTCGGTGGCCGATTCCGGCGCTGCCTCGGGCTTCCGGAAGCCGTGGATGATTTCCTTGATGCCCTGCGTGATCGCGCCGCGCCAGGAGGTGCCGCCGATGATTTCAGGATCATGATCGAGCTTCAGCTTGGCGATGACGTCGCGGGCGATCGATTCCGACTTGACGATTTCCACCTGGCTGGCGATTTCGGCGGCTTCGATGATGATCGTGCCGCTGAAGGCGTCCTGCGAGGCGATGCGGCCCTGTTCCGGGTCCATGACGAGGCGGGTCGTTGCCGAGAACATCGGCTCGGTGCTGAAGATATAGAGCCCGCCGGCGACAACGCCGATCGCGGTGCAGATCGCCAGGCGTGAGGCATGGCGTTTCAGGAACCGCCAGATATCGCGGAAGGAAATATATTCGCGCTGCGCCTCATCGAAACCGTGATGGTTGCCAGGAACGATTTTGCCGATCTCTTGAATGACCATGTCTATCCTCGCTGAGCTCCCTAAGGCGTTTGTTTTTGTTCAGGCTCGAGGGCGGAAACGACCGTCCCCTGGAGGCTGGATGACACGTTGTAGCGAACGTCCAGAACGTCGCCGGGCTGGAGTTCTTCGGTTTCGGCGACTTCGCTCGTCGTCGGAATGTCGGCCGCGCTGCGCGTCAGCCAGAATTCCAGCGGCTGCAGGTCGACGGCTTTCAGGCTCTGGTAGCGGGAGACGGATGCACCCGCGATCTGCAGCAGCTGCAGCGTCGTGGTGCGTTTCAGCTTGGTATCTTCGATATCGGCTTCGGTCGCCTGCAGCTCCTGGCCGGCTTCCGTCGTGCGTTGGCTCTTCAGGGTTTCGGCATCGCGCTTGGTTTCGCTGAGCTTCTGCTTGGCCTGCATCGAGGCGACGACGAGGTCGAGCTTGCTGCCTTGCATTTCGGCGACCGTGCGCTCCAGCGAGGTCTTGCGCGAGGTCGTCAGGATCTTGGTGTCGACGAGCTTGGAAATGTCGGTCAGTTCGTCCTGGGCGATGGTGACCTGGCGGTCCTGCGTCGCCATCTTCTCGTCGAGCACGCTGATTTCGCTGGTCAGCAGCGTTTCGAGCTCGCTTGCCGATTGCAGCGCCCGGTTCAACGCATCGGCGCGGGCGGTAAACAGCGCCGTCTCGCTCTGGATGATCTGGCCGATGATCGGATCCTGGCTGGCTGCGGCGATCTCCGGCGGGAATTCGATCGCGTCCTTGCCGGAGAATTCGGCCATCAGGCGGGCGCGCTTGGCCATCTGCTGCTTTAGCTGCAGCTCCAGGCGGCCGAGATCGCCGGCATATCGGATCTGCTCGGCATCGGAATATTCGCCCTGCGGGCTGCTGCGGCGTTCCTTGCCGCCGGCGAGCGCCATTGCCTGCTTGACGGTGAGGCCCGGGCGGAACTCGAATTCGCCGGCGCGCTCCACTGAGCCGCTGACATAGATCATCGGATATTTGACCACTTCGACCGAGGCGGTCGGCGCGGTGGCAAGGCCGGTGATGCGCTTCAGGTTGGTGCCGATCAGCTGCGAGATCTCGTCGACGGTCTTGTCCTCGACATTCAGCTGGCCGATCATCGGGATGAAGATGTTGCCGGCCGGCGTGACGGTGAACTCGCCGTTCAGCGCCGTCCATTCCTTGTAGTCGCCGGTGGCCGCGACCCATTCGACGACGCTGACCTTGAGGTGGGTTTCCGGGCGGACCTGGTAGGCAGCGCCGGCGAGCGCTGCCGCCGGCATTGCTGCGGAACACAGTAGCAGGGTGGCGCCCACAACCCTCGCGGACAAGGTTCCGCGCCCCTTTGCGCCTATCGTCATGTTACGGCCTCACGGTTCGCATGGCCTGGCGGACGGCCGCCGGGCATAGTGTCAGGGATGATCAGACGAAACGGTGGCGAGTAAAATCCCCTGGAGGCGGTAGGTGCAGTTAGTCCTTTTGGCCGCATGCGGTAGCTCGCGCGCACATGAGGGCGTGCGTGATGAGACCAGTGATGATCATTTCGGCTTATCGGGATGGCGAGGGGCTGGCTCAGCCTTGGAGGCGGCGCGGGCAGGGGCCGCGCCAGCCACTCTCCCTGCGTGGCAACGAAACCGGGCTCGCTCCGTGTTCCGAAGCGAGCCCTTCCGCAAGGAGCCAGGTCGCGGGATGTAGTCCGCGAGTATTAGCTGCCGCATTTGGAATTGGTTCTACTCGCTACTGTCCCCGATCCCATCAGCAGGATGCCATATCAGCGAGCGAAATCAATTAATCCCTTTGGGCTAAGGCAAAACCGCCACAGCGGCCGATGAATCGGCGCTGCGAGCGGTGGTTCGGAGGGTTCAGCTGCCCTTGGTGGCGGCGACCGTATCGGCCTTGGCTTCGGAGGAGGGTTTGGCCCCTGCGGGCGCATAGCCACCGCCGATGGCGACGTTGAGCGAGACGTAGTCCTTGGCCATCTGCTGGACGGCAGCGGCAAGGCTTGCCTGGGCGGTCGAGACGTTGCGCTGCGAGTCGAGAACGTCGAGCAGCGAGGAGGCGCCGTCCTTGTAGCTGGCGGTCGAGAGCTCAAGCGATTCCTGGGTCGTCTTGACCTGGGCGCGCAGGGCTTCCACCGTCTGGGCATCGCGGCGAACGGCCGACAGCGCGTTCTCGACCTGCTCGACGGCGCTCAGAACAGCCGACTTCCAGGCGAGATAAGCAGCCTTGGCATCCGACTTGGTGATGTCGACATTGGCGCGCAGACGGCCGCCGTCGAAGATCGGCAGGTTCAGCGTCGGGCCGAAGGACCAGGTGGTCAGGCCGCCATTGCCGCCAACCGGGCGGACGTAAGAGGGCGAGATCGAGCCCGACAGCGAGATCGACGGATAGAGCTGTGCTTCTGCAACGCCGATGTTGGCGGTGGCGGCAGCGAGATCGCGTTCGGCCTTGCGGATATCGGGACGGTTGCGGATCAGGTCAGCCGGAATACCGGCCTGCAGACCGCCGCGGAACACCGGCTGGCGCGAGCCCTTCTGCAATTCGGCCATCAGCGACGATGCCGGCAGGCCGAGCAGGGTGGCGATGTGGTGCGCAGAAACGCGGAAGCTGGTTTCGAGGCCGGGGATTTCGGCCTGGGTCGCCTGGACCAGACCTTCGGCCTGGACGACGTCGAGGCGCGAGGCGGCACCGGCTTCCAGCTGGAACTTGGTGAGATCGAAGGTCTCGCGGCGAGACTTCAGATCGCCCTTGGAGAGTTCGATGCGCTCCTGGTAGTAGCGGGCGTCGATGTAGCTGTTGACCAGATCCTGGAGGAAGGTCAGCTTTGCGACATCGGCGGTGGCGTAAGCCGAATCCAGCGATGCCAGCGCGCTTTCCTTCGAGCGGCGGTATTCGCCGAAGAGGTCGAGCAGCCAGGAGACATTGGCTTCACCGGCCGTGGTGTTGGTGGCGCCGCGCTGGTTGCGCAGGTTGCCCATCTGGCCGCTGACGGTCTGGGATGCACCGACGACGAGGCTCGGCAGGGCGCCTGCACCGGCAACGGTGACCTGAGCTTCGGCGGAGTTGATACGCTCGAGGGCCTGCAGCACGTCGAGGTTCTGGCCGATACCCTGGGAGACCAGCGAATTCAGCTGCTGATCGCGGTAGGCCGTCCACCACTGGGCGGTCGCAACATCACCATTGCTCTTGACCCCGCCTTCGCCAAACTTCGCAGGAAGCGGCATTTCCGGCGGTACATGATCCGGGCCGCTTACGCAGCCGGCAAGTGCAACTGACATGGCGAGGCATGCTGCAACTCGCGCGATTATCGTCTGACGTATCAACGGCCCTCTCCGTGGTTATATCGACGATGCCTAATTATGGTTAACAGAGGATTGACGGCGTGCCGAGGCCCTCCGGCGGCACTAGAGCGCATTCTCCTCATGTTGGGCCAGCGGCGGCTGCGGGCGCAGCGTCTGCAGCGGCGTTTCGGCATTGGCGCCGGCCGGTGCGAAGCGGGTGGCGAGCATATCGGCGAGATTGGCGGAGGCGGCATTGGCATCGCATTCCGTCGGTGCCGTGCAGGGAGCACGAAGGCGGGAGGTCTTCTGCGTGCTCTTCGGCTCCTCCAGCCGGGCAATGCGGATCGACGGCTTTTCGGCCGGTTCCGACGCCGGTTCGAAGATCGGATAGATGACGATCCCCGTTACAAGACTGACAGCCACACACGCAGCGATATAGACAAGAACAAACCTCATGTTCCTATAACGGCAGCGGGGGTTTGCCATAGCAACCTGCCAATTAGGATTAGAAACGGCGCACAAGCTTCAGCAAAACGGCGGCCGCGGCCCCGCATGCGGGGTAATTCCGACGGAATTCACCGTCTTCGGGAGAAAGGGCGAAACTTTCGGCGCTGCCGCGAGTTTCGAGCTTGAGCGGCCGTGCGTGGCGGCCGGAAAGACAGGAGGCGCATATGGCAGACAGATCACGGCCGGGGGCTCAGGCGAGCGAGGAAGACCTGCAGGCGCATATGGCCGAGATGGAAGCCGAGGCTATGGCCGACGATTTCATCCGCGACAATCCCGACGAGGAGGCGCTGGAAGCCGACCTGCAGAACCTGCAATACGAGCTCGAGGTTCTGCGTGCCCGGCTGGCCGTCATCAAGGAGCAGGCGGGCACCGTGGTGCGTGCCAATCTGGAATGGGCCGATCGCAGCGCTCATGACCAGCTCGGCGATTATCCATGGCTGAAGCTTGCCGGGGCGATGGCCGGAACCTTCGTGTTCGGCCGCATGCTGCGTAACGCACCGGTTGCAGCGATCCTGACGGCCGTTGTGCCGCTGGTTGTCTCGAAAGCGGAGAAATAGGCCCTCAGGCCTTGAACTCACGCAGGCATTTGACGACTTCGCGCAGGCCGCGGGTCAGATGCTTGTCGCGGCGCATGACGATGCCGAGCTGGCGCACGAGGCGCGGCTTGACCGGGGATGTCGCGAGATAGCCGGCGCGGTCGCGGCGCAGCGCCAGCGACGGCAGGATCGACCAGCCGAGCCCGGCTGCCACCAGTTCCTTGATCGCCTCGACGCTGCCGAATTCCATCACCGGCTCCGCCTTCAGCCCCGCTCCGGCAAACCAGCCATCCGTCGTCTCGCGGGTGTTGCCGCCGTCATAAAGCATCATCACCTTCTGCTGCAGGAAAGCCGCATCCGGGCCGCCTTCGGGCATGTCACTGCCGCGCGGCGCGACCGCGAGCAGCTCGTCCTCGTAGAAGGGCTCGACTTCCAGCGAACGGCCGGAAGCGGGGAGGGTGACAACGGCGAGATCGAGAGCGTTGGCCTCGATATCGCGCAGGATCTCGTCGGTATTGCCGATCTTCACGGTGATCTCCAGGCCGGACATCCGCTTCTTGGCGGCGGCGATGGCGCGCGGCAAGAGGTGGATCGAGGCGGTGCCGCCGCTGCCGATCCTCACACGTCCGGCCGCCCCTTCCTTATAAGGTGCCATCGCCTCCAGCGTCGCGGCGCATTCGCCGATGATGCGGCGGGCATGGGGGAGGAGCTCGGCGCCGGCCGGCGAGGGCTGGGCGCGGCGTCCGGCGCGTTCGATCAGGCGCACGCCGAGCCGCTGTTCCAGAAGCTTGATCTGCAGGCTGACGGCCGGCTGCGTGACGCCGACGCGATCGGCGGCGGCGGTGAAGCTGCCGAGTTCGACGACGCTGACGAATGCGGCGAGCTGTTCCAGGTTCAGCATCAGAAAGATTCCTTATGGATTGCATCAGAAGCATAAGCTTCTTTTCGTTTTTCCGCCAGCGCATGTTGCCTCCACAGACAACAGGAGAGCGACATGGCCACAGAGATCGAAGACATCGCCGGGAGTTGGGAGCGGGGGAAGCCGAGGCTGCTGCTTGTGGCCCTGATCACCGCCTGCCGTGGGTGGATGGAGCGCAGGCGGACGCGCAATTCACTGTCCGAACTCACGCCCGACGAGCTGCGCGATATTGGCATGACCAGAGAGGCGGCGCAGGCGGAGGTCGCCAAGTCCTGGTTCTGGCGCTGACCTCTTGCCTCCCGCGAAAACATTCATCCATATGGTTGACTATCGATTCGAATTTTGTATATTCAACCATACGGGTGAATAAATGGACGACGATGCACTGTCACGTATTCTGAAGGCCGCGGGCGATACCACGCGGCGGCAGATCCTTACGCTCCTTGTTCAGGAGGGGGCGTTGAGAGTGACTTCGCTTGCCGCTCATTTCGACATGTCCCTGAATGCCGTCTCCAAGCATATCAAGGTCTTGGAGGAGGCGGGACTTGTAACCCGCCGGACTCTGGGCCGCGAGCATCTGATTGCCGCGGAGCTTGAACCGCTACGGCTGACTGAGAGCTGGTTCGGGCAACTGAAGTCCATCTGGGACCTGCGCCTTGCGGCGCTGGAGACAATTCTCGTTTCGAAGGATGACGGACATGAGTGAACTGGAACTGACCATCAACCGCAGGATCGCAGCACCGCGCCAGACGGTCTTCAATGCCTGGCTTTCGCCGGAAACGCTGGCGCGCTTCATGCGCACGCCGAGCGGCGCGACCGATGTCTCGAAAGTGTCGACCGATGCCGTCAAGGGTGGCCGCTTTTCGATCGTGATGAAGACGGCCGAGCGCGAGATCCCGCATGGCGGCACCTATCTGGAGATCGATCCGCATGCGCGGCTCGCCTTCACCTGGGAGTCGCCTTACTCGCTCGACGACAGCGTCGTCACCATCGATCTCGCCGAGGTCGATGCCAACACCACGGATATCACGCTGAAGCAGGTGAAGTTCCGCAGCGAGGAGGCCCGCGACGGCCACCGCGGCGGCTGGAATGCCATCCTCGACAATCTCCAGGGCATCATCGCCTGATGCTCATGGCCGCCGCGCCGATGGCGTGCGGCGGCCATGCTTTCGTTACTGTCCACCCTGCGGGCTGAAGGTCTTGCGCATCGTCTCGGTGTACTGAGCGTCCGATGTCGTCCAGCGCAGAGCGGCGACCATCTTTGTGTCGGGACCGGCGGGATAGCGTAGTTGGCCGCCATCATCGGTCGCGGCGGCGAAGATCGCTTCGGCCACTTCCTTCTCGGTGCAATAGGGCGTCGGGTAATTCGCCATCTTCCCGAAATAGGCCTGCGCATAGGCGGCATAGTCTTCAGGGATCAGGCCGTTCATGCGGTCGCCGCTATTGGCGGTGAAGCTTGTGGTCGGGGCATAGCCGGGCTCGACGAGCCGCGCCTTGATGCCGAAGGGTTCGAGCTCGTAGGCGAGCGATTCCGTGAAGCCTTCGACCGCCCATTTGCTGGCACAGTAGACGGCGACCATCGGCATGGCGCCGATGCCGGCGCTGGAGGTGACGTTGATAATGACGCCGCCGCCCTGTCTGCGCATCACCGGGATGATCGCCTGGCAGGCGGCGAAGACGCCGAAGCTGTTGGTCTCGAAGATTTCGCGCGTCATGCTGTCAGGCGTCGCCTCAAAGGCCGAGGCGAGGCCGATCCCGGCATTGTTGACGAAGACGTCGATCGCGCCGAAGGCTTCGATGCCGGAGGCGATTGCCGCGCTGATGCTTGCGGCGTCGGTGATATCCAGCGGCAGAAGCTTCAGCCGCCCCGTCGTGTCCTGGAAGGTGGCGCTCTCCGGCCGCCGCATCGTGGCCAGCACGTTCCATCCCTTGTCGAGGAAGAATTCCGCGGCGGCTTTTCCGTATCCGGTCGAAGATCCGGTGATCATGATTGTCCTGGGCATATGTAGCTCCTTTCGCTGGTGGGGAGCATAGACAAGCAGCGCGGACGATCTATAATCAGAAATCCATGAAACGTTATTGATCGTCCAATATGGATCCCTTCAGTGACCTCATCGGCCTGCTTCGTCCGCATGCCGCCGTCTCCAAGCCGATCACCGGGCGTGGCGCCTGGGGCGCGCGCTACAACGCCTATGACGCGCCGGGATTTGCCATCGTGCTGGAAGGCGGCTGCTTTCTTCAGTTCGAGGATGGTGAGCCGGTCAGGCTTTCGGCGGGCGATTTCATTCTCATTCCATCGACGCCGGCCTTTGCGCTGTTCAGCGATCCCAGGGCCGAGCGCATTCCGCGCGAGCCCACGGATCAGCCGGTGCGGCATGGCGAGGCTGAGGGCGAGCCGGATTTTCGCATGCTCGGCGGCGGCTTCCGGATCGAGCCGGTCAATGCGGCGCTGCTGCTCGCCCTGCTGCCGGGGATCATCCACATCCGCGCCAATGAGGGCGAGGCGGACCGGCTGAAGCGGATCGTCGCCCTGATCATCGAAGAGAGCGTCGAGGACCGGCCGGGGCGGGACCCGGTGGTCGAGCGGCTGCTGGAGGTGATGCTGGTGGAGGCGCTGCGCTGGGGCGGGATGAACGGCGAGACGATGCCGTCAGGCATGTTGCGGTCGATGCGCGATCCCTCGCTTGCCCGCGCCTTGCGGGCGATGCATGCGGATGTGCGGGAGCGCTGGACGGTCGAGGGCCTGGCGAAGCTTGCGGGCATGTCGCGATCGGCCTTTGCCGCCCGCTTTGCCGAAGCTCTCGGTGCGACGCCGATCGACTATCTGGCGCAGTGGCGTATGGCGCTTGCCCGCGATGCGCTGAGCCGCGGCGATATCAGCCTCGACCGGCTGGCCGGTGATATCGGCTATGATTCGGCGAGCGCCTTCAGCACCGCCTTTCGGCGTCACAACGGCTGTTCGCCGCGTGAATTCGGCCGCTCCGTGGAGCGCTAAGCTCAGTCGGCGTGCCGTGTGCGGCGGCTGACGAGGTCGTCGCCGGCCTGCGGCGGCAGACGCCAGAAGGTGATGACGCTGGAGGCGGAGACCAGGCCGACGACGGCGAAGGCGATGTGGAAATCCGACAGCAGCAGCCCGCCGCCATGCATGCTGCTGGTGATATCGAGCGAGGCACCGGCGACGGCGACGCCCATGGCCATCGAGACGCGCTGGGCGACCGCATTGATCGCCGTCGCCTGGCCGGTATCGGCCTCGTCGACATCGCCGAAGGACATGGCGCTGATGCCGGAAAAGGCCATCGAGCGGAGAATGCCGCCGACGAGCAGGCAGGCCATGATCACCCAGATCGGCGTTCCCGGATGGAACAGCGCGTTGATGCCGAGCAGCACGGCGGAGATGAAGGTGGTGACGATCAGGATGCGGCGGAAGCCGAAGAGCGCGAAGGTGCGCGCCGCGCCGAATTTCGAACTCAGTGATCCCACAGCGGTGATGAAGGTCACCATGCCCGACTGGAACGGCGTCAGGCCGAAGCCGAGCTGCAGCATCAGCGGCATCAGGAAGGGAAGGGCGCCGAGCCCCATGCGGAAATTCGAGGCGCCGACGATCGAGGCGCGGAAGATCGGATAGCGGAACATGCGCGGGTCGAGCAGCGGATGCTCGGTGCGCTTGGCATGCCAGAGATAGGCGATCCCCATCAGGATGCCGATGGCGATCGTCGTATAGCCGTAATACATCGGCAGCGCCGGCAGGCTGACGACCGAAATGCCGAAGACGAAGGCGCTGAAGCCGATGCCGGACAGGAAGAAGCCGGTGAAATCGAGCGGCTTCGGCTCACGCGGCTCGACCGGCGGCAACAGCCGGGTGACGAGGATGATGCCGGCAATGCCGATCGGCACGTTGATCCAGAAGATCCAGTGCCAGCTGAGATAGGTGGTGAAAAAGCCGCCGACCGGCGGTCCGAGGATCGGGCCGACGAGGGCAGGAATGGTGAGCCAGGCGAGCGCATCGACCAGCTGATGTTTCGGTGTGCCGCGCACCAGAAGCAGGCGGCTGACCGGCGTCATCATCGAACCGCCGGCGCCCTGGACGAGCCGCCAGAAGACGAAGGCGCCGATCGAACCGGAGAAGGCGCAGCCGATCGAGCCGATCATGAAGACGCCGATGGCGATGCGGAAGATGTTCAGCGCCCCGAAACGATCCGCCATCCAGCCGCTGATCGGGATGAAGACGGCAAGCGCCACGAGATAGCTGGTGACGGCCAGTTTCAGCGCAATCGGCGATGTGCCGATATCGGCGGCGATTGCCGGCAGGCTGGTGGCGATGATCGTCGAATCCATCCGCTCCATGAAGAGCGCGATGGCAAGAATGATCGGCGTGAGACGAGGCAAGGGCATTGACCGGTAAATGATGCGCGGCCGTTATAGGACGCATTGCGGCCGCGCACCAGTTCAACTTCTCGCGGGTTATCTGGCCTTCAGCCCGAACAGGGACTCGGCATTGCGGAAGCAGATCTTTTCCATGTCTTCCTTCGGAAGATCGAGCGAATTCAGGATCTTCAGCGTGTCGCGGATGTAGCCCGGACCCTTTTCCGGGTCGAAGGGCGAATCCGAGGCGAAGAGGATGCGATCGCTGCCGTAGAACTCCAGGCCGCAGATGGTGGCGGCCTTCGAGCCGAAGACGGCGGTATCGGCGTAGAAATCCTTGAAATAGTCGAGCGGGCGCTTCTTCAGGCGCTTGAGCACCAGCGTCAGGTCCTCGTCCGTCGTGCGCTTGCCGAGCTGGTCCCAGCCGGGGCCGACGCGTCCCTCGAAATAGGGCACCATGGCGCCCATGTGATGGGCGAGAACCTTCAGGTCCGGCAGGCGGTCCATGAAGCCGGAAAAGACCAGGCGGGCCATGGCGGCGCTGGTCTCGTAAGGCCAGCCGAAGGTCCACCAGATCTCGTATTTCGATTTGTCCTCGGTGGCGTAATCGGTCATCGAGGCATTGCGCGAGGGATGCAGCAGCACCGGCTTGTTGTGCCTGGCGGCGACCTCGAAGATCGGGAAGAAGCGCTCCTCGTCGAGCGGCGCGCCGTTGACGTTGGTGTGAATCTGCAGCCCGTTGGCGCCGAGTTCCGTGAAGGCGCGTTCGGCCTCGCGAACGGCGGCCTCGGGGGCATTCATCGGCAGGGCGGCGACGAAGCCGGCGAAGCGTTCGGGATAGTTCTCGACGAGTTCTGCCTGGCCGTCATTGGCGATGCGGGCAAATTCGGTCGCGAGTTCCGGGCCGCCCATGGCTTCGAGCGGCGGCATGCCGAGCGAGATGATCTGCCGGTAATCGGGAAACTCGTCCATAACGCGGAAGCGGGTTTCGAGATCGTAGATGCAGGGCACGCCCTGCATGCGGCGGCCGATATCCTTGCCGGCGCCGTCGAGCTTCTGGATACGGTCCCAGAGCGCCTTCGGGAAGAAATGGTTGAACGCATCGATATAATACATCGGACTCCTCCTAAGTCGTATCTGTATGGCCGCCTCAGCCGCGCTTCAGGCGGCGGACGAGATAGGCGAAGGTCGCCTTGAACATCTCGTCGCGGAACATGTGCTTGCGCTTGGCCTTGATATCCTCGGGCTTGCCGAGCGCCTTGGCACCGCCGGCAGCCTCGACCCACAGCTGCATCATGCAGGCATTTTCCAGCGACAGCGCCAGATAGATCGCCTGCTCGATGGTGGGGGCGGCGGTGACGATGCCGTGGTTCTGCAACAGCATCGCGCCATGCTCGCCGAGACAGGCGGCAACGGCCTTGCCGCGCTCGGCGGTGGTGATCAGCTCCGTGGTTTCGGAAAAGACCGGCAGGCCCTCGGCGAAGATCGAGCCCGGATGGCCGACCGGCTGCAGCGGCTTGCCGAGTGCCGAAAAGGCGGTGGCATAGGGCGCGTGGGTGTGGACGACGGCGTTCAGATCGGGGCGGGCGCGCAGCACCTCGGAGTGGATATAGACCTCGTTGTGGCGGCCGAACTCGCCGTCCACCTTCTCGCCGTCGAGATCGACGGTGATGATGTTGTCGAGGGTGATCTCCTCGAGGCCGAATTTCGACGGCTTCATGTAGAAGCGATCGGGTTGCTCGGGAACGCGGATCGAGACGTGACCGCGCGTCCAGTCGCCCTGGCCGGCAGCTTCGAGAATGCGGCCGGCCTCGATCATCCGCTGCTTCAGGTCTTCGTGCATCGTCTTGTTCTCCGAGGAATTGTCACACCGGATGCCGGTGCCGGACCAGGCCGGTTCGAATGCGGCGCCGCTTCCGTCGCAGGCGCTACACACGGTGTTTGTCGCCGCGCTTGCGACCCTGCGATATGTCGAGGAAGAGCTCGGACGGCGTGACCTTGCGGTCGATCAGGCCCTGCTGGTGGGCGTAGCCGATGACCGTCTCCAGCGTTCTGGCGTTCTGCCCGTCGAGGCCGTAGGCCCAGGGATCGTCGCCCATGATCGCCTGCTGCTCTTCCCAGGCCTCGCGATACCAGGCGAGCGGCACGATGCGCGGGTTTTCCATGCGCTTCATGGCGATCTGCTTGGCTTCCTCGAAGGCGAGGTAGAGATTGATCGGCACCCAGGGGTGACGCTCGACGATTTCAGGGCGGATGCCCATCACATGCATGATCGGGAAGATGCCTGTGCGCTCGTAATAGGCGATCTCTTCGGTCTTGTAGTCCGGAAACAGGCGGCCGACGCGCGGGTCGCGCTTCTTGATCGGGGCGATCAGGTCGGGATGCAGCAGCGCGTCGATCTCGCCGTCGACAAGCATCTGCTCGATCGACTTGTCCTCGCCGATCTTGTGCAGCTTCAGGCCGGAGGGAAGCTTGTAATCGACGTCCTCGTCGAGCTCCGAATACCAGGTGTTCCCCGACAAGAAGCTCGGCGGCGGGCAGGCCTAAGGCTGAGCCGGATCAGTTCCTGAACAGGCTCAGCAGGTTCTGCGGGGCGCTGTTGGCGATCGACAGCGACTGGATCGCCAACTGCTGCTGCGTCTGCTGCGCCGTCAGCTTCGAGGATTCGTCTTCCATATCGGCATCGACCAGCCGGCCGACGCCGCTGTCGACGGAGTCGGAAAGGTCATGGGCGAAATCCATCGACATCTCGACGCCCTTGCTGAGCGAGCCGATCGTCGAAGCCACCGCCGTCATCTGCTTGGTCATGCCCTCGACCGTCGCCAGCATGTCGTCGAGCTCGTCATCCGTCGTCGAATTGTCGATGGCGATATCGACGGCCGTTGCCGGGGCGGTGGCGCCCTTCAGCATGACGTAATTCTTGGCCGAGCCGACCTCGACTGCAAAGGCTTCGGTCGAGAGGATGCCGTATTCGCCCGAGCCGCCGTTATCGACGAAATACTGGACGTCGGTGGAAGTCCGGGGTGCTGGCGTATTGATCGGATAGGAGACCGTTCCGACCCTGACCGTGCCGTCGCTGTTGCGGATGAAATAGGCGGGAATGCTTTTGTCGGCGGAGTCGGCGCCGGTGTTCCACGAGAGCCAGTTCTGGCCGTTGAACGAGGCGGAATCGGACGTCGACTGCAGCTGCTGCTTCAGTTGCGTCAGGTCTTCGTTGATCTTCGTCTTGTCGACGCCGTCTTCATAGGCGGCAACCAGCTTGGCCTTCACTTCCGACATCAGGTCGATCGACGAAGCGATCGCCGTGTAGGTCGTATCTAGAACCGCACCGCTGAGGCCGAGGGCGTCCTGAACCGCCGACAGAGCCTTGCTGTCGGAGCGCATCGTCGTCGCGATCGCCCAATAGGCGGCGTTGTCGGAAGCCTTTTCGATGCGAAGGCCGGTGGAGACGTGCTGCTGCGTTCCTGAAAGCGAGGCGTTCACAGAGCGCAGGGATTGGAGCGCAGCAATAGCCGCGTTGTTCGTGATGATCGACGACATCCGAAACCCGTAGAAAATGAATTGTGGGGGAGGGAGATGCGTCATGCACCGAAGTGCGGTTCTTATCAGTTTGTTATGCTTAACAGTTGGTTACCGCTGCAATTTCAGATTTCACACCTGGCGCTGCGGCGCCGGATTCGTCGAGACGAAGTCCTCGGCTTCGGCGCGCAGCCATTCGCAGAAGATCACCGATTTGCGGTTTCGCCTGGCGCGGCGGAGCGCCACATATTCGTGGCCGCTGTCGATGAAGCCGAAGGGGGCGGCGAGCCTGTTGTCGCGGATATCGCCGGTGACATAGGGCCAGGGCGCAACACAGACGCCGAGGCCGGCGCCGGCTGCTTCCAGCATGAAATAGAAATGCTCGTATTCGACGCGCGGGCCGCCCTCGATGGCGATGCCGGAGCGGGTGAGCCAGTCGCCCCAGGCGCGGAGCCTGGTCTTGGTGTGCAGGACGGGCAGGCCGCTGACCGTGGAGGCGAGCGATGGGGCGACGACGGGGCCGGTTTGCTCCGGAAAGAGCGGGATGACATCGGCGCCGTCGGGCCAGGGCGCGGTGCCGACGCGGATCGCCACGTCAAAGCCGTCGCGGGAGAAATCGACGGGGCGGGACGAGGCGGTCAGCCGCACGTCGATGTCAGGATGTTCGGCCTGAAAGCGATAGAGCCGCGGGATCAGCCAGCGCATGGTGAAGGTGCCGGGGCAGGAGACGTCGAGCGCGCCGTCGGCGGTATCGGCGACCGAGCGCACCGACATGTCGATCTGGTCGAAGGCGGCGACGAGGCCGGGCAGTAGCGTCTGGCCCGCTTCCGTCAGGCGCAGCCGGTTCTTCGGTCCCTCGAAGAGCGAGACGCCGAGAACCTCCTCAAGATGCTGGATCTGGCGGCTGATGGCGCTGTGGGTGACGTTCAGCTCGTCGGCGGCAAGCGTCATGCGCCCGTGGCGGCCGGCGGCTTCGAAGGCGCGAAGGGCGTTCAGGGAGGGGAGGCGTCTTGCCATGTCACACTTCAGCTATGTGCGTTTTATGAACAAACTCTGTTCGAGCTTATCGGTTTTCAGGCTGGAGATTATGGTGTTTTCTCCGCTCGCAACATTAAGGCAAAGCCGCAAAGCGCACAACAGCTCCGAAATGCCACGGCATTCGGGGCGGGCGGAGCTTTGCCCACCAAGGGATTTGAAAGCATGAGCAACAGACATACGGATGGAAGCGCCGGCGACGCCAATTACGGCGTGATCGGCACCAATTACACGCAGTACCGCCAGCCCGATCCGCATATTGCCGCCTTCATCTGGAGCGCGCTCGGCGATGCCAAGACGGTGCTGAATGTCGGCGCCGGGGCCGGTTCCTACGAGCCGACGGACCGGGTGGTGACGGCGGTCGAGCCGTCGGCCTCGATGCGGGCGCAGCGCCCGGCCCATCTTCCGGTCGCGATCGATGCGGTGGCGGAAAAGCTGCCCTTCGACGACAAGAGTTTCGACGCCAGCATGACGACCTTCTCCGTCCACCAGTGGTCGGATCTGAAGGCGGGTCTTGCGGAGATGCGCCGCGTGACGCGGGGGCCGGTCGCGGTGCTGAGCTGCGATCCGAATGAGCTGCATCGCTCGTGGCTGCAGGCCTATGCGCCGGAGATGATCGCGGTCGAAGCCAGCCGTTACCCGTCGCTGGCGTCGATCTCAGAAGCGCTCGGCGGCACGGTCGAGATCCGGCCGGTGCCGATCCCGCTGCAGTGCACCGATGGTTTCAGCGAAGGCTATTACGGCCGCCCGGAGCGGCTGCTCGATCCCGGCGCGCGCCGTGCGAATTCCGCCTGGAGCTTCGTCGATCCCTCCATCGGCGAGCGTTTCGTCGAGGAGCTCGGCCGTGATCTGAAGGATGGCAGCTGGGACAAGCGGTACGGCGCGTTGCGCACGCAGCCCTTCTTCGAGGGTTCGCTGCGGCTGATCGTTTCCATGCCCTAAAGACTTAGGCGAGCTCCTTTGTCGCGTCGTCGAAGGAGCTCGCATCGCCGAGCGCTGACGACATCAGCATGGCGCCTTCGAGGGTGGCGAGCACCTTCAGCGCTTCCTCGCGCGTCATGCCCGACGCCCTCAACCTTTCGATGCCGACTTCGAAGAAGCGCTTCGCCTCCGCCGCAACCTCATCCGGCAGATCGCGCGAGGCGGCGCCCAGCGCGCCGCAGAGGCACATGCGGCCATCTTCGGCAAAGGAACGCTGGAAGACGCGGCGCCAAGCGGCGACCGTGTTCAGGCCCGACGACTTTTCCGCCTCGACAGCATCGCCGAACCGGTCCGTGTAGCGATGGGCGACAGCGGCGGCCAGTGCCTCCTTGGTGGGGAAATGGTAGTGGACGCTGGCGCTCTTGATGCCGACTTCAGCGGCAATCTCGCGGAAACTGAATCCGTTATAGCCACCCTGTCTGATCATGCGCTCCGCGGCGTTCATGATTGCCTGCACTTTTTCCGACATTGTCACCTTCTCTCTATCTATTGATAGATAGGTCTTGAAATCTGTTAAAGCAAGCGCTAAGTGGTGTTGCCTATCTACTGATAGATAGATAAGGAGATAATCATGCGCTTTGAAGGTAAAGTAGTCGCGATCACTGGCGGCGGTTCGGGAATTGGCAAGGAAGTGGCGGCCCGCTTCGTCGCCGAGGGGGCTTCGGTCGCCATCAACGGCCGCGATCTCGCCAAGCTGCAGGCCGCAGCCAAGGAAATCGATCCTTCCGGCAAGAAGGTCATCGTTTCCGCCGGTGACATCGCCAATCCGGCAACGGGCGCAGCCCTGGTCGAGGCCGCCGTCAAGGCATTCGGCACGCTCGACATCCTCGTCAACAATGCCGGTGTCTTCAACCCGAAGCCGTTCCTCGACCTTACCGAGGGCGATTACGACTGGTATCTGGATACGATCCTGAAGGGCAAGTTCTTCACCGCGCAGGCTGCTGCCAAGGTGATGAAGGACAAGGGCGGCGTCATCGTCCAGACCGGCTCGATGTGGGCGATCCAGGCGATCGGCGCCACGCCGTCGGCTGCCTACTCGGCTGCCAATGCCGGCGTTCACGCCATGGTCCGCAACCTCGCGATCGAGCTTGCACCTTATAACATCCGCATCAACGCGGTTGCTCCGGCCGTCGTCGAAACTCCCGTCTACAACACCTTCCTGTCTGCCGAGCAGGTCAAGGAAGTGCTGCCGACCTTCGACGCCTTCCATCCGCTCGGCCGCAATGGCCAGCCGAAGGATGTGGCCGAGGCGATCCTCTTCCTCGCTTCCGAGCAGGCTTCGTGGATCACCGGCACGGTTCTCCCGGTTGATGGCGGCGTCACCGCCGGCCGCCAGTAAGGATGATGCAGATGATGGATTGGAACGGATATCGCGACGAACTGCTCGGCCGCGTCGGTGAACTCGGCAAGCTGACGCCGGATACGCTGCGTGGCGTGGTCTCGCTCGATCGCGCCGGCGAAAAGGCAAACCACCTCGGCCCGAAGATGCGCGAACTGATCGCGCTCGCCGTTGCCGTCACCACCCGCTGCGACGGCTGCATCGCCGTTCACGGCAAGGCGGCGATCGAGCACGGGGCGACCGAGGAAGAGATCGCCGAGGCGCTCGGCGTCGCGATCGCGCTCAATGCCGGTGCCGCTCTGACCTATTCCGCCCGGGTTCTCGACGCCGTCGCGGCCCTTCCGAACAAGTGACATCGAGGGGCCGGCCGCAATGCCGGCCCCTTTTTCAACCTTCAGGAATGACAATGCAGACATCTGTTGCGATCATCGGCGGCGGTCTTGCCGGACTTCATGCGGCAAGGCTGCTTCACGCAGCCAATATCGATTTCCTGCTGTTCGAAGCCCGCGACCGGCTGGGCGGGCGGATCTTCTCCGTCGACGAGACGGGCAGCGTTTCGGCCGACGGCTTCGATCTCGGCCCTTCCTGGTTCTGGCCGCAGATGCAGCCGGCCATCGGCGCGCTTGTTGCCGAGCTCGAGCTGCCGGCCTTCGCGCAGGCGAGCGACGGCGACGTGGTGTTCGAGCGCATGTCGCGCGAGCCGGTGCAGCGCTACCAGGGCTACCGGCAGGAGCCGCAATCGATGCGGCTGACCGGCGGCACGAATGCGCTGGTGCGGGCGCTGACGGCGGAACTGCCGGAAAATTGCATCTTCCTGAGCCGCAAGGTCACTGCCGCCGCGCTTGGCGCCGATGGCGTGACGCTGACGGTTTCGAATTCTACCGGCGGACAGGAGAGTGTTCAGGCCGGGCATGTGATCTTTGCCCTGCCGCCGCGCCTGCTTGAGGCGACCGTTTCCTTCTCGCCGCCGGTTTCGACCGCCATGGCCTCGCGCTGGCGCCAGACAGCGACCTGGATGGCGCCGCATGCGAAATTCTTCGCGCTTTACGACCGCCCATTCTGGCGCCAGGAAGGCCTGTCGGGAACGGCGCAGAGCATGGTCGGGCCGTTGGTCGAGATCCATGACGCGACGACCGCGACAGGCTCCGCCGCTCTCTTCGGCTTCCTTGGCGTCGGTGCCGACGAGCGCCAGTCTATCGGCGAAGACCTGCTCACGCATGCCTGCGTCCAGCAGCTCGGCCGCCTGTTCGGCGAAAAGGCGCTGCAACCGCGGGCAACGCTGTTCAAGGATTGGGCTGCCGATCCGGCGACCGCCACGAAGGCCGACCGCACCGGCGGCGCCCATCCGTCGCCCGACCGCAGGCCCTGGGTGGATGGCGCATGGCAGCCCTTCATCTCGCTTGCCGGAAGCGAAACCAGCCAGACGGATCCCGGCTATCTCTCGGGCGCGGCCGACGCGGCCGAACGGACCGTTTCTGCAATCATCGGATCGCGGCGCGCGGCTGCGAACAGGAGGTAACCATGCTGACAGGAAAGACTGCACTGATCACCGGCGGCTCCAGCGGCATCGGCCTTGCGGCGGCGCGCCGCCTGATCGCCGATGGCGCCCGTGTCGCCATATCGGGCACCGACGAGGCCAAGCTCGAAGCGGCGCAGCGTGAACTCGGCGGCGAGACCGTGGCGATCCGCGCCGATGTGCGCTCGCTTGCCGACCTGAAGGCGATGGCGAAGCAGGCGGCCGACGCATTCGGCACGATCGACATTCTCTTCGCCAATGCCGGTGCCGCCTATGGCACGCCGATTGCGACGACCGAAGAGGAGGCCTTCGACCGGCTGATGGACATCAACGTCAAGGGCGTGTTCTTCACCGTGCAGAGCGTGCTGCCCGTCATGGCCGACGGCGGTTCGATCATCCTCAATACGTCGTGGCTGAACAAGGTGGGCACGCCGGGGCGCGCCGCGCTCTCGGCCTCGAAGGCGGCTGTCCGCTCCTTTGCCCGCACACTCTCGGCCGAACTCACCGATCGCAAGATCCGCGTCAACTGCGTCAGCCCCGGGCCGACCGATACGCCGATCCACCACAGCGCCGGGCAGACGGCCGACGACTACAAGGCCTATACCGAGCGGGTCGGCGCCCGCGTGCCGGCCGGGCGTATGGGGCGCCCGGAGGAGATCGCCGCCGCGGTGGCGTTTCTCGCCAGCGACCAATCGAGCTTCATGCTCGGAACCGAAATACTTCTCGATGGCGGATTGGCGGAGCTTTGACCATGCGTATCAATGACGACCTGACGAAACCTGTAACCGTACATTCGGCCGCACTCGACTGGATCCCCAGCCCGGCGCCGGGCGTCGACCGCAAGATGCTGTTCCGCATCGGCGAGGAGAAGGCGCGCGCCACCTCGATCGTCCGCTATGCCCCGGGCAGCGCCTTTCCGCCGCACACCCATACGGGCGGCGAGGAATTCGTGGTGCTCGACGGTATCTTCCAGGACGAGCATGGCGACTATCCGGCCGGATCCTATATCCGCAACCCGCCGGGCACCTCGCATATGCCGGCCTCGGCAGGCGGCTGCTCGATCTTCGTGCGGCTCTGGCAATTCCGCGCCGAAGACCGCGACCAGACGGTGCGCCGCCCGGGCGAGGGCCGCAAGGATACGCCGCGCCCCGGCGCCGAGAGCGCTCTCATTCTCTTCGACGACGGCCGCGAGCAGGTGCGCCTCGAAGAGTGGCGGGCAGGGGCGGCTGTGACCGTCGACAATGCCGAAGGGCTGGAATTCCTGGTGCTGAAGGGGTCGCTGACTGTCGATGGCGAGCGGCTGGAACGCCTCGCCTGGGGCCGCCTTCCGGCAGGTACTTCGCTTGCCGCAGAAGCCGGCGCCGATGGCGCGCAGGTCTGGATGAAGCGCGGGCCGCTCATGCACGCGGATGTCTGCGCGTTTTGATTGCAATCCGATGGTCCCGGGTGCTGCCCGGGACCTGGCGGGCGATAGAAGTCTGTTTTATCGCCGCTGCCTTTCCGGAAATGAAATCGAACGAAAACAACGAATTACGGGATAGAATTTCAAGCGGCGGCAAGTTTCTTGGGTCTTGCCGTTGCTAAATATTAAATTGACATTATATTGGCGTTATCGACCATTGCTTGTGACGTCGTCCGAGAGCGCTTTCGCCTCTTCAGATTTCCCTCCAAATAATCGATCTCATTCCGCAGGGTATCGCGGGAAAAACACACGGTTGCTTTGAAAGGAAATCGTTATGAATACAGGTACAGTCAAGTGGTTCAACGCCACCAAGGGTTTCGGCTTCATTCAGCCTGACAACGGCGGCGCCGATGTCTTCGTCCATATTTCTGCCGTTGAACGCGCAGGCATGCGCTCGCTCGCAGACGGACAGAAGATCAGCTACGAAATCGTGCAGGACCGCCGCTCGGGCAAGAGCTCGGCAGATAACCTGCAGGCTGCATAATTTGTCAGCGCCTCGCGCGACCACGGATGTACTGGCGCGCTGAGACGATGACGGAGGAAGGTCGGGAGCAGTCCCGGCCTTTTGTTTTTTCAATTCATTCGGAGAATGGCATGGCAACCCGCCGCTATCAGCCGGGCGATAACATTGTCCTGAAGCCGGGGATATTCGCCGGTGGGCAGGCCTTTGGCGCCGGGCGCATCGTCTCCGTCCTGCCTGCCGCGCAGGGCCTCGTTCATTACCGTGTCAGGTTCCAGAACGAGAATTACGAGCGGAGCATCCGCCAGGACGATATCGACGTTCTGGCCTCGCCATCGTCGCTTCCCCCTGTTGAAACACAGGCCAGTGCGGAAGCCGCGACATCAAGCTGGATCAACGCGAATGCGATCCGGATCAGGAAATAACGGCCTTAAGGCCGATTAAGGAGACGTCTTGCAGGTACTCGTCCGCGATAACAACGTCGATCAGGCTCTTCGTGTGCTCAAGAAGAAGATGCAGCGCGAAGGCATCTTCCGCGAAATGAAGGCGCGCAGCGCCTATGAGAAGCCGTCAGAAAAGCGCGCCCGCGAAAAGGGCGAAGCCGTTCGCCGGGTCCGCAAGCTCGCCCGCAAGCAGGCGCAGCGCGAAGGCCTGCTGCCCGGCCCGAAGAAGAAAGTCGTGGCTCGCAGCCGCTGACATCAGTCAGCGTTCCGGCACTGGCGTTCCGCCGAAAGGGAGGAAGCATGAGCAAGACGAAAGACAATCTCTTCAAGCCCGAGAAGCTTTCGGCGCAGGCCAAGGCCGAGCAGACAAACTCGATGGCCAAGGAAATCATGGCCAGCGAGCTCCTCGACCGGCAGAAGAAAACGGAACGGCTGCGGGCGCTGCGACTGGCGCAGCCCGCTCCCGAAGAGCCGGCCAAGAAGACGCGCGGCGCCAAGAAGGCCTAGGTCTCGGCGCCCAAGCGGCGCTTACGCGCAATGATCAGGCGGCCGTCTCCGGCTGCCTGATGCGCGCCTCTATGGCGCGGACCGAATGGCCGCGCAGCTTCTCCAATGTCGTCATCGGGAAGGTAATCTCTGAAAGCGCCCGGATGAAGCTCGTCTCCTCGGGCTTCGAGAAGCGCACGAAGAGGCTGCCTTCCTGCGCACGCACGCGGGCGCAGGTCAGGAAGATCTCGAACTTTCCAAGACAGAGATAGAAGTGATCGGTCAGCAGCTCGATATTGCGCGCCTGCAGCACGGCTGCGGTCTCGCTGATGCTGACGATGCGCACCTGATGGGCGGCAAAGGATTTTACGCCTTTGACCGGGCAGAGCGCCCGGGCGACGAGATTGACCCTGGTAAAGACCGGCTCGGGATTATCCCCGGCGAAGGCCAGCCGCGACAGGTAATTGCGGTGAGTGCTGGAGCTCAACATGAAATGGCTGCTGAAAAGAAATTAACGAATTCTTAACCATGTAGCTCCCGTCCCGCGAAAAGGCAACGCGCAATGCGTGTGGCGCCTCGCAAAGATGTTGATGGCATTTGGTGTGGCTGGCGCGCCTCGCAATCACGAAGTGAGTCGGGCAGAGATTCGCGCGGGCGGAACCGTCAGGGCATAGCCGGCGATGCCGGATCGGCGCCTCCGGCCCTCATTCTGTTTCGATATGGCAAGCTTCCGGGCGGTTCATTGTGGACCGCAACCATCTGTTAACGCTGATGTCTGGCGGAAAATCGTTTTTGGCTGCGGCGCGCCATCCGCCCGTCCTAAAATCATCGCGTGCCGAACGGCCGACCGGACGCGTTTTCCTTAAGATGGTGCTTTATGTCTAATATTTCCGATGATTTGCCGCCGTTTGGCGAGGCTCCCGCCGATGGCGGAGCTGAGAAGAGCGATCCCGTTACGGAGCGATTGCGTCAACATGAGGCAAACCTGCTGTTCTCGGCGGTGCCGCCCGAGGTTCTCGCGGCTGCCGGTCCCGATCTCAGGAAGAAGGTCGACGATATCCCTGTCGAGATCGAGGTGGTGATCGGCCGTGCCAGGGTTTCCGTTGCCGAGCTGATGCGGGTCGATCCCGGCCACAGCTTCCGGCTCGACAGCCGCTTCGGCGGCCCGGTCGAACTTCTCGTCAACGGCCGGCTGATCGGCCACGGAGAGATCGTCGCCGATGCCGACGACAATGTCATCGGCGTGCGGATGATCCGCATCGCCGGCTGATTTTCATTTCGCATGGGGGCGAAGGAATGGGCCATGAGGCCTGGAATGCATGCCGGACGGGATAGCGGGGCATCCGGCAAGAAGGAGGCTGCAAGGAGACATCATGACGATGAGAGCCTGCATTATGACTGAAAGCCATCTGAAGACGGTGCTGGAAATGCTGCGCGACAAGCCGGAGCTGTTTTCGGCGAAATCGCTGATCGAGGCGGCATTGGCGGAGGTGGAGACCGTAAGGCAGAACCAGGCCGCAGTGTTTCGCCGGGCCGGAAGCCGGAGGATGCGAATGGGGTGAGGGCGAGGACCGCATGGCGGCGCGGGGCGCGGGATCGCGCTCCGCCCTGCCTGTAAACCAGGCGTAAACCTTAGCCGAAGCGCAGCTCTGCCGATCTGCACCACCCCGGACCTTGGGCCGATGTGCGGCGTCCCGGCCGGCGCTAACCTCCGCTCGACTCGAACAAAGGTTCGACGCGAGATTCAGGAGGATCACCATGCGCATTCGAATTCTGGCATCCGTTGCCGCTCTTTCCCTGGCCGTGGCGGCGAGCTCTGCCGGCATGATCGGCTTCGACACCGTCGCCTTCGCCAAGGGCGGCGGCAATGGAGGTGGGAATGGTGGCGGCCATGGCGGCGGCAACGGTAACGGCGGCGGCAATGGCAATGGTGGAGGCAATAGCGGCAGCCACGGAAACAGCGGCTCGCACGGCGCATCGTCGCAGAGCGGCTCGAAAGGCAAGTCGCAGGCGGCCAAGAGCAAGGGCTTGGCTGACGACACCGACGCGACCGAGGATACGGACGTTGCTGGAACCAAGACGGCCACGGCCTCTCAGCTTGCCGGCCTGAACTCGCTGAAGCGCAGCTACAAGGCCTATCTGCACACTGCGGACCCGAAGATGAAGGCGATCGCCGCCTATGCCACGGCCTATGCGCAATATGAACTCGACAACGGCACATTCCCGGCCGCCGACGACCCCGAACTCGGCGACGCCGCCCTCGAAGCAGCGCTCGCCTCGGCAACCAAGACCGGCACGATCACCCCTGCCGCGCTCGACAAGGCCAAGACGATCCTCGGCGTCGGAGAGGCCGACGGCAAGATCGACCAGATCCGGGGAACGGCGGAAAAGACCGAGGTGGTGACACCGACGGACCCGGCGGCGCCGGCCGATCCGGTGACGGATCCGGTGGTGGTGGCGGATCCGGCAACGCCGGCTGAGCCGGTGGTCGAGCCGGTTGTGACCGCGCAGTAAGGTTCTTCAGGCGAGGGCGGCCTTCAGCTTCCGAGCAGAAGCGCCGCCAGCGCCACCTGCGAATTGACCCCGAGCTTGGAATAGATGCTGCGCAGGTGGGTGCGGACCGTCTCGTAATGCATCTGGCAGGCTGTCGCGACTTCGCGTGGGGTGTTACCGGAGGCGACGCTGAGCGCCACCTTTATCTCGGTGACGGTCAGCTTCGACGTTTCCATCAGGGCGCTGCGCCTGTCCTTCAGCGGCGCGGCGACCATCGGCTCGGCAATGATCGCGACGGTCGGTCCCTCCATGAACTCGGTGAAGGCGCTGGACTGAATCCGCACCATCGTCAGCCGGTAACTGCTGTCTGCGCCATCCGCCTGGACGATCGCCGTATAGGGCTCGCACCGCCCGTCGTTCCGGGACGCCAGGCGCTCGAAGGCGGCTGCTGCTTTCTGGCAGCGGATATCGAGCCGCCCGCCGGTCGTCATGTGAAGCGGAAAACCGGCGGCAAGGATTTGCGCCGCAGTGTTGTTCGACCAGCGCAATCTTCTCCTCTCAGAGACATAGAACAGCCCGGCGCCGATACTGTCGAACAGGGTTTTCAGCGATTGATTGTCGGGGGCGAAAAGATCGCGCTTACGGATGAAATCGAAGGCACGTCGGAGATGGGGTGCGAGCACGGTGTAGCGCTCGGCCGCTTCCCTGTTGCGCTCGGGATCGGCCGATGACGTCGCAGTCGAGAGGATGAAGGTGCGGGCCTTTTCGCGAATGATCGAGACGCCGATGCTGGTTTCGCAACCGGCCTGCCGCTTGAGCCAGTCGTTGTAGAATTCGGTCCTCACCAGATTGTTGCGCGTGAAGATTTCGTCGCCGCATAGGCCGCGGCCGACCGGGACAAGCCCCATGCGCGGAATCCAGGGATTTACCGATGCGAAGTGGCTGCTGAACGTCTCGACCTCGCCCGCCGAGAAACCCGACATATAGGGCACATGGGCAACCGGGGAGGCGAGGTCGTGATAATGCAGCGCGGCCTTGCCATCCGGCGAAGTCTTGGCCACCGCATCGAGAAAATCCTGCCAGCCGCATTCGCCGAACAGGCTTGCGTAAATCATGTCGATCAACTGAACGGATACGTCGGCGGACTGCTGCATTTCCCATCCTTGATCAAGAAAAGAACACGCCTCGGTTGTCGCAGATCGCAAGGCTGTTGAACAGTCCTCCTAAAGGCGATGCTCATATGTCCGCCCGGGCAGCAGGCGCGACAGCCGCAGGAGGCGGTTTCTCTATACTCCAGGTGGAGCATGCCGGGCGGGGGAAGGGGTTGTAATTCCTGAGACGAGCGGGGTTGACGGCCGGACATCGGATCCGGCTGCGGTTCCCGCCGACCATCGGGAAAGGGGACAACATGAAACTCAGATATCTGCTGACGGTTCTTCTTGCCGTCGGACTGGCCAGCTGCCAGACAATCCTGAAGCAGGAGCCCGCAAAGGGCACGCTGGCGACCGGCAAGAAGGTGCTTGTCGACGACGGCACCTGCCCGGCCGGACAGGTGAAGCAGGTGACCGGCTCGACGCCCGGAAATCCGCGCATCAAGGAATGCGTGCCGATGCCGCAGGGCTGAGCGCGGCGAACTAAACGCGGGGAGGTCCGGGCCGGATTTCCCCGCTGCGTCGAGGGATCAGATCTTGCCCAGATGCTTCGGCCAGAATGCCTGGTGAACGGCGGCCGCTTCTTCCTCGATATGCGGGCCGATCACCGTGACAACACGCGCGCCGGTTTCCAGGATCGCCCGGCTTGGTACATCGAGGCCGATCCCGGCAATCTCGCCGAGCCGCGTTTCCGAGCAGGCGAAGACGATCCGGCCGATACCCGACCAGTAGATCGCGCCCGAACACATGGCGCAGGGTTCAGTGCTTGCATAAAGCGTGCAATCGGCGAGCGCCTCGGCGTCATAGTGCTGCGCTGCCAGCTTGATCAGGTTCAGCTCGGCATGATTGGTCATGTCGCGGCCGGTGAAGACGCTGTTCTCGGCTCTGAGGATGACCTTGCCATCCTTGACCAGCAACGAGCCGAACGGCTCGTCCCCATTTGCCACCGCGGATTTCGACAGCGCGATCGCCTCGCGCAAAAACGGCTCATGATTTTCCATCAGGCAGTCCCCCAAAGGCTGAAGCCGGCCGATCTTAGCGCGGATCGATGAATTCTAGAAACGCCGGTGTCTGTCTCACGCAACCTAAGCGCAACAGGCAGGCGCAAGCTAATCTCCGTACCAACTATGCCCCAAGTGGCGGATCTCCCGAAAACGGGTGCCGAGTCGATAGAGGCTGGCATCCGATCGTGCGGGCGGCGCCTTCGTAGAGTGCGTCAGGTTCAATTCGATAAAGCAGGGCTGGTTGAATGAAGATGGAATTTATGTCGTCCTATGAATACAGCCAGGACGAGAATGTGTGGCGCCGCCCGGGCAATAGCCGGCCTTTTTCCTATTCCGATGGCGATGAAATAGAGACGCGTCTTTATAATACCATCCGCAATGCGCGCGACCGGTCGATCTTCTCGGCGGAAATCCAGAATGCGGTGAGCGACTGGGCCTCGCTCTATCATCTGAGCTCCGAGCGCGCCAATCTGCTGCGCCCGATCATGAAGCACATTCAGGGGCCGGTTCTGGAAATCGGAGCCGGTTGCGGCGCCGTCACCCGCTTCTTGGGCGAATCCGGTCTTGAGGTGGTCGCGCTCGAAGGCAGCCCCCGCCGGGCCTCGATTGCCGCCGAGCGCTGCCGCGGTCTCGACAATGTCAGCGTCGTCGTCGATCCCTTCCAGGATTTTGCCTCGGACCGCAAATTCAAGACCGTGACGCTGATCGGCGTCCTGGAATATGCCCGCGTCTTCTTCTCGAAGGAGCAGGGGCGCGATCCCGTCGATCTCATGCTCGAACATGCGGCGCGCTATCTCGAGCCCGATGGCGTGCTGATCGTCGCCATCGAAAACCAGCTCGGCCTGAAATATTTCGCCGGTTTCCCGGAGGATCATCTCGGCGAGCCGATGCTCGGCATCGAAGATCGCTACATGTCGCGCGGCGTCGTCACCTTCGGCAAGGCGGAGCTCGGCAAGCGCATCGGCCGCGCCGGCTTCAAACATCAGGAATGGTGGTATCCCTATCCGGATTACAAGCTGCCGGTTTCCGTTCTCAGGGACGATGCTTTCATTGCCGATATGCCTGCGGATTTCTCCGGCCTCATCAGCGCGGCAGGCAAGGCCGACGCGCAGACGCCGGCGGTCAAGACATTCACGACAGATTTTGCCTGGAGCGCGGTGGTTCGCAACGGCCTGGCCGGCGAACTGGCGAACTCGTTCCTCGTGGTCTCCTCTGCCAGCGAAATCGCCGAAGATGGCGTCTTCGGCTATCACTACGGCCTGCCGCGGGCGCCGCAATACCGCACGGTCGTCGAGTTCGGCAAGGACGGCGAGGGCTATTATGGCGATCGCAAGAAGCTGCTGGCCGAGGGCGGGGCGCCTGCCGATGCCAGGTTCGCGGTCCAGCTGAAGCGCGAGCCGCTGATTGCCGGACGGCGGTGGAAGGACGAGCTGCAATATATCGTCGGGCGCAACAACTGGCCGCTGTCCGACCTCGAAAGCTGGACGCAGGTCTGGTGGGATGCCGTGAAGGAAGAGGCGGGCCTGGCGCGCAATGCGCGGCTGAACGCGAGCGCGCCGGTCTCCGGGGCTCTGCTGGATGCCACGCCCCGCAACATGATGTTCGATGGCGAGGCGATCCGTTTCGTCAATCTCGGATGGGTTGCGGGCGAGACGATCGAGCTCGGCTATCTGCTGTTCCGCGGCCTCTATGATGCCCTGTCGGCGCTGACCTTCTGCGAGAAGCCGCAGCCTGCGCTGAAGATGGATATCCGCCAGTTCCTGGCGATCGCCACGCGCGCCGCCGGAATGCCGCTGTCGGACGACAGCTGCGCCAGGTACCTCGCGCTGGAAGAAGCCTTCCAGACGGAAATAACAGGCCGCCGCGTCAAGCTGGATGCCGCCGCACTCCTCGGCAAGGTCATCCCGCCGCGGCAGAACGCCCATGATCTCCTCAGAAACGGCGGCAGCATCATCGAGGCGAAGGACCGGGAAATCGCAAGGTTGCTGGCGCTCGTCGATGCGCAGCGGGCAGTACCCCTCGGCGGCGTACAGATTGCGCAGCCCGGCAAATCGGCCAAGGTCGCCTATTCGATCGCGGTCGACAATCATCCGAAATTCGTGTTCCAGGCCTATTACTGCGCCAAGTCGCTCGTCGAGTTTGCCGGTGCCAAGCCTGCCGATATCCATGTGCAGTTCACGCCGAGCGTTTCGGACGATCTGGTGCTGATCTTCTCGGAAAAGGGATATCGCACGCATCGCCTCGAAGCCTTCGGCGACAAGAAATACTGCAACAAGATCTCGCAGCTCGATCCGTTCGGCCAGGAGGAGTTCGACTATCTCGTGCTGCTCGACGCGGACACGATGGCGCTCGGCGATCTCTCGGAGCTCGCGACCGGCACGGCGCTGAAGGCGAAGGTCGTCGATACGCCCAATCCGCCGATCCCGGTTCTGCTCGAAGTGGCCCGTGCGGCGCAGCTGCAGTCGGTCGGTCCGAAGCTGCCGGCCGATAACGGCACGGACGAAACCTTCCGGGGCAATTGCAACGGCGGCGTCTATGTCATTCCGAAGCCGCTTCTTTCCACCGTGCGGACCGAGTGGCGCAAATGGGCGCTGTGGCTGCTTGCCAACCCGGAACCGCTGCAGCGCGCCGGCCGGTCGGAAAATGTCGATCAGGTGGCGATGTGGCTGACGATCACCGCCGGCAACCTGGCCTACGAGCCCCTGAGCTCGAACTATAATTACTACGGCCATGTTCCCGGCCACCACGGCTATGCCGAGCCCGGCAAGCCGATCAGGATCCTGCATTATCACGAGCACTGCGTGAACGATCAGGGGCTGCTCTCGCCGCGCTGCGACATGAACCCGGTGGTGCATGACGCCTTCACCAAGGCGAACACGCTGATCCGCGCCGAATTCCGCAACGACCTGTTCTGGAACCTTCGCTACAAGGTCAATCCGCAACGCGGCTCCGGCGTCGGCTCGCGCGGCGAAAACCTGATCTACAAGCGCAAGCTGCTGATCGACAACGGCGTCGAACAGCTCGGCAGCGTTCTCGATATCGGCTCGGGCGATCTTGAGGTGGTCAAGGCGCTCGATATCAAGACCTATCTCGGTCTCGACCGCTCGCAGGAAGCGATCGATATCGCCAAGGCTTCAAAGCCGGAATGGGGCTTCCAGGTCTTCGACCTCAAGCGCCATGCCGACACCATCCCGCTGCACGACGTGGTGATCTGCATGGAAGTGCTGATCCACCAGGGTGACCCGGAGGTCTACCGCGCACTCGTCGAATTCGCCGCATCGCGCACCGCCAAGCGCCTGATCATCTCCGGCTACGAAGTGCGCCACGGCCACGTCGACAGCAACTACCTCGTTTTCTTCCACGAGCGCCTCTCGGAGACGCTGCGGAAGACCGGACGGTTCAGAACGATCGAGCTTGCCGGGAACCACACGGACGTGGCGGTGTTCCGGTGTGATGTTTGAGGCTTTGCGGGGATGAGTGATATTGGGCGGCGCCGGGATTGAGGGGTGAGTAGGTGCCGGGGCGCCCTCGACAGCAACAAGTTTTGTCCTTTTTGCTACTGAGGGGCCCCATCGGGAAAGGCAATCAATCAGCGCAGCGGGTCAGGAGCGATAAAATCACTGCGTTTACTAATGTGCTCACGCAAAATGAGAGCCGCTAGGTGATCGGAAGGCTTATTCGCCGCAGATATTAACTGCGTTACTCGCTATTACCCTCGTTCTTTTTAGCGTTAGTGGGGAAGGCCTTACGGCGTTTAACCTCTTCATCCATACGTTCTTTTTGGATTGCCATCAGACTGTAGGGCAACGGCAAAGAAAGGAGCAGGCCCCAAGTTGTAATGCCAAGCAGAACGGCGTAAAACCATTGGAAACCTTGCACGGCATTGTCTTTCATAATGATGGCGATCAATACTCCGATCAGTATAAGAACATATATTGCAATCAGGTTTGCATAGTTTCCGATTCTCTTTTGAATATCCTTGGCGTGCTCATATCCAATTCGCCAATTGCCTGAAAGTAGCATCGAGGGGTCGCCGATGATTGACATCACGGCGACAAGGACGCCAGCTAGAATTGAGAATACACTAATGATTCCTTCAAGCGCGGTCATCGATGACTGTAGCGCGCCGGGAAACAGAAATGCCACGACGACAGAGACGACTGCACTAGCTATCACGTACAATCCTCTTGAGCCGATCATTGTTCAAAAACTCCCGCCTCCCGCCAATCATTCATCGCCTTTCGAAGCACGACAAAAGCGCTTGAGGGATCAGAAGCGACCTCGTCGCCATCGATTGTCACTTCTGTCTTGATGATCAGTTTGTCATGAGTAATGACCGCGTCATCCTTGGTGACAATTTTAAACTCCGAGGCGTTTTCCTCTACTCCTCTCGCCAACTGACCCAGTAATTCGGGGACCAGATGCGTGCTACGGCGGCCATCGTAACCGAGATGAACACTCACCTCGATTTCGCTTGCAGCCTCTCTTTCTGCCGCATCTCTGTCTTCGCTCATGGCGTTTTTCACGGCATCGGCTGCCGCAACAAGCGGTGCGAGCCAGATCGAATTCTTATCTTTCTTGCCAAGTTGCTCGACGGTGGCTCCGAACGAAGTTAGTCCCAAACCAATAGATTTAACACCTCTTTGCAGGAGGCGAATGAGCTGTTCATGATTCGCCTTCGGTTCCAGCAGAAACTGGGTGGTTCCGTCGGGGAATTTCCTGGCTTTGAAAAAGTGATGAAAGAGTGCGGTTATTTGACCGTCGTTGGTGTGTCCGTCGGCAAGATAGGCCACATGGTTTTTATTTATTACCAGCATAATCCCGGTCTTCAAGAACTCTTCGCCACGCGGAGGGTTTCGTTTCTGGACCTTCTCGCCGCCATTCTCAATCGTCGCGGCTTTGCGTCCTTCGGTGAACAAGGTGAAATAAATCCCGGTTCCATTGTCTGTTAGAGACCTGCTGGAGATCTGGACGTCAATATCGCTGCGATACGCGAATTTAGTGCTAGCAACATCAGGACAGGCGTCTAAGGCCTCTCTCACCAGCCGTTCAAGATTGTTCTTTTCATCGCTGAGCCAGACGACGCGCCGATAATGAGCGACTTTACGCAATTCTTTCCTCCATCAATGCTTGAATATATAAAATAAAAATTCGCGATAAAGGCGAGTCGAAATCTGGCGACGTCGAAGTTTTCCGTGCTTTTCTTGAGAAGAGAGCTTTAGCCAGGAAAGGACGAGTCACGTCATTGGCAATTTATAGGTGCATGAATGTAGGAGGGTTTTGGTATGGCTTGCAATGGGAATAACCACGTTGACGATTGCCAATGCCACTTCGGCGGCCGCGGTAGTCGTGCGACCAGAAGTTTTGTTTGGAAAGGCTGGAAACCCCGAACTGCACGGAGTTATTTCACAGGTCCAAACGCGGCTTGTCCGGAATGCCACAAAGCTGTTTTCTACATCCCGTTCAAAGGCGGAGGAGGCGCGTACTTTGATACTTTCGGTCCTCCGTGGCCAAAGCACCCTTGCACCGATAGGCCACCCCAATATTCTCCCTATACTTTATCTGGAAAGCCGAAATTGCGGAGTTTGCCGACCGTGCTAGAAAGTAGCGGCTGGATCCCCTTTGTTGTTCGAAATGTTGAGAGGTTGGCTTCGGGAATGATTGTCCATGGCGTAGGGCTCGATAATCCTACGGCATTCCATTTGGGTGCCCTAGCTGATCTTGAGATTGACTTGGCGCTACCGGTATTCATCCGGCTATTGCCGAATAATCGAGCGCAACTGGATTTCTTTCCTGCCGATCACGGCAAAGCTTTGACAGTCGAAGTGTATCCAGACTGCCTAAACGATTTTGATCTTATATTGCTCCGCTCACAGGAATAGTGACCGCGCAGAGCTTTGCAGGTTCTGGCTTTCTAGGACCGGCAAAAGTTTGGAAATGGCGCACCCGACAGGATTCGAACCTGTGACCTTTGGAATCGGAATCCAACACTCTATCCAGCTGAGCTACGGGTGCATGCCGTGGCGGTTTGAATCGCCTGTCCGATGTGGTGGTTCTTAGCCTAGCTTTCGGCGCTCTTCAATCGCCAAATGGCGAAATCGGCGGAATGGCTGGTGGTGTCACCGGAATTCGGATGAAAAGCCCGCCGTTGTCTGGGGCGGCGGGCTTTCCGTTGTCGTGATGCCTCAGACCTGCATGGCGCCGGGGCCGGGGATGGCCTTGGGCGGCACCTTGCCGAGGATGATCATGCCGAGCACTTCGTCCTTGGTGACGTCCTCGGTGCGGGCGTGGCCCACCACCTGGCCGTTCTTCATGACGGAGACGCGGTCGGCGAGGTCGAAGACGTCGTGGATGTCGTGGCTGATCAGGAAGATGCCGATGCCTTCCTTCTTCAGCTGCTTGATCAGCTCGCCGACCTGCGCCGTTTCCTGGGGCCCGAGGGCGGCCGTCGGCTCGTCCATGATCAGGATGCGGGCGTTGAACAGGATCGCGCGGGCGATCGCCACCGATTGCCGCTGGCCGCCCGAAAGCGCTTTCACCGGCTCCTTGAAGCGGCGGAAGTTCGGGTTGAGGCGGCCCATCACCTCGCGGGCCGAGGCCTCCATGGCGACGTCATCAAGCGTGCCCCACTTGGTGCGGATTTCGCGGCCGAGATAGAGGTTGGCGGCAGCGTCGACATTATCGGCGACGGCGAGCGTCTGGTAGATCGTCTCGATGCCGTATTTCTTGGCATCGCGCGGATTACGGATGTCGACAGGTTCTCCGTTGATCAGAATCTCGCCGCTGTCGCGCTTGTAGGCGCCGGACAGGATCTTGATCAGCGTCGACTTGCCGGCGCCGTTATGGCCGAGAAGGGCGACGACTTCACCGGGATAGAGGTCGACGGAGGCATTGTCGACCGCGTGAATACCGCCGAAGGAGATCGAGATATTCTTGAGTTCCACAAGGGGAGTGCGTTGTTCAGTCATGGATCGTACTCCTCTTACTTGGCACGCGAGCGATAGACCGTGTCGAGCCAGACGGCAACGACGAGGACGGCTCCGACCACAACGTTCTGGATGGGGGTATCCACATTGGCGAGGCCCATGCCCGACTGCAGCGATTGCATGACGAGCGCGCCGAGCATGGCGCCGGCGATCGTGCCGGTACCGCCTGCGAGCGACGTGCCGCCGATGACGGCTGCGGCGATCGTGTAGAGCTCGTAGGTCGTGCCCTGCGAGTTGGCGGCCGCGTTGAGGCGGGCGGTCGAGATCGCCGCGGCGACGGCTGCGAGGAAGCCCATCAGCGCGAAGATCTTGACGGTGACCCAGCGGGTCTTGATGCCGGCAAGCTCGGCCGCTTCGGGGTTGCCGCCGATCGCGAAGACATAGCGGCCGAAGCGCAGGCGGGTGGCGATAAAGGTCATGACGATGCCGACGAGAACGGCGATCAGCACCGGTACGGCGATGCCGTAGGAGATGAACAGACCGGTTTCGGGCCAGGCGATGGCGTTGGCCTCGGCATATTTCTTGGCGATGGCGACCGGCCAGTAATAGATGGTCGAGACCCAGATGGCGCCAAGCACGAGGGCGCAGCCGAGCACGGCCAGGAAATATTCGGCCCAGAGCGGACGGCGCGGGAAGTTGAAGCGCTTGCGCTGGTGGCGCGAGCCGATGATGCCGAGAACGATCAGCACGCAGGCGACAAGCCCGATGATCCAGCTCCAGGTGGCGCCGACGGCGCCTTCGGCACCGCCGCCCATGATGCGGAAGGTGGTGTCGAGCGGCGCGACCGTCTGGCCCGAGGTGACGTACCAGGCAAGGCCGCGCCAGGCGAGGAAGCCGCCGAGCGTGACGATGAAGGAGGGCACGCCCATGAAGGCGATGATGACGCCCTGGAAGAGGCCGATCAGCGTGCCGGCGATGAGGCCGGCGGCGAGGGTGATCACCCAGGTCCAGGAATTGTCGAAGCCGAGATATTGCGGCAGGAATTTCGCCTGGACGACGCCCATGATCATGGCGACGAGGCCGAGCATCGAGCCGATCGACAGGTCGATATTGCGGGTGACGATGACGAGCACCATGCCCGTCGCGAGAACCGCGATCTCGGTCGTCTGGACCGAGAGGTTCCAGAGGTTGCGGGGGGTGAGGAACAGCCCGCCGGTATAGAGGTGGAAGCCGATCCAGATGACCAGCAGCGCCGCGACCATGCCGAGCAGACGCGTGTCTATCTCGGTGGCGCGCAGGAAGCGCGTGAAAGCGTTAGCGTCAGCCGTGCGCGGGTTGCTGGATGACGATTGGGTGAGGTCTGCCATGGGTTTGCCGTTTCCCCCATTGTTTGGGCGCAGGCCGGATGCCCGAAAAATCCGGTTCGCTGCCCTGTTCTTCAAATCGATCATCGCGAGGCTTCCGAAATAGGCGTTCAAGGCACGGCGCTATTTTGGCAGGGAATGAAAAGCGTTCGCGGTGCTGGCGAGGCGGAGAGCCGTGTTCTTTTGCTCATCCGCATCCGGCGCCGCAGCGTGGCCGCTGCGGCGCCGGCATGTCGGTTGCCCGTCGAGGATTAGTCGCAGGCCTTGACGCTGCCGGCCTTGACGCCCTGGCAAGCTTCAGCCTTGGAGATCCAGCCGGCGTCGATGACGACGTTCAGGTTTTCCTTGGTGATCGCGAGCGGCTTCAGGAAGATCGACTGCATCTTCACCTTCTTCGGACCGCCGTCGAAGGTGGTGACACCGTCGACCTTGTCCATGGTCGTGCCGCCGGCGAGCTGCAGGGCGATTTCAGCAGCGCGCTTGCCGAGTTCACGCGAGTCCTTCCAGACGGAAACCGTCTGGGTGCCGAGCGCGATGCGGTTCAGAGCGGCCTTGTCGGCGTCCTGACCGGAAACCGGAACGGAGCCAGCCATGCCCTGTGCGTCGAGAGCAGCCACTGCGCCGCCAGCCGTACCGTCGTTGGAAGCAACGACTGCGTCGACCTTGTTGTTGTTGGCGGTCAGGAACTGTTCCATGTTGCGCTGCGCGTTCTGCGGCAGCCAGCCGTCGGTGTAGGCTTCGCCGACATTCTTGATCTTGCCGGCGTCGATTGCGGCCTTCAGAACTTCCATCTGGCCCGAGAAGAGGAAGTCAGCATTCGGGTCGGAAGACGAGCCCTTGATGAAGACGTAGTTGCCTTCCGGCTTGACCTTGAAGACGCCTTCAGCCTGGAGGCGGCCGACTTCCTTGTTGTCGAAGGTGATGTAGAAGGCAGCCGGATTTTCGATCAGGCGGTCGTAGCCGACGACCGGAATGCCTTCAGCAGCAGCCTTTTCGATGGCCGGGCCGATTGCGTCGGAGTCCTGAGCCAGAACTATGAGGGCGTTTGCGCCCTGCGAGATCAGCGATTCGACGTCGGTCAGCTGCTTGGCGGCCGAAGACTGCGCGTCAGCGGAGATGTACTTCGCGCCAGCGGCTTCGAGTGCCTTCTTGATTGCAGCTTCGTCGGTCTTCCAGCGCTCTTCCTGGAAGTTCGACCAAGACACGCCAACGACGAGGTCGGCGGCCATTGCAGCCGTCTGCATGGAAACGAGGATGGCGGCGCCCGCCATCAGCTTCATAATAGATTTCATAACTATCCTCCCAAGTGATGAGCGGCCAGCCCCAGCCAGTGGTTTCCTCCGGCCGCCGCGGATCGCTGTCCAGAAAACTAATTATTTTCTCGACAGTCGAGAAATTTAGTGTCAGAGATTTTTTCAACTGTCAACAGGCCACTACCGGCAGAATCGTCCGACACTCAGAAGTTGTTGGAGATGGCCTGTGAAACGAGGGCGGAAGCGGGGGAAGGGCGGCATTCATGCTGACCAAATCGAGCACAGAGTCTGTGCGGCAAAGGAATAGCGGGCTTGTTCTCGCGGCCCTTCGCCGCCACGGCGCGCTCGCGCATACCGAGATTTCCGATTACACGCAGCTCTCCTCCGCCACCGTCTCGGCGATCACCGCCGATCTCGAAAAATCCGAGATCATCGAGCGCTCCGAACAGCAGGCGGCGAGCGGGCGCGGGCGTCCGCGCGTGCTGTTCCGGCCGCGCCGCGACTGCGGCTATCTGATCGTCGTCATCATCTCCTCGGACGCCGTGCAATATTCGCTGGTCGATTATGCCGGCAAGCTGATCGACCGGTTCAGCGAGGGGCGCTCGCACGATCCGGCCGGGGCGCCCGCCTTTGCCGCCGCGGTCAAGGAGGGGCTGGAGCGCATCCTGCAGCGCTCGCGCATTTCGCAGGAGCGGGTGCTGTTGATCTCGATCAGCAGCAAGGGGCTCGTCAATGCCGCCGAACCCGTGCTGCTCTGGTCGCCGATCTTCGGCACGGACCGGATCGATTTCGAATCGCTGCTGCGGCCGGAATGGCAGGCGCGCGTCATTCTCGACAATGAAACGCTGCTGGTCGCCGCCGCACTCGGCGCCCATGAGGAGAATGTGAAGGGCGCCGATTTCCGCTCGCTTGCGGCGCTGTCGCTCGGCCACAGCATCGGGCTCGGCATCGTCCGGCGCGGTGCGAATGGCGGCCACGAGACCTCGGCGCCGAATTTCGGCCATATGCTGCACACGCCGAATGGCGGGCTTTGTCGATGCGGAACCAAGGGGTGCATCGAGGCCTATGCGGGCTTCTATGCGATCCTCAGAACCGCCTTCGAAGTGCCGCTCGATACCATCCCTGCCAAATTCGTCCCCGTCAGCGAACTCGACAAGATCGCGGCACGCGCCCGCCAGGGCCACCGCATGTCTGCCTTTGCCTTCCGCCAGGCGGGGCTGGCGCTCGGCAACGGGTTGTCGCGCATGCTGAGCATGACCGAACGCATGCCGGTGGCGATCACCGGTCCCGGCACGCGCTATTACGATCTGCTGCGGCAGGGGATCGAGGAGGGGCTCGGCCAATCGCATCTGGTGCGCCTGGAAGGCATGCCGGAACTGCGCGTCGTCGCCGACGAGCAGAACCTCGTCTTCGAGGGACACCTGAACCGGGCGCTGGCGCTGCTCGACGAAGATATTCTCGGTGGCGGCAGCCAGGTGGGGCTGGAGCGTTCGGCTTAAGCGCTCCTACTGGCCGCAAGCAGCAGGAGCTGATCGCGTTCCCTGTCGACACCTTCCGTGAGACGTGCTGCGGCAACGAGCGGCAGCCAGGCGAGTATCTCATCGGCAGGATGGCCGCTCTGACCGGCATAGATTTCGAGATAGATGCGGGCCGCCTCCGGCATCGCATGCAGCATGAGCAGATAGCTGCGGCAGGCGTCGGCGAGCGGATCTCCGCAGCAGGCATCGAGCCAGTCGAGGATGATCGCCTGGTCCCCGGCGCCGTGGATATTCCACGGATGGAAATCGCCATGGCAGACGCCGTCCTGTTCTGAACGAGCCGCAAGCTGCCGCAGCAGTGTTTCCCGCAGCGCCCTTCCAATCTCCGGCGCCTTCCGGATGTTCGCGGTCAGTCTGTCTTTTAGCGATGCGAGCCCGGTCCCCGGCACGGCGTGCAGGCGAAGTTGCAGCTGCACCATTTCCGCCAGGACCGGCTGAAGGCCCTCCGCCTTGATCCGGGTGCCAAAGGATGCGCCCGGTGCGCGGTCCATCACGATACCCCAGCGCCCGTCATATCTGCCGGCAGCGTGGACATGGGGTGCGGGGAGGCCGAGGCGTTCGACCACGGCGAGATTTGCGGCCTCGCGAAAGGCCGGCGTTTTTACGCCCGGTGATTTGTAGAGCTTCAGGGCATGATCACCATAGACATGGACATCGGCTTCCTTGCCTGATCCCAATAAGGCGCCAATCTCGTTCATGTCCGGCTCCGGATCTGTTCTGTTCATTCAAGCATAGGCGTGAATGCGTCTTGCTGCTGCCGCGAATTGAATCGGGCGCCAGAGCGTAAAATCATCAATTGCTTATATTTTGTGCTGGCGCTAGCGATTGAAACTTTCGCGCTTCGTGCCATCCTTGCTTAAATGCCCAGTTTTTCGGCGCTTTTCGGCGTTGCAGACGATTTTACAAATCTTCCCTGCGAACTGTGCATGGTTCTTGCATTGCTATTTGCGTTGTATTCAAATGAACAAAAAAGGGGAGCCACACCTTTGGCATTTGATGAAATGATCACCGGGGGCGAAAGTCCGCGTCAGCCATATGAGAAATATTTCGAGTGGTACAATGCCCAGGACAGGGCGCATCTGATTGGAAAATCCCGCGACGCGGAAAACATCTTCCGAAAAACCGGCATCACCTTCGCGGTTTACGGACATGCGGATTCCTCCGAAAAGCTCATCCCCTTCGACATTATCCCGCGCATCATCTCCGGCCGTGAGTGGCGCAAGCTCGCCCAGGGCATCGAGCAGCGCGTCATCGCGCTGAACGCCTTTCTCGACGATATCTACCACAAGCAGGAAATCATCCGGGCAGGGCGCATCCCGCGCGAGCTGATCGAGAACAACGTCGCGTTTCTTTCGGAAATGATCGGCTTCCGGCCGCCGGGCGGGGTCTATACCCATATCGTCGGCACCGACATCGTGCGCACCGGCGAAGACCAGTTTTACGTGCTCGAGGACAATGCCCGCACCCCTTCCGGCGTCTCCTACATGCTGGAGAACCGGGAAACGATGATGCAGATGTTCCCGGAGCTGTTCCACGAGAACAAGGTGCAGCGCGTCGAGGACTATCCCTATCTGCTGCGCCAGTCGCTGGCTTCGCTTGCGCCTCCCGGCTGCAAGGGCAAGCCGCGCGTCGCCGTCCTGACTCCCGGCATCTACAACTCGGCCTATTACGAGCATTCGTTCCTGGCCGATACGATGGGCGTCGAGCTCGTCGAGGGCTCGGATCTGCGCGTCATCGACGGCAAGGTGAAAATGCGCACCACCCGCGGCTATGAGGCGATCGACGTTCTCTACCGTCGCGTCGATGACGATTTCCTCGATCCGCTGACCTTCCGTCCGGATTCGGCGCTCGGCATACCGGGGATCATGGACGTCTACCGCTCGGGCAATATCACCATCGCCAATGCGCCGGGCACCGGCATCTGCGACGACAAGGCGATCTATTCCTACATGCCCGAGATCGTCGAGTTCTATACCGGCCGCAAGTCGATCCTCGAAAACGTGCCGACCTGGCGCTGTTCGGAACCGTCGAGCCTGAAATATGTGCTCGAACATATCGAGGAGCTCGTCATCAAGGAGGTTCACGGCTCGGGCGGCTACGGCATGCTGGTGGGACCGACGGCTTCCAAGAAGGAGCGGGGGGATTTCGCCGAGAAGCTGAAGGCGCGGCCGAACAATTACATCGCCCAGCCGACGCTGTCGCTCTCGACCGTGCCGATCCTCGTCAACAAGGGGATTGCGCCGCGCCATGTCGACCTGCGCCCCTATGTGCTGGTTTCCGACAAGGTACAGATCATTCCGGGCGGGCTGACCCGCGTGGCGCTGAAGCAGGGCTCGTTGGTGGTCAATTCCAGCCAGGGCGGCGGCACCAAAGACACCTGGGTATTGGAGGACTGATGCTCGGAAGAACTGCGAACGGACTCTACTGGATGTTCCGTTATATCGAGCGCGCCGAAAACATCGCGCGTCTCGTCGATGCGGGCCTGCGCATGTCGCTGACACGCAGCGGGACGGGGGACGATAACTGGGACGGCGTGCTGCAGAGTGCGGGCGTGCGCGAGGCCTATGACGAGGGTCACGCGAAGCTGACGAGCGCCGATGCGATCGACTATCTGCTGCGCGATCTCTCCAACCCGTCGAGCGTCATGTCCTGCATCGACAATGGACGCAACAATGCCCGCATGGTGCGCACGGCGCTGACGCGCGAGACCTGGGAAGCGACCAACGAGTGCTGGATCGAGCTGAAGGCGCTGCTTTCGAAGCGGCTGAAGGCGGCGGAGCTGCCCGAAGTCATCGACGTCATCAAGCGGCGGGCGGGGCTGATCCGCGGCGCCTTCCACGGCTCGATGCTGCGCAACGAGCTCTACAACTTCGCCCGCATCGGTACCTTCATCGAGCGGGCCGACAATACGGCGCGTATTCTCGACGTGAAATATTACGTGCTGCTGCCGTCGGTCTCGCAAGTCGGATCGTCGGTCGACAACGTGCAGTGGGAATCGATCCTGCGCTCGGTATCGGCGCACCGCTCCTACAGCTGGGCCTATGACGACGAGTACCGGGCGGCGAATATCGCCGACTTCCTGATCCTCAACGGCCAGATGCCGCGCTCGCTTGCCTATTGCTACGAAAAGATCGTCAGCAATCTCGGCTATATCTCGCGCAGCTATGGCGGCGAGCGGCTTTCGGCGCATGACACGGCGGATGCGATCCGTGCCTCGCTGCATGCGCGGGCGATCAAGGACGTGATCGATCAGGGGCTGCACGAATTCCTGGAGGAATTCGTCAACCGCAACAACACGCTCAGCGTCGAGATCACCAACGGCTACCGGTTCTACGTATAAGCGGCGGATGAAAAGATGAGATTGAAGATCAGCCACATCACCGAATACCGCTATGACGAGCCGGCGCAGTTTTCGCTGCAGCGCCTGCGCCTGACGCCGCCGAGCGGCTTCGGCCAGGTCGTCGCCAACTGGTCGCTGCATGTCGAGGGTGCCACGCCCGAGGTCGAGTATGACGACCAGTTCGCCAATCACGTCAATCTCGTCTCGCTGGAAGGCGAGCAGCAGGTGACGCGCATCGTCGCCGAAGGCGAGGTCGAGACCGAGGACCGCAATGGCGTCACCGGTCCGCATACCGGCTTCTGCCCGCTCTGGCTCTTCCTGCGCGACACGCCGCGCACCAAGCCCGGCAAGCTGATCAAGGAGCTCATCAAGACCGTCAGCGGCGACAACGATCTCGCCCGCATGCACGCGCTGATGGCGGCGATCCACGAGACCGTCGATTACAAGCCGGGCACCAGCGATACGGAAACCACCGCCGAGCAGGCGATGGAGAAGAAGAGTGGGGTCTGCCAGGACCACGCCCATATCTTCGTCTCCGCCGCCCGCGCCATGCAGATCCCGGCACGTTACGTCTCGGGCTACCTGATGATGGAAGAGAAGGTCGATCAGGCGGCAACCCATGCCTGGGGCGAGGCGCATATCCCCGGCCTCGGCTGGGTTGGCTTCGATCCCGCCAACAAGATATGCCCCGATGCCCGCTACGTCCGCACCGCCTCCGGTCTCTGCTACCGCGACGCCGCACCCGTCTCGGGAATGCGCATCGGCACGCCGGGCGAGAAGCTTTCGGTGGTGGTGAAGGTTGAAGATCAGGGGCAGGCGCAGAGCCAAGGCCAAAGCTGATGTCACACGGATAGCGATCAAAATATATTAATCGCAATATAGTCTAATGTAATATCGCGCACCTGTGCTACAATCAACCTAGGAATGCAGTGGGCAACTGACCATGGGGAGAGTATCCATGTCAGCAATGCAGGCCTTTGCCGATCAATATTCTGAAAATCCGCAGAAGATCTGTGCGGGTGCTTTGCGCGCCTGCGCCATGCCTGTCCGGGTCTTTGACCGAAGTTGTCGGCCCGGCGACATCGCGGATAGCGGCGGGACCGACCGGCCGCGCTGATCACAGTGCCAACATGCGATAATTCAACGGCTTGATCTTGCCGTTCCTGAAATGCGTGTCCGGTTTTTCAGCCGGTTGCCACGCCTGTTTCATCTGGGGGATCGCACCATGTTTGAGCGGAAAATCGTACAGATCATTGCATTCATGCTGGTTGCCGGCGCTGCCGGATATGCGCAGGCGCAGAGCTTCGTGCGGCTGCTGCCGGAGGCGACCACACTCAGCACCGAGGAAAACAACGAGCTGAAGGCGATCAAATCGCTGCCGACGACCGAATGGGCGCGGCTCGCTGAAGTTGATCCGGAACAGTTGAAAAAGGGCGGCGACGTTACCTTCGATCTCGGCGAGGGCCGGTCGCTTTCGCTGAGCGGCAACGACAAGGTCGCGGCCACGGCGCGCGATTTCGTCTGGTCGGGCGAGGAAAAGGCGGCGAACCGCAGCAATGCGGAAAGTCCTGCCAATGCCGTCGTCACCGTCGATGGCAATGAGGTCTCGGCAACGATCCGGACCAATGAGGAGCTCTACAGCATCGAGCCGATCGGCGGCGGCGCGCATGTGATGATCAAGGTCGCCACCGATCGATTGCCGCCCGATCACACGGAGCGGCGGCTGCAGCGGCGCGGCGAGAAGCGCGAGATGCCGGGCCGCGAATTGCGCAAGGCCGACAGGGCGGTGGCGACGATCCGCGTGCTGGTTTTCTTCACGCCGAAGGCGAAGGCGCAGATCAGCAATATCGCGCTGTTTGCCAAGCAGGCGGTCAACGAGACGAATACGGCTTTCGCCAAGTCCTCGGTGAATGCCAGGGTCGAATTGGCCGATGCGCAGGTCGTGCAATATACCGAGACCGGCTCGCAGAAGCGGGACACGGCCCGCCTGACGGCGCGGCGGGACGGCTACATGGACGGCATCCATGCGATACGGGACCGGACCAAGGCCGATCTCGTGCTCCTGATCACCACCGACAGAGGCGAATGCGGCTGGTCGCAGCAGGTCTATGCCAATGCGGCCTCGGCCTTCGCATCGAACTATTTCGACTGTTCGATCAAGAACCTCTCGTTTGCCCATGAGATCGGCCACCTGCTCGGCGCCTGCCACAATGTCGAGGACAGCAGCGGCTGCCCGTTTGCCTATGGCCATGGCTACCGGAACGAGCCTCAGCGCAAGCAGAGCGTCATGGCCTATCCATGCCGGCGCGTCACCTGCGTGCGGCAGCCGCAATGGTCGCGTCCGCCGGATTGGGGCAATGCGCGCCGCGCCGATGTCGTCCGGCTGCTGAATGCGACGGCCGGCCGGGCCGCGGCATTCCGCTAGAGACGGAAGGATGGGCAATGGCGTTTGAAATGTGGCCACAGCAACCGGCGGGCAGCCCGCTGACATCAGGCGTGCTTGTGTTCCTGCTGACGGATGTCGAGGGATCGACCTATCGCTGGGAGGAATTCCCTGATGCGATGGGGGAGGCGCTCGAACGGCATGACGCGATCCTGCGCGAGGCAATCCTTTCGCATGGCGGCCACGTGTTCAAGACGGTCGGCGATTCATTCCATGCCGTCTTTTCCGCGCCGGCCGCCGCCGTCTCTGCCGCCCTCCAGGCGCAGCGGGCGCTGAATGCGCAGGATTTCGGCGCTATCGAAGGCATGAATGTGCGCATGGCCGTGCATGCCGGACCGGTCGAGGTGCGCGGCGAGGATTGCTTTGGTCCCGGCATCAATCGCGCCTCTCGGCTGCTGCTCGTCGCCTATGGCGGGCAGGTGCTGGTGTCGGGCACCGTTGCCGACCTGTTGCAAGGGCGACTGCCCGAGGGGTCCAACCTCTTCGATCTCGGCCGTCACCGCTTCCGGGATCTGCAGGAGCCGGAGCAGGTCTTCCAGCTGGTTGCCGAGGGCATCAACGAGGCCTTTCCGCCGCTGCGCTCGCTCGGCGCCCGGGCTGATCGCCTGCCGCGGCCGCTGACATCGTTGATCGGGCGTGAGGCGGAGGCCGCCGAGCTGATCGGCCGGCTGGAGCGGGCGCGGCTGCTGACGCTGATCGGGTCCGGCGGGGCGGGCAAGACGCGGCTTGCGATCGATCTCGGTGCGCGGCTGGTGGAAGCTTATCCCGATGGCGTCTGGTTCGTGGAGCTTGGGCGGCTGGAGGATCCGCAGCTGGTGGCCGAGCAGATCTGCGGGACGATCGGCGTCGCCGTCCAGCATAACCGGACGGCCGTCGCCAGCGCCGTCGGCTTCATGCGCGAAAAGCAGGCGCTGCTGATCATCGACAATTGCGAGCATCTCGTCGATGCCTCGGCGGATGCTGTCGATGCCATTCTCTCCGGCTGTCCCTCGATGTCGGTCCTCGCGACATCGCGGGAGCCGCTGGGTGTCTCGGGCGAAAACCTGTTTCGCGTTCCAAGCCTCGCCGTGCCGCCACCGGAAGGGAGCACGGTCGACGAGGCGATGGCGTTTCCCTCCGTGCGGCTGTTCGTCGAACGCGCGGCGGCGGCTGCCGGAGACTTCGTGCTGACGGAGGCCAATCTGGAGGCGGTGATCAGCATCTGCCATCAGGTGGATGGCATTCCGCTGGCGATCGAGCTTGCGGTACCCAGGCTTCGGATCATGCGCCCGGAGGCGCTGGCGGCGGGCCTGCGCGACCGGTTTCACTCGCTGGCGCAGGGAACGCGCGGAGCGCCGCCGCGCCACCGCACGCTGCAGACCTTGTTCGAGTGGAGCTACAATCTGCTCAGCGAGCAGGAGCAGACGCTGCTGCGGCGTCTCTCTGTTTTCGTCGGCGGCTGGACGGTGGAATCGGCGGCGGCGGTCGTTTCCGGCGATCCGATCGATGACGACGATGTGCTGCAGCTCATCACCTCGCTTGCCGACAAGTCCCTCGTCGCTGCCGATTTCTCGACGGAGAACACCCGCTATTCGCTGCTGGAAACCACCCGCCAATATGCTTTCGCCAAGCTCTTCGAACTGGGCGAGCGGGGCCGCAGGCGGCGGCTTGCCGAGTACATGACGCAATTCTACGCGCAGGCGAGCCGCGTCTGGCCGTCCATGCCGACCGAGCCATGGATGACGTCCTATCAGTCGGAGATCGACAATCTGCGCGCCTCGCTGGAATGGGCCTTCGGGCCGGAAGGAGACGCCGATATCGGCCGGGAGCTGACCAGCGTCAGCCTGCGGATATGGGACGAGCTTTCGCTGCTGCCGGAGCGGGAGCGATGGTTCTCGCTCTCCGTCGGCTCGCTTCCCGACGACACCGCCGAGGATGTCGCGGCGCGGCTCTGGCTGGGGCGGACGTCGGTGAGTTCGCATGGCGACAAGTCGACATTCGATGCGGCGATCAAGGCGGCTGCGCATTTCCGCAATCTCGGTGATCAGTTGGGCTCGGGCGAGGCGCTGGCGCGGGCAGGGGCGGCGCTGCTGACGCCCAGCCAGCGTGAGGAAGCGCTGCGCTATCTCCAGGAAGCGCTGGAGCTGCTCGCGACCCTGCCGCCGACGAAGCCTCTCGCTGCCTGCCTGCGGTCGCGCGCGGTGGCGGCCTATTTCGAAGGTCATTTTGCCGAGGCGCGCACGCTGATCGACCGCTCCTCCGTGGTGGCTCGGCTGCTGGGCGACACGCAGGGGATCGTCAATGCGATGATCGCGCTTGCCGAGCTCGAGTTCGCCGAGGGCCATGTCGCGGCGGCGATCAGCACTGCGCGCCAGATGATCGACCACGAGGATTGTAACAGGCGCCAGCTGGCGCTCGGCTTCGGCAATCTGACGGCCTATTTGCTGGCTTCCGATCGGCTGACGGAGGCGCGGCTCACGGCGTTCAACGGGCTCCTGAAGGCGCGCTCGCTCGGTTGGCCGGCGGCGATCACGCGCATGGTCGAGCATCTGGCGCTGATCGTCGGCATCGAGGGCGATCTCGACCGCGCCGCCTTGCTGCTCGGCTACAGCGAGCATTTCTATGTGCTGGATACGGCAAGCCGGGAGATCACCGAGAGGGTCGGCTACGAGCGGCTTTGCGCCATCCTGGAAACCATGGCTCCGATCCGGCTGACGGAGCTCAAGGCGGAGGGGGCGGCACTGCCGGAAGCCGAGGTGGTGGAGTTTGCATTGAAATCCTAGGACCGGCCGGCATGCAGCCCGGCCTGACCTGACTGTCGCGTGCGATCACGGAGGGGGGGCTTGTGATGATCAGCAGACGGGAATTCCTTGCCGCAGCGACCTGCGCGGTATCGATCGGCGGCAACGTCTTTGCAGCCGATATGCTGGCAGAGGCGCCTGCGAATGCAGGTCCGAAAGTCTACGGCGCCGATTTCACCGGGCCGCTGCCGTCCAGCCTGTACCTGCGCGGCCGCTTGCCGCCGTCAGGCTCCGAGGAGGCGACGGCACGGCGGATCATCAACGCCGCGCCGCGTTCGACGCCGCTGGCAGTCATGCGCTACTTCGCCGGTCTTCGCGACGTCAACCGGGACGGCGAGGCCTATAATGCGGGATGGGCGAGCCGCTGGAACCCCGTTATCGTCGAGTTCTACCGGGCCACCGATGACGACCATAGCGGCGACCGGACGCCGTGGTGCGCGGCCTTTCTGAACTGGTGCCTGGAGCGCTGCGGCTATGACGGCGGCACGCGCAGCACGGTCTCCGGCAGTTTCCGCAAGGCGGGCGGGCTGACGCGCAGCCCTTCGGTCGGCGACGTCGTGGTCTTCAAGCGGGGCAACACAGGCTGCCGCGGCCATGTTGCCCTCTATCTCGGCAAGAGCGGTAGCAATTACCGGGTCATCGGCGGCAATCAGACCGATATTCACGGCCATTCCTCGATCAATATCCGTGATGTGCCTTTCCCCGGTTCCGGGCTGGCGCTCCATTCCTTTCACCGGATCTCGGCCTTCCGTCCGGCGGTGTCGCCGCGGCCGAGCTGCTGATCACAACACCCACGAAAGCAAAAAGGCGACCCAAGGGCCGCCTTTCGCATTCGAGTTTCGCACTGCTCAGTGGCTGTCCTTGCCCACTGCGCTACCGCGACATCCCTTCAGGAAGTCGAGGTCGGCGCCGGTATCGGCGCCCTGGACGTGCTGCTGGTGCAGCCAGGCGTAGCCTGATGTCGGCAGGTCGTGGTGCGGCTTCCATTCAGCGAGGCGCTTTGTCAGTTCCTCTTCCGAGATGTCGAGGTGCAGGCGGCGGTTCGGGACGTCGAGCTCGATGAAGTCACCGTTCTTGACCACCGCCAGCGGACCGCCGACAGCGGCTTCCGGCGAGGTGTGGAGGACGACGGTGCCATAGGCGGTGCCGGACATGCGGGCGTCCGAGATACGCACCATGTCGGTGATGCCCTTCTTGAGCACCTTCGGCGGCAGACCCATGTTGCCGACTTCGGCCATGCCCGGATATCCCTTCGGACCACAGTTCTTCATGACCATGACGCAGGTCTCGTCGATGTCGAGATTGTCGTCGTTGATCTTCGCCTTGTAGTCGTCGATGTCTTCGAAGACGACGGCGCGGCCGCGGTGGACCATCAGATGCGGGGAGGCGGCCGACGGCTTCAGGACGGCGCCCTTCGGGGCGAGGTTGCCGCGAACGACGACGATGCCGCCGGACTGCGTCAGGGCCTTTTCAGCCGGGAGGATGACGTCTTCGTTCCAGTTGACGACGTCCTTGACCTCTTCCCAGACGCTCTCGCCTGATACGGTCAGAGCATCCTTGTGCAGGAGGCCGGCTTCGCCGAGACGCTTCAGCACGACGGGCAGGCCGCCGGCATAGAAGAACTCTTCCATCAGGTACTTGCCCGACGGCATCAGGTTGACGATCGTCGGAACGTCACGGCCGCAACGGTCCCAGTCGTCGAGCGTCAGATCGATGCCGACGCGGCCGGCCATGGCGAGAAGATGGATAACGGCATTGGTCGAGCCGCCGATCGCCGCGTTGGTGCGGATGGCGTTTTCGAAGGCCCGCTTGGTCATGATGTCGGAGGGCTTCAGGTCGTCCTTGACCATCTGCACGATGCGGCGGCCGGTGAGCTGCGCCATCACCTTGCGGCGGCTATCGACGCCCGGGATCGCGGCATTGCCGGAGAGAGCCATGCCGAGCGCTTCGGCCATGGAGGCCATGGTCGAGGCGGTGCCCATCGTGTTGCAGGTGCCGGACGAACGGCTCATCGAGGCCTCGGCCTCGAGGAATTCGGCCTGCGTCATCTCGCCGGCCTTCACCATTTCGGAGAATTTCCAGAGATGCGTGCCGGAGCCGACGCGTTCGCCGCGGAAATAGCCGTTGAGCATCGGGCCGCCGGTGACGACGATCGAGGGCAGGTCGACGGAAGCGGCGCCCATGATCAGCGACGGCGTGGTCTTGTCGCAGCCGACGAGCAGCACGCAGCCGTCCATCGGCTGGCCGCGGATCGCTTCTTCGACGGCGAGTGCCGCGAGGTTGCGGTACATCATCGCCGTCGGGCGGAAGGTGTTTTCCGAGGCCGAGAAGACGGGAACTTCCATCGGGAAGCCACCGGCTTCCCAGACGCCGGCCTTCACCTTTTCGGCGAGTTCGCGCAGATGGCCGTTGCACGGCGTCATGTCGGACCAGGTGTTGAGGATGCCGATGACAGGGCGTCCGTCGAACAGGTCGTGGGGATGTCCCTGGTTCTTCATCCAGCCGCGGTGATAGATCACGTCACGGCTGGTGCCGCCGTACCATTCCTGCGACCGCAGCTTGCGGGGCCATTCCGCTTTCTTGAACATTGTCTCTTGCCTTTTGAGGAATGCCGAGCCGCCCTCGCGACGGCCCGGATCACCAGTTGGTCGTCAAGCCAGCGTGTAGCTGGTCTTGACCGTTGTGTAGAATTCGGCGGCGTACTTGCCCTGCTCGCGCGGGCCGTAGGACGAGCCCTTGCGGCCGCCGAAGGGAACGTGGAAGTCGACGCCTGCAGTCGGCAGGTTGACCATCACCATGCCGGCTTCGGCATTGCGCTTGAAATGCGTCGCATGCTTCAGGCTGGTGGTGGCGATGCCCGAGGAGAGGCCGAACGGCGTGTCGTTGGCGGTTGCCAGCGCTTCTTCGTAATCCTTGACGCGGATGACCGAGACGACCGGGCCGAAGATCTCTTCGCGCGAGATGCGCATCTGGTTGGTGGCTTCGGTGAAGAGCGTCGGCTGCAGGTAGAAGCCGGGGGTGTCGCGGGTCAAGAGCTCGCCGCCGAAGGCGAGCTTGGCGCCTTCCTTCTTGCCGATCTCGATATAGTCGGTGTCGGTCTTCAGCTGGCGTTCGTCGACGACCGGGCCGATATGAGTTCCGGCCTTCATGGCGTTGTCGACGACGACGGTCTTCAGCTTTTCGGTCAGTGCCGCGACGAACTTGTCGTGGATGCCTTCGGTGACGATCAGGCGCGACGATGCCGTGCAGCGCTGGCCGGTGGAGAAGAAGCCGGAGTTGGCGGCTGCTTCGACGGCAACGGTGAGGTCGGCGTCATCAAGGACGACCATCGGGTTCTTGCCGCCCATTTCCAGCTGGAACTTGCGGTTATGCTCGATGGAGGAGGTGGCGACGCGCTTGCCGGTGCCGGTGGAGCCGGTGAAGGTGATGCCGGCGATATCGGGGCTGTCGAGCATGGCCTGGCCGACGACAGAGCCCTTGCCCATGACGAGATTCAGAACGCCCTTCGGCAGGCCCGCGCGGTGCAGGATATCGACGATCGCCCAGGAGCAGGCGGGAACGAGTTCGGCCGGCTTGAAGACGATGGTGTTGCCGTAGCAGAGCGCAGGCGCGATCTTCCAGGCCGGGATGGCGATCGGGAAGTTCCAGGGGGTGATAATGCCGATGACGCCGAGCGGGTCACGGGTGATCTCGACGCCGATATTCGGGCGCACCGACGGCATCGTCTCACCGGCGAGACGGAGCGCTTCGCCTGCGAAGAATTCGAAGATCTGCGAGGCGCGGATGGTTTCGCCGATGGCTTCCGGAAGGGTCTTGCCTTCTTCGCGTGCCAGCAGAGCGCCGAGCTCGTCCTTGCGGGCCATGATCTCGTCGCCGGCCTTCTTCAGGATGACGTGGCGTTCCCAGATGCCGGAGCGCGACCAGGCCGGGAAGGCGGCCTTGGCGGCGGCGATGGCGTTCTTGGTGTCTTCGGCCGAACCGTCGGCATAGAGGCCGACGACTTCGTTGGTATCCGACGGGTTGATGTTCTTCGTCGCATTGGTGCCGACCCATTCGCCGGCGATCAGGTTCTGATAAATGGTCATGGGCCTGGAAGCCTCCTCTACCTTTTACAAATTTTTTGCTCCGGCCGTCTGGCGGCCGGATGAAGTGAAATTAGAGCTGCTTGACGACGATTTCTTCTTCGGCGTCGATCTTCAGCGGATTGCGCAGCGCCAGGCCGAAGTCCGCGACTTCGATTTCGAAGACGTCGCCTTCCTCGGTCTTGATGCCATCGGCGAAGGACAGCGTCGCGGTGCCGAACATGTGGACATGGACGTCGCCGGGCACGCGGAACAGGCCGTACTTGAAATGGTGGTATTCGAGATTGGCGAAGGTGTGCGACATGTTCGCTTCACCCGACAGGAAGGGCTTTTCGAAGATCACCTTGCCGCCGCGCTTGATGCGCGAGGTGCCGCGGATGTCCTCGGGTGCTGCGCCGATGCGGATTTCCGGGCCAAAGCTTGCGGGGCGCAGCTTGGAATGGGCGAGGTAGAGATAGTTGATCCGCTCGGTGACGTGATCGGAGAATTCGTTCGACAGTGCAAAGCCGATGCGGAACGGCGAACCGTCTTCGGCGATGACGTAGATGCCGGCCATCTCGGGTTCTTCGCCGCCGTCGAGCGCGAAGGAGGGGGAGACGAGGGGGGCGCCGGGAGCTGCCGCACCGTAGCCGTTGCCCTTGTAGAACCACTCGGGCTGGACGCCCTTTTCGCCGGCCTTCGGCTTGCCGTTCTCAAGACCCATCTTGAACATCTTCATCGAGTCCGTGAGGGTTTCCTCGGCGGCTTCGGTGGTCTTCTTGTGCATGCTGTCGCGGGTGGCGGCAGAGCCAAGATGGGTGAGGCCGGTGCCGGTCAGATGCAGGTGGGCTGCATCGGGATGGGTGATCGGCGGCAGGAAGCTGCCGTCCGCATATGCCTTTTCGAGATCGACGGCGTCGCCGTAGCCGTGCGCCTCGATGACCGAGACGAGGGACTTGCCCTTGTTTGCTGCTTCCATGGCGAGCGCATAGACGCTGCCTGCATTCTTCACGGCCTTCGCTGCACCGCCCGGCTCGCGCACGGCGACGATGATCTCTCCGTTCGAACCCTTGATCTGCGAAATAAGCACGGTCTTCATCCTCTTTGGGTAGCTGCGGATAATGCTCCGCCTCTCCGGCTCCAGAGGGAGCCGGAATTATTCGTTTTCATGACTGCGAATGCGAATGCATGGAGCTGGCGCCGAAGCGCTCAGCCCTTGTTCTTGTTATAGACGTCGAAGAAGACGGCGGCCAAAAGGACTGCGCCCTTGACCATCTGCTGGTAGTCGATGCCGAGGCCGATGATCGACATGCCGTTGTTCATGACGCCCATGATGAAGGCGCCGATGACTGCGCCGGTGATCTTGCCGACGCCGCCGGAAGCCGATGCACCGCCGATGAAGCAGGCGGCGATAACGTCCAGTTCGAAGCCGACACCGGCCTTCGGGGTTGCCGAGTTGAGGCGCAGCGCGACGATGATGCCGGCGAGACCTGCAAGCGCACCCATGTTGACGAAGGTGTAGAAGCTCAGGCGTTCGGTGTTGATACCGGAGAGCTTCGTGGCCTTCTCGTTGCCGCCCATGGCGTAAACGCGGCGGCCGATGGTCGTGCGGCGGGTGACGAAGGTGTAGATCGCGATCAGCACCAGCATGACGACGAGAACGTTCGGCAGGCCGCGATAGGTCGACAGCTGCCAGCCGAGCGCCAGGATCGCGAGCGTGATGATGGCGTTCTGGGCGATGAAGAAGCCGAAGGGCTCGACATCGATACCGTGGCTTTCATTGACCTTGCGGCGGCGCCAGGCGAGGTAAAAGAGAACGGCCGGGATGATCAGCGTCAGAACGAGCGAGGTCGACTGGACCGGGATGCCGGCGATGTCGATCATGTCGCCGGGTAGGAAGCCGGTGCTGATGACCTGGAATTCCTTGGGGAAGGGGCCGATGTTCTTGCCGCCGAGAACCGTGAGCGTCAGGCCGCGGAAGACAAGCATGCCCGCAAGCGTCACGATGAAGGACGGGATGCGGTGATAGGCAATGAAGTAGCCCTGTGCCGCGCCGATCAGCGCGCCGACGAGGATACAGATCACGCCGGCCAGCCAGAAGTTCACCCCGAGCGACACCGTCAGGATCGCCGCTATCGCGCCGACAAGGGCGACGATCGAGCCGACCGACAGGTCGATGTGGCCCGCCACGATGACCAGCAGCATGCCGAGCGCCATGATGACGATGAACGAGTTCTGGAGAACGAGGTTGGTCAGATTGACCGGGCGGAACAGGATGCCGCCGGTATAGATCTGAAAGAACAGCATGATGGCGACGAGCGCGATCAGCATGCCGTATTCGCGGATGTTGCTACGGATGTAGTCAACAACGGAAACGACGTTGCTTTCCTCGGTTGTTGGGTTGACCGGAGTCATTGTTTCTTCTCCCCTGAGCGCATGATAGCGCGCATGATGGTTTCCTGGCTCGCTTCTCCCTTCGGCAGTTCCGCGACGATCCGTCCTTCGTTCATGACGTAGATGCGGTCGCACGTACCGAGAAGCTCGGGCATTTCCGATGAGATCATCAGAACGCCTTTGCCGTCGGCGGCAAGCTGGTTGATGATAGTATAGATTTCATATTTCGCACCCACGTCGATACCGCGGGTCGGCTCGTCCAGGATCAAAACATCGGGATCGGAGAACAGCCACTTGGAGAGGACAACCTTCTGCTGGTTGCCGCCCGAGAGATTGACCGTTTCCTGGAAGATGCCCGACGAGCGGATGCGCAGCTTCGACCGGTAATCGGTCGCGACCCTGCTTTCCTTGATGTCGTCGATGATCGTGTTGTTGGAGATGCCTGCGAGATTGGCAAGCGAAGTGTTGTGCAGGATGCTGTCGTTCAGCACCAGGCCCAAATGCTTGCGGTCCTCGGTAACGTAGGCGAGGCCGGCATCGATCGCCTTTCGGACGGTGCTGACATCGACCGACTTGCCGTGCATCAGCACGTCGCCGGTGATCTTGTGGCCGTAGGCCTTGCCGAAGACGCTCATGGCGAACTCGGTGCGCCCCGCACCCATCAGGCCGGCGATGCCAACGACTTCGCCCTTGCGGACGGTGACGTTGATGTCATGCAGCACCTGGCGGTCGCGGTGATGCTGGTGATAGGCGTTCCAGTTCTTCACTTCGAGAATGGTTTCGCCGATCGGCACCGAGCGCGGCGGATAGCGGTCTTCGAGGTCGCGGCCCACCATGTTGCGGATGATGATGTCTTCGCTGATCTCGTCCGCGTGACAGTCGAGCGTCTTGACGGTCATGCCGTCGCGCAGGACCGTGATCTGGTCGGCGACTTTGCGGATCTCGTTCAGCTTGTGCGAAATGATGATCGAGGTGATGCCCTGATTGCGGAACTCGATCAGCAGATTGAGAAGCGCGTCGGAGTCGCTTTCGTTCAGCGATGCGGTCGGCTCGTCGAGGATGAGCAGCTTGACGCTCTTCGACAGCGCCTTGGCGATTTCGACGAGCTGCTGCTTGCCGACGCCGATGTCGGTGACCAGCGTATCAGGGGATTCGCGCAGGCCCACCTTGGCGAGCAGCTGGCGCGTGCGATTGAAGGTTTCTTGCCAGCTGATGACGCCGTTCTTGGCGTTCTCGTTGCCGAGGAAGATGTTTTCGCCGATCGAGAGCAGCGGCACGAGGGCCAGCTCCTGATGGATGATGACGATGCCGATCTCTTCGGAGTCCTTCAGGACCTTGAAGTTGCGGACGTCGCCTTCGTAGACGATCTCGCCATCGTAGCTTCCGGCCGGGTAAACGCCGGAGAGAACTTTCATGAGGGTCGACTTGCCGGCCCCGTTTTCGCCCACCAATGCGTGGATCTCACCCTGGCGAACCTTAAGGTTCACATTCTCGAGCGCTTTGACACCCGGGAACGTCTTGGTGATGTTCCGCATTTCGAGGATTGTATTGTCCATAGTCAAAAATCCAGCGCCGTGACCTGAAAACCGTCAGGCGATCATAGAATCGAAGACCGGAACCCGCAATAAAGCGGGTTCCGGCCGACTTCTGAAATTACTTCAGCTGGTCTTCTTTGTAGTAACCGCTGTCGATCAGGACGGTCTTGTAGTTGTCCTTGGTGACAGCTACCGGCTTCAGCAGGTAGGACGGAACGACCTTGACGCCGTTGTCGTAGGTCTTGGTGTCGTTCACTTCCGGCTCCTTGCCAGACATGACGGCATCAACCATGGCGACGGTGACCTTAGCGAGTTCGCGGGTATCCTTGAAGATCGAGGAATACTGCTCGCCAGCGATGATCGACTTGATCGACGGAACTTCCGAGTCCTGGCCGGAAACGACCGGGAGCGGCTGGTCCGGGGTGCCGTAGCCAACGCCCTTCAGCGACGAAATGATGCCGATGGAGAGACCGTCGTAAGGCGACAGAACAGCGTCGACCTTAGCGTCGGTGTAGTTAGCCGAGAGCAGGTTGTCCATGCGAGCCTGGGCCGTTGCCGGGTCCCAACGCAGCGTGCCGACCTTGTCCATGCCGGTCTGGCCGGACTTTACGACGAGCTTGCCGCTGTCGATGTAAGGCTGAAGAACCGACATTGCGCCGTCATAGAAGAAGAAGGCGTTGTTGTCGTCCGGCGAACCGCCGAAGAGTTCGATGTTGAACGGGCCCTTGCCGTCCTTGAGGCCGAGCTTGTCGACGATCGTGCCAGCCTGGAGAACGCCAACCTGGAAGTTGTCGAACGTTGCGTAGTAGTCAACGTTGCCGGAGTCGCGGATCAGGCGGTCATAAGCGATGACCTTGATGCCGGCGTCGTGAGCCTTCTGGAGAACGTCCGAGAGGGTCGTGCCGTCGATCGAAGCGATAACGAGAACCTTGGCACCCTTGGTGACCATGTTTTCGATCTGCGAAAGCTGGTTCGGAATGTCGTCGTCAGCGTACTGGAGGTCGGTCTGGTAGCCGGCGTCCGTGAGCTGCTTGACGATGTTGTTGCCGTCGTCGATCCAGCGAGCCGAGGACTTGGTCGGCATTGCGATGCCAACGAGACCCTTGTCGGCGGCCATTGCCGGTACAACGAACGAAGCGACGCCGAAGGCAGCCGCAGCCATCAATGAGATAATGGATTTCATTTCTCTCTCCCTTGTTAATAGATCGGCGGACGAAAAATCGCCCACCACGAAACTGTGGCAGGTTCCGTAGATTGGATAGTTACTTCAGATGGTGAGAAACGAAGTAGGTCTCCTCCACGATCTCACACGTGTTGAGTGCCAACCAGCACACGGCGGCAAACTCGTACGGAATCCTATAACTGTCAAATAGAATAAGTGGTAAAGTGCATAACAAATTTGGTATATCGTTAAAAAGTATTACTTTTGATGGAAGGCGGAGGGGAGGCCGCAACCATGACGATCATCTCCGAGCCTATTTCGATGGATTACGTCGATATCCACAGCGACAATTTTGCCGATGACGCCTTTCTTCGTGCGGGTTTGAAGCTGAATCACCTGCGCATGATTGTCGCAATCGAAGATAGCGGCCAGATTTCGGCCGCTGCCGAGACGCTCGCCATCTCGCAGCCCGCCGCATCGCGAATGCTGTCCGAAATGGAATCAATCGTGAAGACGCCGCTATACGAGCGGGTGGCACGCGGCGTGGTGCTGACGACCTTCGGGGAAGCACTCGCCAAACGTGCGCGAAAGATCCTTCTGGAGCTGCGCGAAGCCGGCCGGGAGATCGCCGAATTGAAGAGCGGGAAGGGCGGCTCGGTGTTCATCGGCGCGGTGACGGCGCCGGCCATGAGCCTCGTCGTTCCGGCGATCGACAAGGTGCGCAAGAGCTTCCCCGGCATCGAGGTCAACATCCAGGTAGAGACCAGCAACGTGCTGGCGCGCGAACTGCTGGCCGCCCGGCACGACTTCATCATCAGCCGCATCCCCGACGATCTCAATCCGCGGCTTTTCGAAGTGCGGGAGATCGGCGTCGAGAAGGCCTGTCTCATCGTGCGCAGCGGCCACCCGCTACTCAAGGGCGGGCCGAGCAGCCTTTCCGATCTGCGCGACTACGACTGGGTGTTCCAGCCGCCGGGTACGCTGCTGCGCCGCACTGTCGAGGATATCTTCCTCGGCGCCGGTGTTCCGGTGCCCGGCAATATCGTCAACACCTCGTCGCTGCTTTTGACCTGCGCCATCATCTGCAAGACGGATGCGATCGCGCCTGTTGCCGTCGATGTGGCGCAATTCCTATCGAGCCAGAGCTCGGAGGCGTCGGATGTCCGCATGCTGCCGACCGAGTTTGAGATCAACGTCAAGCCCTACAGCCTGATCACCGCCCGAGAGCGGGCGATGCCGCCGAGCGCGCGGCTGCTCTACGACCTGATCCTGGAAGAGGCGCTGGCGGTTTCCGCTTAGCCGCAAGCCCGGCGCCATCTTGGCGTTGGAGACTGCGCGCCTTCGAAACAGGAAGGCAGCATGCTGTTCGGACAATCGGTGTTCCAGTCGGTTCTGGAACGGCTGAAGGCGGAAGAGGGTAGGGATGACGACGAGGCGGGCGATCAGCCCGTGGTTCATCGCGTCCATGGTTTCTCGACCGGCCTTGCCTTCGACGTGATGGAAGGGGTCTCGGCCGCCGGGCAGAAGCCGGGCCAGGCCTATTTCGACAATCTGGAATTCGAGGCGCCGCCACCGGCACCTGAAGCAGTTGCCGTCGAGCCGGAGCCAGAACCTGTACCGGAGCCAGAGCCGGAACCCGTCATGCCCGAGCATCTGTCGCGCACGGCGCCGGCCGACATTGCGGCGGAGCTGGCGATCTCGGCGGCGGATACGGTGCAGTCGCTCGGCGAAAAGCGCCGCGCCTTTGCCAAGCTCAATCATCCCGACCGCGTGGCACCGCAATTCCGCGACAACGCGACGCGGCGCATGACTTTGGCGAATCTTCTGATCGATGAAGCGGTACGGCGTCTCAGCCGCTGATCATTCCGGATCCTTGTCTTCTTCGGCAGGCTCGGTGACGGCCGGCTTTTCTTCGGCAGGCTGCTGCGGCTTGAAAGTCCAGAACAGCATATAGAAGGCGTAGACGCCTGCGGCACCCGACAGCACGCCCCAGAAGGGATCGCCGCCGAAAAATTCGAGCACTGCCCAGCCAAGGCAAACGGCAACGATAAGTGCGCGTACCCAGGCATTGCGGTAGGCGGGGTGGCTCGGGTCGATCAGCTGCATAAGTGCTCCGGTCATATTTCCATCACTTGTCTTTAGGATGGATTTCACAAATGTGAAAGAGTGGCGGGCTTGACGGCTCGCGTAGAAAATGGAATGAAAATTCCAGAAATATTGCAATTCGGTCCATTTGTTCCGAATCCTAGGGAGGTTCTCATGACTGTCAGATTTGGTCTTCTCGGCGCCGGCCGTATCGGCAAGGTTCACGCCAAGGCGGTGACCGGCGATGCCAACGCCAAGCTCGTTGCCGTTGCCGATGCATTCCCGCAGGCGGCCGATGCGATCGCGTCCGCCTATGGCTGCGAAGTGCGCACGATCGAGGCGATCGAGGCTGCCAAGGATATCGACGCCGTCGTCATCTGCACGCCGACCGACACCCATGCCGACCTGATCGAGCGCTTTGCGCGCGCCGGCAAGGCGATCTTCTGCGAGAAGCCCGTCGATCTCGACGTCGATCGCGTCCGCGCCTGCATCAAGGTCGTCAACGAGACCAATGCCAAGCTGATGGTCGGCTTCAACCGCCGCTTCGACCCGCATTTCATGGCCGTGCGCAAGGCGATCGACGACGGCCGCATCGGCGATGTCGAGATGGTGACGATCACCTCGCGCGATCCGGGCGCTCCGCCTGTCGATTACATCAAGCGTTCCGGCGGCATCTTCCGCGACATGACGATCCACGACTTCGACATGGCGCGCTTCCTGCTCGGCGAAGAGCCGGTCTCGGTCTTCGCAACGGCTGCCGTTCTCGTCGACAAGGCGATCGGCGAGGCCGGCGACTATGACAGCGTTTCCGTTCTGCTGCAGACCAAGTCCGGCAAGCAGGCGATGATCTCCAACTCGCGCCGCGCCACCTATGGCTACGACCAGCGCATCGAGGTGCATGGCTCGAAGGGTCTCGTCTCGGCTGAGAACCAGCGCCCGGTTTCGATCGAAGTCGCAAACGGCGACGGCTATACCCGCCCGCCGCTGCACGACTTCTTCATGACCCGCTACACGGAAGCCTATGCCAACGAGATCGCGGCCTTCATCGCTGCGATCGAAAAGGGCAGCAAGATTTCTCCGTCGGGCGCCGATGGCCTCGCGGCGCTGGCGCTGGCCGATGCTGCCGTGCAGTCCGTCAAGGAAGGCAAGCTCATCAAGATTGGCTGACGGCCTTCTCCCGACCGAAAGCCACAATGAGATGGCCGGGCAATCGCCCGGCCATTTCGTTTTCGGGCATCAGCGAAACTTGAATTTAGCTTCAACGTTTCGCCTTTGACGCGGCCGGGCGGGGAGGCTATCAGCCAACCATATTTTCGCTCTTGTCCCGAGCCGCATCATGACCCTCGACCGCTTCGCTCCCGCTATCTTCGTGCTTCTCTGGTCGACCGGCTGGGTCGTGGCGAAATATGCGGCGATGCATTCGGAGCCATTCACGTTTCTCGCCATCCGCTACACGTTCTCGGCGCTGGCCTTCCTGGCGCTCTGTCTGGCGCTGAAGGCGAAATGGCCGGACCGGGCGACGGTCTGGCGGGCTGTTTATTCCGGGTTCTTCCTGCACGGCTTCTATCTCGCCGCCATCTGGTGGGCGATTGCCAATGGCGTGCCGGCCGGTATCTCGGGCGTCATCGCCGCGATGCAGCCGCTGCTGACGGCGATGGCAGCACCCCTGCTGATCGGCGAGCGGCTGCAGCCGGCACAGAAGCTCGGTCTGGCGCTCGGTTTTCTCGGGATCATCATCGCCGTGTCGCCGAAGCTTATCGAGCCAGCGACGGCCGATCTCATGCACGCGGCGGTGCCGCTGACGATCAACCTGATCGGCATGGCCTCCGTTACCTACGGAACGATCTATCAGAAGAAGCATCTGCACAGCGGCGACCTGAAGGCGATCGCGACGCTGCAATATCTCGGCGCGCTCGCCATCACCGTGCCGCTGGCGCTCGCCTTCGAAAGCCTGCATTTCGACGGCACCGTCGAGGCTTTCGCCGCACTCGCCTGGTCGGTGATCGGCCTGTCGATGGGCGGTATCGGGCTGCTGCTCTATCTGATCCGCCGCGGGCAGGTGTCGCGGGCGGCATCGCTGATCTATCTGATGCCGCCGACGGTGGCGATCGAGGCCTTCATCGCCTTCGGCGAACCGCTGACGCTGCCGCTCATCCTCGGCACGGTTGTCGTCGTGACGGGCGTCTATCTGACGAATCGCAAGAGTGTTCAGGCGATCGAGGCCTGATCACTCGGCTGCGGGCGCTGTGTGCGTCAGCTTGGCGATCTTGCGGACGTGGTTGACGGCCGCGGTGCCGCCTGCGGTCTTGGTGAAGAGATCGAGCTTTTCTTCGTCGTCTTCTCCAACAGGGGTCAGCGCCTGGTCCATGTAGGTCTTCGAGGCCGGATCCCGGGCGATCTTGAAGGCGGCATAGCTCATCTTCACGATGACGCTTGCGAGTTTCATGTGCTTGCTGAAGGTTTCCCAGGCAAAGCGCGGCCAGAAGAGCAGGGGATGAACCGGCTTCAGCCCCGGACGCAGTTCCGACGGGTGCTTGAGGCGGAGCAGGCCGCTCTGCAGCGGATGGACGTTCTCGAGCGGCACGGTCGTCGCGAAGGAGACGAGAACCTTGACGAGGCTGGCGAGCGGAACGCCGGTCGCGACAGCGCGGCGCAGCAGCGTCTTCACGTGCTCGGGCGAATAATAGAGCGACCAGGCCTCGCGATAGACGCTTTCCCACTCTTCGCGGCTCATCTTCTCATGTGCGGTGCAGACATGCTCGACGTCGTAGACGTTGAGGTCCTTCTCCATCTTGACGCCCTTGCGCCAGAGCGTCTGGTGGTCCTCGGAGCCGGGCAGCGGGGTGAGCACGAAGAACTCGATGACATCGAGAGGAAGCTCGTGCTGGATGATCTGGATGTCGCGGCGGATGCTCTCCGGCGTATCGGCCGGGAAGCCGAGGATGTAGCCGGCGAGCGTCATGATGCCCTGCGCCTTCCAGGCGAGCAGCATCTTGCGATACTCGGTGATCTTATTCTGGTTCTTCTTGGCGGCCGTCAGATTGTCCGGGTTGACGTTTTCGAGGCCGATGAAGACACGGGTGACGCCGGCACGCTTCGATTTCTCGATGAAGTTCGGAATCTTGTGGCAGAGCGTATCGACCTGGATCATCAGGCCGAGCGGAATGCCGTCCTTTTCCCGGAGTTCGATCAGCCGGTCGAAGATCGCTTCCCAATCGCGGTTGCGGGCGAAGTTGTCGTCGGTGATGAAGAACTTGTGGATGCCCTGCGCCCAGTTCATCCGCACCAGCTTCTCGATGTCATCGGCGGAGCGGAAGCGCGACTTGCGGCCCTGGACGTTGATGATGGTGCAGAAGGAGCACTGATAGGGACAACCGCGGCCGGCATCGAAGCTGCTGGAGAGGCCGAGCGTATGCTGGATGTTTTCCTTGCGCAGGAAGGGTACCGGCGTGCCGCCGATACCCGGCAGGTCGTTCATGAAATTGTACACGGGCTCGAGCTTGCCGTAGGCGGCGTCCTGCAGCACCTTGTCCAGCCGTCCCTCGGCTTCGCCGGCGAACATCGAGATGCCCATCTCGCGGCAGGCATCGAGCTCAACGGCCTTACCGTCGAGCATCGACAGGCAGCCCGACACATGGAAACCGCCCATCGACACCGGAATGTCTGCGGCGCGGAAGGGGCGGGCGATATCCAGCGCGCGGGGATACTGGTTCGACTGCACGCCGATCAGGCCGACCATGCCGAAATTGCCGTGCCGGGCAAGCTGCGCCAGAAGCTCGGGAATGTTGACGCGGGTATTGGTCTCGTCGATCACCTTGATATCGATGCCGACACCGGGGCCGAGCACTTCGCGTTCGGCGCAGTCGGCGGCGATACCATAGAGTGCTGCCAGCGAATTGGACGGGATCATCGCCCGCCACCAGCGGATCACGTAGCCATCGTCGTCGTAATGCGACGGCTTGATCATAATCAGCTGGAAGCGCTTGGCGCTGGAATTTTGAGGCAATGGCACGGGCAGTCTCTCTTGATCAATGGGAGCTTGAAATGGAATGCACGTAATCGTCTCCAGCCGCCTCTCAGGCGCTGGCTTTCAAACAAATCTGCTCTGATCGACGATAGACCCCGGCGTCTCGCAATGCAGATTGCAATTTCGTTCGCATATGGCTGCCGGGCCGCGGCTGTTCAAGGCCGCCGGTCCGGAAGTATTCCGTCACCGTGGTTCTAAAACAAAAAGAGGCCGGATGATACCGGCCTCTTTCTGAATTCAGTGTTCAGACCTGTCTCAGGCCTGTTCGCGGCGCTGGCCGCCACCATTGCGGGGACCCTTGCGGCGCATGCCGCCGGAGCCGTCCTTGCGCTCGCCATGGGCCTGCTGGCCCTCGCCATGCTTGCGGCCGGGACGGCCGTTGCCGTTGCGGGCAGCGCCGGGATGATGGCGATTGTGGTTTTCGCCACCGGCATGGTTCGGGCGCTGCGGCTTCTTGGCCGTGCGGAAATCCGAGGTCGATGCGAGATCGTTGTCGGGGCCGGCATCCGGGGTCGCTTCGCCACGGCGCTGGCCGCGGAAGTCCTCGTTACGCTGCTTCTGGCGCTCGGGACGGGGACGGCGCTCGCGGCGCTCTTCGCCACCGGCGCGGACTTCGCCGCCTTCACCTTCGCGGCGCGGACGCTGCGGACGGTTGCCGCGGCCTTCGCCGCCGTTACGGTTTTCGCTGCGGCCTTCGCCGGAACGGCCCTCACCACCACCACGGCGCTCGCCGCCGCGATTGCGGTTGTTGCCATTGCCGTTGCCGTTTCCACGGCGCGGGGCAGCGCGCATGTCGGCCGGAGCTTCGCCGCTGGCAACGGCGATGCTGATGTTCATCAGCTTCTCGATGTCGCGGAGCAGGCGGGCTTCATCCGGCGCGCAGAAGGCGATCGCGATGCCGTCACGGCCGGCGCGGGCCGTACGGCCGATGCGGTGGACATAGGCTTCGGCAACTTCCGGCAGGTCGTAGTTATAGACGTGGCTGACAGCCGGGATGTCGATGCCGCGGGCGGCAACGTCGGTGGCGATCAGCGTCTTGATATCGCCGTCCTTGAAGGCCTTGAGGGCGCGCTCGCGCTGGCCCTGGCTCTTGTTGCCGTGGATCGAGGCGACCGAGTAGCCGACGGAATCGAGATGCTTCATCAGCTTCTCGGCGCCGTGCTTGGTGCGCAGGAAGACGATGGCGCGGCCATCGGGGTTCTGCGTCAGCGACTTCTTCAGGAGATCGGTCTTGTCGTTCTTGCCGTTGACGAAGTGGACATACTGCTCGACCTTGTCGGCAGCCTTGCCCGGAGGTGTCACTTCGACGGTAACCGGATCGGTCAGGTAGTCGGCAGCGAGATCGGCGATCGACTTCGGCATGGTGGCCGAAAACAGCATGGTCTGGCGCTTCTTCGGCACCATCTTGGCGATCTTGCGCAGATCGTGGACGAAGCCGAGGTCGAGCATCTGGTCGGCTTCATCGAGCACCAGGTAGCGCACGGCGGTGAGGCCGATGGCGCGGCGGGCGACGAGATCGAGTAGGCGGCCGGGGGTGGCGACCAGAATGTCGGTGCCCTTTTCGAGCTGCAGCTGCTGCTTGTTAATCGACACGCCGCCGACGACGACGTTAATGCGCAGATGCGACTTGCGCAGGAAGTTCTTCAGGTTGACGGCGATCTGGTTCACCAGTTCGCGGGTCGGCGCCAGGATCAGCGTGCGGGTGGTGCGGTTATCCGGGCGGCGTTCTTCATGGATGAGCTTCTCGATGAGCGGCAGGCCGAAAGCGGCCGTCTTGCCGGTGCCGGTCTGCGCGAGGCCGATCAGGTCGCGGCCCTGGATGAGAAGCGGAATTGCCTTTTCCTGGATGGGGGTCGGCGTTTCGATGCCGAGCTGGAAAAGAGTGGCGACAACCGGCTTGGAGACACCAAGCGATTCAAAAGTGGTCAAGTCATAACCTTTTCAGGGCGCGCCAAAAGCAAACCACCGGAGCGCCCTATGCGGTCCGGTGTCGTTCTGGCGTCAAGAACCCCGCGTGAAGTGGGAACTTGTCTTGTTGGAAAAAGCTTTCCAGCGCTTCTGCCGCGTCTTGGGTGCGGTCTCTTCGAAATGCGCTTTGCCCCTTCTTCCTGCTCCTATTTGCTGGCAGGGGCACGCTCACGCGGCGGCCGGAAGGTGAAAGCTGGGCTGCATTTGGTCTAGTTCGCGCCGAAAGTCAAGGGGATGGGCCGCATGGCTGCCTTGCGCTTTGCCGGGAGCGACGGAGCAGGCGGCGATGTCAGCCGATTTTCGGGCCCCGCGGCTGTGACCCTCGGAGCGTCTCTGGCTTCAACCAATCGGTGCACTTCATGCCGTCCGGTCCTTGCCGCGTGTGGGGGGGCGGCGGCGGCTTCCGGCGTTCGGATGCGACATGTGGTTTTTCTAATATGGTTCGGAAGATTACCAATGTCTTAACGCATTGATTTACAAAAGTTTCATAGTCGAAAATTCTGTTGCTGCAGCGCAACATAGTGTCGCTTTCTGAAAAATGTTTGTCGCTTTGCAACCTAATGGTTGCTTGCCGGATCGGCCGAACGCGGGCAGGGGGAGCGTATTCAAGACGTGTAATTGTTCATATTAGAATCAACTTTATGGAGATATTCGTGAGCGCCACCCCCGGCATCAGGTTTTTCGAAAAGCAGTCTCTTCTCGCCGGCGTGAGCTTTGCCGCATTGCTTCTCGGCAGCTGCCTCGCATCCCCGGTTCTCGGGGCTGAGTATCTGGTCAGCAACGACACCGAACTGCGTAATGCGATCACGGCGGCCAATGCCGATGGCGATGCGACGGCGACGATCAAGCTGACGGCGGCATTTTCTTCGACTGGTGCAACAATGCCGACCCCGACCAAGCCGATCACCATCGATACTCAGGGCTTCTCTACCGGCAACGTCCAGTTCACCGGTACCGGTGGGCAGACGATGACGATCGAAGGCTCACTTGCAGGCCCGACGGCCCAGCGCGGGATCATCATTGGCGGGATTGGCCCTTCGTTTCTGACCAACAATGGTTCGATAGCTGGCGGCGCCGACGGAACATCCACGTCAAGCCAGGGCGCATCCTTGAGCGGAACGACATTTGTCAACAACGGCACGGTGACCGGCGGCTCCAATTCAGGCGCGGCGAGCGGGGGCATGGCTGTTCAGGCGCAGCGCGGTACGAATATCACCAACAACGGCGTGATCCAGGGCGGAAGCAGCGCTACGGGCTACGGCGCACTCGGCGTGTTCCTTGGCGGCCCCCTCGGTGCCCTTAGTACGCTCACCAACAACGGGTTGATCCGCGGCGGCGACGGCGTAAATGGAACCGTTTTCAGCGGGGAAGGCGTGCAGATCCGCACCAACGGGACGATCGTCAACAACACTGGCGGGACGATCGAAGGGGGCAACAATGCCTACGGCATCACCGTGCAGATGGCCGATGCCACCATCGTCAATAGCGGGACGATCAGCGCCGGTAGTGGCATGGCGGATGCAATCGTCACGACGAATGCGACATCGAACTTCACGCTGGAGCTCCAGAAGGGGTTCGAGATCAATGGCAATGTCATTGGCAACGCGACCCTCAACGATACGCTGCGCCTAGGCGGCACCGGCACCGATACCTTCGATATCGCCGCGATCGGCGCCGCCGCGCAGTATCAGAATTTCGATACGTTCGAGAAAACCGGCACCGGCACTTGGCTGCTCGACGGCGTCGGCACGGCCACGACCGACTGGACCGTCTCCGACGGCACGCTGCTGATCGGCGATGACGCGACCGACAGCGTCACCGGCGACATCACCAACCTTGCGACGCTTGGCGGCAGCGGCACGATCTTCGGCAATGTGACGAATTCGGGGACCATCGTGGCGGGGAGCGGTGCCACGGGCGCATTGACGATCTCGGGCGACTATACCGGCAATGGCGGCGTGCTCGATATCCAGTCTGTGCTCGGCGGCGATACGTCGGCGACCAGCCAGCTCGTCGTCACAGGCAATACGGCGGGGACGACCACCGTGCGGGTGACGAATGCCGGAGGTGCCGGGGCGCAGACGGTCGAGGGCATCAAGATCATCGATGTCGGCGGCACATCTGCCGGCACCTTCTCGCTGCAGGGTGACTATGTCTATAACGGCGATCAGGCCGTCGTCGGCGGCGCCTATGCCTACCGGCTCTATCAGAACGGGATCGCCACACCTGCCGATGGCGACTGGTATCTGCGCTCGGTGCTGATTGCGACATCGACGGCGCCGCTCTATCAGGCGGGCGTGCCGATCTACGAGGTCTATCCGCAGATGTTGCAGCAGCTGGATGCCATCGGCACGCTGCAGCAGCGCGTCGGCGACCGCTACTGGGAGACCGGCAGCGATCCGGTCGCCGCAAGCGGGCCGGATGGCGTGTGGATGCGCACCGAGGGCATGTATGGCCGCGTCGATCCCGCTTCCAGCACCAGCGGCGCCACCTATGATTACGATCTCTGGAAGGCTGAAGGCGGCGTCGACGGCGAACTCTATCAGAGCAACAAGGGCCTGCTGATCGGCGGGCTGACGGCGCATTTCGGCACGATCACCGGCGATGTCAGCTCGATCTACGGCGACGGCAAGATCGAGACGATGGGTCAGGGCGTCGGTGCGACGCTCACCTGGTATGGCGCGGATGGCTTCTATGCCGATGCGCAGGGGCAGTTCACCCTCTACGACACGACGCTGAAATCCGATCTCACCAATGCCGACCTGAAGGGCGGCAATAGCGGCTTCGGATCGACGCTCAGCATCGAGGCGGGGCGCCGCTTTGCCTCGGCCGGTTCGTGGTCGATCACGCCACAGGCGCAGCTCATCTATTCGTCGATCGATTTCGACGATTTCCATGATGCCTTCGGCGCGCCGGTTTCGCTCGATCGCGGCGACAGCCTGAACGGCCGCGCCGGTATTGCCTTCGATCGTGACGAGAGCTGGCAGAAGGCCGACGGCAAGACGGTTCATGCCAAGCTCTACGGCTCTGCAAACCTCTACTACGAGTTCCTGCAGGGAACGGCGGTCGATGTCGCGGGCCTGCGCTTCAAGACAGAAAACGACCGGCTCTCGGCCGGTGTGACGCTCGGCGGTTCCTATAGCTGGAACGACGAGCGCACCTCCGTCTACGGCGAAGCGACCGCCCGGTCCTCACTCGAGAACGTCGGCAGCAGCTATGCGCTGAGCGGCACTGCCGGTATCCGCGTGAAGTGGTAAGCGATCAGAGCGCCCGGTCCGCGCCGCGGGCCGGGCGCTTGCGCCAACCGTCTTCATCGTGACGGTAGGCAAGGCTGCCGTTTTGCCATATCGCAGGGTTCGAGGCGCGCCGGCGCTTCGGTTGCCCCTATGCGGATGGAGATGCCCGTGACCTTGCCTGTCAAAATTGCCGTCAGCGGCGCCCGGGGTCATATGGGCCGCGCCATTCTTTCCGCGCTTGCAGATGATCCTGCCTTCACCCACGTCTGCAGCATCGGCCGGACCGGCGGCGACGGGCTTGTTGATCGTTTGGTGGCCATCGAGGCGGCGGACGTGATCCTCGATTTCTCCACGGCATCGGCGGCGGCCGAACTGGCCGAACTCTGCGCGGAGAGAAACGGACCGGCGCTGGTGATCGGTGCAACGGGCTTCGAGGCGGATGAGCTTGAACGGATCAACAGGGCGGCCAGCAAGGTCGCGATCGTCCGCTCCGGCAATTTCTCGATCGGCGTCAACATGCTGGTCGGCCTCGTCGCGCAGGTCGCGGGCACATTGCCCGCTGAAACCTGGGACATCGAAATCCTCGAGGCTCATCACCGCCGCAAGGTCGATGCGCCATCCGGCACGGCGCTGATGCTCGGCGAAGCCGCCGCCGATGGCCGCGGTGTGGCGCTCTCATCCGTCGAGCGGCGCAGCCGCGACGGCATGACCGGCGAGCGCCCGGCCGGTGAAATCGGCTTTTCGGTGATCCGCGGCGGCGGCATTGTCGGCGAGCATAGCGTCATGTTTGCGGCCGGAGAGGAAGTGCTGACGCTGTCGCATTCGGCGCTCGACCGCGGCATGTTCGCCCGCGGCGCACTCGCTGCCGCCCGCTGGGTCATGGGGCGGGCGGCGGGCGAATACGACATGCAGGATGTCCTGGGCCTAACGCGGAAACCCTGAGGGGTCGAAGCACCGGAGGCTTGTGCTCCGGTGCTTCGGGTTCATGCCACCAGGCCCTTGGTGAGCTCCAGCGCCTGCCGCTCGAACAGCCGGCGGTAGATGCCGTTGTTGAGGCGGACGAGCGATTGGTGGTCGCCTTCCTCGACGATCCTGCCCTTGTCGAAGACGAGCAGGCGGTCGAGTGCCCTGACGGTCGACAGGCGGTGCGCGATCACCAGCGTCGTGCGTCCCTCCATCAGGCGTTCCATCGCCTGCTGGATCTGCACTTCGCTCTCGCTGTCGAGGCTGGACGTCGCCTCGTCGAGGATCAGCACGGGCGCATCGGCGAGGAAGGCGCGGGCGATGGCGACGCGCTGGCGTTCGCCGCCCGACAGCTTGACGCCGCGCTCGCCCACCATCGTCTCATAGCCCTTGGGAAGGCTCATGATGAAGTGATGGGCGCTTGCCTGTCTCGCGGCGTCCTCGATCTCGCGTCTCGATGCCTCTGGCCGGCCATAGGCGATGTTTTCGGCCAGCGTCCGGTGGAACAGGATCGGTTCCTGCTGGACGATGGCGATCTGGCCGCGCAGGCTCGACTGCGTCACCTTGGCGATATCCTGCCCGTCGATCCGGATCGAGCCGGAATTGACGTCATAGAGGCGCTGGATGAGCTTGACGAAGGTCGTCTTGCCCGAGCCCGAATGACCGACCAGGCCGACGCGCTCTCCCGGCTTGATGGCGACGGAGAAGTCGTCATAGAGCGGCGTCGGATGGGCGCCATACTGGAAGGTGACGCGATCGAAGATGATCTCGCCCTTGCCGATGGCGATCGCCTTGGCGCCCGGCCTGTCCTCGATGCCGAGCGGCGTCTTGTCGAGCAGCACCAGCTCTTCCATGTCGTTGACGGCGCGCTGCAGGTTGCGGATATCCTGCCCGACCGAGCGCAGATATCCCTGCAGCACGAAGAACATCGCCAGCACGAAGGTGATGTCGCCCGGCGTCGCGAGGCCCCTCTGCCACATGATGAGGCCGGTGCCGAGGATACCTGCCTGCATCGAGACCATCATGAAGCCCTGGATCGTGCCGTTCAGCGTGCCGCGCCGCCAGGTTCGCCGCGTGCGGCTGTCCCATTTGGCGAGAACGTGGCTCAGGCGCTCTTCCTCGCGGTCTTCGGCGCCGAAGGCCTTGACCACCGAGTTGCAGCTGACCGCATCGGCAAGCGCGCCACCGAGCTTGGTATCCCAGGCATTGGCGAGCTTGGCCGCAGGCGAGACGTAGCCCATCGAGAGCACGACGGTGACGCCGATATAGATCAGCGATCCCGCCGCCACGATGAGCCCCATGACCGGCCAGTAGCTGCCGAGCACGATGCTGGCGCCGGCAAGCATGACGACCGACGGCAGGAGCGCGACCAGCAACAGGTCGTTCAGCGCGTCGAGCGCCCACATGCCGCGGGTGATCTTGCGCACCGTCGAGCCGGCAAAGCTGTTGGCATGCCAGTCGGTGGAGAAGCGCTGGACCTTGTGGAAGCCGCTATTGGCGACATCGGCCATGATGCGCAGCGTCAGCCGAATGATGCCGTTGAAGATGAACCAGCGCAGCACGACGCTGGTGAGGCCGAGTGCTGCAACGATGACGAAGGCGCGGATTGCGCCATCGGCCGCGTTGCCGCCGGCGATCGCATCGACGATCCGGCCGGAGAAGACCGGGACCAGGACTTCGGCGAGCGTGCTGGCGATGACCAGCAGGATGATGCTGCCGACGAGGGCAGGGCGATGCGTCCATTGACGAAAAACAAAGCCGAGCACGTTGCGATAAGCATCGGCACGGAAGTCGAGCTTCTTGCGAGTCATTTTAACCAGTCCGGCGCCATATCGAGGGCAGCCGGCCCCAAAATCGAGAGTTAATAGACACAGCCGGAACGGGAAACGAAATAACCCCCAGCAGATCGGTGGCGCTGTGAAAGACGTTAAAACCGCTTGCCGCGTGCCCTGGGCGGGCCGCGAATTGGAATGACCTAGTGTCGGATCATTCCGGACGGGAGGGTTTCGATGAATACTGATGTCATGCAACGCCTCCTCTGTTTGATCTGCAGCGATGGAGATTTTGTACCGGACAAATCCGGTCTTGCCAACCAGATCTTTTCTACTTTGCAGAGAATGATGCAGGGACGACACACCATCGAGGCGCGAGTGCCGTGCTTTTGCTGTATGCGTCAGCCGCCGAGCGCGACTGCGATCAGCACGAGCACGAGGCCTAGACCGGTCATCGTCAGCCCGGCATAGAGCGGTCTGCCACCGGAAAAACTTGCCCATGCATAGCCGGTGATGAAGAGCAGGTCGATCAGCACGAGGTTGCTGACGCGCAGCGCCAGTTCGGCGTCGGCGATCAGGAAGAAGGGGATCACGGCGGGGATGGCGGTTGCGAAAACCAGGATGCAGATCCCGGTGGCAGCGAGGAGATCGTTTCTCGTCAGCAATGCCTTACGCGGCTCAGCGCGGGCAGTCAGCGCCAGGAGCGAGCGGTAGAGGGCTTCGGCATCGGCGGTCTTTCCCGAGAACGGGGTGTCCTCGATCGGAAATTCCTCGGCAAGCACGGCAAGCGCCGTCGCCTCGCTGCGGGCGGCCTTGATATGCCGGAAGAGACGCAGGCGCCGGCTCTTGTAGAAACTGGTGCCGAGCACGAACAGGACGGCATCGATGATCGCCCAGGCGGCGTTGCAGCCGAGCGTCGCGACGACGAGATCGCGCACCTCGATGCCTTCCTCATGCATGACGAGCCGGGAGCCGACGGTCCATGTCAGCGCCATGATCAGTCCGAAGAGGATTTCGCCGAGCGCGTCGCCGGGATCGAGCGCGTCGAATATGGAGCGGATCGGCGACGTCATCGAATGGCCCTCCCATGCGGCAAGGCCGCAAGAGACGACTATGATCGAGGCGGGCCGCGGGCTCATTGAGCCGGATCAAGGCTGATTGCGGTTGCCGGTTCATTCCGGCAGGATGGCGCATCGACTGCGAAGGAGGAGATCACGTCATGATGATCGGCTCATGTCATTGCGGCAAGGCGCACTGGACGCTGGAAGGCGATCCGGGATCGATCACCGCCTGTAACTGCACGCTCTGCCGCCGGTACGGCACGCTCTGGGCCTATGATTATGAAGGCGAGCGGGTGGCGGTCAGCGGACCGACGGCGTCCTATACGCGCTCGGGAAGGGACAAGTCGCCGCTGGAGATCCTGTTCTGCCCTGACTGCGCCTGCGTTCTCGCCTGGCGCGGTCTGGTGCTGGAATCGGATGGGCGGCGGCGGATGGCGGTCAATGTCCGGCTTGCGCCGCCGGAGGCCGTGGAAGATCTGGCGATCGATCATTTCGACGGGCTGGTGACCTTCACCGATCTGCCGTCGACGGGGCGCTGCGTGCGCGATCTCTGGTTCTAGGGAAAAGACGGCGCCGCCGGGAGGAAGCGGCGCCGCAAGTCACTCAGCGTCTGCAGACCTCGGCGCGGAAGGGCTGGCCCCAGCGGTCATAGCGCCATTCCGTGTGGCAATAGCGGGGCGCGTAGTAAGCCGGATAGGCCGGGTAGGCCCGCGGCGGCGGATAGTAGGCATAGGGGCCGGGATAATAGGGGCGCGAGGCAATTGCGCCGCCGACCACGCCGCCAACGACGCCTCCGGCAACACCGCCCCAGAAGGCGTCGCCGCCGCGGGCATTGGCTGTTCCGGTGGTGGCGAAGGTGGCGCCGGCAAAGGTCAGCGCAATCAGGCCCGCCGCCATGGTCTTATGAAGAACGGACATGTCGAATTCCTTTCATGGACAAGGCTTGTCTTGAAGCCATGGCCAGAATCCGCCCCGATCGCGGCGCGTTGATGGTCGCACAAGCGCTTGCGGAATTAAATTTTCGTCATGATTGCCGGGGTTTTGCCGCATTCTTGCGAGGGCGAAAGCGCAAATGAACGCAAGGGGATGAGGCCCGCCGCTGCCGTTCTGATTCAACTTTAACGCCGCTTTCGGCGCCTGCCGCTCGCGCTCTAAGATTTTATGGTTAAAAGCTTGTTAAGCGACTTGGCATTATGGTTGCAGACGTGAATATTTCATTCACAGCGGGAGTGGACGCTTTTTGACATCGGCAGGCAACCTTCTGGAACTGGCATGCAGCCGGATCGCGGATCTGGATACGCCAGCCTATGTGAAGAACAGCGAGCTTCGCTATGTCGCTGTGAATGCCGCCTATGCGCATTTCTTCGGTCTCGATATTTCCGATTTCATCGGCCGCCGCAGCCGTGAGGTGCTCGACCGGCCAGAGGAAGCGGAGCGTGAGGACAAGGAGCGCCGGGCGCTGGTCTTCGGCACCGAGGAAAACGCGATCTGCTTCGACCGGTCGGCCACAAGTCACGAGCGGGTGCAGATCGAAAGCTTCATGCCATCGGAAGACCGGGCCTATGTGCTTGGCGTTTTCGAGAAGCGGGCGCAGCCGCGCCGTCCTGTCGCCTCCGGTCCCGATCAGGCGCTGCTAGCCGATTTCGAGCGGGTGCGTTCGGCGATCGAAAAGCTCGACCATCCCGTCGGCATCTTCGCCGATGACGGGCGGCCGCTCGCCGTCAATGCAGCCTACCGCGGCGGCGGCTCCAGGCATGTCGCTGAGACCGGCTGGCACAAGAGCGTTGCCGAGCTCGATCTGCTGCGCACGATCATGGAAGATCTGCCGGTCGCGGCCTTCGCCCGCGACGAGCAGCATCGCCTCGTCTATGCCAACCAATATTACGAGACTTTCACCGGTCACGACCGCGCCAAGGTGCTGGGGCTGACCGAGCACGAAATGTTCGGCGAAGACGGCGGCGGCGCCATCTACGAAGAAAACTGCCTGGCGCTGCAGAACGGCTCGCTGACTGAGGTCGAGGGCAAGCTGCCGAGCACCGACGGCAAGTCCTATCCGATCCTGTCGCGCGTCAACCGCGTGCAGACGCCCGACGGCAAGCTCTATGTCGTCGGGTCCTTCTCCGATATTTCGCCGCTGAAAGAGCGCGAGGCGGAGCTCATCCAATCGCAGCAGCATGCCGAAGTGCTGCACCGGGATATCGAGAGCATTCTACGCTCGCTGCCGGTCGGCGTGCTGATCCTCGATAACAAGCTCGATATCCTCTACGTCAACGACGAGTTCTACCTGATCAGCGATCTGCCGATCGAGGACCGTTTCGACGGGCGGCCGTTCATGGACGTGATCCGCCGCAATCACGCGCTCGGGCGCTACGGCTACACTCAGACGCCGGAAGAAATCCTGGAATCGCGGCGCCATCACTTCTCGACCGCCGACGATCCGGAGCCGGTGGAGCTCAACTGGTCGGGCGGCAAGTCGATCATTTTCGACAGCCGCCGCATTTCCGACGACCGCATCCTGCTGACCTATTCCGATATCAGCGCCATCCGCCAGCGCGAGCAGGAAGTCCACGACGCCAAGGCGGCGATCGAGACGCTTGGCGAATTGATGCGCGATGCAACGCGGGCGATGCCGCAGGGGCTGGCGATCGTTCAGGACGGCATCATCCAGCTTTCCAACGATGCGCTCTCCGGCGTGTTGCAGATCCCGCCGGAATATCTGGCCGCCGGGCGCGGCTGGATCGATCTCTTCAATTTTTGCGCCGAGCGCGGCGACTTCAATGGCGCCGCGGCCGATACGCTGCATTACTGGCGCAGCAGCATCGCCACGCGCCAGCCGATCACCACCGTTTTCCATATTTCCGGCGAGCGCTGGGTCAATATGGACGCGACGATCAGCGAGCGCGGCCACTGGATCGCGCTTTTCACCGATGTCACCGAGATGAAGTTGCGCGAGGGCGAGCTGGAGCGGCTGCTGTCGCGCGCCGAGGCCGCCGATCGCGCCAAGTCCGAATTCCTCGCCAATATGAGCCACGAGATCCGCACGCCGATGAACGGCGTTCTCGGCATGGCCGAGTTGATGGCGAAGACCGATCTCGATGCGCGCCAGAAGACCTTCATCGACATCATCGTCAAATCCGGCAATGCGCTGCTGACGATCATCAACGACATCCTCGATTTCTCGAAGATCGATGCGGGGCAGATGAAGCTACGCAGGGCGGCCTTCGATATGGTCGAAGCGGTCGAGGATGTCGCGACGCTCTTGTCGTCGCCGGCGGCCGAGAAGGATCTGGAACTGCTGGTGCGCGCCGATCCGAACCTGCCTGCAGCCGTGATCGGCGATGCCGGGCGCTTCCGGCAGATCGTCACCAATCTCGTCGGCAATGCCGTCAAGTTCACCGAGAAGGGCCATGTCTTCGTCGATATCGGGTTCCGCCAGGGATCGGACGGCGAGATCATGGTCGAGCTTCGGATCGAAGATACCGGCATTGGCATCCCGACCGACAAGCTGCAATCGGTGTTCGACAAGTTCTCGCAGGTCGATTCCTCATCGACCCGGCGTCACGAGGGAACGGGCCTGGGGCTCGCGATCACCGCCGGTCTCGTCGATCTCTTCGGCGGCTATATCCATGCCGAGAGTGAACCGGGGCGCGGAACCGTCTTCACCGTCAACCTGCCGTTTGCGGTGGCGGCGGCCAAGCTCGATCCGAAGCCGCTGCCGGTCAATGTGCGCGGGGCGCGCATTCTCGTCATCGACGATAACGAGGTGAACCGCAGCATTCTCAGCGAACAGCTGACGCTCTGGGGCTTCGACGGCGTGGCGGCGGAAAGCGGGGCGACCGGGATCGCCATTCTCGAAGCGGCGCATCAGGTGGGCGTCGAGGTCGATGCGCTGGTGCTCGACTATCACATGCCGCAGATGAACGGCGCCGAAGTGGCGCGCAAGTTGCGCGCCGACCGGCGTTTCGAAAACCTGCCGATCATCTTCCTGACGTCGATGGACATATCGGGTTCCGAGAAGGAATTTGCGGCGCTGAACGGCCAGGCGCATCTGATGAAGCCGGCGCGCGCCAACCTGCTGCGCGGCACGATCGTCGAGGTCGTCAGGGCCAAGCGCGTCAAGCAGGCGTCCGAAGCCGAGCTTGCGCGGCTGCAGGCCGAGCTCGCCGCCAAGGTGCCGGAGCCGGAAGAGGCCGAGCCCGAAATCGAGACGCCGCGCCGCAAGGCCGATTTCATCGACGTGCTGGTGGCCGAGGACAATGAGGTCAACCAGATCGTCTTCACCCAGATCCTGCAGGGCACGGGCCTGAGCTTCCTCGTCGTCAACAACGGCCAGGAAGCGGTCAATGCCTGGGAAGCGTATTCGCCGCGGATCATCATGATGGATGTGTCGATGCCCGTGATGAACGGTCACGATGCGACACGGGCGATCCGCTCGCGCGAACGCGGGCAGGGGCATCGCGTGCCGATCATCGGCGTCACCGCGCATGCGCTGGAAAGCGACCGCGAGCTCTGCCTCGATGCCGGCATGGACGACTATATGTCGAAGCCGATCAGCCCCGAGCTGCTGGAAGAGAAGATCCAGCTGTGGCTCGGAAAGAGCGAACCGCTGCCGGGCCGCTCCGGCTTATAGGGCCTTCGGGCCGCAGAGCATTTCGCGCTTTCCCGCAAAGCCCTTGCGCCGCTCGACGGCAAAGCCCGCTGCAACGAGATTGCGCCGGACGAAGCCGGCCGCGGCATAGGTTGCGAAACTGCCGCCGGGAATGGTCTTGTCGCAGACGAGACGCATCAGCTCTTCCGACCACATGTCGCCGTTGCGCGACGGGGCGAAGCCATCGAGATACCAGGCGTCGAAGTGCGGCTCGGCGGCTCTGACGCCATCGAGTGCGGCGCCACAGACGACGCTGAGGCGGGTCTGCGGATCGAGATCGAGGCTGACGATGCCTTGCGGGCTATCGGGCCAGGCGGCGGTGAGGCCGTCGCGCTCGGCGTCGATCTCCGGCCAGTGCGACAGCGCACGGGCGATCTCGTCGCGCTGCATCGGATAGAGCTCGTAGGAGATGAAATGCAGGTGCTGGCCATCCCTCCGGTGCAGCTTCCACTGGCGCCAGGTCTCGGCGAAGTTCAGGCCGGTGCCGAAGCCGAGCTCGCCGATCTGGAAACTGTCCTTTTCCGCCCAGCGCTCCGGCAGGCCGTTGCCGGAAAGGAAGACGTGGCCGCATTCGAGGCGGCCGTCGGTCTGGCAATAAAAGTGATCGCCAAAGGCATGCGAATAGGGCATATCGCCGTCTCGCCATTCGAGCGGCTGGCTGGTGCTGCCAATCTGATCGGGATCGATATCTGTCATGCCACAAGCCGATAGTCCGGCTCTTCTCTCCGGTCAATCCGCCGATCTCCTGATCGCCGGCGGCGGCATCATGGGTCTGTGGGCGGCTGTATATGCCGAGCGGCTGGGCATCGATACGCTGCTGATCGATGCCGGGCGGATCGGCGGGGGCGCCAGCGGCGGCCTGCTCGGCGCGCTGATGCCGCATATGCCGGACAAGTGGAATGCCAAGAAGCAGTTCCAGTTCGACGCGCTGCTCAGCCTCGAAACCGAGATCGTAGCACTGGAAGCCGCCACCGGCCTTTCCGCAAACTACCGTCGTTCCGGCCGGATCATCCCGCTGCCGAAGCCGCATCTGAAGACGTTTGCGCTCCGGCATTCGGCCGATGCCGAGGTCAACTGGAACCAGCAGGGCCGAGCGTTTCACTGGCATGTTTCCGATCAACCAGCCGTTGCCGGCTGGATCGACCCGGCTGCGGGCGAGAGCGGATTCGTGCATGACACGCTGGCCGCCCGCGTTGCGCCGCGAGCGCTGGTCTCGGCGCTCAGGGCGTTTCTGGATCGGGCGCGGCATGTGCGGATCGCAGAGATGGCGGCGCTTGGTTCGCTCGATGCGGAGAGCGGTACTGCCGAAATCGATGGCACCCGAATGGGCTTCGGCCACTGCATCATCGCGGCCGGGCATGCATCCTTCCCGATTCTGCAGCGCTTTAATCCGGGTTTGCCGCAACCACTGGGCCAGCCGGTGAAGGGGCAGGCGGCGCTGCTGAAGGCCGATATCGATCCGGCTCTTCCCGTCATCTTCCGTGACGGTCTCTATATCGTGGCGCATGAAGGCGGCCATGTCGCGATCGGCAGCACCAGCGAGAACAGCTTCGCCGATCCCTATGGTACCGATGACCAGCTGGATCCGTTGATTGCGGCGGCGCGCGAAATGGCGCCGGTGCTGGCCGATGCGCCCGTCGTCGAGCGCTGGGCGGGACTGCGGCCGAAGGCGATCGACCGCGATCCGATGGTGGGGCGCCATCCCGATCATCCGCGGCTCCATGCGCTGACCGGCGGTTTCAAGGTCAGTTTCGGGCTGGCGCACCGGCTGGCGGAGGCCGTCATTCACGATATCGCCGGTCAGGCCGCGGGCTTCGACCTGCCTGAAAGTTTCTCGCTTTCCAACCATATCACGGCCGCTTCACGCTAAACGTGAATTAGCGCACCGGCTTTTTCGTTATTCTGTCATGCAAATCACCTATCTGCTTGCGCATCGATGGCGCCGGATTCGGCCGTGCGCCGTGCACTCAGATGGAGGAAATCGCATGCGTTATGCCATTTGCTTCACGCCTGCGCCGAGCGACCCGCTCAGCCATGTGGCGGCCAATTGGCTTGGCCGCAACGTTTTTTCGGGCGAGATGCTGGAGCCGCCGGCCATTCGCGGGCTTGGCATTCACGAGATCGCCTTTCACACGGCGGTGCCGCGCCGCTATGGCTTCCACGGCGTTCTCAAGGCGCCGTTCCACCTTTCCGGCGAGGTTTCGGAAGCGCAACTCCTGCGGGATCTGATGCGCTTTTCCGGCACGTTCCAGCCGTTCAGCATTCCGCGCATCGAAGTGGCGCGGCTCGGCAATTATTACAGCCTGGTGCCGACGCTGCCCTGTGAAAACGTCCGCTATCTGGCGTCTTCCATCGTCCAGCATTTCGACCGGTTCCGCGCGCCTCTCTCGGAAGCCGATATCGAGCGCAGCGATCCGGATGGTCTGTCGGCGGCGCAATTCGCCAATTTGCACCGCTGGGGCAACCCTTACGTGATGGACGAATTCCGCTTCCACATGCCGGTGACCGGTCCCGTCAATTGCGCCGACATGCCGCGCGTCGAGCAGGCATTGCGGTCGATCTTCGAGCCGGTGCTGAACGAGCCGATCCAGATTTCCAACATCGCGCTGATGATGGAAGAGGGGATGGGCGGGCCGTTCCGCGTGCACTCGCTGCACCCGATGGGCAAGGTTAGCGCCCGCAAGATCGCCTGATCACTTTTGTTCAAGAAGCCCGTGCGGATTGGTGCTATATCCGCGCGATGCAGAATATCTCGCAGGAACAGGCAACCGAAGCCATGCCGCTTGCCGGCGCGGAGACGACGCGCTTCTGGCGCGACCGCCGCTTCGGTGGCATGGAATGCCTGAGCGCGACCTTCCTGACCCATGAATTCGCGCCGCATGCGCATGACACTTTCAGCATCGGCGCCATCGAGAGCGGCAGCCAGATCGCCACGATCCGTGGCACGCGCGAAGCATCCGGCCCCGGCGATCTCTATCTGATCAATCCCGGCGAGACGCATGACGGAGCGCCGACCGAGGGCGGATACCGCTACCGGATGATCTATCCTGACATGGCGCTGTTCCGCGAAATTCTTGAGGACGTGACCGGCAAGGGCTTTCAGGGTACGCCCGCCTTCGGCAAGCAGATCCTGCACGACTCGAAGCTCGCCGCCGCCTTCCAGCAGGCGCATGAGATTCTCGAAATCGGGAGCGGGGCGCTGGAGAGCAGCCAGGCGATGTTCCAGGTGCTCGACGCGATGTTCAGACAGCACGGCAGCTCGATCATCGTGCCCGTCGATACCAAGGAGCGGTCGGCGGTGCGCCGGGCGCGCGACTATCTGACGGAGAACTACGCGACCGATATCGGCCTCGAGGAGCTTGCAGGCGTTGCCGGGCTCAGCCGCGCGCATCTGATCCGCGCCTTCCGCAAGGAATTCCACATCACGCCGCATGCTTTCCTCACCGACATCCGGGTGCGGATCGCGCGGCGCAAGTTGCAGGCGGGCGAGCAGCCGGCCGAGATCGCGCTCGAATGCGGTTTTGCCGATCAGGCGCATTTCACCCGCCATTTCAAGGCGCGCACCGGCATAACGCCCGGCCAGTACCGGGCCCGATAATCACTTTCGTTCAAGACGCCGCTTCGGCGCGGCTCTATGACCTCCGCAGCAAGCGGAGTTTTTGAACGTGAACAAGAATGAATTCTGGGCGGAATTTTCCGGCGGCATGCGGGCGATCGCACCGCTGATCGCCGCTGTCATCCCGATCGGGCTGGTCTTCGGCGCCGTTGCGGCCACCAAGGGGCTTTCGCCTGTCGAGACCGGACTGATGAGCGCGCTGGTCTTTGCCGGCGGATCGCAATTCGTGGCGATGGATATCTGGACGCATCCGGCCACCTGGGCGGGGCTGGGCTTCGCCGCATTGCTCGTCAATATCCGCCACGTGCTGATGGGTGCCTCGATCGGCACCAAGATGCAGGCCTTCCCGCCGCGCGCCCGCTATCTCTCCGTGCTGTTCCTTGCCGACGAGATCTGGGCGATGGCGGAGTTCCGGGCCGGCGTGGCGCGGCTGACGCCTGCGTGGTTTGCCGGGCTCGCGACGCCGTTCTATCTCGCATGGGTCATCTCGGGACTGGCGGGCGCCACGCTTGGCGCCTTTCTCGGCAATCCCGTCACGCTCGGTCTCGATTTTGCCTTTCCCGCGGTCTTCATCGTGCTGGTCATGGGCTTCTGGAAAGGGCCGGAGACCGGTGCCGTGCTGCTCGCCAGCGGTGCGGCAGCCGTGGCCACCCAGCATTTCATTCCCGGTGTCTGGTATATCGCCGCCGGTGCGCTCGCCGGTCTGGTCACCGCTCTCTTCAGCGGCAAGCGCCGCATCGAGGTAACGCCATGACGCTCGATCTTTCCACACTGCTCGCGATCCTGGCGATGGCGGCGGCAACCATCCTGACGCGCATCAGCGGTCTCATCCTCATTCGCCATGTTTCGCTCGAAGGCAGCAGGCGCAAGGCGATCGAATCGATTCCGCCGGCGGTTCTGATGGCGGTGGTGGCGCCGACCGCCTTTGCGACCGGTATCGCCGAGACCATCGCCTGCGCGGTGACGGCGCTCGCAGCACTGCGGCTGCCGATGCTGGCGGCGGTGGCATCGGGCGTCGTCTGCGTCGCGATCCTCAGGGCGATCGGCCTCAGCTGAGCGATTTCGTGAGAGACTTTCGCGATTTCCGTGAAAGTCTCTTGCACATTTCCGGCTCGACTTTCGCTCTCCGGGTGCTACCGTTTCGCCTGTCTTCGAGAAGGTGATTTGATGGCATTCGATACATATCCGCGCAATCTCGTCGGCTACGGCCGCAGCACACCCGATCCGAAATGGCCTGGCGGGGCGCATGTCGCCGTGCAGTTCGTCATCAATTACGAAGAGGGCGGCGAGAGCTCGATCCTCGATGGCGACCCGGCCTCGGAGAACCTGCTTTCGGAGATCGTCGGTGCGCAGCCCTGGCCCGGCCAGCGCAATCTCAACATGGAATCGATCTACGAATATGGCTCGCGCGCCGGCTTCTGGCGGCTGTGGCGGATGTTCACCGATCTCAAGATGCAGGCGACCGTCTATGGCGTGACGCTCGCTATGGCCCGCAATCCGGAAGCCGTCGCGGCGATGAAGGAGGCCGGCTGGGAAGTCGCCAGCCACGGCTATCGCTGGCTGGAATACAAGGATTTCCCCGAGGATCTGGAGCGCAAGCACATTCTCGAAGCCGTGCGCCTGCACACCGAACTGACCGGCGAGCGCCCCTATGGCATGTACCAGGGCAAGCCCTCCGACAACACGCTGCGGCTGGTGCAGGAAGAGGGCGGTTTCCTTTATTCGTCGGACTCTTACGCCGATGATCTGCCCTATTGGGTGAAGGGCGCGGACGGCAAGCCGTTCCTGATCATTCCCTATACGCTCGAAACCAACGACATGCGTTTCGCCACACCGCAGGGCTTCAATTCCGGCGACCAGTTCTTCACCTATCTGAAGGACGCCTTCGACACGCTTTACGATGAAGGCAAGGAAGGCAGCCCGAAGATGATGTCCGTCGGCCTTCATTGCCGCCTCGTGGGCCGTCCCGGCCGTGCCGCGGCGCTGAAGCGTTTCATGGAATATGTGCTGGGTCACGAGAAGGTCTGGGTGCCGCAGCGTATCGAGATCGCCAGGCACTGGCATGAGCATCACAAGCCGGAGACGATCTGATGAGCGGGCGGGAGGAATTTGTCACCCGCTTCGGCGGCGTCTTCGAGCATTCGCCGTTCATCGCCGAGCGCGCCTATGACGACGGCTTCATCCATGGCGAGCTGACGGCCGATCGCGTTCATACGCCGATGGTGGCGGTCTTTCGTGCCGCGAGCGAGGCGGAGCGTCTTGGCGTGCTGCGCGCTCACCCCGATCTGGCGGGACGTCTGGCGATATCAGGCGAACTCACCGAAGACAGCAAGCAGGAGCAGGCGGGGGCCGGGCTCGACCGGCTGAGCGCCGAAGAACACAAGCGCTTCACCGAGCTCAACGACCGCTACACGGAGAAATTCGGCTTTCCCTTCATCATCGCGGTCAAGGGCCTGAACAAGGACGATATTCTCGCAGCCTTCGAGAAGCGGATTGATAACAGCCGCGCGGACGAGTTTTCGACGGCGGCCGGGCAGGTCGAGAAGATCGCGCTGCTGCGGCTGACTGCCATGCTTCCGGCGCGCTGAATGACGGGGAATTCTTTCCTCATCCTTTCGGCTCGCCTATAGTCTGCCGCACAGGAGATTTCGCGATGAAGCCATCGGAAGTGCTGGAGAAGAACAGGCAGGCGATACGCGACGCGACGAAGCGTTTCAACGCGGCCAACCCGCGCGTCTTCGGCTCGGTGGCCCGCGGCGAAGACCGGGCCGACAGTGATCTCGACATTCTCGTCGATGCGCTGCCGGGAACGACGCTGTTCGATCTCGGCGGGCTGCTGGAGGAGTTGCAGGATATCCTCGGCGTCAAGGTGGACCTGGTGACCCCCGGCGGGCTGCCCGACAAGATCAAAGCGCGCGTTCTCTCGGAAGCGTCCGCCATATGAGCAATGAGCGGCTTCTCGAGCATATCGATCGCATGCAGTCTGCCGCGCAGACGGCGTTCGATCTGACCGAAGGGATGAGCGAGGCGCAGTTCCTCGGTGATATCAGAACACAGCTTGCCGTGACGATGTCGCTGGTGCTTGTCGGCGAGGCGGCGGCGCGGATATCGGCGATCGAGCCCGGATTTCCGCAAAGCCATCCAGAAGTTCCGTGGATGCGGATCAAGGGCATGCGCAACCTGATCGTTCACGACTACTACAGGGCGGAACTGCCCGTGATCTGGCAGACCGTAAGAACTGCCTTGCCCGACCTCGTGACCCAACTTGAAAACATTCGCCACTGGCGGATCCAAGGCGAATGACAGATGCCTGAATTCCTCGATATCCACCCCCTCAGCAAAGCCGCCTTCGCGCCCTTCGGCGATGTCATCGAAACCCATCCGGAAACGATGCGCTACATCAATGGCGGCACGACGGAGCGGTTCCACGCACTCGCCTCCGCAGAAGCTGCGGGGGAAGGCGCGCGCGTCATCATCAATCTCTTCCGCGGCCAGCCGCGTGCCTTTCCCTATGAGGTCGGGATGATGGAGCGCCATCCTTTCGGCAGCCAGAGTTTCTCACCGGTCTCCGGCCGGCCGTTTCTGGTCGTCGTTTCCGAGGATGAGGACGGCAGGCCCGGGCGGCCGCGGGTGTTCCTGGCGCGGGGCGACCAGGGCGTCAATTACCGCCGCAATGTCTGGCATCATCCGCTGATGTCGCTTGGCGAGCCGTGCACCTTCCTCGTCGTCGATCGCGACGGGATCGAAAACAATCTGGAAGAATTCTTCTTCGACGAACCCTTCACCATCAGAGAGCCAGCCCTATGACCGGACTGACCACCCATGTCCTCGACACCGCTCTCGGCACGCCTGCCAAGGGGCTGCGGATCGATCTCTATTCGGTCGAGGGCGACATTCGCAAACATCTGAAGACCGTCGAGACCAATTCTGACGGCCGCGTCGATGGCGGGCCGATCCTGATCGGCGATGCCTTCAAGGTGGGCACTTACGAGCTGCTCTTCCATGCCGGGGATTACCTGCGCGCCGCAGGCACGGCGCTGCCGCATCCGGCCTTTCTCGATCTCGTGCCGATCCGCTTCGGCATTGCCGATACGACGGCGCATTACCACGTGCCGCTGCTGATCTCGCCCTATGGCTATTCCACGTACAGGGGTAGCTGAGATGCGGTTTGCTGCGATCGCCGATATCCACGGCAACGCGCTGGCGCTGGAGGCGGTGCTTGCCGATATCGCCGCGCAGGGTATCACCGACATCGTCAATCTCGGCGACTGCTTCAGCGGACCGCTGGAGGCGGACAAAACCGCGGACCGGCTGCTCGCGCTGAACCTGCCGACCGTGCGCGGCAATCACGATCGCTACCTGACCGAATTTTCACCCGAGCATATGCAGACGTCCGACGAGGCGGCGTTCCATGACCTCGCCCCGCATCATCTCGACTGGCTGCGGACGCTACCACCAGAGCTCGTCTATCGCGGTGAGGCTTACCTCTGCCACGCGACGCCGGGAAACGACAATCTCTACTGGACGGAGACCGTCGCCGCCGATGGCAGTGTTTCCCTGAAGGCACAGGCCGAGATCGAAGCGCTCGCCGAAGGGATTACGCAGCCGCTGATCCTCTGCGGCCACACGCATTTGCCGCGGATCATCGCGCTCTCCGGCGGCCGCCTGCTCGTCAACCCTGGGAGCGTCGGCTGCCCGGCCTATGACGACGATCAACCCTATTTCCACAAGGTCGAGAACGGCCATCCGATGGCAAGCTACGCGATCCTCGAAAAGAGCGCTGATCGCTGGACCGCCCATTTCCGCACTGTGGCGTATGACCACATGGCGATGTCGGAGCTCGCAAAAACAAATGGCCGCCCGGAATGGGCGGCCGGATTGGCGAAGGGGCGGCTGTAGGCGATCAGGCGCCGGTATCTGGCGTCGTCTTCGGCTGTGAGGCCGGGGCAGGTGTTGCTGGCACGGCATCCGGCTTGGCGCCATCGAGATTGCCGAGCAGCGAGGAAATGGCGTTGTCGCCTTCGAAGCCCGCTTCCTTCATCAGCCTGTCGAGGATCGGTTTGTTGGCCTGATAGGACAGGAGCTGTCCGGCAAGGCCTTCGCCCATGCCGATGCCGGAACCGGCCGCTGCTCCATTGCCGCCACGGCCGAGCATTCCGCCCGTGTCGAAGATCCGGATATCCGAAATCTTCTCGATCGGCTTGACGGCTTCGGCGAGTGCAGACGGGACGGTGCGGATGCGTTCGCGGGTGATCTCGAATTCGATAATGGCGGCGCTCAGCTTGTTGCGGGCGTCGTTGAGCAGCGCCTCGCTCTCAGCCTCGGCCTTGCCGGTCTCGAGAATGCCCTTTGCCTTGATGACGGCGGCATCGGCTTCGGCGGTGGCGAGCGTTTTGATCGCTTCGGCCTGATCGATGGCGGCCTGCTTTTCAGCCTCGGCGCCGACGGTCACGGCAGTCGCTTCCGTTTCGGCCTTCTTGCGGGCGTCGATGACGGCGATCTGTTTTTCGCGTTCGGCGATCTCGACGGCCTTGGCCGTTCCGACCTTTTCCTCGGCGGCGATCGCCAGCGCGCGGGCCGCTTCTGCGGCTGCCTTGGCTTCGGATTCCTCACGGCTTTTATTGGCAACGGCGATGGCGCTCTCCTGGGCGACGATCTGGAGGTCGCGCTTCGCCTCGGTCTCGCGCTGCTGGACGGCGCGCGTCGCGTCGATATTGGCGCTTTCGCGGGCCTGCTTTGCGGAAGCTTCGCGCTCGGCGATCGCCTGCTGCGAGGCGATGCGGGCCTCTTCTTCGGCGCGCTTGGCTGCCTGTTCCTGCTGCGCGGTTTCGGCGCGCGTCGCCGCTGACTTGTTGGCGATGTCGCGTTCCTGGCTGAGTTCCGCCTCACGCTTGGTACGCTCGATGGCGAGCGACTGCTGGCGCGCCTCGAGGTCCTTCTGGGCGATCGCGACTTCGGTGTCGCGGACGATCTCGTTGCGTTCCTTCTTGCGGCTTTCGGTGATACGCGTCAGCGCTGCAAGGCCCTGGGCGTCGAAGAAGTTGTTGGCGTTGAAATGCTTGATATCCGTCTGGTCGAGGCGGGTCAGCGAAACCGACTCCAGCTCGAGACCGTTCGACTGCAGGTCGGCGCCGACGGCTTCCTGAACCGCCTTAACGAAATCCATGCGCTGCTCCTGCAGCGCATCGAGGTTCATGGTTGCAGCGACCGAGCGTAGGCCGTCGACGAACTTCGCTTCGATGAGGATGCGCAGCTGCTCCGCGTCGTTGGTGCGGTTGCCGAGCGTCTGAGCGGCGAGCGCGATCGAGGAGCCATCCGGTTTGACGCGGACGTAGAATTCGGCGCCGATATCGACGCGCATACGGTCCTTGGTGATCAGCGCATCGCCTTCGCCTCGGCGCACTTCGAGGCGAAGGGTCTTCAAGTTGACGCGGGCGATCGAGTGGAAGATCGGCAGGACGACCGAGCCGCCATCGAGCACCACTTTCTGTCCGCCAAGGCCCGTTCGTACATAGGCTTCGTCGCGGCTGGAGCGGGTGTAGAGCGAGGCGAGCACGAAGCCGATGCCGAGAACAAGCACAATGCCTATCGCGGCAGGAAGTATGACGTCATAGATCATGAATTCTCTCCCAGGGATGAACTGGCCGTATCGAGAAGCTCGTCCGGCGCAAAAACTGCGATGAATATGTCGGCGGCGCGATCGACGAGCAGAACCCTGGCGCCGACGGGGAGCGGCGGCTGGTCCTTGGCGGCTCGAGCGCGCAGCGAATGCCAGTTACCATGCGCGTCCTTCAGCCGGACGCGGCCCGGCAGGCCCTGGTCCAGCGGCCCGATGGCAACCTCGGCCGTGCGGCCGACGAATTCCGAGAGATCGACGGCATAGGTTTCGTCGCGCGGCACGATGCGCGCCACGGCGCGGCTTGAGGCGCGCACCATAGGGGCGGCGAGAATGACCGCCGGAATGGAGGCCACCAGCGCTGGCAGCGGCGCCCAGAAGGCGATGGCGACGGCCTGGATCACGAAGCCGGTCATGGCGAAGAAGCCGAGGACCATGAGGATCAGGATCAGGATCGGCACGCCGCCGACATTGAGCCACGAGAGGAGACCGGTGACGCCCTCATGACCATCAGCATGCGGCGCATGCGGCTTGCCGATCATCTCGCTGATCGAGAAGCCCAGCAGCATGGCGAGGATTTCGATGGCCGTCAGGCCGACAAGCATGGCGGCGGCGATGGCGAAGGGCGTGCACTCGGGGGCGAAGAGCAAGCTCATGGGCTTATTGGCCGCCTGCCTTGAAACGCGCCAGTCTTGCCTCGATAGCCTGTTCGCGGTGGAGGCGGTCCAGTTCGTCGAGTTCGGCGCTGCTGGCGACTTCGCCAGCGGGCACACCGGTTACCCGGGACACAGCCGCGGCTGCCTTCGCGGCGCTGACGCCGGGTTGCGGACGGGCGGAGCCGGACGCTGCTTCTGCCGGTGCATGCTGCGCCACGCTGCGCTTGTAGTCGGAGAGACGGGCTTCGGCTTCCCGGCGGGTGGCAAGGACTGCCTGGAGCGCCTTCTGGCCCTCGTCGACATGTTCCTTGGCGTCTGTCAGCGCCTTGTCGAGCGCTGCGATCTGGGCTTCGAGATCGATCTGCCGGGATACGCCGGCCTTGGCGAGATCGTCGCGTCCCGAGGAGACGGCGAGGCGGATCTTGCCGTCGAGTGCGGCCATGTCGTCGGTAATCTCGGTGCGGCGGCTGGTGATGCGATATTCCTCGGCGCGTGCCTTGCCGAGATCGGTCCGCGCCTCGTCGGCCGCAGTGTCGATTTCGCGGATCGCCTGCTCGATGATCGCCAGCTTGTTAGAACCTTCGGCCTTGTCGATGGCGGCATTGGCGATGCCGGCAATCAGACGGCCCATACGTGAAAGAACACCTTCATTCATGTTTTCCTCCATCCGTGGGGAATTCGGCGTGACACCGATGTGAATTTCATACCGGCCGCCTGTGACGGCCAGATAGGCTGGAAAGATGTTGTCCCATCCCGGCGAGTAACCGGCGACATCGAAGGGCACGGCAACCCGGCCCCTGACCGTCGCAAGCGTCAGATCGGCAGGGCCCTTGATAGCAAACAGTTTTTCATCCAGAGGTAGTCGCGAAACGCCGTGCTCAAGCTGACCCGATGCGAAGTCGCGTAAGCCGAGCGTCACCAATCGTGCAGGCAGTCCGGTTTGCTCACGGACCGCCTCGTAGGCGAGATCATGCAGGACAACGAGATTGGCGCCGGGTTTTCCGGCGAGAAGATCGCCGAGGATACTGGCCATTTGCTCATAGGCGGCGATGGTCTCGTCGATCGCGGCGCGCGCATCAGGTCCTGGCGCCAGCCTGTAGCGCAGCATGGATTGCGGTGATGTTCTCGTCGCGGATACCATGCATTTAACGTAAAGCACCACTTTGGTGCTTTCAAGGGTCGGCTAAAAAAGAATCTTGAAGAATTAACAATGCACGGTTGCGGGCGCGTTTGTGATCCAGATTGGAACATCGATTGCCTCGACTGCAGAAGCGCTATTCGCGCCCGGCGATGATCGAGGCGTCGACAGTTCTGATATCCCGCTTGCCGCACAGCGCCATGGTCGTGTCCATCTCCTTGCGCAGGATTTCGAGTGCGAGCGTCACGCCTTCCTTGCCCATGGCGCCGAGGCCGTAGAGGAAGGGGCGGCCGATATAGGTGCCTTTGGCGCCGAGGGCCACGGCCTTCAAGACGTCCTGGCCGGAGCGGATGCCGCCGTCGAGGTGGATTTCGATCTTATGGCCGACGGCGTCAGCGATGGCGGGGAGCATGCTGATCGAGGAGGGGGTGCCGTCGAGCTGGCGGCCGCCGTGGTTGGAGATGATGATGGCGTCGGCGCCGGTCTCGGCGGCGAGTTTTGCATCCTCGACATCGTTGATGCCCTTGATGATCAGCGGGCCGCCCCATTTCTCCTTGATCCAGGCGACATCGGACCAGGAGAGCCGCGGGTCGAACTGCTCGTGCGTCCAGATCGAGATCGACGAGAGATCGTTGACGTTCCTGGCGTGGCCGATGATGTGCCGAAGGTGCGGCGCTTGGTCTGCAGCATGTCGAGGCACCAGAGCGGGCGCGTCGCCATCTGCCAGATGTGTTTCGGTGTGAATTTCGGCGGAGTCGAGAGGCCGTTGCGCAGGTCCTTGTGGCGCTGGCCGAGAATCTGCAGGTCGGCGGTCAGCACCAGGGCCGAGCATTTCGCCGCCTTGGCGCGGTTGATCAGGTCGAGGACGAAGTCCTTGTCCTTCATCACATAAAGCTGGAACCAGAAGGGCTTCGTCGTCACCGAGGCGACATCCTCGATCGAGCAGATGCTCATGGTCGAGAGCGTGAAGGGAACGCCGAATTCTTCCGCTGCGCGCGCCGCCAGCATTTCGCCGTCAGCATGCTGCATGCCGGTCATGCCTGTCGGTGCGAGTGCCACGGGCATCGAGACCTTCTGGCCGATCATCTCGGTTTCCAGCGAGCGGTTGGTCATGTCGACGAGGACGCGCTGGCGCAGCTTGATCTTCGCGAAGTCGCTTTCGTTGGCCCGGTAGGTCGTTTCCGTCCAGGCGCCGGAGTCGGCATAATCGAAGAACATCTTCGGGACGCGGCGGCGGGCGAGCGTCTTCAGGTCGGCGATGGTGAGCGGCTTGGACATGAGATCGGCATCCTCCGGAAGGCTATCGAAGACGTATCACACTCGCGGCCCTTCGCCAGCAGAATCATGTGCTTAAAGGGCGATATGCGTTCTATGTGGAGGGCTGACCATCGACCATTTCAGAAGCGCGTGGGGCAGAGCGGCTGGCCTGGCATCCGTCGGCTGCGGCTCAGCTCCGCATCACCCAGCGGATTGCGCCGATCACCGCGAAGGCCATCAGTGGCCAGATCGCCCAGAAGGTGCCGTGCCAGGAGAGGAGGTTGATGGCGATGAGCCCGAGGCCGATGACGGCGAGGCCGGCGAGCTGCGGGTCGACGCGATTCTGCAGGCGGGCGATCGTCATGGCGGAGACGAAGGCGAGAACGAGGATCGGCCAGACGGCCCAAAGGTTGCCTTCCCAGGTGAGCGCGTTGATGAGGGCGAAAAAAGCTGCGGCAATCGCGAAGATACCGAGGAGTTTTCGGGCTCGTGATGGCGAAGCCAACGGTCGCTGATCCGGGCGGGCGGCGGACGCAGCAGCCGCTGTTTGCGGGGCGGACCGCGCGATCGTCTGCGCATGCGGTGGATGCGTTTCACCGATGCGGATTGCGTAGCTCGGGATCGCTTCGGAGACGTTCTTGACGGTGAGCGGCCCCAGGAAATCGAAGCCGACGGGCACCTTGTTGCGCACCTGGTCGTAGACGGTGCTGGAGATGACGATGCCGCCTGCCGGGGCCGAGGCTTGCAGGCGGGCGGCGATGTTGACGCCGTCGCCGTAGATATCGGAGCCGTCGGCGATGACGTCGCCGAGATTGATGCCGATGCGGAACAGCATCTGCGCGCTTGCCGGTTTGGCGTCGTTGAAGGCTGCGAGCTCGGTCTGGACGTCGACAGCGGCGCGCACCGCCTCGACGACGCTTGGGAATTCGGCGATCAGGCCGTCGCCCCAGGTGTTGACGACGCGGCCGCCATGGGCGGTGATCAGGCCGGACATGGCGTCGCGGTAGCGCTTCAGCGTTGCCAGCGTGCCTTCCTCGTCGAGGCCCATCAGCCGCGTATAATCCTGCACATCTGCAGAGAAGATGGTCGTCAACTTGCGCTGCGTCTCGCTCATGCTTCCCCCGATTTCGCAGGCGCTATGTCAGAGCGCCGCCTTCATCGCGTTGCCCGCGACATATGTCTCCACGATCGATCTGTCGTCGCCCATCGTCTGCAGCAGGAAGAGCTCTTCCGCGAGCGTTTTGACCACGTCCATCTTCAGCGCCATGGCCGGCGTTGCCGCGGCGTTGAGGACGACGATGTCGGCGTCGGTGCCGGTTTCCAGCGTGCCGATGCTGTCGGCCAGCGACAGGGCTTCGGCATTGCCCAATGTCATATGGTAATAGCTGTCCAGTGGATTCAAGCGCTCGCCGAGAAGTTGCTGGATCTTGTAGGCCTCGTCCATCGTGCGCAGCATCGAATAGCTGGAGCCGCCACCGATATCGGTGGCGACGCCAATGCGCACCGGCTTCTCGCGGCGCGACAGCGCCTTCAGCGGGAAGAGGCCGGATCCCAAGAAGAGGTTCGATGTCGGGCAGTGAACGGCGATCGATCCGGCTTCGCTCATCGCATCGGCTTCGCGATCCGACAGATGGATGCAGTGACCGAACAGTGTCTTCTTTCCCAGCAGCCCGTAGCGGGCGTAGATATCGGTGTAATCGACCGCTTCCGGGTAGAGCTCGCAGGTGTATCTGATCTCGTCGTGGTTTTCGGAAAGATGCGTCTGGATATGCAGGTCCGGAAATTCGCGGGCGAGCGTTGCTGCCGCTTCCATCTGGGCGGGCGTCGAGGTGATGGCGAAGCGGGGTGTGATGGCAACGTGGTTGCGGCCTTTGCCATGCCATTCAGCGATGACGGCGCGGGTCTCGTCATAGCCCATCTCGGGCGTATCGAGCAGGCCTTGCGGGGCGTTGCGGTCCATCATCACCTTGCCGCCGACCATGCACATGCCGCGCTTCATGGCTTCGGCGAAATAGGCGTCGGCGGAGGTCTTGTGCACCGAGCAATAGGCGACGGCCGTCGTCGTGCCGTGGCGGATCAGCTCATCGTAAAAATGCGTGGCGATCTTCTGCGCATGCGCGGTTTCGACGAAGCGGCATTCCTCGGGGAAGGTGTAGGTGTTCAGCCATTCCAGGAGGTTGGCCGCATAGGAGGCGATGACCTGCATCTGCGGGAAATGCAGATGGGTGTCGATGAAGCCGGGCATGATCAGATGCGGACGATGGTCGATCTCTTCCGTGCCTTCGGGCGCGCTTGCCTTCACATCGGCATAGCTGCCGCTGGCGGCGATCTTGCCGTCGGCGAGCAGCAGGGCGCCGTCGGTCTCGTAGAGATAGCTGTCCGTATCCGTCAGGCTTTGCGGGGCGCGCTTGAACGATAGCAGGCGCCCGCGCAGAAGTTTCACTGTCATTGCTGTTTGCCTTCGACTGCGCTTTCATACCAGGCGACGAGCAGCTTGCGCTCATCGGGCGTGATGTCGGTCACGTTGCCCGGGGGCATCGCATGGCTGCGTCCTGCCTGTATATAGATTTCGCGGGCGTGGGCGGCAATTTCCGCATCGTTTTCGAGGATGACGTTCTTCGGCGGGCGCGCCAGGCCCTCATAGACGGGCTCTGCCGCATGGCACATCGAACAGCGCGTGCCGACCAGCTGCTTGACGGCGGGGAAATGCGCGTCGCCGGCAAATTGCTGGAAGGCGGGAGCGACGGCCGCCGCGTCTGCATCCTTCTCGCCGGTCAGCACTTTCGGCACGGTCGACAGCCACATGATCAGGATGAAGAGGATGACGGTGGCGATCCAGGTCCAGGTCGGGCGGCCCTTGCGGGCATGCGTGGTGTTGAACCAGTGGCGGATGGTGACGCCCATCAGGAAGACGAGTGCGGCGATCACCCAGTTGAAGGCGGTGCCGAAGGCCAGCGGATAATGGTTCGACAGCATGAAGAAGATGACGGGCAGCGTCAGGTAGTTGTTGTGCAGCGAGCGCTGCTTGGCGATCTGCCCATATTTCGGATCGGGCGTGCGCCCGGCGATCAGGTCGGCGACGACGATCTTCTGGTTGGGGATGATGATCATGAAGACGTTGGCGGACATGATCGTCGCGGTGAAGGCGCCGAGATGCAGGAAGGCGGCGCGGCCGGTGAAGACCTGCGTATAGCCCCAGGCCATGAAGACCAGCACGGCATAGAGCACGACCATCAGGCCCCAGGTGTTCCTGCCGAGCGGCGACTTGCAGAGCAGGTCGTAGACCAGCCAGCCGCCGGCAAGCGACGCCAGCGAAATCAGGATCGCCGTCGAGGGGCCGATATCGAGCACGTGGCGGTCGATGAGGAACAGATCGGCACCGCCATAATAGACGATGCAGAGCATCAGGAAGCCGGAGAGCCAGGTGAAATAGCTCTCGTATTTGAACCAGGTCAGATGCTCCGGCATCTGGGCGGGCGCCACCAGATATTTCTGGATGTGATAGAAGCCGCCGCCATGGACCTGCCATTCCTCGCCATAGGCGCCGACGGGCAGATGCGGCCGCTTCACGAGGCCGAGATCGAGCGCGATGAAATAGAAGGACGAGCCGATCCAGGCAATCGCGGTGACGACGTGGAACCAGCGCGCCGCAAAGGCCAGCCATTCCCACGCTATGGCATATTCGTACATTCGGTTCCCCTGTCTTCTCGACTCGTCACATTGCAGAATGTTGGTGCATGAGGGAAGGGGGAAGTTCGCTTCCCATCGGGCGGCGAATGGCCGATAGTTTGGGCACCAGGAGAGGGAGAACAACGATGATCCTTGCGCTCTACAGCGATCAGGTGATTGCCGAAAATGCGCCGATGGACCGGCGGCTGGCCGAAATCGTGCGCCAGCGTGGCGAGCACATCGGCTATATCTCGTCCGGTCCCGATCCCGACCGCAGTTTCTTCAAGGAGAAGGCCGCCTATTATGCCGAGCACGGCCTGACGCTCGATCCCTTCATCGATCTCGACGCGGTAGTGCCTAAAGATCTCGAACGTCTGTTCTCCTGCAACGCCATCCACCTCTCCGGCGGCCATACCGGCCACTTTCTGGACCGGCTGCACAATGCCAACGTCTTCGAACGTCTGCGGTCGTGGGCGCTCGACGACGGCATCCTGATCGGCACCAGCGCCGGGGCGATCCTGATGACGCCGACGATCGCCGTCGATGCCTTCTTCCTGGGACAGCAGCCTTCCGACATCACCGATGGCGAGGCGCTCGATCTCGTGCCCTTCGAGTATTTTCCGCATCTGAACGAGGATGAAAGCTTTCTTCCCAAGCTGCTGCGCTACAGCGAGACGATCACCCACCGCATCGTCGCCTGCCGCGACGGGGAGGGGTTGATCGTTCACAACGATGGCGTGGAAATTTTCGGCAAGCCGCTGCTGATTCATCGAGGCGCGGCGGATGTCATCAGCCTGGAGACGCTGGATGCCCTGATGTCCCGATCTCAATCATGGACTGTGCCCAAAACGATATAGACGCGCCTGTCATGTTCGATCTTGGCGAAGGCGGCGGTATGGCTATCGGCGCAGTCCACTGGGGTGAAATGCGGCGGTAGGACGGCCGCGAAGGGTGGCTTTGCGGCTTGGGTGCCGAGAATGTCCTGCGCTGCCGCCCGCCTGAACCGCAGCAGCTTGATTGAATCGCCGTGATCAAGGATCAGCGCCCAATCAACCTCATCGCTTGAGTAGCCGATCTGGCGAAGATGGTCATTAAGTCTCGCAAGGTCCGCCGAGTTGCCGCCCAACTTGGTCTGGTAGGGCGTCAGCAGGCAGATCTGATTGAAAGGCAGGCTGGAAATTTCCGTCGCCGCTTTTACCTGGCTCACGCGCATGTTTGCGAGTGATGCGGCAACCTGCGCGGCGTCATCGGCGGTAGAATATGGCCAGGCGGCAAGCGGCACTGCGAGAAGTGCGGCATATCGCATCGAGTTGCTCCTCATTCGATGAGGACTATAGCTTTCCTCATTGTGGCAATTTTTGGTTGTGTTTCGATGTGGCGAACGCGTCTTGAAATGTGACGGCTTCGTTACACCTTAATTCGAGGGCTGCCGTGATGCGGTGAGATGCGCGTTGCGGCGGGGCATGCATCGATGGAGATGTGCCCATGCGAAGCATATTGGCATGCGTAATGATTGCCTTTGCCTCCGGTGCTCTGGCGCATGATGCGCCTTCCGGATGGTCTTATGATCCATTCTGTTGCAATGGCGACAGCCAGACCGGCGATTGCCAGATGATCCCGTCAAAGAGCGTCACGGTGACGCCGAACGGTTACCGGGTGACGCTGGTGCCGGGCGACCACCGGCTCGTCACCCGCTACCACGTTTTCCTGCTGCCGCTGACCAAGGCGATGCATTCCGGCGACGGCGATTATCACCTCTGCCTGTTTCCGAACGAGGATACGCCGCGCTGCTTCTATGCGCCCGAAATGGGCTATTGAGCCGGCAGCTTGCTGCCGTGCATCTCGGTCATGATCCAGTTCCGGAAGGCCCTGATCTTCGGGACGTTGCGGCGGTTTTCCGGGTAGGCCAGCCAATAGCCGCGCCCATCCGTGCATTGCAGCTCGAAGGGGCGGATCAACTTGCCGCTGGCAAGCTCGTCCGGGTAGAAATCCGGCGTCAGGATGGCAACACCCTGACCGGCGACGGCGGCTGAGGCCTCATAGGCCTGGGCGCCGTAGAAGCTCGTCGCCCGTGTCTTCAGGTTCGATGTCGGAACGCCCGCCGCTTCCAGCCACTGGTGCCACCAGGGGTCGGTGGTGTCGAAGATCCTGAGCTTCAGGAGATCAGCCGGTTCGTGGACGCCGCCGATGGTTTCGGCGAGGGCCGGGCTCAGCATCGGCGTGAAATAGACATCCATCAGCTTCTCGGCGCGCAGGCCCGGCCATTCGCCGGTGCCCGAGCGGATGCCGATGTCGAAGGCCTCGCGGCCGAGATCGACCAGCGTATCGGAGGTGTTGATGCGCACCGCGACATTCGGATGGTCGAGCTGGAAGAGGCCGACGCGGCGCGCCAGCCATTGCGAGGCGAAGGTGGCGAGACAGGTGATCTGCAGTGTCACTTCGGTTTCGCCGCGCGCTTCAGCCATCGCGAGCTGCAGCATCTCGAAGGCCTCGGTGACTTGCGGCGCCAGCCTTTCGGCTGTCTCCGTCAAACTGATCTGCCGCGGGCGGCGCAGGAACAGCGGCTCGCCGACATTCTCTTCCAGCAGCTTCACCTGATAGCTGACGGCCGTCTGCGTCATGCCGAGCTCCTCGCCGGCCTTGGTGAAACTGCCATGCCGGGCAACGGCCTCGAAGACGCGCAGCGCATTCAGCGGGAACTGTTTCGACAGCTTCATGGATAAGCTCTCTTTATGCATGGAGATGATCGTTCGATTGGAATTGCAGCATTTTCAGGCGCAGACTGCAAGTCATACCATCAACTGAATGAAGGTGATTGTCATGAAGGACTCTACGATCGAACGCAGTGAACTGCACAATGAGCTGCCGGCGCGCGCGCTTGTCTCCCGTTTCCGGGCATGGGTCTACCGCACGTTCGTATATTCCTCGCGGCTCGACGTCGACACCATGCCCGACCGTGTCAGGCGCGATCTCGGGTTCCTGGATGGCCGGGAACCGCGCGATTATTTCGAGCGCTGGCCATAAGCTGCCAGCGCCGTGAGGATTTCGGCTGATGTCATCGCGGCGATCACCTCCGGGCGCTTGTCGCGCACGGCAGAGCCGCCGATCGGCAGGGTGAGGCGGTCAAGCCAGGCTCTGTCGCCGCCTTCGCGCGCCAGCCAGCTTGCGAAGGTGGCGCGCTTGGTCGCCGAGCCGATCATGCCAGTATAGGCAAGGTCCGATCGCGCCAGCGCTTCGCGGGCGATCAGGAAATCGAGGGCATGGTCGTGGGTCAGGATGGCGATCGCGGAGCCCGCGGGGATTTCCGCGATCAGGGCTTCCGGCATCGCCGTCAGTTTCGTCGCGGTCTCGGCAGGCAGGTTTGCCAGTTCTTCCTGGCGGGTCTCGATGACGGTGACCGCAAGCGGCAGCGGGGCGAGTGCCACGGCGAGGGCGCGGCCGACATGGCCGGCGCCGAAGAGATAGACGGCGGGGCGGTGTTCGGCTTCGCCGATATGCCTTGCTTCAAGCTCGTTCAGAACGTCATCCGTCACCTCGCGGAACCGCAATTGCGTGCGGCCGCCGCAGCATTGGCCGATTTCGGGGCCGAGCGGGATGTCCATCGTCTCGCTGCCGGCATTTTCCAGCAGGTTGCGGGCGTTTTCGATCGCCAGGTATTCGAACTGGCCGCCGCCGATCGTGCCCCAGATGGCGGTGGAGGAGACCAGCATGAAGGTGCCGGTCTCGCGCGGGGTGGAGCCCTGGGTGCCGGTGATTTCGATGAGGATGGTGGCGGGGTGGGTGGTGAGGAATTGGGTGAAGGCGGTCATCTTTCGACCAACCGATGTTGCGGCGCGATAGAGGCCGCATGCGGGAACAGGGTAAAAGAAAAAAGGCCCTCTCTGGCCTGCCGGCCATCTCCCCCACAAGGGGGGAGAAGACGCGTGGCTAAGCTTCGAACAAATTGAGTATCAGCATCAACGGCTGGGTTAGTCCCTCCCCCTTGTGGGGAGGGGTTGGGGAGGGGTCTTTGCGCCCCGCGCGATTGCTCCGTCGCAGACAGTTTTGGGGCCAGAACGCCGGCCATCACACCATCTTCATCCGCTCGACTGCCATCAACACCCGCTCCGGCGTCGCGGGCGCATCCAGCCGAGGGCAGACCCTGTAATCCGCCACACTCGCAACCGCCATCGACAGCGCTTCAAGCACCGAGATCGCCAGCATGAAGGGCGGTTCGCCGACGGCCTTGGAGCGGCCGATCGTGGCTTCCTTGTTTTCCGACCATTCGGCCAGCTTGACGTTGAAGAGCTTCGGGCGGTCGGAGGCGAGCGGGATCTTGTAGGTCGAGGGGGCGTGGGTACGCAGCCGCCCCTTGTCGTCCCACCAGAGCTCTTCCGTCGTCAGCCAGCCCATGCCCTGCACGAAGGCACCCTCGACCTGGCCGATATCGATCGCCGGGTTCAGCGAGCGGCCGACATCGTGGAGGATATCGGTGCGGTCGATGAGGTATTCGCCGGTCAGCGTGTCGATCGTCACCTCGGTGCAGGAGGCGCCGTAGGCGAAGTAGTAGAAAGGCGTGCCGCGGCCGGCGGCGCGGTCCCAGTGGATTTTCGGGGTCTTGTAGAAGCCTGCCGCCGAGAGCTGGACACGGGCGAAATAGGCCTGCTTGACGAAATCCGGAAAGGGGATCTCGGTCTCGCCGACGCGCACGCGGTTCGGCAGGAAGATGACATCGGCGGGATCGACGCTCCATTTCTCCGCCGCAAAGGCGACGAGGCGCTCCTTCAGCTGCCGGGCGGCGTCATAGGCGGCCATGCCGTTGAGGTCGGAGCCAGAGGAGGCGGCCGTCGCCGAGGTGTTCGGCACCTTGCCCGTCGTGGTCGCGGTGATCTTCACGCGGTCGATATCGACCTGGAAGCTGTCGGCCAAGACCTGTGCCACCTTGGTGTAGAGGCCCTGTCCCATCTCGGTGCCGCCATGGTTCAGGTGGATCGAGCCGTCCTGATAGATATGGACGAGGGCGCCTGCCTGGTTGAAGGCGGTCATGGTGAAGGAGATGCCGAACTTCACCGGCGTCAGCGCGATGCCCTTGCGGATGTAGCGGCTGTCGCGGTTGAAGCTGATGATGGCGTTGCGGCGGGCCTGATAGTCGGCGCTCTCCTCCAGTTCGCCGACGATACGCTCGAGAATGCTGTCTTCGACTTCCTGATGATAGGGCGTCAGTGTGCGGCCGGAGCCGGGCTGGCCGTAGAAGTTCAGCTTGCGGACTTCGAGCGGATCCTTGCCGGTGGCATAGGCGATCTCCTCGATGAAGCGCTCGGCGCCGAGCATGCCCTGCGGCCCGCCGAAACCGCGGAAGGCGGTGTTGGAGACGGTGTGGGTCTTCAGCGGCTTCGATTGCAGATGCACATGCGGATAGAAATAGCTGGAATCGGCATGGAAGAGCGCGCGGTCGGTGACCGGGCCCGAGAGATCGGAGGAGAAGCCGCAGCGCGCCGCATAGGTGGCATCGACGGCATGGATGCGGCCTTCGTCGTCGAAGCCGAGTTCGTAATCGACAAGGAAGTCGTGGCGCTTGCCCGTCGCCGTCATGTCCTCATCGCGGTCCGGGCGGAATTTCACGGCGCGTTTGAGTTTCTTGGCGGCGATGGCGGCCAGCGCGGCAAACTGGTTGCCCTGCGTTTCCTTGCCGCCGAAGCCGCCGCCCATGCGGCGCACGTTCACGGTGACAGCGTTGGAGGGGATGCTGAGCACATGGCCGACGATGTGCTGGATCTCGCTCGGGTGCTGCGTCGAGGACCAGACGGTGACCTCGTCGTCCTCGCCGGGGATCGCCATGGCGATATGGCCTTCGAGATAGAAATGCTCCTGACCGCCGATACGCATCTGGCCGCGCAGCCGGTGCTTCGCATTGTCCATCTCGGCTTTCGCCTCGCCACGCTTCAGCGTCATCGGCGTGATGACCAGCGGGCTGCCATTCTCCAGCGCGCCGTCGATATCGCTCCAGTGCGGCAGGTCGCGATATTCGATCTTCGCCTTGCGGGCGGCATGCCGAGCGGCCTCGCGGGTCTCGGCGATGACGGCGAAGATCGGCTGGCCGTGGAACTCGACCTTGGTTTCGGCAAGCAGCGGCTCGTCATGGCTGCCGTTCGAGGAGACGTCGTTGATGCCGGGCACGTCCTTGCCGGTGAAGACGAGGATGACGCCGGGGTGGCGGCGGACCTCGGAGAGGTCCATGCTGAGGATATCGGCGTGCGCCCGGTCGGAGGTGCCGAGAGCGCCATGCAGCAGGCCCGCGGGTTCGGGAATATCGTCGATATAATCGGCGCTTCCAGTGACGTGCTTATGCGCTGAATCATGTTTCAGCGCGCCGTGCATCGGGCCGGAGATCATGGCTTTCGGGTTTTCGAAGGTGGATTTATCCATGATGAGACTCCGCCGCACAGGTCGGTGCGCGTGGCCCCCTCATCCGGCTGCCGCCACGAACCTGGGGCGAGCCACGGGTCTCGCCCCGTCCTTCGGACCCCCTCGGGGAGAAGGTGCCCGAAGGGCGGATGAGGGGGCTGTTTGCGCAAATGCTCACGATGTTCATCACGCCACCCCCTCGAACCGCTTGAGTTCCACCGGCGTCCCCACCGTCTCCAGATAAAACCGAGTCAGCAGGTTCCGCGCCGTCAGCTGGCGATACTCCGCCGTGGCGCGCCAGTCGGAGAGCGGCTGGAAGTCCGCGTCGAAGGTGCCGCGGGCGGCGTCGATGGTGGCTTCGGTCCAGGGCTTGCCGAGCAGGTCTGACTCCACGGTGCGGGCGCGCTTGGGGATGCCGGCCATGCCGCCGAAGGCGATGCGGATGTCGTGGACGTCGCCGTTGTCGTCGAGTGTCAGGTAGAAGGCGCCGAGAACGGCGGTGATGTCCTCGTCCCGGCGCTTGGTGATCTTGTAAACGGCGAAATGCGTGCCCTCGGCCGGGTAGGGAACGAAGACGCTCTCGACGAATTCGCCGGCTTTGCGGTCCTGCCTGCCATAGGCGATGAAATAGTCTTCGAGCCGCAGCATGCGGGTGCCTGCGGCCGAGCGCAGCTTGACGGTGGCGCCAAGCGCGATCAGCGGCGGCGGGCTGTCGCCGATCGGCGAACCGTTGGCGATGTTGCCGCCGATCGTGCCCATGTTGCGCACCTGCTCGCCGCCGATGCGGTTGATCAGGCCGGCGAGCGCCGGCACCTTCCTGGCGAGAACTTCGAAGGCCTTGGTATAGGTGACGCCGGCGCCGAAGGTCACGCCGCCCTCGGTCACCTTGATCGCCTGCAGTTCGCTCAAGTGATTGATGAAGACGACGGGGGTGAGTGCGCGCATCTGCTTCGTCACCCAGAGGCCGACATCGGTGGAACCGGCGACGATGGTCGCCGCGGGTTCTTCGGCGAGAATGCGGGCCAGCCCCTCGACGGAGCCGGGGATGACCAGCTTGCCGGCGTCGGAAGTAATCGCGATCGTCTCGCGCGGCTGCAGCGCCCAGAGGCGGGCGACGATATCGGAGCGGGTCTTTTCAAGCGGGTCGAAGAGCGTGCTCGGCCGCGCCCTGGCGATCGCTTCCGCCGCCTTGACGATCGGCTCGTAGCCCGTGCATCGACAGAGATTGCCCTGCAGCGCCTTTTCGATCTGCGGGCGGCCGGGCTTTTCGCTGGAGAGCCAGAGGCCATAGAGGGACATCACGAATCCCGGCGTGCAGAAACCGCATTGCGAGCCGTGGAAATCGACCATCGCCTGCTGAACCGGATGCAGCGTGCCATCCTTGGCGGCCAGATGCTCGACGGTCACGACATGGGTGCCGTTCAGCGAGCCTATGAAGCGGATGCAGGCATTGACGGATTCATAGGCGAGCTTGCCGTCGACAAGGCGGCCGACGAGCACCGTGCAGGCGCCGCAATCGCCTTCGGCGCATCCTTCCTTCGTGCCGGTCAGCCGGCGCCTCAAACGCAGAAAATCGAGAAGCGTTTCGGTCGGCCGGACATCTCTGAGCGTGATGTCCTCGCCATTGAGGATGAAGCGGATGGCGTCGTTCATGATGTTCCTTATTCTTGTTTTTCTAAATGGTTATGCCGCAGTCCAGCCCCCGTCAATCGAGATATGCGTGCCGGTCACCTGGCGGGCATCGTCGCTTGCGAGGTAGAGCGCCAGCGCGCCGATCTCCTCGGCCTTGACGAATTCATGCGTCGGCTGCGCCTTCAGGATCACTTCGGTCTTCACCTGCTCCTCGGTCATGCCGCGGGCCTTGGCCGTATCCGGGATCTGCTTTTCGACGAGCGGCGTCAGCACGTAGCCGGGGCAGATGGCGTTCACCGTCACGCCCGACTCAGCGAGCTCGAGTGCGGCCGTTTTCGTCAATCCTAATATACCATGTTTCGCCGCCACGTAGGCGGATTTGAACGGCGAGGCGACGAGGCCGTGGGCGGAGGCGATATTGATGATGCGGCCATGCTTCTTCGCCTTCATGTGCGGAATGGCCGATCGCATCGTGTGGAAGGAACTCGAGAGATTGATGGCGATGATCTGGTCCCACTTGTCGACGGGGAAGTCCTCGATCTTCTCGACATGCTGGATACCGGCATTGTTGACGAGCACGTCGACCGTTCCGAAGGTCTTGGCTGCCGTCTCGATCAGGTCGGCGATCTCGGCGGGCTTGGTCATGTCGGCCGGATGATAGAGGGCGCGTCCCTCTGAAAGTGATTCAAGCCGCTCGGTGATCGCCTTGATTTCTTCGGCTTTTCCGAAGCCGTTGATGACGACGTTGTCGCCCTTGCCGGCAAAGGCGGTGGCGATCGCCAGGCCGATGCCGCTGGTGGAGCCGGTGACGACGACGGTTCTTTTCATAAGCGCTTCTCCTTGGTCCGGGTTGGACCAAGGTTATGCGCAAAGCCTTGCGGCTGACAATCGCCGAATGGCGTTCTCAACTTCCGGCGAGAAGCGTCGTGGTGAAGGCGGCGGAAAAATCCGGGCGCGCGGTCAGCACCTTGCCATCGGCATCCTTCAGAATGCCGGCGTCGAACAGGTAATCGCCGATCGCTTTCATCTTTGCCGGGTCGATGGCGCCGGCCTTGCCGGGGGCGGTGCGCAGATAGCCGTCGGAGGCTAGCGTCTTCAGCGACGCCTTGACGAGGTCCGGATTGGTGAGCGCGCCGTCCGTTCCCTTGATCAGGATATCGGCTGCTTCATCCGGATGATCGGCGGCGAATTCATAGCCGCGTCGCGTCGCCTGCATGAAGGCGCGGGCGAGATTGGGCTTTTCCGAGAGATAGGCGCTGCTGGTGCCGAGGAGCGCGGTGTGTTCATCCGGCACGCCGTAGTCGGCATAGACGAAGGCGCGCTGGGCCTTCTTCTCGAGCTCGGCCTGAACACCTTCCCAGGTATAGACCTCAAGCGTGAAATCGACGGCGCCATTGTCGAGTGCCTGATAGGCGGAAGTGCCGAGCGTCACGGTCTCGAACTCGCCCTTGCCGCCAGCGTTCCTGATCATCGAGCCCAGCAGGGCGTTTTCCCAGGCGCTACCGAAGCCGCCATAGGTCTTGCCGTCGAGATCCTTCGGCGTCTTGATGTCCGTACGGTCAGCCTTGAAGACGACGCGGCCGGTTTCCTTCTGGACGATCGCGAAGGTACCGACGAGATCGGCGCCGGCGGCGCGCTGGGTCATCAGGCCGATCGAGCCGAGAACGCCGAAATCGGCGACGCGGCTGGCGACGAGGGTTGCGGCAGAGGTGTCGGTATAGGGGAGAATGTCGACGTCGATGCCGGCGTCGCGGTAGAAATTCTTCTCGCGGGCGACGTAGAGGCCGATGTGATTGGTATTCGGCGTCCAGTCGAGGGCGACCGAGACCTTGGGGCTTGCGGCGCGGACGGTGAGCGGTGCTGCGCTCAGGGCGAGAATGCCTGCAAGCGCCGTGCGGCGGCTGATTATCGGCATGGTCATGGTTCGGATTCTCCTTCGAAGAGCGTTGCGAGGATGCGGTTTTCGATTGTGATGATCTCGGCCTGATGCTTCCCCGGCTCCGTTCGCGGCCGGGGCAGGCCGACCTCGATTTCGAGCGTGACGCGGGCAGGGCGGGGCGAGAAGGCGTAGATGCGGTCGGAGAGCAGCACGGCCTCGCGCACGTCATGGGTGATCAGGATCACCGAGAGGCCGCGGCGGGCAGAGAGCGCCTCGAGGAAACGCTGCATCTTCAGCCGCGTCAGCGCATCGAGGGCGCCGAAGGGTTCGTCGAGCAGCAGGATGGGCCGTTGTTGAACAACCGTCCGCAGCAGGGCGGCGCGCTGGCGCATGCCGCCGGAGAGTTCATGCGGCCAGCTGTTTTCGAAGCCGGCGAGGCCGAATTCGGTAAGCAGCGGCTCGATCTGACACCTAGCCTCGCGGCGGGGCATGCCGGATATCTCCAGGCCGAGTGCGGCATTGTCGATCAGCCGCCGCCAAGGCATCAGCGCATCGCGCTGCGGCATGAAGGCGAAGGGGCGTTCGGCGGCGTCGAGCGGCTGGCCGTTCATGCGAATGCTGCCGCCGGATGCGGTGGCGCTGCCGGTCAGCAGACGGAAGAGCGTTGATTTGCCGGAGCCGGAGGGGCCGAGTACGGAGATGAATTCGCCCTGCTTCAAGTGCAAGGAGATGCCGGCGAGCACATCGATATTGCCGAGGCGGCAGCTGAGGTTTTCGATATCGAGGAGGGGAGCGCTGCTCATTCCGGGTCATCCCCGTTTGCGCGGTGCCAGGGCATCGCGAGGCGCTCGGCGAGGACAGCGAGCGAGAACAGCAAGAGCGTCAGCAGCGCGCTGACGAGGACGGCGGCAAGGACGAGATCGGCGCGGAAATTGTTCTTGGCGTTGAGGATGTAGATGCCGAGCCCGCGGGCGGCCCCGGCATATTCGGCAAAGATGGCGCCGACGACGGCATAGGTGATCGATATCCTGAGACCGGCGAAGAAATAGGGCAGCGATGACGGCAGGCGGGCGGCGCAGAAGCGCTTCCAGCGCGAGGCGCCCATCGTGGTCAGCAGTTCCTCGATCTCCGGCTCTGTCGCCTCATAGCCGCGTGTGAGCGCCACCAGCATCGGAAAGAAGGTGACGAGGGCGACCAGCAGGATTTTCGGCAGCAGGCCGAAGCCGAACCAGAGGACGATCAAGGGCGCGATGGCGACGAGCGGCAGCGTCTGGCTGATGACGAAAACAGGCATCAGCGCCGAGCGCAGGCGCGGCACGAAATCGATCAGCACCGAGAACAGGAAGGCGATGAGGAGGGAGGCGGCGAAACCCACCAGTGTCGCCTGCAATGTCGGCCAGCTGTTTGCCAGCAGTGCTGCGCGTTCGGCAAAGGCCTGGGCGAGGACACGCGAGGGTGCGGGCAGCGTCGCGGGCGAGAGGCCGGCGATGCGCACATAGCTTTCCCAGGCGGCGAGCACGGCGCCGACGGACAGGATGGCGGGAAGGAAACGGGCGGCAAGGCCCGGCAACCGGACAGATTTCGGCATCGGCAGGATCCTGACGTGACGCTAGGATCAGACGGCGGAGGGGCTGTTGGCCGATACGGTCAGGTCGATCGTCACATGGCCGTTCGGCGGCCCGAAGCGGACGAAGGCTTCGTGGATCGTCGCGAAGACCGCACCGGCATCGCCCTTGACCCGGGTGCAGAAATTCTTCGAGCGGTCGAAGACGCCTGAGTTTTTCAGGAAGTCGATGCAGCCGTAGATCTCTTCCATGTGATCGCCGGTGCCCATGACATAGAGCGAGAACTGCGCGGCTGCATGGCGGCCGGTGACTGGGGCGGAAGCGACCGCTTCGAGAGCCGACGCCTTGCGCTCGGCAAGCGGCAGGACCGGGCCCGTCAGGGCTTCGGTGTGGCACATGGGATCATCGGGCTCGCCGGGGCAGCCGCGGGAGATGGTGGCGCGCAGCACCGCGTGGATGCCGTCTGCCGAGCCTGCGACATAGAGATCGCGCATGGCGGCGAAGACGATATCGGGCGTGCCAACGATCAGCGTCGAGATGTCGTCGGTCTCGATCCTGAGCTTTTCGCGATAGGGATCAAGTGCCGGAAGGGCAGACAGGATGACGTCGACGAAACGGTCGGTCATCGGGTAAAGGGAAATTTGTGCGCCAGAAAACATCGCTCGCCTCGCTCCGCTGGTATTATCCAGATCAGCTAAAGAGTTTGAGGCCATGCCAGCCGCATCTCAGCCCCGGCTATACGGAGCACCCCTGTCGTTGGCGCCTTTTAAACACGCGCCGCGCGGCTTGTAAAGCGGCGATCTGACGAGGGGCAAAATTGCGCTCGGCTTTCTTTTTCCTTTCGTTTCTGCCTCTTAAATGATCTATCTGAAAGCATCAGAGCTTCATGGGAGGGGGCAGGGATGAGCGGGTATGTTCTGGCGATCGATCAGGGCACGACATCGACGCGGGCGATCGTGTTCGATGGCGAGATGAAGATCGCAGGCGTGGGGCAGAAAGAGTTCACGCAGATCTATCCGCGCTCGGGATGGGTGGAACATGACCCGGAGGAAATCTGGGATTCCGTGGTCTCGACGATCCACATGGCGCTGCGCGAAGCGAAGGTGAAGGCGACTGATATTGCCGCACTCGGGATCACCAACCAGCGCGAGACCGTCGTCGTCTGGGAACGGGAGACCGGCAAGCCGATCCAGAATGCCATCGTCTGGCAGGACAGGCGCACGGCGAGCTATTGCGAGAACCTGAAGCGCCAGGACCTCGAGAAGATCTTCACCAGGAAGACCGGCCTGATCCTCGATCCGTACTTTTCCGGCACCAAGCTTTCCTGGATGCTCGCCAATGTGAAGGGTGCGCGGGCGCGAGCCGCCAAGGGGGAACTCTGCTTCGGCACGATCGACACGTTCCTGATCTGGCGGCTGACGGGCGGCAAGAGTTTCGTGACCGACGCGACCAATGCCTCGCGCACGCTGATGTATAACATCGCCGAGAACGAATGGGACAAGGACCTGCTGGAGATCCTGCGCGTCCCCGCCGCCATGCTGCCCGAGGTGAAGGACTGCTCGGCGGATTTCGGCATCGTCGAGACATCGATCCTCGGTGCCGAGATCCCGATCCTGGGGGTTGCCGGCGACCAGCAGGCGGCGACGATCGGCCAGGCCTGCTTCGAGCCCGGCATGTTGAAATCCACCTATGGCACCGGTTGCTTCGCGCTCTTGAATACCGGCTCGGACATGGTGCGCTCGAGGAACCGGCTGCTGACGACGATCGCCTACCGGCTGGATGGCGAGACGACATATGCGCTGGAGGGTTCGATCTTCATTGCCGGAGCGGCGGTTCAGTGGCTTCGCGACGGTCTCGGCATCATCGATACGGCCGGAGAGACTGGCAAGCTTGCCGAAAGTGCCGATCCCTCGCAGGAGATCTATCTGGTGCCTGCGTTCACCGGTCTCGGCGCCCCGCACTGGGACCCGAAGGCGCGCGGGGCGATCTTCGGCCTGACGCGCAACAGCGGCCCGGCGGAATTCGCCCGCGCTGCGCTGGAAGCCGTCTGCTACCAGACCCGCGATCTGCTCGATGCGATGCAGAAGGACTGGAAGAACGGCAGTGACGACACGGTGCTGCGCGTCGATGGCGGCATGGTCGCCTCCGACTGGACGATGCAGCGGCTCTCCGACCTGCTCGACGCGCCCGTCGACCGGCCGGTGATCCTGGAGACGACGGCGCTCGGAGCAGCCTGGCTTGCCGGCAGCCGGGCCGGTGTGTGGCCGGATCGCAAGACCTTCTCGGCCAAGTGGAAGCGCAACCGCCGCTTCGAGCCCGACATGGATGAGAAGACCCGTTCCGCCAAGCTCAAGGGGTGGAAGAATGCGGTGAAGCGGACGCTGAGCGATGCCTGATCAGGCCGCCGCCACCGCCCGCTCGCGCCTGACCGGCGGGCTGTAGAGCCAGCTGGCGCCGGAGCGGTCGGCGGCTGCCTTTATTGCCAGCGACAGCGTGATGGCGGTGACGCAGATCAGTGGTGCCGCGAGATAGCCGATCGATGGTGAGGGCTCGACCAGGGTGGCGATCAGTCCGGCGATGCCGGCGACGATCATCACATGGGTGACGTAGACCGGCAGCGTGTTGCGGCCGAAATAGGAAAAGACGTCGCGCAGCGCCTTCAGCCGCGACATCAGCACGGCCATGCCGCACAGCCATGAGAGACCGGCCATCGACGAGGCGAAGGCCCAGAGGCCGGGCTCGATCGGCTGAAGGCGGCTGCGCAGCGCCAGCAGCAGGATGAAGGCGGAAAAGCCACCGGCCGCAAAGGGGAGAGGGCGCTCGGTCAACGTTTCGGCAATCAGCCTGCCATACCAGCAGCCGAAGGCGAAGAAGACGAAATATTGCAGCACATTGCGGTGGGTGAAGAGCTCGATCGGCAGATAGCCGCCGAAGGTGAGGATCGAGAGAACGGTGCCGACGGCGATGACCGGGATGCGCGGCGCCGAGGAGAGCAGCTTGGTGACGGTCATGAAGATCGCCAGCGCCCAGATGAACCAGATGCCGGTATTCGGCGCCCACCACATTTCGATGAGCTGGTAGGGATCCGAACCCTCCGAGGGCACGAGGCCGTTGGCGTGGACATAGCGGAAATAGAGCCAGCGCGCCGTGCTCCAGACGCCGAACAGCCAGACGAAGGTCCAGATCTTCTTCCTGAAGAAATCCGGCCATGTGGCCCGTATCGCCGAAGCGGCGAGAAAACCCGACACCGAGAAGAACAGCGGCATGCGGATCGGAGCCATGATGTTGCTGATCTTGGTGTAGAGGGCCGGGGCCATCTCGTGGAAGTTCAGGTAGAGCAGGGTGTGGTAGACGACCACGAGGATGATCGAGAGGCCCTTGGCGATATCCAGCCATTCGATGCGGGTCTTCTGCCGGTGCATGGTTTCCCCTTCCGATTGTGCGCTGCGGCAGGAACAAACCGTCCAATTGCGTCAGAAACGTGGGCGCGACGTCATTCTTCCATGCGTGCGCGAATGCCGCAGGCGCGTCCCTTGCTTCTTCTGTACTGATCGGTACAATGCCTTCCTATTGGTACAGGAGATATGACAATGACTGCACTTATCCCCCCATTCACGCTTGAAACCGCCACCCAGAAGGTCCGCCTTGCCGAGGACGGCTGGAACAGCCGCAACCCGGAAAAGGTGTCGCTCGCCTACACGTCCGACAGCGCCTGGAGAAATCGCGCCGAGTTTGTCAACGGCCGGCCGGAGATCGTCGCCTTCCTGAGCCGCAAGTGGGCCAAGGAGCTGGATTACCGGCTGATCAAGGAGCTCTGGGCTTTCCGCGAAAACCGCATCGCCGTGCGCTATGCCTATGAATGGCACGACGACAGCGGCAACTGGTTCCGCTCTTATGGCAACGAGAATTGGGAATATGATGCCGATGGCTTGATGCAGCGCCGTTTCGCCTGCATCAACGACATGCCGATCAAGGAATCGGACCGCAAATACCATTGGCCGCTCGGCCGCCGTCCGGATGACCATCCGGGGCTGTCAGAGCTCGGCCTCTAAGGACGCAAGGCTCTGAAAACCGTCTACGAACGCCACGATGTCGTGCCCCTGCTTGCCGAGATCTTCCGGGAACTCGGCTATGAGGGCGCGACGCTCAGCCGGATCACCGAACGCACCGGGATCGGCAAGGGCAGCCTCTATCATTTCTTCCCCGGCGGGAAGGAAGAGATGGCGGCTGCCGTACTCTCCGAGGTCGATCGCTGGTTCGAGGATTTCATCTACGAGCCGCTGCGCCGCGACGAGCCTTCAGTGGCGATCGAGGCGATGTGGCGCGGCGTCGACGATTACTTCCGCTCCGGCGGGCGCATCTGCCTCGTCGGTGCTTTCGCGCTCGATGGGACGCGGGAGCGTTTCAGCGAGGCGATCAACGGTTACTTCCGGCGGTGGGTGGATGCGCTCGTAGGCGCTCTCGTGCGCAGCGGGCTAGAGCAAAGCGCGGCACAGCAGGAGGCGGAGGCTGCGGTTCTCGGTATCCAGGGCGCGCTCGTTCTGTCGCGCGCCCTCGACGATAACGATGTCTTCCGCCGGGCGATTGCCGGGATGAAGACGAGGCTTTCGGCTACTTCTTGAGCCAAGGGCTCTTCGTGCTCCAGAAGATGACGCTGGCGCCGAGATAGTCGTTGGCGAAAGCGGTGAATTCTTCCTTGGTGAAGGGCTTCTTGGTCTGCGGGTTCTTGTAGGTAAGCGTCGGCTCCTGCACCGCCATGCCGACATAGGCGAGCTTGCCCTTGTACTGGTTGAAGAACGGATAGGAGTTCTTCATCTGCGCCTTGCGGTTCGGCACGATATCAGGGCCGCCGAGGCCGATATTGTTCTTCGCGGCGAAGTCGAAGAGACGGCTCATGTATTTGTGGTCGTTTTCCCATTCGCAGGGCCAGAAGTTGACATACTGGACGACCATCGACTTGGCGAAGGCCTTGCGCGCGAAGCCGAGATTTTCCATCTCGCCGGCGAAATAGGCATCGCAGGAGAAATCCTTCGGCTCGTTCTTCGGGTCGAGATCGATCGAGGTTTCCGGCAGGTTGATGCCGTAGACGCGGCCGTCGAACTTGGCTGCAAGCGCCGAGATCAGCGCCTGATAGCGCTCCCGCACCGCCGGGTTCCACTGCTGTGCCACCCAGCCGGAGCCGATGCCCTTGTTCTCGCCGGGATTGTCGAACTGGGGCGCGAGACCGCCGCCATATTCGGCGCCTTCGAGCATGTAGTCGGGGATGTTGCGGGCCTTGGGGCTGAAGAAGCGGTCCTGCACCTGGATGAACAGCCTCTTGTTCAAGCTCTCGGCAATCGCCAGATCCTTCTCGATCGGCGAGAAGTCGTACTCGCCTTTGCCCTTCTCCAGCATCTTCCAGTTATAAACCACCTGCGCGCCGCCGATATCGGCGCGCGACAGCAGGTCCTTGAGGCCGTCGAGCTCACCGGCGCCGGTATAGATGAAATTCTGGGGCGCTGCGGAGGCGGCGGTGGCTGCGCCGGCAAATGCGGCAGCCAGGAACAGGCTTTTGAAAAGATGCATGTTTCGTCCTGAAATATGATGTTGGAAATCCAGCCGCGCGAGAAATCGGAGCCGAAGGTGGCAACTCGATGGCGAAGAGCGGAGCGGCCGATACAATCCCCAATGCTAATTTTGCCCCACGGCTCATTTGTGAAGCGTAATTTTTTGCTGCGCCCTGTCGGATGGCGAGTTACTCCTTCGTCATTGAGGAAGAGGAGTAACAGATGCTTTATGCGATCCTTTGCTATGCCAACGAAGAAACCGTCTTCTCCTGGTCGAAGGAGGAGGAGGATGCCGTCATGGCAAAGCTCTACGCCGTGCAGGAGCCGCTCGCCAAGTCCGGCAAGCTCGGCCCGACCGGGCGGCTGATGCCGACGACCTCGGCCACGACGCTGCGCAAGGGCAAGGAAGAGCCGCTGGTGCTCGACGGCCCGTTTGCAGAGACCAAGGAAGCGCTGCTCGGCTTCTATTGCATCGATTTCGACACGCTGGACGAGGCGATCGCCTTCGCCAAGGAGCTGTCGGCCGTCAATCCGGGCTCGACCTCCTACGAAATCCGGCCCTTCTACGTGTTCCATCCGGGAGATAAAGCCACATGACAGACATTGCCTGGATCGACGTGACGCTGGCTTCTGCCCGGCCGAAGGCGCTGGGCGCGCTGCTTCGCTATTTCCGCGATCTCGATATCGCGGAAGAGGCCTTTCAGGAGGCCTGCCTGCGCGCCATCCGCACCTGGCCGGACAAGGGCCCGCCACGCGATCCGACGGCATGGCTGATCTTCGTTGGCCGCAACAGCGGCATCGACGCGGTGCGCAAGCAGAAGAAGACCCAGGCGCTGCCCGACGAGGAGCTGATTTCCGACACCGAGGACGCCGAGAGCGATATCGCCGACCGGCTGGATGAATCCAACTACCGCGACGACATCCTGCGCCTGCTGTTCATCTGCTGCCATCCGGATCTGCCGGCGACGCAGCAGATCGCGCTCGCCCTGCGCATCGTCTCCGGCCTTACCGTGCAGCAGATCGCCAAGGCGTTTCTCGTCGGCGAAAGCGCCATGGAACAGCGCATCACCCGCGCCAAGGCCCGCGTCGCCAAGGCTGGCGTTCCCTTCGAAACGCCAGGGCCGGAGGAGAGGGCGGAGCGGCTGACCATCGTCTCGACGATAATCTATCTGGTCTTCAACGAGGGCTATTCGCAGGGCGACCCGAAACGCGATGCGGCCGCCTTCGCCGACGAGGCGATCCGCCTCGGGCGGCTGATGCTGCGGATCTTTCCGGCCGAGCCTGAGATCATGGGCCTGCTGGCGCTGATGCTGCTGCAGATCTCGCGGCGCGATGCGCGCTTCGACGGCAATGGCGAGCTGGTTCTTCTCGAGGATCAGGACCGGACGCGCTGGAACCATGCGCTGATCAACGAGGCGCTGAACCTGCTCGACAAGGCGATCCGTCACCGGCAGCCGGGGCCTTATCAGCTGCAGGCGGCGATCGCCGCCATCCATTCCCGCGCCAAGCGCGCCGAGGATACCGATTGGGAAGAGATCGAGATCCTCTATCGTGTGCTGGAGCGGGTGCAGCCATCGCCGGTCATCACGCTCAACCGCGCCGTTGCCGTCTCCAAGCTCAATGGGCCGGAGGAGGCCTTGGCGCTGGTCGATACGCTTGCCGAAAAGCTCGACGGCTATTTCTATTTTCATGGGCTGCGCGGCGGATTGCTGAAGCAGATGGGCGAGGTGCGCCGCGCCCGCGAATCCTTCGACCGGGCGATCGCGCTCGCCAATTCGGCGGCGGAAGCCGCCCATATCCGCCTGCAGCTCGACAAGCTGCAGAACGAGCAAGCGATGCCCGCCGTCAGATAATGTCCGGAAAAATCATCAGGCGATGTCGGAACGGAGGATGCTGCGGCGTCCTTGTAACAGCCTGAGGATAAACAGGTTTGGCTTCAACAGGAGGAATGCCGAAATGACCGCCACGACGCAACACGAACTGGTTCTCGTCCGCGAAATGGATGTGCCGCGCGAGAAGATCTACAAGGCCTGGACCGACGAGAATTCGATCAGGGAATGGTTCGTTCCGCGGCCTTGGAGCATCGCCGAAGCGAAGCTCGACGCACGCCCGGGCGGCTCCAGCTACATCGTCATGCAGGACCCTGACGGCAACAAATATCCGAATTCCGGCGTTTATCTGGAGCTCGTCGAAAACGAAAAGATCGTCTTCACCGATGCCTATACGAGCGCCTGGGTCCCCTCGGAAAAGCCCTTCTTCACCGGCGTCATCCTGCTCGAAGATCTCGGCAACGGCCGCACCAAATACACCGCCAAGGCGCTGCACTGGCGCGCCGAGGACAAGGAAGCCCACGAGAAGATGGGTTTCCACGAAGGCTGGGGCACGGTCGCGGGCCAGCTTGAGGAATATCTGAAGCGCGGCTGACGCACTTCAAGCGGGCGCTGAAGCGGTTTCGATTCCGATTCCGCCGGCGCCCGCAAGCCGTTGAATTTGGATTCGGATTGATGGATGGTCATATATGTAGTAACGTATCTACATTAAGGTGTTTGCCGTGACAGTTATGACCAGCAGGGAATTCAATCAGGATAGCAGCGGCGCTAAGAAGGCCGCAGCCGACGGGCCTGTTTTTATAACTGACCGCGGAAAGCCCTCGCATGTCCTGCTGACCATCGAAGAGTATACGGCTCTAAAAAAAACAAAGCCGAGCATTGTCGATTTGCTGTCCATGCATGATGTTGCCGACATCGAGTTCGATCCGCCAAAGCTCGATGAGCTGGGCGCCAAACCTGTCGACTTTTCCTGATGTATCTTCTTGATACCAATGTTGTTTCCGAGATAAAGAAAGCCGGAAGCGGAAGAGAGAATATCGATGTCGTCAATTGGGTTCGCGGTGTTGCGGATGAGCTGCTCTATCTGTCTGCAATAACTCTTTTCGAACTTGAGGTTGGCGCTTTGCAGGTCGCACGCCGGGATCCTCGCCAGGGGCAGGCGCTTCGAGCGTGGATTGATGGTGGCGTTCGCCAAGCTTTCAGGGGGCGAATACTTTCGGCAGGCGAGGGAGTGGCGTTGCGGGCGGCGGCATTCAATGTCCCCAACCCAAAGCCGATGCATGATGCATTCATTGGTGCCACTGCCGCAGAGCATGGATTGTCGCTTGTGACCCGCAATGTCCGCGATTTCCAGGGCATGGGAGTCCAGATCATCAATCCCTGGGATCTCACGGCCTAACCCACCCATCAACTTTATCGAACGATCCGTTCCAGAATTTCCGTTTGCCCGGGGGCTTGCCGATCCTTATCTGAGAGGCAAGTTCAATAGGATGCCGATGATGGAACTGGGCCTTTATACTTTTGCCGACGTCAATCCCAACCCGGGCCGCAGCAAGGGCGCGGAAGGGGCGGAGCGGTTGAAGCATCTGATCGAGGAAATCGAGCTCGCCGATCAGGTCGGCCTCGATGTCTTCGGGCTTGGCGAACATCACCGCCCCGATTATGCTGCTTCGGTTCCCGCCATGGCGCTGGCCGCGGCTGCGGTGAAGACCAAGAACATCCGGCTGACGAGCGCGGTCACCGTGCTGTCGTCGGATGATCCGGTGCGCGTCTTCCAGCAGTTCGCGACGCTCGATCTCATCTCCAACGGCCGTGCCGAGATCATGGCCGGGCGCGGCTCCTTCATCGAGTCCTTCCCGCTCTTTGGCTACAATCTCGAAGATTACGATCAGCTGTTCGAAGAGAAGCTCGATCTCCTGATGGCGCTGCGCGAGGGCGAAGTGGTCAACTGGAAGGGCGAGCTTCGGGCGCCGATCAATGGCCGCGGCGTCTATCCGCGCCCGCTGCAGGATCCGCTGCCGCTCTGGATCGCCGTCGGCGGCACGCCGCAATCGGTGGCGCGGGCCGGTGCGATGGGTCTGCCGGTGGCGCTGGCGATCATCGGCGGGGAATATCCGCGCTTTGCGCCGCTCCTTGAGCTCTATCGCGAGGCAGCCCGCCGGGCAGGGCAGGATGCCTCGAAGCTGAAGACCAGCATCAACGTCCACGGCTTCATTGCCGATACGACGGAAGCGGCCGCCGACCAGTTCTACGGGCCGCAGGCCGAAGTGATGAACCGCATTGGCCGCGAGCGCGGCTGGGGACCGACGAACCGGGCGCATTTCGACATGGCGCGCGGGCCGACCGGCAATCTCTTCCTCGGCGATCCGGAACTCGTGGCCGAGAAGATCGTTGCGGCTCACAAGGTCTTCAGGAACGACCGTTTCCTGCTGCAGATGGCGATCGGCCTGATGCCGCACGATCAGATCATGCGCGGCATCGAGCTTTACGGCACGAAAGTCGCGCCGCTTGTCAGAAAGGCATTGACTGGGGCGGGCGAAGGGGCGAAAGCCACGGCCTGAACCCGCAAGGCCAGCCGCCTTGGCGGCAGCCGGGATGAACGATGGTAATCGAGAACGACGACGAACTGGAAAAGCTGAAGGAAATAGGACGGATCTGCGCCAACGCGATCCAGGTGATGTCTGCAGCGCTGGAGCCGGGGATCACTACACTCGAGCTCGATCAGATCGGCCGCAAGGTGCTTGAGGATGCCGGCGCGCGTTCGGCGCCGGAATTCTGCTACCAGTTTCCGGGTGCGACCTGCATCAGCGTCAACGAGGAAATCGCCCACGGCATTCCCGGCCCGCGGGTGATCCGCCCCGGCGATCTCGTCAATATCGATGTTTCGGCCGAGAAGAACGGCTTCTTTGCCGATACCGGCGCCTCCTTCACCGTGCCGCCCGTCAAGCCGAAGATCGAGCGGCTTTGCCGCGATGGCAAGCGGGCGCTGTTCGTCGGTCTCAACCAGATCAAGGCGGGCGAGCCGCTCGCCAAGATCGGCAATGCCGTCGGCGCCTTTGCGGCGAAGAACCGCTATACACTGGTTGCCAATCTGGCGAGCCACGGCGTCGGCCGTTCGCTGCATGAGGAACCAGGCGAGCTCTCGACCTGGCCGGATCCTTCCGAAAAGCGGATTATGACCGAAGGCCTGGTCTTCACCGTCGAACCCTTCCTGTCGCTCGGCGCCACCTGGGCCGAAGGCGGCGACGATGCCTGGACGCTCTATGCCGATCCGCAGGCGCCGACCGTGCAATACGAACATACCGTCGTTGCCACCCGCAACGGGCCGCTGATCTTGACGCTGCCGGATCTGGCGGCTTAAGAGCTTCATCCTTTCGGCGGCCGGGCTCCGCCTCTACCCGTCCTTTCGTCCGAATATCCGGCGGCCTACCGCCTATGGCCAGTTAGCGGGCGCAGCAATTCCGGGCTACCGCTTGGTATCCGGCTCCATTCTCTTGTCCGCCGGTCTTCATGGAGGTCGGCGGAATGCTCGAGAGGGATGGCAGCAGTGCCAAGGCGATGCAGCACAATTACCGGCCGGATATCGACGGATTGCGGGCGGTTGCCGTTCTCTCCGTGGTCATCTTCCATGCCTTTCCGACCTGGCTGCCCGGCGGCCTTGTCGGCGTCGATATCTTCTTCGTCATCTCCGGTTATCTGATCAGCGGCCATATCCTGCAGCAGCTGCACGACAACAAGTTCTCGATCTTCGATTTCTACAGCCGCCGCATCCGCCGCATCTTTCCGGCGCTGATCCTGGTGCTGCTCTTCTGTCTGGCGGTCGGCGCGGTGGCGCTCTCGGCGGCCGATAACAGGGAGCTTGGCGAGCATGTTGCCGGTGGGGCGGGCTTCGTTGCCAATCTGCTCTTCTGGTTCGAGGTCGGCAGCACCAAGGATGGCGGCATTTCCAATCCGCTTCTGCATCTCTGGTCGCTCGGCGTCGAGGAGCAGTTCTACATCGTCTGGCCGCTCGCCGCCTGGATCGCCTGGCGGCGCGGCATGAGCGTCATCAAGACGATCGCGGTGGTGGCGCTGGTGTCGATGATCTTCAATCTCGTCATCGTCTATATCGACCGGACGACGGCCTTTTATCTGCCGGTGACGCGCTTCTGGGAACTGCTGGCCGGTGCTGCGCTCGCAGAGCTGGAGCGCTCCCATGGCGGCCTGTCGCGGCCGGCGGCGAACCTTGCGGCAATCGCCGGTATCGTGCTGCTGGTGCTGAGCTTTGCGCTGATCCGGGAAAAGCAGGCCTTTCCAGGTATTATCGCGGCGGCGCCAGTTCTCGGTGCGGTGCTCGTCATCGCTGCGGGGCGGACGGCGGCATTCAAGAACCTGGTCTTCAGCAACCGCATTGCTGTGGCGATCGGGCTGATCAGCTATCCGCTCTATCTTTGGCATTGGCCACTTCTGTCCTTCGGCTACATCATCGGCCACGACACGCCGGCGAAGGAGGTGCGTTTCGCATTGCTGGCGGCGAGCGTGGTGCTGGCGGCGCTGACCTACATGATCATCGAGAAGCCCATCCGCTTCGGGCGTTTCCGGAAATCGGCGGTGGCCGTGCCGCTGTTTGCGATCATGACCTTCATCGGCGCGGCAGGCTATTGGGTATCGGAGCAGGCGCAGCACGCGCTGCCGCGCGACGTGGCGCAGGTGGGTGTGCCGGTCGCCGAAAATGCGGCGCCGCTGCAAAAAGAAGGCCGCCACGTGATACGTGACGGCCGTTCGCTCTGACGGTTGCGGATCATCAGATCTGGGGCTTGCCGCCCTGCAGGATCTCCATCGCGGCGCGCTCCAGGATGCCGGAGATACGGGCGGCTTCCTCAGCCGACCAGGGATGACGCATGCGCAGGGCCGAGCGCAGCAACTGGCGGGCTGCGCGCACGTCGCGGTCGTCGCGCATGAATTCCTCGTCTTCCTCTTCACGGCGGCGGCCGTGCTGTTCGGGATCGAACATGCGGTTGACGAAGGCCATCTTCTCGCCGACGCGCTCGAGCTTGCTGAAAATGCCGTCGATCATGGCGCGGTTCTCCTCGACCTTGCGCTTGCCGCTTTCGGTGATCTTGTAGAGCTTCTTGGTGCCCTCAGCCTCGACTTCGGTCAGGCCGGTTTCTTCGAGATAGGTGAGCGCCGGATAGATGACGCCCGGGCTCGGCACGTAGAAGCCGCCGGAGCGCTCTTCCAGAACCTTGATCAGTTCGTAGCCGTGGCGCGGCTGTTCGTTCAGCAATGCCAGAAGCACGATCTGCAGATCGCCGGCCGAAAACTTCCGGCCCATTCCCATGCGGATCGCGTCGCCGAACATGCCGCCGCCACCGCCTCTAAAGCCTCTCATAGCTTCTTCCTTTCATCGTTAATCATATCGAATGCTATGTCGTAAAACATATATCGTAAGATATGACGTTTCAAGAGGCGGCTTAGAATTTCCGGAATTGAACCGATCGATCAGAATTTCTTGTTTGCGGTGCAGCAAGGGGCGGGCGATAAGCGCATCATGTTGGCACGCAATGAGAATGAGCCAGTCAGTCTAGTCCGCACGGCCCTTGCCGGAATGATCGCCATGGCCGCTGCCATGGGCTTCGGGCGCTTCTCCTACACACCGATCCTGCCGGGCATGATGAGCGGCGTTCCGCTCTCGGCCTCCGACGCCGGGTTCATCGCCTCGGCGAATTTCGTCGGCTATCTCGCGGGCGCCGTGCTGGCTGCCTATGGCTGGGCGGCAGGGCGGGAGAGGGCGGTGGCGCTCGCTGCGCTGGCGGCCAACGCGCTGCTTCTCGCGGCGATGGCGGCGACCACATCCGTTCCCGTCTTTGCGGTGATCCGCTTCTTGGCGGGGCTCGCAAGCGCCTTTTCGATGGTCTTCACCTCGTCGATCGTGCTTAGCCACGGGGCGGCGGCCGGCAACGACCATGTCCAGTCGGCGCATTTCGGCGGACCGGGCGCGGGTATCGCGCTGTCGTCGCTGATGGTGCTGCTGATCGGCATCGCCTTTCCCGATGCGGGCGGCTGGCGGGCGGACTGGATCGGCGGGGCGCTGTTTTCGGCACTCGGTCTTGCCGCGGCCTGGGCATTGCTGCCGGCGGGACCCGCGGCGGCGGCGCGCAAGGGGCCGGAACCGGCCATCGCCTGGACACCGCCGATGCTCCTCGTGACGCTCTCCTACGGCATTTTCGGCTTCGGCTATGTCATCACCGCCACCTTCCTCGTGGCGATCGCCCGCATGGATGCGGCGGGCGCCTTCGTCGAATTTCTCTGCTGGTTCATTGCAGGCGTCACCGCCGCGGTGGCGCTCTTTGCCTGGAAGCCGTTCGTGCGCATTCTCGGGCTCGGTGGCGTCTACGTCGCGGCTGTCGTCATCGAGGTTGCCGGTGTGCTCGCGACCGTCATGCTGCCGCATTCGCTGGCGCCGCTGATCGGTGGAGCACTGTTCGGCGCCACCTTCCTGGCGATCACCGCCTACGGCCTGCAGATCGGCCGCAAGCTTTCGCCGGAAAGCCCCAGGCGCGTCATGGCGCTGATGACGGCTGCCTTCGGTCTCGGCCAGATCGTCGGGCCGCTGGTGGCAGGCTGGGTGGCTGAGGGTACCGGAAGCTTCACGCTGCCCACCTATATCGCCGCCGCCGCCCTCGGCGTCTGCGCGCTCCTCGTGCTGCCGGTCATCAAGAAACTGGGATAAGCCGTTACAAATACGTAAGAATGGCCCCCGGCCATTGCTGCCTTCTTCGAACTGCCTTAATTTCCCGCACAATCAGTGCTGTCAAAGCAAATGCCGACTCTGTTCAAGAAAGCCGCGCAAACGTGTTCGTCTCCTATTTCCCGAAGCCGAAACTCTTCTTCACATCCGCTATTGTTTGGGCGCTGATCGGCGTTCTTCTCTGGTATTTCGGAGGCTCCAGCCTCGGCGCCGCAATAGGCCTCCCGCCGCTGCCGGCGGGGGAGGAGGCGGTGATCGGCGTTTCCGTCTTCTGGTCGAAGCCGTTCCTTTGGTTCTACATCTATTACGTCGCCTTCGTTGCCATTTTCGCGGGTTTCTGGTTCACCTACAGCCCGCATCGCTGGCAGATGTGGTCTGTGCTCGGCTCGGCGCTAATCATCTTCAACACCTATTTCTCGGTGCAGGTCAGCGTGGCGATCAATGCCTGGTATGGTCCGTTCTACGATATGATCCAACGGGCGCTGGCGCGGCAAGAGCCGATCCCTACAGCGGCTGACCTCTATTGGGGCATGACGGGCTTTGCCGGTATCGCCTTCGTCGCCATCACCGTCGGCGTGCTGAACCTGTTCTTCGTCAGCCACTATATCTTCCGCTGGCGCACGGCGATGAACGAATTCTACATGTCTTACTGGCCGAAGCTGCGGCATATCGAAGGTGCTTCGCAGCGTGTTCAGGAAGATACGATGCGCTTTTCGACCACGGTCGAAAGCCTCGGCGTCAACCTCGTCAGCTCGATCATGACGCTGATCGCGTTCCTGCCGGTGCTCTTCAAGTTCTCCAGCACGGTCACTGAACTGCCGATCATCGGTGAGGTGCCGCATGCGCTTGTCTGGGCGGCGATATGCTGGTCTCTGTTCGGCACGGTGTTTCTGGCTGCTGTCGGTATCAAGCTGCCGGGCCTCGAATTCCGCAACCAGCGCGTCGAAGCTGCCTACCGTAAGGAACTCGTCTATGGCGAAGACCATGATGAACGAGCCGATCCGATCACCGTGGCGCAGCTCTTCGCAAACGTCCGGCGCAACTACTTCCGCCTCTATTTCCACTACATGTATTTCAATGTTGCCCGCATTTTCTATCTGCAGGCAGACAACCTGTTCGGCACCTTCGTCCTCGTGCCGTCGATCGTGGCGGGCAAGTTGACGCTCGGCGTCATGAGCCAGATCCAGAATGTCTTCGGCCAGGTGCGGGAATCGTTCCAGTATCTCGTCAATTCGTGGACGACGATTGTGGAACTGCTCTCGATCTACAAGCGTCTTCGCACGTTTGAATCAGCCATCGACGGCGAACCGCTGCCGAGCATCGATCAGCGGTATCTGGACCGTGAGGCGGGGGTCGTCCATCAGGACGGCTGACGCCCGGGTCATTGAAGGTTCTGAGCGAGCGGCCCCCTCATCCGCCCTTCGGGCACCTTCTCCCCGGTGGGGAGAAGGGAACGAGCGTCGAACGCTCGCTTCCTCGCGACTTTAGTTCTTGGGGATGCCGGTGCCCAACATCCCTTCTCCCCAGCGGGGAGAAGGTGCCCGAAGGGCGGATGAGGGGGCGGCTTGTTCAAGCGGCCAATCTTTTATTGCTGCCGGACGTCTTACAGCGCCGAATTATCCTGCTGCTTCAGCTTGCCCCTGGCCTCGATCATCGGGATCGCCTCCGAATAGCTGACGCAGGCGACGTCGGCTCTATGGCAGACGTCGCTGACCAGCCGGTCGAGGGCTCGCCAGTAGGCGCCGCCGTTCATTTCGACGAAGTGGAAGCCAAGCTGCAGCGGGATGCGGTCGCCCGCATATTGCTTGTCGAAAGCTTCCTTGAAGGCGGCGTAGGAGCGTTCCTCGAAGGTCTTGCTGTCTGCTGCGTCTTCCTCGCCCTTGGAGTGGCGCACGAAGAGATTGTAGTCCATGCCGATGATCGGGCGGTCCTTGGGGCCCTCGGGGATCAGCGGCAGGCCGAAGCGGATGACGCCGTCTTCGACGACGGGCATGGCCGGTCCCTTGGTGACGAGGCTGGCGTCATAGGTGAAGCCGGCCTTTTTCTCCGCGGCGATCATGTCGCTGCCTTCGCTCGCCGAAAGGTAGGGGGCGCGAAAACCCTTGATGCCGTGCTCGACGAGATCCTGCCAGCCATCGGGCTCGGCGAGGCCGACGCCTTTCCAGGCGTTCTTCAGCGTCGCCTTGAAGGTCGCATATTCTTCAGACCAGTCGGCCGTACTCCACTGCCGGCCGTCGAAATGGCCGCAGGCATGGCTCGAGATATCGTGCCCCTCGAGATGGGCATGCCAGATATTGCCGAGGCGTTCGCGGATCTCGTCGTCGCTCTGGGCGAAGCCGACATTGGATTTTCCGCGTTTCTGATGAGGCGCTTGATAGGCTTTCTTCGCATCCTGATTCATCAGGAAGGTGCAGGACAGGAAATAGGTGAAATGCGCGCCGTTGCGGGCCGCCATTTCGCGGCTCTTCTGCCAGAGCGCGTTGTCATGGGCGCCGTCGAAGGAAATGATGACGAGTTGCTTCGGCTGATCGGCCGCCGAAGCGGCAGCGGGCAGGGCAACGGAAAGGGCGAGACAGGCAGAGGAAATGGAACGAAACATGGGCACCGCGACAATTTGTTTGCGGCTTTCCTGTTACAGAATTGCGGCGAAGCTGCGGTCTCGCTGGCATTTTTCCCGCCCAGCCGGTATCGAACATTGTTAGTTATCGATCAGGAATATCATCATGGCTTTGCTTGCCTTAAGTCTTGTTCTCTTTCTCGGCCTTCATCTTATCCGCGTCGTGGTGCCGGGGTTCCGGTTGGCGATGATCGACAAGTTCGGCAAGCCGGTCTGGATCGCCTTCCATTCGGTCGCCAGCATCCTGACGCTCGTGTTCGTCGCCTATGCCTTCGCCGCCGCCCGCAGCGAGCCGATCGGCATGCTCTACAATCCGCCGGCCGGCATGGCGCATTTGACGGTGACGCTGATGCTGATCGCCGTCATCTGTTTCGTCGCCGGCTTCCTGCCGGCGGGCCATATCAGATCGAAGGCCAAGCACCCGGTGGTGCTTTCGGTGAAGATCTGGGCGCTGGCGCATCTCTTCTCGAATGGCGAGGCCTATTCGGTGCTGCTGTTTGCCGCTTTCCTCGCCTGGGGCGTCATCCTGCGCATCTCGCTGAAGCGCCGTCTGCGCCGCGGCGAGATCACGCTGCCGGTCTTCGTTTCGGCGAAATACGACCTCTATGCCGTCGTCATCGGCGTCATCGTCTGGGCACTAATGATCTGGCGCGTGCATGAATGGCTGATCGGCGTCGCGCCGCTGCCGATGCTCGCTTCCTGAGGAATCTCAGATATCCCCCTTACATCGGCCGCAAAATGGAGTAGAAGGCCCAACAATATGCGAAAACGCATGAATTGGGCTTTCCCTGCCGGAGACGAGAATGGCATTCAACGACGACAGCTTCATTCGTGAAGTCAATGAGGAACTGCGTTCCGACCAGATGAAGGGCGCATGGCGCCGCTTTGGCCGCTACCTGATCGCGCTCGCCGTCCTGATCGTTCTCGGCACCGTCGGCTTCAAGGTCTACCAGTACTGGGATGACAATGCGTCTTCCAGCACCGGCGACCAGTTCCTGGCGGCGATGAAGCTCGCCGACGAGAACAAGAATGACGAGGCGCTCGCCGCTCTCGACAAGCTGGAAAAGGAAGGCCACGGCGCCTATCCGGTTCTCGCCCGCATGCGCGCAGCCACGGTGCTCGCCGCCAAGGGCGACAATGCCGGTGCCGTTGCCGCTTTCCAGACGATCGGCAAGGACCAGTCGGTTCCGGAAGCCGTCCGCAATGCTGCCAAGCTGCGCGCCGGCTGGATGCTGATCGATACCGGCACCTATGACCAGGTCGTTGCCGAGCTGGAAGAGATGGCAATCCCCGCCAACGCCTTCCGTCATTCGGCCCGCGAAGCGCTCGGCATTGCCGCCTACAAGGCCGGCAATATGGCGCAGGCCCGCACCTGGTTCACCCAGATCACCGAAGATGCCGCGAGCCCGCGCAATGTTGCCAACCGCGCGCAGATGATGCTTGATAACATCACTGCGTCTGGCAAGGCGCCTGCCGCACAGGGCTGAGTTTAAGGAAACCTGATGAGCTTTACGGTCGCCATCGTCGGTCGCCCGAATGTCGGCAAGTCGACGCTTTTCAACCGCCTGGTCGGGAAGAAGCTGGCGCTTGTCGATGACACGCCAGGCGTTACCCGCGACCGCCGTCCGGGCGACGCGCGGCTGATGGGTCTCAATTTCACGATCATCGATACCGCCGGTCTCGAGGAGGCCGACGAGGAGAGCCTGCAGGGCCGCATGCGCGCGCAGACGGAAGCAGCGATCGACGAGGCGGATCTTTCGCTCTTCGTCGTCGACGCCAAAACCGGCTTAACGCCCGTCGACAAGGACCTGGCGGAGATGCTGCGCCGTCGCGGCAAGCCGGTCGTGCTCGTCGCCAACAAGTCCGAAGCGCGCGGTTCCGACGGCGGCTTCTATGACGCCTTCACGCTCGGCCTCGGTGAACCGACGCCGATCTCGGCCGAACACGGGCAGGGCATGCTCGATCTGCGCGACGCCATCGTCGAGGCGATCGGCAAGGACCGCGCCTATCCGCCGAAGGAAGACGTGGCCGAAACCAATGTCGACATCCGCCACGAGCTGGAAGAAGACGAGGATTACGAGCCGGAATACGACGACACGAAGCCGCTACGGGTGGCGATCGTCGGCCGTCCGAATGCCGGCAAGTCGACCCTGATCAACCGCTTCCTCGGCGAGGACCGTCTTCTGACCGGGCCGGAAGCGGGCATCACCCGCGATTCCATCTCGGTCGAGTGGGACTGGCGCGGCCGCACCATCAAGATGTTCGATACGGCCGGCATGCGCCGCAAGGCAAAGGTCATCGAAAAGCTCGAGAAGCTTTCGGTCGCCGATACGCTGCGCGCCATCCGCTTTGCCGAACTCGTGGTCATCGTCTTCGATGCGACGATCCCGTTCGAGAAGCAGGACCTGCACATCGTCGATCTGGTGCTGCGCGAGGGACGCGCTGCCGTTCTCGCCTTCAACAAGTGGGACATGATCGAGGATCAGCAGGCCGTGCTTGCCGATCTGCGCGAAAAGACCGACCGGCTGCTGCCGCAGGCTCGCGGCATCCGCGCAGTGCCGATCTCCGGCCAGACCGGCCGCGGCCTCGATAAGCTGATGCAGTCGATCATCGACACCGACAAGGTGTGGAACAAGCGCATCTCGACCGCCAAGCTCAACCGCTGGCTCGAGCAGCAGCAGGTCCAGCATCCGCCGCCCGCCGTCTCTGGCCGCCGCCTGAAGCTCAAGTATATGACGCAGGTCAAGGCCCGCCCGCCGGCCTTCATGATCTCCTGCACGCGCTCCGACGCGCTGCCGGAATCCTACACGCGCTACCTGATCAACAGCCTGCGCGTCGACTTCGACATGCCGAGCGTGCCGATCCGCATTCACTACCGCGAGAAGGAAAACCCCTTCGAGGGGAAGAAGCGGCGGACTTAGGGTCCGCCGTCAGGCCGCACTCTTGTTCAGTGCATCCCTCAGCGCAATGATCTCGGCCCGTAGCCGTTTCAGCTGATCGAATTCGCTGCCGGTCGCATCGACGATGCAGTTCGGCACCGTTGCCGCCTTGGTTTTCAAGGCCTTGCCCTCATCGCTGAGCCTGATGACGACGACGCGTTCGTCTTCCTTGCTGCGCTCGCGGCGGATGAGGCCGGCGGCTTCCAGGCGCTTCAACAGCGGCGTCAGCGTGCTCGATTCCAGAAACAGCTTGTCGCCGATACCGCCGACGGTTTGGCCGTCTTCTTCCCATAGCGTCACCATGACCAGATATTGCGGGTAGGTCAGGCCGAGCTCGTCGAGCAGGGGCTTATAGACGCGGTTCATCGCGTGGTTTGCCGTGTACATGGCAAAGCAGATGAAATTTTCGAGTTTCAGGTCGTCACTCATGTGGGCATCTCCAGAACCGGATGAATTTATATCGCGCGATAACTAATCGCAAGCGCTTATTTCGCATGCCGGCTATGCGTCAATTTTGATTGTGAGATAAATAATCGTGCGCGATATAAAAGCCGTGTTCACGACGAACCGCAACCGAAGAGGACAAGACGATGTCGATCATCAAGACCGCACTTTCCGCAGCAACCATCCTGGCAGCCACGACGCTCGGCGCCGCTGCCGACCCGGTTCTGGAACCGGCGACCCAGAAGTTCATCGATGCACTGGCGGGCTCCAAGCCGATCTACACACTCTCGCCCGCCGATGCCCGCAACGTGCTGGCCGGCGCTCAGAAAGGTGACGTCAAGAAGCTCGCGGCACAGGAAGAGAACCTGACGATCAAGGCTGGTCCGACCGGCGAGATCAAGCTGCGTATCGTGCGTCCTGCCCATGCCAAGGGCACGCTGCCTGTCGTGATGTATTTCCACGGCGGCGGCTGGGTGCTCGGCGACGCCGATACGCATGACCGGCTGGTCCGCGAGATCGCCAATGGCGCCGATGCCGCTGTTGTCTTCGTCGATTACGAGCGGTCGCCCGAGGCCCGCTATCCCATCGCCATCGAGCAGGCCTATGCGGCGACCAAATATGTCGCCGAGCATGCCAAGCAGTTCAAGGTTGATGCCAGCCGCCTGGCAGTCGCAGGTGACAGCGTTGGCGGCAACATGACGGCTGCGGTGACGCTGATGGCCAAGGAACGCGGTGGTCCTGCCATCGATCAGCAGGTGATGTTCTATCCGGTGACCGACGCCAATTTCGACACCGGCTCCTACAATCAGTTCGCCAATGGTCCGTGGCTCACCAAGGATGCGATGAAGTGGTTCTGGAACGCCTATCTGCCTGATGAAGCCAAGCGCAAGGAGCCGACCGCTTCGCCGCTGCAGGCTTCGCTCGAGCAGCTGAACGGCCTGCCGCCGGCACTGATTGTCACCGATGAGAACGACGTGCTGCGCGACGAGGGCGAGGCCTATGGCCGCAAGCTCAGCCAGGCAGGCGTCAGGGTCACGTCGGTCCGCTTCAACGGCACCATCCATGACTTCGTATTGCTGAACGCCATCAGCGAAACACCCGCCGTGCGCGGTGCGATCAAGCTTGCCAGCGATACGCTGCGGGCAGCGCTGCACCAGTAAGCGGCATCAGGCGCCAGATTTCATCGGGCCGGCGGCATCGCCGGCCTTTCTGCGTGGCAGCGTCTTGGCATATTGCCAGGCGCGCTTCCATTTCGGGGCGATGACGCCGTTGGCGGCGCGAATGTTGTTGATGAACTGCTGCGTCGCCGCTTCCCAGGAATAGGTGAGCGCCAGTTCGCGGGCCTTGTCACGCGAAGCGGAAAGGGCTGCAAGGCAGGCGGCGCGCAGGTCCTCGTCCAATGCGCCGACTTCGCCTTCGTCGCCGATAATGTCGAGCGGGCCGGTGACCGGGTAAGCCGCGACCGGAACTCCGGATGCCAGCGCCTCCAGAATCGTGTTGCCGAAAGTGTCGGTCAACGACGGGAAGACGAAGACGTCGGCCTGGGCGTAGATATCGGCCAGTTCAGTGCCGAATTTCAAACCGGTGAAGAGCACGTCGGGATAGCGCTTCGCAAGCTCGGCGCGCGCCGGGCCATCACCGACGACGACCTTTGAGCCGGGGAGATCGAGATCGAGGAAGGCCGGGAGGTTCTTTTCGAGCGCAACGCGGCCGACGGTCATGAAGACGGGGCGCTGCAGGCCGAAGGGCTTTTCCTCGAGTTCGGCCGGATGGAACTGCGAGGCATCGATGCCGCGGCTCCAGGGCATCAGGTTGCGGATGCCTTTTTCCGAGAGTTCGCGCGCCAGGCTCGGCGTTGCTACCATGCAACCGGCGCCGGAATTGTGGAACCATTTGACGAAAGCATAGAGCCAGCTCTTCGGCAACGGCAGGCGGGCCGAGACATATTCCGGGAAGCGGGTGTGATAGCTGGTGGAGAAGGGCATGCGGTTCTTCAGGCACCAGCGCCGGGCGGTCAGCCCGAGCGGGCCTTCAGTGGCGATGTGGACATAGGACGGCTTGTGTTTCTCGATCTCGCGGGCGACGCGGCGGTAGCTGGTGATCGACAGGCGAATCTCGGGATAGGTCGGGCAGGGAATGCTGTTGAACCGCTCCGGCGTCACCATCGACACATCGACGCCCATCCGGGCGAGCTCGCGATTGGTGTTCTCGATCGAGCGCACGACGCCATTGACCTGCGGATGCCAGGCATCGGTGACGATGACAAGCCGCTCAGGCACCGCGCCCGGGGCGGCATTCGCCCAGCTCTCGCCAGTCAGGCTCTTCGAAGGATGTTGAAGCATATCCCGTTTCCATCCAGGCCGCCGGCTTCGGCGGACACGACCCCAGGCGGGACAGCAAGCCGATTCCCGCGTGCCTCCTATTTTGAGGCCTCTCCGTGATGGATTTATTACAGGGCTGTGGACGTGCTCTGTCAGAGCCCGAGCTTGTTCTTCGGCACCAGCGCGCCGTGCTCGCTGACGACGCGGGCGGCGACTTTGGCGGCGAAGCGGGCGCTTTGTTCGGCGTCTTTGGTTTCCAGGTATTTGGCCAGGAACGAGCCGTTGAAGCTGTCGCCGGCGCTGGTCGTGTCGACGACGGTCTCGACCTTTTCGGCGGGGACGAGCGAGCGATTGCCTTCGAAATCGAGGGTCGCGCCGTCGGCGCCGTTCTTGACGACGATGTTGGGGGCGCCGAGGGCGCGGTAGCGCTGGATTGTCGCCTCGATCGAATCGTCGCCGAAATGCGAGGCTTCGTCGTCGAAGCTCGGCATCACCAGTGTCGAGGAGCGGGCGCCCTCGCTGATGACGGTATGCATCACGTCATAGCTCGACCACAGGCGCGGGCGGATGTTCGGATCGAAGACCACGAACTTTCCGGCGGCCTTGGCGCGGCGGGTTTCGGCGAGCAGGGTGTCGACGTCCTCGCGCGGCAGGATGGCAAGCGTGATGCCGGAGAAATAGACGACATCGGAGGCTTCGACCGCCTCGCGCAGATAATCGGGATCGGCGGCGAGCTGCTTGGCGGCGGAGCTGTCGCGCCAGTAGCTGAAGGAGCGCTCGCCGTTCCTCAGGTTGATCATATAAAGGCCGGGCGCCTTGCCCTTGATGCGGCGGATATAGGAGGTGCCGATGCCGTGGCTGTCGAAGAAGGCGGCCATCTCGTCGGACATGGCGTCATCGCCGAGTGCGGTGAAATAATCGACGGTCCAGGAGGAGGGCATGCAGGCGCGGGCATACCAGGCGGTGTTCAGCGTATCGCCGGCAAAGCCCTTTCTCAGCAGGCCGTCACCGGCCTGCGACAGCTCCACCATGCATTCACCGATCGAAAGAAAGCGTCCGCTCAAATCAGCCTCCCGGAAATCTCAAGCGTCTGCTGCTTACGCGCAGCGGACCGGGGTGGCAAGCCATCCCTGGGGTGGCAAGCGCACAGAACGCGCAAACGGCCCGCTTTGAGCGGGCCGTCCGTATTCTCTCGCATCTTCTCGGGGCTTAGCCGATTTCCGGGCAGCCGCGGCGGTTGGCGAAGGTGATGCGGTCCGGGCCGCCGCGCGTCCAGCCGCGGACGGTGACGCTGCGATCGGTGACGCGGACCACTTCGGCGCGGCGGAAGCCGGCGTCGCGGGCGGCGTAGACGGCTTCGCGCGGGCTGCAGCCGCGGCGGAAATCACGGTCGCCATAGCGGTCGCGATCCCTGTCACGGTCGTAGATGCGCACACCATCGGGGCCGATGCGGAACTGGACGTCCTGCGCCTGCGCAAAGCTGACGGGCAGCGCGACGCTGCCGAGGGTGAGAGCCAGCGCCAGGCCAGCATTGGAGATGAGTTTCAGCATGTTTTCCTCCATTTAGGAGCCCTACCAAGACCCGGAACATGTCGTTTTACGGAGGAGGAACTGCCCCGGAGCGAAAATTGTTCCGCTCCGGGGCATGCACTGGAGCATGCCGCGTGTTGCGCGCAGCAGCCGCCAGGGCGGACGCGATATCAGCGATCCATGTGGTAGCAGGCGGCCGTCTGGTTCGGCCGGACCTGCTCTGTCGGCGGCATTTCCGTGCGACAGATGTCGGTCGCCTTCCAGCAGCGGGGCGAGAAGACGCAGCCCTTCGGCGGGTTCAGCGGCGAGGGCGGATCGCCCTGCAGCAGGATGCGCTTGCGCTGGCGGGCGAGCTTCGGATCCGGGATCGGAGCAGCCGAGAACAGCGCCTGCGTATAGGGATGCGCCGGGTTTTCGAACACCGTGGCGCAATCGCCGGCTTCGACCACCTTGCCGAGATAGAGCACCAGCACGCCATCGGAGATCAAGCGCACGACCGAGAGGTCATGGCTGATGAAGATCAGCGTCAGGCCGAACTCCTTGCGCAGCTTGCGCAGCAGCGTGATGACCTGGCCCTGGATCGACACGTCGAGGGCCGAGACCGGCTCGTCGCAGATGATCAGCTTCGGCTTGGTGACGACGGCGCGGGCAATGCCGATACGCTGCGCCTGGCCGCCCGAAAACTCGTGCGGGTAGCGGTTGATCATTTCCGGCACGAGGCCGACGGCACTCATGATCTCGCGGACGCGCTCCAGGCGCTGGGCCTTGGAGAGCTTCGGCTCGAACACGGTCAGCGGTTCGGCGATGATATCGCCCACCGTCATGCGCGGATCGAGCGAGGCGATCGGATCCTGGAAGATGATCTGCATGTCGCGGCGTGCGGCGCGCATTTCTTCTTCGGAGAGATCGAGCAGGTTGCGGCCCTGCCAGAGGATGCGGCCCTTCTGGGAGGTCAGCAGGCGCAGGATCGAGCGGCCGAGCGTGGACTTGCCACAACCGGATTCGCCGACGATGCCGAGCGTGCGGCCTTCCTTGAGGTCGAAGCTCACATTGTTGACTGCCGTCAGCATGACCGGCGGCTTGAAGAAGCCCTTGGCGGGCAGTTCGAACTGGGTCGTCAGGTTTTCGACCCGGAGCAGGGAACGGTCAGCCATGGATCATCAGCTCCTCGCGGCGCGGGAAGGGGTGGAAGCAGGCGGCGCAATGGCGCGGCGCCAGCGTTTCGAGCGACGGCGGCCGGTCGATGCAATCGTCCTGGACCTGCGAACAGCGCGGCGAGAAATTGCAGCCCTTCGGCAGGTGCTGCAGGTTCGGCGGCCTGCCGGGAATGACGACGAGATCATCGACATCCTGATCCGGACGCGGGATCGAGGCGTGCAGCGCTGCTGTATAGGGATGCGCCGGGTTTTCGAAGAGTTCGTCGACCGGGGCTTCCTCGACGATGCGGCCGGCATACATGACGGCGACGCGATCGGCGAGGCCGGCAACGACGCCGAGATCGTGGGTGATCATCACCAGCGCCGTGTTCATCTCCGAGGTCAGATCGTTGAAGAGATCGAGGATCTGCGCCTGGATGGTGACGTCGAGCGCCGTCGTCGGTTCGTCGGCGATCAACAGCTTCGGTTTGGTCAGCAGCGCCATGGCGATGACGATGCGCTGGCGCATGCCGCCGGAGAGCTCGTGCGGATAGAGGTTGAAGCGCCTGGTCGGATCAGGAATGCCAACACGCTTCAGCATATCGAGCGCCTCAGCGGAAGCCGCACGCGCCGTGTAGCCGCGATGAACCTCAAGCTGTTCCGTCAGTTGCCGGGAAATCCTCAGAGACGGATTCAAGGCGGTCATCGGATCCTGGAAGACCATGGCCATGTCCTTGCCGCGGACATGATCGAGTTCCTTCGGCTTCAGCGCCAGGACGTCCTTGCCCTCGAGCAGGGCCTGGCCGGTGGTGCGGCCGTTCTTGGCGAGCAGGCCCATGACGCCGAGGAAGGTCTGGCTCTTGCCGGAACCGGATTCGCCGACGATCGCGACGCGTTCGCCACGCTTGATCGTCAGGTTCATGCCGGAGACGGCCTTCACCTGTCCGTCGGGGGTCTCGAAGGTGATCGAATAGTCTTTCAGTTCGAGAAGGGTTTCTTGTGGTTGCTGGGACATGTCAGCGATCCTTCGGGTCGAACGCATCGCGCAGGCCATCGCCGATGAACAGCAGGCTGAGCAGCAGGGCGACGAGGAAGCAGGCAGGGAAGATCAACAGCCATGGCATGCTTTCCATGGCGTCTGTGCCTTCCGCAATCAGCGTGCCGAGCGAGGTCAGCGGCTCTTGAACACCGAAGCCGAGATAGGAGAGGAAGCTCTCCGTGGCGATGATTTCGGGGACGGTGAGTGCCGCGAAGATCACGACAGGGCCGATCAGGTTCGGGATGATGTGCTTGATGATGATCTTGAGCGGCCGCTGGCCGGAGGCGCGCGCCGCCTCGATGAACTCGCGGTGCTTGATCGACAGCGTCTGGCCGCGAACGATACGGGCCATGGTCAGCCATTCGAGTGCGCCGATCGCTGCAAAGAGCAGGTAGACGTTGCGGCCGAAGATGACCATCAGCAGGATGACGAAGAGGATGTAGGGGAAGGCGTACATGATGTCGACGAAGCGCATCATGATTGAATCCAGCCTGCCGCCGATATAGCCGGAAATGGCGCCATAGAGCACGCCGATGACGACGGAGACCAGCGTGGCGGTGAAGGCGACGGCAAGCGAGATGCGGGTGCCGTAGAGCACGCGTGCCAGCAAGTCGCGGCCATTCGGGTCGGTGCCGAAATAGTGGCCGGTTTCGAAGGACGGCGGGATGCGGAAGGCTGCCCAATCCGGATCTTCGTAGTTGTAGGGAATGAACCACGGCCCGGCGAAGGCGACGAGGATCAAAAGAACGAGGACGACGATCGAAACGACGGCGGCCTTGTTGCGTGACAGGCGGCGCAGGGCGTCGCGGGTCAGCGAGCGCCCCTCGGGCGCAAGGCCTTCGGCCTCCAGCAGCTCGGCTGCCAGCAATTCGCGTTTGGCAGGATTGAGGATCATCGGTTTCTCACTTTCGGATCGAGCCACGCATAGGCGATGTCGACGAGAAGGTTCAAAAAGACGATCAGCACCATGTAGAAGATGACCGTGCCGAGAACCATGCCGTAGTCGCGATTGAGCGCTGCGTTGATGAAATAGCGGCCGATGCCGGGCAGTCCGAAGACGCTTTCGACAACCAGCGAGCCGGTGAGAAGATAACTGGCCGCCGGGCCGAGATAGGAAACGACGGGCATCATGGCGGGCTTCAGCGCATGGCGCATGATCGTCAGGCGCGGGCCGATGCCCTTAGCCTTGGCGGTGCGGATGTAATTCTGGCCCATCACCTCGATCATCGAACCGCGGGTGATGCGCGAGATGCGCCCCGCATGCGGCAGGGCCAGCACGACGACGGGCAGGACGAGGAATTTCAGCGAGCCGTCACCCCAGCCGCCGACCGGAAGCCAGGCGAGATGGATGCCGAAGACCAGCTGCAGGATCGGCGCGATCAGGAAGTTCGGCAATACGACGCCTACCAGGATCAGGGCGCCCAGAATGTAATCCGGCGTCTTGTTCTGATAGAGCGCCCCAAGACAGCCGACGAAGACGCCGACGATGATGGCGACGAGGAAAGCGGCGGTGCCGATGGTGAAGGTATAGGGCAGGCCGATCATGATCTGCTGCGCGACGGTGAAGTCTTCGCTGGCAAATGACGGGCCGAGGTCGCCTCTCAGGAGGTCGCCCACATAGATGAGGTACTGCTGAACCAGCGGCTTATCCAGATTGTAGTGGACGGCCAGGTTCTTCAGGATCACCGGCGGCAATGGCCTTTCGCCATCGAAGGGGCCGCCGGGGGCAAGGCGCAAAACGAAAAAGCAGGCTGTGACGGCGATCCACAGGACGGGGATCGTCGACAGCAATCGACGGAGTGCATATTTGATCATGATCGTGAACCGGCCCCTTCCGCCAGGAGCGGAAGGGGCCGTTTTCCCTTATTCTTTCATCGACAGCCAGCGGGTGCGGTGGATGTCCTGGACGTTGTCGACGAAGCCCTCGATCTTGGGCGAAACGACGTTCTTGGAAACGTAATAGTAGATCGGCAGCGCGGCGGAATCATCCAGCGCGATCTGCTCGGCCTTCTTGAACATTTCGGCACGCTTGGTGAGATCGGTCTGGGCGTTGCCGTCCTTGATCAGCTTGTCGTATTCCGGGTTCGACCAGCGGCCGTAGTTCATCTGGACGCCGGTGACGAGCAGGTTCAGGAAGTTGTCCGGATCGTTATAGTCGGCGAGCCAGCCGGCACGGCCGATCTGCACTTCGCCGCGCTGCAGCTGGTCGTAATGGACCTTGGTTTCGGCATTGACGAGCTCGACATTGACGCCCAGCGGCTTCCACATGGAGGCGATCGCGACGGCGATGCGCTTGTGGTTGTCGTTGGTGTTGTACTTCAGCTCGGCGGTCAGCGGATGATCCGGGCCGAAGCCTGCTTCCTTGAGCAGCTTCTTGGCTTCCTCGACCTTGTCCTTGTAGGGCATGTCCTTCCAGGAGACGTATGCCGGATCGCCGTAATTCGCCGTGCCCGGCGGAACCCAGGAATAGGCCGGCAGTTCGCCGGTGCCGAGGATCTGCGGGCCGATGACTTCGCGGTTGATCGCCATGGACAGAGCCTGACGGACGCGCTTGTCGCTGAAGGGCGGCTTCTGCGAGTTGATGACGTAGTAGTAGAGACCCGAGAACGGGGCGACATGCGCCTGGCCCGGCAGGTTCTTCTTCATCCACTCGTACTGGTCGGTCGGGAAGTCCGTGAGGATGTCGAATTCGCCGGCGCGGTAGCGCTTCAGCGCGGCTTCCTGGTCTTCGAGAACGAAGAACTTGGCGCCATCGATCTTCAGGTCCTTGGCACCGTAATACTGGTCGTTCTTGACGGTGGTGACGTGCGAACCCGGAACCCATTCGGTCGGCTTGTAGGGACCGTTGGTGACGATGTTGCCGATCTTCACCCAGTCGGCGCCCTTGGCTTCCACCACATGCTTCGGCAGCGGATAGGCCGTGTAGTGCATCAGCGCGTTGATGAAGTAGGGGGTTGGGTTTTCGAGGGTGATCTCGAGGGTCTTGTCGTCGATTGCCTTGACGCCGAGCTGGTTGAGATCGGTGATCTCGCCCTTGTTGATCTTTTCGGCGTTCTTGATGGTGAACTGCAGGTAGGCGTAGTCGGCGGCGTTTTTCGGGTCGACGAGGCGCTGGAAGGCGAAGACGAAGTCTCCGGCCGTTACCGGCTGGCCATCGGACCACTTGATGCCGTCACGAAGCTTGAAGGTGTAGACCTTGCCGTCGTCGGAGACTTTCCAGCTTTCGGCCTGGCCGGGAATCGGATTGTCCTTGGCGTCTTCGGTCACGAGACCTTCGAAAATGTCGCCGGCGATACGGTTTTCCCAGTCGCCGGAGAGCTTCTGCGGGTCGAGCGACGTCGGGTCGCCGCCGTTGTGGATGTTGATCGTGGCCGCGTGGGCCGAGAAAGCCAGCAATGTGCCAAACATTGCGGAGGCTAGAATTTTTTTCGTTATATGGTTCATGGTTGGGCCACCTTTCCAGGCTTTGTCGCCTGTTTTTAGTCATTTGTTCCCGGTTTTGACCTGTTACGTGCAGGTCAACGCGCACCTTATCGCAAAGGTTTGGCGTTGCAACCCCCCTTGCAGAGGGGTCGCTAAGGGTGTGGACAAGCCTATATGCGGCGCGAATTTGCCTTTCCGCGTCCACCCCAGAATAGGCTGTTAACGCAGTTGTTTTTTGTTTTCACGGCTTTAGTCTGTCCGCAATCAGACTATTCGGAGAGAGCATTCATGGCAGGCAAGACGGCGGACTGGTGGCGGGGCGCGGTAATCTATCAGGTCTATCCACGCTCTTTTCAGGATACGAATGGCGATGGTCTCGGTGACCTCAAGGGAATAACCCGCCGCCTGCCGCATATTGCCAGCCTCGGCGTCGACGCGATCTGGCTGTCGCCCTTCTTCAAGTCGCCGATGGCGGACATGGGCTACGACGTCTCGGATTATTGCGATGTCGATCCGATCTTCGGGACGCTCGAGGATTTCGACGAGATGATGAGGGCGGCGCATGCGCTGGGCCTGAAGATCATCATCGACCAGGTGATTTCTCATACATCCGACCAGCATCCGTGGTTCATCGAGAGCCGGGCGAGCCGCAACAATCCGAAATCCGACTGGTATGTCTGGGCCGATCCGAAGCGCGACGGCACGGCGCCGAACAACTGGCTGTCGATCTTCGGCGGCCCGGGCTGGGAATGGGACGGCGTGCGCCGCCAGTACTACCAGCACAACTTCCTGACCTCGCAGCCCGACCTCAATTTCCACAACAAGGAGGTTCAGGACGCGGTGCTGAAGACGGTGAAATTCTGGCTCGACCGTGGCGTCGACGGTTTTCGTCTCGATACGGTCAACTATTACTTCTGCGACAAGCTGTTGCGCGACAACCCTGCGCACGAGCCGGACGAGAGCGACGCCGGGCTCGATGCGCCCGACAGCAACCCCTACGGCATGCAGAATCACCTCTACGACAAGACGCAGCCGGAGAATATCGACTTCCTGAAGCGCTTCCGGGCGCTGCTCGACCAATACGAGGACCGCACGACCGTCGGCGAAGTGGGCGATGGCGCCCGCTCGCTGAAGACGGTGGCGGCCTATGTCAGCGGCGGCGACAAGCTGCACATGTGCTATACGTTCGACCTGCTCGGGCCGGATTTCACCGCCACCCATATCCGCAATTGCGTCGACACCTTCCAGAGGATGGTGAAGGACGGCTGGGTCTGCTGGGCCTTCTCCAACCACGACGTCAACCGCCATGTCAGCCGCTTCGCCAAGACCGAGGCCGAGCGTCCCGTCATCGCCAAGCTGGCGATCTCCGTTCTGGCGGCGCTGCGCGGCTCGATCTGCCTCTACCAGGGCGAGGAACTCGGCCTTCCCGAAGCTGAGCTCGCCTTCGAGGACCTGCGCGACCCCTACGGCATCCGCTTCTGGCCGGCCTTCAAGGGCCGCGACGGATGCCGCACGCCGATGCCCTGGGAAGCCGCCAAGGCGCATGCCGGCTTCACCTCGGCCGAGAAAAGCTGGCTGCCGGTGCCTTATGAGCAGGCAGCGCTATCGGTCGATGCGCAGCAGACGGACAGCAACTCGGTTCTGACGCACTACCGCCAGACGCTCGAATTCCGCAAACAGCATCCGGCCCTGATCGACGGCGACATGGAGTTCATCGGCACCAACCAGGACCTGTTGGCTTTCACCCGCCAGAAGGGCGAGGAGAAGCTGCTCTTCGTCTTCAACCTGACGCGCGAGGCGGCGGAGTTCAAACTGCCTGCGGGTGTGAAGGTCGCCGGTGCGGTCGCCGTGCCGGGGCTGAAGGGCGAGGTGTCGGGCGGGGCGATCAAGCTTGCGCCGCTCAGCGGGTATTGCGGGGCGCTCGCCTGATCAGGCCGCGGATGGGCGCTTGGTCGTCTGGTCTCCGCGGCCGGTGATCAGCCCTTCGATCGAAATGTCCTCGTCGAGTTCATCCCAATGGAGGCCCATCGGGCTGATCTCGACAGCGGCGCGCTGTGCGGCAGTTGCCGATAGCAGGCGCGGAAACCAGGCGAGTGGCACGCCGAGCGTGCGACCATCGTCGAGCGCGACCCACATGGTGTTTTCATCGAAGCTGACCTCAGTTGCTGAAATGCTCATGCCAGGCTCTCTCGATGGCTGGTTTGTTCGTCGCCACTTCTCGAATGATATCAGCTAGCTCCCTCGGATTGAAGCCTTTGCTCTCGGCAATCCCGATTGCCGGCGAAAGCCATACTTTCGCTTCGCCATCCGGTCCGCGGACATGAATGTGGAGCGGCTCGCGCGGATCGCCTTCGTTTGAATAGAAGAAAAACTTCAAGCTTCCGGACCGGAAGACGACAGGCATCGCTCACCCAATCAACATGAAGCGATCGACATCCACCATCCCCTTGTCCGAGATTTTCAAGTGCGGGATGACCGGGAGCGGCAGGAAGGCGACCTGGAGGAAGGGTTCTTCGAGAGTCGTTCCAAGGGCATAGGCCGCTTTTCTCAAGTGATGCAGCGTGTCACGGACGCTCTCATAGGGTTCGAGGCTCATCAGGCCGGCGACGGGGAGTGGGATTTCGCCGGTGACCTTGCCGTCCTCGACGACGACGAAGCCGCCCTTGATTTCGCCGAGGCGGTTGGCCGCAAGCGCCATGTCGTCCTCGTTGACGCCGACGACGCAGATATTGTGGCTGTCATGGCCGACGGTGGAGGCGATTGCGCCCTTCTTCAGCCCGAAACCCTGGACGAAGCCGTTGGCATGGTTGCCGTTCTTGCCGTGGCGCTCGATGACGGCGACCTTGATGATGTCGTTTGTGAGATCGAGGTCGGTCTGGTTGCCCTTGACGGGAAGGCGGTAGCGGCGGTGTTCGGTGATGATCTTGCCGGGCATGACGCCGATGACCGGCGTTTCGCCCTCGGCGACCGGGACGCCGAAATGCATGGCCTGGACGGGGCGCGCCTTGACGCTGTCGAGGCCGACGGGGGCGACCGGCTTGCGGGTGGCAAACAGCGCGTCGGTGACGCGCCGGCCGGCGGCGAAGACCATCTCGGCCTTGCAGTTTTCGAGACTGTCGATGACCGCGAGATCGGCGCGCCAGCCGGGCGCCACGAGGCCGCGGTCGCGGAGACCGAAGGCGCGGGCGGCGGAGATCGAGGCGGCGCGGTAGACGGCGAGGGGCTCGACGCCGTTGGCGATCGCCGTGCGGATCATGTAGTCGAGATGGCCCTGTTCGGCGATATCGAGCGGATTGCGGTCGTCGGTGCAGAGCGCAAGATAGGGCGACAGACGCTCGGTAATGATTGGCAGCAGGGCGTGGAGATCCTTCGAAACCGAGCCTTCGCGCACCAGGATATGCATGCCCTTGCGGATCTTTTCGAGCGCTTCCCCGGCGGTGGTGCATTCATGCTCGGTGCGGATGCCGGCCGAGAGATAGCCGTTGAGATTGGTGCCGCTCAGCAGCGGCGCGTGGCCATCGATATGGCCGCCCTGGAACGCTTCGAGCTTGGCGAGGCAGACCGGGTCCTTGTGGATGACACCCGGGAAGTTCATGAATTCGGCAAGGCCGATGACCTTGGGGTGATCACGGAAAGGCAGGAGCTTTTCGATCGGCAGATCGGCGCCGGCGGTTTCCAGATGGGTCGCGGGCACGCAAGAGGAAAGCTGGACACGGATGTCCATGATCGTCTCGACTGCGGAATCCAGGAAGAAGCGGATGCCGTCCTCGCCGATCACATTGGCGATCTCGTGCGGATCGCAGATCACCGTCGTCACGCCATAAGGCAGGACGCAGCGGTCAAATTCATGCGGGGTGACGAGCGAGGATTCGATATGCAGATGCGTGTCGATGAAGCCGGGAACGACGATCTTGCCGGAGATGTCGATCTCCTCGACGCCCTGATAATCGGCGCAGGTGCCGACGATCCGGTCGCCGCAGATGGCAATGTCGGAAGAGATGAGTTCGCCGGTGACGAGATCGAAGAAGCGGCCGCCCTTCAGGACGATGTCTGCCGGGATGCGGCCGGTGCCCTGGTCGATCATCGTTTCGAGACGTTTGGTCATGGCGGCTTCCTCGTACTGAATCGGTTGCCTAGCCTAAACGTTCTCCGGCGCGACGGGGAGAGGCGTTCACGCGATGTCGGCCCTGACATTGGCGCCGCAGAGAATGGTGGCGACGGTGCGGCCTTCGAGCGCCTTGCCATGCCGGATCAGACCGGCAAGACCGGCAGCGCCGGCCTCCTCGACGACGAGGCCGTAGTGCAGGCGGCAGAAATCGCGCGCCGCGCTGATGTCGGCCTCGCTGACCTCCCAGACATCGTCGACGGTCGCCTTCATGCAATCGAGCGCATAGGGCACGCATTCGCGCACGGCGATGCCGTCGGCGGCGGTCGCCGCCGTTTCGGTCGAAGCGGGATGACCGGTTTCCCAGGAGCGTTTCATCGCCGGAGCATTCGAGGCGACGATGCCGATGACCTTGCAATCCGGCGCATGCGCCCTGATCCAGGTGCCGACGCCCGTCAGGAGCGCGCCGTTGCCGAGCGGCACGACGACGGCATCGAGGCGGACTGCGCTTCGGGCGAGCTGTTCGGTGATCTCCAGCGCGATGGTGCCGGCGCCCTCGGCGATCGTCCGCAACGCGCCGTCCTCGACGAAGGGGCAGTCATGCTCCTCAGCGTAACGGCGGGCGGCGGCCTTGGCGGCGTCGAAATCCGCTCCCTCCTGCCGCACCTCGGCGCCGAGCCTTCGCATCGCATCGACCTTGCCGGGATTGGCGGTCGTGGCGGAGAAGATGACGACGCGGCGGCCCCGTGCGCGCCCGGCATAGGCGAGGCCCTGGCCGAAATTTCCGGCCGAGGCGGAGACGATCGGGGTGTCGCCCGGCGGCTCGTTGTCCAGCCACCAACTGGTGCCGCGGCCCTTGAAGGAGCGGATCGGATTGAGCGTCTCGACCTTTGCGAAGAGCCGGAGGCCAAGCGCGGCGTTGGCGCTTTGCTGCTCGATCAGCGGACTGTTGAGGAAAACGGGATCGATCGCCTTCGATGCGGCGAGAATACCATCGGCGGAGGGGTGTTGCTGGCTGTTCGTCATGCGATAAGGATGCCAGTGAAAACTTGCGGATAATCCCGTATTGTCTTCATTGAGCAGGAATATTTACTGATTTTCGAGATTTTAGGGGAATTTATATCATGGCGCTGACCAAGGCGGATCGCGAGATCCTCAAGCTGATGCAGCAGGATGCGACGATCACGCTGGCGGCGCTGTCCGAGCGCGTCGGACTTTCGCAATCCTCGACGCAGCGGCGGCTGCAGAAACTCCGGGACGACAAGGTGATCCTCCGCGACGTCTCCGTCGTTGATCCCAAGGCGATCGGCTCGGCGGTTTCGATGCTGGTCGAGGTGGAGCTGGAGCGCGACCGGCCGGAACTGCTGCAGCCGTTCATGCGCTGGATCGCCGAGACCCCGGAAGTGCAGGAGGCCTGGTGCACGTCGGGGCGAGGCGACTATACGCTGGTGATCCTGGCGCAGTCGGTGGAGCATTTCGATGTGCTGGCCGACCGGATGATGGAGCTCAACCGCAACATCCGCAAGTTCACGACGAGCGTCGTTCTCAAAACGCTGAAGCGGACGCTTGCCGTGCATATCGACTAGGACCGGCTCAGCCTGAACGGAATGCCGATTGCTCCTGGCTGCAAACAGAAAGGGCGCCTTGCGGCGCCCAATCCTTCAGTCTCTTGCTTGTGAAAAGCTTATTCGACCGGAACGGCCTTGCCGGCTTCCCACTTGTAGAGCTCGAAGCTCTTCGAGGAGAGGTCGCCGGTTTCGCCGTAGGTCAGCTTGCCGATGGCGGTCGGGATCGCTTCGCCGCCCTTGAGGGCGGTTGCGACGGCTTCCGCGTCTTCGGCGCTCTTGGCCTTCTCGATGCCGGCCTTGATGACTTCGACAGCGGCGTAGGCGTTCAGCGTGAAGGCTTCGGCCGGGATGTTCTTGGCGGCCAGCGCTGCGGCTGCTGCCTTGGAATCCGGGCTCTTCGTCGCGTCGGAGGCGTTGGTGAAGATCGTGCCGGCAGCGGCTTCCGTACCGATGTTCCAGAATTCGCTGTTCGACAGGCCGTCACCGCCGATGATCGTCGCCTTGACCGAGAGGTCGGCGAGCTGGCGGGCGAGCAGGCCGCCTTCCGGGTGGTAGCCGCCGAAATAGACGACGTCGACCTTTTCGGCCTTCAGGCGGGTGGTGAGCGCCGAGAAGTCCTTGTCGCCGGGGGTGACGGCGTCGTCGATGACTTCCTTGACGCCGCCGGCATTCAACGTTGCCTTGAAGTTGTCGGCGAGGCCCTTACCGTAGGCGCCCTTGTCGTTGATGATGGCGATACGCTTGTCCTTGAAATGCTTCAGGGCGTATTCGGCAGCAACGGCAGCCTGCTGGTCGTCACGGCCGCAGGTGCGCAGGACGTTGGTGAGGCCGCGCTTGGTGAGGTCCGGCGACGTTGCCGTCGGGGTGACCATCAGCACGCCGTTTTCTGCGAGCACGTCGGAAGCCGGGATGGCAACGCCCGAGGTAACCGGGCCGACGACGTACTTGATGCCTTCGCCGACCAGCTGGTTGGCGGCGGAAACGCCCTGCTTCGGTTCGCCGGCGTCGTCAGCGGTCTTCAGGATGACCTTCTCGCCGAGGATGCCGCCGTTCTTGTTGATTTCATCGACGGCGGTCTGTGCGCCGTTCTTCACCTGATCGCCGTAAGCGGCAACCGGGCCGGTGAGGGGCGCAATGAGGCCGATGGTGATATCGGCATGGGCAAGCGGTGCAAAAGCCAGCGATGCGAGCATCGCGCCAGTCAAAGTCTTCAGACTCATTTTTCGTTCTCCTTGGGTTGGGCTTTCGGCCCGCGTGACTGCCGCGACATCGAAACCGGTGCGTACAACAACCCTTTTGAGTTGCGCCAAGACGGCGGCTTCGGTGCGGTCAATGCGCCCGTCCGGTCATCTTTGACTTCAGCAGGCGCACGGCGATTTTCTAGGAATTCTCGCTTGATTTCGCAAGGAAATAACAAAACCACAGGCAAAATTGTTCTGGATTGCGCTGTGGGGACCGCCTTCGGCGCCATTTTCTTAAAAAATCACCGAATTTTTCTCATCGCTAGCCGGCATCTACCTTTGGCTATGTAGTCGCAACGGTTTAATCCGAGAGTTGCAAATAATGCTTGGACTATACAAAGAATAACTACTGAATCTTTGTGTCTGAGAATATTCGTAAAATAGAACCGATTAACATTTGCATGCTATGAAGGTTGTAGAGGGGTGGCCGATCGCGAGTGTGTCTCAAGAATAAACTCCGGCCGGCAAGTGTAACCGTGCGTTGGGAATAAGCGTCTGAATGCTAAAGCGCATTGAAGCGAACCAGGTCAGGCCTGGGATGTTTATCGAGGCTGTCGAAGGGAGCTGGAACGACCCGTTGCTCGGGCGCCACCGGTTTCTCGTCAGACGCGAATCCGATGCCCAGCGGTTGCGCGGCAGCGGCGCTGCCGGCGTGGTCATCAATACAGCCAAGGGTGTAGATACCAACGGCTTGCGCTCCAACGTGCCCGCCTATGCATCCGAGGACCCGCGTGCCGTCGAGGCGCAGACCAAGGCCGCCCGCGAAACCATCCAGAAATCCGCCGAGCAGCTGGAGGATGTGTTCAGCAGGGTGCAGGGCGGGGCGGGCGTCGCGCTCGACGATATCGCGCCTGTCATCTCCGGGCTTTCAACGTCGCTCGACGACAATCCGGCGATCTTCCTCAGCGTCACCCGGCTGAAGTCGAAGGACGAGACGACCTTCCTGCACTCGCTGTCCGTCAGCGCTCTGATGATCCATTTTGCCCGCTATCTCGATTTCGACGAGGAGACGGTGCGTGTTCTCGGCATCGGCGGGCTACTGCACGATGTCGGCAAGCTTGAGATTCCGCAGGAGATCCTTTCCAAGGAAGGCAAGCTCGACGACGAGGAGATGAAGCTGATCCGCAGCCATCCCGAGCTCGGCCACGCCATCCTGCAGCGGCAGGCGGGGATGCCAGAGATCGTCCTCGACGTCTGCCTCAACCACCATGAGCGGATCGACGGCCGCGGATATCCGAACATGCTGCCGGGATCGAAGCTCAGCATCTATGCGCGGCTGGCGGCGATCTGCGACGTCTATGACGCGATCACCTCGATCCGGCCTTACAAGCAGCCCTGGTCGCCTGCCGAGGCGCTGAAATGGATGCTCGGCCGCGAGGGCCATTTCGACACCAAGCTGCTGAAGCGCTTTGCGCTCTGCCTGTCGGTGTCCTCGGCGCCAAAAGCCTGAGACCGAGAAATGAAAAAGGCCCGCCGGAGATCAGCTCCGGCGGGCCTTTTCGTTTGTCTGGTGACGATCAGATGTTGTTCTGCAGGATTTCGCGCAGCTTGCCGAACAGCTCGTCGATATGGTGCTTCTCGATAATCAGCGGCGGCGACAGCGCGATGATATCGCCGGTGGTGCGGATCAGCAGGCCCTTCTCGTAAGCCTTCAGGAAGGCGGTGAAGGCGCGCTTGGTGGGCTCGCCGGCGATCGGATCGAGCTCGATGGCGCCGATCAGGCCGGTGTTTCTGATGTCGATGACATTCGGGCAGTCCTTCAGCGAATGCAGCGCATCGGCCCAGTAGTCGGAAAGCTCGGCGGCGCGGGTCAACAGGCCTTCTTCCTTGTAGGTGTCGAGCGTTGCGAGTGCGGCTGCCGAGGCGATCGGGTTGCCCGAATAGGTGTAGCCGTGGAAGAACTCGATCATGTGCTCGGGGCCGTTCATGAAGGCATCATGAATTTCCGAGGTGACGAAGACCGCGCCCATCGGGATGACGCCGTTGGTCAGGCCCTTGGCGGTGGTGATCATGTCGGGCTTGACGTCGTAATACTGGGCGGCGAACGGAGCGCCGAGGCGGCCGAAACCGGTGATGACTTCGTCGAAGATCAACAGGATGCCGTGCTTGGTGCAGATCTCGCGCAGCTTCTGCAGGTAGCCCTTCGGCGGGATGAGAACGCCGGTGGAGCCGGCGACCGGCTCGACGATGACGGCAGCGATGGTCGAGGCGTCATGCAGGGTGACGATGCGTTCCAGTTCGCTGGCGATATCGCCGCCATGCTCGGGCTCGCCACGTGTGAAGTTGTTCTTGCCGGGCTGATGGGTGTGCGGCATGTGGTCGACGCCTGTCAGCAGCGTGCCGAACATCTTGCGGTTGGAGACGATGCCGCCGACCGAGATGCCGCCGAAATTGACGCCGTGATAGCCGCGCTCGCGGCCGATCAGGCGGAAGCGCGAGCCGTTGCCCTTCACGCGGTGATAGGCCAGCGCCACCTTGAGGGCGGTCTCGACCGATTCAGAGCCGGAGTTTGTGTAGAGAACGTGGTTCATGCCTTCTGGGGCGATATCGACCAGGCGGTTGGCCAGTTCGAAGGCCTTGGGATGGCCAAGCTGGAAGGCCGGGGCGTAGTCGAGTTCGCCCGCCTGTTCGCGGATCGCTTCGGTGATCTTCGGGCGGCAGTGGCCGGCATTGACGCACCAGAGGCCGGCGGTGCCGTCGAGCACCTGACGGCCGTCATGGGTGGTGTAATACATGTCCTTGGCGCCGACGAACATGCGCGGCTCCTTCTTGAACTGGCGGTTTGCCGTAAACGGCATCCAGAAGGCGCGAAGGTCGTTCGGGGTATTGAGGCGATTGGACATGCTGTTCTCCTGGCCGCGAGGCCCGTTCCCCGGGCTTGAGCCCGTATTTTTACCGTTCGGTCAAACTATCAGCGCGCATCGGGGCGTCAAGCCACCGCGCGCGTCTGCGACCAGAGTTTACCGCTCATTGCTACGCGCTTCGACGGCGGAGGGAAATACCGCCAGGACGGTATCATCAGGAACGAAAAAACCGGCAGATTGGGAAATCTGCCGGTCAAAGGAGTAGGGTTGACGTGCTGAAATACTGCGCCCGGTCCATTCCGGATTTATTCCATCGGCGGACCGGTTTTTGGCCAACGTTATGTCGGCGTGATCGTCAAGCCGCGGAACGGCTCCGGTTCTGGACAGCGTAGATGTCTTCGAGCGTTGCGAGGATCTTCATGACCGGCTCGGAATTGCTCGAGTAATAGATGGTCTGCGCGTCGCGGCGGGTCTTGACCAGCTTCTGGGCACGAAGCTTGGAGAGATGCTGAGACAGGGCGGACTGGCTGAGGCCAACCTGCGTTGCGAGAACGCCGACTGGAACTTCACCCTTCACGAGGCTCACGAGGATGAGCAGTCGCTTGGGGTTTGCCATTGCTGACAGAAGCGCGGCCGCCACATTAGCATGATCTGACAAGTCAGTAGTTTCCATTATTCCAATCTTCCTAATGCGAATTTTTCCGTATAGGCGCAGGGCGTTAGACGGGGTTTTGGCGGACGCCCGAAAAGTAGCAATTGGGCATGAAGATTGTATATACCTAAATTTCGGGTATCGAGTATGCTATTTTAGATATGTGTGGAATAATTTCCCCGGGATTTGTGACGGGCTCTTCAAATTCACAACGTGACAAGTAATCGCCCGAAATCACGTCAAAACCAGCACTATCCACGCCACAAACCCTCAAAGTCCCGTCAATTTTGCCCTTGAAACGGGTTTCAAGCGCCCTAAGCAGGTCCGGATGGTTGTCTACTAAATCTCGCACTATGTCGTCGGCCCTGGCCGCCACCGCATCGTTTGCGGGGGAGAGAATCGTCAGGTCCGAACCCTCCAGAATATAGGCCCGTCCGAAGCCGCCATTGAGGCTGGCGGACTGTGGAAGCAGCCGGAAAAACCGGAAGTCGGGGAAGTCGATATAGAGCTTGGCCTTGGCATGGCGGTTCAGGAAACGGGTCCTGATGCGCTCGTGCAGCGGGGTGCCGCGCTCGACGCTTTCGGCAAGGCACTGGGTCGTCAGCCGCGCGTAAGCCAGCGGATCGCCCTTGCCGGGTTCACCCGTCAGCAGCGAGGCGCGGGGATCTTTCTCCAGCGCCTTGGTGTGGGTGGAGAGCGCCGAGACGAGGATAACAGGGACGCCATCGATATCGGTACCGAGAAGCACGCGGCTGGCGAAGGGAAAGCCGGTCGCCGGATCGAGAACGGCGAGGCCGGCATAGCGGGCGGAGCGCAGAAGCGTACGGGCAAGCGTGCGAGCCTGCCCGTCGGTTTCCCGCAATACGGAAGCTTGATCTTTCATGTCCACTTTTCTGGCGGAAGCGGACGGAAGGATCAAGCCTGTTCTTTGCGCCGGTGGCGGGTGAGGCCGCTGACGATATCCTGCGCCGAAATCGTGCCGACGATCGCGCCGTTATCGACGACGCCGATGCTGCCGGGTTGGCGGGCGAGCGCGTCGAGAATATCGACGAGCGGCGTTGCCGGCTTGGCAGTGGCGCTGACGGTGCTGCCGGCTGCGGACTGGCCGAGACCGGGCTGCATGACGTCCTGCGCCGTCAGCATGTTGATCGGGTTCATGTTCTGGACGAAATCCGCGACATACTGATCGGCCGGGTTCTTGACGATTTCCTGCGGCGTGCCGCACTGGATGATGCGGCCCCCTTCCATGATGGCGATGCGGTTGCCGATGCGGAAGGCTTCGTCGAGGTCGTGGCTGACGAAGAGGATGGTCTTCTTCAGACGGCGCTGGAACTCGAGGAGCTCGTCCTGAAGGCGGGTGCGGATCAACGGGTCGAGGGCCGAGAACGGCTCGTCCATCAACAGGATCGGTGCGCCGGTCGCAAAGGCGCGGGCAAGGCCGACGCGCTGCTGCATGCCCCCCGAGAGCTCGTTGACCTTGCGGTTTGCCCATTTCGTCAGATTGACGAGTTCGAGCTGCTCGTCGACGCGCTTCTTGCGCTCGGCATCCGGCATGCCGGCAAGTTCGAGGCCGAAGCCGACGTTGTCGGCAACGGTGCGCCAGGGCAGGAGGGCGAACTGCTGGAAGACCATCGAGACGGTGTGCATGCGCAGCTCGCGCAGACCCTTGGCATTGCACTTGTAGGGATCGACGGTGCCGGTCGCCGTGGAGACGCTGACGGAACCGCGCACAACCGGCGCCAGACCGTTGACGGCGCGCAGCAGCGTCGATTTGCCGGAACCGGAAAGACCCATCAGGACGAGAATCTCGCCCTCCTGGATTTCGAGCGACGCATCGGCGACACCGAGGACGAGGCCGGTGGCGGCGCCGATCTCGTCGCGGGTCTTGCCCTGATCGACCATCTGCAGGGCGGTTTCCGGTTTGTCGCCGAAGATGATGCTGACATTGTCGAAACGAACAGCGGTCATGCGCCGTCTCCTTCACCCGTTACGCGGAACATGCGGTCGAGGATGATCGCCAGGATGACGATGCAGAGACCGGCTTCGAAGCCCTTGGCGACGTTGACGGTGTTCAGCGCGCGCACGACCGGCACGCCGAGACCATCGGCGCCGACGAGCGCGGCGATGACCACCATCGACAGCGACAGCATGATGGTCTGGGTCAGACCCGCCATGATCTGCGGCGTGGCGAAGGGCAGTTCCACCTTGCGCAGCACCTGCATCGGCGTCGCGCCGAAGGATTCGGCTGCTTCGACCAGCGAGGGCGGGGTGGAGATAATGCCGAGGCGGGTGAGGCGGATCGGCGCCGGGATCGCGAAGATCACGGTGGCGATCAGGCCCGGCACCATGCCGAGGCCGAAGAGGATGAGCGCCGGGATCAGGTAGACGAAGGTCGGGATCGTCTGCATCAGGTCGAGGATCGGCCGCAGCACCGAGTAGACCCAGGCGCGGCGGGCAGCGGCGATGCCGAGCGGAATGCCGACCAGCATGGAGACGAAGGTGGAGGCGAGCACGAGTGCCAGCGTTTCCGTCGTTTCCTTCCAGTAGCCCTGGTTGGCAATCAGCAGCAGCCCAAGACAGGTGAAGACCGCGACGATGACCGACCGGCGGATCCAGTAGGCAATGCCTGCGATCGCGAGGATCACGATCAGCGGATGCGGCGCCTGCAGCACGAAGAGCATGCCATCGATGACATGCGACAGGATGAAGGCGAGTTGGTTGAAGAACCAGTCGGCATTGGTCGTGAGCCAATCCACGAAGGATTTGGCCCAGGCGCCAATCGGAATTTTAAAGTCAGTGATCCAGTTCAAGGGCTCGCCTATCCAAAAAAGGTGCAGAAATCAGATACGAAGGGGCAGGGCGGCGAACCGCCCTGCATCTGCCAATCAGAGGCCGAGGCTCTTCTTGACGGCGGGCAGGCCATCGGCGCTGCCATCACGCGTCTTGACGCCTGCGAGCCACGGATCGAGCGCCGACGGGTTGGCCTTCAGCCATTCCGTTGCTGCCTTTTCCGGTTCTTCGCCGTCGTTCATGATCTTGCCCATGATCTGGTTTTCCATCTCGAGCGAGAAGACCATGTTCTTGATCAGGGTGCCGGTGTTCGGGCATTCGCCGAAATAGCCTGCACGGACGTTGGTGAACACCTTGGCGCCGCCGAAATCCGGACCGAAGACGTCGTCGCCGCCGGTCAGGTAGGTCAGCTTGAAGTTGGTGTTCATCGGGTGCGGTTCCCAGCCGAGGAAGACGACCGGCTTGCCGGCCTTCTCGGCGCGGGCGACCTGCGCCAGCATGCCCTGTTCGGAGGACTCAACGACTTCCATGCCCTTCATGCCGAAGGTGTCCTTGTCGATCATGTCGATGACGAGGCGGTTGCCGTCATTGCCCGGTTCGATGCCGTAGATCTTGCCGTCCAGGTCATCCTTGTGGGCTGCGATGTCCTTGAAATCCTTGATGCCGAGTTCGGCACCCTTGGCATTGGTCGCCAGCGTGTACTTGGCGCCGACCAGGTTCGGACCGTAGGATTCGACCGACTTGTCGTCGAGGAAGGGACGGACGTCCTTTTCCTGGGTCGGCATCCAGTTGCCAAGGAACACGTCGATGTCCTTGTTCTTCAGCGACTGGTAGGTGACCGGTACCGAAAGGACGGTGGTCTTCGGCTCATAGCCGAGGCCCTTCAATACGACGGAGGCGGTTGCGGTGGTTGCGGTAATATCCGTCCAGCCTACGTCCGAAAAACGGACGGTGGAGCAGCTGTCAGGGTCTGCGGCAAATGCGGCTGTCGCTACGGAAAGAGCGGCGACGGCGGTGGCTGTAATCAGTTTGGATGCGCTTGTCGTTCTCATTTATATAGACTCCCAGTCTTACGTCCCCAAGCCAACCATCAATAGCTGACATTTACAAGCAACCTCAGTGCATTTGCGGCGGTTTGGCATACTCGATTGCGACGTCGCGCAATTTTCCGTGAGGGCCGGGAAATCAAGGATTCCGGCCGTTTCCGCCGCGCGATTTCCTGTGATTATCAGCGCTGCGGTCTTTTCTTTCGCGATTCGAGCTTTCAAAAGCGGAGGACGGAGAAAACCATGGCCAAACTCTACTTCAATTACTCGACGATGAACGCCGGCAAGACGACGATGCTGCTGCAGGCCTCCTACAATTACCAGGAGCGCGGCATGCGGACGGTTCTGCTGATCGCCGCCTTCGACGAGCGTACCGGCAAGGGCATCATCGGCTCGCGCATCGGCCTGGAGGCCGAGGCCATCCCGTTCGAGGCGGAGACGGACCTCCTGCGTCTCGTCAAGGGTCTCTCCGGAGAGGGCGAGCCGATCGCCTGCATCTTCGTCGACGAGGCGCATTTCATGACGCGCGATCACGTCTGGCAGCTCGCCCGCATCGTCGATCGTCTCGGCATTCCTGTGATGGTCTATGGCCTGAGGACCGATTTTCAAGGCAAGCTGTTTCCGGCATCGGAAGAGCTGCTGGCGATCTCCGACGAGATGCGCGAAGTGCGCACCATCTGCCATTGCGGCCGCAAGGCGACGATGGTGGTGCGGCTCGATGCCGAGGGCAAGGTGCTGCACGAGGGCGCGCAGATCGATGTCGGCGGCAACGAGAAATATGTCTCGCTCTGCCGCAGGCACTGGGACGACGAGATGAACGGGCGCTTCGTCGCCGAGGCCATCTAAAAGGGCGGATTTTCATCGGGCTTCCGACCGGCTAGCTTGAGGCCAACGATTCCCGGGAGAAGCTGGTGCGCAAGGCTCCATCATTCGACAGCCTATTGGAGAGTGCCGCGGCGCTGGCCGGCGAGCTGCGCGACGAGGCGGCCGGCTGCGCCGCTTTCATCGCCGATTTCGCCCGCAACGAGGCGCAATCGGGCGACGAGGAGTTTCTGGCGGAAAACCAGCGCTTCCAGAGCGCCGGTGCGAAGCGGCAGGCGCTCGACGGTCTGCTCGGCGAGCTTGCGGCCGAACTCGACCGCCTTTCCGATGAGGTTTCGGAGGATCTCGACAGTTTTCGCGGGCTGACGCAGCGCGAGCGGCTGACCGGCTGGTTTTCGCGCCAGCGCATGTGGCGCCAGCATAGCCAGCGGGTCAGCGAGGCGCCCGTCGTCGAGCGGCTGCTCGATCTCTTCGCCAAGAGCGATGCGCTTTCCGGTCTGGTTTCGGCCCATCGGGGCTTCGCCGCCGAATGCCACAAGGCGGCCGAGAGCGGCGTGGTCGACATCATCGAACACCGGCGCCGCCTGGTGGACGCGATCGATATCGCCCGGATGCGGATGAAGGAGCTGAATGCCAAGGCGCTGACGACGCAGGGGCGCATCGGCGTCTACGGTGGCAAGGCGGATTGGGAGCGGCTGGAAGAGGAGCGCCGGGCACTGAAGGCCGAGGCGGAGCGGATTTCCAGCGAGGAGCAGGTGATGCGCGACGAGAGCCATCGCCGCGAACGCTTCATCACCATGTTCCAGATCTTCGTCGATGCGCTGAACGGCCAGATCGCGCTCTGCAACGTGCTGACGCGCAAGCTGATGGTCGATACCGAGGAGCGGCTGGTGCTCTATCGCGCCCAGGTCGATACCGACCGGCCAGGCGCCAAGGCCAAGATCAGCCAGACGATCTTTCCGCATATCGCCGCCCCGATCTCGCTCTTCGAGCGGGGGATGCTGGTGCCGCAGGATATCGAGCAGCGCAAGAATGCCGCCGATCTCGCCTTCGAGAAGAAGTTCGCCGCCTTCGCACCCGCCGTCAGCATCGAGCACGATACGCCGCTGATCGACCTGACGAAGAAGCTGCCGCGGCTGCGATTGCGGTTCGGGCGTCCCTAAACGCGGAAATGCGACCCCGCGATCTCGAAGAGCTCTGACACTGCTGGATTTTTCGTGGCGATCGGGGCGCAGAGCACCACATCGAATTCCGGCGGGTCTTGCAGCGGCCGCGAGACGATCGTGTCGCCGAGATCGGTGCAGAGCGATTGCGGGATCAGCCCGACACCCAGCCCCTCGCCGACGAGGCGGATGATCGTGTGCTGCAGCCGCGGCTCGAAGGCGAAATGCGGGACGGTGCCGCCGGTGGCGCAGAAGATGCCGATTGCCGAGCGCAGCGTCGGCGCGACCGAGGCGGGGGCTGCGATCAGCCGCTCGCCCTCCAGCCTTTCCGGCCCGATGACATCAGCCTCCGCCAGCGGATGATCGGCGCGGGCGATGAGCCGCAGCCGGTCGCGGGCGAGAAGCTGCGTGCGCAGATGCGGCGCATAGGACGTGCCGAAGGTGACGGCGGCATCGAGCCTGCCTTCGACCAGCATCTCGTCGATATCGGTCGGGATGCGCTCTTCGAGGATCAGCCGGACATCGGGCCGCGCCTCGGAATGTAGCCGCACCAGCGCCGGAACGATGCTGTGGGCGGCATGCATCATGAAGCCGAGCTTCAGCTCGCCCTTGATGCCGCTCGCCACCAGCTGCACGTCGCGGCAGGCGGCGTCGAAGCTTGCGAGCACGGTGCGGCAGTCCTTCAGGAAGTGCTTTCCGGCCGAGGTCAGCGTCACATTGCGGGAGTTGCGGTCGAAGAGTTTGGTGCCGAGCGCCGTCTCGATCGCCGAGATCTGGCGGCTGAAAGGCGGCTGGCTCATGTTCATCCGCGCCGCCGCCTGGCCGAAATGCAGGGTCTCGGCCAGCGCCACGAAATAGCGCATGTGGCGCGTATCCATTCGATACCTCCAGGGTATTAATGATCGATCCAATCGGCATTGGAATATATCGATCGGCGGGCGTATCGACAATCTCGGATCTATCGAGTGCCGAGATGCTGACGAACCTGCTTATCGTATTGCCGATTTTCGCTCTGATTTTTGCCGGCTGGGTGGCCCGCAAGGCGGGGGCTCTCGGGCCGAACGCTACCCGCGAAGTCAACCGTCTCGTCGTCTATCTGGCGCTTCCGGCGCTGCTCTTCGACATCATGGCGAATGCGAAGCCTGCGGAGATCTGGCAGCCCGGTTTCATCGCCGCATTCACGCTCGGCTGCGCCGTGATCTTCGGCGGGACGCTGTGGTGGCGGATGGCGAAGGGGCGGCACCTTGCCGATGCGGCAATCGATGCTCTCAACGCCAGCTACGCCAATACCGGCTTCGTCGGCTTTCCGCTCATTCTGTCGCTGATGGGCGATACCGGCATGGGGCCGACGCTGATCGCGACCATCCTGACGGTCTGCGTGCTCTTTGCGCTGGCGATCGTGCTGATCGAAGGCGGGCTGCAATCGGAAACCCGCCGCCGCGACATCGCCCTCAAGACCTTCCTGTCGCTGTCGAAGAACCCGCTATTGGTGGCGCCGGTGCTCGGCGCGCTGGTGATGATTTCCGGCCTGCCGCTGCCGGCGCCGGTTCATGCTTTCCTGAAGCTGCTCGGCGGCGCAGCGTCTCCCTGCGCGCTGATTGCGCTCGGGCTGTTCCTGGCGGGTACGCAGGCGGGCAAGGCGAGCGGCCGGCTGTCGACGGCGGGCATCCTCGTCGGGCTGAAGCTCATCGCCCAGCCTGTCGTGACCTGGGTGATCGCCGGGCCGGTGCTGCAGCTTCCAGCAATTGCCACGCATACGGCGGTGCTGCTCGCCGCGCTGCCGACGGGCACCGGGCCGTTCATGCTGGCGGAATTCTATAACCGCGAGGCGAGCCTGACGGGCAGGGTGGTTCTCGCCTCCACGGTTCTCTCGGTCGTGACGATTTCCGTGCTGCTCGCCGTCAGCGGCACAGGCGTCTAGCTGCGGTCAGCCGAGCGCGCTCTGCGCGGCGCAAATCCGGTCGATCAGCGCATCGAGCTCGCCCTTCGGCGGACGGTTCTTCGCCAGACGCTGCTTCAGATGCATGATCGGTTCGGCCAGGATCTCATCCAGGCTTTCGGCGCAGGTGAAATCGCCCGCGACGCGCTTGACCTTGGAATTGTCGAAGATCGCCGTCCAGGCCTTGTCGCCGGTCAGCGGGCCGATCCAGTCGGGATTGTACTTGACCAGCGTGTCGGTCGGCACATGGACGATCTTGGCCTCGACGCCGAGCAGGCGGGCGATCGCCTTCTGGATATCGTCCCAGATATGGGCGCGGTCGGATGTGATGTGGAAGATGTCGTTGAGCGCCGCCTGCTTGCCGAACAGGCCGACGAAGGGCACGGCGAAATCCACCGAGCGTGTCAGCGTCCAGGGCGTGTGGCCGTCGCCGGCGACGATCGTCGGCTCGCCGTCCAGCATGCGCCGGGCCATGACATCGCTGTCGCCCATCATGATCGGCAGGCCGGTACGCACCGTGTGGCTGGGGCGGACGATCGTCCAGGCGAGATTGGTGGACTTCTTCAGGAGCTCCTCGCAGGCAATCTTCGCCTGGCTATACGGCCAGTAGGGATTGATCGCCGGCGTTTCCTCGGTGATCACGTAATGGCGGGCCGGCTTCTCGTATACGGAAGCCGATGAGATGAAGATGTACTGGCCGCAATTGCCGGAGAAGATCTCGATATCCCTGGCGATCTGATCCGGCGTGAAGGCGATGAACTGGCAGACGACGTCGTATTTGGCCCTGGCGAGATCGGCATAGGCGGCCGAACCGAGTTCTCCTGTTATCGAGGCCACGCCGGATGGCAGCGGGTCGCCCCGGAGGCCGCGGTTGAAGACGCTGACCTTGTGGCCCTGCGCGACCGCGCGCTCGACGCAGGGATAGGAAATCTGGCCGGTACCGCCGATGAAAAGCACGTTCAAAGCCATGTTGGGGACCTCGGTTTTCTCGGAAATGATGGTCGCATTTCATAGCCTGAAACAGAGCGAGCGTCTCCCTCAATACCATGGGGCGTTGCAAAAATCGGCCAAGCCGCTATTGCCTCGATAGGGAATTCTGCGGGCTGCCAGGTTAGGGTGACGATGGAAACGAACGAGACGGTGAGTGCTTCAAACCCGGTTTTGCCGATCGGCTATTCGCTGGTTCCCAAGGGCAAGCTCGCCAATGCCGTCACCTGCCTGGAGATGCGGGAAAGGCCGGCTGGCGCGCCTTCAGGCGAACGGCCGGACCTGTCGCTCGAGCGGATGAGCGTGCCTGACATTGCCGCCTATCGCCAGCTCTTCCGGGCAATCGGCGAGGAGTGGATGTGGGTGTCGCGGCTGGTCATGAGCGACGAGGAGCTCACCGCAACCCTCGGCGATCCCAAGGTCGAGGTCCACGTTCTCTTCTCCGGCGGCAAGCCCTCCGGCATGTTGGAGCTCGATTTCCGGCAGGCGGGGGAGTGCGAACTCGTCTTCTTCGGCGTGACCAACGACATGATCGGCACAGGCGCCGGCCGGCATCTGATGAACCAGGTCCTGTCGATCGCCTGGGCGCATCCGATCGAACGGCTGTGGCTCCAGACCTGCCATTTCGACCACCCGAACGCGCTGACCTTCTACCGCCGCTCCGGCTTCACGCCCTACGCCTTCATGGTCGAGGTCGCCGACGACCCACGCGTCACCGGCGTCCTGCCGCGCAACGTCGCGCCGCATATCCCGATCATAGAGTAGGGGCTCACGGCAGCGCGAAGATGCGGACCTCGCGGCCGATGCCGTGGATTTCTTCCATGCGCGATACCGAGGTGATGCCGCGCTGGCGCAGGATTTCGGAGACTTCTTCGTTGCCGACGATCGCCTCGGTCGTCAGGATGACGTGCGGGTCGGCGAGACCCTGGACGCGGGAGGCGATATTGACGGTCTGGCCGAAATAATCCTGGCGATCGTTGAGGCTGACGGCGAGGCAGGGGCCCTCGTGGATGCCGATCTTCAACAGCAGGTCCTCGCTGCCACGCTCGGCATTCAGGCGCAGCATCGCCTCGCGCATCCTGAGTGCTGCCGCAACCGCGCGGTCTGGGCTCGGGAAGGTCGCCATCACCGCGTCGCCGATGGTCTTGACCACGGCGCCGGCTTCCATCGCGACGATCTCCTGCAGCACCCTGAAATGCGCCCGCACCAGATCGAAGGCGGCGAGATCGCCGACGCGTTCGTAGAGTGCCGTCGAGCCGCGCAGATCGGTGAAGAGGAAGGTCAGGCTGGTGATCTGCAGGCGCTGATCGACATCCAGCGTATCGGTCCGGTAGATATCGCGAAAACTCTGGTTGGTGAGCAGCCGCTTGGCGGTCAGGAACGGACGGCGGTGGCCCAATATGTCGTGCAGATCGTCATTGGCGATGCAGACATTCGGCAGCACGCGCCGGTCGCTATGGTTTTCGAGCGTCAGCCGCAGCAGGCCGGGGCGCAGTGTCAGCGTCTCGTTGGTGGCGTGCGCCTGGCCGATGACCATCGACAGGTTCTGCCGTTCGCTGGTCGGCTCTCCCTGGACATCGATGAACTGCGCCGAATGCGTCACCGCGTCGAAGATGATGACGAATTGCTGCGGCAGTTGCACCGAGACGAAGGCCTTTTCGCCGGGATCGAGCTCGATGATCTCAAGCAGGATGCGGCCGAAGCGCTCTTCCAGATCGTCGGGCAGATCGACGCCGGAACTGAAGAAGACCTGCCGGTAATATTCGAGCGGCGGCAGCCGGTCCGGGTCATGGGCGGCGATGCGGCGCACCCGCGGATTGACGGTGAAGGTGACCTCGACCATCTCGTCGAGCGTCGGCTCGTAGCCGGCGGCACACAGCGCGCAGTGATAGCTGTCGCGATCGACCGCCTTCAGCGTCGCGCCGGTATCGAGAACGCCGCCGCATCCCGGGCAGAGCACGTTCCAGGTCATCTCGAAGGCGCCGATGCGGGCGGCATGCAGGAAGGCGGCGATGGTCTTTTCCGGATCGAGACCATGGGCGTCGGCAAAGGCCAGCGCATTGATGCGGTTGAGCTCGCGGTCGGAGCCGTCGCGGACGGTTTTTTCGATGCACTCCGCCGTCTGCGGGTCCGCCGCATGTCCAAGATTGGCAAAAAGCACGTCCACTTCGCTCATCAGGCAAGCCTCTGCACGAAAGACCACGGCGGACGACGCCAGTAGGGAGGCAGATTATATCACGGGAGCGGGCCAGTCGAAAACTTGGCCGTTTGGGTGCTGCCCTCGCCACCGGGCATTGCGGCGGGCGAAGCAAATTTCTCTTGCTCTTGTTGTGCTCGTTCCGGCAAGCACTTATGTGGATGGGGAAAATCTGCGCAAGGGGAGACGGCAATGCTCGACCGGATTACCGGTTTCTTCAGGTCCATCGGAAGCGCCATCGGCCGCGGCTTCAGCGTTCTTGCCGCCGGCATCCTCTGGCCGTTCATGGCGGCGCATGGCTGGTACCAGCGGCGCACCTGGCTCGTCCGCCTGCCGGTGATCGCCGTTATCGCGCTGTTTGCCGTGCTCTACGGCTATTTCGTCTGGCAGACGCAGGTCTGGAGCGGCTTCAATCCGAATTTCGTCGATCAGTACCGTTTCTCGGAGCGCAAGGTTGCCGCCGGTCAGGAAATCCCGCCCGATGCATCCGCTGCCGCAACGACGACGGCTGCGGCGCCGAAGACCTGCCAGCGTTCGGCGATCGTCGACGTGACCGCCGATCTGATCGATTCCAACGTCAACCAGAATGCCTGGATCTCCTCCATGCTGCTCTATCGCATGGGGCTTTTCGGCATGGACTGGGATCACACGCCCTTCCTCGATAACAAGGCTTCGTTCCAGCGCGGCGTCAATCAGGCGGTGCGCCGCACCTCTGCCGAGCTCGTCGATACGCTGGGGCGCGTGCGTGGCACATCGGGGATCAACAGCGATCTTCAGGATGCCCGCGGCTATCTGCAATATGATGAGTACAGCTGGTATTTCGGCCTCGACCCGTTCGGCCCGAAGACGCCGACACCGAGCTACTATCGCACCGCGATCGAGAAGCTGCGCAAGTTCAACACCGATCTCGCAGGCTGCAACGCCGTCTTCGACGGCCGCGCCGACAACCTGCTGCAGTTCGTCGACCGCATCGCCAACGACCTCGGCGGCACGTCGGATATCCTGGCGGAGCGCTCCGAGAACCACAATTTCGGCTGGTTCGACACGCGCGCCGACGACCGCTTCTGGTTCGCCTATGGCCAGCTCTACGGCTATTACGCGATCCTGACGGCGGCGCGGGCGGACTTTTCGCAGGTCGTGGCCGAGCGCAACCTCGGCGCCCTGTTCGGCGGCACGACGAAGCAATTCCAGGCGGCGCTACGCATCCAGCCGGCGATCATTTCCAACGGCCGCGAAGATGGCTGGATCATGCCGAGCCATCTGGCGACGATGGGCTTCTACATGCTGAGGGTACGCTCGAACCTGGTCGAGATGCGCGCGGTGCTGGGGCGCTGACGGCGCCTCAGGCGCCGTTGTCCTCGAAGCCGACGACGCGCAGCTGCTCGACGAATTCGTAGGTGATACCGACGATCTCTTCGTCGCGGAACTTGCCGACGGAGCGCACCATCTTATAGCCGCCGAGACCGTTTTCGACGCGGTAGGCGTAATGGAAGCCTGCCTTGTGCAAGCTCGCCTGCTCGAATGTTTCGGCGATCAGGACGCGGTCTTCGGGGTGAATGCGCGACAGGATTTCGACGAGATTGGCGGGGCCTGCCGTGAAAGGCATGCGGAAGATCGCAAAGATGTCTTCGCTGGCAAAGAAATGCCCGGTTTCCACCTCGATGCGCCAGAAGCCGAAATTTCGGTAGGCCGCGACCATCTGCACGATCTCTAGATCGGTAATGCCGATATGATCGCGGGTCTGCTTTTCCTTGCCGTCTGCCGGCTGTTCAAATCGAAGAGGCACGTTCCCTCCCATTGAGGTTTGCGCGCTGATTCTCTTCTGATTTCTCAGCTGATCAGCTTCAGGCGAATGGCTTTAGCTACCAACTGGGTCCGATTGACGCAATCGAGTTTTTTGATCGCGTTGGTCATGTAGGCGTTCACGGTGTGATCGGAAAGAGCGAGGATCTGGCCGATCTCGACGGAGGTCTTGCCCTGCGCCGTCCAGCGCACGACTTCGAGCTCGCGGGCCGACAGCGCGTTATAGGCATTGTCCTCGTTGCGGCGCACGGCGTTATAGGCATCGAGCGCATGCAGCATGATCATCGACAGCTCGTTGATCTCGTTCTGCGCGAAGGGCGCCCGCTCGCCGCCGAACCAGAAGACCAGGCGATGGCCATCCACAGCATTGATGGGGAAAGCGATGCCGGTTGGCATGTTGTAGGCGAGGACGAGGCTGCGCAGCTCCGACGGAAAGCTGAGGCCCTGCATCGTTTCAGCCATGTTCCAGTGCTGGGGCACGGCCGATTCGCGCAGCTTCGGCACGAACGGGCAGCTGCGCAGCATGTGCGAGCGGTCGAATTCGCGGATGAAGGAGGCGGGCAGGGAGCTTTCGATGATCAGGGACTTGAGGAGCAGGTCTTCGGCCGAAGGGGTATGAAACAAGGTGGTTTGCGACAGGCCGAAGGCGCCCGCGATCCTATGCAGCGCGTGGACAAACAAGACGCGCGTTCGGGCGGCCGCCAGTTCACCTGTCAGCAGCGATTGCCGTTCTGAGGTAGTCATGTAAGACATAATGCGCCTCGATCACCCGAATGTTACCGCTAACACATACGTAAAACTGAGCGGGATGCTAGCCACAATTCGCAGATGCCATGCTGATTAATTTACAGTGTTAAAAATTAATCACACCAACACCCTTAATGGTTGTATAATGTATTATTAAGGTAGCGAATGCGGAAGGTTTACTTGTCTTATTACTGAAGCAATCAAGTTTCCCCTCCGTGTTGTGAGGGTAAGAATCACTGGTGAAACCTGTTTCAAGTGAAGTTTTATTCCTGCCTTGCGGGCCTTGGCGGGATATTCCGGCTGTTCATCGCGATGCCGCTTGCTGCGCGAAATCCGCCTTGCTAGCGTTTGCAAATCCAAACCGGAGACGGCCGACCCGTGCGCAACGCCATCCTTTTCGTCGTCAAACAGCTGTTGATTTTCTCGCTCGTCTTCGCCTTCCAGCCGGTGCTTTCGGCCGGCAGCGAGGCGTGGGCGGCAAAGCCGAAGCAGACAAGGCCGGAGACGCAGGCGAAGAAGCCTGCGCAGCCGGCGATGAGCTTCATTCTGGTGCGCAGCGCCGACTGCACGGATGACTGTCCCGAATGGATCTCGGCCGAAGGGCTGATCACCCAGGCGACGCCGGGGCGGCTGAAGAAATTTCTGAAGGCGCTCGGCGACAAGAAGGTGCCGATCGTCTTTCACTCCGAAGGCGGGGAGGTGAATGCCGCCTATGCGATGGGCCGGATGATCCGCAAGGGCGGGTTCGAGACGGCTGTCGGCGGCACGCGGCTCGAGGGATGCCCGCTGACCGACATGCGCTGCAAGGCGTCGATCGCCAAGAAGGGGCCATCGACCGGCCGCAGCTATTCCGGCGGCGCTTATTGCGTCTCCGCCTGTCCGCTGGCGCTGGCGGGCGGCACCTCGCGCGTCGCCTCGCAATGGGCCTATATCGGCGTCCACCAGTTCACGACGATCTACAGCAAGGTGACGGTGTCCTACCGCATCGAGTACCGGATGGTGAACGGCCGCAAGCAGGAAGTTTCCCGCCAGGAGATCGGCCGCAAGAATGCCGGGCAGAGCAAGTCCACCAAGCTCGGCAAGCAGGCCGAGGCGGTGCTGTCCGCCTATCTCACCGAAATGGGTGTCAGCCAGGATCTGATCGAGCGGATCCTGAGCGCTTCGCCGGAGACGCTCAGGCTTCTGTCTTCCGTCGAGGCGATGAAGCTCGGGCTGCTGACCGACATGCTGGCCTCGAACGAAAGCCCGGGGATCCCGCTCTGCCGGGCGGATGATCCGGCAAGTGCGCGCTGCCACCGGCATGCGGATGCGCCGGCGGCCGAGCCTGCCACGCCAGCGGCGCAGCCGGTTGCGGCCGCACCCGTTGCCTCAGGCGGCTAGTCCTTGTCCTTCAGGTCGTTCTTCTTCGTCGAGCTCATCAGCTTCTCGAGGAAGCCGAGCATGACGGCGGAGACGACGAAGGCGATATGGATCAGCGTCAGCCACATGATCTTGCCGTCTTCGTACTGATCGACATTCAGGAAGACCTGCAGCAGGTGGATCGAGGAGATGGCGACGATCGAGGAGGCGACCTTGATCTTCAGGCTGCCAGAATCGAGCTTGCCGAGGAAGGAGACCTCGTTCTCCGCGTCAGCCTCCGCCTCGTCGAAGCGGCTGACGAAATTCTCGTAGCCGGAGATCATCACCATGACGATGAGGCTCGCGACCAGCGCGGCATCGATAAGGCCGAGCATGGCGAGGATCATCTCGTCTTCGCCGAGCGTGAAAACGCCGCCTGCGACCTTGATGAACTTGTAGCAGAAGGACACCGCATAGACGGCGAGCGAGGCCACGAGGCCGAGATAGAAGACGACCAGCAGCCAGCGGCTGGAAAGGATGATGCGCTCGACGAGAAGTTCGAGTGATTTCATTTTGAGGTGCCCCCGCACGCAGAAAAGATGAGGCCGACATAGCCTATCCCGATGTGCCGCATCAAGGATGAAAGGCCGTTTCCGGCGGGAAGCGCAGCGCCGATTGTCGTGGAACGGCGTGAAAAGCGGCATGCGGGGTCTTGTTTCCGACGCGGGCTTGGCGGCATGGTCGGACAATAACACCATTCCGAGGAACATCCACGTGGCCATCAAATCCGACATCGAAATCGCCCGCGCGGTAGAGAAGAAACCGATCTTCGAAATCGGCGCCAAGCTCGGCATTCCCGACCAGGATCTGGTGCCCTATGGCCACGACAAGGCGAAGATCAGCGCCGGCTTCATCGCCGCCCAAGCCGACAAGCCGGATGGCAAGCTGATCCTGGTGACCGCCATCAACCCGACGCCGGCGGGCGAGGGGAAGACGACGACGACGGTCGGCCTCGGCGACGGGCTGAACCGCATCGGCAAGAAGGCGATCGTCTGCATCCGCGAGGCCTCGCTCGGCCCCTGCTTCGGCGTCAAGGGCGGGGCGGCCGGCGGCGGCTATGCGCAGGTCGTGCCGATGGAAGACATCAACCTGCATTTCACCGGCGATTTCCATGCGATCACCTCGGCGCATAATCTGCTGGCGGCGATGATCGACAACCATATCTATTGGGGCAACGAGCTCGATATCGACATCCGCCGCATCACCTGGCGCCGCGTCATGGATATGAACGACCGGGCGCTTCGTAGCATGGTCAGTTCGCTCGGCGGCGTCGCCAACGGCTTTCCGCGCGAGGGCGGCTTCGACATCACCGTTGCTTCCGAAGTGATGGCGATCCTCTGCCTTGCCTCCGATCTCAAGGATCTGGAACAGCGCCTCGGCAACATCATCGTCGCTTATCGCCGCGACAAGACACCCGTCTATGCCCGCGACCTGAAGGCGGATGGCGCCATGGCCGTTCTCCTCAAGGACGCCATGCAGCCGAACCTGGTGCAGACGCTGGAGAACAATCCGGCCTTCGTCCATGGCGGCCCGTTCGCCAACATCGCCCATGGCTGCAACTCCGTCGTCGCCACCAAAACGGCGCTGAAGCTCGGCGATTACGTGGTGACCGAGGCAGGTTTCGGCGCCGATCTCGGTGCTGAGAAGTTCTTCGACATCAAATGCCGCAAGGCGGGGCTGAAGCCGGCCGCTGCCGTCATTGTCGCCACCGTCCGGGCGCTGAAGATGAACGGCGGGGTGAAGAAGGAAGACCTTGGCGCCGAGAATGTCGCGGCCCTCGTGAAGGGCTGCGCCAATCTCGGCCGGCATGTCTCGAATGTCCGCAAGTTCGGCGTTCCCGTCGTCGTCGCCATCAATCACTTCGTCTCGGATACCGAGGCGGAGATCGCCGCCGTCAAGGAATATGTCGCCCGCCTCGGTGCCGAAGCCATCCTTTGCCGCCACTGGGCGGAAGGTTCCGCGGGGATCGAGGAGCTCGCCCACAAGGTTGTCGAGCTTGCCGATTCCGGCCAGGCGAAGTTCCAGCCGCTCTATGGCGACGACCTGCCGCTGCTTGAAAAGATCGAAATCGTCGCCTCGAAGATCTACCACGCCGGCGAAGTGACCGCCGACAAGGCCGTGCGCGACCAGCTCGCCGCCTGGGAAGAGCAGGGCTACCGCAATCTCCCTGTCTGCATGGCGAAGACGCAATATTCCTTCTCGACCGACCCCAACCTGCGCGGCGCGCCGGAAGGACATATCGTGCCGGTGCGCGAAGTGCGCCTGTCGGCCGGCGCCGGCTTCGTCGTCGTCATCACCGGCGAGATCATGACCATGCCGGGTCTGCCGAAATCACCGTCGGCAGAGCGGATCTTCCTGAACGAGCAGGGGTATATCGAGGGGTTGTTCTGAGGTTAGAGCTTGTCCGGCCAGCGCTGGGATGTGTGCAGGATGGTGAGGATTTCGAGCTTCGTCCCCGTCACGCGGTAGGCGATGATATAGGGGATGTCGCTCAGTATCATCTCCCTGGTGCCTGTGACGCGCCCCTCGCGGCCAATGAGAGGGCGGGTCCGGAGCGTTTCGGCCACTGAGGACAGCCGGTGGACGACTTGGCCCGCGGCTGCCGGATCATGCTTCGCGATATAGGTGCCAATCTGGTCGAGGCGGGCGAGCGCCCGGCGGGTCCATAGCAGATCGAGCGTCATCGTCCGGAGGGCGTTGCCGTATATTTCGAGAGAATGGCGGCAACCTCGTCGTCACGCGCAAATTCGCCCTTGTCGGCTTCCTTGACTGCCGCCTCTATCTCCGCGATCTGCCATTCCTCGCGCGCGACGAATTCTTCGAGCGCAAGCGCTGCAACTTCTTCGGGCGGCAAATTGCGCCGCTCGGCCAGGCGGTCGAGGCGCGATCTCGTTGTCTCATCGACTTGAAAGCTGAATAGCGTCATCGGAGCTCTTTTGTGCGTTCCTGTGATGGAAGTTTAATTCGCCGATATTTCGATTCAAGCTGGAATCGCAAGTCATTGATCTATCTGCCTTCTGCTAGTGGCAATAGCGATATCCGCCCTTCCTCTCCAGCACATCGAGATGGAAATGGGTTTCGTGGGCGGCGTCGCTTTCGGGATCGAGCACGGTCGAGAAATAAAGGCAGCCCGAGGCGCTGACGGTGCGCTGGAAGGCGCCTGTCAGCGTCGAATCCTCGCGGCGCGGCTTGACGGCGATGTCCTCGCCCTTTTCGAAGCTGAAGCTTGCGACGTCTATGGCGTTGCCGCGGGCGTGTTCGGAGATCTTGCCGGTCTCGGCGCTATTGCGCAGGCGGCAGATATAGGCCGAGGCCTGGTTGATGGTGGTGATGCGGCCCTGGTCCCCGGCTGCGACGGCGGCGGCCGGGATCACGCTTTCCTTCATCCAGTGGGCGAGCGCCCGGGCCGTCGGGCAGCGCAGCGTCGCCTCGGGCCTCACCTTGATGCCGGGCAGCGCTTCCGACAGCACGATCGGCTTGTCGATGCCGCAGCCATTGCCGTCGTCGATGCGCGGGATTTCCTTGAAGACCACGCCGAGGCTCTGCAATTCCTTGATGCAATCGGCATGATCGGCATCGCTTTCGGGCTCGATCGTCAGATGCTGCTCCTCCAGTGTCTCCGCCTTCGGCGCTTCGGGCTTGGCGTCTTCAGGCTTTTCGTCCGACGGCTTTGTCCCGGCGGGGGCGGTTTCGTCCGGCTTGGCGGCTTCTGGATTTGCGGGCGCAGGCTTGGATTCGGGCTTGGGCTCCGCTTCCTTCGGCTCTTCGGGTTTCGGCTGCGGAATGGGGGCGGGGGCTTGTGGCGTCTCGGTCTGCGGCGCTGCCGGTTCTCCAGCCTGCGGCTTGTCTTCCGGCACCGGCCCGGTGCGGGGGAGCGTGGCGCCCGAGAGCATAAAAACGGCAAGGCTCATGGCGGCGATTGCGGAAGCGATTTTCACATGCCCATCCCACGTTGCTGTTAGCGGCGAGAGGGACAACGCAAACGCGCTGATTTCGTTGCAATTTCGCAACGGCGGCGGCGATCGTTAAAACATGATCATTTTATTCAAGATAATTGGCTGTGATATATTGACACAAATAGTCATGTTTTTTATTGCGGCAAAAAGAAGGCGGATTTTTGGGGTCCGTCTCAATCTGAAAACGCCTAGCCAGCCCCTCGATCGCCCCGCGAACCGACCAGCCAGCCCGGTACTTCATCACATTAGAGGGTTGGTTTTATGGTTGTCCGGCATTGGCGCTCGGTCCTTATGGTCTCTGCGGCCGTTTTTGTTTTTCCTGTAGCTCAGGCGATGGCGCAGAGCGCGCAAACGGCGCAGCCCGCCGAGGGCGAGACGACGCTGCAGAAGATTGTCGTGAAGGGCAAGCGCGTCAAGGCCCCGGCCGGGAGCGTGGAAGATACGCCGCTCGCCACGCAGACCACGGCGGAAACCCTTCGCAAGGAAGAGATCAACTCGCCTTCCGACATCTCGCGGGTCGATCCGAGCGTTCAGTATTCCTCGACGGATAAGGGATTTGTCATTCGTGGCATGGAGGGGAACCGCGTCACGACCCTGGTTGATGACATTCCGCTTCCCTACCTGACCAATTCCGCGCGCTCCGGCGGACCATCGACGACCACCAACGCGAATGGGGGAACGACGGCGTTCTCGTTCAATTCGCTGTCGACCATGGACATCATGAAGGGTGCTGATTCCACCCGTGCCGGCTCGGGCGCCTTGGGTGGCGCGGTTGTCTTGCGCACTCTTGAGCCGGAAGACCTGATCAAGGAGGGGCGTGACTGGGGTGGTATCGCCAAGGCGACCTATGACAGCTCGAACCGCAGCATCGGTGGCAACTTTGCGGTCGCAAAGCGGATCGACACGACGAGCGTTCTCTTCCAGGGATCTTACACCCGCGGCAACGAGACGGAGAATACCGGATCGAACGGCGGCATCGGCTACCAGCGCGATGAAGCCAACCCGGCCGATCTCAAGGAATACAACCTGCTCTTCAAGGCCCGCCGTGAACTCGATGGCGGACAGAAGATCGGCATCACCGCAGAGCATTACGACCGGCAGCTCGACACCGATCTGCTGACGCTCGAAGGTGGCACGACGTCCAGCCGCGGCTACCGCGATTTCGTCGGCTTCGAAGAGAGCCAGCGCGATCGTGTTTCGCTGGATTACCAGTCCGAAGATGCCGGTGGCTTCTTCGACTCGATCCGCTCCTCGCTCTATTGGCAGAACGTCAAGCGCGATGCAGGCAACGACGGCTACCGCCTCGTCAATCCGATCGGCGATTGGTATCGCTCCAACCAGCTCGAAGAGCAGTCCGTTGGTATCGTGAACACCTTCACCAAGGAGTTCGAGACCGGACAGTTCAATCACACCATGAACATCCGCGGCAACTTCTCCTATTTCTGGGCTCAGTCTTATACGGCCGGCATGGACGGATGTATTGCCGGGACATATGTCGGCGCGACGTGTAACTCGCTGCATGCCGACCAGTCGGAAATGCCCGACGTCAATGGCAGCCGGCTTGGCGTCACCATCGACGACAAGATTCGCTATGGCGATTCAGCCTGGTCGGTAACGCCTGGGCTGGCGTTTGATTGGTTCGACTACAATCCGCAGGAAACATCCGGTTACAGCAGCAATCCCGGATATGCCGGTGTTCCCGACGGGCGCGACGGCCATCGGTTCTCGCCGAAATTCATGGTGGGCTACGACGTGTCGCCGGAGCTCGAGCTCTTCGGGCAGTGGTCCATGGCCTATCGCGCACCGACGGTTGATGAGCTCTATCTGCTCTACACCGGCCAGGGTGGCCCCGTGCAATATGCTGTTGTGGGTAATCCTGACCTCAAGCCGGAAACGGGCATGGGCGTTGAACTTGGCGCCAATTATGATGCCGGCGACACCAAGATGCGGGTTGTTGGATATTACAACGAATACCGGAACTTCATCGACTCCCGGGACATTGGTCCGGTCGGCACCTACACCAGCTATACCGAATACTATAACCGTGCACGCGTCCGCATCGGTGGCATTGAAGTCAGCGGCTCGCACGAGTTTGGGAATGGCATTCACGTGAGCGGCTCGCTGTCGTACACCAACGCCAAGGATCAGGACACCAACGAGAAGCTTCGCACCGTCGTGCCGTTCAGGGCGATCGCCGGACTTGGATATAGCCAGGAAACCTGGGGTGTCGATGTCACCGGTATCTTTGGCAGCGCGATGAGCAAGTCCAGCAGCGCGACGACTTTCAACGCGCCTGGCTATGGCATTGCCAACCTCACCGCTTGGTGGGAGCCCGAACAGGTCGAGGGCCTTCGTGTCCAGGCTGGCGTCTACAATGTCTTCGACAAGCGCTATTGGGATGGCGTGGCATATCGTGATCTCAGCACGACGACGCCGTCCAACTCCAATACCAATCAGCCGCTCGCCTACTATTCGGAACCCGGCCGGAATTTCAAAATCTCGATCACCAAGTCGTTCTAACTCTGAAACATGCCAGGCGGCGCCTTCGGGCGCCGCTTTTCATTTGAGAGGCCGACATGCCGTTGAGTACGCTTATCGGTCAAAAACCGCTCTTGCGCTCTCCCTCATCTCACGCTAACAATTTCGCCCATGAACACGTCGAAGAACATTGCAGTTTGGTGGTGGGCTCGCTGAGGCGGCCTCGACCAATCGTGTCTTCAGACGACGAGTGAGCCGCCCGAAACTTCGAGGCGGCTTTTTTGTTTTATGGCCGCCTTTCGTCCGGGCCCGATAACGGAGTGGAACTATGGTTACGATCCTTCGGGATGATGGTGCGGAAATCTACGAGACCAAGGGTGGCATCTCCGTCACCCGGCAGCGGCGGCCGATCCCCTATGCCGATGCCGTCGTCTCCTATGTCGAGAAGCTCGATGAGCGCCGCGGCGCCGTCTTCTCGTCGAATTACGAATATCCGGGCCGTTACACCCGTTGGGATACCGCCGTCGTCGATCCGCCGCTCGGAATTTCCTCCTTCGGCCGCGATGTCTGGATCGAGGCCTATAACGAGCGCGGCGAAGTGCTGCTCGGCTTCGTTACCGAGCGGCTGAAGACGGTGCGCGAGCTGGAGCTCGGCGCCTCCACCGCCCGCCGCCTCGATCTCAAGGTGAAGCTGCCCGACCGGGTGTTCACCGAGGAAGAGCGTTCGAAGATGCCGACGGTGTTCACCGTGCTGCGCGCCGTCACCGATCTCTTCTATTCGCAGGCCGATGCCAGCCTCGGCCTCTATGGCGCCTTCGGCTACGACCTTGCTTTCCAGTTCGATGCGATCGACCTGAAGCTGAAGCGCCCTGATGACCAGCGCGACATGGTGCTCTACCTGCCGGACGAGATTCTCGTCGTCGACAATTACTCCGCCAAGGCGTGGGTCGATCGCTACGACTTTGCCAAGGGTGGAGTCTCGACCGAGGGCAAGCAGGGCGATATCGCTTCCGAGCCTTTCGTGCGCACCGATGCCATTCCGCCGAAGAGCGATCATCGCCCCGGCGAATATTCGGAGCTCGTGGTCAAGGCGAAGGAGAGCTTTCGCCGCGGCGATCTTTTCGAAGTCGTGCCCGGCCAGAAGTTCATGGAGCGCTGCGACAGCAAGCCGTCCGACATTTCCAAGCGGCTGAAGGCGATCAATCCGTCGCCCTATTCCTTCTTCATCAATCTCGGAAACCAGGAATATCTGGTCGGCGCTTCGCCCGAGATGTTCGTGCGCGTTTCCGGCCGCCGCATCGAAACCTGCCCGATCTCGGGTACGATCAAGCGCGGCGACGATCCGATCGCCGACAGCGAACAGATCCTGAAGCTCCTGAACTCCAAGAAAGACGAGTCGGAGCTGACGATGTGCTCCGACGTCGACCGCAACGACAAGAGCCGCGTTTGCGAGCCGGGTTCGGTCAAGGTCATCGGCCGCCGTCAGATCGAGATGTATTCGCGCCTGATCCATACGGTCGATCACATCGAGGGCCGCCTGCGGGACGACATGGATGCCTTCGACGGCTTCCTCAGCCACGCCTGGGCCGTCACCGTTACCGGTGCGCCGAAGCTCTGGGCGATGCGCTTCATCGAGAGCCACGAGAAGAGCCCGCGCGCCTGGTACGGCGGGGCGATCGGCATGGTTGGCTTCAACGGCGACATGAACACGGGGCTTACGCTGCGCACCGTGCGCATCAAGGACGGGATCGCCGAAGTGCGGGCAGGGGCAACGCTGCTCAACGATTCCATCCCTGAGGAAGAAGAAGCCGAAACCGAACTGAAGGCCTCCGCCATGCTTTCCGCCATTCGCGATGCCAAGGCCGGCAATTCCGGCAAGGTGAGCCGCGACGTCGCTGCCGTTGGCAAGGGCGTCAACATCCTGCTCATCGACCACGAGGACAGCTTCGTGCACACGCTGGCGAATTACTTCCGCCAGACGGGCGCCACGGTCTCGACCGTGCGCACGCCGGTACCGGAGGAAATCTTCGACCGGCTGAACCCGGATCTCGTTGTGCTGTCGCCGGGACCCGGCAATCCGAAGGATTTCGACTGCAAGGCGACGATCAAGAAGGCACGCGCCCGCAACCTGCCGATCTTCGGCGTCTGCCTCGGCCTGCAGGCACTCGCCGAAGCTTACGGCGGCGAGTTGCGGCATCTGGCGCTGCCGATGCACGGCAAGCCGTCGCGCATCCGCGTGCTCGAGCCGGGCATCGTGTTCTCGGGTCTTTCCAAGGAAGTCACCGTCGGCCGCTACCACTCGATCTTCGCCGATCCCTCGACCCTGCCGCGTGATTTCATGATCACCGCGGAAAGCGAGGACGGCACGATCATGGGCATCGAGCACACCAAGGAGCCGATCGCCGCGGTGCAGTTCCACCCGGAATCGATCATGACGCTCGGCGGCGATGCCGGGATGCGAATGATCGAGAATGTCGTGGCGCATCTGGCGCGGAAGGCGAAGACGAAGGCGGCTTGAGGCCGGCGTGTTTTCGGGGGCGTTGTGCGCCGCAAGCCCCCCTCTGGCCTGCCGGCCATCTCCCCCACAGGTGGGGAGATTGGCTGGGCTTGGCCGCTCGCTCCACTCTTGCGCCGTGATGAAAAGCGTCATTGTTGGCTGAGGCCGTGCCACTGGCCGATCTCCCCCCTTGTGGGGGAGATGCCCGGCAGGGCAGAGGGGGGTGTCACACCCTCGACGCCGACCACCGCACTCCACCATTGACATCTCCCCGCAAATCGGAACATTTCGCGAACAGCAAATAAGGAATGTCGCCGTGGCCAATGCTGAGAAGTTTATCGTGCTCCCGTATCGCAAGAACAGGGGAAACCTGGTGCCGGGCGAGATGCGGCAGGCGTCGAATGCGGTGAGTGCGGAGAAGATCGCGAGCTCGATGGCGGCGCGTTTTGTCGGTGTTGCGGCCTATGCGGTGATCGTCGATAAGGAATCCGGTGACATGTCGTCGCCGCGGCTGCTGGCGCGCCATGGCGAGATCGCCGATCTCAATCCCGCGTGATCGATGGAAACCTCGCTCTATCTTCCGGTCAAAACTTTTCTCGAGGCGGCAGGTTATGCCGTCAAGGGCGAGATCGGTGGCTGTGATCTCGTTGGGCTGAGCGAGGGCGATCCGACGGTGGTCGTCGTCTGCGAGCTGAAGCTCAGCTTCAATCTGGAGCTGGTGCTGCAGGCAGTCGATCGGGCTGCGATGAGCGACGAGGTGTGGATCGCGGCGCGGGTTTCGGCCAAGGGCCGGGGGCGCGAGGCGGACAAGCGATACCGCGATCTCTGCCGCAGGCTGGGGATCGGCATGCTCGGCGTTTCCGATACCGGCGAGGTCAGCGTCATCGTCTCCTCGATATCGCCGATGCCGCGGACCAATCCGAAGCGCCGCTCGCGGCTGGTGCGTGAGCATCAGCGCCGCCGTGGCGATCCCGTTCTCGGCGGCAGCACGCGTGTGCCGCAGATGACGGCCTATCGACAGCAGGCGTTGATCTGCGCCGCAGCACTCCAGCAGGGACTGGCGCGGCCGCGGGACATGAAGGCGCAGGCGCCGGATGCCGGGAAGATCCTGCTCGGCAATGTCTATGGCTGGTTCGAGCGGCTGGACAAGGGCGTCTATGCGCTGACGCCATCCGGTGCCGAGGCGCTGCTGCGCTGGCCGCAGACCGTGGTCTTTGTTGCCGATGGCGCCGAGGCGGCCTCGGAAGGCGCGTGATCTCAGGCGCCCGGGGCGTCGCTTTTATCATTTCTTGCCATGGCCGAGGATTTGCGTCGCCCTAGCTTATCCGTCGTGAACAAAGCTGCGATGCTCGCTGGGGCCGCAATGGGTCCAGCCAAATTCCCCGAGGCTCGACCATGGTTACTTTCACGCTCAATGGACAGACGAAGACTTTCGACGGCGATCCGGATACGCCGCTCCTGTGGGTCATCCGCGATTTCGAAAAGCTGACAGGCACGAAATATGGCTGTGGCGTTGCCCAGTGCGGCGCCTGCACCGTGCATATGGATGGCTTCACGCGCCGTTCCTGCATCACCCCGATCTCGACCGTCGACGGATCGGAGATCTTCACGATCGAGGGTGTCGAGGGCAAGGAGGCCGATGCGGTGAAGGCCGCCTGGGTGAAGATCGACGTGCCGCAATGCGGGTACTGTCAATCCGGCCAGATCATGTCGGCCGTCTCGCTGCTGCAGAACATCCCCAAGCCCACCGACGAGGATATCGACGGGGCGATGGCCGGGAATATCTGTCGATGCGCCACCTACCACCGGATTCGCGCGGCCATTCACAATGCCGCCCAGTCGATGGAGGGTTGAGCCATGACCATTCAGGAGATTGCAACGACACGCCGCGGCTTTCTTGCCGGCACCGGCGGCCTGGTGATCGGCTTTGCGCTGATGCCGAAGACCTCGGCCTTTGCCGCCGAGAAGGGTGTGCAGGCGGGCGGCGCCGACGCGCTGGTGACGCTGAACACCTTCGTCAGGATCGGCACCGACGACACGGTGACGATCCTCTCCAAGCATATCGAATTCGGACAAGGGCCATTTACCGGTCTGGCGACGCTGGTTGCCGAAGAGCTCGATGCCGATTGGGGCCAGATGCGCGCGGTGCATTCACCGGCCGATGACAAGGTCTATGCGAACCTTGCCTTCGGTCTTCAGGGAACCGGTGGGTCTTCGTCGATCGCCAATTCCTACGAACAGTTCCGGCAGGCGGGTGCGACGGCACGGGCCATGCTGGTCGCTGCGGCCGCCGATGAGTGGAAGGTTCCGGCTGGCGAGATCACCGTCGAGAAAGGCCGGGTCAGGCATGCGGCCTCCGGCAAGGACAGCGGCTTCGGCGCGCTGGCGACGAAGGCCGCGGGTATCAAGCCGCCGGCCGACGTCAAGCTCAAGGATCCCTCGAAGTTCACACTGATCGGTCAGGAGCTGCCGAAGCTCGATACGGTGTCGAAGACCAACGGGCAGGCGGTCTATACGCTGGATATCGTGCCGGACAATCTGCTCGTTGCCGTCGTCGCGCATCCGAATCATTTCGGCGCGGCGGTGAAATCCTTCGACGATAGCGAGACCCGCAAGGTCAAGGGCGTCGTCGACGTCAAGCAGCTGCCGCAGGGGGTGGCCGTCTATGCCGACAACACATTTGCGGCGCTGAAGGGCCGGTCGGTGCTGAAGGTCGATTGGGACCTGTCGAAGGCGGAGACGCGCTCCAGCAATCAGCTCTCGGCCGATTATGCCAAGGCGCTCGGCGAGAAGGGGATCACCGCATCGGAGAAAGGCGATGTCGACAAGGCCTTCACCGATACCGGGTTGAAGACGCTGGAGGCGCAGATCATCTTTCCGTTCCTGGCGCATGCGCCGATGGAGCCGCTCGACGCGGTGTTCATCAAGGCGGCGGACGGCAGTCTCGATGTCTATAACGGGGCGCAGTTTCCCGGCATGGACAAGGCGACGGCGGCGAAGATCACCGGCATCGATCCCACCAAGGTGCGGCTGAACACGCAGATCACCGGCGGCAGCTTCGGTCGCAAGGCGCAGTTCGGCTCGCCCTACATGCAAGAGGCGGCGTCGGTCTTCGCGGCGACCGACCAGTCGCGGCCGGTCAAGCATATGTGGACGCGCGAGGACGATATTCGCGGCGGCTATTACCGGCCGATGTATCTCCACAAGATGCGCGGCGCCATCAATGCCGATGGCCGGATCGTTGCCTGGGACCAAGCGATCGTCGGGCAGTCGATCATGGGCAAGGCGGATCTCGACAGCACCTCGGTCGAGGGCGCTTCGGACCTGCCATACGATGTGCCGAACCTCAGGGTAGTCTCGCATAATGTGAAGCTCGCGATCCCGCCGCTCTGGTGGCGGTCGGTCGGCCATACCCATACCGGTTTTGCCGTCGAGACCTTTCTCGACGAGCTCTTCCAGATGGCTGGCAAGGATCCGGTCGAAGGGCGGCTCGAGCAGCTGACGGAGGACCCGCGCTATGCCGGTGTGCTGAAGAAGGCGGCGGAGCTCGCCGATTGGGGCGGGAAGGTCCCCGAGGGACGGCAGCGCGGCGTTGCCGTGGTCAAGAGCTTCAATACCTATGTCGGCCAGGTGGTGGAGGTTTCCGCCGGTGCCGATGGGGCGCCGCGGGTCCACAAGGTCTGGTGTGCCGTCGATTGCGGCGTGGCGATCAATCCGAATGTCATCAAGGCGCAGATGGAAGGCGGCATCGGCTATGGGCTCGGTGCGGTGCTCTTCGATGCGGTGACATTGGGTGAGGGCGGCGCGATCATGCAGTCGAATTTCCACGATTACCGCTCGATCCGCATCAACGAGATGCCGGATGTGGAGGTCGCCGTCATCAAATCCGGCGAACCACCGACAGGGGTGGGAGAGCCGGGCGTACCACCGGTCGGGCCGGCGACGGCCAATGCCTGGCGGCGGCTCACCGGTGCGCCGGTGCGCAGCCTGCCGATCGTTGCCGTGGCGACGAGCTGAGGGAGGCCGGTATGACAAGCAGACTGGCACTTGCCTGCATGGCAGGCGGTCTTTCCCTTCTTGCGGCCTTGCCCGTATCGTTCATGGCGCTGGCGCAAACGGCGCCTGAAACCGACAAGACGCCCCTGAAGCCGGTCGCTTCCTTCGCATCGATTGCCGATCAGAAGGCGCGATCGGTGGCGCTGTTCGAAGAGGCGGGCAAGGTGATCGAGCATCCGCGATGTCTGAACTGCCATCCGGCGGGCGACCGGCCGCTGCAGACGATGGCGATGCATCCGCACCAGCCGCCGGTGACGCGCGGCGATGGCGGCATGGGCGTGCCGGGCATGATGTGCAACACCTGCCACGGGCCGGAGAATGCAGCGATCGTCGGCCAGTCGCCGACGCTGAAGAGCATTCCCGGCAATCCCGCCTGGCATCTGGCGCCGATCGAGATGGCCTGGGTCGGCAAGTCGCTCGGCGAGATCTGTCAGCAGCTGAAGGACCCGAAACGCAATGGCGGCCGCGATCTCTCGAAGATCGTCGAGCACATGTCGCATGACAGCCTCGTCGGCTGGGGCTGGAACCCGGGCGACGGGCGCGAGCCGGCACCGGGAACGCAGGCCGAGTTCGGCGAGCTGATCAAGGCCTGGGTCGATACCGGGGCGGCCTGCCCGGCGGGCTGAGTTTGAGTCTTCAGGCGCCGGTCATGGCCGGCGCTTGATGATCCTCAGATTGAGCTCCCATCGCTGTTCGAAGCCGAGCGCCTTGTAGAGCGCGATCGCGCCGCTGTTGACGGCGTTGACGTGGAGATAGGTCGTTGCGCCGCTCGCGGCGATCTGGCCGGCGACATAGCGGAACATCAGCTTGCCCAGGCCCTTGCCCTGGAAGTCCGGGTGGGTGCAGAGGCCGCTGAGTTCGGTGAAGCCGGTCTGGCGCAGCCGCTGGCCGCCCATGGCGATCAGCCGGCCATCTTCCTTGATGCCCCAGAAGGCGCCGAGCTTCTGTGCGCCGAGCGTGAAGGGGCCGGGCTTGGTCAGCTGGGCGAGCGCCAGCATCTCGGCGGCATCGGTTTCGGTCAGCCTGACGATGCGGGGATCGGAGATTTCCGCATGCGGCGTGCTGCCGATCATCTGCACGAGCGTGGCTTCGCCGACGACGTCGAAGCCGTCGGGGATGGTGATCGTCTCGGGCTCGACCAGCGCCATCACCTCGCCGGCGCTGGCAAGCTTCGCCAAGGCTTCCAGGCTCTCGCGGCTGCTGTCGGCGGCGGCGGCGAAAGGCACGATCGATGGCGGGTAGCGCCGCGCCAGCGCGCCGCCTTCGGCCAGTGCGGCATGTTCCGTCTGCAGCGCGTTCCAGATCGGGCGGTCGAGAATATGGGGCATTATTTCGTCTCCTTGGCCGGAGCGCGGCGGATGAGGGGGGCCGCGGCGAGGCCGTCTTCAATGGCAGAGAGTTGATCGAGGATCGGGCCGTCGAGGCCGCCGCAGAGATCGGTGACGGCGGCGGCGATGCGCGGCCAGATTTCGGCGCGCGAGAGATCGATGAGTTCTTGGCCGCGTGGCGTCAGCGAGACGAGCTTGCGGCGCTGGTCGCTGGCCGAAGGTTCGATGGCGACGAGCTCGAGTTCCAGCAGCTGGCCGACGGTGCGCGTGGCGCCCGGCTGGGTGATGCCGACCGATTGGGCGAGTTCGCCGATCGTCAGCGGTCCGGCGCGATCGATCGCGGCGAGGAACGGATATTGCCCGGCCTGAATGCCGAGGCCTGCCTCGTCGATGAACTGCTGGGTATCGGCCTGCAGCCGTTCGCCGATACGGCGCAGCCTGCTGCCGAGCGTCAGGAAGCCCGAGGTTCGCACGATGTCTTCGATCACTATCGGCTCCATTTGTATGCGAAGTTATATAACGTGTTATGTAAATTTCGTCAAACGGGATTTGCGGCTTTTGACCTTTGACAAACCGGCTGGCTTGAACCATATGGACCGCATTGGCCGCCTGCGCGATTTTCGCGCGGGCGGTTTTGCGTTTGAATGGGCTATGTGCTGCAATTCATTCGCATCCGCAGAGGGATAAGCGATGAACGAACAAGGTAACCTGACCGTCCGCCGGCTGGCATTCTGGGGCATTCCGATGTCGCTCGGGGTCATGGGATTGAAGCTGGTCGCCTGGTGGGTGACGGGCTCCGTGGCGCTGCTCTCCGATGGACTGGAATCCTTCGTCAACGTTGTGGCGGCCTTCATCGCCTTCTTCGTCATCCGCTATGCGCAGAAGCCGGCCGACCACGACCACCCGTTTGGCCACCACAAGGCGGAGTATCTCTCGGCGGTCACGGAGGGCGTGCTGATCGTCGTCGCCGCCCTGTTGATCGTCAAGGAATCCGTCGGCTATCTCGCCGAGCCAAAGATGCTGGAAGCGCCGGCGCTGGGTCTGGCCATCAACTTCGCGGCCGGCGTCATCAATTTCGTCTGGGCGCGGCTGTTGATCCGCGTCGGCAGGCAGTACCGCTCGGCGGCGCTGACGGCCGATGGCCAGCATATCATGTCGGATGTGGTCACTTCGGTTGGCGTGCTCGCCGGCCTGCTTCTGGCGTTGGCGACCGGCTATCCGATCTTCGACCCGGTGCTCGCGATCCTGGTCGCCATCAACATTCTCTACCAGGGCTACAAGGTGATCTCGCATTCGATCGGCGGCCTGATGGATCATGCGGCGGAGCCCGAGGAGGAAGAAGCGATCAAGCAGGCGATCGCCACGCATGCGCAGGGCTCTCTCGGCGTGCACGACCTGAAGACGCGCCGGGCCGGCGCCGTGACCTTCGTGGACTTTCACATGGTCGTTCCGGCTGATATGTCGGTGCGCGAAGCCCACGATATCTGCGACCGCCTTGAAGATGCCATCCGCGCGGTGCATCCGGGCGCCAGCATTGCCATTCACGTCGAGCCGGAGGGCGAAAAGGCCCATGGGCTGCGCGTCAAAGTCATAAAGGAAGCATGATGCCTGAAACCGATGTCTCCAGCCTGTCCATGCTGGGTCACCAGACGGAGACAGCGAAGTCTCCCGAGGAAGCCGTTCTCGAAAAGGTGCCGTCAAACCAGGCGGGCACCGATTTCGTCGTGCGTTTCACCGCGCCGGAATTCACCTCGCTCTGCCCGATGACCGGCCAGCCGGATTTCGCCCATATCGTCATCGACTACATCCCCAATGAGTGGCTGGTGGAATCGAAGTCGCTGAAGCTCTTCCTGCATTCCTTCCGAAATCACGGGGCATTCCACGAGGATTGCTCGATCTATATCGCCAAGCGGATCGTCGAGCTGCTCGACCCCAAGTGGCTGCGCATCGGCGCCTACTGGTATCCGCGCGGCGGCATCCCGATCGACGTCTTCTGGCAGACCGGCAAGCCGCCGGAGAATGTCTGGCTGCCGGATCAGGGTGTCGCGACCTATCGCGGCCGAGGCTGATGAGAAGTTGAGGCGAGGGCGGTGACGCCCTCGCTTTTTTGTTAGCGCTCAGACGTCGAAGCTGCCGTCGCCGGACTGGTCGTTTCCGTCGTCATAATCGTTATCGTCGTCGTCATTGCTGTAGTCGGCCTGCTGGACGTTGTTGCTGTTGTCGTCATCGCGGTCGGCCGCCGTATCGTTCTGCGGATTCTGGTCGCCGTAGTAGTTGTTGATGACGGTTTCTTCCGTCGGTGCCGGCGTGTTGCCGAACGGGCTGGCGCCGAAGGGGGAGCCCCAGCCAAGCGACGACATGTGATTGCCGAAAATGCCACTCAGCGAATTGGCAAGCAGCACGCCGCCTGCGACGCCCGCCGCCGTGCCAAGCGCGCCGCGCAGGAAGCTGCCGCCTACGGATGGGCCTGACGGCTGCGGGTTCCACGGGCCGGACGGCTGCTGCTGTTGCGGGCGCATCGGGCGGACGTTGTCGTCATAGTCGCGGTCCTGATAGCTCTGGCGCGGCGCGTTGCCCCAGGGGCCGGAGGGCTGGGCGGCCTGCTGGGTCTGGCCGCTGCCGAAGATCGAGCTCAGGAAGCCGCCGCCCTGTTCGGCCTGGCGGTGCTCGCTCTCGCCGGCTTCGAGCTGGCGGACACGCTCTTCGAGTTCCTGGATATGTTTCGAGGCCGCCTCCAGGCCCTTTTCCTGCACGATGACGGCCTGGGCGAGGTAGTAGGTCGTGTAGGGCTGTTCGCGCACGCCCTGTTCGATGAGGGCTTCGGCATCGCGGTCGCGCGGGGTGGCGGATGCGGTGCGTACCCGGTCAAAAAGGGTGGTCAGCAGTTGGCGTTCTTCCGGTGACATGACTGTCTCCCTTGCTCCTGTGGCATTCGTGCCTGCGTGAGGATGAGGTAGGAACCGATTCAGGCTTTTCAAAGCCTTGGCAACTTACATTTCGGTAAGCTAGTCGCGTGCCCAGATGCGCAGGGAGCCGAGCGCCGTAAAGCCCGATGCCAGCGCATTCTCGAGATCGTCGCCGCTCTCATAGCCGACGATCGGCTCGCCGGGGAAAAGCCGCCGCGCCTCGCGCACCAGCCCCGCGCGGACGGGGCCATGCTTTCCGCGGGCGGCAAAGACATTGGAATGACCGGTGACATCGGCCTGATGATTGAGGATGGCGCCGCCCTGCAGCGCCTTGCCGGAATAGGCGGCAAGGAAGGCAATCTGCGGGGCGTGGAGCAGCGGCTCGCCGAAAACGGGCGCGGCCTGCGGTTCGCCGCCTGCCCAGGCTTTCTCCCAGTCGGCGAGTTCCGCGGCTGTTTCGATCCGCTTCCACGTCAGGCCGCCGTCTTCCTCATCGAAATCGTCATTGGCATCGAAACCGATCCACTCGGCCTCGAACAGCACGGTGAAGCCCTGCGGCGCGAGATCGAGGGTGCAATAGCTGTCCTTGATGCCCCAGCCGCCCGGCCGCGAGCGGGTAAGTACGGCGATCGCCTCTTCCTGTTCGGCGGCACTCTCGGTACCGGTCAGCGTGATCGCGTCGGGATAGAAGGGCGGGGTGCCCTGGCGGTGGAGCCAGAGGGTGCGGGTGAATTCGCCGCGCTGACCCTGCGCGGCGCAGACGGCGTCGCACCAGAGCGCGTTGTTTTTGACCGCCCGATGAAGCAAAAGCGATGTCATCTTTTCCTCCCGCCTGGGGATAGCAGCATAATGCTGACAGATCCGGCGTTTGTCATAAGAATATCTTCACCCGTTCCGTGGCTTGTCTTTTTCCCGCATTGTTTTACGCATTGAGTCACACTATGTCCGGGAAACCCGAATGAAGCCGAGAGAGGTTCGAATGAACGACGAAGAACAAGAAGACAAGACCAAGGAACTGTCTTTGGGGAAGGACGCAGAGGCTAACCTCTTCAAATCGCGTTCGATCTTCATCTACGGCCCGATCACCATGGAGCTCGGCCAGAAGGTCTGCTCGCAGCTCGTGGCGCTTGCCGCAGCCAGCGACGAAGACATCCGCATCTACGTGAGCTCGCCTGGCGGCCACGTCGAGTCGGGCGATTCGATCCACGACATGATCAAGTTCATCAAGCCGAAGGTCTGGATGATCGGTACGGGCTGGGTCGCTTCGGCCGGCGCGCTCATCTATGTCGCGGCTCCGAAGGAACAGCGCCTTTGCCTGCCGAACACCCGCTTCCTGCTGCACCAGCCCTCCGGCGGCACGCGCGGCATGGCATCCGATATCGAGATCCAGGCTCGCGAAATCATCAAGATGAACGAACGCCTGAACAAGATCTTCTCCGTCGCCACCGGCCAGCCGGTCGACAAGATCGCCAAGGATACGGATCGCGACTACTGGCTCTCGGCCGAAGAGGCCAAGGATTACGGCCTGGTGTCGCGCATCATCACCTCGCAGAGCGAGATCTGATTTTCAACGGGGCGTTCGCGCCCCGTTTTCCTTTCCGCCGGGCGGTCAGTTCGCCGGCTTCCAGCGCTCTTCGATGATTTCCTGCGCCAGCTCGAAGATGCCTTCCTCGTCATCTCCGGCATTGTCGCCGAGCAGCGCGATCGCTGCATCGTAGACGGCGTTCTCCTCGTCGTCCGAAATGAGTTTCTTTTCGTTCAAAGTCTTGATCAGCGATGCGAGAATGGCGGCCGAAGAAAGGCCCACTGCTGCTCTGCTGATATCATCGGGATCGTCCGACATTCATTCACCTGGATTTTTGTGTTCTTCCCACCGCAACTAAATTAGGCTTTTTTGCTCGCATAGCAAGCATTTGCCATATTTGGGTTCGCCTCCATTTCTTGCCGCGTACGGTTGGTGCGCGCGGTGACCTTGCGTGACCGTATTCGGTCATGCTCCATGCGGTATTCGTTTCACGCCCCCCGAGTCCCGCGATGCTCAAAGATTTCTCCGTTCAAAGCCTGTTCATGGGCGTGCTCGCGGCTTTCGCGGGCTTTGCCAGTTCGTTTGCCGTCGTGCTGCACGGGTTGCAGGCGGTGGGCGCCACGGAGGCGCAGGCGGCTTCGGGATTGATGGCGCTTTCGCTCGGGCTTGGGATCTGCGCCATCGTGCTCAGCTTCACGACGCGGCTGCCGGTCAGCATGGCATGGTCGACGCCGGGGGCGGCGTTGCTCGCCAGCACCGGGATCGTCGAGGGCGGCTTCAATGCGGCTGTCGGCGCCTTTATCGTCTGCGCGCTGCTGATCGTCGTTGCCGGCCTGTTCAAGCCGCTCGGCCGGGCAGTCGCCGCCATTCCGGCGCCGCTTGCCAATGCGATGCTTTCGGGCGTGCTGATCGGGCTCTGCTTTGCGCCGGTGAAGGCTGTGGGTTTCAATCCGTGGCTGGGGCTGCCGATCGTGCTGACCTGGATGGTGGTCGGCGCCTTCAAGCGGCTCCTGGCGGTGCCGGCGGCACTTGTAGCCTTCGGGCTGGTCGTTGCCTTCGGCGTCGATATTCCCGACGGGGCGGGGGCCGCCGTCGGCCGGGCGCTGCTGCCGACGGTCGAGTTCGTCACGCCCGTCTTCAATCTGCCGGCCTTCATTTCGATCGCGCTGCCGCTGTTCATCGTCACCATGGCGTCGCAGAACATTCCCGGCATCGCGGTCATGAAGGTCAACGGCTATGAGCCGAAGCCCGGGCCGCTGTTTGCAGTATCAGGCGTGTTTTCGCTGTTCGCGGCGCCGTTCGGCGGCCATGCGGTCAATCTGGCGGCGATCACGGCGGCGATGTGCGCCGGGCCGGATGCGCATCCGGATCCAGCGCGCCGCTACTGGGCGGTGCTGGTCTGCGGCATTTGCTACCTCATTCTCGGGCCGCTCGCGGGTGCGGTGACGACCGCGGTGGCGCTGGCGCCGCCGATCCTGATCCAGGCGGTGGCCGGTCTGGCGCTGGTCGGGGCCTTCTCGAGCTCGGCCATGTCTGCTTTCCAGGCGCCCGAGACGCGGGAAGCGGCGGCGATCACCTTTCTGGTCACGGCGTCGGGCGTTTCTTTCGGCGGCATTTCGGGCGCCTTCTGGGGGCTGCTTGCCGGTGGATTGATGATGGCGCTGCAGCAACTGGTGAAGGCGTCGAAGCGATAGAAGCCGGAAAGCATTGGAGAGGGGGTTGCCAGTTTTTGGTCCCGCGGATATAAGCCCGAGCATGAAGACGACAGGCGCAATGATTTCTGGCACGATTGCACGCGGGCGTATCGCCCTGCGCGACAATACGCGCGCGCTCACCTCGCTTCTTCTCCTCGGCCTTACGCGCGGTTGCCGGGTCCGTTGAGGAGCGCCCGGCGGCCGAAAAGCCCCGCAGGCCAACGCTCCTCGCGACTAATCCCAAAGAACTAAGATTGACCGAAATGAGGTCCGCGGTTGCTGTCGCCAATCCATTCGTGATGGTCTAAGACGCAAATTGCCGGGCTGAGGAGAGAAGACGATGGACTCTAAGACTCAAACTCCCGCAAAAGGCATGCAGTCGGCCGGCGTGAAGTATCGCCCCTATCCGCAGGTGAATATTCCCGATCGTACCTGGCCGACGAAGACGCTGACCAAGGCGCCGATCTGGTGCTCGGTCGACTTGCGCGACGGCAACCAGGCGCTGGTCGACCCGATGGGCCACGACCGCAAGGCCCGCATGTTCCAGCTGTTACTGGACATGGGCTTCAAGGAAATCGAGATCGGTTTCCCCTCAGCCTCGCAGACCGATTTCGACTTCGCCCGCTGGTGCGTCGAAGAGGGCAATGTGCCTGACGACGTGTCGCTGCAGGTTCTCGTCCAATGCCGCCCCGAATTGATCACCCGCACCTTCGAGGCGCTGCAGGGCGCCAACAGGCCGATCGTGCATTTCTACAATTCCACCAGCGAGCTGCAGCGCCGCGTGGTGTTTGCCAAGGATGTCCACGGCATCAAGCAGATCGCCGTCGATGCCGCCAAGATGATTTCCGACATGGCGGCCAAGGCCGGCGGCGGCTACCGCTTCGAATACTCGCCGGAGAGCTTCACCGGCACGGAGCTCGACGTGGCGCTGGAAATCTGCAACGCCGTCATCGCCGAGATGAAGCCGACGCCTGATAACAAGCTGATCATCAACCTGCCGTCGACCGTCGAGATGGCGACGCCGAACATCTATGCCGACCAGATCGAATGGATGTGCCGCAACCTCGACAACCGCGAGAACCTGATCATCTCGCTGCATCCGCATAACGACCGCGGCACCGGTATCGCCGCTGCCGAGCTGGCGTTGCTGGCCGGTGCCGATCGCGTCGAAGGCACGCTGTTCGGCAATGGCGAGCGCACCGGCAATGTCGACGTCGTGACGATGGCGCTGAACATGTTCACGCAGGGCATCGATCCCGAGCTCGATTGCTCGGATATTGTGCGCATGAAGGACGTCTTCGAATATTCGAACCAGATGCCGATCGGCGAGCGCCATCCCTACGTCGGCGAACTGGTCTACACGGCCTTCTCCGGCTCGCACCAGGATGCGATCAACAAGGGCATGAAGGCGATCAAGGTTGCCAATCACCCGGTCTGGGAAGTTCCGTACCTGCCGATCGACCCGCAGGATGTCGGCCGTTCCTACGAGGCGATCATCCGCATCAACTCGCAGTCGGGCAAGGGCGGCATCGCCTATATCCTGCAGCAGGACTACGGCATCAACCTGCCGCGCAACCTGCAGGTCGAGTTCCGCGAAGACATCCAGCGGATCACCGATGAAGAAGGCAAGGAACTCCCCTCGAAGCGCATCTACGAGCGCTTCATCGAGCGCTACGTGACGCAGCCGACCGGCCGCATCAAGTTCGTCGATCACCACACTTTCGCGCATATAGACCGCAAGGGCGTGCGCGTCGTGGCGGCCGAGATCACTGACAATGGCGTGACCAAGCATATCGAAGGCCACGGCAACGGCCCGATCGACGGCTTCATCAACGCGCTCTCGGCCTATCTCGGCATCGAAATGTCGGTGCAGGACTATTCCGAGCACTCGCTGCAGAACGGCTCGAACGCCGCCGCGATCTCCTATGTCGAGACGGCCTATCCGGGCGGCAAGCTGTTCGGCGCCGGCATCAGCACCAACATCGTCGGCGCCTCGCTCGAAGCGATCGTCTCGGCGGCAAACCGCGTGCTCGAAGTGAAGGCCGGAAAGCACTGAACAAAGCAAAGGGCGCGGCGGAGAGATCCGCTGCGCCCTTGATGTCTTGCCCGATCGTGACGATCAGATCGTGGCGGCGATTTCCATGGCGATCTGGCTGAGCGATGCTTCGGCCGATGGGCCGACCAGGACGTAGGCGGTGCCGGCGTTGTGCCAGGTCACCAGGCCGATCTCATCCTTGATCGTTTCCTTGAAATCTTCGGTTTCCGGCTGCTGCGTGTCCTTGCGGAAGTAGATGGTGATGAGGTCGCCATCGGCACTGGAATAGACGAGCTGCCCCGTCGGCTTGCCGTCGCCGAGCACGACGCGGGCGCCCTGGAAGGTCCAGCCGTCATTGCTGAGATCGGGAACGCGGAAGGCGACGCCGACCGTCGAGGTGAGCCAGCTGGAAATCTCTTCGGCCTGCGACGCCGGCACTTCGACCAGATGGCGGGGCTGGCGGATGATCATGCGCTGGTAGCCGGCGATATCGGCCAGCCAATCCTTGCTGCGGCCGCTGTCGTCGGCAATGTGCTGGTCGTCCGAGGGTGTCGGATCGCCGGGGCCGATGCCGACCAGATAGCCGATGCCGCAACCGGCAACGAACAGGAGAATGGCGGCGGCCAGCGACTTGCGCCCTGACGGCGCGAACTTGAGGGCCGGACGGGTGGCGCGCGGGGCGAGGGGCGCCTTCGGTGGCTGCACGCTCTTGATCGAGCGTACGAGCGCCAGCGGCACGGGCTCCTTCAGCACGTCGTCGAGGCGGCGGCGGCCGAAATCGGCGCCGTGACGCAGCTTGTCGTAAAGCCTGCGGGCGCCTTCGTCACTGGCGATGCGCTCTTCCAGCTCATGCTTCTCCTCCGGCGTCGTCTCGCCGTCGAGGAGGGCAGTCAGCTGGGCATCGAGCGGCAGTTTCTTGAAATCCGGCAAGGTCAGTACCTGTGGTGAAAATCGTCTGCGAGGCTGGCGAAATGCAGCCTGGCGGCGGCAAGCTGCGCCGAAACGCCGGTTGCCGGAATGCCCATGATATCGGCGGTCTGCTCGTAGCTGTGGCCTTCGACCACGGTCAGCAGGAAGATGCTCGCCAGGCCTTCCGGCATCTCTGCCAGCATGCGGTGGATGAGATCGGTATCGGTGACCGTGGCCCGCTCGCGGGCGGCTTCACGGATATCGGTGACGTTGCCCTTGGGGGCTGCCGTGCGGGCGCGCCGCTTGCGGCCGTCCTCGTTCCACAGCTGGCGGGCGAGGGTGTAGACCCAGCTTTCCAGGCGGCCTTCGCCGTTCCACTGATGGCTCTTGGCGACGGCGCGCTGGCAGACGGTCTGGACCAGTTCGTCGGCGCTCGCCGTATCGCCCGTCAGCGCAATCGCAAAGCGGCGCAACCGAGGCAGCAGGCCTACAAGGTCGCGTCTGATGTCGATGGTCGTTACGGGCTGACGCATAATCTCATTTCATGAACATGTCCGGAGCGAAGCATCCGGTGCGGGTCGTATTTTTATATCGCGTATGTGACCTTTATGAAACAAGTTTGACGCGCTCCGCAACAGGAACAGCGGCTAAGCGGCAGTTTCCCAAAGGTTTTCTGCCGCTCATCACGTTCAGTTGTTTTCAATAGGTCCGGTAACCGTTCAGGCTTTGCAGCAGAGCGCGGTAGGCCCAGGTATTTTCACCGCCGCGATCGCGAATCTCGACGAGCTGAACCTTGGCACCCTGCACGTCTCCTTGTTCCACCAAAGCCTGGCCCATGTATGACCGGGCGAGAATATAATTCTCGTCGGCCTGCAGCGCCTTGCGATAGTAGGACATACCGAGTTCGAAGCGGCCGGCCTTGCGGTTGGAATAGCCGAGATAGTTGAGGATGCGCGGATCGTTCTGGTTCCTGGCGAGGTTGAGGATGTTGATGGCTTTCTCATACTGGCCGGCATAGGCGAATTCGCGGGCGAACTGGTAGAGCTCGTCGTCGTTGAAGCTCTGCTTCTTGGCGTCGACACATTCCTTCTTCTGCTTGTCCCAGACCTTACCGTCGGCGCATTTGGTCGTCGTCTCTGTCTTCGGCGGCGGCTTGGTTTCGTCGCTCTCGTCGCCGACCGCGAAGGCCGGTGCGGCAAGCGCGGCGGCAAGGCCGAAGGCGAGGGTGAGGCGGCAGATACGATTGGCGGCGATGCGCATGGCGGGCTCCCTGGTCGGCGTCGATGGCGGGATTGTACGCCTCGATTTGGAAATACCAAGGGCAGGATCGCCGGATCGGCAAAATCCTCAGAAAGCGATTCAACAAGCGGCGAAACTGATTCCGCTCTTGCTGCTAAAGCTTGAAAATATCGACGCTTTCGGGCGATACGCCATCGCCGCGATCATTGAGGCTAAAGCGCTCGCCCTTGAGCTCCCAGGCGCCGGGCGAACCGTCGATCGAGAAGAGATTGTAGGCGGCGCGCGGCTTCATGCCGCCGGGCCCCTGTGAGGCGGACGCGATGCCGACGACGGGCACGGGGCCGGTCTGGCCCTTCAGCCAGTAGAGCGTGTTGAGATGCGTGTGACCGTGCAGCACGAGCTCGGCGCCGCCGCTGGTGACGACGGCGGCGAAGCGGCGGATGCCGATCATCCGCTTGTGGAAAGACGTGGCGCCGCGGATCGGCGGATGGTGGATCATCACCACGCGGAAGAGGCCGGCCTCACCGGCAGCGCGCAGCATGTTGACCGCCTCGCGGGCCTGGCGCTGGCCGAAGAAGCCGCTGGCGGCGAAGGGTGGAGTGGCGACGGCCGTCGAGCAACCGACGATCGCGACTTTGCCGCGGATGCGCAGATAGGGAAAGATGTGGCGGTCTTCCTCCCATTGCGGCGGCGCCAGATCGCCGCGCACGTAGTCGTACCAGGCGCGCATCGATTTCTCGTAGGCGCCGGGAACATAGGCATCGTGATTGCCGGGGACGATCGAGGTTTCCTCGGGATCGCCGAGCTCGCGAAGCCAGGCGGCGGCCGAGCGGATCTCGAGGCCGCTTGCGAGATTGACGAGGTCGCCGGTGACGGCGAGATGATCGGCCTCGCGGGCGCGGATATCATCCAGAAGCAGGTCGAGCGTTCCGCCGAAAAGATGCTTGCGCCGGTTACGGTGCCAGTTCACAAAGCCGGTGATGCGCTTCGAGAAGAGCTCGCGGATCGAAAGACGGGGAAGTGGGCCGAGGTGAATATCGGAGATATGCGCGAGCTTGAACATGCTACGACACATAGACCAGGATATTTACAATTCAAACACATCCGCTTGAACGAAATAGTGAAAACGGAACGATGGCGAATAACGAGATCAGGTCCTGGCAATCGAAAATTCTGATGCGGGTCGTCCACGTCTATTTCGCCGCGACGCGGGGAATGACGATGGGCGTGAGGGCTGCGTGCTTCGATCCGTCCGGCCGCGTCTTCCTGGTGCGCCACAGCTATGTGCCGGGCTGGCATATGCCGGGCGGCGGCATCGAGCGGCGGGAGACCTCGCATGATGCGCTGGTCAAGGAACTGCGGGAAGAGGGGAACCTGAGGATCATCGGCGAGCCGCAGCTCTTTCAGGTCTACCTGAATACGTCGGCGAGCCGCCGCGACCATGTGGTCTTCTACCGCGCCGATGTCGAGCAGACGGCGCCGCGCAAGCCAGATGCGGAGATCGTCGAGAGCGGCTTCTTTGCGCTCGACGCATTGCCCGAGGGCACGACCGAGGCGACGAAACGCCGCCTCCGGGAGCTGAGCGGCGAGGAACCCGCCGCCCATTACTGGTGATCCTCAGGCGGCAGCCGCCAGCTTGGCGCGGCCATGCGGCCGGTCGAGATCAAGATCGGGACCGACGGGCACGATGCCGGTCGGGTTAATCGTCTTGTGGCTGCGGTAATAATGCTCCTTGATATGGCGCATATTCACCGTCTCCTTGACGCCCGGCGTCTGGTAGAGATCGCGCAGGTAGGCCGACAGGTTCGGGTAGTCGTCGATGCGGCGGATGTTGCACTTGAAGTGGCCGACATAGACGGGGTCGAAGCGCACTAGCGTCGTGAACAGCCGCCAGTCGGCTTCGGTCACCCGGTCGCCAAGGAGATAGCGGCCCTTGCCGAGGCGCTCTTCCAGGGCGTCCAGCGTGCCGAACAGCTTGACGACATTCTGCTCGTAGGCTTCCTGCGTCGTCGCAAAGCCCGCCTTGTAGACGCCGTTGTTGACGGTGTCGTAGACCAGCGCGTTGATTTCATCGATCCCGGGAGCGAGGTTTTCAGGATAGAAATCCTGCGTCGAGCCGGTCAGGTGGTCGAAGGCGCTGTTGAACATGCGGATGATTTCGGACGATTCGTTGTTGACGATCGTGCCGGTCTGCTTGTCCCAGAGGACGGGAACGGTGACGCGGCCCGAATAGTTCGGATCGGCCTTCACGTAGATTTCCCAGAGCGCCCTGGCGCCGAACAGATGGTCGCCGGTGGCGCCGTCGCTGATCTTGAACTCCCAGCCGTTCTCGACCATCAGCGGATCGACGACGGAGACGGAGATCAGGTCCTCCAGCTTCTTCAGCTTGCGGAAGATCAGCGTGCGATGCGCCCAGGGACAGGCGAGCGACACATAGAGATGATAGCGCCCGGCCTCGGCCTTGAAGCCACCGGTGCCGGAAGGGCCGGCCTCGCCATCCTTCGTCACCCAGTTGCGGAACTGCGAGGCGGCGCGCTTGAAATGCCCCTTGGTTTCCTTCGTATCGTACCAGACGTCATGCCAGACGCCTTCCACCAGCATACCCATTGTGCGTTTCCTTCGAATTGGTCTCGTTGGCGCAAAGATATCGCAGCCGCGCGCGCTTTGCAGTGGGCAAAGATTGAACAGTGCGTCACAGCGATTTTCGCCCCACCGCATTTTGCGTTGGACGGCAGAAATTTTTCCTGCTATCGGCCATTTCACATTTTTCTGCGGAACCCGATTTGATGCACGCAATCAGAAGCCTGCGACGACGCTGAAGCTCCCGAACGCCTGAAGGGCGTGTTCGAGAACCCATGCTGTCTGTCTATCCGGTTTCTGTCTCATCATGCACAAGCACGATCTGGTCTACCTCACTGAGGATGCGTCTCACGACGCCGCTATCGAACTCATCAACGAAGAAGCATTCGGTCCGGGCCGTCATACGCGCGCTGCCGCTCGTATTCGCGAGCAGGGGCCGCATGACCGTTCGCTTTCCTTCATCTGCGCCGACGACGGCGAAACCATCGCCTCGGTGCGGATGACGCCGGTGCAGGCGGGGGGCGTCAAGGCGCATCTGCTCGGGCCGCTCGCCGTGCGGCCGTCGCACAAGAGCCGGGGGATCGGGCGCGAACTGGTGCGGATCGCGGTGGAAGCCGCCAAGCGCAGGGGGTCGGAGGCGATCATTCTGGTTGGCGACCCGCCCTATTACTGCCAACTCGGGTTCGAACGGGTCGCCCACAACGCGCTCAACTTCCCGGGTCCGGTCGATCCGGCGCGTGTTCTCGTCGTGCCGGTCAGCGACGACGCTCATCAGCGTCTCAAGGGCTCAATTAGCTGGCGTAAATAGAGCTTATCGTCTATCAAACCCCTGATTTCCTTGGGACTCACCAGGGCTGCGCGACGGGGGACGGCGAATGAGCGGCATTTCCATGGACGAGGCGCTCGACCGCGCCGGAACGGGGGCGTTCCAGAAGCGGCTGATGGGCATATTCGGTCTCGTCTGGGCTGCCGATGCCATGCAGGTGCTCGCCGTCGGCTTTACTGCCGCATCGATTGCCGCGACATTCCAGCTGACCGTGGCGCAGGCGCTGCAGACGGGAACGCTCTTCTTTCTGGGCATGCTGATCGGCGCCATGGTGTTCGGCCGGCTGGCCGATCGCTGGGGACGGCGCTATGTGCTGATCCTGACCGTCGCCTGCGACGCGCTGTTCGGCCTGCTGTCGATCTTTGCGCCCGATTTTACCAGCTTGCTGATCCTGCGCTTCCTGACCGGCATGGCGGTCGGCGGCACGCTGCCGGTCGACTACGCGATGATGGCCGAATTCCTGCCATCGAGGAACCGCGGGCGCTGGCTGGTCATGCTCGAAGGCTTCTGGGCGGTGGGCACGCTGATCGTGGCGCTCGCGGCCTGGGCGGCAAGCGTCGCAGGCGTGGCCGATGCCTGGCGCTATATCTTTGCGGTGACGGCGGTGCCGGCGATCCTCGGCGTGGCGCTGCGCTTCTTCGTGCCGGAATCGCCGCTTTACCTGCTGCGTTCCGGCCGGGCGGCCGATGCCAAGGCAATCGTCAACCGGATGCTGGAAGCCCACGGCAAGCCGCCGCTTGCCGCCGGCGAGGAGATTGTGGCCGCGCCGCATGCCGAATCCGAAGGGTTGTTCTCGCCGCCGCTTCGCCGCCGCAGCCTGATGATCCTGGCGATCTGGTTCCTCGTCTCCGTTTCCTATTACGGCGTCTTCACCTGGATGCCGGCGCGGCTGGCGGGCGATGGCTTCGGCTTCGTGCGTGGCTATGGTTTCCTGGTCTTCGTGGCACTGGCGCAGATCCCTGGCTATGCGCTCGCCGCCTATGGCGTCGAGGCCTGGGGTAGGCGGCCGACGCTGATCGCCTTCTGCCTGTTGTCGGCGGCGGGTTGCCTGCTGTTCGTGCTCTCGCCTGACGACGTGCTGATCGGCGCTTCGCTGCTGCTGATGAGTTTCGCACTGCTCGGCACCTGGGGCGCGCTTTATGCCTATACGCCGGAACTCTATCCGACCGGATCGCGGGCGACCGGCATGGGGGCGGCGGGTGCTATGGCTCGTCTCGGCGGACTGGTGGCGCCGTCGGTGATGACCTTCGTGGTGTCGATGGGGCTTGGCGTGGCGATCGGGCTCTTTGCCGGATTGCTGGTCATTGCCGCCATTGCGGCGCTCGCCATCGACGCGGAGACGCGTCAGGCCTCGCTTGGCTGAAAGCGCTTCTTCAGCCAGGTGAAGGTGTGGCCGCCGGCGAATTCGCCGAGTGAGCCGATCGTCTCATAACCGTAGCGCCGGTAGACGCCGAGGGCATCAGGGCTCATCGTATCGATGAAGGCGCCGATGCAGCCGCGGCGTTTGGATTCGTCTTCCGCCATCTGCAGCAGCGTTCCGGCCAGACCCTTGCCGCGCATCTCCTCCGGAATGAAGAGCATCTCGATATAGAGCCAGTCGCGGGCCGTATAACCGACGAGGCCGCCATTGATCTCACCATCATCGCCGCGCAGCCGGATCGCCAGCTTCTCGCGGCCGCTCTCGCCGAAGCGGGCGACGTTATAGGCGATCAACGGGTCGGCGATCTTCTTGCGGTCCTTCTTGGAGAGGACCTTGGTGACCTTCAGCTTCTGCGGAGCCATGGCTGAACCTTTCGGCGGCGATCTCTATCGCCTGCCGATATCAGAGTCGTCAGTTCGACAAAATGGCTCAGCGCCCTTCGCGCCACCACATGGCGCCGAAGGCGAGCAGCAGCACGCCGACACCGGCAAAACCGGCAAAGAGCGGCAGCGTGTTGATACCCTTCAGCACCGTCTCGTTGGTGAGCTTGATCTGCATGCGCTCGTTGTCGGCGACGCGGATCTGGCCGCGAACGGGGAGAACCGGTGGCACTTCGATCGCGCCATTGGCATCCGAAACACGGGCGTCAAGGCCGCGGGTCTTGTCGGTGATCGGCTTCAGGACATCGGTGGTCGAGACCATCGCCTTGAATTCCGGCGCATCGACGGCGCCGACATGGACGAGGGTGGTTAGGTCGCCGTTGCGGATTTCGAAGAGGCCGATCTCGTCCATCTTCTTCTCGGCCTTGTAGAGGCCGGGCTCGGACTGGGCGAGCGGCAGGTCTTCGGTCTTGCCGGAGGGATAGCGCACGGTGGCCGGGCCGGGATCGCCGCCAATCGTCTGGCGGGTGATCTCCAACGTACGGCCCTGGGCGCGGGCGGTCAGCGCCTCTTCCTCGAGCGCCGGTTCCTTCATCAGCCAGTGGGCGATGCGGCGATAGAGCGACACATGCGGGCCGCCGCCTTCGAAGCCGCGGGCCCAGAGCCAGCCCTGATCGGACAAGAGCATGGCGACGCGGCCCTGGCCGGCGCGGTTCAGCACCAGCAGCGGATTATTATCGGCGCCGACCATGACCGTCTGGCCCTGCGGTTGCTCGACACCGACGGAGCGGAACCAGCGGCCCCAATGCGGAGGCTCGTCGGCCGAGCCATCGAGGCCACGGGTGACCGGATGCTTGCGGCCCTCGTCGGAGAGGCGCGGATAGAAGGCCTTCTCGATCATCTGGCCGGTGGGTGCTGCCGGCAGGACCGACTGCAGCGGCGTCAGCGCGATCGAATCCTGACCGGCATGTTCGGGACCGGCAGCGATCAAGAGCGCGCCGCCGTTTTCGACATATTGGGCGATGTAGTCGTAATAGAGGATCGGCAGCACGCCACGGTGCTGATAGCGATCGAAGATGATGAGGTCGAAGTCCTTGATCTTGTCGACGAAGAGCTCGCGGGTCGGGAAGGCGATCAGCGACAGCTCGTTGATCGGCGTGCCATCCTGCTTTTCCGGCGGCCGCAGAATGGTGAAATGCACCAGATCGACCGAGGCGTCGGATTTCAACAGATTGCGCCAGGCGCGCTCGCCCGCATGCGGCTCGCCGGAGACGAGGAGGACGCGCAGGTTCTCGCGGATGCCGTCGATGACGTGGACGGCGCGGTTATTGGCTTCCGTCACTTCGCCGGGCAGGGCCGCGACTGCAAATTCCAGCACGTTGCTGCCGCCGCGCGGGACGCGGAAGGAGAAGGGCGTATCCTGGCCGGGCGTCGCCTGCAGCGTGGCGATCTCGTCGCCGTTCAGCTTGACGGTCACCGTCGCGGTGCCGCCCGGGCTCGGGCCGTCGTCGAAGACACGCAACACGAGCTGCTGCTCTTCATTGACGATGCCGAAGCGTGGCGCCTTGATGACCTCGATGCGGCGGTCGAATTCGTTCGGCTTGCCGGTGATCAGGCCATGGATAGGGGCGTCGAAGCCGAGCGCCTGATTGACGCCCGGGACGTCGTGAACCTCGCCGTCCGTCAGCATGATCGCGCCGCCGATACGGGCAGGCGGCACGTCGGCGACGGCGGCGGAGAGGGCGTTGAAGAGGCGGGTCGAGGGGGCGTCGGAGTCTTCGGGCTCGGTCGCCTCGACATAGCGCGGCTCGATATTCGGGAAACGCGACAGCCGGTCCTTCAGCTGGGCCAGCGCATCGTCGGTCATCTTGATGCGCTCGGGCGTCTGCTGGCTCTGGCTGCGGTCGACGATGACGGGGACAACAGTCGAGAGCGGTTCGCGGTCCTCCTGCATTAGCAGCGGATTGGCAAGCGCGGCGAGCAGGGCGATGGCGGCGACCGTTCGGATCCAGGCGCCGCGCACGCCGCGCCATATGGCGAAGACGGCGACGATGGCGACGACGACGGCGAGCGCAGCAAGGATCGGCCAGGGAATGAAGGGTGCGAAATCCAGCGTCATGTCACTGCCCCAGACGTTCGAGGAGGGCGGGGACGTGGACCTGGTCGGTCTTGTAGTTGCCGGTCAGCATATACATCATGATGTTGACCCCGGCGCGGTAGGCATATTCGCGCTGCGCCTCGTCCGGCGGCACGGTCGGCAGCATCGGCGTGCCGTTCTCGTCCACCGCCCAGGCGCCGGCAAAGTCGTTGCCGGTGATCAGGATCGGCGAGACGCCGTCGGCAGAAGCTGCGGATTTCGGGTCGCTGGCGCGATTGTCCTGGCGCGCCTCGATCCAGAGCGGGCTGCCGGCATAGCGGCCGGGGAAGCTCGAGAGCAGATAGAAAGATTTGGTCAGGACGTGATCCGAGGGGACGGGTTCCAGCGGCGGAATGTCGAGATTGGCGAGGATCTGCTGCAGCCGTTCGCCATTGGCGCTCTGGGCGCCACCGGAATTGTCGAGGGCGCTGAACTGGTCGCGGGTGTCGAAAAGCACGGTGCCGCCTGAGCGCATATAGGCGTCGATGCGGTTGATCGCTGCGGTCGACGGCATCGGTGCCGATGCCGAGATCGGCCAGTAGATGATCGGGTAGAACGCGAGCTCGTCCTTGGTGATGTCGAGGCCGACGGGCGGGGCCGGTTCCAGCGTCGTGCGGTAGGTCAGAAACTCGGTGAGGCCCTCGAGACCGCGCTCGGAGATGTTGTCGACATCCTGCTCGCCGGTGACGACATAGGCGAGGTGGGTGTTGTCGAGTCGCTGGAGGATCTGATCGTCGCCGGGCTTGGAATCGTCGGCGCGCAGGTCATGAGGGGCGAGGAACAGGCCGGCGGCGATGGCGACCGCGATCAGCGCGGCGCTGCGCGCTGCCGGGCGAAGGCGCGAGAAGGCGCCGCTCATGAACATCACGATCAGGCTGTCGGCGAGCAAAAGCAGAAAAGCGATCAGGAAGAGCGCGGGCTTGGCGGACCAGGTCTCGCCGCCGATCAGACCGGCGCGCACGACGGTGACGCCGGCGGTATCAAGCGGCTTCAGCTCGGCATTATCAGGCAATACATTCAACGCGGTAAAGCCATCTTCTGAACCATAGAGTCCGGGCGGATTGTCGAAATTCGAGACCGGGGCTGCCTTGGCATTGGGGATCAGCGGGCGGGCGGTGCCGGTTTCGGTCGTCAACACACCCTTGGCCGTCAGCAGCCGGAAGGGCGGCAGCGCTTCGGCGGTCGATGCCGCACCTGCTTCGGACGTGACGCCGCCGGAGCGCGAGAGCTGGACGATACGGCGCAGCATCTCGACGAAATTGCCGGAGATCGGCAGGTTCGACCATGTGGCTTCGGCGCTGACATGGAAGAGCACGATCCGGCCGGCATTGATCGGCTTGGTGGTGACGAGTGGCGTGCCGTCGGCAAGGCTTGCCCAGGTGCGTTCGGCAAGGTCAGGCGTCGGCTCGGCGAGAACCTGGCGCTTGATCGTCACATCGGTCGGCTTCGCCATGCCGGCGAAGGGGCCAAAATTCGGGAAATCGGCAAGCGGCTGAGGCTCGGCCCAGGAGAGGGCGCCGCCGAGGGCGCGTTCGCCCTGGCGCAGGATCACCGGGACCAGCGGATCGTCGGCCGGGGCAGCGGCAAGGCGCGGACCGGCGAAGCGGATCAGCGTGCCGCCATTGGCGATCCAGCGCTGCAGCGGCTCGTATGTCTCCTGCGGCAGGCGGCCGATATCGGCCATGATGATCACCGAAGGGTTCTGCGACAGGAGATCGGGGATCGAGGTGGCGAGATCGGGCGAGTTCGGCTCGATCAGATCGGCATAGGGCTGCAGGGCGCGCTGGATGTAATAGAGCGGCGACAGGAGCGGCTGGAACTCGTCGCGGGCCTCGCCCGAGAGCAGCACGACGCGGCGGCGCTTGAAGCCGTCGTCGAGCAGATGGACCGAGCCTGCGGTCGCATGAGCATCGATGCTGACGCGGGCGAAATCGTTGCGCATCTCGAAGGGTGCGGCGATCGAGCCGATCGATGTCGACTGTCCCGGCTGGAAGGAGACGGAACCGGCGGCGATGGCGCGGCCCTGCGCATCCTGTGCGGTCAGCGGCAGTTGCGCCGCACTTGACGTGTCGAGACGCGTCGCAGTGACGGTCATCGCGTCGGCGGCGTTGCTGGCGCCGGTGATGGCGATCGTCTGTTCGGCGTCGCCTTCGATCAGGCGCAGTTCGGCGGGCTGCAGATTGGCGAGATCGCGAACGGTCGTTTCATTGTCCCTGGCCGCAGCGCCATCGGCGAGGAAGGCGAGCGTGCCGGGCTTGGTGCCGTTGAGTGCGGCGCGCAGTGCCTCGAAGGCGCGCTGGCGATCGGGCACTAGCGGCTTCGGCTCGGCGGCCTGCAGCTTGTCGCGGGCGGCGGCGGCACTTCCGGGAACGGCGTCGTTGGTCGGATCGGCGGTGAAGGCGATGGCGACTGGGCTGCCGGCAGCATCGGCATCGTCGATCAGCGCTTCGGCGGTCTGCACGCGGCGTTCCCAGTCGGGTGCGGTCGCCCAGCCATTGTCGACAAAGAGGACGAGCGGGCCACCAGCGACCAGCGAATTGGTGCGCGGATTGAAGACCGGGTCGGCGATCGCAAGAATGACGGCGGCGGCAAGCAGCATGCGCAGCAGCGTCAGCCACCAGGGGCTCTGTGCCGGAGTTTCCTCGCGCTTCAGCACACTGGCGAGGATCTTCAGCGGCGGGAAGACCTCGGTCTTCGGGCGCGGCGGCGTCAGCCGCAGCAGCCACCAGATGACCGGAAGGGCGACGAGGGCGCCGAGGATTGCGGGATAGGCGAAAGCGAAGGGAAGGGCGTTCACAGCTGCCCTCCATGCGTCGCCTTGGCCGGCATGCCGGAGAGATACATGTGAACCGCGACGAGGGCTTCGGAGGCCAGATGGTCGGTTCTGTGCGTCACGAAGGTCCAGCCGAGATGGCGCAGCGACTGGCCGAGATTGTCGCGGCGGGCGAGATAGGCGCGGGTATAGGCCTCGCGGATATTCTCGGCGCGGCCGGAAACGAGCTTCGAGCCGGTCTCGGGATCGCTGAATTCGGTTCGGCCGCTATAGGGGAAGACCTCTTCGGCGGGATCGGCCACCTCGACGACATGGCCGCGCAGGCCACGGCGGGCAAGCGGCGTCAGGCGTGCCATCACGGCATCGGCCTCATCGAGGAAATCGCCGATCAGCACCAGATCGCTCCAGCCGCGGATCATCGCCACCTCAGGCAGGCCGCCGGTCAGCTGCGAATGCATCAGTGCCGTTGCCAGGCGCTCGGCGGCATTGCGGGCCGAAACGGGTTCCATGACGCCGGGGCATCCGATGCGTTCGCCGGAGCGTGCGAGGATTTCGGCCAGCGCCAGCATGATGACGAGCGCCCGGCTTTCCTTGGAGACGTTGCCGAGCGTCGACTTGTACATCATCGACGGCGACATGTCGGCCCAGAGCCAGATCGTGTGGGCTGCTTCCCATTCGCGTTCGCGAATATAGGTATGGTCGTCGCGGGCCGAGCGGCGCCAGTCGATGCGCGACAGGCTCTCGCCTTCGGTGTAGGGGCGGAACTGCCAGAAATTCTCGCCGATGCCGCGCTTGCGGCGGCCGTGCCAGCCGGCAATCACGGTGTTGGCGATCCGCTTGGCCTCGACCAGGCAATCCGGCACCAGCGAGGCGCGCTGCCTTGCTCGTGCAAGCGCATCGCTGCCGGGTGTCGGATTGACGATCTGTCCGATAGAGGCCACGCGTTGCTTATCCCTGTCTCTTATCCACGGGCCTGCTTGACCAGACCGGCAATGACATCGCGCACCGACATGCCTTCGGCACGGGCGGCGAATGTCAGCGCCATGCGGTGTTCCAGCACCGGCTCTGCTAGAGCATAGACGTCGTCGAGCGACGGCGCGAGGCGGCCTTCGTAGAGGGCGCGGGCGCGGGCGCAGAGCATCATCGCCTGGCCGGCGCGCGGGCCGGGGCCCCAGGCGACATGCTTGTCGGTCGAGGCATGGCCCTGGCCGGGGCGGGCCGAGCGCACGAGGCCGAGGATGGCGTCGACGACCTTGTCGCTGACGGGCATCTGGCGGATGAGGCTCTGGATCTGCATCAGCCGCTCGGCATTCAGCACCGCCTGCGGCTTGGTTTCGGAAAGGCCCGTCGTCTCGAGCAGGATCTGCCGTTCGGCGGCGAGCTCCGGATAGTTGACGTCGACCTGCATCAGGAAGCGGTCGAGCTGGGCTTCGGGAAGCGGATAGGTGCCTTCCTGCTCCAGCGGGTTCTGCGTTGCGAGAACATGGAACGGCGTCGGCAGGTCGTAGCGCTGGCCGGCGACGGTGATGTGATATTCCTGCATCGACTGCAGAAGCGCCGACTGCGTGCGTGGCGAGGCGCGGTTGATTTCGTCAGCCATCAGCAGCTGGGCGAAGACCGGTCCCTTGACGAAGCGGAAGGAGCGGCGGCCGCTCTCGTCCTGGTCCATCACTTCGGAACCGAGAATATCCGACGGCATCAGGTCGGGCGTGAACTGGATGCGGTTGGCGCCGAGGCCCAGAACTTCGCCGAGCGTGGTGACGAGCTTGGTCTTGGCGAGGCCGGGAACGCCGACAAGCAGCGCGTGGCCGCCCGAGAGCACGGCGAGAAGCGTGTTCTCGACCACGCTTTCCTGACCAAAGATCACCTTCGAGACTTCTTCACGGACAAGGGCGATATCGGCAAGCGCCTTTTCGGCGGCGGCGATGATCGCCTTTTCATCGAGGCTGTCTTCGGTCTTCATCATACCCATCAGGCATCTCCAACGGCTAAATCATTCGTCGCGAATCGGCGGACTTACACCTCTGCCTCATACCCGATAGAGTTATGAAGATGTTGCGGGCTGACAAGTTCGTTTCGAATGACTATCTCGTGACTTCCTTCTCGTTAAGAGCAAACCGGGACAGAAGAATGGCAGGCGAAGAGATCAGGGCGAGCGAAGATGCCGCGGGGCTGGCCGCACTGATTTCGCGCGCGGCCGGCGAAACCGGTGGCAAGAGCCGCGGTCTTCCGCCCGTGGACAAGTGGAATCCGCCTTTCTGCGGCGATATCGACATGGAAATCCGCGCCGACGGCACATGGTTCTACATGGGCACGCCGATCGGCCGCGCGCCGCTGGTGCGGCTGTTCTCGACGGTTTTGCGCAAGGACGAGGACGGCAAGACCTATCTCGTGACTCCTGTGGAAAAAGTCGGCATCCGGGTCGTCGATGCGCCGTTCCTGGCGGTCGAGATGAGCGTGACGGAGCGCGACGGAAATCCGCTGCTCACCTTCCGCACCAATACCGGCGATGTCGTCGAGGCCGGCGAGGAGCATGCCCTGCGTTTCGTCATCCATGGCGACAACAGCGAGCTCAAGCCCTATCTGCATGTGCGGGGACGTCTGGAGGCGCTGGTGGCGCGTCCAGTGATGTATGAGCTGGTGGAGCTCGGCGAGGTGATCGAGGTCGAGGGGCGCCAGATGTTCTGCCTCCGCTCCGGCGGCCGCATCTTCCCCGTCATGCCGGCAGATGAACTGGATGCGCTTTCCCGATGACCGATCCCATTGCCTCCCGTTATCCGCTCTATTCGGCCGATGAATTCCGCCGCCGCGCCCTCAACCAGAAGGGCGGGCCGATCGATCTCGCCTGGCGCGATCACGGCGATCACCTGATCAATCAGGACCTGCTGCCCTATGTCGAGAACATCAAGCTGCGCGATGCGGCGGTTCTCGTGCCCGTTATCGATGACGGCGACGATGCGCGAGTGATCCTGACGAAGCGCACGGAGACGCTGCGCAAGCATTCCGGCCAGATCGCCTTTCCCGGCGGCTCCAGGGATCCGACCGACGACTCCCTGGAGATGGCGGCGATCCGCGAGGCGGGCGAGGAGATCGGCCTTGCCGACGTGTTCATCGAGCCCGTCAGCCGCCTGCCGGATTATCTGGCGGCGACCGGTTTCCGGATCACGCCGATCCTCGCCGTCGTCCGCCCCGGTTTCACGCTGACGCCGAGCCCGGATGAGGTCGAGAGCGTTTTCGAGGTGCCGCTGTCGTTCCTGATGGATCCCGGCAATCACACGCTCGACAGCCGCCCCTGGAACGGGGTGCAGCGCCAGTTTTACCGCATGCCCTATGAGCAATGGATGATCTGGGGCATTACCGCCGGCATCATCCGCACGATTTACGAAAGAATGTATGCATGACCAGTGTGGCTCACGAAGCCTGGTTTCAGGATCCGCGCCTTTCCCGCGTCTTTTCGCTGCTGAATGCCGATGGCGGCGAGGGCCGCGTCGTTGGCGGCGCGGTGCGCAACAGCCTGATGGGCATTGCGGTCAGCGATATCGACATGGCGACGACGCTGACGCCTGACGCCGTGATCGAGCGGGCGAAGGCGGCCGGCATCAAGGCGGTTCCGACCGGGATCGCGCATGGCACGGTGACGCTGGTGCTCGAGGGCAAGCCCTTCGAGGTGACGACGCTCAGGACCGATGTCGAGACCGACGGGCGCCATGCCAAGGTTGCTTTCAGCACCGACTGGCAGGCCGATGCCGAGCGCCGCGACCTGACGATCAATGCGCTCTATGCCAATGCGGCGGGCGAGGTGATCGATCTCGTCGACGGTCTGGCCGATATCGAGAAGCGCAATATCCGCTTCATCGGCACGGCCGCGACGCGGATTGCCGAGGATTACCTGCGCATCCTGCGCTTCTTCCGCTTCTTTGCCTATTACGGCAGCGGGCGTCCCGATGCCGAGGGGCTGAAGGCCTCTTCGGCGGCGCGCTCCAAGCTCTCGACGCTGTCTGCCGAGCGTGTCTGGTCGGAAATGCGCAAGCTGCTGGCTGCCGAAGATCCTGGCCGGGCGCTGCTCTGGATGCGCACGGTCTCAGTGCTGAACGAGATCCTGCCGGAGACGGAAAAATGGGGGATCGACGCGATCCCGGCGCTGGTCGCGACCGAGCAGGCGCTGGGCTGGAAGCTTGATCCACTGCTGAGGCTCGCCTCGATCGTCCCGCCCGACGTGCCGCGGCTCTCGGCGATGGCGGGGCGTCTCAAACTTGCCAATGCGGAAGCCGCCTGGCTGAAGACCTGGGCGCTGACCGTTCCGGTCAATGACGAGATGTCGGCGGCGGCCTTCGACCGCGTGCTTTATCGCAGCGCGCCCGAAGGCGTGATCGCGCGGCTGAAGCTGGCGCTGGCGGTGGCGCGTGGCAAGGCGGAAGGCGACATGAAGGAGATGAGCCGTTCGGCACGTCTCTCGAAGCTGCTCGAACAGGCGGAAGCCTGGACGAAGCCGAAGTTTCCGCTGAGCGGCGGCGACGTGATGGCGGCCGGCGTCACGGCGGGGCCGCGCGTCGGCGAGATATTGCAGACGTTGGAGAACCAGTGGGTCGACGAGAATTTCGCTGCCGACCGGGCGGCGCTGCTCGCCCGGCTGGATGGCATCGTCAAATGATCAGGCCGCGTTCGCTTCGTTGCGGATGCGGGCCTTGATATTGTCGACCATGTTTTCGCGGATGGTGGTTTCGCCGTGAGCGGTTTTCATATGCTCGACCGCGCGGCGGACGACTTCGGCGTCGTCATTGGCGCGGGTGTGCCAGTCACAGCCTGGAACGAGCGTACCACATTCGAAAAGTCGCATTTTATCCTCCTTGATCCGGAACATGACAGGATCGCGCAAACTCACGCGTAGCTTGAATGTGCAAAGAGGGGAGAAGGTTCCGGCCGATCTGACAGGACCGGCCGGCATGGATTTCGCTTTATTCCGGCATCGCCCAGAAACGGTAGCAGTCCGAAGACTGGTAGGGCGTGTTGGAATTGGCGCTTTCACGGGTCTGGCCCTGCAGCTCTTCCGGCGATTTACCGCCTGCAAGCTGCAGCTTCACCTGCTCGATATAGCAGGAGAGAGGCAGGTCTGAACCGCTCTTTGCGCGCATGTCTTCGGCAAGACGGTTCAGGAATTCCGGGGCTTCGATTATGCGGGATGATTGCTCTGCATCCGCGGATGAACCGCTTTGTATCGTCATCGACAATCCTCCTCCGATTGTTATGCACATACAAATTGATTTAGAACGCGTTCACACTTCTTGAAGGCCAGTCACCGGGTTTTTACCCGTACGTTATCGTACAGTGTTCCGGTTACGGCCATTTTACTGTCGGCGGCATGGACGACAGAATCGACTCGATGTTGCCACCCGTCTTCAGCCCGAAGATGGTACCGCGATCATAGAGGAGATTAAACTCCACATATCGACCGCGACGAATCAATTGTTCCTCACGATCCTGTTCCGTCCACTGTTTGTTGAAATTGGCGCGAACAATCTGTGGATAAACTGCGGCAAAGGCCCTGCCGACATCCTGCGTGAAGGCGAAATCGGCATCCCAGCCGCCGGCTTCGGGGCTGGAATGCAGCCAGTCATAGAAGATGCCGCCGGTGCCGCGGGGCTCGTTGCGGTGCTTCAGGAAGAAGTATTCGTCGCACCATTTCTTGTAGGCATCGTAATCGGCGATGCCCTGATGCTGGCGACAGGCGAGCTCGAGCGCCTTGTGGAAGAGCTGCGTATCCGCGTCCTCCTGCGTGCGGCGCCGGTCGAGAACCGGCGTCAGGTCCGCACCGCCGCCGAACCAGCGGGTGGAGGTGACGACCATGCGGGTGTTCATGTGCACGGCGGGGACGTTCGGATTGACGGGATGGGCGATCAGCGAGATGCCGGAGGCCCAGAAGCGCGGGTCCTCATTGGCGCCGGGGATCTGGGCGCGGAAATCGGGTGCGAATTCGCCATAGACGGTGGAGGTGTGGACGCCGACCTTCTCAAAGACGCGGCCATGCATCATCGACATGCGCCCGCCGCCGCCCGCGCCATTGTCGCGCGACCAGTCCTTGCCGACGAAGCGGCCCGGTTCGCGATCGGACATCGGTCCGGCGAGTTCATCTTCCAGCGTCTCGAAGGTGGAACAGATCGTATCGCGCAGCTGCCGGAACCAGGTCTGCGCCGCGAGCTTCTTGTCTTCGATGTCGGCGGGAAGGCCTGCCGGCAATACTGGTCTTTCCATACTTACCCCCATAGGCCGCAGCCAAAGCCGCGACCCGTCATTCCTGATTGCGACGCCTCCTATCAGCTAGGAGCGCCAGTCGCCAGCGGGCGGAAGGCCGCAGCCAAGATTCGACTCGCAAATTAGCGGGTTCGATACTACCTTTTTCCGGCAGAGGTAGGTTTCATGAATAAAATTCCGGGACCTCCGTCATTCGACGGCTTGAAGCGCAGGATAGAGCGGCACCGCGCCGAGGGGACGCCCCGGACGGGCGGCGACCGGTTCGTGCGCGAAACATACAGACTGGCGCTCCTCGACGCGCGGGCGAAGGCCCGCGAGTGGTTTGCCGAATATCCGAAGGCGGCTTACTGGACCGAGGTCGAAAGCTGGCGTCAGCTAGACAACGACCAGATCGAGTTCACCATGCGGCGGCTGCCCTCGGCCGACTAGGACAGATCGACATTCAGTCCATACCGGCCTGCAAATGGCGCTTTTTCGCGCTTCCGGTGCTCACGTACCTGAGTACGCTGCGCTCCGGGTCGCGAAACATCACCATTTTCGGCTCGCTATGAACCGAATCTCGATCTGTCCTCACCATCCCTATTCCGCAGCATCCTTGAGACGGCTTTCGATGAGCAGGCCGTGCTCGTCCATGATCGGGTGGGCGACCGAGACGATATGGGCGTTGATGCGCTTCAGGTCGCGCAACATGTCGAGATGCAGTGAGCTGGTCTGCAGGCTGTCGGCGCGGCCGTCGCGCAGGCGTTCCAAATGGCGCTCGGAGGATTGCTTCTCCATGCGGCGGACCTCGACCTTCACTTCCATCATCTGCTTGGCGAGCTTGAAGTCGCGGGTGACGAAGATGGTCTGGGCGATGCGCAGGTTGTCGATCGTCAGGTGGAAGAGCTTCTTCAGCTCCTCGTAGCCGTCCTCGGAGAATTTCAGCCCGAGCGAAGCCTTCTTGGTGACCTGCGGCAGCAGGCCCTTCTCGATGATGTCGCCGATATGCTCGAGGTTGATCGCGTAGTCGATGATGACGATCGAGCGGCGGCCGTTTTCCTCGCTCAGGCCCTCGCGGCCGAGCTTGGAGAGATAGATCTTCACTTCCTGCTGCAGGCTGTCGACGCGCTTTTCCAGCGACGGGATTTCCTTGAGCTTGGCGAGATCGTCCTTCTCGAAGGCATCTGAGGCGCGCATCAGCATGCGCTCGATGAGATCGCCGACGCCGAGCGTTTCGCGGGTGGCGCTGGCGAGCGCCACGACCGGCGTCGAGAGTTCGCCCTGATCGAGATATTTCGGCGCATTGTCGGGCTGCGCTTCTTCCGGGACCAGCCGCAGCATCAGCTTCGACAGCAGGCGCGAGAAGGGCCAGGCGAGTGCGGCGAGGATCAGGTTGAAGCCGAGATGGGCGTCGACCGGGAGCTTGGCGGGCGAGAGCGGCAGCATTTCCAGGATATCGGCGCCGTAGCCGGCGAGCGGCAGCGCGACGGCGCAGCCGATGGCGCGCACGATCAGATTGCCGAGCGTGACGCGCTTCGCCGAGGGCGGCCCCGAAAGCGAGGCGACGACGGGCGGAATGGCGCCGCCGAGGTTGGCGCCGAGCACCAGCACGATGATCAGGCCTGCCGAGAGGATGCCGGTCGAGGCGAGCGACAGGATCAGCACGACGGCCGCAAGGCTGGAGGAGGAAATGAAGGCGATGCCGGCGGAGAAGGCGAGGGCCACCGGCCAGGCATTGTCGAGCAGGCCGATGAAGGCGGCAAGCGCCGGCGACTGGCGCATCGGCTCGGTGGCGCTGCTGAGAAGATGCAGCGACAGCAGCATCAGGCCGATGCCGATCAGCGCCGTGCCGCCGCCCTGGCGGGAGGTGGAGCCGCTGCGATAGAGCACGATGCCGGCGAGGATGACGAGCGGCGACAGCCACTCGATGCCGGTCGCGACGATCCAGGCGGTGACGGCGGTGCCGACATTGGCGCCGAGGAGCACGATCTGCGCCATGCGCGGCTTGACGAGCTCACGCTCGACGAAGGAGGCGACCATCAGCGCCGTTGCCGTCGAGCTCTGCAGCGCGATGGTGGCGACGAAGCCGGAGAGGAAGGAGCGAAGGCCGCTGCGGGTACCCGTCGCCAGCCCGGTTCTGAGCTTGGCGCCGAAGGCCCGCGACACGCCGTCCTTCACCTGCGCGAGGCCGAACAGCAGCAAGGCTACGGCACCGAACAGATTTATCATGACGATCGTGGATTCCATTAGCCGCAGTCTTCTTCTTCACTGGTGTTTGCAATGCTGTGCATCCTAGAATCACGTCATTGCCAATTCGTTGAAATTGCTGCGCAGTGACGGATTTTTGTTTGCCCGGCTAATAATAATAGGCCGATTTGACCGCAACACAACGCCGTTTGCGACATATTGCGGGGATGCTCCGTCATCTACGGCGGAGCCGCTGGAAATCAATGGTATTGGTAGTCTGTTACGCTCATCGGCTGCAGATGATTTGCGGCTGAAACGTGAAGATCAACGCGCCTGCGAGGCGAGAAAAACGGCGCGCTGGGCTTCGAAGGCGCGCTGATAGGCCGGGCGGGCTTCGCCGCGGGCGACATAGGCCGCAAGGTTTGGAAATTCTTCGAGCAGGCCGGAGCTTTTCAGCCGCAGCAGCACCGAGACCATCTGCAGGTCGCCGACGCTGAAATCGCCATCCAGCCAGTCGGCAGTGCCGAGACAGTTGGAGAGCTCGGTCAGCCTTACGCGGATACGATCGGTGAGGAGGGGGAGGCGTTGCTCATACCAGCTCTCGTTGCGCTCCGCATAGCCGGTCGCCTCGCGCTCGACGATGACAGGCTCGACGGTGCTGACGGCGGCAAAGAGCCAGGCGATGGCGCGGGCGCGGCCGTTCTGGTCGGCGGGCAGCAGGCCCGGAAACCGTTCGGCGATATGCAGCACGATGGCGCCGGATTCGAAGATCGCAAGCGCGCCGTCCTCATAGGTCGGGATCTGGCCGAAGGGCTGGAGCGCCAGGTGGGCGGGCTCTTTCATCGTCTCGAAGGTGACGAGGCGGACGTCATAGGCCTGCCCTGTCTCTTCGAGCGCCCAGCGCACCAGAATGTCCCGCGCCAGGCCCCGGCCACGGTCGGGGGAGCATTCAAAGGCGGTGATGGTGATCGTCATGGCTGCCTCCTGTAGATTGTCTGTCTTGAAGACGTGCGAGCAATCCAGGTTCCGACATTGGCCCATATTCGGCGGCGAGCGGCGCTAGAGCAGGCGGCCGCTGAGCTGCGAAGCCTGCCACGCCTTGAGGAACTCCGCTTCCCTGGCCACCCAGCGAACGGTGTTGCGTCCCCATTCGTCGGCGCGGGATGCATATTCCCCCATCAGCCAGAAATGGCGGACGATGACGAAGTGCAGGGCGGCCTCGAAGTCGGCTGTCTTGATCGGCCGGATGGCGCGATAGGCCTCGATGAAGGCCGTCCATCGGCGGGTCGAGCTTCGGCCGAAGGAGACGTTTGCCCACAGGAAGACGGAGAGGTCGTAGGCAAGGTAGCCGGGGCCGCTGTCGTCGAAATCGAAGAAAACGGCTTCGCCGGCGTCATTGATGCGGGCGTTGAAGCCGTGGCAGTCTCCATGGCAATAGGTCCATGTCAGCTCGCCGAGGGCTTTGATTGCGTTGCTGGTCTCCTCCGCCAGGCGCTCGAACTCCTTGAATACATCGGGGTCTTCGACGAGCCCGCTCCGGCCTATCCGGGCCAGCGGCTGCCAGAGCAGGTAGTCTAGGTCGAGCCGGTAGCGCGCTCCTTCGGGAGAGAAGCTCTCGGCCGCGTTGTGCAGCATTGCCAGCGTCTTGCCGTGGGCGCGTGCGTCGCCAAGGCCAGCCGTGTCGGGCTCGCGGCCATCCAGCGCCTGGAAGAGAACGCCGGAGCGCGGACCCTCCGGCGCATCGGTTTCGACGAAGAAGCGGCCGTCCCGCGCCTCGATCGGGGCGGCGACGGGGACGCCAGATTGGGCAAGGTGTGTCAGGAATGCGGTCTCGCTTCTGACATCGGCGGGGCCGCGTGCCCGGTGCTGCGACAGGCGGAATATGTAGCGCTCCGCGTTCTGGCCGGTAACGCGGTAGACATCGTTCAGCCCGCGCTCCAGCATCTGGCAGGAGAGGGGTGCTTCGATCGGATAGTTGTTCTCGACAAGCCTGGCGATCGCGTCACAGCGCGCCGTCGAATATAGCGGCGGAAAATTGAGTATGACCGATGCTCCCCGGCTGCGTCCTCACTCTGACGTGGAGGATTGCGCGAGCCGGGCGAAAGTCAAGTACCGATCAGCAGTTGCATGTTCGTGCGTTCACCGGTCCAGCCAGGCCGCGAGGCCATCCAGCGTCTGCAGGCCATATTCGACCGCGCCGAAGCCGATGACGAAGCGGCGGCGCTCGGGGGTGGGGTGGAGCTGGCGCATGGTCAGCACCGTCTTGCCGTCGGACTGCTCGTCGAAGGTGACGGTGACGCGGAAACGATTGGGATCATCCGAATCCTCCGCTCCGTGCTCCATCACGATGCGTTCGTCCGGCACGATCTCGAGGAAGCGGATCAAATTCGCAAAGCGCTGCTGCTTGCCTTCGAACAGGCCGACCATATCGAAGCGCCAGATGCCGCCCTCGCGGATGTCGGCTTCGTGGTTCTCGATCGCGAGATCCTTGGGGCCATACCATTGCGCCAGCGCAGCCGGGTCCATCCAGGCAGCGAACACCTTGTGGCGCGGATGGTTCAGCACTTTGACCAGCACGATTTCCCGGTCGAGCGACCAAGTATCAAACGGATTTGCCATGTCCTTCATCATCCTTTTGGCTGTCGAGATAGGCTTCCAGCCGGTCGAGCCGGCCGGTCCAGCGCTTGCGTTCCGATATCATCCAGTCGGCCGCCTCGTCGAAACGGGCCTGCACCAGCCGGCACCAGCGGCTGCGGCCGCGCTTCTCGCTGGCGATCAGGCCGCAGTCCTCGAGCACCTTCAGATGCTGGGCGAAGGAGGGGAGCGTCATGTCGAAAGGCTCGGCGAGCACGGTGACCGGGACTTCGCCCTCGATCAGCCGCGAGACGACGGCGCGCCGCGTCGGGTCGCTGAGGGCGTGAAAGGCGAGGTCGAGTGGGGTCGAATGGTAAGGCATGTGAATCAGTAAAACGAGTTCGCCCGGCAGTCAACAACCATAAGGTACTTGCCTTAGTGTTTTGGATCTATATAAAGGCACTTGCCTTAGTATTCATGCTCCAATGATTGGGGCGGCTAGGTGTAACTTCGCAAGGAGAGTTCCAGTGGCAGTACGTGTCGACCTCATGATCTCGCTCGATGGTTTCGCAACGACGACGGACCAGACGCCCGAGGTTCCCTTCGGTGAAGACTGGCCGCGTCTCGTCGGCGCCTATATGGCGACGCGGACGTTTCGCGAGCGCGTCTTCAAGGATACGAGCGGGGCTGGGACGACTGATATCGACGACGACTATGCCCGGGAATATTTCGAGAATATCGGCGCAGAGATCATGGGTGCGGGCATGTTCGGCCTTCATAATCACCCTGACGATCCCGACTGGCAGGGCTGGTGGGGTGACGAGCCGCCGTTCCAGGTTCCTGTTTTCGTGCTTACCCACAAGGCCCGCCCGTCGCTGGAGATGGCGGGTGGCACCACGTTCCATTTCATCAGCGCGGCACCTGCCGATGCGCTGAAGCAGGCTGTTGCGGTCGCCAATGGCAAGGATGTGCGGGTCGGGGGCGGTCCGACCGTCGTTCGCGAATTCCTGAAAGCCGGGCTGGTGGACCGCCTGCATGTGGCGATCACGCCGATCCTGCTCGGGCGCGGCATATGCTTGTGGCAGGATCTGCGCGGCCTGGAGGCCGGCTATACGGTCAAGTCGGAAACGGCGCCGAGCGGCGTCATCCACCTGACCTTCCATCGCTAGCGGCGACGCCGGCGAGCTCCCAGATATCGACCTTCTCGGCGCGCCCCTTCACCTCGACGAGGCCGAGCGGGCGGAATTCGAAGCGGCCTACGACGGCGTCGCGGGTTGCGGCGCTGACCAGGATCGAGGTGCCGAACTGCTTGTTCAGCCCTTCGAGGCGGGAGGCGACATTGATCGTGTCGCCCATCGCCGTGTATTGCTGCCGCGAGATGGCGCCGAAGCTGCCAACGACGGCGGGGCCGGTGTGGAGGCCGAAGCGGGTGAAGAGTTCCGGGCGGCCGTTCCTGCGGTTCTTCTCGTTCAGGGCGCCGATCGCCTGCTGCATGGCGAGCGCGCAGCGGCAGCCATGTTCGGCATGATCCTCGTCCGGCACGGGCGCATTCCACATGACGAAGATGGAATCGCCGAGATATTGGACGACGGTGCCGCCGTGGCGTTCGGCGATCGCGTTCAGCAGCTCGAAATAGGCCGAGAGCGTATCGACGACATCTTCGGGGGAGTGCCGCTCGGAGATGGTCGTGAAGTCCTGGATATCGGTGAAGAGCGCCGTCACCTCCTGCCGCTTGGCTTCGGCGAGCGCTCGCCCGTCGGAATTGACTATGCGCCGGACGACCTCGCGGGGAACGTAGAGCGCGAACTGGCGGATGGCGTGGCGGCTTGCGGCCAGCGCCATTGCCAGCGTGTTGATCTCGGTGATCCAGGAATGCGAGACGGGCTTTTCGCGCATGTCGAGATCGCCGATCAGGCGCGCTTCATCCGCCAGCCGGTTCAGCGAGCGGCTGACCATCCGCGATAGCGCGATCGAGGCTATGACGCCTGCGATCAAAAAGGCGGCGGCGATCAAAAGGTTATGGACGAGCAGCCGATCGGCCTGCGAGACGAGATCGTCGAGTGGAACGATGATCGCGGCGACATCGCCCTTGAACAGGCCGGAGACCTCGACCGGAGCGATCTGGATCAGGTGCGGGGCGCCATCGATCTGCAGCCGCGCCAGGCCGCCGGTGGCAAAGGCCGGATCATGGCGCAGCCGCGCGACGGTCTGCAGGCTGGTGTCGAGACTGTCGGCGGTCGCATCGCCTGTGCCCGGGTCTTTCGTCCACGCCCGCAGCAGCTTCTCCATGACGCCCGGGTCGGAATGAGCGATGAGCGCGTCACTGCCATTGACGATATAGGCGCGCGCATTCGGCGATATGCCTTCCGCATGAAGCAGGCGGCTGACCGTCTGCAGGTGGATGTTGATGCCGACCACGACGGTGGGATCGTCGCGCATCGGGGCGGCGACCGTCAGCGTCGGGACACCCAGCGTTCCCGCGACATAGGGGCCGACCGAGATTGCCGCGCGGCCCTCTATTGCGGAGCGGTACCAGGGCCGCTCGCGCGGATCGAAGGAGGCATAGCCGATGACCCGCTCGCCGAGCGAGGCGGCTTGGCTGTCGAGAAAGCGGAGCGTCGAGGTGACGCTGCCGGTCTGCCGCCCGGCGATCGTGCGGATCGCGAAGGCGGCGCCGTCAGGGGCGGCCAGCGTCTGGCGGACGTCGCGCCGCGTGGTACTGATCACCTGCAGATAGGAGCCGTCAGGATAGCCGGTATAGATGCTGGTGGCGTTCGGGATGTTGCGCAGCACTTCCAGGAAGAAATCCTGCTTGGCCTGCAGATCCTGCAGCGGCGGGGAGGCGAGCTGCGGTAGCGTCGAGGCCAGCGCTACGGTCTCGGTGCCGCCCTGAAGCGTGTTGCGATAGCCCTCGATCAGCCGCAGGCTCATCTCGCGCATCTGCTGCGCCCCGGCGCTGACGGCGGCTTGCTTGCCGTGACTGAAGGCCAGCCAGATGATCGGCGTCGAGGTGCAGAGCAGCGATCCCACGACGAGGACGCCGAGATGCAGTCGCAGGGGTTTGGACCAGTGCACGCGATGTCCCTCGCAATGCGGACATGTCTCAGATTTTCATATCGTTTCGATGCCGGCGGAGGGGCTTCTGGCCGGCATCGCTTTCACGCGGGCCTACGGCTAGACGGCGTCGGGCGTGGTTCTGAGGTTGGTGACGACGCGGCGGTTCTGCACCTTGCAGGAGCGGTCGGTGCAATCGCGCACTTCGCGGTCATTGCCATAGCCCTTGGCCCACATGCGCTTCGGGTCCACACCTTTCGACACGAGGTAGGCCATGGCCGCATCGGCGCGCTTCTGCGATAGCGACTGCATCGCCGCTGGCGAGCCGGAATCGTCGGCAAAGCCCTGCAGCTTGATCAGCCAGGTCGGGTTGCGCGCCAGCCAGGCCGCCTGATTGTCGAGCGTCGCCTTGGCGACGGAATCGAGAGCGGCGGAATCCTGCGTGAAATAGGTGCGGCGGCCGACATTGAGGACGAAGTCTTCCTCGCTTCCGGCGCTGACATTCTCGAAGCCGGGGGCGGGGTCGTTGGTCTCGCCGGTCATCGGCGTGGCGGGCGGCTCTTCCACGGAGGCGGTGAGATTGCTGGTGGTGCAGGCGGAGAGCGAGAGCAGGATGGCCGCCATGCAGGCAAAGCGGCTGAGAGATCCGTTCGTTGCGATCATCGGGGCGCTTTCCTCATTGAACCGGCGGCTGGGCAGCCGTTGCAGGCTGGGCAACCTGCGCCGCCGTTTCGGCCTGATCGGCGATATGCGGCAGGACCTGCACGGCGGTGCCGATCGGGCAGCGCTGGTAGAGGTCGATCGCGTCCTCATTGAACATGCGGATGCAGCCGCTGGAGGCGTCCTTGCCAATGCTCCAGGGCTCGAGCGTGCCGTGGAAACGGTAACCGGTATCGACGCCATCACGATGCAGATACATGGCGCGGGGGCCGAGCGGGTTCTTCGGCGAGCCGCCGGCGACGAATTCCGGCAGTTCCGGATGGCGCTTGCGCATTTCCGGCGGCGGTGTCCAGCGCGGCCACAGCGACTTGGCGTCAACAGTGGCGCGGCCGAACCACTGGAAACCCTCGCGGCCGACGCCGACGCCATAGCGGATCGCCGTCTTGTTCTCCATGATCACATAGAGAAAGTGGTGGCGCGTATCGACGACAACGGTGCCGATCGGCTCGGTGCTGAAATACTTGACGACCTGACGGCGCCAGCGCTTGTCGATCTTGGCGAAATTCGTGCTTTGGTAGGTCACGCCATTATCGACGGCGGGTCCGGCAAAGTAGGAGGCCGGCGCGGCAAATGCCGGATGCTGAAATGCACCGGCACCAAGTAACGCAACGCCCCCGCGGATAATATCCCTGCGCTTAAACTCCATCGGCCATTTCCCCCAAGCCAAGCAGTTGGGCGCAGTAAATCAGATTTTCTCTATGTCTCAAGATGGAATCTTGGATTGAGCTGCTGAAATCTCAGTTTCAGGCCGTCGCGTTACTCGCGCGGCCGATGCCGATATTGCGGTGCTGCGCCAGGAAGCCGTCGAGAATGGCATCGAGGCCATCGAGGAAGAGCTGATCCTGCGACAGGCTGGCGTAGTCCGCGAAGGCGGCCGTCAGCAGCGGGTGCGTACCGCTTGCCTCAGGCGACAGCTGCGGCGGGTACTCGGCTTCCGATTGCTCTTCCATGACGAAGCCGACGGTGAAACGCGACAGCGTGATCAGGATGCGGAGCGCGAGATTGGCGTTGAGGCCCCGAGCCACCAGGAAGGCGAGCTGCCGTTCGGCCGCGTCGTTGTCTGACGCTTCGGACCGAGAGCCTGCATGGACGCGGGCGCCGTCGCGATAGGTCAGCAGCGCGCGCCGGAAGCTCCGATGGCTTTTGACGAGAAAGGATCTGGCGTCGTCGCCGTCATCGGGAAGGCGGGCCGGGTGGGACGAGCGCATGATTGCTGCGTTCATCGCGTCCATCAGTTCGCGCTTGCCCTTGAAATGCCAGTAGATCGCCGGTTGCTGCACGCCCAGCCGGGCGGCGACCATCCGGGTCGAGAGCTTGTCGAGGCCGACCTCGTTCAGGAGGATGAGGGCTTCGCGGACGATATCTGTCTGGGTGATCTTCATGGCGGCTCCAACTTGACGGCGGAATTTATCATCGATAAGTGAATTTATCGATGATAAATTTGAGCGAGCGAGCATGGAAAGCGGTGTTGTGAATGTTGGTGGTATCGAGCTGGCTTTCGACCAGTTCGGCCGCGATGGCGATCCTGTTATCCTGCTGATGATGGGAAACAGTGCGCCGGGTATCGTCTGGCCCGATCGTTTCTGCGAGGTCCTTGCGGATGCGGAGCTTCGGGTCGTCCGCTACGACCAGCGCGATACCGGGCTTTCGACCTATGTCGATTTCGAGGAACGGCCCTATACGCTCGACGATCTCGTCGGCGACGCCTTCGGGCTGCTCGATTGTCTCGGCATCGGACGCTGCCATATTGCCGGTCTGTCGCAGGGCGGGGTGACCGCGCTGATGGCCGGTCTGAAACATCCGGAGCGCGTTGCCAGCATCACGACACTGATGTCGTCTCCCGATCTCGGACCCAAGAACGATGCCTTCACGGGCAAACCTGAAAGTCCGGGGCAGCTGCCGAGACCGGCGGCCGATTACGTTCGGGCGGTGATTGCGCTGAACAGCGTCCAGGCGCAATCGGATGAGGATGCAGCCCGGCGCTTTGTCGAGAACTTTCGCTTGGCGGCTGGGCCGAAGTCGCCGTTCGACGAGGGCTTCTGGCTGGCGATGGGGCGGGCGGTCGTCGCGCGCCGCCATGCCGGGCTTGCGAAGATGGCAAACCACAGCAATCACAGCAAGGCGCAGATCGCGACGGCGGCTTTGACGGCTGCGGATCTAGCCCGCCTTGATCTGCCTTGCCTCGTCATTCACGGCAGCATGGACCCGATCTTCCCGCCTGCCCATGCCGAATGGGCAGCGGCCATGCTGCCGCGGGCTGAGCTCTCCGTCGTTGCGGATATGGGGCATGCGCTCGATCCGGCCTTTATCGAGCCGGTCGCCTCGCGCATCGCGGCCTTCGTGCGGCAGGCCTCGTAGGAACCGTCAGCCCCAGACCGTCTGGCGCATCGCTTCGCCGGTGATCATCGCGGCGGAAACCGCCACATTGATCGAGCGTTGGCCTTCGACCATCGGGATCAGGATGCGGCTGTCGGCCTTCTCGTGGACGTGATCGGGCACGCCGGCGCTTTCGCGGCCGAAGAGCAGGATGTCATCGGGGCGGAAGCTGAAGCCGGTATAGGGGCTGGAGGCCTTGGTCGAGGCCAGGATGAGGCGGCGCCCTGTGGTTGCGCGCCATTCCTCGAAACGCTCGAAATTGATATGGCGGGTGAGCGCCGCCATCGCGAGATAATCCATGCCGGCGCGCTTCAGGTTGCGGTCGGAAATGTCGAAGCCGGCGGGCTCGATCAGATCGACGCCGAAACCCAGGCAGGCGGCCAATCGCAGGATCGTTCCCGTGTTGCCGGGAATGTCGGGCTGGTACAGCGCCAGTCTGAGGTCGGTCATCGCAGTCTCCAGAACAATGTCGATCGGTCCTAGAGCATGTGTGTTTCGGGTGCAACAAGGCGCATTTTGACCCCGAAATGTTCAATTTCCGCCGATTTTCGGCTGGAAATTACGCGATTTTCGCGTTATCGGTGCACATCTTCAATCGCCAGCAGGGAGGGCCGACATGAATATTGTGCTGCTTATGCGCCTTCCAGTCGTCGAACGACCACTGGTGACACGGCGCGCTTAAGGCGCATCGTTTTCTCAAAATCCCCCATTTTGATCCATTGCGCGGCTGTTATGGCCTCGTTCCCAAAGCGTCCCGCTCCCATATGAGCTCATGCGCGGATTTGCGCGAGCCGGGAGGCGGGACGATAAGTTCCGGAGCATTTTCATGTTTGGCTGGTTCGAACAGCGGTTGAAACCCTTTCCCGTCGAGGAGCCTGTTGCGCCTCCGCGGGGGCTCTTTGCCTTCTGCTGGCACTATACGAAGCCGGCAGCGCCCTGGCTGACCGCCATGGCGGTGCTGACCGCGCTGATTGCCATCGGCGAAGTGGCGCTTTTCCAGTTTCTCGGCGATATCGTCGACTGGCTGACCAATGCCGACAAGGCGACCTTCCTCGAAACCGAGTGGCCGCGGCTGGCGATGATGGGCGCCCTGATCCTGATCGGCCTGCCACTGGCGGCGGGTCTGGATTCGCTGATCATGCACCAGGTGCTGCTCGGCAATTACCCGATGATCGCCCGCTGGCAGATGCACCGCTTCCTGCTTCGTCACAGCATGACCTTCTTCGCCAACGAGTTCGCCGGACGCGTTGCGACCAAGGTGATGCAGACGTCGCTGGCGGTGCGCGAAACGGTGATGAAGATCCTCGACGTCTTCGTCTATGTCGTCACCTATTTCATCTCGATGATCGTGGTGATCGCGGCGGCGGACTGGCGGCTGATGATCCCGATCCTCGTCTGGCTCGGCATCTATGTCGGCATCGTCTCCTATTTCGTGCCGCGGCTGCGCAAGATCGCCGCGCAGCAGGCCGATGCCCGCTCGATGATGACCGGCCGCGTGGTCGACAGCTATACGAATATCGCGACGGTGAAGCTGTTTTCGCATGCCGGACGCGAGGAAAGCTACGCCAAGGAAGGCATGGACGAGTTCCTGCAGACGGTCTACCGCCAGATGCGGCGGGTGACGCTGTTCCACATGTCCGTCTACATCAACAACTGTGTGGCGCTGTTCGTGATCTCCGGCCTGTCGATCTGGTTCTGGCTGAACGGCCAGATCTCGGTCGGCGCGATCGCCATTGCCATTGGTCTCGCAATGCGCGTCAACGGCATGTCGCAATGGATCATGTGGGAAGTTTCGGCGCTCTTCGAGAACATCGGCACCGTCTATGACGGCATGGAGATGATGACGAAGAGCCACGACATCACCGACAAGCCGGGCGCGCCGCCGATGCAGGCCAAGCGCGGCGCGATCCATTACGAGCGGATCGGTTTCCACTACGGCAAGGGCAAGGGGATCATCGAAAACCTGTCGCTCGACATCAAGGCCGGTGAAAAGGTCGGCTTGGTCGGCCGTTCTGGCGCCGGCAAGACGACGCTGATGAACCTGCTCTTACGCTTCTATGATCTGGAAGCCGGGCGGATCACCATCGACGGGCAGGACATCTCGGCGGTCTCGCAGGAGAGCTTGCGGGCGCTGATCGGTGTGGTGACGCAGGATACCTCGCTGCTGCACCGCTCGATCCGCGACAACATCGCCTATGGACGTCCTGAAGCGAAGGACGCGGAGGTGATCGAGGCGGCGAAGCGGGCGAATGCCTGGGAGTTCATCGAGGGGCTCTCCGACATGCATGGCCGCAAGGGGCTCGATGCGCAGGTCGGCGAACGCGGCGTCAAGCTCTCCGGCGGCCAGCGTCAGCGTATCGCGATCGCCCGAGTCTTCCTGAAGGACGCGCCGATTCTGGTGCTCGACGAGGCAACCTCGGCGCTCGATTCCGAAGTGGAAGCGGCGATCCAGGAAAACCTCTTCGCGCTGATGCAGGGCAAGACGGTGATCGCGATCGCCCACCGCCTGTCGACGCTGACGGAGATGGACCGGCTGATCGTGCTCGACAAGGGCAAGATCATCGAATCTGGCTCGCACGGTGAACTCGTCGGCCATGGCGGCATCTATGCCGACCTCTGGACCCGCCAGTCCGGCGGATTCCTCGCCGATCACGAGGCGGAGCCGGAAGAAGCGGCGGAGTGATTGGGAAAGGCCCTCCCGGCGAAAGCGGGGAGGGCTTCTTAACTATTGAGAACAGTTAAGAAGGCGGCTATCCTCTCTTCAGCATTGCAAGGAGACCGGAATGGCTACGGTGACGATTTCTCTTCCCGACAATCTCAAGGCTTTTGTCGAGAGCCAGATGGCGAGTAAGGGGTACGGCAATGTCAGCGAGTATTTTCGCACGCTGATCCGTGACGCACAGGCACGCGAGAATGATGCGCGGCTTGAGGCACTGCTTCTTGAGGGCCTGGCTTCCGGCGATGGCGCCGAGGCAAATGCCGAGTTCTGGAGCGACCTGAAGAAAGAGGCGGCGCATCTGCTGGCAGCGCAGCGAGGAAAGAGGGCGCCTTGAAGCTTGTTGTCAAACCGGCTGCCCGGCGCGATATTTTCGCGCAGTTTTCATATCTTCTGGAGAATGCCGGCGAAGCGGTCGCCGATCGCTTCATCTCTTCGGTTGAGCGCTCATTCGGCAGTCTTGCCAAGCAGCCACATTCCGGCGCACCCCGGCATTTCACCAATCCCGCGCTCGCGGGACTACGGGCCTGGCCAATCGATGGTTTCGAGGATATCCGCGCCTATTATCTGACGGGCAATAGTCAGATTACCGTGCTGCGCGTCCTGCATGGCAAACGGGACCTGCCATCCATTCTCCACGCGCTCTGAGCCTGCCTACAAACTATCCGCCCAATCCGTGACGCGGTGGGTTTCGACCACGAACATGGCATTGGCGCTGGCGAGCGAGCGCAGGTCGAGGAGGCGGCGTTCTTCCTCGCGTTCCAGCCATGCGGCGATCGCCTCGCCGACGATGGCCGATGGTTCGATGCCGAGATGATTTGCGACGTCGTGAAGTCTTTCCGCAAGAGGAAGCGGAATATGCGCTTTCAGCATTTTCGTTTCCATGCCGGGGTATCTCCGTTGAGCGGCGATTGTACTCCGAGATTGTGTTGAGGTCAGCGGCATTCAACGGCGCTCACGCCGATATTATCGAATATTACCAAAATATAAGGTTGTGGCGAGAGGCGATGCTCTTTGCCGCTTTTGGGTTTCAGCCTATATCGGCGATATGTTCTTGCGCCCCATCCTCAGCCTGTTCGAAAACTGGGTCGATCCCTTCCGTCCGCGCGACAAGATCCAGCCGCCGCGTTCGACGCTGGGTTTCATCTGGTTCTATATCGGCCAAGCGCGCTGGCCCTTCGTCGCCATGCTTATCCTTGGCGGCATTTCGGCGGCGATCGAGGCGGCGCTGTTCTGGTTCGTCGGCCGGCTGGTCGATATTCTGAGCACGATCAAACCGGGTGTCGGCTGGAGCGGATTGCTCGCCGATCATGGCGGCGAGATCTTCGGCATGCTGGCGCTGATCGGCATCGTGCGCTTCGTCGTCGCCTTCCTGACAGCGTTGGTCGATCAGCAGGTGATCACGCCGGGCTTCTACAATCTGGCGCGCTGGCAGTCCTATCTGCATGTCTCGCGTCAATCGCTGCATTTCTTCCAAAGCGATTTTTCAGGCCGCATCGTCACCAAGGTCTGGTCGGCGGGGCAGGCGGTCGGCGACCTCGTGACGTCGCTGATGGAGAGCGTCTGGTTCGTCGGCATCTATGCGGCGACGACGCTGTTCCTCGTCGCGCGGCTGGATTTCTCGCTCGCTGCGGTCGTCCTTTTCTGGCTCATCGCCTTCGGCGTGCTGGCGCGCTATTTCGTGCCGCGCATCCGCTATCACTCCCGCGAAACGGCCGAGGCCGCCTCGATGCTGAACGGCCGCATGGTCGATTCCTACAGCAATATCCAGACGCTGAAGCTCTTCGCCCGCGACGAGGAAAGCGACCGCTACATGCGGCAGGGCTTCGACATGTACCAGGAAACGGTGCTGCGCTTCACGCGCTTCATCACCGGCGTGCGGGCCTCCATGGCACTGCTGTCGGGCCTGATGATCGTGACGATGGCGGGGCTCAGCGTCGATCTCTGGCTGCGCGGTCTCGTCAGCTCCGGTGCCGTTGCCTTCTCGCTGGCGCTGGTGCTGCGCCTCAACTTCCTGCTCGGCCGCCTGATGACGCAGTTCAACGGCATCATGCGCAATCTCGGTACGATCCAGAACGCCGCCGAACTGATCTCGCAGCCGCTCGGTCTCGTCGACAAGCCGGATGCAAAGGAACTGGTGATCCGCGAGCCCAGCATCCGCTTCGAGAATGTCTCGTTCCACTATGGCAAGGGCAAAGGCGTCATCGACAATTTCTCGCTGACGATCGCGCCGGGCGAAAAGGTCGGCATCGTCGGCCGCTCCGGCGCCGGCAAGTCGACGCTCGTCAGCCTGCTGCTCCGGATGTACGACGTCGAGGGCGGACGGATTCTCGTCGACGGTCAGGATATTTCTGCAGTGCGCCAGGAGACGCTGCGCATGCAGATCGGCGTCGTCAGCCAGGATACCTCGCTGCTGCACCGCTCGGTACGCGACAACATCCTCTTCGGCCGTCCGGATGCGGGCGAGGGCAAGCTGATCGAGGCGGCCACCCGAGCCGAGGCGATGGGCTTCATCGACCGGCTGCAGGATCAGAACGGCCGCAAGGGCTTCGACGCCCATGTCGGCGAGCGTGGCGTCAAACTCTCCGGCGGCCAACGGCAGCGCATCGCCATTGCCCGCGTGATGCTGAAGGACGCGCCGATCCTGGTGCTCGACGAAGCGACCTCGGCGCTGGATTCGGAAGTGGAAGAGGCGATCCAGTCGAACCTCAACCGGATCATGGACGGCAAGACGGTGCTTGCCATCGCCCACCGGCTCTCGACCATTGCCGCCCTCGACCGGCTGATCGTCGTCGATCAGGGCAAAATCATCGAGGAAGGCACGCACGAAGCACTGATTGCCAGGGGCGGGCTCTATGCCGAGCTGTGGGCGCGCCAGTCGGGCGGGTTCCTCGCGTCGGATGATGGCGACGCCGGGGCGCAAAGCGGGCGTGAGGCGAGCGTGGTCTAGACCTTAGGCGCAAACGCCCTGCAAACCCGCGAAGCCTGCGGATTGACTTGAAAATTTCATCTGAAAATTCCCGCGACATTGTGCCGTCAGCCCCTTGTCAAGGCTGGACATAATTTGCGATCAAGCATAGAACGCGCCGGATTGGCGGGGAATCTATGGCCGAATTGTGTCTTTGACTGATTCGCCGTCGAGAGGGGCAGGGCGGAATTCCGCAAAAATTCGCAGAGGATGGTTTAGCCGTGAGCGAACACGATACGACAAGCGGGGCTTCAGCAGAGCCCACTCGCCGTGATTTCCTTTATCTCACCACAGGTATGGCGGGTGCAGTCGGCGCTGTTTCGGTCGCATGGCCGTTCATCGATCAGATGCGCCCGGATGCATCGACGCTGGCACTGGCGTCGATCGAAGTCGACGTTACAAGCTTGACGCCCGGCATGTCGCTGACGGTCAAGTGGCGCGGCAAGCCGATCTTCATCCGCAACCGTACGCCGGAAGAAATCAAGGCTGCCGACGATACGCCGATGGCAGACCTCAAGGATCCGGTTGCACGCAACGCAAACCTTCCTGCAGACGCTCAGGCGACCGGCATCGACCGCTCGGGCGGCAAGGGCAAGGAAAACTGGATCGTCATGATCGGTACCTGCACCCATCTCGGCTGCGTGCCGCTTGGTCAGGCCGGCGAATATAACGGTTGGTTCTGTCCCTGCCATGGTTCGGTCTACGACACGGCCGGCCGCATCCGTAAGGGTCCGGCGCCGCAGAACCTGGCGATTCCGACCTTTTCGTTCGTGTCCGACACTAAGATCAAGATCGGTTGAGGGGAGACTGATACATGAGTGGCCATTCCAGCTACGAGCCATCAACCGGCTTGGAAAAATGGATCGACGCGCGCCTTCCGCTGCCGCGTATGATCTATGACAGCTTCGTCGCATACCCGGTTCCGCGTAACCTGAACTATGCCTACACCTTCGGTGCCATGCTTTCGGTCATGCTGGTCGTTCAGATCCTGACCGGTATCGTGCTTGCCATGCACTACGCCGCCGACACGTCGATCGCTTTCAACTCGGTTGAAAAGATCATGCGTGACGTCAACCACGGCTGGCTGCTGCGCTACATGCACGCCAATGGCGCATCGTTCTTCTTCGTTGCCGTCTACCTGCATATTGCCCGCGGCCTCTACTATGGCTCGTACAAGGCACCGCGCGAAATCCTCTGGATCCTCGGCGTTGTCATCTACCTCCTGATGATGGCGACCGGCTTCATGGGCTACGTTCTGCCCTGGGGTCAGATGTCCTTCTGGGGCGCGACCGTTATCACCGGCTTCTTCTCGGCCTTCCCGCTGGTCGGCGAGTGGATCCAGCAGTTCCTGCTCGGCGGCTTTGCCGTCGATCAGCCGACGCTGAACCGCTTCTTCTCGCTGCACTACCTGCTGCCCTTCATGATCGCAGGCGTTGTTATCCTGCACATCTGGGCACTGCACGTCACCGGCCAGACGAACCCGACCGGCGTCGAAGTCAAGACGAAGACGGACACCGTCCGTTTCACGCCTTACGCAACGCTCAAGGATGCGCTCGGCGTTTCGATCTTCCTGCTCGTCTACGCCTACTTCGTCTTCTACCTGCCGAACTTCCTCGGTCACGCCGACAACTACATCCCGGCTGACCCGTTGAAGACCCCGGCTCACATCGTTCCGGAATGGTACTTCCTGCCGTTCTACGCGATGCTGCGCTCGATCACCTTCAATGTCGGTCCGATCGACTCCAAGCTCGGCGGCGTCCTCGTGATGTTCGGCGCGATCATCGTGCTGTTCTTCCTGCCGTGGCTCGACACCTCGAAGGTCCGTTCGGCCGTTTACCGTCCGTGGTACAAGCTGTTCTACTGGCTGTTCGTGATCAACGCGATCATCCTGGGCTGGCTCGGTTCCCAGCCTGCCGAAGGCCTGTTCACCACCATCTCGCAGATCTGCACTCTGCTCTACTTCGCTTTCTTCCTGGTCGCCATGCCGGTGCTTGGTCTCGTCGAGACGCCGCGCCGCATTCCGAACTCGATCACTGAAGCGGTGCTTGAGAAGCGTGCCAAGTCTGCGGCCAAGGCATAATCGAGCGGCGGAAGGAAATAGAAACATGAAAAAGCTTGTTACAAGCATTCTGTCGCTCGCAGCCGTCGCCGCTTTTGCCGGCGCTGCTTTCGCCGAGGATGCAGCACCGGCCGCCGGTGCAGCTCCGGCCCATCACGAGGAAAGTGCGACCCCGCACTATCCTCTGAAGGAGCCGACCGAGGAAAAGTGGAGCTTCGCAGGTCCCTTCGGTCACTATGACAAGGGCCAGCTGCAGCGCGGTCTGAAGGTCTACACCGAAGTCTGTTCTGCCTGCCACTCGATGAACCTCGTGCCGTTCCGCATGCTGAGCAACCTCGGCTACTCGGACGCGCAGGTGAAGGCATTCGCGGCAAATTACGAAGTCCAGGATGGTCCTGACGCCAACGGTGAAATGTTCACCCGCAAGGCTGTTCCGTCCGACCACTTCCCGTCGCCCTATCCGAATGCGGAAGCTGCTGCAGCCTCCAACAACGGTGCGGCTCCGCCGGACATGTCGCTGCTCGCCAAGGCTCGTGAAGTCGAGCGCGGCTTCCCGCAGTTCGTCTTCGACATCTTCACCCAGTACCAGGAAAGCGGCCCGGACTACATCCACTCGCTGCTAACCGGCTACCAGGATCCGCCGGCTGGCTTCCAGGTTCCGGCTGGTGCGCACTACAACCCGTACTTCCATGCCGCTGCAGCCTTCGCGATGCCGAAGCCGCTCTCCGACGACCAGGTCACCTATGACGATGGTTCGCCGCAGACCGTCGACCAGTATTCGCGCGACGTTTCGGCCTTCCTGATGTGGGCTGCAGAGCCGCATCTCGAAGAGCGCAAGCGCACCGGCTTCATGGTCATGGTGTTCCTGCTGATCTTCTCGGGTCTCATCTTCCTGACGAAGCGTTCTGTCTACGCCAGCAAGGATCACTGAGCGGGTTCGATACCGATTGCAAAAGGCGGCCTCCGGGCCGCCTTTTTTGTTGGTTCCGCCTCGGGCAATTGATAGGGTGCAGCCTCTTTGTGCCCTCGCAGACAGACGGACTTTCCATGAACACCATTGCCTCGGAGCTTGCCGCCAGCATCCGCTCCATTACGGACTATCCCAAGCCCGGCATCATCTTTCGCGACATCACCACGCTGCTCGGCAATCCGCGCGCCTTCCGCCGCGCCGTCGACGAGCTGGTTCAGCCCTATGCGGGCCTGAAGGTCGACAAGATCGCCGGCATGGAGGCTCGCGGCTTCATTCTCGGCGGTGCCGTGGCGCACCAGCTGTCGGCCGGCTTCGTGCCGATCCGCAAAAAGGGCAAGCTGCCGCACGAGACCGTGCGCATCGCCTACAGCCTGGAATATGGCGTCGATGAAATGGAGATGCATCGCGACGCGGTGCAGCCGGGCGAGAAGGTCATTCTCGTCGACGATCTGATCGCCACGGGCGGCACGGCCGTTGGCGCCACCAAGCTTCTGCGCCAGATCGGCGCCGAAGTCGTCGGCGCCTGCTTCGTCATCGACCTGCCGGATCTCGGTGGCCGCAAGAAGCTAGAAGAGCTTGGCGTGGATGTTCACACGCTGGTAGAATTCGCCGGGCACTGACGCCCGGCATTGTCTTTCTATTCGAACTCGAGGACGCTGCTTTCGAAGCGGATGACCGGGACGCCGTCCTGGTTGACGCCCTCGTTGAGGATCTTGTTCAGATGCCAGCCCGGGCGCGATGCAAGCGGCCGGCTGGAGAGGAAGGTCACAGAATAGGCGATCGTCTCATCGACGAAGACGGGCTTCAGCCATTGCAGCTTCTCGAAGCCGGGCGAGGGGCCGAGCTTCGGGGCGGCAAGCCCCTCATTGGCAAGGCGCACGCTCTGCGCCATCCAGTAATCCAGGAAGGTCCGCATCCAGGCTGCGCAATTGTGCCAGCCGGAGGCGCAGAGATCGCCGAACAGCGTGTGCTTTGCGGCCTCACGGTCGACATGGAAGCGCTGCGGATCGAAGCGGGTGGCGAAATGGACGATCCGCTCTTCGGTGAAGGTGTAGCTGCCGATCTCGATCTTCTGGCCGACGGTGTAGAGCTCGGTCATCCTCATGCGCGCGTCTCCCCCGCTTCGCGGGTGCTGAACATGATCCAGTTCTCGGAATAGCAGACGAGCTCGCCGCGCTGGTTCTCGATCTCGTGCTTGAAGCGGGCGATGCCTATGCCCGGGCGCGAGCGCATCAGCCGGGATTCCAGCACGATCGAGCGGCCGGAGAGCGTATCACCGGCCAGCACCGGCTTCTTCCATTCCATCAGATCGATGCCCGGGGCGCCTTGCGAGTAGGAATTCAGCAGGTAGCCCTCGGCCATCATCCGCATGAACAGCGCCGACGTATGCCAGCCCGAGGCGGCGAGACCGCCGAGGATGCTGGCCTTGCCGGCGGCCTCGGACGTATGCATCGGCTGCGGGTCGAATTCGGTGGCGAACTCGATGATCTCTTCGGCTGTCACCTGAATCGGGCCGAGCGAAAAGCTGCGGCCCGGTTCGAAGTCTTCAAATGCTAGCTTCATTTCGCTTCGCCCTCCCAGCGATCGCGCGAACGCCTGCTAAAGCGCGGACGCTTACGTGTTGAAGCGGAAGTGGATCACGTCGCCGTCGGCAACGATATATTCCTTGCCTTCGTCGCGGCCCTTGCCGGCTTCCTTGGCGCCGACTTCACCCTTGAAGGCGATGTAGTCGTCGTAGCCGATGGTGAAGGCGCGGATGAAGCCGCGTTCGAAATCGGTGTGGATGACGCCGGCGGCCTGCGGGGCCTTGGTGCCGCGCACGATGGTCCAGGCGCGCGTTTCCTTCGGGCCGACCGTGAAATAGGTGATCAGGTCGAGCAGGTGGTAGCCGGCGCGGATCAGACGGTCGAGACCGGCTTCCTCGAGACCGAGCGCGGAGAGGAACTCCTTCGATTCTTCTTCCGGCAGCTGCGCGACTTCAGATTCGATCGCGGCAGAGATGATGACGCATTCGGCGCCCTGCTTCTCGGCCATTTCGGCGACAGCCTTGGTGTGCTCGTTGCCGGTGGAGGCGTCGGCCTCGGCGACGTTGCAGACGTAGAGGACCGGGTGCGAGGTCAGGAGATTGAGGCCCTTGAGGATCTCGATTTCCTCAGGCGCCAGCGTCTTCAGGAGAAGACGGGCGGGCTTGCCCTCGTTGAGGAGCTTGACCACGGCTTCCATGATCGGCAGCTGCGCCACGGAATCCTTGTCCTTGCTGGCGGCGCGCTTGCGAGTCTGCTCGACGCGGCGCTCCAGGCTTTCGAGGTCGGCGAGCATCAGCTCGGTCTCGATCGTGTCGGCGTCTCCAACCGGGTTGATGCGGCCTTCGACATGGGTGATGTCGTCGTCCTCGAAGCAGCGCAGCACATGCACCACGGCATCGACTTCGCGGATGTTGGCAAGGAACTTGTTGCCGAGGCCTTCACCCTTCGAGGCGCCGCGCACCAGGCCGGCGATGTCGACGAAGGAGATGCGGGTCGGGATAATTTCCTTGGAGCCGGCAATCGCCGCCAGCTTCTGCATGCGCGGATCGGGAACGGCGACTTCGCCGGTGTTCGGCTCGATCGTGCAGAAAGGATAGTTTGCCGCCTGCGCCGCTGCCGTCTTGGTGAGCGCGTTGAAGAGGGTCGACTTGCCGACATTCGGCAGACCGACGATACCGCATTTGAAGCCCATGGCTGAATGTCCGTATTCGCTGAAATCGTTGCCTTGCCTATGGGGGAATGGCGCCCCGCGGTCAAGCTTTTCGCGCCAATCTCGGCCCGTGTGGCGGGTCTTTCCCTTGAACCCGTGTGCGGCGATGCAATATAATAGGGGTAGCGCGAGGCTTCCCCCTGTCATTGATGATGGACTTCCGATGAGTGACAACGATATTGCGTTGAAGCCTAAAACCAAGGCCAAGCCGAAGCTCGACCGGCCGAAGCTCTACAAGGTTATCCTGTTCAACGACGACTATACGCCGCGCGAATTCGTGACGATGGTGTTGAAGGCGGTGTTCCGGATGAGCGAGGAGGCGGGGTACCGGGTGATGATGACGGCCCACAAGATGGGGTCGAGCGTTGTGGTCGTCTGCGCCAAGGATATCGCCGAGACCAAGGTCAAGGAGGCGATGGACTATGCCAAGGAAGCGGGTTTTCCGCTGATGCTGACGGCCGAACCGGAAGAATAGTTTGGCGATCTCTTAACCAGTCCTCTTCATTCGATCTCCGCTGTTTTGCCGCAGGATGGGCGAAACGAGGAGGCGCTCATGCCTGCTGAAGCGGCGACCTGGCATTATTTCGTGGCGGCGGCGATCTTTGCGCTGCTCGGCGCCATCGGCCATGTGTGCCGGGCGGTGTTCAACGTGCTGCCGGATCGCATCACCGACCGGCCGCTGATGGATCTGCCGCTCTCCAGCGGCTATAACCTTCCCGACCTGCTGTTCGGCACCGAATATGACGACAACGGCTACTACCGGCTCGACAGCCTGAAGAATTTCCGGATCTCGGTGATGATGAGCACAGTCGGCGGTCTGCTGGTCATGCTGTTTTCGCCGGGAGCCTCGGGAGCGATTGCCTGGATGATCGACAGCGGGTTCTCGGCGCTGTGGAACCTCTTTCTCTTTCGGCTGCACAGCATCGGCCTATAGGCGTCAGCGGCCGGCGGGGCGGCGGACCTGATAGCCGGTCTTGTCCTGCGTGAAGCCGCAGTTCTCGTAGAAGCGCAGGGTTGCCGGCGATTTCGAGCCGGTCAGCAGCATCACCTTGTAGCAGCCGGCCTGCCAAGCGGTTTCGATCGCATGGACGATCAGCGCGGCGCCATAGCCCTTCTTGCGATGGGCCGACAGCGTCACGACGTTTTCGATCAGCGCGTAGGGGGCGCCTGCGCGCGTTAAATTGGGGATGACCGACAGGGTGACGGTCGCCGCCGCTTCCTCACCCGAAAAGCCGATGAAGATCTGCATGCCCGGTTGGGCGAGGATGGCATCCATCTGCTTTTTGGCGATCGCTGGTTCCACCGGCGGATCGGACGGGTTCAGTTCGGCATAGAGCGCGAGCAGGGCGGCGAGGTCGCCGGCCCCGGCGGTGCGAATGGCCAGCGCTTCGCTCATGGGATCAGTCGCCCTTGTTGCCGAGCAGTTTCTTCAGCATCTCGGCCATCGGGCCGGTGGCCGGCAGGATCTTCGGCTGATTGTGGTTGCGGGCCTGATGGATATGGGATTTCGCCACCGGCTTCTTCTCGGCCTTCGGCTTTTCCTCTTCCGCCTTGCCGCCGACGGCGAGCGCCAGCTTGTTCATCAGCTGTGAATCCTCATTGCGCACCAGCATGCCGGCATTGTCGGCCAGGGCGTCGAGAAGCGGCTCCAGCCAGCTCTGGTCGGCCTTGGCGAAGTCGCCGAGAACGTGATGCTGCACCATTTCCTTGACACCGGGATGACCGATGCCGAGGCGCAGGCGGCGGTATTCGCGGCCGCAATGGGCGTCGAGCGACTTGATGCCGTTATGGCCGCCATGGCCGCCGCCGGTCTTCAGCCGCGCCTTGCCGGGCGCCAGGTCGAGCTCGTCATAGATGGCGACGAGATCGGCAGGCTGCAGCTTGTAGAAGCGCATGGCTTCGCCGACGGATTCGCCCGAGAGGTTCATGTAGGTCTGCGGCTTGATCAGCAGCACCTTCTCGCCCTCGAGCTCGCCTTCGGCGATCTCGGCCTTGAACTTCTTCGACCAGGGCGAAAAGCTGTGGCGGCGGTAGATAGCATCGAGCGCCATGAAGCCGATATTGTGCCGGTTGCCGGCATATTTGCTGCCGGGATTGCCGAGACCCGCGATGATCAGCATAGCCAATCCATTCCTTGAAACGATGATGCCCGTTTCACCACCGCGAAACGGGCACGAAGTCAAGCGCTAAGCGGCGAATGCGCCTCAGTGCAGCAGGGTGAGGCCGTATTTCTGGAAGATCTGCCGCTGCGTACCGTCGGCGATCAGCTTGTCGAGGGCGACCTGCATCCTGCGCCTGAGATCGTCGGGGAAATCCTTCTGGCAGGCGATGCCCATCGGCTGGGTCGACAGCACCGTCACCATCTCCAGCGGCTGTTCCTGCTTCAGCTTGTCGAAATAGAGCTCGGAGATCGGCATCATGTCGATACGGCCGCCCAGCAGCTTGCGCAGCGTGGCGTTGAAGTCGCTGGCGACGTCGAGCTTGGTGAAGCCCTTCTCCTTCAGCGTCGTCTCCGTATAGTCCTCGCGCTGGGTGCCGACCGTATATTGCTTGGCCTCGTCGAGTGTATCAGCCTTGACGCCGGAACCGGTCTTGGTGATCAGGATGTTGCGGTCGACGAGCAGGGGCTCGATCCATTTGAACAGCGGATCGCGGGTGCTGTTATGGGCGGTGGCGAAGACGCAGGTCATCGGCGTCGTCTGCGCCATGCCATAGGCACGGGCCCAGGGAACCAGCTCCAGCGTATAATCGACGCCGATATCGGCCATCACCTTTTCGACCTGCTCGACGGTCGCGCCCTTGATCACCTTGCCGTCGCGGTAGTTGAACGGCGCATATTCTTCCGTGAAGAAGGACACCGTCTCGGCGGCAGCTGCTGTGGGCAACATCAGAAAGGCGAGAAGCAGCAGCTTTTTCATTCGCATGGCTCCGTCGTTGGCTTATGAGGCACGCGCCACAAAGGGGATCACACCGCTCAGTTTCTCGATCAGCTGCGCCGCTGTCTGGGGCCTGTGGAAGAGATAGCCCTGTCCATAGTCCAGCCCCATCTGCTGCAGCGTGCGGCATTCCTCTTCGGTCTCGATACCTTCGGCAATCACAGTGCAGTTCATCTTGTGCGACAGCGTGGTGATCGCCTCGATCAGCATGCGGCTCTTGTGGCCGACATTGTCGTTGGCGTCGTTGATCGCGCGGGTGAACGACTGGTCGATCTTGATGATATCAACCGGGAAGCGATTGAGGTAGCTCAAAGACGAGTAGCCTGTGCCGAAATCGTCGAGCGCGATGCGGCAGCCGAAGCGGCGCAGCTCCGTCACGATCATGCGGATCTGCGGATTGTCGTGCATCAGCACGGCTTCGGTGATTTCGACGACGATGCGTTCCGGGCGGATGCCATGGCGGCCGAGCAGGCCGGCGAGCCGCGAGGGGAGGGCTGCCTCGAACTGCAACGGCGAGAAGTTGATCGCCAGATAGGTGTCCTGCATGCCCGAGATGCGGGAGATGCGGGCGAGGTTGGCGATCGCCTTTTCCATGATGACATTGCCGACGCGGACGATCTTGGCGGTCTCCTCGGCAACGTTGATGATCTCGGCAGGGGGCATCAGGCCCTTCTGCGGGTGGTTGAGGCGCATCAGCGCTTCGAAGCCGGCTATATTGCCATGCGTCAGGCCGACGATCGGCTGCAGATAGGCTTCGAACCAGTCTTCGGCGAGGCCGGCCTCGATGCAGCTTTCGATCTCGGCGCGGCCGCGGGCCTTGTCGAGCATGCTGGCATCGAAGAGGCGGGCGCCATTCTTGCCGTCGCGCTTCTTGGCATACATCGCCATGTCGGACTTCTGCAGCAGCTCGGAGGCATTGGCGGCGTGGCGCGGATAGATGGCGACGCCGACGCTGGCGCTGAGATGCAGGTCGGGGCCGAAGGGCGTGTCGAAGATGGTGGCGATCTGGTCGCACATGGCGCGCGCCCGCTTTTCGGCATCGGCGGCCGGCAGCAGGATGGCGAATTCGTCGCCGCCGAGGCGGGCGGCCTCATCGGACGGCGCCAGATGGGTCTTGAAACGGTCGACCAGTTCGCGCAGCGCACGGTCGCCCTCGGCATGGCCCATATTGTCGTTGATCCACTTGAAGCGGTCGAGGTCGACGAAGAGGCAGGCAAGTTCCTGGCCTGCTGCATCGGCTTCGGCAATCTTGCGGTCGAGCACGGCTTCGAAGCCCTGGCGGTTCAGGAGGCCTGTCAGGTGATCGGTGATCGCCTGGCGGTGATTGCGGTCTTCGGAGGCCTTGAGCTCGGTCACGTCGGTCATGACGGAAAGCGACAGCTTGTCAGTGCCGCCGGTGGCGGCGTTGGATTCCAGCACCAGCACGTCGATGACGCGGCCGTCGGCGCATCTGAACTTGACGGTGACGTCGAGCGCGCCTTCCTCGGCGGTGTTGCGGCGCGACAGGAAGATCTCGCGGGTATCGGCTGTCACGAGCTCGGCGAACTTGCGGCCGACAGCGTCAGTGCGGCTGTAGCCGGTGGCGACCAGCCAGTAGTCGCTGACGGCGGTGATGCGGTCTTCCTCGTCGAGCGAGAAGAGCATGGCGGGCGTCAGGTCGTAGATATCGGTGGCGCGGCGGTGGGCGAGCTTCAGCTCCTTTTCCTCGCGCTCCAGCTTGGTCTGCATGTCGTTGAAGCTGCTGGCGAGGCGGCCCATCTCGTCGCCGGACTGCCAGTCGACATGGTGGCGCGAGCCGAGCTGGCTGGTGGCCTCGATAGCGGCGATCAGGCGCATCAGCGGCTGGATGACGAAGATGCGGTTGCCGATCAGCGCACTGCCGAAGACGGCGAGCACGGCGAAAAGGAAGATCGAGATGAAGACCACTTCCTCATGCTTCAGACCGGCGAAAAGGCCGAGCTTCGGATAGTAGACGGAGATGCTGCCGAGGTTCTTCGGGCCATCGACATTGTTGTAGATGATGGCGCGCGAGACCTGCTCGAGCTCGCCGGTGAAGGACTTCGGAATGGTGCTTTGGGTGACGTCGAGCTGGCCGGACTGGTCGCGGACCTCGACCTTGACGATGGCGCCCTGGGAAACGATCGTCGCGGAGATCTGCGTGACGCTGTCTTCGTCGAGATCCCAAAGCGGCTTGGCGAGCGCCTGCGAATTGGCGACCAGCAACACGGAAATATGGTCGCGGATTTCCTTGTCGGCGCGTTCGGAGGAGAGGAAAAGGAAAAGCACGAAGAGTGGGGCTACAAATACAAGTAGCGCGCCGCAAACGATCGCAAAAAACCTATTCTCAACGGAATTATTCATTGTTCCGTTTTCTCCCGGGCCGCTTCTTCTTCGGCCGTCTCTTCTAATATACGGCGGTATGGCAATAACTTTGGGGAGAATGCTTCCATGAATGTGTTAAAGCTTGCTGAAACGGTTGTAGCCAGCAAATGAAAAGGCCCGCCTTCCGGGTGGAAAGCGGGCCTTATGCTTTACAAATTGATAGGAAGCTTATCAGGCTTCAGCGTCGCCTTCTTCGGCGGCTTCTTCGACGCCAGCTGCCGGAGCAACGATGGTGGCGATCGTGAAGTCACGGTCGATAACCGTGGTAACGCCCTTCGGCAGGGTCACTTCCGAGATGTGGATGCTGTCGCCGATCTTCTTGCCGCTCAGGTCGACATTGAAGAATTCCGGGATCGCGTTTGCCGGGCAGTGAACTTCGACTTCGTGACGAACGATGTTGAGAACGCCACCGATCTTGAGACCCTGGGACTTCTCTTCGTTGATGAAGTGAACCGGGATCTCGACGGTAACCTGCGTGTTGCCGGAAACGCGGAGGAAGTCCACGTGCATCGTGAAGTCACGAACCGGGTCGAGCTGGTAGTCCTTCGGGAGAACCTGGTACTTCTTGCCGCCGACGTCGATCGTGGCAACCGTGGTCATGAAACCGCCGGCATGGATACGCTTCGTCACCTCGTTGGTGTTGAGCGTAATAGAAATCGGGGCCTGCTTGTCACCGTAGATGACAGCGGGAATCAAACCGTTGCGGCGAAGTTCACGGGCGGACCCCTTACCAACCCGTTCGCGCGCCTCGGCCTTGAGCTCGTAAGTGTCGTGGCTCATGGCATTTCCTTTCGAGATTATATGGAGAGTTCAAATCCGGCATCTGCCGGGCAGGAACTGGAGGTGCCTTTCAGCGGCCTCATCCGCATTGCCTCCAAGGGTGTCTGTGCGGACGCGTGCGCTATAGTCTATGTGCGGCGGAAACGCAAGCTGGGCAGGGCACAGAAGCCTCTTGCCCTTGTAGTTGTGGCTTTCTTTGGCGTGGTTGTAAAATCTGACGTTTGTTTAACCAAGGAATCGCATTCCAAAAGCCAATTAATGAATCCTACCATGCGAATATCTATAGGTGATCACGGTTTCAATCTCGGTCACTTCCATGTTGCGTATCATTTCCTGCATCACAGTCGAACATAGCCTGCCGCATCTCGTCTTTGCGACGGTGATCTGCCTGCTGGGCTCAGTGCTGACGATGCGGCTTTTCAGCCGGGTACGTCGGACCGAGGGATTGCAGAAGTATAACTGGCTGTTCCTCTCGGGCTTCGTTGGCGGCTCGACGATCTGGACCACGCATTTCGTTGCCATGCTGGGCTATCAGTCGCCGGCGACCAACGGCTATGAGCCGGAACTGACCCTGCTGTCGCTGTTTATCGGTATTGCCGCCAGCGTTATCGGCTTTTCGATCGCGGCGCTGACGCCGAAGAGCGCGCTCATCGAAGCGGGCGGGGCGATCGTCGGTCTCGGCATCGCCTGCATGCATTATGTCGGGATCGCCGGTTACAAGGTTGCCGGCCACATGGTCTGGAGCGAGCCCTATGTCGTGGCGTCGCTGATTGCGGCGGCGATCTTCGGTGCGATCGCCACCAATCGCGTCGCCCGGCCGGTCACCCGTTTCTGCAAGCATGGTTCGGCGCTGGCGCTGATCCTGGCGATCGTGCTGACGCATTTCACCGGCATGGCCGGGCTGACGATCGTTCCCGACAGCGCCATCCCGGTTACCGGCGAGCTGATCTCGGTCGGCATCATGACCGGCCTGGTTCTCGCCGTCATGGTGGTCATCCTGGCGCTTGGTGCCTCCACCTATGTCATCGACCTGCAGACCAGCCAGGCGGCCGTCGAGCGCTACCGTCACCTGTCGCTGCACGATCCGCTGACCAACCTGCCGAACCGCGCGGCCTTCAACGAGCATGTCACGGCGCTGACCAAGCGCCCGAAGGACATGACGGCGAATATTGCGGTGTTGTCCTTCGATCTCGACCGCTTCAAGGAAATCAACGACGTTCACGGCCATGCGGCCGGCGATGCCGTCTTGCGCGCGGTTGCGGACCGGCTGATGCATCTGAGCAATGACATGCTGTTCGTGGCCCGCGTCGGCGGCGACGAATTCGTGGCGGTCATGAGCAAGTATTTCATCCGCGCCGATGCCACCGCGCTGGCACAGCGGATCATCGATGTCATCGCCGAACCGGTTTCCTGGGAGGGGCAGACGCTTTCCGTCGGCACCAGCATCGGCATCTCCACTTTCCCGGGGCAGGCGGGTACGATCGATGATCTCCTGTCGCAGGCCGATATCGCCATGTACCGGGCGAAATCGACATCGAGCAACAGCATCTGCTTCTACGATGCCTCGATGGACCAGATCTCGCGCGAGCGGAACGCGCTGGCGATGGAAATGCGCGATGGCTTGAAGCGCGGCGAGTTCGAGCTCTTCTATCAACAGCAGAACGATACGATGACGCGCGAAGTCGTCGGCTTCGAGGTGCTGCTGCGCTGGAAGCATCCGGTGCGCGGCTATATTCCGCCGATGGAATTCATTCCGATCGCCGAGCGCAACGGCTTCATTCTGGAGCTCGGCGAATGGGTGCTGCGCAGCGCGTGCGCCGAGGCTGCGACCTGGACCAACCCGCTCCGGATCGCCGTCAACGTCGCGCCGCAGCAGCTGAGCGACCACCGCCTGCCGCAGATCGTCCATGAAATCCTGCTGCAGACCGGTCTGCCGGCATCGCGGCTGGAGATCGAGATCACCGAATCCGGCATCATCGCCGACCACCAGCATGCGCTGCACGCGATCCGCCGCCTGAAGGCGCTCGGCATCAAGGTTGCAATGGACGATTATGGCACAGGCTATTCGTCGCTTTCGACGCTGCAGAGCTTCCCGTTCGACAAGATCAAGATCGACCGGGCCTTCGTCGATGGCGTCGTGACCAACAAGCAGTCGGCGGCGATCGTCCGCTCGACGCTGATCCTGGCGGCAAGTCTCGACATTCCGGTTCTCGCCGAAGGCGTCGAGAACGAAGATCACATCGACTTCCTGCGCCGGGAAGGGTGCCTTCAGGTGCAGGGCTTCCTGTTCGGCAAGCCGGTGCCGCGCGCCGGCATCGAGACCATCGTCGGCGCCGAAGCGCCCGCCAAGGTCGCGGAACCTCAGCCTGAGGTTGTTGTTGTGGATGACATCAAGCCCGCAGCCGCCGCCTGAGCAGAAAATATCAACCCGCAGATGAGGCTGGCTTGACATCTTGCCTGCGGCAATCTCACATGCGCGCCTTCATGCGGCAACGGGAGTTTATCGAGATGCGTCACAGGCTTATCACGGCGACGAGCGCCATTGTTCTGGCTTTGGCTACGGGGGCGTCGGCGGCGGATATCAGCCAGGACGGCGCCAATGCGATCCGTGACAATCTGAACCATCTGCTGCCCGGCGATATCGCCAAGAAGCAGCCTGTGACCGTCAAGCCGGCAGGCTCGCGCTACGAGATCACCTATGATTTCGCCAAGCTCCTGGACAAGGTCAAGAAGCAGGATTTCGAGATCAAGGGCCTGACGCCGTTCACGATGTTCGCGACGCCGCAGGACAGCGGCCTGTGGAACCTTGAAGGCAACAACAACTTCAACGTCACCGGCCATTTCAAGGGTCCGGACGACAAGCGCTCCGATTTCACCTATTCGATCGCCCAGATGGATTTCACTTCCGTCTTCGACCCGGCGATCAGCTACCTGCGCTCGGGTGATTTCAGCGCCAAGGATCTGAAGTTCAGCTCCACGACCGATACGGAATCCGTCAACGCCAGCTTCGCCGACATGGTCTACAAGCTGAGCTCCGCTGACAGCGCGATGGCGGGACGCCTGGACTTTGCCGCCAACGGCCGGTTCGGCACCTTCGCCGAGCAGGTAAGCAGCAAGGATATGCCGCCGATCCAGTTTTCGGCCGACAGCCTGGATTTCAACGCCAAGGTCAATGGCATCGCTGCCAAGGACCTGAAGGAGATGGTGCTCTTCGTTCTCGATCACGCCGATCAGAAGGAACTGAGCAAGGAGAGCGAAACCAAGCTCAAGGAGATGCTCGGCAAGGCCTTCCCGCTGCTGACCTCGCTTGAGGAAACGATCACGCTCAACAATCTCGCCGTCACCAGCGCCGTCGGCAGCGGTGGCGCCAAGTCCTTCGGCTACCACTTTACGGTCGATGGCCCGAGCAATGCGACGCGCATCGGCGTCGCCATGGATGCGGCCGACGTCAAGCTCGACAGCGCGCTGATCCCGCCCGGCTACACGGCCTTCCTGCCGCAGGCGCTCGATATCCAGTTCGGCGTTCCCGGCATGGATTTCGCAGCCTTCGGCGACGAGTTCATGAAGGTCGATTTCAGCAAGGCTGCGGGTGACACCGAGAAGGCTGGCCAGCAGGCCGCCGAGAAGCTGTTCCCGGATGGCATCCTGAAGGTCGATTTCCCGAAGATCAGCGCCAAGTCGGGCGTCTATGACGTCGAGATGTCCGGCGAGCTCGAGGGCCGCGTCGATACGCAGAAGGATTACAAGCTGCACGCCTCGATCGTGGCGCGCGACTACGACAAGACCATCGCGGCAGTTCAGGAACTGGCAAAGACCAACCCGGATCTCAACCAGGCCTCCTTCGGCCTGATGATGATCAAGGGCTTTGCCAAGCCGGATGCGGATGGCGCCCAGCGCTGGGATGTCGATGTCGCGAGCGACGGCTCCGTCAGCGTCAACGGCCAGCAGATCAAGGGACCGGATGCGCCGGCGGCTGACGAAGGCGCTGCGCCTTCCGACGAGGCTGCTCCCGGAGACGACGCTGCTCCTTCCGATGACGCGGCACCGTCCGATGAGACGGCGCCTTCGGATGAGGCAACGCCCTCCGAAGAGACCAAGCCCTGATCAAGCAAAAGGCCCGCTTCAGAGCGGGCCTTTCTTCTTTCAGATCGGATGACTTACCGGCGGCACTCGCCGCCGCCGATGATGCGGAAGCCGGCATTGCCTGCCTCGCAGGCGTTCGGGAAGGTCTGCTGCTGGCGGCCGCGTTCGCCGCAGACGGGACGGTATTCGCGGGTGCAGATGCCGCCGGGACGCTCGGGGCGATCCGGCCTGCCTGGGCCACCCGGGCCGCCGGGGCTACCTGGCCAATCCGGACGGCCGGGGCGATCGGGCTCCGGACGCGGGAAGGGCGGGGGCTCGCGGCGGCATTCGCCGCGGCCGACGATCCGGAAGCCGCTGTTGCGGGCCTGGCAGGCATTGCCGAAGGTCTGGGTGCGGCCGCCGCGCTCACCGCAGACGGGCGCATATTCCATGGTGCACATCTGAGGCTCGGGCGGGCGCGGACGCGGTGGCGGCCGCGAATAGCCCTGGTCAACCTCGACGGTGCAGGCCGCCAGTAGCGGAATGAGCGCCACCAGCGCCAGCCGCTTGCCAGTCTTCAGATGATTTCGGATTTTCGTCAAAACTGCTCCCCCGTGCGAAAACAAATCACAACGGGGCGAACCTAGCCGAAACGACAAAAGCGATGAAGCCGCAAAATGCAACTTCACCGCTTCAGCTTGATTGGGAATGGAACCGTCAGTCGAAGAGGCTCGAAACCGACTCTTCCTGGCTCGTGCGATTGATGGCTTCGCCGATCAGGTTGGCGGTCGTGATGACGCGGATATTGTGGGCAGACTGCACAGCCGTCGTCGGCTGGATGGAGTCGGTGATCACGAGTTCGCGCAGCTTCGACGAGGTGATGCGGGTGACCGCACCGCCGGAGAGGACGCCGTGGGTGATATAGGCGGTAACGCTGGCCGCGCCCTGAGCGAGCAGGGCATCGGCGGCGTTGCAGAGCGTGCCGCCGGAATCGACGATATCGTCGATCAGGATGCAATCCTTGCCTTCGACTTCGCCGATGATGTTCATGACTTCGGATTCGCCGGGGCGGTCGCGGCGCTTGTCCACGATCGCCAGCAGACAGTCGAGGCGCTTTGCCAGCGCGCGGGCGCGCACGACGCCGCCGACGTCAGGCGAGACGACGGTGACGTTGCTGGTGTCGTAGTTTGCCTTGATATCGCGCGTCAGGACCGGAACCGCATAGAGGTTGTCGGTCGGGATATCGAAGAAGCCCTGGATCTGGCCGGCATGCAGGTCGAGCGTCAGAACGCGATCGGCGCCGGCTTCGGTGATCAGGTTGGCCACAAGCTTTGCCGAGATCGGTGTGCGGCCGGAGGCGCGGCGATCCTGGCGGGCGTAGCCGAAATAGGGAAGGACTGCCGTGATGCGGCGTGCCGAAGACCGGCGCATCGCGTCGATCATGATCAGCAATTCCATCAGGTGGTCGTTCGTCGGGAAGGACGTCGACTGGACGAGGAAGACGTCCTCACCGCGGACGTTCTCCTGAACTTCGACGAAGATTTCCTGGTCGGCAAATCTTCTTACGCTGGCCTTGCCCAAGGACACATTGAGATAGGTGCAGATCGCTTCGGCGAGATGCCGGTTCGAATTGCCTGCGAAAACCTTCATTTTGGCCCGCCTATTGTCTGCTGATAGCCGCGCTTTTTAGCCAGCTTGCTTCTGAATGCAAGCGTAAAGGCGACACAGGGCTTGATATTTGTAAAAACCTTGTTGCTAACCGCCCTGCGATTGCCGCCAGGCGTTGAATTGGGCGATGGTTTTGGTGCCGATCTGCTGCATGACCGAGGCCGGGACGCCGGCCCAGGGGTCCTGAGCGGCAGAGGGGACCTTCTCCTCGCCCTGAATGCGGTGCAGGCGGCCGCCGCTGCTGTCGAGCACATCCCAGACATAGGTCACCGTCACATTGCCTTCGTCGGTGAAGGCGGAGAGATAGCCCTTGAGAATATAGTCGCTGCTGTTGTCGGTGGAGCTCTTGATCGACAGGCCGTGCGAACGCGCCTCGGAGCCGAGCTGGCGCGAGAGCGGCGTGACGGCCTGAACGGGGGCGCCGATGATCGGCAGGAAGCGGACGGTATTGCCGCGGGTCGAGCCCGATTCCACCGGATCGATGGCGGCGACCTGTTGTGCTTCTTGCTGCTGCGGCTGCTGTTGCTGGCGGTGCGGCGGTGGCGCCTGATCGCCCATGTCCTGTTCTTCGGCCTCGGCATTGGAGAGCGGCTCGCTCTCGACGGCCTCCGGGGCGCGATAGGCCTGCGGCCGCGCCGACATTGCATCAGCCTGCGCCTGCATGGTCGTCGGCGGTGCGCCGGGGCCGGGGCGGTAGGCCTGGTTATAGGCAGGGTGGTAGCCTTCCTGCTGTTCGGCGGCAAAGGCCTGGCGCGATTGCGATCCAGCCATGCGCTCGACTTCGCGCTGGGTGACCGGCGACGAGCGCGGCGGCATCGAGGAATCGCCGATATCGACGAGCGGCGTCATCGCGTCGGTCGTGTTGCAGGCGGCGAGTAGGCTGGCGAGGCATGCAAGAAGTGCTGGCGCAGTCAACGATCGCGTCATCCTTCCAGCTTTCCTTCCGTCATTTGCATCAGCCCCGCCCAGGTTTATGCGGGCGGGGATGGTCTTGTGTCAATTCCGGATTCTTGCCGGTGAAGTCTCTCAGGCGCCGAGGAAGTCCAGCGAGTGACGCGACAGGGTGCGCGGACCCTCCGCCGTCGTCAGGTAGGTCTGGCCGAGCGTCATGGCGGTTCCGCTGTCGGAATCGGCGATGATCATGTGGACGAAGAGCGACATGTTCGGCTCGATCGGCTGCGGATTGCCGACATGGAACATCTGGTGCTCCATCCAGGACGGCGAGAAGCGGGCGCCGAGCGAGTAGCCGCAGGCGTTCAGGCGGTGGCGGGCAAGGCCGCGCTCGTCCATGATCTTGGCATGCATGTCGAAGACATCGCCGAAGGTGTGGCCGGGCTTCAGCACGGTTTCGATCGCCTGCAGGTTTTCGAGGCAGGCGCTGTAGAGCTCGCGGTGGCGGTGGGTCGGCTCGCCGACGACGATCGTGCGCATCATCGCTACGTGATAGTGGGCGTAGGTGCCTGCCCATTCGATCGTCAGCTGGTCGTTGGCATCGAGCTTGCGGCGGCCTGCCTTGTAGCGGCAGAGGAGGGCGTCGGCGCCTGAGCCGATGATGTATTCATTGGCCGGATAGTCGCCGCCGCCGCTAAAGACGGCGCCCTGCATCGCGGCCAGAATGTCGGCTTCGTCGGCGCCCGGCTTGGTGAGGCGGATTGCCTGGTCGAGCGCATCGTCGGCGAGCGCGGCGGCACGTTCCACATAGGCGACTTCGGCCGGGCTCTTGATCAGGCGCAGACGGCTGACGAGATAGGAGGCGTCGCTGATCTGGCCGAAGCTCGCAAGCTGGGCATCGAGCAGGCGGGCGACGCGGCCGGTCATGCCGTGCGTGTCGTATTCGACGCCGATGCGGGCGCCGAGCAGGTCCATCTCGACCAGCAGGTTCTTGAGGTCGAGCGTCGGGTCGGCGTTGACGCGGTCGACCCAGACATGGACGTTTTCGAGGATCGAGGTGTGCTTGGCCTGGCGAAGATCGGCCGAGCGGGTGATCAGCGCCATCGTTCCATCAGCCTTGACGACCAGCGTCTGGAAAAAGCAGTAGCCGAAGGTGTCGTAGCCGGTCAGCCAGTACATGCTTTCCTGCGCGAAGATGAGGAGGGCGTCGAGCTTTTCCTCGCGCATCTGGTCGGTGACGCGGGCGAGGCGGCTTGCGAATTCGCTCCGTTCGAAGTGCAGTGCCATGGTCTCAAATCTCCCTGATGCTAATCGCTGAAATCTGGCGGCCGTAATCCGGCTCGTTGTTGTGGGTGGTGCGGCGGTACGAGAAGAAGCGCTCGCTATCCGGATAGGTGCAGAGCCCGACGCTTTCGGCGCGAACGCCTGCCTTCGTCAACCGAGCGACCGTCAGGCCCGGAAGGTCGAACATCGAATGTCCGGGCTTTTCCGACGGGATAAAATACTGCGCGTAGGCAGCATCCTGTGTGACGAAACGCTCGACGAATTCCGGGCCGACTTCGTAGCTCGCCTGGCTGATCGATGGTCCCAGGCAGGCGACGATCGTCTCGCGCCTTGCGCCCAGTTTCTCCATGGCAATGATCGTGTTTTCGAGCACGCCTGTCAGCGCGCCCTTCCAGCCGGCATGGGCGGCGCCGATGACCCTGTTTTTCGGATCGGCAAACAGGATCGGGCCGCAATCGGCGGCAAGCACGCCGAGCACGATGCCGGGCGTGGCGGTGACGAGCGCATCGGCCTGCGGGCGGTCGCCGTCGTAGTTGCCATCGACGGTCACGGCATCGGGCGAATGGATCTGGTGGACGGTCGCCAGCTTCTCGAGCGGCTGGCCGAACCAGGCGGCGACACGCCTGCGGTTCTCGTTGACGCGGTCGCGGTCGTCATTCGACCCGAGGCCGACATTGAGGCCGCGATAGAGGCCTTCCGAGACGCCGCCTTCGCGGGTGAAGTAGCCATGACGGATCGCGTCGCCCGCCGCCTGTTGCAGCAGCGCGCTTTCGATCGGTGCGGGTGAAGCCGCGTTTTGCATCAGTGATTCCGGGGTGTTTAGAACAGGTTCATTGTTCACCGGATCGTCCGGTGAAGCATTGTTGATTGCGCCGGATGTTGGCGCAGGGCGGCGCGCTCTGTCAATCCACCGGGCGGAACGGCATGAGATCGACGGCGGGATAGGAGACCGCCATCGCCTTGAAAAGCTCGCCCATCCGGCCCTCGCCGGAGCCGGCAAGGCGGTCCACGGCGCTCTGGATGATCTGCTGCGTGCGCGGTTCGCGGTCACGGCCGAGTGCTGCCGCGCGGTCGAGAATGCCGAGGCCGACGAGGAGGTCGCCCTGGTGCAGGGCGCCGTTCAGATGCAGTCCGGCACCGACAGCGGTGCGGGCAAGATGCTCGAAATCCACATGGCTCGTCAGGTCGGCCTCACCGGGATTGGCAAGCGGCGGATCGAATTCATGCATGCGCACGGCCTGCAGCGTATCGCCGAAGCCGCTGACGAGGTGGCCGTAGTCGATCGCAAGCGCGGTGCCGCCGAAAGCCTTGAGACGCTCGCAGATGGCGAGCATCACCGACTGGCGCGCCGGCGAGAACTCAAACAGCGTACCCGCCGGCATTGACTGGGCGCCATCCGGGAGGAGGGCGGGGTCGATGGTGGCGACACCCGCCGCGAAGACAAGCTCGTCGTCCGCGCCGAGGCCGACCATGCGCTCGCGAAAGCCGGTCTGGGTCTTGACGAACTGGCGGATCGGGATGGCGTCGAAGAGTTCGTTGGCCGCAATCAGCGTGAAACCAGGCGGTACTTCGTCGAAATCATTGTGCCAGGTGATCTTGCCCTCGTGGGCTTCTAGCGTCTGGCTCTGGACGTCGCGCAGACGCTCGCTGGTCTCGACCAGGTGCACGCTCATGTTCTCGAAGAGCGGCGGCGCCAGGCGGGCGATGACGCGCAGCATGTCCGACATCATCGTGCCGCGGCCGGGGCCGATCTCGACGAGGCGGACACCAGCCGGAGTGCCGTGCTGCTGCCAGGCATGGACGATGAAGACGCCGATCATTTCGCCGAAGAGCTGGCTGACCTCAGGGGCAGTGACGAAATCGCCGGAGCGGCCGAAGGGCTCGCGGACACGGTAATAGCCGTGTTCGGGATCGGCGAGGCACAGCGAGAAGTAATCGGTCACGCTGATCGGGCCGTTCGCCTGGATGATCGCCTTGATTTTTTCACCGAGTGCGGTGGTCATGGTGGTCACGTCCGGTCTGCGTTAGTTCTGCAGCGCGACCTGGCGGCGGGCGCGCACGATCGCCCAGAGGCCGAGCAGGATCATCGGGAAGGAGAGAACCATCCCCATGGTCAGCCAGCCTGTGCCGAGCAGATAGCCAAGCTGCGCATCCGGCTCGCGGAAGAATTCCACGAAGATACGCGACAGCGCATAGCCGCAGACGAAGACGCCGGAAATGAGGCCCGGCGATTTCAGGGCGCGGAAGCCGTAGATCAGAAGCGCCAGAACCGAGAGCAGCACGATGCCTTCGAGACCGGCTTCATAGAGCTGGCTCGGATGGCGGGCAAAGGGACCGCCGCTCGGGAACACGACTGCCCAGGGCACATCCGCGAGACGGCCCCAGAGTTCGCCATTGATGAAATTGGCGATGCGGCCGAAGAACAGGCCGATCGGCACGACACCGGCGACGATGTCGAACAGGCTCCAGATCGGGATGTTGTTCTTGCGGGCAAACAGGATCATGGCGAGCGTCGTGCCAGTGATGCCGCCATGGAAGGACATGCCGCCGTTCCAGATCTGGATGGCGCGGATCGGGCTCTCGATCACCGCCGGCATATCATAGAAGAGGATATAGCCGATGCGGCCGCCCAGCACGATGCCGAGGGCTGCCCAGACAACGAAGTCGTCGAGCTGCGTCTTGGTGATCGGCGAGGCGTTTGCCGGCCAGAGACGGTCATTGCCGGCGAGGCGGCGCGCATAGAACCAGCCGAGCATGATGCCGACGACATAGGCCAGGCCATACCAGTGAATAGCGAGCGGCCCGATCGAAAAGGCGATCGGATCGATATCCGGAAATGGCATGATTGCCATGAGATTGGCTGCAGTCGGCAAGGCTTTCCCACCCGTTGATGTGCGCGGACCATGGCGTTGCGATACGAGGCGGTCAAGTCGATTGTGAGGCAGGGCAGGGCGAGGCGGGCTCTTATCCAGAGCAAAGCGCTTGCATCCTTAACGGCGAAGCCCTACCTCAATTTCAGAGGCTTCGAGCCTGAAGAAACATGTCGTGCGAAGGAGAAAACCGCCATGACGACTGGAGCAAACCGCATCATGGACGAATTCGCAAAGCTGATGACCGATGCAGCCGGTGCTGCCCAGGGCGTGCGCAAGGAGGTCGAGACGGCCTTCAGCGCGCAGGCCGAGCGCTGGCTGAACAGCATGGATGTCGTCAAGCGCGAGGAATTCGAGGCCGTACGCGAGATGGCGATCAAGGCGCGCGACGAAAACGATGCGCTGCTGGCACGAGTCGCCGCTCTCGAAGCGCAGCTCGCCGCCAAGAAGAAGTAATTCCCGTTTTGCTACAAGATGTGGTGTGGCGCATTTGCGACACGCCGCATCTCAGACCAAAAAATCAGGTGCCTTTATCCACCTGTGGACACTGCCAAAAAAGCCAATGGGCAGAGTCATTTATATCCCCCTCCTGAATCCGATTTCGAGAAGCTGTCCACAGTACCTTTCGGGAAATAAGGCAACCGGGGGCTGGCTTGTCGCCGGTCTGATTATACACTGATTTTAAATGATGATTCGAACCGGACGGCGGTAAGCTCCAGGCAGGTTTTCTGCGTTAAGCCTGGGTTGCGGTTCAAGGGTCATCGAATTGGTGTTCCGGTATTTGCGTGTGTCTTTTCTTGTGTTGTGTAGACCCAAGTCAGTCGCATTCATTCCCGGTCAAGAAGGTGCTGCATGAGCCTGATGGAATTGGAATTCGAGCGTCAGTCGAACCCGGTCGATATGATCGAGTACGTCGCCGCCAATAATGACTGGGCATTTGAACGGTCAGGCGAGGACGAGATCGCGATGACGGTCGAGGGGAAGTGGGCCGATTACCACATCTCCTTTTCCTGGATGGAAGAGTTTGAAGCTCTTCATCTCGGTTGCGCCTTCGATATCAAGGTGCCGGAAAATCGCGTCAACGAAGTCACCAAGCTTCTGGCTGCCATCAATGGCCAGGTGCTGATGGGCCATTTCGACCTGTGGCGCCAGGAAGACGTGATCATCTTCCGCCAGTCGCTGCTGCTGGCCGGCGGCGCCGAGCCCACCAACCGTCAGGTCGAAGTGCTGTTGTCGAGCGCGCTCGATACCTGTGAAGCCTATTATCAGGCATTCCAGTTCGTCATCTGGTCCGGCCTCGATGCCGCCAAGGCGATGGAAGCCGTTCTTTTCGAAACCGTCGGCGAAGCGTAATTCTCATGTCCAGCGTCTCTGCAGATCCTATCGTTCTCATCGGTGCCGGCAATATGGGGGGCGCGATGCTCTCCGGCTGGCTGAAGAACGGCGTCCCCGGCTCCTCCGTGGTCGTCGTCGATCCCGGCCCGTCGCCGGCAATGATGAAGACGATCGAGGATGCGGGGGCGACGCATGTGACGGCGGCGCCTGCCGGCCTCAAGGCCGGTGTCCTGTTCATCGCGGTCAAGCCGCAGGTGATGGAAGCCGTGCTGCCGCCGGTGAAGCATGCGGTCGGGCCGAATACGGTCGTGGTTTCGGTCGCTGCCGGAAAGACGCTCGGTTTCCTCGAGAAGCATCTCGGCGAGGCCGCGATGGTTCGCGCCATGCCGAATACGCCTGCCATGGTCGGCCGCGGCGTCACCGGCGCTTTCGCCAATGCCAAGGTCAGCGCCGAACAGCGCGACCGCGTTCATTCTCTTCTTCGCGTATCCGGTCCTGTTGAGTGGGTTCCGGCCGAGTCCGACATCGATTCCGTTACGGCACTGTCGGGCAGCGGCCCTGCTTACGTGTTTTATCTCGTCGAGTGCATGGCTGAGGCAGGCCGTAAACTTGGCCTGCAGGCGGACCTCGCCATGCGTCTTGCACGGGAAACGGTCGCGGGGGCTGGTGAACTTCTCCACCAGTCCCCCGACGACGCTTCCAAGCTTCGCCAGAACGTCACCTCTCCCGGCGGCACGACCGCTGCCGCACTTTCCGTGCTGATGGCCGAGAAGGGGATGCAGCCGCTGTTCGACGAGGCTCTCGAGGCTGCGCGTACGCGCGCCCAGGAACTGGCGGGCTGAGGCGGATCATGGCCGACGAAATCACCTATGCCGATTTCGAGCGCGTCGACATCCGTGTCGGCACGGTCATCGAGGCATCGCCCTTTCCGGAAGCGCGCAAGCCGGCGATCAAGCTGCTGATCGATTTCGGCCCCGAGATCGGCGTCAAGAAGTCCTCGGCGCAGATCACCGTGCACTACGATCTCGACAACCTCGTCGGCCGCCAGGTCCTCGGCGTCGTCAACTTCCCGCCCCGCCAGATCGGCCCCTTCCGCTCGGAAGTGCTGACCCTCGGCTTCGAGGACGAAGCCGGCGCGATCGTGCTGGCGGCAACGGACAAGCCGGTGCCCAACGGCAAGAAGTTGATGTAACGTCGGCGCCCATTGACTGACACCTTTCCCGATAGGGTCTGGAGGGCGATCTGCGATGATGACAATGGCAAGAACTCCCAAGATCGGAGCCTTCCTCGACACAGACGAGGAGGATTTCATCACGCTATTCGAGGCGTCGGATGCGGGTGTCGTCAGCGGCCTGACGGATCAGAGACGAAAGGAGATCGAGGCGCTGGCCCGATCAACGATCGAAGAGCAGGGGAAGACGCTCCCTCCAGACGCTGATCCATAAATACCTCAGAAGCCACGCGATCAGTGAATGTCGCGCGAGACCGGGTCGGTCAACGTGAAGGAATGGAAGGTTGCTTCGAAGCCGGCGCGTTGCGGTGAGCAGAAGGCGGGGCCGACCATCAGGGTTTCGATCGCGGGATCGAACCAGGCGAGGCGCGCCATGCGCCAATCTTTCATGACATCGGTGCGGTACTGGATGAAGAGGGCGTCGCCGTTGCGGGTGACGCGGGCCGAGATCTGCGCGAAGGCGTGGTCGATGCGGAAGGCGGACCAGTCGGAATTGCCGTTGGTGACGACGGTGCTGAAATGCATGGCACCGTCGGTATATTCGATCCCGCATTTCATCCAGTGGCGCTCGTCGGCGCGGATCATCAGGCCTGCCTGATCGTAGAGCGCCTCGTAGCGGCCGGAGAAGGTGACTTCGGCGGTGAAATCACCCTTGCGCTGCTGATGCAGGAAGTGGCCGTCGTCGCGGTGGAAGCCGTAATAGGTGCCTTGCCAGAAATCGGTCTTCTCGCCGGAGCGGGCGTGCAGTGTTCCGTTGCGGATCTCCACCGAGGGCGGCGGGTTGAGCCAGGTCATTTTCTCGAAAATGCTCATCGAAAACTCACGCGGGAACGCGGATGACGGCGCGCAGGCCGCCGAGCGGGCTGTCGGAGAGCGTGACGTTGCCGCCGTGACTGCGAGCGATGTCGCGGGCGATGGCCAAGCCGAGGCCGGTGCCTGAATCATCGAGGTTGCGGGCCTCGTCGAGGCGGAAGAACGGCTTGAAGACGTCTTCACGGTTCTTTTCGGGAATGCCGGGGCCGTCGTCATCGAAGGTCAGCGTCAGCCATTTGGAGCCATGCTTGGCCTCGATATTCAGCGAGTTGGCATAGCGGCGGGCGTTCGATGCGAGATTGGTGACCAGCCGGGTGAAGGCGTTGGGGCGCACGACGATCTCGTCATCGCCTTCGATCGAATAGCTGAAATTCTTCTCGTGCAGCGCAAAGTCGGTTTCGATTCTGGCCAGCAGCTCGCTTATCCTGAGTTCGCCGACATCCTCTTCGATCTCGCTGCGGGCGAAGGCCATGTAGGCTTCCAGCATCGATTGCATGTCGTTGACGTCGTCGGCCATGCCTTGCAGGTCGGGATTGTTGCCGGCGAGCGCCAGTTGCAGCTTGAAGCGGGTGAGGATGGTGCGTAGGTCGTGGCTGACGCCTGTGAGCATCGCCGTGCGCTGCTCGATCTGCCGTTCGATGCGTTCACGCATCAGGATGAAGGCGAGGCCGGCGCGGCGGACTTCGTCGGCGCCGCGCGGGTAGAAGTTTTCGGCCTTTTGCCCCTTGCCGAAGCTCTCGGCGGCAGCCGCCAGCGCCTGGATCGGCCTTATCTGGCCGCGCAGGAAGAGAATCGAGACGCCGATCAGCACCAGCGAGGCGCCGACCATCCAGACGATGAAAATATGGGTGTTGGACGCATAGGTTTGGTTGCGCTTGGTCAGCACACGCAGAATCTTGTCATCGAGTTTGATGCGGATTTCGACGAGACTGGAATCGCCGAGCGTATCGATCCAGAAGGGGCGCTTGATCTGGTCGTTGAGCTCATCGGAGAGGATGCCGTCGAGGATCGAGAAAAACGGCTTTTCACGCGGCGGCGGCAGGTCGCCGTCCGGCTCGATCGAGATCTGCAGCTTCATCTGCTCGCGGGCGATCTTGGTGATCGCCGTGTAGTCGGCATCCTGCGGATAGGTATCGATGATCTGGATGATCGCGGCGATGTCCTGCGTCACGGCCATCGACAGGCGCTGCGTCACCATCTGCCAGTGGCGTTCCATGAACACGGCGGCGACGACCGACTGTAAAAGCAGCATCGGCATGATGATGATCAGCAGCGAGCGGACATAGATGCCCGTCGGCAGGCGGCGGCGCAGAAAGCGCGTGAACCACTTCCAACCGGTGGCGGGCAGGCGCTCTTCGCGCCGCAGGCTTTCGAATGTCACCATCTCTGTCGCGATCCTGACGTCCGGAGTATCAATCGATGCTCAGCCTATATCCTATACCACGAACCGTCTGGAGCCAGACAGGATTTGCCGGATCGTCCTCGATCTTGCGGCGCAGACGGTTGATCTGCACGTCGATCGTGCGTTCGCCGACATCGACGTCGTCGCCGATCAGCTCGTGGCGCGGGATGGTGTCGCCGGCGCGCCGCGCAAAGAGCAACATGATTTCCTGTTCGCGATCCGTCAGCCGGATCACTTCGGCCGCCTTCTTCAGCTCCTTGCGGGTCAGCGAGAAGGTGTAGGGGCCGAACATGATCTGCTCGATCTTCGGCGCATCCGAGGCATTGCGGCGCAGGATGTTGTTGACGCGCAGCACCAGCTCGCGCGGATCGAAGGGCTTCGACAGATAGTCGTCGGCGCCTGCTTCCAGGCCGGCGATGCGATTGTCCGACTCTGCCAACGCTGTCAGCATGATGATCGGAACGTTCTTGATCGCCCGCAATCCGCGCGTCACGTCGATGCCGGATTCGCCGGGCATCATCACGTCCATGATGATCAGGTCGAAATCGAGCCCGGTAAGCTTGCGCTGTGCCTCGGCGCCATCGGCAGCAACGGTCACCCGGAAGCCGTTTTCGGTGAGGTAACGGTTGAGCAGTGCACGGATACGCGTGTCGTCGTCGACGACAAGCAGATGCGCCGCATCATCAGAAATGATTGTCTTTCCCGCCATTCAGTCCGCTTTCGCTGTTTGCCTGTCCCGCATGCCCCTCAGAAATGCCTTCACGCTCTCGCGCGTTTCAAGAGAAGCATTGTCGAATGCCCTCTCAATGCGGCGCGATTGCGGCTCCGCCAGAGCAAGCGCCAGTTCGCGCCCCGTCTTTGTCGGATAAAGCTTGCGCTGGCGCCGGTCTTCCGGGCCCGCGACTTGTCTAATATAGCCTGAATCGATCAGTTGTTTGAGCACTCGGGCGAGGCTCTGTTTGGTAATCTTCAATGTATCCAGAAGATCAGCAACGGTCATGCCGGGTTCACGGTTAACAAAGTGTACCACCCGGTGATGGGCGCGTCCGAAGCCGCTTTTTTCGAGGATGGCGTCCGGATCGGAGACGAAATCGCGATAGGCGAAGAAGAACAGCTCGATGATTTCGAAGTCGATGATGCCGCTGTTTTCCATCGGCGTGGACAGCGGCTCAGGCTTGGCCGCTTTCGCGCTGGTCTGTCGTGGCGCCACGTCATTTCCCTTTCTCATCCCATGCGTTCCGGGCCGCTCTCGGCGCTCCCGGACCTGGCAGAGCTCGGGCCGAGGCTCGTCTTCGCCCGAACCCGGCCAGTCTCCGCTTCCCAATACAACGCATATTTTTCCCCAGTGCGTCAGTGGATAAAACGCAATCGGGACAACAATCAACAGGCTGGGTGTGCGGGGAGCCGGTGGATAGACAGTCGCCTCGCAGTAAACTTGTCCACAGAAATGCGAAAAGGCGGCCAGGCGGCCGCCCTTTCTGTTTCATTCCGGATCGCTCATCCGCCTCAGTTATAGACGTAGACGATGCGGCGGGTGCCGGGATCGACCAGCACCGGGCGGTCGTTGATGCGGGTGTAGCGATATTCGTAATTCGGGACTTCCTGGAAGGTCACGTCAGCCGGAACCTCTGCACCGACGACGACATCACCGCCGAGCTGCACGGTCTGCGCCGGCGTGGTGTCGATATAGGTGCGGACTTCGGCCGGCGGCGTGATCGCATCGACGTCTCCGACCGGGCCGAGCAGCTCGTCACCGGGGCCGGGCTGCGGCTCGGCGGGAACGACGCTCGCCGTCGTCTCGTAGGTCACGACGGGGACGCCGAGGCTCGTCTGGTTCTGCTCGACGACGACAGGGGCGCCTTCATGCTGGACCTGCAGATATTCGGCATAGACCCAGCCGCGGACGCCGTTGACATCGACGCGGCACCAGCGGCTGCCCTGGATGCAGCCGTCGAGATAGGCCGACGAACCGCGGGTGGCGATGCCGACGGAAGGGTATTGCGGACCGGGACCGGCGCGGACATTGAGATCGTTGATGGCCGTGGCGGCCATTTCCGCATGCGCAAAGCCCGCGCTTGCAACAAGCACGGCGCCTGCCAGGAAAATGTTTCTCGTCATGGTCATTTGCATTTCTCCTTGTTTACCGGGCTGGAAACGCACCGTTCACCATCCGGTTCCAAAAGGCGTAAGCCTATTGTTTCCACCATGCCGGGATGTTCTTGCAGGTTGTTGATTTTCAAAGGAAAAACCGGAGCGAAAGGAGTTTTTCGCCGTCATAAACTGTTGTTACAGCCTGTCTCTTTGGTGTGAGGCGCGGATAAAAACTTGCTTTCGTCACTCGCCATTCAGACTATAGGGGCGGGTAGAGAACATAAGAGGCGCCAATGGGTATGCTACAGGCCGGAATCATTCCGGTGACACCGTTTCAGCAGAATTGCACCGTGCTTTTCGATCCTGACACCAAGGAGGGGGTGGTGGTCGATCCCGGCGGCGACGTCGAGACGATCGTCAAGGTGGTCGAGGAGAACGGCTTCAAGATCAAGGAGATCTGGCTAACACATGGCCATCTCGACCATGCCGGCGGCGCCAAGGATCTCAAGGCGGCGCTGGGGATCGATATTGTCGGTCCCCACAAGGACGACCTGCCGCTGCTGCAGCGGATCGAGACACAGCAGCTGAAATACGGGATCACCGGTCTCAAGAATGTCGAGCCGGACCGCTGGCTGGAAGACGGCGACAAGGTGTCGTTCGGCAATCACGAGTTCGAGGTCTATCACACGCCGGGTCATGCGCCCGGGCATGTGATCTTTGTCAATCGCGCGCAGAATTTCGCGCATCTCGGCGACGTGCTGTTCAACGGTTCGATCGGGCGCACCGATCTGCCGGGCGGGGATCACGACCAGCTGATGGCTTCGATCCGCGACAAGGTGCTGCCGCTGGGGGACGATGTCGGCTTCATCTGCGGCCACGGGCCGGGGAGCCGGATCGGCGACGAGCGGCGCAACAACCCGTTCCTGCAGGGCATTTGACAAACGAAAAGCGCCGCTCGATGAGCGGCGCTTTCTTTATATCGGATCGGGCGGCGATCAGCCGGCGGTGCAGAAGTGCTCGCGGCCATCGTTGCCGATGAAGGTGCCGGTGCCCGGATCGAAGGTGCGGTAACGGTACGAGCAGTAACGCTGCCACTGCGGCGTCCAGGGCTCGATGCCGGCGCGGACCGGTGCGTAGTAACGCGGGGGAGCGCGGTAGACCGGCACGGCTTCGTATTCCGGCTCGTAAACCGGTTCTGCGTAGCGCGGCTCATCATAATAGTAGCGCGGCTGGTTGGCGTTCGCGATTGCCGAGCCGACAACGAGGCCGGTTGCGAGGCCAACGGCACCGCCGACCCAGGCGTCGTTATTGTGGTGATGGCGCCAGCTGTCGGCGGAAGCTTCGCTGACAGCGGAAAGGCTGAGAGCGGCGGCTGCGGCCGTCAGAAGAAGTGTCTTTGCGATCGTGTTCATGATCTTGTCCTACTCTCCAAGACAGCGGGAAGTGCTGCCTTTAAAACTCTTCAGGACGGCTGCGGGTTCCTGCGCCGTGATGTTGAGACGATAGTGGCGGCTATCTGAACGGATGCTGAATAACAAAACCCGGCATTTCTGCCGGGCTTCAACTCGAATTCGACGGCCTTGTTTGGGCTCAGCCAGCAATCTGAAGATTGACGGCCTTCGGTCCCTTGCCGCGGCGATCCGGCTCCGTGTCGAAGCTTACCTTCTGGTTTTCCGTCAGTCCGGCGAGGCCGGATGCCTGAACGGCAGAAATGTGTACAAAGATATCGGCGCCACCCTTATCCGGCTTGATAAAGCCGAAGCCTTTGTCGGTATTGAAGAATTTTACAGTGCCAGTCTCGGCCATGCGTCAGGTCCTTTTCTCTCTGCCCGCCATCCACACGGGCAGCATCAATTATGCCCCTTCCGGAGCGCTAGCAGGCAGTTCTTGAATTTCGAGAAAAAGGTCCCCTCTACCTCGGCCTGTCTCTTGGTGGGATTATTCCCCATCTTGTGAGACCGGCTGACCGGAATATTAGCGTTTCCGGCGCGCACTTTCTTAAGGACTTCCCATGCTCGCAAAATGCCCGAACGCCGCGAGATTGCTGTGATTATTGGGAATTGGCAAGCAAAAGTTTTTTAACGTGTCCTCAGGAGCACAGTCGCCGCGGGTGTCCTATTTGCGCCAAAACGCAAAAAATCGCTCCGCGCGGGTGCATGATTAACGTTTTGTATCGTCTGCAATATAATTTGTGAGCAGATTTTCCCAAAAACACAACGTGAGCGGGTCTTCGGACCCACCCAAAAAAAATTCCGAATCATTCCGGCGATGTGCCGTGGATGCGGTTTCAGACCGCCTGGGCGCGGCGTCGCGACAGTTCGGGCACCACCTCGACTACAAGCATAGCGCTAAACATCAGCGCACAGCCGATATAGCCGACTGGGGGGATTGTCTCGCCAAGGATCAATGCGGCGAGCGAGGAACCGAACAGCGCCTCCGACGACAGGAAGATCGCCGCCTGCGAGGGTGTCGTATATCGCTGGCCGATGATCTGCAGCACGAAGGCGACGCCAGAGGAGAAAACGCCGACATAGAGGATCTCGGGTGCTGCGCCCATGATGGCGTCGAGGCTGACGGGTTCGAAGATCGCGGCGACGATGAGAGCGAGCAGAGAGGTGATGGCAAACTGTGTGGCCGACAGGGCCAGGGGGCGGCCGGTTTCCTTGACGGTCGTTCCTGCCAGCGTGATCTGGATCGCCCAGAAGCCGGCGCAGATGACGGTCAGGCCATCGCCGACCGTCAGAGCCGACAAATGTCCGCCCGACAGAAGGTAGATGCCAGCGATTGCCATGACGGCGCCCGGCCAGATGATCCAGTGCGGCGGGCGGCGTAGGAAGAGCACGGCGATGACGGGTACGAAGACCACGTAGAGACCGGTGATGAAGCTCGAATTGGTGACCGACGTCGTCTGCAGGCCAACCTGCTGGGTCGCGGCGCCACCGAAGAGGGCAAGGCCGATCGCCAGGTAGAGGCCAAGATGGCGCCTGCTGGTCTTGACGGCAGCCTTACGGCGCTCGAGCAGAACGAAGGGCAGGACGGCGGCCGTCGCAACGGCGAAACGCAGGCCGATGAACCAGAACGGGCTGAGTTCCTTCATCGCTGTCGACTGCGCCACGAAGCCGCCGCCCCAGATGGCAGCAGCAAGCAACAGCAACAGGTTCGCCTGAACGCGAGTCATGTCATTCCTCGATTGCGGGGAGCGCGGTGTGATGGCCGTGGTTAGCAGCTGGGTTTTGTTTCAGCAAGCGTGAATGAACGAACGCATCAGCCGGGGCTGACGCTGCAGACTGAAATTTCCAATCTGCGATCAGCCGTCCTGATTGGCGGCGCGGGAGACGCGCAGCAGCGCGCCGTCGCTTTCGTCGGTGACCATCAGCAATGCGCCATCTGGAGCCACGGTCACGTCGCGGATGCGGCCGTAATTGCCCTCGAACAGACGTTCCTCGGCGGTGAACTTGCCGCTTTCGTCGCGCTGCATGCGCGACAGCAGCTGGAACTTCAGCGCGGCCACCAGCATGTCGCCGTCCCATTCCGGGAACATCTTGCCGCGATAGACGGCGATGGCGCCCGGCGCGATCGAGGGATCCCAGTAGTGGAGGGGTTGCTCCAGTCCGGCCTTTTCCGTTCCTTCACCGATCTTGGCGCCGGAATAGTCGCGGCCATAGGTGATGACGGGCCAGCCGTAGTTCTTGCCCGGCTCGATCAGATTGATCTCGTCGCCGCCGCGGGCGCCGTGCTCGACGGTGTAGAGCTTGCCGTCGGAGCTGTCGAAGGTGATGCCCTGCGGGTTGCGGTGGCCCTTAGACCAGATTTCGGGGAGCGCCTTAGCGCCGTCGCGGAAGGGATTATCGGCGGGGATGCTGCCATCGGCATTCACATGGATGATCGAGCCGGCGCCGTCCTTGAAATCCTGCGAGCGGTCGCGGCTGCCGCGGTCGCCGACGCTGATGAACAGGCTGCCGTCGCCTGCGATGGCGATCCGCGAGCCGTACTGGATGTTGCCGCCGGTGAACTTTGCCATGGTGAAGATCGGCTTCACGTCCTCAAGCCTGCTCTCGTCGGCCGAGAGCTTTGCAGAGAAGGCTTCCGTGCCCGATCCCTTGGCATTGGCGATCGCGGCGGTGAAATAGAGGGTGCGGCTTTGGGCGAAATCCGGGGCGAGCGCCACATCCATCAGACCGCCCTGGCCGCGGGCGCTGACCTCGGGCACGCCGCCGAGCGGTTCGGATGCCTTGCCGTCGCGGATGATCCTGATATTGCCGGGGCGTTCGGTGACGAGATAGGCGCCGTCAGGCATGACCTCGACGGCCCAGGGATGATCGAGCCCGGTTGCCAGCGTATCGACGCTGACCGTCACTTCCTTGGTTTGCACCCGGTCTGCGGCGAATGCCGCACCGGCTGTTGCAAATGCGGCGCCTGCCGCCAAAGCGATGCGCAATCCCTTGAGCATGTTCATGATCTCCCCGTTCTACCATCCAGCCGGGTAGGTGGCGCGCGGGGGCGATCGCTTCAACCTCTTACGTCCCGGATAACGGCTTTGTGTTGCCGGGTTGAACGGTGCCGGTCTGGATCCTGTCGACCAGTTCGGCTTCGACGATGTAACGCATCGGGCCGCGCTCGGTGGCGTCGAACGGCCAGCAGGTCGTCAGCACGAGGTGGCGGCCCTCTGACGCGGCGTCGATGCCGCTTTCATCCCAGCGGGCGACACGGGCATCTGTTGCCTTGAAGGTCAGGACGGAGCCGTCGCGGCGGGTGATCTCGATATCGTCTCCGGCGCGCACATCCTTCAGCCAGCGGAAATGCGTGTCGCGGTGGGCGGCGATGACGGAGGTGCCTTCTTCACCGGGCTGCGGCGTGTTGCTGAGCCAGGCCGGGCCGAAGGCGAGGGCTTCGCCGGTGGCGCCTGAGAGCACGATCGCCGTCTTGCCGAGGCGCGGGGCGCTGACTTCGGCCTCTGTGGTGAAATCGGCCCAGGGCCAGGGCTTGGCATCCTCGCCGCGCAGCTCGGCGGCGAAGGCGCGTTTCAGCAGCACCTGCGAGAGTTCTGCCTTGCCCTTCATGTAGAAGCCGCTGGTCATCAGCGCCGTGCCGTAGAGCCCGAGGCCGAGGATGGCGACGGCGATCACCTTCTCCATCGCCGAGAGGCGGGCGAGGAGGCTTTTCCGGGGCGCGTCGATCTCAAACGCCGTCGCCGCGGCATTCGCCATCATCAGCTCCAGGTAGCTCGGAAGCGGTTCGAACTCGCCCACTTCCTCGTTCCAGCTTCCGCGTTGTGCGCCGGGCATCAGCGGCCTCCCGCCAGGAAGGCGCCGCGGATGCGGCGGCGCCAGATCGCAAAGCCACCGGCAGCGGCCAGGGCTGCGAGCAGCATGGTCAGGCCCTGCATGATCTGCCGGTCGGCGAGCGTCGCGGTCTGCGGCAACTTTACCGATGCCGAGCGCTGGGCGATCAGGTTTGCTGCACCCGGTGTCGGGGCGGCGGCCATCTGGTTGGCGACGGCGGCAAATTCCATCTGCGGCTTTGCCATGGCATGATCCGGCGCACTGCCTGCCGGAGCAGGGGCGGGTTCGCCCATCACCTTGTCGAAGTCCCAGCCGTCGGGCAGGTTGAGCGGCAGCTTGGTCGAGGTGACCGGCTGGCCATCGGGGCGCGACGGCGTGACGTCGACGGCGACGAGGCTGGTGACGCGGGAGACGAGATGGTGGGCCATGGCGATCGCCTCGACATCCTTGTCGAGCGCTGCCGGATCCTGGCGCTCATAGGAGCGGGCTTCGAGATCGTCGATCTTGCGGCGCGCCCAGAGCTTGGAGAGGCCCTTACCGTCGGCGGCATTGGCGATATCCATCTCGACGCGCCAGGGCTGGGCGCCGGTCTTGCCTGATATCTGCAGCTTGCCTGATGGTTTGTCTGTCGGCAATTCGGCGGTCAGGACCACGGGCTCGCCGGTATAGAGGTCGGGCATCGGGTTCGGCGTGATGTCGCTTGCCTGCACGCCGCCGAAAGTGGCGGCGATATCGGTCATGGCCGGGTTCTGCAGCTTGGCGAAGAGTTCGCCCATCCGTGAGGCCACCTGATCGGTCGAGCCGATATGGGTGAAGGTGCCGCGGCCGAGCTCGGCGGCCTTGGTCATGAAATAGGAGTTCGGAGCCGAGCCGATGCCGACGGTGAAGACGCGCGCATCGCCGCGGTTGTTGGTGATCTCCATGAACAGCTGCTGCTCGTTGCCGATCGCGCCATCCGTGAGGAAGACCACCTGGCGGAGCGCGCCATTGGCGATGGCGCCCTGGTTGCGCAGCGCATCTTCGAGCGCCGGCAGCATCTCGGTGCCGCCATCGGCGGTGAGGCCGCGTACATAGGCGATCGCCTTCTCGCGATTGTCTGGTGTCGCGCCGACGAGGCCGCCGAAGTAATCGGTCATCGTGTCGTCGAAACGGATGACGTTGAAGCGGTCGTCGGGACCGAGCCTGGAGATCGCCATGGCCAGGCTTTCCTTTGCCTGGGCGATCGACTCGCCGGACATCGATCCGGAATTGTCGATGACGAAGACGACTTCGCGCTTCAGCGGCGCCGTGGAAGCGTCAGGCGTTGCGGGCGGGGTGACGAAGGCGAGCAGATAGGTCTTGCCGTTGAGGACCTCGCGGAAGAGGCCGGCGCTCGGCGTCTTGCCGGGGGCGGCCTTCCAGGTGAGCTCGAAATCCTTGTCGGCGGGGACGGAGTCGCCCTTCAGACTGATGACGCGGTTCTGATCGCCATCCTGCTTGATATCGACATCATGGAACGCGGATTTGACGTCGCCGAGCGGGAAGCCCGCCTTGAGGTTCACGGTGAGCGCCACAGGATTGATCTTGGCGTTTTCGCGCGGATCGAGAACCGGTGCCTCGATCTTGTCGCGGTTCGGCACCGGATCGGACGGGACCGCGAAGCCGGCGCCGTTGTTGAACTCGACAGTCTGGACGACGGGGGCCGGATTGTAGCGAGGCGCGACGACCATCGGAAAGCGCAGCGAGAACTCGCCGCCGGACTGGTGCACGGCCTGCTGATACTCGATCTGGATGACGATGGTCTCGCCGGGGCCGATATTGGCGACCTGGTTGGTGAAGATGTTCGGGCGCTGCTGTTCGAGAAGGGCGGCCTTTTTGCCTTCGGCCTTGGCCTGTTCGTAGATCTCGCGCGCTTCCTGGCGCGGCTTGATCTGGCCCTCGATGAAGCGGTCGCCGATCTGCATCTTCAGCTCGTCGACCGCGGAATTTTCCGGCAGCGGGAAGACATAGGTGCCCTCGACCCAGCCGTTGCTCGGGTTCTGGAAGCGCTGGGTGACCTTGACGCGGGCGACGGGGCCCGAGACGTCCATCTGCACGTCGGTCTTCAGCCGTGGCGCCTCGATGAAGAAGCCCGGCTCCTTCGACGGGAAGAGCAGCGAGCCGCTGTTGACGTCGTTCGGGCGAACGAGGCCGGCGAGCTGCTCGACCTTCTGCGGCTGCGCCTCTTCGGCGCGAGCGGCGGAGACCAGGCCTGCGGCCATCATCAGCGAAGCGAAAAATGTCGTGAACGCGATCAGGAATGAAAAGGACACACGGCTGGCGCGGAGCCGCTCTGTCGCAAACTCGTCTTCCAGAAACATTGGCATACCCTCAATAACCAACTTCGGATGATCCAGATTGAGGCTTCGATCCCGGCGGGCTCACGACCGAATTGCGGCGTGCCGCGGCATTTGTTGCGGCTTATTTGCGGCAAAGGCCCGAAACGGGGAAGTTTCTGATTTTAAGGGGTAAATCCGGATGACTTCAGAAATCGATTCAAGTTCTTCGCAAAGTGATTCAGCGCATCGCTGCAAAGGTGATTCCGGCACGGCTTTCAGGTGCGGCAATTGATCAATAAGAATCATCGGCGCCATCGCGCCTTTGCCCTTGAAATGCCTGTCTACATTGGACATAGACCTTAGCGCAGAATTCCGGTCCCGGCTTTCTGCCCCTTTCAACCGTATAGGACCGATATCATGGCCTTCCTTGCCGATGCTCTTTCCCGTGTGAAGCCTTCAGCCACCATCGCAGTCGCTCAGAAAGCGCGCGAGCTGAAAGCCAAAGGACGCGACGTGATCGGCCTCGGCGCTGGCGAACCGGATTTCGATACACCTGACAATATCAAGGAAGCGGCGATCGACGCGATCCGCCGCGGCGAGACGAAGTACACGCCGATCTCCGGTATCCCGGAACTGCGCAAGGCGATTGCCGCGAAGTTCAAGCGCGAGAACAATCTCGACTATACGTGGGAGCAGACGATCGTCGGCACCGGCGGCAAGCACATCCTCTTCAACGCCTTCATGGCGACACTGAACGCCGGCGACGAAGTCGTCATCCCGACTCCTTACTGGGTGTCCTACCCCGAGATCGTAGCCCTTTGCGGCGGCACGCCCGTCTTCGTCGCGACGACCCAGGAGAACAACTTCAAGCTCCAGGCCGCCGACCTCGAAAAGGCAATCACGCCGAAGACCAAGTGGTTCATGTTCAACTCGCCGTCCAACCCGTCGGGCGCTGCCTATACGCATGACGAGCTGAAGGCGCTGACCGACGTTCTCGTCAAGCATCCGCATGTCTGGGTTCTGACCGACGACATGTACGAGCACCTGACCTATGGCGACTTCAAGTTCGCGACGCCTGTCGAAGTCGAGCCGTCGCTCTACGACCGTACGCTGACGATGAACGGCGTCTCCAAGGCCTATGCCATGACCGGCTGGCGCATCGGCTATGCAGCCGGCCCGCTGCAGCTGATCAAGGCGATGGACATGATCCAGGGCCAGCAGACCTCGGGCACGACCTCGATCGCCCAGTGGGCCGCCGTCGAAGCACTGAACGGCCCGCAGGACTTCATCCCGGCCAACAAGAAGATCTTCGAAGGACGCCGCGATCTCGTCGTCTCGATGCTCAACCAGGCCAAGGGCATTTCCTGCCCGGTTCCGGAAGGCGCCTTCTACGTCTATCCGTCCTGCAAGGGCCTGATCGGCAAGACCGCACCGTCCGGCAAGGTCATCGAAACCGACGAAGACTTCGTCACCGAGCTGCTGGAAAGCGAAGGCGTCGCCGTCGTCCACGGCTCGGCCTTCGGCCTCGGCCCGAACTTCCGCATTTCCTACGCAACCTCCGAAGACCTGCTGGAAGAAGCTTGCCGCCGCATCCAGCGCTTCTGCGGCGCTTGCAAGTAAGCGATAGTTTTGCAGTTTGAATATCGAAGCCCGCCGGAGACGGCGGGCTTTTTGTTTGGGTGGGCGGCTGTAGAGATCGGCCAGCGCATGTGTTAGCTTTTCGCTCATGGATAGAAGAGAAGCGCTCGAAAGCTTGAAGGAGCATTCCGATGCCGTTCGCGGCATGGGCGCGACGGGGCTTTATCTTTTCGGCTCGGTGGCCCGCGATGAGCCGACTCCCGATAGCGACCTCGATATTTTCATCGACCATGAAGCCGGCTCGCATTTCTCGCTTCTCGATCTCATCGCCATCAAGCAGTTTCTCGAGGACAAGCTTGACGTGGAGGTCGATGTCACGACCCGCGACAGCCTGCACCCGATGTTGAAGGCTGATATTGAGCAGAGCGCCATCCGGGTCTTTTGATGGCGAGGAAGCTGAAGCCCGTTCTCGCCGAGATCATCGAAACCATAGACGGGGTGATGGCTGCCACGGACGGCAAGTCGCTCGATGATTTCAAGGCTGATTGGCTATTGCGACTGGCGACGCAACGGGCGCTGGAAATTATCTCGGAAGCCAGCCGTCATCTGCCGGATGATTTGATCGCGAGCGAGCGGGATATTCCGTGGAAGCAGATCCGGGGCATCGGAAACATTCTGCGGCACGAATACCATCGGATAGCGGATGAGATCATCTGGGCTGTGGTTGCTCAGCATCTTCGTTCACTGCGAGATGCTGCGGTCAGGTTGGCCGATCGCATCGACGAGTGACGGTTACAACCCCAGCGCCGACAGCATCAGGAACGTTGCAAACAAAATGAAATGCGTCATTCCCTCGATGGCGTTGGTTTCGCCGTCGTTGAGGTTGATGGCGGCGGCAATCAGGGTGATGGCGACCATCACCGTCTGGACCGGGGTCATGGCCATGACGAAGGGCTGGCCGGTGTAGAGGGCGATGGCCTCCATCACAGGTACCGTCAGGATCACCGTCGAGAGCGAGGCGCCCATGGCGATGTTGACCGTTGCCTGCATGCGGTTCTTCAGCGCGGCGCGGAGCGCCGTCAGGATTTCGGGGGCGGCGGAGATTGCGGCGACGACGATGGCGGTGAGCGCGATCGGGGCGCCGCTGTCGCGCAGGCCCTCGGTCATGAAGGCCGACATGAATTCGGCGAGCGCGCCGATGATGACGACGCCGATCAGGATGGTGATGATCGAGGCCGATGCCGGTTCGTCGGCGTGGTGCTCGTCAGGTGCGTTGCCTTTCCGCTCGGCGCGCGGATAGCTGTAGCTGAAGAAATAGCTGTGCTGGCCGACCTGCATGCGCAGGAAGAGGCCATAAAGCGCGATCATGGCGATGATCGTGAAGCCGGAATAATAGTGCCATTTGTCGTCGGGCACGAATTCCGGAACGATCATCGAAATGCCGATCGCCGTCAGGATCATGACGCCATAGGTCTTACCGGAATTGTCGTTATAGGGTTGCTCGCCGTGCTTGAGGCCGCCGAGCAGGGCGGCGAGGCCGAGGATGCCGTTGATATCCAGCATCAGCGCCGAATAGATCGTGTCGCGCACCAGCGTCGGCGAGCTTTCGCCTGACATCATGATGGCGAGGATGATGACCTCGACGAGGACGGCCGACAGCGTCAGGATCATCGTGCCGTAGGGATCGCCGACCTTGACGGCGAGGATTTCGGCATGGTGGGCAACGCGGATTGAGGCGAGTACGATTGTTCCAACCAGGGCTGCGGCGGCGATCAGCGCGGCTCCGCGGCCCATCTCCAGGATGCTGTGCTCCAAGCCATAGGCCACTGCCGCGACGATCGCCGCGATGACCAGGAATTTTTCGTCTCTCAGTCGTGCGGCGAGGGTCACGCTACGCTCCGGAATTGATTCACCAGAACAATCTAAGCCGATGATATCGCTAATCAAGCCGGGGCCACCACGCGCCAAATTTGCGCTATGTCCGATTTAATGGAATACTGCCCAAATCGGTCAGCCGGACAGACATCGCGGCGTGCCTCGTATCTTGTTTCATCGCCCGCGATCCGCCGGATTGATCTCCGGAAGCTTTTCGCCGCGTCCAAGAAAACAAAGAGGAGAGGTGCATGGTCAAGGTGGTTTATGAGGTTGTGCCGCATGACGGAGGCTGGGCGTACCGCCTGGGCAACGTCTATTCCGAGGCCTTCCCGTCACATGCCGAAGCGCTGGAAGCTGCGCGCATCGTTGCTGCCGAGCAGCAGGTCGGCGGCGATTCCGCCGAGATCAGCTGGCAGGACGACAAGGGCAAGTGGCACGAGGAATATGCCGAGGGCGGCGATCGTCCGGAGACCGAGGTGGTCGACGGCCTGTTCAGGAAAAGCCCTGGAGCCGAGGCATCGCCCGGCGCCTGACTTCGCTCCGATCCAATATCTGACCGCGCGTCACCGGGCGCGCGTGATGGAACAGCTGTCCAGATAAAGCTTCAAACCCTCGACCAGGGCATCAAAGGCCACGCGGCAGCGCGGCGACGTCTTCAGATTTTCATGCATGGCCACCCACGTGCCGATATGCATGTCCATGACGCCGGGAAGAACACGCCTGAGGTTCGGATCGGCATCCCCAAGACCCGTCTGACACATGCCGATGCCGGCGCCGGCGCGGATGGCGGCGAGCTGCGCGAGATAGCTGTCGGTGCGCAGCGAGAAGGCGATGCCTTCGGCCACCGGGAAGCGTTTCACCATCGTGCGCACATAGGCGGTCTGACGGTCGAAGCCGATCAGGCGATGCGTCTTGATATCTTCCAGCGTCTGCGGCGTGCCGTGCTTTTCCAGATAGGCGTGATGGGCGTAGCAGCCGATCGGAATATCGCCGATGCGCCTGACGACGAGCGCATCCTGCTGCGGTTCCATCATCCGCACGGCGATATCGGCCTCGCGATTGAGGAGGTCTTCGACAGTATCGGAGGCCGAGAGCTCGATCTCGAGCTCGGGGTGGCGATCCTGAAGGGCGGCCAGGATCGGCGGCAGGACCTCGACGGCGATCACTTCGCTGGCGCTGATCCTCACCGTTCCGTCGATACGGTCGCGGTGGCCGGAGGCGGCGCGCAGCAGGGCCGAGGAGCTTGCGGCCATGGTCTGCGCGAAGGGCGCGAGCAAGTGTGCGGCATCCGTCGGCAGCAGGCCGCTTTGCGAGCGGGTGAAGAGCTCGGCGCCGACGGCCTGCTCAAGAGCGTCGATATGGCGGCCAATGGTTGGCTGGGTCAGGCCGAGTTCACGCGCGGCAGCCGAAAGCGAGCCGTGTGCTAGCACGGTCAGAAAGGTGCGGTAGAGATCCCAGCTCGGTTCTTCGCTCATTGATTTATGTATAGATGATGCACGTATTTCGTCAATTTCGTTTATCGCGCGACGGGCGCATGATCGCGTCATCATCAAGGAGATTGAGATGACAGAGGATCGGAAGACAGCTCTCGTTCTTGGCGCCACGGGCGGTATCGGCGGCGCCGTTGCCCGCAAGCTGATGCAGGACGGATGGCAAGTGCGGGCGCTGAACCGCAATGCGAAGGCTGCATCGCAGCGCATGCCTGAAGTCGGATGGGTGCAGGGCGATGCAATGGATGCGGGCGATGTCCGCGCGGCCGCGGAGGGCACGGCGCTGATCGTCCATGCGGTAAACCCGCCCGGCTATCGCGACTGGGAAAAGCTGGTGCTGCCGATGCTCGACAATACGATCGCGGCGGCGCGCTCGGTTGGTGCCCGCATCGTCCTGCCGGGGACGGTCTATAATTTTGGGCCGGATGCCTTTCCTGTCCTCCGCGAAGACAGCCCGCAGAACCCGGTGACGAAGAAGGGGGCGATTCGTGTCGAGATGGAAAAGCGGCTGAAGCGGGCGGCGGAGCAGGGGGCCGGTGTGATCATCGTCCGCGCCGGCGATTTCTTCGGCCAGGGCACGACCGGCAACAGTTGGTTCTCGCAGATAGTCACGCCGGGCAAGCCGGTCCGGACGCTGAAGAACCCGGCGCGCAATGGCATTGGTCATCAGTGGGCCTATCTGCCCGATGTGGCGGAGACGATGGTGGCGCTTGTCGAGCGCGCCGGCCTGCCTGATTTCGCCGTCTATCACATGGATGGATTCTGGGATCGCGATGGCCAGCAGATGGTCCAGGCCATCAGACGTGTCTCCGGCGGGCGAGCGAAGATCGGTGCCTTTCCCTGGTGGATCGTGCCGCTGGCGGCACCCTTCGTCACCGTCATGCGGGAGGTCAAGGAGATGCGTTATCTCTGGAATGAGCCGCTGCGCATGTCCAATACCAAGCTGGTGGCCGAGCTCGGTCGCGAGCCGCAGACGCCGATCGATGAAGCCGTGCGTGCTTCGCTGGTGGCGCTCGGCTGCCTGCCGAAGACCGCGGGACTGATCACCAATCGCGAGGCGATCGCCGGCTAGCCGAGTTCGCCAAGCGCGATCCGGGCGACCGTCAGCTGCAGATCGGCGCTCTCCGTCGAGCCGTCGCCCATAAACCATGCCGCCGACAAGCCGGAATAGGCGACGATCCATTGCGGCAGGCGGCGCGGCTCAAGCCGGGTTTCCGCCGAAACGATCGGCAACTGGCGCTGCAGGCGGCCGGGGGCGGCGATCGTCGCCAGGTCCTCGTTGGCAAAGGTGTTGGCGAAATCGAAGCCACGCTCGCCGCAGAGCCCCTTGGGATCTATCGCCAACCAGCCGTCCTCGCCGAAATCGAGGATATTGCTGTGATGGATATCGCCGTGGAGGACGGCCACAGCCTGCGGTTCCGACAGCAACGTCCTGGCGACGCGGTCGCAATCGGCAAGCGTGCCGCCATGGGCCGCTGCCGCGGGCGCCAGTTCGCGGAACCATCGGTCCAACGGGATCAGCGCCGGCAAAGGCTTTTGGCGCGGGGCGTGGAGAGCGTTGACGGTACGGCAGATAATCCGCGTCGCCGCGTCGTCCCGCCCCTCATGCGCCATCTTGAGCAGCGACTGCTGGCTGAGCGAGCGCTCCATCAGGACGGCGTGGCTGTCATGGGCATAGACGCGGGCCGCACCCTTGCCGTCCCACCAATCGAGCACCGCGCCACCGGCCCGCTCCGCCTCGTCCTCCGACATCTTCAGCATTGCCGGCTTGCCGCGCCAGAGGACGGGCAGGAGTTTGCTGCTATGGGTGACGATCGGCTGGCCGTCGGGCGTGAGGGACCAGCGGGAGAGGTAGGGTTCGAACATGGGGGGAAGGTAGGGGGCGAGAGCGTCGGTTTGAAGGGGCAGCCCATCCACTTCCCTCATTCCTGTGCCTTTAGGGCTGCGCCCACGGGATGTCACAGGAATGAGGGAGGCGGGGGTAGGTGCCTGCTGCCGGCTGCCCCAAAAGAAATCCCGCCTCTAAGGCGGGATTTCTCAGTTTCCACTGAGTCCTTACGCGACCTTGTCGATCAGCGGGTAGTCCGTGTAGCCCTTGGCGCCGCCGCCGTAGAAGGTGGCCTGGTCGCCGGCGTTGAGGGGCAGGTTCTTCTGCAGGCGCTCGACGAGATCCGGGTTGGCGATGAAGGGCTTGCCGAAGGCGACGAGGTCGGCGCGGCCGGTTTCTGCGGCGGCGATCGCCATGTCGCGGTCGTAGCCGTTATTGACCATCCAGTTTGCCTTGCCGCCGGCCCTCTCATAAGCGGCGCGCAGCGCTGCATAGTCGAAGGAGGGGTTGGTGCCGCCCTTGTAGTCGCGTTCGCCGCCGGTCTGGCCTTCGACGATATGGATGTAGGCGAGATTGTACTTCGCCAGTCCCTCGACCACGTGGGTGAAGACGGCCTGCGGGTTCGAATCGTAGCTGTCGTTCGACGGCGTGACCGGCGACAGGCGGATCGCGGTGCGGCCGGCGCCGATTTCCTTGGTGACGGCTTCGACGACTTCGAAGGTCAGGCGGGTGCGGTTTTCGATCGAGCCGCCATACTGGTCGGTGCGGTCGTTGATGCCGTCGCGCATGAACTGGTCGAGCAGATAACCATTGGCGCCGTGGATTTCGACGCCGTCGAAGCCGGCGTCGATGGCAGCTCGGGCAGCCTTGCGATAGTCCTCGATGATGCCGGGGATTTCGGAGGTTTCCAGAGCGCGGGGCTCGGATGTATCGGCGAAAGTGCCGGTGCCGTCAGGGTTGACGAGGTAGGTCTTGCCCTTGGCGGCGCGGTTGGTCGAGGAGACCGGCTTGCCGCCGTTTGGCTGCAGCGTGGTGTGCGAGATACGGCCGACATGCCACATCTGGACGACGATCTTGCCGCCGCCGGCATGGACGGCGTCGGTGACGCGCTTCCAGCCATTGAGCGCTTCCTTCGTGTAGAGGCCAGGTACGTCGGCATAACCCTGGCCCTGATGCGTGATCGGGGTTGCCTCGGTGATGATCAGGCCGGCGCTGGCGCGCTGGCGGTAATATTCGACGTTCAGGTCGTTCGGCACGGCGCCCGGCGAGCGGTTGCGGGTCAGCGGGGCCATGACGATGCGGTTCTTGACGGCGATGTCGCCAACCTGTGTCGGTTCAAAAAGCTTGGTCATAAGTCTTTCCTTTTCTGGCGGGGATCAGGCGGCCGGGGCGGGGGCTGTCTTGCCCCGGGCCGAAAGATAGGTGAGGGCGGTCACGCCGAGGCCGATGATGGCCATGAGGGCGGCTGCCAGGGGTACGCGTGTGAGCTCGAAGCCACTCTCGATCACCATGCCTCCGGCCCAGGCGCCGAGTGCGTTGCCGGTGTTGAAGGCGCCAATATTGATCGTCGAGACCAGGTTCGGCGCATCCTTGCCGAAGCTGACGACGCCGACCTGCAGGGCGGGAACGGCGGCAAAGGTGGCGATCGCCCAGACGAGCAGGGTGATTTCGGCCGGGATGAAGAAGCGGCTGGTGAAGCTGAAGACCACCGAGGTGACGGCGATCGCGGCAAAGACAGCGGCCAACGTGACGCCAAGCTTCCAGTCGGCGAGCTTGCCGCCGATCAGGTTGCCGATGGTGAGGCCGATGCCGATCAGGAATAGCGTCCAGGTAACGCCTTCGGGCGACAGGCCGGTAACATCGCGCAGCAACGGGGCGATATAGGTGAAGAGCGCAAACATCGAGGCCGAGAAGAAGACGGTGGTCGACAGCGCCAGCCACAGGCGGCCGTTGCGCAGCGCCGAGATTTCGGCAAGCAGGCTGCTTTGCTTTTCCTGCCTGTCCTTCGGCAGGATGGCGATCAGGCCGATGATGGTGATGACGCCGATGACGGTGACGACGGCGAAGGTGGAGCGCCAGCCATAGGCCTGGCCGATGGCGGTGCCGAGCGGGACGCCGAGGACGTTTGCCAGCGTCAGGCCGGTGAACATCAAAGCGACGGCGCGGGCCTTGCGGTCCTCACTGACGAGACCGGCTGCAACCACCGAGCCGATGCCGAAGAAGGCGCCGTGGCAAAGGGCGGTGACGACGCGGGCAAACATCAGCACCCAGTAATTCGGGGCGATGGCGCAGAGCAGGTTGCCGGCGATGAAGAAGGCCATCAGCGCGATCAGCGCCGTGCGCCGCTTCAGCTTGGCGGTGGAGACCGCCATGACCGGCGCGCCGATCGCGACGGCCAGCGCATAGCCGGTGACGAGCCAGCCGGCCTGCGGAATGGTGACGGAGAGGTCGGCGGCCACTTCCGGCAGCAGACCCATGATGACGAATTCCGTGGTGCCTATTGCAAAGGAGCTCAAGGCGAGAACGAGGAGGGCGAGGGGCATATCAAAGATCCTGGGAGAGATGCTTCAGGAAGGCAGCGATGGTTTCTTCGTTTCGCTTGTAGAAAATCCACTGGCCGACACGGCGCGTGGTGACGAGACCGGCGCGGTGCAGCGTGCCGAGATGCGAGGAGACCGTCGACTGCGACAGTCCGCAGCGCTCGAACTGGCTGGCGCAGACGCCCATATCCAGCGGATGCTCCTGAGAGGCGAAATGCGCCTCCGGATTTTTCAGCCAGTTGAGGATTTCCATCCGGGTGGGATGTGAAAGTGCCTTGAGGATTTCGTCCTTGTCCATCGCCTGCTCTCGATCCTTAAATCGAACTTTCTCGATATATGGATCGCTGTGTGCCGATATGCAAGAGGCGACGGTGTGAGCCGTTGCGCGATATTTCTCTGATTAAATTTTAAGCAAAAAAAGAGGGCCACCGGAAAGCCGGGGCCCTTTAAAGGTGTGAAGGTCAATAAACCTCCAGAGGGGAACAGCTAACGCGGTGGCACTGGGAGAGAACCACGAAATGCATCAGCTATGTGCGATATGGTGGTTTATTGGGCAGGTTGCAATGCATTTTTGTGCATGCCTGCTATGCGCTGCACAAATTATGCTGCGCCGCAGCGAATTTGGGCAAAAAAAGAGGGCCGCCGAAAGCTCGGGGCCCTTTTAAGGTGTGAAGGTCAAAAACCTCCAGAGGGGAACAGCTAATGCGGTGGAACTGGGAGGAAAAGCCACCATGTGCATCAGCTAAGTGCGATATGGTGTTTTAATGTGCAAACGGCAACCCCTCTTTTGTGCATGCCAGTCATGCAGTGGTTGCATAGTCTGCAATTCATTCCACAATTCGCGTCTGTCGAGCCCGCTCAGAAGTTCCAGTTTCTGGCCTTGGTGACGATGAAATCGCGGAAAGCCTTCAGCTTCGCGGCATTCTTGATCTCGTCCGGGTAGCAGAAATAAGTATCGAAAGAGGGGACATCGGCATTGATCGCCAGCTGGATCAGACCCGGGTCGCGGCCGACGATATAGTCCGGCATGCAGGCGACGCCCATGCCGAGCAGGCAGGCGCGCTTGATCGAGGTCTGGCTGTTGATCTGCAGATGCGGAATGCGCTTGTTGTCCGACGAGCGGCCGGCAATCTCCAGCCAGTTGACGTCGAGCAGGTAGTTCGGTGCCGGCTCGCCGAAGGTGATGATCCGGTGATTGTCGAGATCCTCCACCGTCTGCGGCTCGCCGTAGCGGTTGATATAGGAGGGCGCGGCATAGACGTGCATATGCACGGTGAAGAGCTTGCGCTGGATCAGATCGGACTGCTGCGGCTGGCGCAGGCGGATGGCGCAATCGGCGTGACGCATGTTCACGTCGACTTCCTCGTTGTCGAGGATCAGCTGGATCTGCACATCCGGGTAGAGCTGCATGAACTCCTGGATCTTGTCCGTCAGCCAGCCCTGGCCGAGGCCGACCGTGGTCGTGACGCGCAGCTTGCCGGACGGCGTTTCCGTCGTCTCCGTCAGTTGCATCTTCACGGTTTCGAGCTTCAGCAGCACGTCATGCGCGGTGCGGTAGAGCAATTCGCCCTGTTCCGTCAGGATCAGGCCGCGCGCATGGCGGTGGAACAGCTTGGTGCCGACATCCTGCTCCAGCGCGCTGACCTGGCGGCTGATGGCGGATTGAGACAGATGCAACTTGTCGGCCGCATGCGTGAACGAACCCGCTTCGGCAGCTGCGTGAAAGATACGCAGCTTGTCCCAATCCAATGGCATTCCCCCACCCCTCATAGCCATGCTTACTCCGCGGCCACGGCGACGGGCATGTGGCCCGTCAGATAACGCTCGGCTTCGAGAGCGGCCATGCATCCCATGCCGGCGGCGGTGATCGCCTGGCGGAAGGTATCGTCCGTCACGTCACCGGCAGCATAGACGCCCTCTACGCTTGTGGCGGTGGAATCAGGAGCGGTCCAGAGATAGCCGTTGTCCTTGAGCTTCAGCTTGCCCTTGAAGAGTTCGGTGGCCGGCGCATGGCCGATGGCCACGAAGACGCCGTCGATGGTGTTTTCGGAGATAGCGCCGGTGCGGGTGTCGCGCAGACGCACGCCCGAGACCGACGGCGGCATTGGCGGCTTTGCCGGCGTGCCGGTGATTTCGGCAATCTCGGTGTTCCAGAGGATCTTGACGTTTTCCTTGGCGAACAGGCGCTCCTGCAGGATCTTTTCCGAACGGAAGCTGTCGCGGCGGTGCACGACCGTGACCGACTTGGCGATATTCGAGAGATAGAGCGCTTCCTCGACGGCGCTGTTGCCGCCGCCGACGACGATGACGTCCTTGTTGCGATAGAAGAAGCCATCGCAGGTGGCGCAGGCCGAAACGCCGAAGCCCTGGAAATGCTGCTCGCTCTCGATGCCGAGCCACTTCGCCTTGGCGCCGGTGGCGATGATCAGCGTATCGGCAGTCCAGACCTGGCCGCTATCGGTGCGCGCCACGAAGGGGCGCTGGTTCATCTCGACTTCGGTGACGAGGTCGTTGACGATTTCGGCGCCGACATGTTTTGCCTGCTGCAGCATCTGGTCCATCAGCCACGGGCCCTGGATCGGATCGGCAAAGCCCGGATAATTCTCGACATCGGTCGTGATCATCAGCTGGCCGCCTTGCTCCATGCCTGCGATCAGCACCGGCTTCAGCATCGCGCGCGCCGCATAGACGGCAGCTGTATAGCCGGCAGGGCCGGAGCCGATGATGAGCACCTTCGTGTGGCGGGCGGACATGTCTTTAATTTCCTTTCGACTGGCGGGACGCAGCGGCTAAAGAGCGAATGAGGCCGTTTGGCGTTCCCCGCACATTTATGAACGTCCAGTGCTTTTATTCAAGGGCAGCCTTGCATTACCAACAAGGCATTGCGCTTGGCTGTGCAAGAATCCACCGCGGCGGCGAAACATTCTTGCCTATTGCCGCACTTTATATAGAAGCTGGCGCGACGGAATTAAAGAAAGGCCGAAGGCTTTGGTGCGCGCCGAACTCGATGTCATCGACATAAAGATCCTGAGGGAACTGCAGGCGGACGGCCGCATGACCAATGTCGAGCTCGCCGACCGCGTCGGCATCTCGGCGCCGCCCTGCCTGCGCCGCGTTCGCAAGCTTGAGGAAGCCGGCATCATCGAGGGCTACCACGCGATGCTGAACAGCCCGAAGCTCGGCTTCGACCTGGTCGCCTTCTGCATGGTCGGCCTCAAGCATCAGTCCGAAGCCAACCTCAAGGCCTTCGCCGCCGCCACCTCCAACTGGCCGCTGGTGCGCCAGGCCTGGATGGTCTCCGGCGACAGCGACTTCCTGCTGCATTGCGTCGCCGAGAACCTGACGCGCTTTCAGGACTTCGTGATCGAGGTGCTGACGGCGAACGAGCATGTCGATACGGTGAGGACCATGCTGACGATCCGCCAGGTGAAGCGGCTGGGGCTGGTTGAGGTTTGAGGCGTGGGGCAAGCCGGCGAAGAGACGCATATGCCTGAGGCAGTCTATCCAGCACCGGGTATGAAGGGTCCTCTGTGGCGCCGCTCGCTTTTCCGCAAGTGCCTGACCTGGTACCGGACCAGCCGCTCGCGCAAGCGTTTGCGCGGTATCGACCAGGATCAGTCGCTCAGCCTGGTCTCGCCGCAGCAGTTCAGGCAGTTGGCCGATAGCGATCTGCCGCTGGTTTTCCTCTGCCGCAACGACAGGCGGCTGCTTCCCTCGTTTTTGAAGCATTATCGCTCGCTCGGCGTTACCAGATTCATCTGCGTCGATGATCGCTCCACCGATGGCTCGGCGGAATTTCTGCAGTCTCAGCCCGATCTTGACCTCTGGACATCGAGCCAGCGCTACAAGGACGCGCGTCGCGGAAAGGCCTGGCGAGAAGGTCTTTTCAGGACGTATGGGATCAACCGCTGGTATCTGAATATCGATTCCGACGAGTTCCTGATTTACGAGCGGTGCTTTGAGAACCCGCTGCCCGTCCTGATCCGGCGCCTCGGAGCCCAGTCGATCAACCGGTTGGCAGCGCCGATGCTCGATATGTATCCGCTGAATGACATTGCTGCTGCCGAATTCACCGGCGAAGACGAGCGGATGCCGTGGCAGATCGCTGACTGCTATGACCGGGATGGATACGAGGTCGTCAAGAACGACCGCTTCGTGCGGATACGCGGTGGGGTGCGGAAGCGCGTGTTCGGCGCTGATGTCGACCTGATGAAATATCCGCTGCTCTTCTGGGACAAGGATTGTTCACTGGGCGAGAACATCCACCAACCCTTGCCCTACGATCGCAATTTCTCGCCGATCTTCGGCGTCCTCCTGCACTTCAAGTTCTTCTCCGACTATCAGGAGCGCGTTCAGCAGGCGATCGACGGCGGCCAGCATTTCGGTGGCGCGCGCGAATACGTCAACATGATGGAAAAGATCTCCGCAAATCCCGACATGGCGTTTGGCTATTCGGGGAGTGCGCATTTCAGCGGCCCGGATCAGCTGGTGGTGCAGGGGTTTGTTGCGCCTGTGTTTGAGGGGCGTTAGGGCTGCCGCGTGGAAAATGTACGTGTCGCTTTGTGCGAACTCGACTTTTATGATTGTGATGGGTTGTCCGCAGCCTCAACTCAACTTCGTCCCGTAAGATCCTCATGACCAAACTCCCCATCTCCGCCTTCATCATCTGCCTCAACGAGGAGGCCTATCTCGGCAATTGCATCGAGAGTCTCGCGGATTTTGCCGAGATCGTGGTGGTCGATTCCGGGTCGACGGATGGGACGATTGGGCTTGTTCAGTCTTATATCGACAAGGGCTGGCCGGTTCGGCTGTTTCATGAGAAATGGCGGGGTTATGCCGGGCAAAAGCAGTTTGCGCTGGAGCAGTGCACGCAGCCCTGGTGCTTCAATATCGATTCCGATGAGCGCCTTGATGCGCCGCTCAGGAAGCTTTTGCCGGAGCTTGGAGCGGCACCGGCGGATGTGGTCGGCTGGCGGGTGGCGCGGCGGCCTTATCTGATCGGGTTCGGCTATACGCCGGAGCATGTGCGCGAGCGCAAGAACCTGCGACTGATCCGTCGAGGGCATGGGGCCTATGATCTGACCCAGGCGGTGCATGAGGGGATCGTGGCGACAGGCCGGGTCGAGAAGGCGAAGACGGGGAGCCTCCTGCATTACCGGCCGCTGATCATCGACGAGCAGATCCTCAAGGAAAACAGATATTCGACGCTGAAGGCCGATCAGCATTTTGCCGCGGGCAAGACGCCGAAGGCGGCCAAGCTGATCTTCTCGCCGCCGATCTATTTCTTGCGTCTCTATTTCAAGAATGGTCTATGGCGTTGCGGCGTTCCGGGCTTCATCGAGGCGATGACCGGTGCCGTCTACGCGTTTTTGACGCAGGCCAAGCTTTATCAGCGCAATGCCCTGAAGCGGCGTCCCAATGTGGATGATGCCGGGGATCGCTAAGAGGAATTTCGTGTGAAGGTTTTTCATTATCACTTCGGCAAGGATGGCGGCGCGGAGAAGTTTTTCGTGCATCTGGCCAGGGGGCTCGGGCGCCGGGGTGTCGAGCAGACGTCGGTAATACGGCCGGATCGTCTTTGGCGGAAGGATATCGAACCTTATTCCAAGATCATTGAAAGCAACTTTCGCAATCTTTCGCCGGACCGGCTGCTGCTGCCGATGAAGGTGCGCTATCTGGCCGAGCGTGAGAAGCCGGACGCCCTGTTTTCCTGGGCGACGCGCGCCAGCCGCCTGATGCCGAACTACAAGGGTTGCATCAAGATTTCGCGTCTTGGCGATTACCCGACCAATCTCAGCTATTTCAAGAATACCGACGTCCTGGTGTGCAATACGCCCGGGATCGGCGAACATGTGCGTAATATGGGCTGGACGCGCGGTGTCGAGGTCATTTCCAATTTCACGACGACGGATCGGGTTGCTCCCGTCGATCGCGCTTCGCTCGATACGCCTGAGGGCGTTCCCGTTGTCATGTCGATGGGGCGCTTCGTTCCGCGCAAGCAGTTCGCCTTGCTGACCGCTGCCGTCGCCAAGCTGCCGGGCGTCTATCTCTGGCTTGCCGGGGACGGCGAGGAAATGGAGAATGTTCGCAAGGTTGCAGCCGATCTCGGCGTGACCGATCGCGTCCGTTTTCTGGGCTGGCAGAAGGATACGAGGCCCTTCGTCGCGGCTTCCGATATTTTCGTCATGCCCTCCAGCCATGAGCCGCTCGGCAATGTCATCCTCGAGGCCTGGGCGCAGCACAAGCCGGTGGTTTCCAGCCGCTCGGAAGGGCCGCTCTGGTTCATGCGCGACGGTGAGAACGGTTTGCTGGTCGATATCGGCGATACGGATGGATTTTCGCGCGCCATCGAGCGGTTGATCAATGATAGCGTTCTGAGGGAGAAAGTGGCGGCCGGCGGCAATCAGACGCTGATGCAGCAGTTCTCCGAAGAAGCCGTCTGCAACGCCTATATCGAGCTCTTCAAGCGCAAGCCGTAAAATCAGTAGCGGGTCGAGCGGTAGACCGCGGCGATCCGCTTTGCTTCCATGTCGATCTGGAAATCTTCCAGGATATGCGCCAGACCGGCGGCGGCGAGCGCGTCGCGGCCGGGTGTGTCGTCCATGTAGCGTGCGGCCATCTCCGCCATCGCATCCAGGCTGTCGCGGGCGATCATGCCCTGCGGGCCATTGCCGTCATCCACCAGCAATTCCGGAAACGCCCCGACATCCGTCGCGATCACCGGTACGCCCGTTGACATCGCTTCCAGCGGCGTCAGGCCGAAGCCTTCCCAGCGTTGGGGGGCGATGAAGAGGTCGAGGGCGCGGTACCAGTCGTTGATGTTGGTGTGCTCGCCGACGAAGAGGATGCGGTCTGCGAGGCCGGCGGCGGTGACGCGGGCTTTCAGGCCGTTTTCGAAATCGATGTGCTTGGCGGTGGCGCGGCCGGCGATGATGGCGATCCAGTCCGGACGGTCGGGGAGGAGGCGGATCATCGTGTCGACGAAGAGGTCCGTGCCCTTCTGGCGGCGGACGCGGCCGAAGCAGCCGGCGATCTTCTTCGTGGGATCGAGACCGACTGCAGCCTTTGCCGCGGCCTTATCTGCGGGCGGCGAGAAGCGGACGGTGTCGATGCCGTGCAGGATGACGGTGCTCGGCACTTCCAGATAGGCGGCGGTCTTGCCGCTGGTGGCGACCACGGCGTCCATCTTCGAGATCAGCCACTTGGTCCAGCCGGTATGTTTGCGCTGCGAGGCCGAGGTGAAGACGATCTTCAGCTTCATGCGCAGGATGTCGCGCATGATGATCGCCGGCAGCATCTCGACATTGCGCCGCGCATGCCAGACGCGGTGCTTCTTGCCCACCGGCGGCGTCCAGAGATGGATGAGATCGCGGAAGCGGATATGCGGAAGAGTTGCCGGCAGGCCGGGGCCGAGCGCTGCGATCTTCTGACCGAGCGCCCGCTGAACCGGAATCAGCTGGATGATCGTCGACGTGACGCCGGAGAGGCGCCGCTTGAAATTCGGCGCAATGATCTCGACGTCACGGATATCGATGCGGGCAGGGCGGCTGTCTGGCGCCACGGATGATCAGCCCCAGGAAATCTGGAGGATTTCGTAGGCCTTGGAGCCACCGGGTGCGTTGACTTCGATGGATTCGCCGACTTCCTTGCCGATCAGCGCGCGGGCGATCGGGGAGGAGATGGAGATGCGGCCGGCCTTCACGTCGGCCTCCTGGTCGCCAACGATCTGGTAGGTCTTTTCTTCCTCGGTGTCCTCGTCGACGAGCTTCACCTTGGCGCCGAACTTGATCTTGTCGCCGGACATCTTCGAGAGGTCGATGACTTCGGCGCGCGCCGTCAGGTCTTCGAGCTCGGCAATGCGGCCTTCGTTGAGGCTCTGGGCTTCCTTGGCAGCATGGTATTCTGCATTTTCCGACAGGTCGCCATGGGCGCGCGCTTCGGCGATCGCCTCGATGATGCGGGGACGCTCTTCCTGCTGGCGCCAGCGCAGTTCTTCCTGCAGCTTGACGAAACCACCCTGCGTCATCGGAACCTTATCTACCATTTTCCCGTCCTTTATTCTTCGTGTCGCTACAGGTAGGCAGTGACACAAAAGAAAACAGGTCCCGAAGAGAACTTCGGAACCGTGCCAACAATCCTAGTTGCTTCGCTTATAGCAGATCGCTACCGGCGATTTCCATAAAATTCGTATCAGCGCTTCTGACCCGGCTCATGGTTGCGATATCTAGCGCAGAAATCCGCTGGCTTTCATTGACTTTTAGCAAAAGAACATATAGTGAACAAATCCATGAAGAAGTCGCTGAATGAACGATTGGCCATCCTTTCGGATGCCGCGAAATACGATGCTTCCTGTGCTTCCAGCGGTACGACGAAGCGCGATTCGGGCGCCAGCGGCGGGCTGGGCTCGACCGAGGGATCCGGCATCTGCCATGCCTATGCGCCGGATGGACGATGCATCTCGCTGCTGAAAATCCTGCTCACCAATTTCTGCATCTATGATTGTGCTTTCTGCATCAACCGCTCGTCGAGCAATGTCGAGCGGGCGCGGTTCACGCCGGAGGAGGTGGTCTGGCTGACGCTGGAATTTTACCGGCGCAATTACATCGAGGGGCTGTTTTTATCCTCCGGCATCATCCGCTCCTCCGACCATACGATGGAGGAGATGGTGCGGGTGGTGCGCGAGCTGCGGGTCACCCATAATTTCCGCGGCTACATCCATCTGAAATCGATCCCCGAGGCGTCTGCGCATCTGATCGAGGAGGCGGGGCTTTATGCCGACCGGCTGTCGCTCAATATCGAGCTGCCGACCGACAACGGCATCACCCGTCTGGCGCCGGAGAAGAAGCCGTCGAGCATCCGCCGCTCGATGGGCGATCTCCGGCTGAAGATCGAGGAGGCCGGCGAGCCGACGCTGCAGACCAAGCGGCGCAAGCGCTTCGTGCCGGCGGGGCAGAGCACGCAGATGATCGTCGGGGCCGATGGCGCCAGCGATGCGACGATCCTCGGTACCAGCGCGCGGCTCTACGGCAGCTACGGGCTGCGGCGCGTCTATTATTCCGCCTTCAGCCCTATTCCGGATTCGTCACGGAACCTGCCTCTGATCAAGCCGCCGTTGATGCGCGAGCACCGGCTCTACCAGGCAGACTGGCTCTATCGCTTCTATGGATTCGGTATCGACGAGATCACCGCCTCGCAGGAGGGCGGCATGCTGGATCTCGATCTCGATCCGAAGCTCGCCTGGGCGCTCGGCCATCGCGACCAGTTTCCCGTCGATATCAACAGGGCTGCCAAGGAGCTGCTGCTGCGCGTGCCCGGCCTCGGAACCAAGGCGGTGAAGGGCATCCTGTCCGGTCGCCGGTTCCGCAAGCTGCGCATCGAGGACCTGTCGCGGCTCGGCGTGTCGATCAAGAAGGTGCAGGCCTTCGTGACGGCTGAGGGCTGGACGCCGAAGCGGCTGATCGACCGGCCGGACCTGCGCGCCATGTTCGAACCGAAGCCCGAACAGCTGCAGTTGCTCTGATGCTGAAGGTCGCGCTGCAGGGCAGGGGCGATTTTACCGAGTGGCGCGATGCCGCTCGTTCGCTCGCCGCTGCCGGTATTGCGCCCGAGGATATCGAATGGCGGGAGAAGGGCGGCGACAAGCAGCTGTTCTGGGAAGAGGACGTGCTGCCGCCGCAGCCATCGGGCAAATCACAGTTGACCGTGCCGCAGGCCTTCATCGATCTCGCTTCGGCCGTCATCTGCCACACCGATCCGGTGCGCTTCACGCTGCTCTATACGCTGCTGTGGCGGCTGCAATCGGACAGGAAGCTGCTCGATATCGTCTCCGACGAGGATGTGTCGCGCGCCCGCCTGCTGGAAAAGAGCGTGCGACGGGATGCGCACAAAATGACCGCCTTCGTGCGCTTCAAGGAGGTCGGCAGCGGCATCTCGATGAACGGGCGGCGCAAGTTCCTCGCCTGGTTCGAGCCGGATCACCATATCGTCGTGCGCAAGGCGCCGTTCTTCCAGCGGCGGTTCAACGACATGGACTGGATCATCCTGACGCCGAAGGGATCTGCCGGCTGGGACGGGGTGAAGCTGACGACCAGCCATGAGCCCTGCGAAAAGCCGGATCTGACCGATGATGCCGATATGCTCTGGCGGACCTATTACGCCAATATCTTCAACCCGGCGCGGCTGAAGGTGAAGGCGATGCAGGCCGAGATGCCGAAGAAATACTGGAAGAACCTGCCGGAAGCCGAGCTCATTCCGGGGCTGGTCGCCAATGCCGAAAGCCGGGTGATCGAGATGGCGAAGCGCCAGGCGACGACGCCGCAGCCTTTCCACGACCGGTTGCAGCAGGCGGCGAGAAGCCAGCCTCTACCCGAGCCCGCACCTGCCGGCACGCTGGAGGCGTTGCGGGAGCAGGCGGCCGTCTGCACCCGCTGTCCGCTGCATGAGAAGGCGACGCAGACGGTTTTCGGCGAGGGGCCGGAGAATGCGGATATCGTCTTCGTCGGCGAGCAGCCGGGCGATCAGGAGGATCTGGCAGGACGCCCGTTTGTCGGCCCGGCGGGAAAGGTCTTCGATCAGGCCATCGAGGCGGCGGGGATCGACCGTTCGAGCCTCTATGTCACCAATGCCGTCAAGCATTTCAAATACGAGCCGCGCGGCAAGCGGCGCATCCATCAGCGCCCGAATATGGGCGAGGTGCAGCATTGCCGCTGGTGGCTGAAGCTGGAGCTCGATCTCATCAAGCCGAAGATCATGGTGGCGATGGGGGCGACGGCGCTGGCGGCGCTGACCGAGACGAAGCACCGGCTGACCGACATCAGGGGGCAGGCGATGCGGATGCCCAATGGACGGCTGCTTTTCGTCACCGTGCATCCGTCCTATCTGCTGCGGCTTCCGGACGAGCGGGATAGGGCTGAACAGCTGGCGCTGTTTCAGCGGGATATGGTGGAGATTCAGGCGCTTATGCGCCGGATTTCGCAAAATGATTCCGCGGCCTGAGTTTTTGATTCAATGGTAGCTCGGATCGATGAGTGGCGGAAAAGTCGCTGCCGCTGTCGGCTAAGGGGCATCTGAAACGTCCTTTGGTCGGCGAGGGATATCCTCGCGATTGAAACCATATCAGGAGACGGAAGCATGGCGCTCAAGCGGATGGACAATATCGGGATCGTCGTCGAGGACCTCGATGTGGCGATCGATTTCTTTCGCGAACTCGGGCTCGATCTCGAAGGGCGCGCGACGATCGAAGGGGAATGGGCGGGACGCGTCACCGGGCTCGGCGATCAGCATGTCGAGATTGCCATGATGCGCACGCCCGACGGCCATAGCCGGCTCGAGCTTTCCCGCTTCATCCGGCCCGCGGTGATCGCCGATCACCGGAATGCGCCCGTCAATGCACTCGGCTATCTGCGCGCCATGTTCACCGTCGACGATATCGATGACACGCTCGCGCGGTTGCGCGCACGCGGTGCGGAGCTAGTAGGCGAGGTGGTTCGCTATCAGGACGTCTACAAGCTCTGCTATATCAGGGGACCGGAAGGTCTGCTGATCGGGCTTGCCGAAGAGCTCGGCTGACCTGACGCGCGCTCAGTTGTTGCTCGGTGCCCGTAGCGAGGAGACGAAGGCGGCAATCAGGCTCGCCGTCTTTTCCGGTGCTTCGATCTGCGGAATGTGATTGACGCCGTCGAGAACGGAGAGCTGCGCCTCCGGCAGCAGGCGGGCGACCTCTTCGCCCTGCGCCAGCGGGGTGACGCTGTCTTCCTTGCCCCAGACCAGGAAGGCCGGTTTCTGGAAGCTTCGATAGTTTTCCGGCTTGAAGGCGCGGGAGGCTTCCTCATTGCCGAAGAGACCGGTGACGAACCAGTCTGCAATGGCATGGCTCGTGCCTTTGACGACGAGCGGGCGGCGGTAGACCTCGATACGTTCCGGCGTCGCGACGGCATCGTCATCGGCCACGAAATCGCGCAGGCCTTTGCCGATCATCAGCGGATTGGTGAAGGTCGCGGCCATGATCGCTTCCCGCAGTCCGGGGGCGGCAAAGAGCGGTGCCAGCGGCGGCTGGGAGGGCGGGCGGCCAAGGCCGAGGGCAACATCCAAGAGAACGAGACCGGAGATGCGGTCCGGCGCGATCAGCGCGGTTTCCACCGTTGCACCACCGCCGAAGGAATGGCCGAGCAGCACGAATTGCTGGAGGCCTGCGGCATCGGCAAAGGCGAGGATGCGGCGTGCCTGCGCCTGCCGGGAATAGTCGCCGGAAGCGGGGCGCTCGGAATAGCCGAAAGGCGGCAGGTCGGGGGCGATGACGCGGAAGCCTTCAGCGCCCAGTCGCTCGGCGATCGGCGCCCAGGTTTCGGACCATGCCATGGCGCCGGGGATCAGCAGGATCGCTTGACCGCTCTGTGGTCCCCATTGCTTGTAGTGGAGGTCGAGGCCATCGGCCTGAAGATATTGCCCGGCCTCACCATTGCGGCCCGGCGGCACGCTTTCGCGCCAGATTGACGCCGCATAGAAGCCGGCAAACACGAGAAGTGCCACGCCGATCAGCGCACCGGCGATGCCGGCGAGGATTTTGACGATCCGGATGGCTATGCTTCTCATGCGCGCTCCCCCGCCGCAATGTTTCATGCGGCGAGGAATAGCAGACAGCCCGTTAAGAATTTCGGGCCGTGATGCTTATGCGAAATAGCTCTGCAGCGGGCGGACTTCGAGATTGCCGGCCCGCAGGGCCTTGATGGCGAGGGCGGCGGCTTCGGCGCCGGCCATCGTCGTGTAGTAGGGCACCTTCTGCATCAGCGTGGCGCGGCGCAGCGACTTCGAATCCGAGATCGCCTTGTTGCCGTCGGTCGTGTTGATGACGAGCTGGACCTGGCGGTTGCGGATGGCGTCCTCGATATGCGGACGACCCTCAAGAACCTTGTTGATCTTCGTCGCTTCGATGCCGTTTTCGCCGAGGAAGCGGGCGGTGCCGCCGGTTGCCAGAACCTTGAAGCCTTCACCGACCAGAATGCGGATCGCCGGCAGGACGCGCTGCTTGTCGGCATCGCGCACCGAGACGAAGACCGTGCCGTCACGCGGCAGTTCGACACTGGCGCCGAGCTGCGACTTGGCGAAGGCCAGCGCGAAATCAGTGTCGAGGCCGATGACTTCGCCGGTCGAGCGCATTTCCGGGCCAAGCAGCGTATCGACGCCCGGGAAGCGGGCAAACGGGAAGACGGCTTCCTTGACGGCGATGTGCTTGAGGTTGCGCGGATCCGGCTTTTCGCCGTAGGCGGCGAAGGTCGCATCGAGCTTCTCACCGGCCATGGCGCGGGCGGCGATCTTGGCGATCGGCGCGCCGATGGTCTTGGCAACGAAGGGAACGGTGCGCGAGGCGCGCGGGTTGACTTCGAGCACATAGACCGTGCCGTCCTTGATGGCGAACTGGACGTTCATCAGACCGACGACGTTGAGCGCCTTGGCCATCGCCTTTGCCTGACGCTCGAGTTCGTCGAGCATTTCCGCCGACAGCGTGCGCGGCGGCAGCGAGCAGGCCGAGTCGCCGGAGTGAATGCCGGCTTCCTCGATATGCTCCATGATGCCGGCGACATAGGCGTCGGTGCCGTCGGAGAGGCAATCGACGTCGACTTCAATGGCGTTCGACAGGTAGCTGTCGAAGAGCAGCGGGTTCTTGCCGAGCAGGGTGTTGATCTGGCCGGTCTTGTCGTTCGGGTAGCGCTGCTTGATGTCTTCAGGCACCAGTTCGGGAACGGTGTCGAGCAGGTAGGTCTGCAGCTGGCTTTCGGCGTGGATGATCTGCATCGCGCGGCCGCCGAGAACGTAGGACGGGCGCACGACCAGCGGGAAGCCGATTTCGGTGGCGACCAGGCGAGCCTGCTCGACGGAGTAGGCGATGCCGTTGTTCGGCTGGTTGAGATCGAGCTTCATCAGCAGCTTCTGGAAGCGGTCGCGGTCTTCGGCAAGGTCTATCATATCAGGCGCGGTGCCGAGGATCGGGATGCCGTTCTTCTCCAGCGCTTCGGCGAGCTTCAGCGGGGTCTGGCCGCCGAACTGGACGATGACGCCGACGACTTCGCCCTTTTCCTGCTCTGCGCGCAGGATCTCGATCACGTCTTCTGCCGTCAGCGGCTCGAAGTAGAGGCGATCGGAGGTGTCGTAGTCGGTCGACACGGTTTCCGGGTTGCAGTTGATCATGATCGCTTCATAGCCGGCGTCGCGCAGAGCAAACGCGGCATGGCAGCAGCAGTAATCGAACTCGATGCCCTGGCCGATACGGTTCGGACCGCCGCCGAGGATGACGACCTTCTTGCGGTCGGAGACTTCGGCTTCGGAGCGCGCGGCGCCGACAAACGGCGTCTCGTAGCTCGAATACATGTAGGCGGTCGGCGAGGCGAATTCGGCGGCGCAGGTGTCGATGCGCTTGAAGACCGGGCGGACGTTCAGGCTGTTGCGCAGTTCTGCAACTTCCTTCGGGCGCTTGCCTGACAGCGTTGCGAGGCGGGCGTCGGAGAAGCCCATGGCCTTCAGGCTGCGCAGGTTTGCGGCATCCTGCGGCAGGCCGTGCTCGCGGATGCGGGCTTCGGTGTCGACGATCGCCTTGAACTGGGCGATGAACCACGGGTCGATCTTGCAGCCTTCGTGGACGTCTTCGGGGCTCATGCCCTGGCGCAGCGCCTGTGCGACCATGCGCAGGCGGTCCGGCGTCGGCGTGCCGATGGCGGCGCGCACGGCGTTCTGGCTGGATTCGCCTTCCTCGACGCCGGGGATCTCGATTTCGTCGAGGCCTGTCAGCCCGGTTTCGAGGCCGCGCAGCGCCTTCTGCAGCGATTCCGCGAAGGTGCGGCCGATCGCCATGACTTCACCGACGGACTTCATCGCGGTCGTCAGGATCGGCGAGGCGCCCGGGAACTTCTCGAAGGCAAAGCGCGGGATCTTGGTGACGACGTAGTCGATCGACGGTTCGAACGAGGCCGGCGTCGCGCCGCCGGTGATGTCGTTGTCGAGTTCGTCGAGCGTGTAGCCGACCGCGAGCTTGGCGGCGACCTTGGCGATCGGGAAGCCGGTGGCCTTGGAGGCCAGCGCCGAGGAGCGCGAGACGCGCGGGTTCATTTCGATGACGACGAGGCGGCCGTCCTTCGGATTGACGGCGAACTGAACGTTCGAGCCGCCGGTTTCGACGCCGATCTCACGCAGGACGGCGATCGAGGCGTTGCGCATCATCTGGTATTCTTTGTCGGTCAGCGTCAGGGCCGGGGCGACGGTGATGGAATCGCCGGTGTGGACGCCCATCGGGTCGATGTTTTCGATCGAGCAGATGATGATGCAGTTGTCCGCCTTGTCGCGGACGACTTCCATTTCATATTCCTTCCAGCCGAGAACCGATTCCTCGATCAGCACTTCGGTGGTCGGCGAGGCATCGAGGCCGCCGCCGATGATTTCGAAGAATTCCGAGCGGTTGTAGGCAATGCCGCCGCCGGTGCCGCCCATGGTGAAGGACGGGCGGATGATGGCGGGAAGGCCGACGACGTCAATCGCCTGTGCAGCGATCGCCATGGCATGGCTGATATAGCGCTGCTTGCGGTCGGTCTCGCCGAGGTTCCAGTGGTTTTCCAGCTCGTCGAGCGCCTTGTCGAGATCGGGGCCGGAGAGGCTCTCGCGCAGCTTGGCGCGCTCGGCTTCATGCGTCTTGCGGTCGGCATCCTTGATGTCCGTGGCGTTTGCCAGCATCGAGCGCGGAGTTTCGAGGCCGATCTTCTCCATCGCTTCGCGGAAAAGGGCGCGGTCTTCGGCCTTGTCGATGGCGGCCGGTTTGGCGCCGATCATCTCGACATTGTAGCGGTCGAGAACGCCCATGCGCTTGAGGGAGAGCGCGGTGTTGAGCGCCGTCTGGCCGCCCATGGTCGGCAGCAGGGCGTCCGGGCGTTCCTTGGCGATGATCTTGGCGACGACTTCGGGGGTGATCGGCTCGACGTAGGTGGCGTCGGCGAGACCCGGGTCGGTCATGATCGTTGCCGGATTGGAATTGACGAGGATGACGCGGTAGCCTTCCTCCTTCAGCGCCTTGCAGGCCTGGGTACCGGAATAGTCGAATTCGCATGCCTGGCCGATGACGATCGGACCCGCGCCGATGATGAGGATCGATTTGATATCTTGGCGCTTCGGCATCGGCTTTTCCACTTTCTAGCTGCGCAAAAAACCGGCCAGGGTGGGAGATCACCGGGTCGGGTCGCGCATTGAGGGTCTTTTCAGGCTAGAAGCGGCTTATAGGCAAAGCGAAACCGAAACGGAACCCCATAATTCAAGGAATCGACAGGAATCCGCAGTCTCTCTGAAAAGCCTTCACAGACCGGGTATGACGAGGGCTCGAATCTCGCCATTCGGGGCCGGGTTGATGATGGTCTCGCGGGCTTCCTCCAGGCCGATCTTGCGGGTGATCAGCGGCTCTACCTTGATGGCGCCGGTGGCGATCAGATCGGCGGCACGGGCATGGGTGAAGGGGTTGACGAAAGAGCTCAGCAGGCGGATCTCGCGAAACAGCAGGTCGAAGGGTTCGATCTCGACCTTGGTGCCCTGCGGCATGACGCCGAGAATGAGCGCCGTGCCGCCTTTTCTCGCGAGTCGCGGTGTCTGCTCGACCGTCTCGGCCACGCCGGCGCATTCGATCACCACGTCGGCTCCGCCAGGAAGAAGGCCTGAAGCGCCGGCGATCAGCTCGATGACATCACCGGAGGAGGGATCGATGGTCGCGGTGGCGCCGAGTTCTCGGGCGATCCGGCGCTTGTCTGCATTGCGGGTGACGAGCACGACGCGCGTCGCACCTGCCAGCCGCGCCAGTTGCACGGCGAGCAGGCCGATGACGCCGCCGCCGAGGACGACGACGGAATAGCCTGTCTTGATCTCCGCCATGTCGATGCCGTGGATGCAGCAGGCGAGCGGTTCGCAGAAGGCGCCGTGGAGCGGATCGAGAGCGTCGGGCAGGGCGAAGGCCTGGGTCTCCGGGATGCAGACGTAGTCGGCAAAGCCGCCGTCGCGGTGGATGCCGATCGCTTCGAGATTGCGGCAGAGATTGACGCGGCCGCGCTGGCATTCCGGGCAGCGGCCGCAGGAGATGTTGGGATCGCCGGTGATGCGCATGCCCGGCCGGAAGCCGGTGACCTCGGCGCCGACCGCCTCGACGATGCCGGTGAATTCGTGGCCGAGGATCACGGGCGGGCGGGCCGGAAACTCGCCGTGAAAAAGATGCCGGTCGGTGCCGCAGATGCCGCAGGCTTCGACCTTCACCAGGACGTCGCCGGGGCCGGGAACCGGTTTTCCGGTCTCGCAGACCGCCAGCCGGCCGGTCGCTTCAAGACGCAGCGCTTTCATGATCTTCTCCTCGCTCCGCCCGGCATCAGGGACAAAAAGCGCAGGGCCGTCAAGCCGCTGGTGTTTTGCCTCTTGCTTCCGCGGGTATTGCTCGGGACAATCGGCCATTCCGGAGGAGGAGCCAGGCATGACCCTTGAACCCTTGCTCGATGCATCGCCTGCGATTCAGATCCACGTGGCGACCGTCATTCCGGCAGCGCTGCTCGGCGCCTTCATCCTGCTGCACCGGAAGGGCACGCCGCTTCACCGGCTGCTCGGCAAGATCTGGATGGCGCTGATGGTGGTGACGGCGGCGACAAGCTTCTTCATTCACGAGATCAAAATGTTCTTCGGCTTCAGCCCCATTCACCTGCTCTCGGCCGCGACGATCTTCGGCGCCTGGCAGGCGATCGCGGCGGCGCGGCGTCATGACGTCGTGACGCACCGGCGGATCGTCCGGTCGATCTATTTCGGCGGCATCATCATTGCGGGCGGATTCACGCTGGTCCCCGGCCGGGTCATGAATGAAGTGGTCTTCTCGGGGCATGACATGGTGGCGCTGGTTTTCGGCCTGCTGGTGGCGGGTGCTGCAGCGGCGATCGTGCTTTCGGCGCGGGTGCAGCGGGCTGCATGATGCCGCTGGAATTCGGTCAAGCGCCGGATATATAATCTCAAACGAAAGAGACGCGTTCGGCGTTGCCGGGGAGAGTTCAGATGGAATGGAGAGGCCGCCGCCAGTCGGACAATATCGAGGATCGCCGCGGAGACCCTTCGAGCGGTGGTCTCGGGCAAAATCCCTTCGGCCGCGGAGGCGGTTTCAGCTTTCCATCCGGCGGCGTGCGCCGCGGCGGCGGTGGCCTGTCGATCGGCACGATCATCTTCCTCGTCGTCATCTATTTCATCTTCAAGGCGATGGGCATCGACCTGATGCAGGTGATGGACGGCACGATGAGCGGCGGCTCGGGTTACGAGCAGAGCGATTCCCAGAGCCGTGGTACGCCCGCCAATGACGATATGACCGCCTTCGTGCGCACCGTGCTCGCCGATACCGAGGATACCTGGACCGGCATCTTCCAGGCCTCCGGCCAGACCTACGAGAAGCCGGCGCTGGTGCTGTTCTCCGGCTCGACGCGCTCGGGCTGCGGTGCCGCATCGGCGGCGACCGGACCGTTCTATTGTCCTGTCGACCGCAAGGTCTATCTCGACACCGATTTCTTCCGCCAGCTCAGCCAGCAGTTCGGCGCCAAGGGCGAATTCGCCGAGGCCTATGTCATCGCCCATGAGGTCGGCCATCACGTCCAGAACATTCTCGGCGTGCTGCCGAAGTTCAACGAGGCCCGCCAGCGGATGAGCGAGGTCGATGCCAACAAGATGTCGGTGCGCGTCGAGCTGCAGGCCGATTGCTTCGCCGGGGTCTTCGCCAAGTTCGAGCAGCGCAAGGGCTATATCAATCCGGACGATCTCGAGGACGCGCTGAATGCCGCCCAGCAGATCGGCGACGACACGCTGCAGAAGCGCAGCCAGGGCTATGTCGTGCCTGACAGCTTCAACCACGGCACCTCCGCCCAGCGCGTGAAATGGTTCAAGCAGGGCTTCGATACCGGTAAGGTTTCGGCCTGCGACACCTTCAGCGGCCCGGTCTGATCAAAAAGCTCCGCGGCCACGCGGCAGCGGAGCCTGATCTTCAGTGCTCACTGTCCATATGCTTCAGCTGTGCCTCCGGATAGCGCGCGCCCGCGGCCGCGTCCTTCGGGACGGCGCGTTCGATTGCCGCCATATCCTCGGCGCTGAGCTGCACCGCGCTTGAGCCGAGCGCTTCCGTCAGCCGGTCGCGGCGGCGGGCGCCGATGAGCGGCACGATATCGTTGCCTTGAGCGGCGACCCAGGCGATGGCGATCTGTGCGACGCTCGCCTGCTTCTCGGCGGCGATCTTGCGAAGCTCTTCGACGAGGGCGAGGTTCTGGTCGATATTGGCGGCCTGGAAGCGCGGGCTGACGCTGCGGAAATCGCCCTTGCCGCCATCCTGACCCTTCTGCCAGTGGCCGCTGATCAGGCCGCGCGACAGCACGCCATAGGCGGTGATCGAAATGCCGAGCGCGCGGCAGGTGGGCAGGATCGCGTCCTCGATGCCGCGGGAGATCAGCGAATATTCGATCTGCAGGTCGGCGATCGGATGAACGGCGGCGGCGCGGCGGATGGTTTCGGCGCCGACTTCGGAGAGGCCGATATGGCGGACATAGCCGGCCTTGATCATGTCGGCGATGGCGCCGACGGCTTCCTCGATCGGCACATTGGGATCGAGGCGGGCAGGGCGGTAGATGTCGATATAATCGGTGCCGAGGCGCTGGAGCGAATAGGCGATGAAATTTTTCAGCGCTGCCGGACGGGAATCGTAGCCGTTCCAGGCGCCGAGCGGATCGCGCAGCGCACCGGTCTTGACGCTGATGATCAGCTCCTCGCGCTTGCGGATCTTCAGGGCCTCGCCGATCAGCATCTCGTTATGGCCCATGCCGTAGAAATCGCCGGTATCGAGCAGGTTGATGCCTACGTCGAGGGCGGCGTGGATGGTGGCAATGCTTTCGGCGCGGTCGGCGGGGCCATACATGCCTGACATGCCCATGCAGCCGAGGCCGATGGCGGATACGTCAGGGCCGGTCTTTCCCAAGCGGTAGGTTTGCATCTTCGTCTCCTTGGCCGACGCCGGGGCGGCGTCTTCAGCCCCTTTCTATTCCTTGCCTCTCTGTGCGATAATCCGGATGATTGCGAACGGCCCGTACGGAAAAGTGCACAATGGACGATCTTCCTCTCAGTGATCTGGATGCGTTCACCGCCATTGCAAGAGAGCGGAGCTTTCGCGCCGCGGCCCGCAAGCGCGGTGTCTCGCCGTCGTCGCTGAGCGACTCGCTGCGGCGGCTGGAGGAGCGGCTCGGCGTACGCCTGCTCAACCGCACGACCCGTAGCGTGACCCCGACGGAAGCGGGCGAGCGGCTGCTGGAAAGATTGGCGCCGGCGCTCGGCGAGGTGGTTTCGGCGCTCGGCCAGCTCGACAGTTTCAAGGACAGCCCGGCCGGTACGTTGCGGCTCAACGTGCCGACGATCGCTGCGCGGCTGTTCATGCCTGATCTCGTCAGCCGGTTTCTGGCGCTTTATCCGCAGATCAAACTGGAGGTGCTTGGCGAAGACGATTTCATCGACGTGGTGGCGGCCGGATATGATGCCGGTATCCGCTATGACGAGCGGCTGGAGCGCGACATGATCGCCGTGCCGATCGGCCCGCGGCGGCAGCGCTATATCACTGCCGCGGCACCTGGCTATCTCGCCAAACGCGGGACGCCGTCGCATCCCCGCGATCTCCTAGACCATGACTGCATCCGTCATCGTTTTCTGAGCCGGGCGCCGTTTGCCTGGGAGTTCGACCGCGGCGAGGAGAGCCTATTGCTTTCGGTGACGGGGCCGCTGGTGGCGAATTCGATCGAGATGGAGGTCGGTGCCGCCATTGCCGGGCTCGGCGTCATCAGGACATTCGAGGAGGTGCTCGCTCCGGCGATCCGCCGTGGCGAGCTCGTGCCGATCCTGGAGGATTGGGTGACCGAATTCTCGGGACCGTTTCTCTATTACGCCAGCCGCAAGCATATGCCGCCGGCCCTTCGCGCCTTCGTCGATTTCGTCAAGGCTGAGGCGCGGCGAGGGGCTTAGTCCCCGTTTTGTTCGCCTCCACGATCAATTTCATTGTTTTCGTCATCAAAAACTTTGAAATGTTCACGTATTGTTTCATTTTTCTGCTTCGGCTATGTAACATCCCCGGCGATCAGATCGTCTTTCCAGAAAACAACGCCTGTCGAGAGATGACCTATGCTTGATCCGAAATTCGTTCGCCGCGGACTTTTCCTCGTCTTCATGATCCTGTTTCTCGACGTCATCGGGATCGCCATCATCATGCCCGTGCTGCCCGCCTATCTGGAGGAGCTGACGGGCGGCAGTGTCAGCGATGCCGCGCTCGATGGCGGCTGGCTGCTCGTCGTCTATGCGGTGATGCAGTTTCTGTTTGCGCCGCTGCTCGGCAATCTCAGCGACCGTTTCGGCCGCCGGCCGGTCCTGCTGCTGTCGGTGTTGACCTTTGCGATCGACAATTTCATCTGCGCAATCGCCACCAGCTTCTGGATGCTGTTCGTCGGCCGGGCGCTGGCGGGTTTCAGCGGGGGGAGCTTCGCGACTTGTTCCGCCTATATCGCCGATATCAGCAATGACGAGAACCGGGCGAAGAATTTCGGCCTGATCGGCATCGCCTTCGGTGTCGGCTTCACCATCGGCCCCGTCACCGGCGGATTCCTCGGCGAATTCGGGCCTCGCGTGCCGTTCCTCGGCGCCGCGCTGCTGTCCTTCCTGAATTTCGTGGCCGCCTATTTCCTGCTGCCGGAGACGCTGGATGCCAAGCATCGCCGTCCCTTCGAACTGAAACGCGCCAATCCGCTCGGCGCCTTGAAGCAGATGCGCAACTATCCGGGCATCGGCTGGATCGCCGCCGTGATGTTCCTGTTCTGGCTTGCGCATGCGGTCTATCCGGCCGTCTGGTCCTTCGTCGGCACCTATCGCTATGGCTGGAGCGAGGGGCAGATCGGTCTGTCGCTCGGCATTTACGGTATCGGCGCGGCGATCGTCATGGGCCTTATCCTGCCGAAGATCGTGCCGGTGCTCGGCGAATGGAAGACCGCGGTCGTCGGCTTGTGCTTCTCTGTGGTCGGCCTGACCGGCTATGCCTTCGCCTGGGAGGGCTGGGTCGTCTATGTCGTGATCGTGCTGACGGTGATGGAAAACATCGCCGATCCGCCGCTGCGCAGCATCGCCGCCGGCAAGGTGCCGCCTTCTGCTCAGGGCGAACTGCAGGGCGCGCTGACCAGCCTCAGCAGCCTCACGACGATCATCGGCCCGGTGATCTTCACGCAGCTGTTCGGCTATTTCACCAAGCCGGATGCGCCGGTGACCTTTGCGGGCGCGCCATACCTGATGGCGGCCTTCTTCATCCTCGTCGCGGCACTGGTCCTGTTTGCGAAAGTGCGGCCGGCAAAGCAAAACGAGACGGCGGAAGCCTCTGCCGGATAGCCAATCGACACCCTAATGTCGATTGGTCTCGGCCATCAGATTTGGTGATGCTGTGATGAATAATTCAGCATTTGCCTATTTTAGGGTAGCTCTTGGCCGGGCTTTGATCTAAGGCCCGGTAATAGTCTTGCCGCCCGTGTGCGGCCGAAAACGATTCAAAACAATTGGACTTTTGCTATGGACGCGCCTCTCGACGTGCACAAGCTTGCGCCGCAAACCGACAACCACTGGGGATCGCATTTCCGTGCGACGCTGGCGCTCGGCATCCCGTTTGTCGGCGCGCAGCTGGCCCAGCTCGGGATCAACACGACCGACGTGATGATCGTCGGGCGGCTCGGTGCCGAGAACCTGGCGGCCATGGTTCTCTCAGCGCAGTTCCTGTTCACCATCCTGATCTTCGGCTCGGGCTTTTCGATCGCCGTCATTCCGATGGTGGCGCAGGCCTATGGCCGCGGCGATATCGTCACTGTGCGCCGGTCGATGCGCATGGGCCTGTGGGTCGTCACTGCCTACTGGCTGATCATGCAGCCGGCCTTCATCTATGCCGAGGAAATCCTGCTGGCCGCCGGGCAGAAGCCTGAAGTCGCCAAGCTCGCGCATGGCTATATCCTGATCGGCCATTTCGCCGTGCTGCCGGGGCTGCTCTATAACGTCATGCGGGCGCTGGTCAGCGCCATCGGCAAGGCTGCCGTGGTGCTGAACGTCACGATCGCCATGCTGGTGCTGAACGCGATCTTTGCCTACGTCCTCGTGCTTGGCCATTTCGGATTTCCGGCCATGGGCCTGGAAGGCGCGGCCATCGTTTCCGTTGCCGTGCAGACGGCGGGCTTCCTGTTCATCCTTGCCTATGTGCAGATGAAGGAGGAGACGCGGCGCTACGAGATTCTCGTGCGCTTCTGGCGGCCGGATTGGCATGCGCTCTGGGATGTCGTGCGCCTCGGCCTGCCGATCAGCGTGACGATCCTTGCCGAGGTCAGCCTGTTTACCGCGGCGTCGCTGCTGATGGGCCATATCGGCACGATCGAGCTCGCAGCACATGGTATCGCGCTGCAATGGGCCTCGATCGCCTTCATGATCCCGCTCGGCCTCAGCCAGGCGGCGACCGTCAGGATCGGGATCGCGCACGGGCAGGGGGATCATCAGGCCGTTGTCCGGGCTTCGGTCGCGGTCATGGCGATTGCCGCATCGCTTGCGGCAATCGGTGGCGTGCTGTTTGCGATCATGCCGGAGTTCTTCGCCCGCTGGTTCCTCGATGTCAGCCGTCCGGAAGCGCCTGAGGTGCTCGCCTATGCCGGGCCGCTAATCGTCGTCGCCGGCCTGTTCCAGCTGGTCGATGGGATCCAAGCGATCGCCAGCGGCCTGCTGCGCGGCCTGAAGGATGCGCGCGTGCCGATGATCCTGGCGCTGATCGCCTACTGGCCGATCGGTTTCTTCCTGGCGTGGCTGCTTGCCTTCCCGCTCGGCTTCGGCGGCGTCGGCATCTGGTTCGGCTTCCTGGTGGGCCTGGCGGCCGCTGCGACGATGCTCTGCGCCCGCTTTTATATTCTGGTGCGCCGGGAAGGCGGCATGGCCGCCGCCTGACGGCGGCCATTGCCACTCAGGCCGCGACCGGCCGATAACTGGCGATATCGGCGCGAATGCCGAGCCGTTGGAACAGCGCCTGCGGATCGAGCCTGCAGGCCTTTTGCGCCGCCTGTACGGCTATTTTGACGCGCTCGGCGACTTCGGCGCTTTCCCACTGGGCGATGGTCACGAAATTGAATTCGCCGGGGCCGGAGACCTGCTCGAGCACCGAGTGCCCCATGAAGCCGGGCTGCACCTGCAGCACCTCATGCACCATCAGCACATTGAGCAGAAATTCCTCGCGCGCCGCCTCCGGCACCACGAACTTGTCAACGCGGTAAAAGCCGCCGTTCATCCATCATCTCCTTGATTTCGATGTCACGGCTACCTCTGTAATTCCTCAAGTTAAGTTGAGGTCAAGAGCTCGGTCACCCGATGAATGCCGGTGGCTCATACCTTTGATAAAGGAATGGACACTAGGCTGGCGGGCATCGAGGTAGCGGGTTCAACGTGCGCCATGGCTTTTCCGGGTATCGAGCTTCTGAGAGTGATCGGCATCTTTGCCGTGGTCATCATCCATGCCAACGCGGTGGGGCTGTTCGGCGAATGCAAGACGACGGGCTTCGTGCTGGATGAGCTTTGCCGCTTCGCCGTCCCCTGCTTCTTTGTCGTTTCGGGTTTCTTCTGGAAGACAGAGGCGATCGAGCGGCCTTGGCGGGCGATCGGCGCGTTGGCCGCCAAGCTTCTGCCGCTCTATGCATTCTGGCTTCTGTTCTATTTCGCAGCCGAGTTCTCGGAGCTCTTCTATCCCCGGCTCTACGGCCGCGATTTCATCGTCGCGCTGGTGCCGTTTTCGGGAGGGCCGGGCTTCCATCTCTGGTTCCTGCCGGCGCTTTTCATCGGTGTGTCGCTGTGCTGGCTGTCGCTGCGCTATGTCGGGGCAGCGCTGACGGCGGCGGCCTGCGTTCTGCTCTATCTGGCGGGCGTGATCTTCGGCACTTATGGCGACCTGATCGGTATCCATCTTCCGCTCGTTGCCTATCGCAACGGGATATTCGAGGCGCCGCTCTTCCTGTTGTCCGGCTTCATGCTGCGCCGCTATCTACCGCGCTTCACGGCGGCGCAGTTTGCGCTGCTCGGTCTGGCGGGACTTGCGCTTCATCTGGCAGAAGGCTTTGCCATCAGCACATCAAGCCTTGGTCACGACTATTCGTTCGGCACCATCGCCGCGGCGATCGGCATGACAGGCCTCGCCACCCGGCTGTCGCAGGCACGCGATTACGGATGGGGCCGGGATGTGCTCGGCGCCTATCTCATCCATCTTTTCATCTTGAAAACGGTGGCAGCGCATCTGCCGGTCAGCGGGCCGCTCTGGGCTCTTTCAATCGCAGCTATCGTCGCTGCAGTCAGCCTCGGCCTATCCCGGCTGTTCAAGCAGACGCCGGTTTCCCGGCGTCTGGTGGCTCTGTCCTAACAGTTCTTAGCGTTCGGCGAGAGCCGCTTCGCCCTTCTTGGCGCGCACCATGTTGATGAACCGGCGGAAGAGGTAGTGGCTGTCCTGCGGGCCGGGGGAGGCTTCCGGGTGGTGCTGGACCGAGAAAATCTGCTTGCCCGCAACGCGCAGGCCGCAATTGGTGCCATCGAACAGCGAAACGTGAGTCTCCTCAACGCCTTCGGGCAGCGACTTCGTGTCAACCGCGAAGCCGTGGTTCATCGAGACGATCTCGACCTTGCCCGTCGTGTGGTCCTTGACCGGATGGTTGGCGCCGTGGTGGCCCTGGTGCATCTTTTCGGTCTTGGCGCCGAGCGCGAGGCCTAGCATCTGGTGGCCGAGGCAGATGCCGAAGACCGGGATATCGGTGGCAATCAGCTTCTGGATGACCGGAACGGCGTATGCGCCGGTGGCGGCCGGGTCTCCCGGGCCGTTCGACAGGAAGATGCCGTCCGGCTGCATGGCGAGCACGTCTTCGGCGCTCGTCGTCGCCGGCATCACGGTGACCTTGCAGTCGAGGCCGGCGAAGAGGCGCAGGATGTTGCGCTTGACGCCGTAGTCCAGGCAGACGACGTGGTACTTGGCATCGCCGGCGGCGAGTTCGCCGTAGCCTTCATTCCAGATCCAGGGCGTCTGCGTCCACTGCGAGGACTGGCCGGAGGAGGCGATCTTGGCGAGGTCGAGACCTTCCAGGCCGCTCCAGGCCTTGGCTTCAGCCTTCAGCGTGTCGATGTCGAAGACACCGTTCGGGTCATGGGCGATGACGGCATTCGGCGAGCCGTTCTCGCGGATCCAGGCGGTCAGCGCGCGGGTATCGACGCCGCAGAGGCCGATGATGCCACGGGCCTTCAGCCAGGCGTCGAGATGCTTGGCGGCGCGGTAGTTGGAGGGTTCGGTGATGTCGGCCTTGAAGATGACGCCGACCGCGCCGTGGCGTGCTGCCGGCGTCAGGTCTTCGATGTCTTCGTCATTGGTGCCGATATTGCCGATATGCGGGAAGGTGAAGGTGACGATCTGGCCGAGATAGGAGGGGTCGGTGAGGATTTCCTCGTATCCCGTCAGCGCCGTGTTGAACACCACTTCGGCCTGAACCTTGCCGGTCGCGCCGATCCCCTTGCCTTCGATCACTGTGCCATCTGCGAGAACGAGCAGGGCGGTCGGCTTTTCGGTGGTCCAGGGGGCTGTCGCGGTCATCTTCATCCCGTTTTCCGGCGGCTCGCGGCGGTTTCGCCGGGCGGCCATTTGTGTTCGCAAGCGTATGGGCACGGCTCGTCGCCGCGCGTCTCAGGCCTGATCACGAATTTTGGTGCAGGTGGCGGTAGATAGCCATGCTCCTGCCTGCCGTCAATCTTTTCTAACGCATTGCAGCACGCTTTTCCTGCGCTTTCTGGCCGCAATATCGCAATTTATTTGATCCCGGCCATCGGCGTGGTTTATGTAGCGCCATTCAACAGGAGTGAAAAAATGCTGCGCGATCAACTCGCCACCGCGCTCAAGGACGCGATGAAATCCAAGAATGCCGAGCGTCTTTCGACCGTTCGCCTGATTCAGGCGGGGATCAAGGATCGCGATATCGCCAATCGCGGCGCCGGCAAGGAAGAGGCCAGCGACGACGAGATTCTGCAGATCCTCGCCAAGATGGTGAAGCAGCGCGACGAATCGGCCAAGATCTACGACGAGAACGCGCGCCCCGAACTCGCCACCAAGGAACGCGCCGAAATCGCCGTGATCCAGGACTTCATGCCGAAGCAGCTGTCGGACGCGGAAGTGCGCGCCAATATCTCGGCGATCATCGCCGAAACCGGCGCCGAAGGTCCGAAGGACATGGGCAAGGTAATGGCCGCTCTGAAGGAGCGCTATGCCGGCCAGATGGATTTCTCCAAGGCTTCGGGCGCCGTCAAGGAACTCTTGAAGTAATCAGACCGCGGGGCCGAGCACAGCCTCGGCCGCCGCATCGACGACCGCAAATTTTGCCGCCTGGTAATTGCGGTATTCGAGGATAAAGCCGCGCGAGAGCCACAGATCGCCCTTGCGCGGCGGCTCGTCCCAGCCGACGCTTCCCATCTCGCCGGCCTGCGTCAGCAGCCGCTTCAGATGCGTATTCGAGATCATGAACTTGGTACGGAGCTCGCCGAGCGAGACCGGCCCGATCGAGACGCGCTCCTGCGCCGGGTCGAAAGGCGGCAGGCGCGACATCAGGTAGTCCATCACCAGACCGCCGGAGTTTGCCCAGTTGAAGAGATTGTAGGTGGCGCCGGGATCGCGCACCGGATTGGTCTCAAGGATCGCCAAAGCAATCAATGGTTGAATTTTTGCGATCAGGTTGGGCTCGGCAGTTACCTTTTCGGCGCGCTTGCCGCCGTCCAGGTTGTCGAGGATGAAAAGGTGGGTCACCAGCCATTTCAGGAAGTGCTGTTCTGCCGTTTCGGTCGGCTCGACAAGGCGCGTGCGGCGGTCCGCCTGGCCGGTCGAGGGGCGCAGGAAGCGGTAGACGAGCATTTCCTGCAGGAAGGCTGCCGCCGTGTTGCGGCTGGCGATCTTGTTGCTGACGATAAAATCGACGAAACGCCCGGAATATAGACCTTTTTTGTCTTCGCCGGGCAGACCGTAGTGCAAAGCAAAGCCTGCATGCGCCATCAGCCATCGCTGCTGCGCAGCAAAGATCGAGGCGATTCTCGGGCTTTCTTTATAGATTGCCAGCATCTCATTGGCGCAGATCAGTACTGCACCAAAGAAGCGGTCATCATTTGCAAGTGTTTCGGCGGAGACGGACATCAGTGAACTCTAGCGGGCAATGGATATTCCATTTGCGCTCAGGGTTCGCCGAGTCAATGTCCATTTTCATACAAATGTCCCAAAAATGGTTGGGGCAGTTAACCAGCAAGGTTAAATTGCAAAAATCTGGAACAGCTATGCCGGAAATTAAAGAAGGCAGGAGCTGGGGGCGCTCCTGCCTTCTTGCTCTTTGCGGCCGCCAGTGACGCTGGGCCTAAGCCCACACTGGCGGTTTATTTGCAAAGGCACCCTTGCGAGGCGGCGCCGGGGGTAGGGATGGTGCCTCGCTCGGGGATCGCTTTGATGAGAAGACGGTATTGCGATGCAGCGGAGTATTCAAATTACAAAAATATAATAATTGGGTTGTGACCCCCGGCAATGCCCGCTCAGGCTTTTCATTAGCACGCTTTTTATCAGCCGTTTTTCTGCCGGTTGTTCAGGTCAACCATTTGAAATCATATAAATATAATCTTTTTCATATGCATTTTGGCGAACTTGAAAACAGGCGTGACACGCGCCCGAAGTGCACAATTGTCGCACCCTGTCGCAGGCAGGCGTCACGCTTTGTTGATGTTCATTTCTGGCGCTTTTCTTTCAGTATTTTTTGCTGATCGACGTAATGGCGCAGCACGGCGTTGATCCGAGTCTGGTAGCCTTTGCCGGTTGCTTGAAAGAAATCGACGACATCCTGGTCGAGTCTTATCGACAGGGGCTTCTTGGCAGGAGGCTGGACGATTGTTGCGCTGGACCAGTCGATATCGATAGAGCCCGCCCAATCGGGATCATCGAACATCGCTTGCTCGATTTCGGCACTGATTTTGCTGTCGACGCGGGCGTGATCGCTTCGATCCTCGCCGTTGGTGATCATCTTCTCGATGTCTTCAGCCGAATATCTGACGATACGCTCTTTGCTCATTGTCGCGTGCCGCACGGGCAGAAATGATCCGACAGCATTCGCCGCGCATCGTGTAGATGACGGCGATCAACCGCAGCGTATCGGGGCAAATTGCCAGTGTGCGAACTTCTCCGTTTCGATCGGCGGTCATTTCCAGATGCGGCCTGTTCAACGCTGCGGCTGCTGTTGGAAAATCGATTCCGTGTTTCAGGATGTCTGTCTGCCGTTTATTCTCGTCCCATTCGAACAACGAGAATTGCTTGGCGACGGGTTCCATTCTGCACCTGAAGTTTCGGTTGCTTCTAGGCACTCATGCGCCGTCGTATATGCAATTGTATATACAGATAGCCGGGCGTCAAGCCTGTGAATAGCTGGGTTTTCCGGCAAAGTGCGTGGCGGCCTGCGGCAAACCTGCTTATATGATGGCTCACCACGAGGTTCTGATGCGCTTTTCCAATTCCTTTCTCGATGACATACGCGACCGCGTCCAGATTTCGGACGTGATCGGCCGGCGTGTCAGCTGGGACAAGCGCAAGACCAATGTGCCGCGCGGCGACTATTGGGCCTGCTGCCCGTTCCATGGCGAGAAATCGCCGAGCTTCCATTGCGAGGATCGCAAGGGCCGCTACCATTGCTTCGGCTGCGGCGTCACCGGCGATCATTTCCGGTTTCTGACCGAGCTTGAAGGCCTGAGCTTCCCCGAGGCCGTGCAGCAGATCGCCGATATGGCGGGTGTGCCGATGCCGGTCGCCGATCCGGCGATGGAGAAGCGCGAGAAGGAGCGGACCTCGCTTCTCGACGTCATGGAACTCGCGACACAGTTCTTCCAGGATCAGCTGCAGACGGCGAATGGCGCCCGCGCGCGTGCTTATCTGCGCGACCGCGGCCTGACAGGTCGGACGATAGAGACGTTCCGGCTCGGTTTTGCGCCCGATAGCCGCAATGCGCTGAAGGAGTTCCTGTCGGGCAAGGGTGTCGGCAAGGAGCAGATCGAAGCCTGCGGTCTCGTCGTGCACGGGTCCGACATTCCCGTCAGCTACGACCGGTTCCGCGATCGAATCATGTTTCCGATCCTGTCGTCGCGGGAAAAGGTGATTGCCTTCGGCGGCCGCGCCATGTCGCCGGATGCGCCGGCGAAATATCTGAATTCGAACGAGACCGAGCTCTTCCACAAGGGGCAGGTGCTCTACAATTTCGCCCGTGCGCGCCGCTCGCTGCAGGGGGCGGACGGAGAGCCGACGGTGATTGCCGTCGAAGGCTATATGGATGTCATCGCCCTGCATCAGGCGGGTGTCGAGAATGCCGTGGCGCCGCTCGGAACGGCTCTGACCGAGAATCAGCTCGATCTTCTCTGGAAGATGACGTCGCAGCCGGTGCTCTGCTTCGATGGCGATGGCGCCGGTATCCGCGCCGCCAACCGCGCCGCCGATCTGGCGCTGCCGCATCTGAAGCCGGGGCGCACCGTGCGCTTTGCGTTGCTGCCCGATGGCAAGGACCCTGATGATCTCGTGCGCAACGAGGGCCGGGCGCCGTTCGACAAGGTGATGAGCCAGGCGAAGCCGCTCGCCGAAATGCTCTGGGGCCGCGAGGCCGGCGGCGGTGGTTTCGACACGCCGGAAGCGCGCGCCGAGCTCGAGGCGCGGCTGAAGCAGATGGTGTCGGTGATCGGCGACGAGAACGTCCGCCGCCATTACCAGCAGGATATTCGCGACCGTCTCAACAAGTTCTTCCAGCCGCAGTTCCAGAACCGCGGCAACGACCGGCGCAGCTTCGAACGGGGCGGCGGCGGTGGCAATTTCCGCGGCAAGGACGGGCAGGGGCGGCCTTCGCCGGGTGGTGCGCGCACGGTCAATCTGGTCTCCGAGCGGCTTGCTCGCTCCGGACTGGTGCGCGGCCATCAGGAAATTCCGGCGTTGCGCGAAAGCGTGCTGGCGCTGACCGTCATCAATCATCCGGCGCTGATGCAGGACGAGTATGACGAGATCGCCGCCATCGAATACGACAATCGCGATCTGCAGCGCCTGTGGTCGGCGATGTTGGGTGCGGCAGCGATGGTCGCCAGCCCACATCTGACGCGCGAGTATCTTTTCGAGGAGCTCGAGCGCCAGGACTTTACCGGCCTTCTGAAGGGGCTCGATCAGCAAGTGCGCAATGCGCGCCTGTGGACCGCGACCGAGCAGGCGGCGATGGAGGATGCGCGCGAGGGCTACCGCCAGGCGCTGGCCTTCCACAAACGTGCCAAGGCGCTGCGCTGGCAGAAGATCGAGCTCGAGCGCGAGATCGCCGAGGCGACCGAAGAGGGCAATGCCGAGATCATCGACCAGCTGATGCGCGCGCTGCAGGAAGTGCATTTCGAAGGATTGCGGCTTGAGAACCAGGAGGCGATCATCGACGGCTTCGGCGTGCTCTCCGGCCGGGTCAAGGGTGCGGCGAGCCATTGATGGATAGAAGCGAGCCTTCATTTTCGGCGGGCAGCGCGCTGTTCGGCAGCGGCAAAGCGCCGCTCGATATCCTCAAGCGGGTCTATGGCTATCCGGCTTTTCGCGGCAAGCAGCAGCAGGTCGTCGAGCATGTGACCTCGGGCGGCGATGCCGTCGTGCTGTTTCCGACCGGGGCGGGCAAATCGCTCTGCTTCCAGATCCCGGCGCTCTGCCGCGAGGGTCTCGGCATCGTCGTTTCGCCGCTGATTGCGCTGATGCGCGATCAGGTGGAGGCGATGAAGCAGCTCGGCATCCGCGCCGCGGCGCTGAACTCGACGATCACCCGCGAGGAATATGTCGATATCCGCCGGGCGATCTCGTCCGGCAATCTCGATCTCCTCTATGTGACGCCCGAGCGCATCCTGATGGAGGGTTTTCGCGAGATCATCGGCGAGGCCCGGATCGCGCTGTTTGCGATCGATGAAGCGCACTGTGTCTCCCAGTGGGGACATGACTTCCGGCCGGAATATCGCGAGCTCGGCAGGCTTTCGGAGCACTATCCGGGCGTGCCGCGCATCGCGCTGACGGCGACGGCCGATCCGCACACACGCGAAGACATCATCGAGCGGCTGAAGCTCGGCAATGCCGAGGTCTTCACCACGAGCTTCGACCGGCCGAACATCGCCTATGAAATCGTCGAGCGCGACCAGCCGCGCCAGCAGCTGTTGCGGTTCCTCTCCGGCCACAAGGGCAATAGCGGCATCGTCTATTGCCTGTCGCGCGCCAAGGTCGAGGACACCGCCGAGTGGCTGAACACGCAGGGCATCCGGGCGCTCGCCTATCACGCCGGCATGGACCGGGCGATGCGCGACGCCAATCAGGACGCGTTCCTGAAGGAAGACGAGCTCTGCCTCGTCGCCACCGTCGCCTTCGGCATGGGCATCGACAAGCCGAATGTGCGCTATGTCGCCCATCTCGATCTGCCGGGTTCCGTCGAGGCCTATTATCAGGAGACCGGCCGCGCCGGACGCGATGGCCTGCCGTCGGAAGTCTGGATGGCCTATGGCATGGCCGATGTCATCCAGCGGCGGCGGATGATCGACGAGGGCAACGCGGCCGACGAAATCAAGCGCATCGAGCGCGGCAAGCTGAATGCGCTGCTCGCCATCTGCGAGACCGCCTCCTGCCGCCGCCAGGCGATCCTGGCGCATTTCGGCGAGGCGCATGCGGGCGGCTGCGGGAGCTGCGACACCTGCACCAAGCCGGTCGAGACCTGGGACGGCACGGAGGCGGCGATCAAGGCGCTTGCCGCCGTCTACCGCACCGGCGAGCGTTTCGGCACCGGCCACGTCATCGACGTGCTGCTTGGCAACGTCAACGAGAAGACCGAGCGCTTCGGCCATGTCGACATGCCGGTCTTCGGTGCCGGCAAGGATATCGCCGCCAAAACCTGGCAATCGATCTTCCGGCAGCTGCTGGCCATGGGTTTGGTCCGTATCGACCACGACGCCTATGGTGCGATGAAGCTCGAACCGGAGGCGCGCGCCGTGTTCAAGCACGAGCGGCAGGTGCTGTTCCGCAAAGATCGCGCGGTCGCCGGGCGCAGTAGCCGCAAGGCCGAGCGCACCAACCGTCATGCCGGTCTGTCGGGCGCCGACGGTCTGCTCTTCGAGGCGCTGAGAGCCGAACGCACCTCGATCGCCAAATCGCTCGGCGTGCCGCCCTATGTCGTCTTCCCCGACACGACGTTGATCGCCTTCGCCACCGAGCGTCCCCGCAGCCGCAAGGAGATGCTGGATATCTCCGGCGTCGGCCAGTCGAAGCTGGAGCGCTATGGCAAGGCCTTTCTGGACGTGATCCTCAGTCATGATGAGTGAGGGCGCGCGATAGCATCGCGCTCTCGATAAAGCCAAACCGAAAATATTTCGTACCGGATCGGGGACATCTGCACTTGCTTTGTGCTAATTGCAGCGCCCACCGGAGGAAATTTTAGGGGTATTGGCGTTTACAATGACAAAAGCATTTCTCTCACATCTCACGACCGAACTCGCCTCTCTGAAAGAGGCCGGGCTTTACAAGTCCGAGCGGGTCATCACCTCGAAGCAGGCCGGCGAGATCGCCGTCGCTTCGGGCGAGCGGGTTCTGAACTTCTGTGCCAACAACTATCTCGGCCTCGCCGACAACGAGGAGCTTGCCGAGGCCGGCAAGAAGGCGCTCGACCGGTACGGATACGGCATGGCGTCGGTGCGCTTCATCTGCGGCACGCAGGAGGAGCACAAGCAGCTCGAGGCGCGCATCTCGTCCTTCCTCGACATGGAAGATACCATCCTTTACTCCTCCTGCTTCGATGCCAATGGCGGTCTCTTCGAGACGCTGCTCGGCGAAGAGGATGCGATCATTTCCGATGCGCTGAACCATGCCTCGATCATCGACGGCGTGCGTCTCTCCAAGGCCAAGCGCTTCCGCTATGCCAATAATGACATGGCGGCACTCGAAGAAGAGCTGAAGAAGGCCGAAGGCAGCCGCTTCAAGATGATCGCCACCGATGGCGTGTTCTCGATGGACGGCATCATCGCCAATCTGCAGGGTGTCTGCGATCTCGCCGACAAGTATGGCGCGATGGTTATGGTCGATGACAGCCATGCCGTCGGCTTCGTCGGCAAGAACGGCCGCGGCTCGGCCGAATATTGCGGCGTCGAGGGACGGGTGGATATCATCACCGGCACGCTCGGCAAGGCGCTTGGCGGCGCTTCGGGCGGGTATACGTCTGGCAAGGCCGAAGTGATCGACTGGCTGCGGCAGCGTTCGCGTCCCTACCTCTTCTCGAACACGCTGGCGCCGGTCATTGCGGCTGCTTCGCTGAAGGTCTTCGACCTGATCGAGAACGGCGATGCGCTGCGCGAGAAGCTGACGGCCAATGCCACGCTGTTCCGCTCCGAAATGACCAAGCTCGGCTTCACGCTGGCCGGCGAGGGGCATGCGATCATTCCGGTGATGCTCGGCGATGCGAAGCTGGCGCAGGATATGGCGGCGCTGATGCTGAAGAAGGGCGTCTACGTCGTCGGCTTCTCCTTCCCTGTGGTGCCGAAGGGCCAGGCGCGTATTCGCACCCAGATGTCTGCAGCGCATTCGAAGGCTGATGTCGAGCGGGCGATTGCGGTGTTTGCCGAAGCGGGCAGGGAGCTTGGGGTTATCTAGATACGGTTTCCCCCTTCTCCCCAGCGGGGAGAAGATGTCCGTCAGGACAGATGAGGGGGCGAGCGAAGCGAGGCTCGGAGCGCAAGCGAAGAGCAGTTGATGTTTACGGGGGCAGCCCCCTCATCCGCCCTTCGGGCACCTTCTCCCCGATGGGGAGAAGGGACGGTGAGGCCGGGCGCCAATCGAAGGAAGAAAATTATGTCGAACATGATGAAGGCGCTGGTGAAGTCGAAGGCGGAGGTCGGGCTCTGGATGGAGACCGTGCCGGTTCCCGAGGTCGGCCCGAACGACGTGCTGATCCGCGTGAAAAAGTCGGCGATCTGCGGTACCGACGTGCATATCTGGAACTGGGACCAGTGGGCGCAGAAGACCATTCCGGTGCCGATGGTCGTCGGTCACGAGTTCTGCGGCGAGATCGCCGAGGTCGGCTCCGCGGTCACCAAGTACCATGTCGGCGAGCGTGTCTCCGGTGAGGGACATATCGTCTGCGGCAAGTGCCGCAACTGCCGGGCGGGCAGGGGTCATCTCTGCCGCAACACGCTCGGCGTCGGCGTCAACCGGCCGGGCTCGTTCGGCGAGTTCGTCTGCATTCCGGAAGCCAATGTCGTGCCGATCCCGGATGATATTCCGGATGAGATCGCCGCGATCTTCGATCCGTTCGGCAATGCCGTCCACACCGCGCTCTCCTTCGATCTCGTCGGCGAAGACGTGCTGGTCACCGGTGCCGGTCCGATCGGCATCATGGGCGCGCTGGTCGCCAAGCGTTCGGGCGCCCGCAAGGTCGTCATCACCGACATCAACCCGAACCGCCTCGATCTCGCCCGCAAGCTCGGCATCGATTACGTCGTCGACGCCTCGAAGGAAAACCTGGCCGACGTCATGAAGTCGATCGGCATGACCGAGGGCTTCGACGTCGGTCTTGAGATGTCGGGTGCGGCACCTGCCTTCCGCGACATGATCGACAAGATGAACAATGGCGGCAAGATCGCCATCCTCGGCATTGCGCCGGCCGGTTTCGAGATCGACTGGAACAAGGTGATCTTCAAGATGCTGAACCTCAAGGGCATCTATGGCCGTGAGATGTTCGAGACCTGGTACAAGATGATCGCCTTCGTGCAGGGCGGGCTCGATCTGTCGCCGGTCATCACGCACCGCATCAAGATCGACGAATTCCGCGATGGCTTCGAGGCGATGCGCTCGGGCAATTCCGGCAAGGTGGTGATGGACTGGATGTAAACAGCGAGGCGACCGCGCCGGATGGAGCGGCGATGGCGCGATCAAGCTGCGCTGCGTTCCGCGCGATCGATCTCGGGTCGTTGAAGATCAACCCCTATGATGGCCTGCCGCGGTAACGATCTATACTGCGGCAGCCTGGACGAGATGCTCTTCAGGCCACTATAAAACCGCAGTTGACTCGGATATGAGGGCGCATGAGCTTTGCGCTCTTGTCTTTCACCGGTGACATCCTATCTAAGGCTGGCAATCGCTTGAGCGGTTCCTCTGCCTGTGGATAAGGCATTTTCCGTGTTTTCGGCGGCTTTTTTTGTGGAAAAGCTTGACGAGATCAAAAATTGTGGGAATCACCGTTCGACTTGAAGCGGTGAACTTGGGTCAAGGCGGATCGCACTAACCATGGCCGGAAATTTCGAAGCATTGAAGCTCTGTCATCCGGCGCCGGCAATCGTGGTTAATCAGGCTTTAAAGGTCATCCCGTTAGGTGGGTGAAATTGATTCGAAGCGAGCGTTGATGCGCGCGTTTCGAAGCGGCTTCGCACCAGCGAGTTTGGATAGCGTCAGGAAGGCGACGACATAAATGGCAACGAAGGTCAAAGAGAACGAAGAAGCGGAAGTCGAACGCGACGGCGCAACCGACGGCCCTCTTCTCGATCTTTCCGATGACGCGGTCAAGAAGATGATCAAGGCCGCGAAGAAGCGCGGCTATGTGACGATGGACGAGCTGAATGCCGTTCTTCCGTCCGAAGAAGTGACGTCCGAACAGATCGAAGACACGATGGCGATGCTGTCCGACATGGGCATCAACGTGATCGAGGACGAAGAAGCTGAGGAAGCCCAGGGCGGCGCCGGCAGCGACGACGACGACAGCGGCAGCGACGACGACAACGAAGGCGGCGAACTCGCACCTTCGAGCGGCACTGCGCTTGCGACCACGAAGAAGAAGGAACCGACCGATCGTACCGACGATCCGGTGCGCATGTATCTGCGCGAAATGGGTTCCGTCGAGCTTCTGTCGCGCGAAGGCGAAATCGCCATCGCCAAGCGCATCGAGGCTGGCCGCGAAACGATGATCGCCGGTCTCTGCGAGAGCCCGCTGACCTTTCAGGCCATCATCATCTGGCGCGACGAACTGAACGAAGGCACGACGCTGCTGCGCGAGATCATCGATCTCGAAACCACCTATTCCGGTCCGGAAGCCAAGGCTGCTCCGCAGTTCCAGAGCCCCGAGAAGATCGAAGCCGACCGCAAGGCGGCTGAAGAGAAGGAAAAGACCCGCCGCGCCCGTTCGGGTGACGACGACATCACCGATGTCGGCGGCGAAGGCATGCCGATCGAGGAAGAGGAAGAGGACGAAGACGAGTCCAACCTCTCGCTCGCCGCGATGGAAGCAGAGCTTCGCCCGCAGGTCATGGAAACTCTCGACCTGATCGCCGAGACCTACAAGAAGCTGCGCAAGCTGCAGGACCAGCAGGTCGAGCAGCGCCTTGCCGCGACCGGCACGCTGTCTTCTGCCCAGGAGCGCCGCTACAAGGAGCTCAAGGACGAGCTGATCAAGGCCGTCAAGTCGCTCTCGCTGAACCAGAACCGCATCGAGGCTCTGGTCGAGCAGCTCTACGACATCAACAAGCGCCTCGTGCAGAACGAAGGCCGCCTGTTGCGTCTGGCCGAATCCTACGGCGTCAAGCGCGACAGCTTCCTGGAACAGTACCAGGGCGCCGAGCTCGACCCGAACTGGATGAAGTCGATCGCCAATCTGGCCGCCCGCGGCTGGAAGGAATTCGCCAAGGGCGAAAACACCACGATCCGCGACATCCGCCAGGAGATCCAGAATCTCGCAACGGAAACCGGCATCTCGATCTCGGAATTCCGCCGCATCGTGCACATGGTGCAGAAGGGCGAGCGCGAAGCGCGCATCGCCAAGAAGGAAATGGTCGAAGCGAACCTTCGCCTCGTCATCTCCATCGCCAAGAAGTACACGAACCGCGGTCTGCAGTTCCTCGACCTCATTCAGGAAGGCAATATCGGCC